>Ga0233444_10000002_pt1 | contig 565069 bp, 496 predicted proteins | sample SI_124_October20_6_FD_182792 | JGI IMG/M metagenome (GOLD analysis project Ga0233444, IMG submission 182792) | Seawater microbial communities from Saanich Inlet, British Columbia, Canada - SI_124_October2016_10_MG | ecosystem: Environmental > Aquatic > Marine > Inlet | place: Canada: British...
TTCGTTTTGATGCTGTAGGTTCTGGAATAGACTTTTCTGCATATCCGAACCCATTGACCAACGAATTATCTGTAATGGTAAGTTTGTCAAACGGAGAAGCTTATCAGATTGAAATAACGGATTTACAAGGAGCTAAGGTGCACAATGAAAATCATACATTCACCAATGGTATTCATAAGCTGAATACTTCAGTGTGGGACTGTGGTATATACATCCTTCAAGTTGCTTCTGAAAGCGGTAGCAAGTATGTCAAAGTGATGAAGAAGTAGAAGAAAAAGTTAATTTAACTTTTATTAGAAGGTGGGTATTTGTGTAAATAGCCACCTTTACTATTTTAAAAGGCGACTAATTAATAGCTAAACTATCGCTTGGTAATTTTATTGTTGGAAATTGCTCTTTGGCGAGTGCACTTGAAGCGTTTTATTTCAGCATCACGCTTTTTAACATGTTTTTGACTTACTCCGCTATTGACACGTTTTCTCCATAGATTAAACGAGCTTCTTTTTAGCTCTTTTCGCATCAATTGAATCGTTTGGGCTTCTGATATGCCAAATTGGTAAGATATTGCCTCAAATGGGGTGCGGTCCTCCCAAGCCATTTCAATAATTCTATCTATGTCGGAGTCATTAAACATATAAAGACAAAACATTACAAAAAGCTTCAATGTTCATTGAGTTCCGATATTTTTAATTATTTACGTAGAGCGTATTCCCTTGTTTTGTAAGTCTGTACGTCTTTAAATTACATCGAGCTGGACCACTCAAATAGAGGCTGTTAAAATCATAAATCGATCCACAACATGGTGTAAATGTGGTATCTTTTTGTTGACCACAGATTAATTGGAGCGTGTTTTCATCTAGAAAAACTTGAGCACAATCTGCATCTGACTGGTAAGGGCATGTTCGCTCAATCGCATAGTAAATATCATCAAAATTATGAATTAAGTATATCCCCCTGTACCCTTGATCAATCGTCATATACTCACCCAATGTTTGTAATTTAAAATATTCGGGTAAGTCCATGTTGATCGTAATATTAACCGCTTGGTTTGGAATAAAACAATCGCCTGTAAAAGGATCGTCAGGCTTACAAGCCTGTTGAATGCAAATGGATAAAAGGACTAATATTAAAAAAAACTTATTCATCATAAGTATAAAAACCTTGACCTGATTTTCGCCCATAATACCCAGCCTGCACCTTTTTTTGTTGAATTCTATTGGGTCTAAACTTTTGATCATAATTAAATAGCTTATACATAGACTCCGTTACTGAAAGATTGGTTTCCACCCCAATTAAATCCATCAATTCAAATGGTCCCATTTTGAATCCTGAACTTCTTATTAAGTCGTCTATTACATCATGTGAGGCAACATTTTCTTCTAAAACCTTAAGCCCTTCAACATAAAAGTGTCTTGCAACTCGATTAACGATAAACCCTGGAGCATCGGAAGCAATAATGAACCTTTTTTGGATAGAGGTAACGTAATCAATCGCTTGTTCTAGAACTTTAGAATCAGTTTGCTCTGCACGAATGACTTCCACCAGCTTCATAATGTGTGCTGGATTAAAAAAATGAATTCCAACCATTTGACTTGGATACTTAAATCCAGCTGCTATTTGAGTAAGTGGTATCGAAGATGTGTTGGATGCATATATTGAATTCTCTTTGTTAATTTCTGCAAGATCTTCAAAAACGTTGAGCTTTATGTCTATGTTTTCAACTATTGCTTCTATAACTAAGTCCACCTTAACATCGGCAATGTTATTTGAATATTGGATGAGTTTTTGACAAGATTCTTTATCTTGATTACTGATTTTTTTTAGAACAATAGCCTTACTTAGATTCTTGTCTATTGCATTTCTAGCCACCTCAAGCATTTCATGATTTATATCAAATAACACAACTGAATGACCTGCTATTGCGGAAACCTGAGCAATGCCCCTTCCCATAACTCCTGCTCCTATTACTCCAACTTTCATCGGGGCTAATATCCTAATTTATGAACGTTAAAACAACCGCTACACTTTATTATGACGTACTATCGAAACTATTTTCTAATATACGATTGAGGTATTTTAAAAGGAAAAGAAGTTATTTTGCTTGTTTTAATGTTCTGATAATTTAATTCCATTTGGAAATTTTCTTCAGCTTGTTGAATAACTATAGTTACCAATTGAGGCAATAAGCCAACTTCATCAATAGGCTCATATTGACTGTAATTAATCTTGGCATGCTGACTAGTATCTTGACCTACAAGGTCCGATTGTAAAGTCCGATACTGTGAATTGAATTGAATTAAATTTTTTGTGAGCCCCTGTCTGGCTAAAAGCATATTCTTCTCATTTGAAATATAGCGATTCTGATGAAAAACCGCATTGCCAAGCAGCATGTTTTGTACCTGATTTATTTGTGGTTTAAAACCTAAATATTGTTCTAATATTTGATGATCATAGGCCATGTATTCTTGAAGCAGAGAATTCACCATAAAAAAGCTGTCTCTTGTAATTAGTGCATTAATTCCAAAGCCGAAAAGACTAAACTTAGCCCATATAATACTGTCTTTCTTCATTTTTACATGAAGGGAAACATTTGTGGTTTTATCTCCGTCAGTAATTGCAGAACGCCCTCTTAATTCGACATAATCTGAATAAAACTGACTATCCCAATAGGACTTAATTGTGGACGCTGAAACATCAATTGATTTTGTCTTTTGAATTGAACGACAAGCACTTGAAAAGATAAAAAAACAAATTAACAAACGATAGATAAAGGTATTGTTACTCATGTAAATCTTTTATTTTTAAATCCAATTTTTCTACCATCATTTGATTCCCCATAAATTCATAAATCAACTTTTTTTGTTGATAATACTTTTTATTATTGGGATCAATTAATATGGCGTTATCTACAAACTCTATTGCTTTGATTGTATTCTTTTTCAGAAACCAAATTTCGGCTTTTGTAGCAATTAAATCTGGGTTTTGTGGCTGAAAAATTAGAGCTTTTTCTATGGTATTTAATGCTTCATCCAATTGACCACCTTGAATTATTAAGAAATGACTATAGGCATGAAGTCCTAAAATGTGATTTGGGTCAATAGATAATACCGCCTTTAATAATTGAGACGATTTCTCGTATTGTCCTAACTTAAAATACGCCTGACCTTTTATGACCATTAAATCCGTTTTATCACTTTGATCCACAGCAAAATCTAAGCCTTCATTTGCTGTTTTTAGAGCACTTTCATATTCTGATAACTCGATTAAAGCTTTACTTTTTATGAAATAAAGCCTAGCAATATTTGGAAAAAGATAAAGTGCTTTATTTACATCTTTTAATTGTTGATGATAATCAAATAAACGTTCGTCTAAATAAATAATCTTCTTCCATATAGCATAACTTACTGAGTCTCTCTCTAGTGCTTTTCTGGTGTATATGCGAGCTAACTTGTAATCTTTCAATTCAATATGCATATCTGCTAAGAAAAAATACACTTCTGATTTTGAAGGATAACTTTTTAATAACGTAGCTGACAACTCCTTCAAATCACTTTTCTTTTTACTATCTGATTTTACGGCTTTAAGAAGTGGGCTTAATGCTTGCAACTTAGTGTCTAAATTGATGTCATCGCTTTCTAGTGATTTTTTTAGGTACTTGAATGATTGACTATCGTCTTTGCCTAGATAAATTAAATACAATGCAAAATTTGCCTTACCTGAAGTTGAATCAATTTCTATTATTTCATTCAGAATAGTTATTGCCTCATCTACTTGTTTGTTCCGCAGGTAAATATCAGACATTCGACCCAAGTAAATTATTTTTTTAGGATACTTCATTGAAATGCGTCTCAGTTCTTCAATAGCTTTCTCTATTTCGCCCATTGAAGAAAAAACAGATTCAAGCTTCATTGAGGAAGCATGCTCTATCCCGAAATGATCTTGCATGTTTTGAAGAACTAATATTGCTTTATCATAAGTTCTAACCCTTGAATAGGCATCTGCAGCTCTAAGATAATTAGATCGTTCATCAGGGTCAAAGGTGGTCATGTCTGAAAAAACAGCAGCAGACTGAGCAAACATTCCAAGTTTAGTGTATGATTTGGCTACCAAGTTAAAATACCACGTATTGTACTCAGTACTGTTAAGCACCGCTTTTTGGGAATAGTCAAGTGCTAAGAGATAATTTTTTTGTTCGTAGTTTAAAACTGACAGTTCATACATACATGCATGGCATGATGAATTAAGTCTCAAGGCCTCTGAATAAAGCGTTAATGCTTTTTCTTGATTGTTTAGTATCTTTTGTTTTGATGCATCAAAAAATACTTTATCAAATGCTTTTTGCTGATTGTAACTAAGAGACTGGGGCAGATTCTGGGTTTGATCTACTGTTTTACATCCAACCCCAAATAAAAACGTAACAAATAATATTTGGGTTAGGAATTTCAATCTTTTTGAGTGGAATAATCGCTCAGACTAAGCTCTTTTGCTGACCCATCATACTCTACAAAATTACCAATCATTGAGTTCTTCATAGATGCATTTTGAATATGGGCATTGCTGTATACGATTGTATTTTCTATTGTACTATTTTCAATCACTGATCCGTCTCCAATACTCACATATGGGCCAACTTTTGCGTTGATTAACCTGACGTTTTCACCTATAAAACAGGGTTTAATTATCTCTGAGCCTTCATTTGTAATTTTATCAGATACCAATTGTTCGTCAGATATGTTTGCTAAAACTCGCTTATTGGTATTTATAGTAGCGTTTTTGTTTCCACAATCCCACCATTCTTCTACTTTACCTGGAACAAACTTGCACCCTTGATTTTTAAGACTATCTAAAACGTTGGTTAATTGATACTCACCTTTTTCTCGTATATCATTATCTAGTAAATATTCAATTTCACGAAGAACTGACGCTCCATCTTTGAAATAATAAATTCCAATAATTGCTAAATTAGATTCTGGGTTATCAGGTTTTTCTACAAAGTCAACAATGGTTCCTTCATCATCCAACTGAACAACTCCAAATGCTCGTGGATCTTCAACTTCTTTTACCCAAATTGTTCCATCCACATTGGCATCTAATTTAAAATCTGCTCTAAACAATGTGTCAGCAAATGCAACAATTACATTGCCTTCCAAAGCTTGTTTAGCTTGATATATTGCATGGGCCGTTCCCAATGCCTCATGCTGGACATTAATAGAACCCTTTGCACCAATTTTTGCTGCTACATCTAACAAATGGACTTGAATTTCTTTTCCAAAAAATTGTTCACTAGGACCAACTATAAAAGCAATTTCATTCAATGGTTCATTCACTACTTTAGCAATGTCCTCTACCAATCTTTGTACGATTGGTTTCCCTGCTACGTGTAATAATGGCTTTGGTACAGTTAAGGTATGTGGCCTCATTCGTTTTCCAATTCCAGCCATTGGTATAATTATATTCATTACTCGTTTATTCTTTTTTTAAATTCCTGTATGTCCATATCCTCCTTCACCTCGTTCAGTTTCATCTAAACTATCGGTTAGTGTGAAAAATATTTGTTCGTATTTTGAAATAACCATTTGGGCTATTCTGTCTCCATTCTTAATTACAAAATCAATATTTGAGTGATTGATTAACGCAATTTTTAATTCGCCTCTGTAGTCCGCATCTATTGTTCCAGGACTATTTATAATTGTAATACCATGCTTAAAAGCTAAACCACTACGTGGACGAATTTGTGCTTCATAACCATCTGGCAATGCAATATGCAATCCTGTACCTATGAGTTTTCGATCATTCGGTTTTATCACTAAATCGGTTGATAAAAAAGCACATAAATCAACTCCAGCAGACTGCTTGGTCTGGTACTTAGGTAACGGATTGTTACTTTTATTGATGACTGGCAAATTTATCATTCAGCTGGCAAATTTATTATTTTCTTATTCTTAAGTTCATCCAAAAACCAATAGATATATACACCGCTATAAACAGTAAATTGATTAGCACAGAATGTAGTCCACTCAGCATCATAAAATCTGAAAATAAATACATACCAACTGCTGTTATTAATAACACTAAAATCCTGCTAATATTATACTGAACTGGGTAATAATATTGTCCCACCATATAACTAATAATTGTCATCAAAAAATAGGCAACTAATGTTGTGTATGCTGCGGCCTTAAATCCATAAATTGGAACATAAATTAAAAGAAGAATAACCGTTGTGATTGCTCCGACTAATGAAATTAGTGCTCCTAGTTTTGTTTTGTTATTAAGCTTATACCAAATACTCAAATTAAAAAAGATTCCTAAAAATAGATTTGCTAATAAAAGTACCGGGATAATGGTTAAGGCATCTGGATGATTAAAGTATTCTGCTTTTTTTATCAGTAAATGTGCTATTTCACTCTTAAATAAGGAGGTTGATAGAAATATAAATCCACAAGCGAAAACAAACCAATTCATGATTGAAATGTAAGATTGTTTAGCATCATTTTTATCTGCTTGATCAAAAAATAATGGCTCTGCTGCATAACGGAAAGCTTGAATAAAAATAGTCATCACCATGCTCAGTCGATAAAACGTCCCATACACCCCTATTTCATATTTTGCTGAAGCTTCTGGCAACAACTTATTCATAGAGATTCGATCAAATGTTTCGTTAATCATCCCGGCAAATCCCAAAATGATTAATGGCCAAGCATAATTAATCATTCGCTTCCAAAGTGAAAAATTTGGTGTTCCAAAATGGGACCATATGTCACTAGACAACAATAGGAACTCCACCGAACTTGCTATTAAATTTGAAATAAACACATATTCAATACTTCTCATATTTCCGCTGATACCAGGATAGTAAACAATGAAAAATATATTCAAACCAACATTAACTAGAATCCCTAGACTTTTTACCAACGCAAACTTCTTCGACTTGTTTAAATATCTAAGCAGTGCATAGGGAATCGATTTTAATGTATCAATTGCAAGAATCAAAACAAACCAAATGACATAAGAAACGTGATTAGAGTATCCCACAAAATCAGCAATTTGATTTCGTTTGATTATCATCAATAGGGTAAATATCAAAGCAATCACTCCCACAGAAAAAATAGCTGTAGCAAAAGCATCTTTGTACTGTTTTCTCTCTCTTGAAAAATTAAAAAATGCTGTTTCCATTCCATGTGGAAGAACTACAAAAAAGAATGCTGCATACGCATAAAACTCTACTTGAGGTGCCAACAGCTCTGGAGTAAAATACGCAGCAAAAAAGAAAATCAATATAAAATTGATAAACCTACCTACAATACTGGGTATTCCATAAATTGCTGTATCACTCGCAAGTTTTCGAATTATACTCATTTACTACAAATCTATTCGAGATCATCAGAAGGCTATACACACCCTACTTTGACTTGTCTAATGTGTAGGTTATCTGAAATCTTACACACCTAGGAGCAGCTATATCTGCAGGACGAATGATGTATTCTCGATTACTGATATTATTTATAATAATATTGGTATCCCAATGCGATGAAACCCTGTAACCAATGCGGCCATTCAATAAGACGTATTCTGATAAATTTAGATCCTGTGATTCTTGGACACCAGGCACTAATACTAAAAATGCCCCATCAATATTTTGAACGCTAGACTGATAAGTAGCCCCAAAACCAAGGTGCCATTTTTTATATGTAGCCATGAGGTCTGCCTTGATTACATGTTGAGGTCTGTATTTTAAAATATCGTCTGTGGTATCAGAGCTTGTATTCCGATAAGTAGCGTTTTGCTCAATCACTTTTGTTGGTTCCAATGCTCGAGATTTAGAATACGTATATCCCACAAAACCCTGCAGCTTCAAGCCCTTGAATTCTCCATCAAACAATAAATTTGACTCCATTCCTTGAACCGATGTTTTTCCAGTATTCAACGTCTTAAAACCGATACCAAAAGTTGGAGGCTCAATGGGCCCCCATTGACCAAATGTAAACTCCATCATGTTCTCAAACTTCATTTGAAAAATTGCCACGTCAAACATCAAATTCAGTTTTTTAATTCTAAACCCTTGCTGGATTCCTAACTCTAAATTCGTTCCCGTTTCTGACACTAAATTGTTGCTTGGGAAAACACTTACAGGACCTGCACTCGTTAAGATAAATGACTCGGCAATACTTGGAAATCGATATCCCTGACCAAAACTTGATCTGATAAACGTGTACTTAGCAGCCTCATAATTCAACCCTGCTCTAAATACTGGCCTGCCCTCATCTTTTTCATCTAAAATAAAATGTTCATACCTCGCTCCTACCGACAACTTTAACTTATTCCATTGATGATCCAACTGAATGTAAGAAGCGTAGTTTTCTGAAGTATGATCACCAGAATACAACGGAGATTTAGAATTTGTTTTTGTAACGAGTAAACCGCCAATAACATTTAATTTACTATTTGATGGTGAAAAATTTACTTGATATTCTGCAAACAATAAATCGGATTTATTCGACTGATCCATTGCGTTATCTCCATTGTCAACATCGTTATTTATACCCAAAAAACGCGTATTCAAACTGTGAGAAAAGCTACCCTTTTGCCATTTAATATAGGGGTCTATGGAGATTCTTTCTGTCAAACTTATAGTTGGAAAGCTATCCGAAATGGTATAACCTAAATCCAATGACTCCCACAACAAGAAACTTCCCGATTTTCCCTCTTGATAGGACGCATTAATTCCATAAACAAGGTTGTGTTTCGCAACTGCCTTTCTTAACCCAAGGTTAACTCTGCCTCGTCTATCAAAATCGCTCATTTTGTAGCTTTCGTCATCCAATAAATTTACGCCTAAAGTGACACCAAGCCCTTTGTAAACTCCTGTATGGTAGACCGTAAGATTGGATATTGTATTACGTTTATTTCCTTGATAATGAAGGGATTTTCTTTTAGGCAAATCATAAACCCCCCTTGAAAGAGTCAATTGAGTATAGGGATCCGTAGTAGGTTTTCTGGTTTTGATATGAATAATTCCATTGAGAGCAGAGCTTCCATAAATAACAGAACTTGCCCCTTTGATAATTTCTACTCCCGAAACACCCTCTGTAGGCATAAAAGACCACAATGGAGAACTGGCATCTCCAGATAACAAAGGTACACCATCCACCAACACTCCAACCCTCGAACCTGCTCCATAACTCCATCCACTACCTCCTCTTATAGTCGGCTGATTATCAACTACTTGAACGGCATTGATTCGTTCGATACTCTCACTTACATTAGTGGGGGCTGTGTTTTGAATAAGATCTGGGCTGATGATGCTCATAGAAATTGTTGCCTTCTTTAGTTTCGAGGCACGTTTATTCTCACTTACAACAATCGTATTTAGTAGATCAGATTTATCACTTAGCGTAATCCATTGATTTTTTGAGCTAACAAATCGGTTTTTATACCCCATCTGTTGAATAATTAAAATATTGGTATCTGCACTAAAATCAAAAAATCCAGACTCATTTGAAATCGATATTATCCGTTGAGTTTTGGGGTGTATAAACTGAGCACCAACAATGGATTCATTCGAAGAATTTTTAACGATGCCATTGAAGTTAAACACCGTTTGCGAATGTCCCCAAAAGGTAAAAATCACGAACAGACCTTGCAGAAATAGACGCTTAAACATAAATTCGTTACTTCACAAATGTATTTAAAGCTAGCTATAATGAAAAAAATATACTTAACAATGACTCTTTTAGGGATTGCAATAAGCCCCATTTTTGGACAGGTTTGTTCGCCAGATAATAGTATAACTAAATCTGGAGTTTACCCAGATCAACCTGACACAGCATACGCTGATCAGGCTTATGATTTTAGTTTTCAGATACTTTCCATAAAAGATACTGCAGTAATATTCTCTGGTCAAAATGTTACTGCCGATATTGACTCTGTTAAGGTAGATGCAGTCATAGGCTTGCCTAATAATTTTGAATATGCATGCAACCCAAGTCAATGCACATTCACACACAAAGCTGTTGGATGTATTAACTTGAAGGGAAATCCAACACCTGACCAAGTTGGGATTTATGACATTAAAATCGCAACTACTGCATATGCTAGTGCTTCATTATTACCCATAGGACCTCCATTAAAACTTCCTGTAGCAGACACAACAGAGGGATACAAGCTCGTAATCAAAGGCGATGGGTCAGCGTCTATTTTTGAGAATAATCTAAGTGCTGTAAACATATATCCAAACCCATCTTCAAATGGTGTTTTTATGCTACATGCTAATGCTCCGATAACATCAATAGAAGTCTTTGACACAAGAGCACAAAAAGTAAATTTCACAAGATATCACACGAACAACACTCTTGTGTTAAATCTTTCTGATACGCCCCAGGGAATCTATGTTTTAAAAATGGATATAGACAACAAGCAAGTTATTAAACGAATAATCCATTAAGGGGGTCATATAGATGTAAAAGATAAAAGTTATCTTTGCACCAACCAAATTATGACAACCCAACTGGCAAAACAACCTACCATTTCAAAATCTGAGTTTATTGATCAAGTTATCAATGACTACCGAGTTGCATATAGTAGTCGTATTGCTTCCTTAACCGGAAGAAAGGAAGTTTTAACTGGAAAAGCAAAATTTGGAATCTTCGGTGACGGAAAAGAAGTAGCTCAAGTTGCCATGGCACGGTTCATGGAAAATGGCGATTTTAGAGCGGGATACTATCGTGACCAAACACTCATGTTTGCATTAGGTCTGAGTGATATTCAAAAGTTTTTTGCCCAATTATATGCTCATCCAGATAAGGACCAAGAGCCAAGTAGTGCAGGCAGAAGCATGAATGGTCACTTCAGTACACGAATGCTTGATGGTCATGGAAATTGGTTAAAACAAACTGACCGAATCAACATATCCTCTGATATATCTCCAACTGCAAGTCAAATGCCTCGAGTACTTGGTTTAGCATTTGCCTCCAAAATATATAAAAGAAACAAGGACCTCCACGCTTATTCTGATTTCTCAAATCAAGGAAATGAAATAGCCTGGGGAACTATTGGAAATGCCAGTACATCCGAGGGTCATTTTTGGGAAAGTATAAATGCTGCCGGTGTTATGCAGGTGCCTATGTTGGTGAGCATATGGGATGATGAGTATGGTATCTCCGTTCATGCAAAACATCAAACTACAAAACAAAATCTTACTGCAATATTATCTGGTTTTAAAACAGATAAATTCGGAACAGGAATAGAACTTATAACTGTCAATGGCTGGGACTATCCCGCACTTTTAAATGCCTATAAAAAAGCATCTGAAGTTTGTAGGAAGAAGCATACACCTGTTGTTATTCACGTGAAAGAACTCACACAGCCGCAAGGACATAGTACATCTGGATCGCACGAAAGATACAAATCAAAAGACAGGCTTGCTTGGGAGTCTGATCACGATTGTATTGCCAAAATGAGAGCTTGGGTGATCGATAGCAAATTGTCAACTGATGAAAAACTATCTGATCTCGAAAAAGAAATTGAATTGGAAGTAAAAGAAGCTAGAAAACTAGCTTGGGCAACATTCAGAAATGAAATTAAAGAAGAAGCTAATGAGGCTATTCAATTATTAAAAACTGTTGACGCTTCAATTGCTCAAAAACTCCAAGAATCAATGGATCCTGGACGAAAAGATATTTTGAAAGCCTTACATGAAGCTATTCGTCAAAATTTAGGGAATCCCGCAATTACAGAACTTAAAGGTTTTTATAAATCTTACTTAGAAAAATATCAAAATATATACAGTAGTCACCTACATAGTGAGTCGGATAAAAGAGCTACAAATATCCCTGAGATAAAACCAGAATATAGCCATGATACTATTGAATTAAACGGCTTTGAAATATTGAATAAAACATTTGATACATTACTTACAAAATACCCTGAAGTTATTGCCTTTGGTGAGGATGTGGGTAAAATAGGAGATGTAAATCAAGGTTTTGCAGGACTTCAAGAGAAACATGGCGAAAATCGAGTTATGGATATGGGTATTCGAGAAAATACCATTGTGGGTCAAGCAATTGGTGCTTCTTTAAGAGGACTAAGACCAATTGCTGAAATACAATACCTTGACTATCTTTTGTACGGAATCCAAACTATGAGTGACGATATTGCCACCATTCAATACCGAACCAAGGGGGGGCAGAAATATCCATTAATTATCCGCACTAGAGGACATCGATTGGAAGGTATATGGCACAGTGGATCTCCCATGGGAATGATTCTAAATGCTCTTAGGGGTATGCATGTATTAGTACCAAGAGATATGACACGGGCTGCAGGTTTTTACAATACCATGATTCAATCGGACGAACCAGCATTAATCATTGAGTGTTTGAATGGCTATCGATTAAAAGAAAAGTTACCCTCAAACATTGATCGTTTTACAACACCTGTTGGTGTACCTGAAGTGTTAAACGAGGGTTCTGACGTGACTGTAGTAACTTATGGTAGTTGCTTAAGAATTGCTCAAGATAGCATTGTCATGCTTGATGAAAAAGGGATTTCAGTAGAACTTATTGATGTGCAATCTCTTTTACCGTTTGACATCAACCACTCCATTGTTGAATCCATTAAAAAGACAAATCAAGTTGTATTTATGGATGAGGATGTTAAAGGAGGTGCAACTGCATTTATGATGCAAAAAGTTCTTGAAGAACAAGGAGGGTATCGCTATTTAGATGGCGAACCCAAAACATTGACCTCACAAGATCATAGACCAGCATATGGAACAGACGGAGATTATTTTTCAAAATCAAATGCTGAAGAATTATTTGATGTAGTGTACACGCTTATGAACGAGAGCAATCCATCGCGTTATCCTAAATAAAAAAACCGTTCTCTATTCTTTGTATTTTAACTGCCCTATTAATCGTGTATTTTCGATTATTCGTGATATTCAGGCAAACGACCCTTGACCTTCGTGTTTCTAATTTTTTATACTTGTTTTCACGAAACATAAAGAAATCACCTATGGATAATTGATCTAAAAGAATGCCTTGTTCGCGATCATGAATAGCAAATGCTTGTTCTAAATTTACATTAATCCCACTACATGCTTTTGGATTTTTTAACTCACTTTTAACAGCCAGTAGGATGTAATTGTCGACCGAAAACTCTTCATCCATTTCGAAGTAATCATACAATTTTTTGAAATTAGATTTCCATTCTATCCCATGGGGCTTTACTTGGTTTTTGTGTTGTATAAATGTTTCTAAATGAGCAAGTTCGTGTATTAATGTGAATAGAAATCGAAAAGAATTTGAATCTTGATTGATAGTAATTGATTGCTTTATGCCTAGTTGACGAAAATCTCCACGCTTTGTTTTTCGTGGTCGAGTAATTCTTAAAGTACAATTATGACGAGCAGTGTAATCAATAATCGCTACTGCCTTTTTGGTCGGCAAGTGATTTTCTAAATATTCAAGAACACTCACTTATTTTAAAGTGCCCAATAAAGATTCAGCAGCGTTTACTTTCTGGCCAATTTCAACATTAATCTCTGTACCCAAAGGAACAAAGACGTCAACACGAGACCCAAATTTAATAAAGCCCATCTCATTGCCTTGAGATACTTTATCACTAGGTTTAACATACCAACGGATCCTTCTAGCCACCGCACCAGCAATTTGTCTGAACAATACCTCTACTCCTCCATCGGTTTTTATAACGGTTGTTGTTCTCTCATTCTCAGTACTTGATTTAGGATGCCATGCAACTAAATATTTACCCGGATGATATTTAAAATAATTCACAATGCCTGAAATAGGATTTCTATTAACGTGAACATTAAGTGGTGACATGAAGATTGATAATTGAATACGTTTATCCTTAAAGTATTCGGACTCTTCAACTTCCTCAATAACAACTACTTTTCCATCACAAGGACTAACAACACCGTTTTCAGTCTTGTCAGAAAAACGTGGTGGATTTCTAAAAAATCGGATAACTAGAATATAAAGTACTAATATTGGAATTAGTATGATAGCCTGCAACCAACTTTGTACAGCTAAAGAAGATAAGCCGTAAACAATCCCAACTAAAATAAGGGTGGATATAAAGATAATTTTATATCCTTCTCTGTGTAAATTCATTATTAATCTTAAAAAATTCCTCTTAACGAAGAAGTATCTGCTACTTTCTTAATCGAAACGATATAGGCTGCAGTTCTCATGCTACACTTATGCTTCCTAGCAACTTTGTAAACATTATCAAATGCTTGTTTCATCACACGATCAGCACGTCTATTCACTCGTTCCTCTGTCCAAAAATAACCCAATCTATTTTGAACCCACTCAAAATACGAAACAGAAACACCTCCAGCATTGGCTAATATATCTGGCACAACCATGATACCATTTTGTTCAAGAATATCATCAGCGGTAGATGCTGTTGGACCATTTGCTCCTTCCACAATAAGCTTTGCTTTAATTCTTGAAGCATTTTCTTCTGTAATTTGATTTTCTAATGCTGCTGGAACTAGGATATCTACATCAAGTTCAAGAAGTTCGTTATTTGGGATCATCTTACCTGCTTTATATCCTTCTAAACTTTTATGCTTAGTTACATATTTAATAGCTTCCTCAATATCTAACCCATCTGGATTGTAATAAGCCCCTGAAATATCTGAAATTGCAACGATAGTTACTCCTTGTCTTTCAATGAGTTTCGCAGAAATAGAACCCACGTTTCCAAAACCTTGAACGGCACATGTTGATTCTGAAGGATTCATCTTGAGCTTAGCCATTGCACTTCGTGCCGAAACCATTACTCCTCGACCTGTAGCCTCAACTCTACCCAAAGAACCACCAAGAACTAACGGTTTGCCAGTAACTACTGCAGGTGATGCTTGTCCAGAAAGTTTTGAATATTCATCCATCATCCATGCCATTGTTTGCGGGTTTGTTCCCATATCTGGAGCTGGAATATCGCGTTCTGGTCCAATGACATCTCTCATTGCTCCAACAAAAGCTCTTGTTAAACGCTCTAACTCACCTTGTGACATTTCGCGTGGATCACATTGAATTCCACCCTTTCCACCACCATATGGGATACCGACTACTGCACACTTCCATGTCATCCATGCTGCAAGTGCTTTTACTTCATCTAAATTAACCCCCATTGAATAGCGTACTCCGCCTTTACTTGGACCTAATTTTGAAGAATGAATAACACGATAGCCTTGAAAAACCTGCACTTTACCATTATCCATGGTGACAGGTAAACTGACTATAACAGCTTTTTCTGGAGATTTCAATGCATTGTAAGTGGATTCGTCAAGACCTAAAATTTTAGCTGCCTCGTCAAATCTTTCCATCATAGACTCCAGCGGATTAGAGTGGTCCGTTATAGGAGCTGGTTCTTTGAACTTTAATTTCATTTTTTTAAAGTTTGATATATAATATTTTACAAAAGTATTTATTCTATCGTAGAGTGTTTGTCATAGGCTATTTATTTTCTATCTAAACAAGGATAATATGACCAAGTATGGTAGTAAAGATAAATAGATAGAGTCCATTCTATCCAAAATCCCTCCATGTCCAGGTATCAAATTACCGCTGTCTTTTACGCCTACCTTTCTTTTCATGTATGACTCGACATAATCACCAAAAGTTGCAAAAACAATAATAACAAATGATATAAAGGCATAATTTTCAGGAATATTGAAGACATAATTCTGTATTACCATAATAATGACAATCGTTAAAATTGTCCCACCAATCGTTCCTTCTATTGTTTTCTTTGGAGATACTTTAGGGAAAATTGGTCGCTTACCAAGTCTTTTACCCACTACATAAGCCATTGAATCATACACCCAAATTGTCGTAAAGTAAAGCAATAAATACTCCACTTTATACGATTGTGTTTGGGTAAACCATATCGCTAATGCCAATAATGGAAGATACAAATACACACTGATTGCAGCGTAGTTTATCTTCTTATCTTTTTTCAAGCTATTGTAGCCTATGAGTAAACTTAAAAACTGAATAAACCAGAGTACAATAAATGAATTTAAGTTTAATGAATTGGCGCCGAATATTGTAAGATAAATAATAGATACACCTAAGAATAAAGGTACAATCCATAAATGTTGAATAGACTTCTTTTTTGACAATAACGCTAATTCTCTCAATGAAAAAAAGGTAAAAAATCCCATCAATAGCACAAAATATGGTGTCCCAGCATATAGGCATGCTATAATTATCCCAACATAGAAAAACCCAAATATTATACGAAGTGATAAATTAGACATAGAAGCAGGTAGTTTTAGTTGAGGATTTTCTTTGAATAAGCACAAACAATAAAAGAGCTATAAAAATTAAGATAATACTAAAGGGTAAACCTAATGTTTGACTTTGTTCTAGCGATTTACTGTAATCACCATCTGAAAAATAAAATAACTGAATAACGGCTAAGGAATTGTTTATAAAGTGAGCCAGAATTGATGTAAATAAACTACCAGTCCAGTAGACTGCATAACCAAATACTGTAGCAAGAAAAAACATGGGCACAAACTTCATAAACTGTAAATGCATCGCACTAAAAATAAAAGCGGTCGCCAAAATAGCAACGTGCATATTATTAAATATTCCATTAAAAATATTCATTAAAAAACCTCTGAAAAATACTTCTTCAGCTATTGCTGGAAGAAGAGCCATAAAGAAAATACTAGCAACAAAAGACAACATAGACCTGTCACCTATTAATGACTCATAAACCTGGTTGCTCTCTGCCTCTTTTTGCTTCAGCCAAGCATGTAAATCGGGCCATTGACTGAAGTCAATTAAATTATTAATATCCAACATGAAACCCATCAGGGGTATGCATATAAATACAAAAAGTAAAGAATAAAAAAACCATTTTAGATCTAAAGGTTTATTTATTAGCAAGTAATCTTTGGTTCTTGCCTTAACAAATCTAGTCGTTAAAATAGCTGCCAAAATCAATGGAAGAGTAGAACTAATGAATACAAATACATTTAAAATTAATGAGTGATTTTTCAAATCCTCAACTAGTATAGCTGCCTGACTGAACCCTCTGAAATCCCCGTAAACGATTGAAGAGCAAACTAATATCGATAAAGAACTACAGACAATTAAAGCCCCAAGAAAAAAAAGCACTCCTAAGAACAAATGCAAAAATGCATGCATGCGATCAGGCCTTAACGATGGGCTTTCCCTATCTTTGCGTTTTTTAATATCGTCCATGAATAGTTTGGGCAAATATGGTAAAAATAGGTAACATAGAACTAGGAGATTTTCCTCTACTACTAGCACCCATGGAAGATGTTAGCGATCCTCCCTTTCGAGCAGTTTGTAAAGAGCACGGTGCAGATGTTATGTATACTGAGTTTATTTCGAGTGAAGGTCTTATAAGAGATGCCGCAAAAAGTACTCAAAAGCTCGATATTTTTGAATATGAAAGACCCATAGGAATACAAATATTTGGAAGCAACATTGACTCTATGAAACAAGCAACAGAAATTGCTTCTTCAGCGAATCCAGATATCATTGATATTAATTACGGTTGCCCAGTCAAAAAAGTTGCTTGTAAGGGTGCTGGTGCTGGAATACTTCAGGATATTCCAAAAATGGTAGAAATGACTGCTGAAATTGTTAAAAGCACGAACCTGCCAGTTACTGTTAAAACAAGATTGGGGTGGGATGAAAAGACGAAATACATTGAAGAAGTTGCTGAAAGACTACAGGATGTTGGCATAAAAGCTCTTAGTATTCATGGAAGAACTCGTAAACAAATGTATAAAGGTGAGGCAGATTGGACCTTGATAGGAAACATTAAAAACAACCCTCGAATAACTATTCCGATTTTTGGAAATGGCGACATTGACAGTCCTGAAAAGGCAAAATTATATAAAGAAACTTATGGTGTTGATGGGGTGATGATTGGTAGAGCAACCATTGGAAATCCATGGATTTTTAATGAGATAAAGCAATATATTTCATCAGGATATAAGCCAGAACCACCTACTATTTCGCAACGTGTAGATGTATGTAAACGACACTTCGAATTTGGGATTAAATGGAAAGGTGATGTGCTTGGAATTGTTGAAATGAGAAGACATTACAGTAATTACTTTAGAGGAATTTCTCATTTTAAAGAATTTCGAACTCGCTTGGTATCTACAATGGACCAGAATGAAATAATTGCAATACTTGATGAGGTTGCTGATAAATTCTCAACATATGAATTTACCCATTAAAAGTTGCAGACAGGTGATCTCTCCAGCTTTCAAGCATATCTTTTTTTAACACACGAGGGAACTTGACTTGAGCTCCAAGTTTTCCGTTCGATTTGAGCCATTCATAAAATTTATGTGACGGTACAAAGTTGACTATTATATTTTTAAGAGCTGCTGAACGCTCAACACGATAATCGTCGTTTAATACTTTTAAGGTTAAATCCAACTTATCTCTAATCTCATTGGTCTTAGAATACAATTTTTCATCATCACAAGATATAAACCACTCATGAGCAAAAAAACCCTGATAAGGAAGCCCACAAACTGTGAATTCCTCAAATGCCACATCATATTCTTCCGAGAGAAGCTCTATAGCTTTATTCATATTATCTAAAGACAAGTGTTCGCCACACAATGATAAAAAATGCTTCGTTCTACCCGTTATTTTAATTTCACACCGCTCCAAATTGGTAAATTTAATTGTATCACCAATCAAATATCTCCATGCACCACTGCAAGTAGACATAATAAGTGCATATTCCTCTTTATCATTCACTTGAGACAATGTCAACGCTTCAGCATTTGGAAGTAACTCCCCTCCTTCTGAAAAATTTCTAAAATTAAAGGGTACAAATTCGTAATAGATTCCATTTCGTAGAAGCAACCTCATGCCCTCATCATTATCCAAACGAGTTTGATAAGCAATAAACCCCTCAGATGCTAAGTAGGTTTCAAAGTACTTAATCGGCCTTCCCATAAGACCATCCAACGATTTTTTGTAAGGATTAAGTGCAACTCCTCCATGAATATAGGCTTCAAAGTTTGGCCATATTTCATGAATGTTTTCGACATCATACTTATTAATCACACTCTCCATTAATAGCTTAACCCATGCTGGGACTCCTGCCACAAGTCCAACATCCCAATTGGTCGCATCATTAGTCATTCTAGCAATTTTTTCTGTCCAATCCTTCTCTCTTCGAATCTGAATACCTGGCTTGGATAATCGTTGGAAAATAATAGGTACAGAACCCGTAGTGATACCACTTAAATCTCCTGAATAATAAACTCCATTATATTCCAGTTCTGTACTTCCTCCAATCATTAACCATTTTTTAGCAATATGATCTTTGGGCACATCCGTCTGAACAATACTCAATACCTGACGAATACTTGCTCTACGAATATTCTTTAACATCTGAGAACTTACTGGGATGTATTTACTGCTCCCGTCTGATGTTCCAGAACTAACCGCATAATTTTTTATCGTGCCTGGCCATGTTACATTGTCTTCACCCAATCTTCCTCGCGACCACCAAGGTAGCATATTGAGATAATCTCCCATTTTTGTTGACTCTTGATAATCTGACAACAAATTATCCGAGCCTACCATTTCCTTATACTTATGAGACTTTCCAAAAACAGTTGATTCGGCCTTCTTTATGAGTTTTAATAACGTCTTTTTTTGAATGGCTTCACCTTGTTCTATATCAACTTTCAAAAAAACTCGACGTTTTTTGGTTTCTCTAAGTAATCTTTGTAACAAAGTTGACATAAAACAAAATTAGTCGAACACTAAGAATGAAAGAAATAAAAGAAGAAACGATTAAAGAAAAGTGGTTTAAAATAAGGACTCTATTTGAACAACGTTTCAGTAAAAGTCCAGATTTGAGTGCCATTTTATATGTCATTGGAATTCGAGAACTTGGTAAACACCAAACAGAGTTCAAAAAAGAAGAAAAAGTCAGACTTATGCATATAGCAACATGTAGAGTCCTCAGTTCATCGGGCCACTATGTTTTAAAGGGTCTTGACGATAAAGAATGGCCTGTGTGGGAACTATTAGAAAAATTACCGAATCAAGACATGCTCCAACAAGAACTTTACCTTAGACACCACATTATACATTATTTTGAGGAAGAAGAATTGATTTAAATAAAGGGTAATTCATTCACTTAAATTCCATTTTCCCACCTTTTCCACAACACTTGTAGGCTCATAATTATCCGATAACTTTGCCCAATTTTAAATATCAATGCCAAAAGATAGTAGTATAAAGCATGTCCTCATCATTGGAAGTGGGCCAATCATCATCGGACAAGCGTGTGAATTTGATTACTCAGGTAGTCAAGCAGCCCAGAGCTTAAAAGAAGAAGGAATAGAGGTTTCGCTAATTAACTCTAATCCTGCCACCATTATGACCGACCCTTCTATGGCAGAACATGTTTATCTACTGCCTCTCAATGTGAATAGTCTCGAAAAAATATTAATCGAGCAAGATATTACACACGTACTTCCAACCATGGGTGGACAAACGGCTCTTAATCTTGCTATAGAAGCTGAAGAAGTTGGTCTTTGGGAAAAATACAATTGCAAAATTATTGGTGTCGATACAGCAGCTATCGAAAAAACTGAAAACCGCGATCTTTTCCGATCATTTATGATAGAGCTTGGAATTCCTATTGCAAAATCTAAAATTGCAAATTCCTATCTTGAGGCTAAAGAAGTAGCACAAAATATTGGCTTCCCCTTGGTTATTAGACCCAGCTACACCCTTGGAGGTTTTGGAGGAGGATTTGTTCACAAAAAAGAAGATTTTGATGAATATATAAAAAGAGGATTAGAAGCGTCGCCTACGCATGAAGTACTTGTAGAACAAGCTGTTTTAGGATGGAAAGAATATGAGCTAGAGTTGCTCAGAGATTCTAATGATAACATTGCTGTAATCTGTACCATAGAAAACTTTGACCCAATGGGTATCCATACTGGAGATTCTATAACCGTTGCTCCTGCTATGACTCTTAGCGACACATGCTTTCAGCAAATGAGAGATATGGCTTTTGACATGATGCGAAATTTAGGAACTTTTGCGGGAGGGTGTAATGTCCAATTTTCTGTAAATCCAGAAAACGAAGAAATTATTGCCATTGAAATTAACCCACGTGTATCTAGAAGCTCTGCATTAGCCTCTAAAGCAACTGGCTATCCTATTGCTAAAATTGCTGCAAAGCTAGCTTTAGGGTATTTCCTTGACGAACTAAAGAATCCAGTTACAAAAACTACTTCTGCATTTTTTGAACCAAGCATTGATTACACGATTATCAAAATACCACGTTGGGATTTTAATAAATTCAGAGGTGCCGAAAAAACACTTGGACTACAAATGAAGTCCGTAGGTGAGGTCATGGCTATTGGTAGAAGTTTTCAAGAAGCTCTCCAAAAAGCATGTCAATCACTAGAGATTAAACGACTGGGTATTGGTGGAGATGGATACGAGCTTAAGAATCTAGAAAAAATCGTAGACAGTCTCAAAAATCCAAGTTGGGATAGAATATTTCATATCAGGGATGCTATGGCAATTGGTGTTCCCATAACATCCATTCAAAAAACTACGAACATTGATCGATGGTTTCTTGAGCAAATTTATGAGCTTGTAAAAACTGAGCGAGAAATAAAAAAATACTCGTTAGATAACATTGACCCAGAAGTGTTAAGGCTTGCCAAACAAAAAGGATTTTCTGATGCTCAAATTGCACACCTTCTAGGTAGAGAATCAACTGACATGGATGTTCATGCTAAAAGAAAATCGTTAGGTATAAACCGTATTTATAAAATGGTAGACACTTGTTCTGCTGAATTTAGCTCACCAACTAACTATCTTTACTCTAGCTTTGATGGAGAAAATGAAAGTGTTATTTCTGACAAGAAAAAAATAATTGTAATTGGTTCTGGACCTAACAGAATTGGTCAGGGAATTGAATTTGACTATAGTTGTGTTCATGGCATAAAAGCTGCTCAAGAGTTGGGTTATGAAGCAATCATGATAAATTGTAACCCCGAAACAGTTAGTACAGATTTTAATACTGCCGATAAATTGTATTTTGAACCAATATTTTGGGAACATCTGTGGGATATTATAGAGCTTGAGAAACCAGAAGGTGTTATTGTTCAACTTGGGGGGCAGACGGCTCTAAAACTAAGTGAACGCATGAGAGATCATGGGGTAAAAATCATCGGCACAACATTTGAAAATATGGATCTTGCCGAAGATCGAGGATCGTTTTCAAACTTACTTAAAGACCTAAAAATACCTTACCCGCGATTTGGTGTTGCAGAAAATGCCTATGAGGCCATTAAAGTAGCAAATGAAGTCGGGTATCCTGTACTTGTAAGACCTAGTTATGTTCTTGGAGGTCAAGGCATGAAAATTGTCATCAATGACGAAGATTTAGAAAAAGCAGTTATTGATCTTTTGGGAGATTTACCTGGAAATAGAGTGCTCATTGATCATTTCTTAGATAGAGCAGAAGAAGCAGAAAGTGACAGTATTTGTGACGGGACAGATGTAGAAATGGTTGGAATAATGGAACACATTGAACCAGCTGGAATACACTCTGGAGATTCTTCTGCAGTACTTCCTCCTTTCAGTTTATCTGAAAATGTCATTAATAAAATAGAGAAATACACCAAAAAAATTGCAATGGCAATGGATGTACGTGGTCTACTCAACATTCAATTTGCTGTGAAAAAAGAAGAGGTGTATGTTATTGAAGCAAACCCTAGAGCAAGTAGAACAGTTCCTTTTATCTGTAAAGCATATCAAGTTCCCTATGTGAATATTGCAACCAAAGTAATGATTGGAGACAAAACACTAAAAGATTTTGATATCAAACCAGTCAAAAAAGGCTTTGCAATTAAACAGCCCGTTTTTTCGTTTAATAAATTCCCTAACGTAAACAAAGAACTGGGACCGGAAATGAAATCTACAGGTGAAGCTATTCTTTTCGTAGAAGATACGAAAGACCCTTTATTCAGAGATTTATACAACCAAAAATCTAGGTTTTTAAGTCGATAATTATGAGATGGATTATAGCTGGATTGTTTATTTATTGGATAATTAAACGCGTTTTTAGAATAATAAATGTAGTTAAAAATCAGGATTCCAATCAAAACAAAACTAAAAATTCAAATAATGATGATGGCGGATTTACTGATTTTGAAGAAGTTGAATAATCAACAAAACCAAAAATAATTCATTCGATTTTTAAGCTCCATTCCATCCAAAACAGATTGAATCTCATTCTGTTCTCGAGGTGATGAAATAGCAATAATTTGCTGATAATTTTTTAGATTAACATCATTTCTTGACTGAACTAATTGATCATAAATATTTACTCCAAATTTTGACGGGTTATCCGTAACCCAAGTAAATCCTATACCATTATAAATCAATGACTTTGCAATTTTCTTACCCTTTTTGCCAGCACCCCAAAGCATTAATGAAATAGAATTGTCTCGATCAATTTCTAAAAAATAATAAACTTTTAAATCAAAATAGTTCTCTGGAAAGTAGGAACTCTTAGTCCGTGACGTTCGATTTGTGCTATCTCTCCAATAATGTATAACTTGGGGGACAACCCTCAAGTCCATGCCCGATTGATATAGCCTAAAAGAAAAATCATAATCCTCAGGAATAAACGAGGAGTTAAATGCACCCATAGCCTCAAAATCATCACGATGAATAAGCCACCCTGAAGAAGGAATAGGGCACTCTTTATAAATACCCCTCCAAAGATCATCTGAAGTCATCGAATTGTTTATCCAATCTGTATATTTCTTATATCCATCACCCAAGTCAAAATCATCTGAGAAATAATCCACCAATCCTGTAACTAGACAATTGGGGCTCATTGCCTCCAACATATTTTCCAATTTATCAGTAGGCATAATATCATCCGAATCCATACGGTGTATATAATCACCTCTACTGTGTTTATAGCCGCATTGAAGAGCATTAATTATTCCCTTTCCGTCAGAGTTAATTACATGTATATTTATATGGCGATTAGCATATGACATCGCTTGTAGGTATGAACCATCATTGCTATGGTCATTTACTGCTATCAATTCCCAGTTTTTATAGGTTTGGTTTATGATAGATTCAATACAGGGGATGATATATTTCCCTGGATTTTTAAAAGGCATTATAATGCTAATCATTCAAAGAATATGAACCACAATTGTATTAAATTTGTGCTTAAGGACTGGTAATAATTGAAAAATTTACGCTGATTATTTTTACGACCCTAGCCAAAGTATATAAGAGCAGGCCTCAAATCCAGACTTGTCGGTAAAGACTTCATGAATCATGAAGAAACGTTGGAAGTTCGTGATACTGTGGTGGTCAAATCCTGTTTTTTTGAAATTTTTCAAAAACCCAGTCCTTTTTATGAAATCACTCCACTACCTACCAAGACATCATTCTGATACCATGCTGCAAATTGACCCTTTGCAACTGCTTTTTGAGGTTGATCAAACAAAATGTCTAACCCTTCTTTTGTTTTAGATAATTGAGCATTAAAAAGTTTCTGTCGATATCTAATCCTCAATTGAAACGCTTTTTGTTCTCCATCTATTAATTCATCAACAGGTTTAACCCAATGAATGTCTTGATTTCGGATCCTTAGACCGGGTCTATATAAACCTTGGTGGTCATCGCCTTCCCCAACAAATATTGTATTGGTTTGAGTGTTTGTCTGTATTACAAATAATGGATTAGTGTGTCCCCCAATATTCAAACCCTTTCGCTGACCAATTGTATAAAAATGTGCTCCATTATGTTCTCCAATTTTAATACCGTCATCTTCTATAAGTGTATACTCTTGTGAAAGGCTAAGCGGATTATTAAATCCGTTCCAATCTCGTGAGACTTTGATTACATTACCTTTTTTTTCTTTTAATTTTTGCTTCAAAAAATTCGGAAGCTTCACTTTACCAATAAAACACAATCCCTGCGAATCTTTTTTTTCTGCAGTAACTAAATTCTGTTTAGAAGCAATATCTCTTACTTCACTTTTTCTCAACTCACCAATTGGAAATAACGCCTTAGATAGCTGTTCTTGATTAATCTGACACAAAAAATAGCTTTGATCTTTATTCTCGTCCAACCCAGCCAACAATTCAAATCCATTATTTGTTGATTTTTTTCGGCAATAATGACCTGTAGCTACATAATCAGCTCCTAAAAGAATTGCATGCTCTAAAAAAGTATCAAATTTTATTTCTCTGTTACACAAAACATCTGGATTTGGAGTTCTGCCATTCTTATATTCATCAAACATATAAGAGACAATTCGCTCGTAGTACTCCTGACTTAAATCGACAGTATGGAAAGGTATTCCTAGCTTATCGGCAACTAATAGAGCATCTTTACTGTCCTCCTCCCAAGGACATTCATCACTTATAGTAACTTCCGTATTATGCCAATTTTTCATAAAAACACCAATAACCTCATGACCTTCCTCTTTTAAAAGGTAAGCTGCTACTGAAGAGTCAACTCCCCCAGATAATCCCACAACTACTTTTGCCATTAGTTTAATTAACTTTATTCTATGATAAATTTAAGTACATAATCATAAACAAAATTACATAGATTAAGATGGTAGTCCAATTTATTGTTAACATTTGCATTAATATTAGATTAGCGTATGAATAAAACAATTGGTGTCTTGGGTGGTGGTCAATTAGGTAAAATGCTTTTTGAAGCTGGATCCCCTATGAATACTAACTACGTTTTTTTAGAAAAGACAGAAAATTGTCCTGCATCACTGGTCTGCCAACACCAAATTTTGGGTAGCCTAAAAGATGCAAATAAAATAAATGATTTGAGCTCAAAATCTGATGTGTTAACATTTGAAATTGAGCATGTTAATGTGAAAGCACTCCTCGATTTAGAAAAAAAGGGGCAATCAATTATCCCAAGACCTGCAGTTCTCTCAATTATTCAAGACAAAGGTTTACAAAAGGATTTTTATACCCAGCACAATATTCCCACCCTTGAATATAAAAATAGCACATCTGAGAATTTGAGGTCTGACATAGAGGATTGGAATGAAGACCAATTTGTATTAAAACATCGAAAGGGTGGATATGATGGTAAAGGAGTTCAATTAATGACTAAAAATAAATTTCAAAGCCTCGTAGACAATGATAATGAAAGCCTTAAAAGTATAGACGGATATGTCATAGAAAAAATGGCAAAAGAAGCTGTTGAAGTATCTGTTATTGTAGCAATCGACCAACAACTAAACTCTGTGAGTTATGCTCCATGCGAAATGGTATTTGATCCAACATCTAACCTCATGGATTATTTAATAACTCCAAGCAGACTGAGTAAAGAAATAAATAAAGGGTGTGAAAACATCGCTAAAAAAACGGTTAAAGCCTTTAATAGTCCTGGACTATTTGCCGTAGAACTATTTGTACAAAAAAATGGTGGTATCTACGTGAATGAAATTGCACCTAGACCACATAATAGTGGTCATCATACTATTGAATCTTCCTACACTTCTCAGTATGAACAACTCAATAGAATATTATTAAACCAACCTTTAGGAGACACTTCTCTTATACAAAATGCTATAACATGTAATATTGTAGGACCTAAACATATCAATGGTTTATATGAACTAAATAATTTAGATTTAGTACTACAAATTCCTGGAGTATATATTCATATGTATGGCAAAAAAACTACTTCGCCTAATCGAAAATTAGGTCATTATACCATTTTAGGAAAAGACTCTTTAGAATTGGAGATCAAATTGAATCGTGTAAAAGAATTATTAACCATAAAAAGCAACTAAATTTGAAAAATCATGGCAGATGTATTAATTATAATGGGTTCTGATTCAGATCTAAAAATCATGTCTGAAGCTGCTAAATTTTTAGACGAAGTAGAAGTTTCTTATGACTTAACAGTGGTTTCTGCACATAGAACACCAAATCGAATGTATGATTTTGCTAAAGGAGCTAAAAATAAAGGCTACAAAACTATTATAGCTGGTGCTGGAGGGGCTGCTCATCTTCCGGGGATGGTGGCTTCACTTACGTCACTTCCTGTAATTGGTGTTCCTATTCAATCAAAAACAATGAGTGGAACAGATTCTTTGTATTCAATTGTTCAAATGCCACCAGGAATCCCAGTTGCTACCATGGCAATTAACGGGGCTAAAAATGCTGGTATTTTAGCTGCTAGAATTTTAGGAATAAGCCAAAAAAAAATCGCAGAAAATTTACTGAATTTTTCAAATTCAATGGAAGAAACAGTTCTAGAAAAATCTAAAATATTAGAACAAACTGGGTATGCTGAATATCTTAAAAATATGTAATGATAAAAGTTGGTGATTGTCTTGTATCTGAAGACGTTATAGAAAAATCATTTGCATGTAATGTTGAGGCATGCAAGGGAGTGTGTTGTATAGAGGGTGATGCTGGAGCTCCGATTGAACCTGATGAAATCAATACCATTCAACAAAACATTGATCAAATTAAAGGCGAAATGGATGATGATGGTCTAAAAACACTGGATTCAAAAGGTTTTTCTGAGAAAGATCCATTTGATCAAATGTTAGTGACTACCTGCAAACCAAACAAAGAATGCGTTTTTGTAGTTAGAAAAAATGGTATTCTCAATTGTGCAATTGAACTCGCCAACCAAAAGAAGAGTTTTAATTTTCAAAAACCCATAAGCTGTCATTTATACCCCATACGAGTAGACAAATACAATGAATTTTACGCTCTGAATTACCATCGTTGGAGTATTTGTGCAGACGCTTGTACAAAAGGTGCTAAAGAGGATATAAAAGTTTACCAATTTACACAAAATGCACTCGAGCGAAAGTTCGGAAAAGAGTGGTACGAAAATCTAGAAAATTCAATCCAAGAATACTTAAATAAAAAATTATAATAGCTACTCAAAACTCTAAATTCTGTACGTCTATTTCTTTCATGTTCTTTCTCGGTACAGGTAATCCCATCAGCACATCTATTTAAAAGACGTTCTTCTCCATACCCTTTTGCAACGAGTCTACTTGAATTTATTCCGCGGGCGATTAAGTGGTTTCATTGTTATAAATATGTGTTATGTTGTCCCATCGTTCGTAAAGTCCATTTAATTTTCCATTTTTATAATTTGCAGAAACACGCCTTTCACCTGAAACAAAACATGCCTGATAGGGTCCATTTTGTATACCGTTTTTATACAGCTTTACTTCTTTTATCTGACCATTTTTAAAATAGCTCTTTTTAACTCCAAAAAACAGAATAAAATAAAAGGCCCATTCTAATGAATGAGCATTTTTCATATAGTATTTAATTTATAATCTAGCTACAACCTGTAGTAGTTCCACAATTTGTACATAAATGGCATGTTCCATTTCTGACCAATGCTAAACTGCCACAATTTGTACAGGGTAGAGCATCACCTGAGGTGCTTTTAGGTTGTTGCGAAGTCATTCTTGCACCATCAACAGAAACAGGTGTTTCTACAGACTCAGGTGCAGGAGATGCCAAAGGTTGTGCTTTTTTTAGCTCTACGGTTTTTGCTTTTTCTTCTACCTCGCTTGCAGTAGGCTTAATATGAACTAAATCACTTCTATCTAAATACTCAAACCCGAGCAGTCTAAAGATATAATCAATGATTGACGTTGAATTCTTAATGTTTGGATGGCCTTCAACCATTCCACTTGGCTCAAATCGAGTGAATGTAAACTTGCTTACATATTCATCTAATGGAACACCATACTGAAGTCCTATAGATACTGCAATAGAGAAACAATTCATTAGAGACCTAAACGTTGCTCCTTCTCTATGCATGTCTATAAATATTTCACCCAAGGTTCCATCATTATATTCTCCCGTACGCACAAAAAGTGTTTGGCCACCAACTTTAGCTTTCTGAGTAAATCCTCGTCTCTTCCAAGGTAATCGTTTTCGTTCGACAATGCTAGATAATTGTCTCATAAATTCTGTACTCTTAGAGTTGTCAAGTATTTTCTGAGCAGCTTCCAGAACCTGATCTTGTGTAAGTTGTTCTATGCTCATACTAGCAGATGCTCCCAAAGCAGCATCAACTGCATCAATTGCTTCATCTTCTGTTTCTTCAACATCAGACTTGTTACTCAATGGCTGAGATAGTTTACTACCGTCTCTGTATAAAGCATTTGCTTTTGTTCCAAGTTCCCAACTCAATTGATAACATGATTTTATATCTTCTATTGTTGCTTCATTAGGTAGGTTAATGGTTTTTGATATGGCTCCTGATAAGAATGGTTGTGCTGCGGCCATCATTTTAATATGTCCATGAGCATGGATATATCGCTCTCCTTTTTCACCGCACTTATTCGCACAATCAAACACAGCTAAGTGCTCATCTTTTAAAAATGGAGCTCCTTCAACAGTCATTGTACCACAAACATAATCGTTAGCTGCAGCTATCTCTTTTTTACTAAACCCAAGAGCTCTTAAAAGACTAAATCCTTCTGCATTGTACTGGTCTGATGTAAAGCCTAATCGTTCCATGGCTTCCTCTCCAAGAACCCACTGATTAAAAGCAAAACTAATTTCAAAAGCTGATGCTAATCCACTTTCTACTTTTTCTAAATCATCAGAACTAAAGCCTTTAGATCTCAAAGTATCATGATTAATGTTAGGTGCATTTTCTAAAGTGGCGTGGCCTTTTGCATAATTTACGATATCATTAATTTCTTCTTCTGAATAACCTAAGTTTCTAAGAGCAAGTGGGACTGATTGGTTAACAATTTTAAAATATCCTCCACCTGACAATTTCTTAAATTTAACTAATGCAAAATCTGGCTCAATACCCGTAGTGTCACAATCCATTACTAGACCAATTGTACCTGTCGGTGCAATAACCGTGGTTTGAGCATTTCTATATCCATGCTTCTCCCCCCACTGAACTGCTTTGTCCCAAATACCCGTGGCAGAACCCAAAAGATATTCTGGGCAATATGCTGGGTCAATTCCAACTGGCTTAACACTTAAACCGTCATATTCATCTAAATTATACGCCGCATACCTGTGATTTCTCATCACGCGTAGCATGTGTTCTTTGTTTTTATCGTATTGATCAAAGGCTCCCAAAAAGCTTGCCATTTCAGCTGATGTTGCATACGCTGTTCCTGTTAAAATTGCTGTTACCGCACCGCCAATCGCTGTTGCTTCTGGACTATCATAAGGTATTCCGCTAACCATTAAAACAGAGCCTAAGTTTGCATAACCCAAACCTAAAGTACGATACTGGTACGATAATTCTGCAACATCTTTGCTTGGGAATTGAGCCATCAAAACTGATATCTCTAAAACAACAGTCCATAATCTTGATGCGTATTCAATGGCTTTAACGTCTAATGTCTTGTCCTTTTCGTTGTAGTACTTTCTTAAATTCAACGAAGCAAGATTACATGCTGTATTGTCAAGAAACATGTATTCTGAACAAGGGTTTGATGCGTTAATTTGACCGCCCTCAGGACAAGTGTGCCATTCATTTATGGTTGTATCATACTGTACCCCAGGATCTGCACACGCCCATGCAGCAAAAGAAATATCATCCCATACTTGTTTTGCAGGAACACTGCTAATGGGTTTTCCAGTAGTTCTTGATATTAAGTCCCACTCACCATCATTTTTTAATGCTTCAAAAAACTTATTGGGTATTCTAACAGAGTTATTTGAATTCTGACCTGAAACAGTTGCATAAGCCTCACCCTCGTAAGATGAACTATAACCCGCATCAATTAGGGCTTTAACTTTTTTCTCTTCTTCTTTCTTCCAATTGATAAACTCCATTATCTCTGGATGATCCAAATCAAGGCACACCATTTTAGCAGCTCTCCTGGTAGTTCCTCCAGATTTTATAGCCCCAGCTGCCCTATCACCAATTTTAAGAAAACTCATCAATCCACTCGAGTTTCCTCCACCACTTAATTTTTCATTAGCACCTCTAATAGAAGAAAAGTTTGTTCCTACTCCTGAACCATATTTAAAAATACGAGCTTCTCTAACCCATAAATCCATAATTCCACCCTCATTTACTAGATCATCATCTACTGATAATATAAAACAAGCATGAGGCTGAGGTCTCTCATATGCTGATGTACTTTTTTTAGTTTTACCTGTAGTTGGATCAACATAACTGTGACCTTGTGGTTTTCCTGTTATTCCATACGTGTTGTGAAGACCTGTATTAAACCATTGAGGGCTATTAGGTGCTGCCATCTGACCAAGAATGCTGTACACCAACTCATCGTAAAACACGTTTGCATCTTTTTTTGAAGCAAAATATCCATATTTCTCACCCCAAGTTTTCCAACAATCTGCTAATCTGTGAGCTACTTGTTTAACTGAAGTCTCAGAATCAAGTGACCCATCCGGCTGAGGAACTCCAGCTTTTCTAAAATACTTTTGAGCCAAAATATCTGTTGCGACTTGAGACCAATCTTTTGGTACTTCAACATTTTCCATCTTGAATACTTCATCTCCTGCGGGGTTTTTAATTACCGAAGTTCGGTATTCGTATTCATATAAATCAGTTGGAGCTACTCCATCCTTTGTGTTGAAACGCTTAAATTTTAATGCACTCTTGCTGTACGCTGTTTTTTTGGTCATCTTTTTAGTTTTGGGTCGTTACGTTTGATTAAAATAAACTCACTTTTTTTATAGTGAGTTTTGACTCAAAAGTATGGTCTAAATGTGACTCTTAAAAAGAGGTGTTTTCCACACTCCAACATTAAACTTTTTCAGTTGACTTATTTTTAAGAGATTTGCGGTGTTGATAAGATAAAATCACACAAAATTTTAAACAAAATTGAAAACTGATGTTGATTGCAACACCTCTTTTCGCAACCGCAAGACTATTAGTATTTTAGAAGATATATCATCCAATCAGAACAAGAATAAGAAAATGATTTCTATTCTGATAGACCCTGATAAGGCAAGCGAAAAACAAATCGATGCATTAATTGGTCATCCAGATTTTATAAACGTTGATTTCATATTTGTTGGAGGCAGTCTAGTTACAGATGGAAATATGAATAACTGTCTTCGTCTGATAAAAAAGAGAACTAACAAGCCCGTTGTTATATTTCCAGGCAGCCCAAACCAAATAGATAAACAGGCCGATGGTATACTTCTACTTAGCTTGATCAGTGGTCGAAATTCAGATCTTCTGATAGGTCGGCATGTCGAGTCATCTTACAAGCTAAAAAATTCAAACCTAGAAATACTCTCAACAGGTTATATTTTATTAGATGGTGGCAGAACAACAACCGTTTCATACATAAGCAATACGACACCTATACCTCAAGATAAACCAGGAATTGCTGCAGCTACTGCACTTGCTGGTTGCCAATTGGGGCACAAACTCATCTATCTTGACTGTGGAAGCGGTGCGAACAACCATGCATCTGAAAAGCTCATACAATCTGTCAAATATGAAATCAATGTCCCGCTCATTGTGGGCGGTGGTATAAAAACCCAATTTGATGCAGAGAAAGTATTTAAAGCTGGTGCAGACATTGTAGTAGTTGGAAATCACTTAGAGAAAAACCCCTACTTTTTATCTGAGTTAGTTGCCGCAAAAAATAATTGCTAAAAACTCGCTTTAATTTTACTACGATGAGACTAGTTCAAAAACAGTAATCTCTGGCAGAAAACCAAAACGGCCAGGATACCCTAGATACCCGAAGCCTCTGTTAACATAAAGAAATTGGTCATTTTCAGAATAGATATCCACCCATTCCGGATATTGATATTTAACTGGGCTCCATCGATAATATTTGCTGTCTATCCCAAATTGCATTCCATGCGTATGGCCTGAAAATGTTGCTTTAATAGAAGGATTTTTGTTTAGTACTTCCGCCCTCCAATGGCTTGGATCGTGAGAGAGTAGCAGCTTGTTTTGAACAGTTTCTGCTCCTGCTAATGCCTTATTTAGGTCACCATATTTGGGAAACCTTCGATGTCCACTCCAATTTTCTACTCCCAAAATAACTAACCTATCTCCATCTTTTTCAATAACATGATGTTCATTCACAAGAAGGTTCCATCCAAGTTCCTTGTGGTGTTTTTTCAACTTAATTAGGTTCTCGTCTTTAGTAACTCCATCTTTATTTGGCCAACTCACATAGTCGCCATAGTCGTGGTTTCCCAAAACAGAGAATGACCCATACTCAGCACTTATTTTGCTAAACATTTCTTTAAAATCATTAAATTCGTCTGCCACATTATTGACTAAATCTCCAGTGAAAAAAAATAAATCTGGTTTTAGATTCTTTATCATATCGATCCCCTCTTGAACTCTACTTTTACTCCAAAAACTTCCTGAATGAATATCCGAAATTTGAACGATACGAAGACCATTAAAAGATTTTGGTAAACCTTTGATTGGCAACTTTCTTCTTTTAACAGTATAATTATGTGCTCCCCTTGCAATTCCATAAATTAAACTACTAAACAATGTACTTGCTAAAAGGAAACCTAATGTGATAATAAATTCAGACCTTGGAATAGAGTTTGAAGAGTTTGACTTTGTAAATTGACTAGAAGCGAGTCGGATAAGTCTAATTAAATCATCCGTCAATAAGAATATAGACCATACAAATTTCGCCAAGAAAAGTCCTGTCAAGACACTATAAGAAAAAACGAAAAATATATTTTTTGACGCACCTGAAAACCAGATGGTTTTAACAATAACCAGAACCAATAAAGCTATTGGAATAGCCCAATAAAGAAATAATATTAATGCAGAATGTGACGGCACCCATTTTTTAACCAACACTTTGAATCCTTGAAAAACATAAAAATCCAAGGCAAAAAAAATCGCCATAAAAAAAACCGTTGCTACTATTCTTAACATGATGGAGTAAATTTCTTAGTGTGCAATAATATTCATTTTTATTAGTCTGTCGTTAAATCAATAACTTTCATAATTATGACATTTTTTAGATTTAGTTTTTTGTTCTTTGTGACTGAAATCCTAAATAATCTTATGACCATTGAAACTAGAATCAAACAAAAAAAGTTTAAAAACAATGCTGAAAAAGCAATCGTAAATATTGCCTATACTCAAAGCTATTTCTCGTTAAAAATTAATACTGTTATCAAAACATATAACATCTCTAGTCAGCAATTTAACGTGCTCAGAATCATCAAAGGACAGCACCCTAGACCAGTTTCAATCGGAGGTATAACGTCCCGAATGATTGACAAAATGTCAAACACTTCACGCTTGATTAGCCGATTAGAAAAAAAGGATTTAGTTCAAAGAGTTAACAATCCTTTTGACGGACGTCAAATTAATGTTTTTTTAACATTACGGGGAACTCGAATTCTTAAAAAATTAAACGCATTAGTTGACAGCGTTGTAAATGACCATAGCCATTTAAGTGAAGAAGAACTAATAGAACTTAATCGCCTTTTGGATAAAATCCGAATAGAATAATTATTCGTCCACCACAATTTCAGCTTCCTCTTTGTGGACGACAGAAAAATACCCCAAACCACCATTACTAATATTATTATTAGGATTTGCTGGGGGTGGGTCAAAAGGAGTTCCACTTCTACCCAACTGAGCCTCAATATCAAATATATAATTAAAATATTTTTCACTAATTGCCAATTGTTCCACCCTTACAGTATCTCCAGGCTCAACTGTAAAAGGAAAAGGTCGTGGTGTTTTACCTTTACTCAATTCTAAAGCTATATTATTGATGTCAAAATCTTCGTTTAAATATGAAACACTGCCAAATTCATCGTTATCTAAATTTGATCCAAAATCATCCTTAAGTGTGTCATTTCTATATGCTTTAAACAAATAATAATCTCCCTTTTCTACTCTTTCTCTCCCTTGAATAAAAACATAATATCCCTCTTCAATAAAGCCATTGTTTTCAGGCAAATAATATGATGCTATAGTATCAATCGGAAAGGCCATTGGAGCCACTTCAGAGGCTGAATATTCCTGACCGTCGTACATCACTGACAAGCTATATGTTTCGCCAGGTAAACATTGCTGAGAAAACTCCGACTTATAGTATCCGCTATCTGAATGAATTAAGTTCACATCAGAGCCGTCAGTTCCAACAATTGAAACTTCTGCATCAGACACAAAACTCAAATTATTTTGATCAAAATAGGGTTGGGACATGGTTAGTCGTATTTCCCAAGGCTCTAACTGTGATGTGATTTGACCTTCAACTACAATTTTTGGATCGCTCGATGGTATTTCCAATTCTACAATCCTCTCACAAGCCGACAATGTAATTGCTAAGCCTAATATTAAATTAAATTTCTTCATAATAATCAATTCTTAAAATTCAAAATTCCATGTTATAGCAGGTATCATTCGAAATAATGTCGTTTGAAATGCTGCCGTGTTTCCTACTATTGCATCGGGATTTTTCTCTATATCTTCAACTTCAACTGTGCTAAAATAAATAGCATAAGGGTTGTCTCTATTGTACAGATTGTAGATTGAAAAATTCCAATTGCTTTTAAACCTTTTATCTGGTCTTTCTTTTGAATTTAGTGTAACTCCAATATCTGCTCTATGATAAGCTGGTATTCTATAATTATTGCGAACCTGATCGTATTCTGAATTCCACTCACCACCATAGTAATACTTACTTATTGGTGTAGTAAGTGGTTGGCCAGAAGAATAAACAAATGATGCCGTGGCTAGTAATCTTTTTGAAAACTTCTGAGTAAAGACCAATGAAAGGTTATGGCGTCTATCAAAGTTTGCAACATAAGGGTCTCCGCTACTAATGCCTTCGATTTGTCTCATGGTTTTAGCCCATGTATATGATATAAAACCAGATGATTTTCCTTCAGTTTTAGCCACATAAAATTCTGCTCCATAGGCCCATCCTTTGCCCAACAAAAGCTCTCCGTCTAAATTCTCATTAAAGGCTATTTGAGCATTATCTCTGTAATCAATTTGTTGGTCCATCCATTTATAATAAATCTCCATAGAAGTCTCTAGTCCGATATCAAAGTTTTTAAAAACACCCACTGCAACCTGATCCGCTTTTTGTGGTTTGATATTTTTATTGACACTAAACCATTGATCAGTTGGAAAAGCTGATGCAGTGTTAGACGCTTGTTGAATATATTGATACGTTCTGTTGTAAGATCCTTTAAGGGCAAGTGTAGAGGCTAAATTATAGCTGATTGATGCTCTTGGTTCTAAACCGACATATGTGTTGTAAAACTCGCCACTTGAAAACGAATCTTTCACCATTAAATTAGAAATCGGCTCATTTGTTTGCGGATCCTTCGTATAAATAAATTCTGACCCTCCTATATTAGAAAAAGAGCTAACTCTTAATCCATACCTCATATTCAATCTTTTACTATGCGTATACTCGTGGTCAATATAAAGTCCATTTTCAAGTGCTTTCTTTTTTTCTAACTGAATGTCTTGAAACACCTCTCTTGTCTCATCGTTGTTTGGAGAAAATAAACCCGGATTAAATCTGTGATAGGTGACCTGACCTCCAAAATTTAACTTGCTGTTCGGATTTAAATAGTTCGTCCAGTCAGATTTTATATAAATATCGTTGATTGCCTGATCAAGACCAAAGCTGGCGTTTTCGGCAAACTTGATATCAAAACCGTAATTAAAATCACTATAAACCAAAGATGTATTAACAAACATCTTTTCGTTGACAAGGTGATTCCATCTTAACGTTGCTGTAGCATTTCCCCAGTTAATTTTAAACAACTCACTAAGACCTAAAACGTCTCTACCAAAATAACCACTCACATATAATCGATCTTTATCACTCAATTCATAATTAGCCTTCAAGTTCAAATCATAAAAATACAACTTACTTTCTCTGATACCTCGATCTGAAGACAGAGGCAAAAAGACATCTGCATAACTACGTCTTCCCGCAATCATAAAACTTGATTTGTCTTTAACCAAAGGGCCCTCAAGGGTTAACCTGCTAGATATGGTTCCCAAACCCCCAATAGCAGAAAACTTTTTTGCATTTCCATCTCTCATTTTGACATCAACTATAGATGATAATCGCCCCCCATATTTGGCAGGGATTCCGCCCTTATATACTTCTAGATCCTTTACTGCATCTCCGTTAAATACACTAAAAAAGCCCAATAAGTGCGATGCATTGTATACGGTTGCCTCATCTAAAAGAATCAAATTTTGATCTTGTGAACCTCCTCGCACATTAAACCCTGAATTTCCCTCTCCAGCAGATTGAATACCAGGTAAAAGTGTAATCGTTTTTAATATGTCAACCTCCCCAAAAATCACTGGTATTTCCTTGATTTTTGCTGTTTCCATTTTAACAACGCTTATTTTCTTATTCTCAACTTTCTTCTCTAAAGATTTAGCACTTACAATAGCCGGACCAATGACATTGGCTTTCGCCATAAGTTCTACATTGATTGTTTTGTTTTGATTAAGATCAATTGTCTTAACTACGTCATCAAAGCCAAGATACTTGTAGGTTATTGTATATTTTCCTTTTTCAAGCGACAAAGAATAAAAACCATATTCATTGGTTATTGCACCCCCACCTGATTCAACAAGAATAGTTGCCCCCAGCAAGGTTTCTCCGTTGGCTGCATCTTTTACTCTACCACTTATGGTATATTCCTGAGCAAACAATGTTGACTGAAAACTAAATATGGCAAAAAGTATGGAAAGTCTCTTTAATGTTTTGTTCATAGATTTTATTTATGTTATTACTGCAAACTTATAACATCGTTTAGATCTACATTGTTTACTTATCGAGTAAAAAATACATTTTGTCTTATTAAAAAAGAAAATGACATATTTGTTGCATTACTATGGCAGTTTACTTGCTTTTTGTCGTTGGTTTTGTTCTCCTAATAAAGGGGGCTAATTGGTTAGTGGCTGGTTCTGCAACCATTGCAAAAAAAAATAATATTTCAAACCTTGTTGTTGGCTTAACTATCGTCTCTATGGGAACAAGCATGCCCGAACTAATTGTTAATGTTTTGGCTAGTTCAAAAGATGCATCGCAAATTGCTATAGGTAATATACTTGGATCTAATATTGCTAATATTCTACTTATTTTAGGCGTTGCTGCCTTTATATACCCTATCAAGATTAAAGAAAGTACAGTCTTTTCTGAAATACCCTATTCTATTATCGCTTTATTGCTCGTTGCTTTTGTTGCAAATTCCAACCTTTTTGGCTCACATAACAATTCTATTAATCAAATCGACGGAATAATCCTAATGGCCTTCTTTGGGCTTTTTGTAGTATATATTATACGTCTCGCAAAAAACGGAAGTGCTGACATGATTGAGGACATACCTGACGAAAAAATAACTGCTGGAAAATCCTTTTTAATGGTTTTACTTGGAATGATTGGGTTATTTTTTGGTGGGCAATGGGTAGTTAATGGAGCAATCGCTGCTGCAGAACATTTTGGTCTTAGTGAGGCATTTATTGGGTTAACTGTGGTGGCCATTGGAACGTCATTACCCGAACTTGTAACTTCAGCTGTTGCGGCCTATAGAAAAAACACAGATATCGCAATGGCAAATATTGTTGGATCTAACATCTTTAACTTATTGTGGGTTTTAGGAATTAGTGCTATAATAAAGCCTATGGGTTTTGATTCAAGCCTCAACGCTGACATACTGATACTGCTTGCTGCAAGCTGTTTAATATTATTTAGTCTTGTTACTGGAAAGGTTAAAAACCAAATTGGTAAACCAACGGGTACACTTTTTATACTTTTATATCTAACCTATGTTGTCTTTCTGATCTACAGGGGCTAAATGTCACAAGTCCATAACTACTTTAAAAACTGTTTCACCTACGGCTTTTAACGATTCTCGATTAATCGATTCCATATTGTCTTTGTGAGTGTGCCAAAATTCTCCAAAACCTGTATTTTGGCGAATTTCATAATGAATGATATCCAAAGTAGGGATTCCAATGATTTGATTGATAAATAAATGATCGTCCACCAGTTGTCCTCCTTGATAGTTAACAAAGTTTTGTCCATGACCCAGTTTTTGAGCTGTATTCCAAACTTTTTTTACATACGGTTGAGCGTACAGCCATGAATTACCCTCTATTGCAAAAACAGCATCTTTAGGTCCAACCATGTCTAAGAGTATTCCAAATCGAGCAACATAGTTTTTTTTGTGAGGAGACCTTGACCAAAATTGAGATCCTAAACACCATGTGTTAGGTGCTCCTTGTGAATCGCCCATATCCTCTGCGTCAAAAAATATAATATCAACCCCAGCATCTGGTCTTTGTAGCTGTAACTGACGAGCTATTTCTATGAGCACCCCCACACCACTTGCTCCGTCATTTGCTCCGTCTGATGGTTGATTAGGTCGTTCCGAATCCTGATCAGCCATAGGTCTTGTATCCCAATGGGCACAAAGCAATATTCTTTTTTTCTGAGACAGGTTAAAGCTTCCTATAATGTTTTTAATGTCAATTTTTTGGTTTAAATGATTTTTTACCGATCCGTACTGAGTAAAAGCTGTATCGCAAAATTCTGTTAATTTATCTTGTAAGTAAGTGGCTGTTGTACCATGGGCAATGCTACCAGGAACACGCGGACCAAAATCTACCTGCTCTTGAATATATCGGTAAGCACTATCCTGATTAAACTGAACGTTTACCTTTGGTTTGTATACTTTATTCGTTTTTGATTTATTGTCATTGCTTTCACAGCTCCAAAAAAACAACGCGATTAAAAAAGAAAGAGTAACAACAGATGTTAATTTTTTCATTTTAGTCAATTTTAAAACTGCTTCCGTCTTTTCCATCCATTATTTCTATACCCAAATCTTTTAACTGGTTTCTTATTTTGTCTGCGGTGTCCCAATCTTTATTTTGCTTTGCACTGTTTCGGATATCAAAGACAAGACTCATTATGCCATCTAAAATTTGATCATGATTGTTTTTTTCTGATACGAATCCCAGAATTTCAAAAACAAAAAGTTTAAAGGTTTTTTCAAGAGTTTCTAAATCCTCTTTTGAGATTTTTAATCGATTTGAATTAAGTTCATTAATCCATTTCACTGCCTCAAAAAGGGTTGCTATCACTTGGGGTGTTGACAGATCGTCATTCAACTGAGCGTATAGTTTTTCACACCAATTATTAACATTAATGTCGCTATTTGGTGAAGGAGATATTTCCTCTAAATTTTTCACACCACCCATCAATCGTTGAAAACCTTTTTCTGCGGCCTTAAGTGCTTCGTTGCTAAAATCTAACGTACTTCTATAATGAGCCTGTAAAAGAAAAAATCTTAACGTCATTGGAGAATATGCTTGATCTAATAATCTGTGGTTCCCGCTAAATAATTCTTTTATAAGTATTCCGTTATCTAGGCTTTTTGCCATTTTCTGACCATTAACCGTAATCATGTTATTGTGAAGCCAATATTTGGCAGGATTATTGTGGTTACACGCTTTGCTCTGGGCTATTTCGCTTTCATGATGAGGGAACAAAAGATCCATTCCGCCAGCATGTATATCAAATTCCTTGCCCAAATATTTTTCACTCATCGCACTACACTCGATGTGCCAACCAGGAAAACCTTTACTCCATGGGCTATTCCATTTCATAATGTGTTCAGGAGAAGCTTTTTTCCATAAAGCAAAATCGTTCGAGTTTTTCTTTTCACTTTGTCCTTCAAGGGATCTTCGGTTCTCTCCAGCTCCGGCAATTAGGTCTTCGATTTTTCGGCCACTTAATTCACCATAATCATGCGTTTCAGCATATTTAATCACATCAAAATACACTGAACCGTTTTTCTCATAGGCAAACCCATTATTCATAATTTCTTGAATCATTTCAATTTGCTCAATAATATGACCACTTGCTCTTGGCTCAATACTTGGAGGAATAATATTTATACTTTTCAAAGCATTGTGGTACGAGTTTGTATATCGCTGAACAACCTCCATGGGTTCTATGTTTTCTAGCTTAGCCTTTTTACCAATTTTATCCTCTCCTTCATCAGCATCGTTAAGCAGATGACCAACATCTGTAACATTACGAACATACCTTACCTGATAGTCCAAGTGATTGAGATATCGAAATAAAATGTCCATGGTTAAGGCACCTCTACTATGACCTAAGTGTGGGTCGCCATAAACTGTAGGGCCACACAAATACATGCCAACGAATGGAGGGTTCAGTGGCTCAAACTTCTCACTTTTATGTGTCAGTGTGTTATGCAAATGCAGGCTTGAAGGCATAGCACAAATATAGAAGGGTTAAGGTTATAAAGTGTATGTAGATAGATTTTACGAGATCTAAATAAATTTTACTTTTTCACGCCAATTTGATCTGTTACCTTTTGGTAACTTAAAATTCTCTTTTAACTCTCCAACATAAAACAAACCTAGAAATTTTTCATCCTTATTTAGGTTTAAGTAATTATCAAAATCTTCATTCATTAAATATTGTGGTGTACTCCAGTATCCTCCATATCTATTAGTATTTGAAAGATAAAGCCACATGTTTTGGACGGCCATTGCTGTAGCTGCCATCTCTTCAAATTCTGGTACCATCCCGCTTCTTTTTACTACAATTGCAACTATATGACTGACCAAGCTTTTATGTTTTTCAAACCTATCTAACTTGGTGTTGTTAAATTTCTGAGCTGAAATATTTTTCACATACAAGCTTTTGCACTGGTCTAATAACGAAACCATTGCTATTTTACCAAAGACTTTGAATCGCCAAGGCTCAGTTCTTAAATGAGTTGGAGCCCAATTAGCCAATTCAAGCATTTTTTCTATAGTAGATTTAGGTACAGGACTTCCCGAAAAACTAACCGGATAAACTGACCTTCTTAATTTTATTATCTCTTCTAAGTTGCTATAGATCATTTTTATACCCTTATTTATTAAACAAATTTAATATTTCGAAAACGGACCTATACATTTGTAATTATAAATTTATATAAAAATATGTCATTTGAATTACCACAATTACCATACGCATATGATGCACTTGAGCCTCATATAGATGCCAGAACAATGGAGATACACCACGGAAAACACCATGCTGGATATACCAATAAGTTGAATGCGGCCATTGCTGGCACTGATAATGAGGGAAAAAGTATAGAAGAGGTCCTTAAAAGTTTAGACATGAATAATGCTGCCGTAAGAAATAATGGTGGCGGTTTTTACAACCATTCTCTTTTTTGGAGCGTTATATCACCCAATGGTGGTGGTTTACCAACCGGTGAACTTGCCGTTGCTATTAATGAAGCCTTTGGAAGCTTCGAATCTTTCCAAGATCAATTTAGCAAAGCAGCAGCTACACAATTTGGTAGTGGTTGGGCTTGGTTATGTTCGACTAATGGTAAACTAGGCGTTTGCTCTTTAGCAAATCAAGACAACCCTTTAATGCCTTCTATTGGATGCGGAGGGGTTCCAATTCTTGGTATTGATGTTTGGGAGCATGCTTACTACCTAAACTATCAAAATAGACGACCCGATTATGTTTCTGCGTTTTTTAACGTAATCAATTGGGATGAAGTTGCCTCTAGATATGCTACATCCAAATAAAACTTTCTAAAGAGGCTTCTGCGTTGGAAGCCTCTTTTATACCTTTTTAATTCTTACTTCTTGATTCTTAAAATATTTCAGTGGTTATTATATCTCATCTCTCTGAGTTTTTTCGTTTGGTTTGTTTTCTTTAAACCCGCCAACTTTGAATTGCACGATCTTTACGATTCAGCAACTACAAAATCCGAAAAAAATATTACTAGTATTGACACTTTAGCAATAGTCAACAAAAAAGAACCAGAAAAAAATAAAATTGACTCAACTGTTCGTGTTTTAGAACAGCTGGAAAAAGAGGGAAATCCTACTAAAATTGAAAAAGAAGAAATTAGCACTAATAAACCTTACCTTGTTTTAGTTGGTAGTTTTGGTAAACTAACAAATGCCCAAAAAATGCTCAAAAGAGTTGAGAGAAAAGGTCTTAATGGAATCATTAAAAAAATTGGTAGTCTTCATCGGGTAATCATTGCCTCATCATTGAGCGAACAAGACGCTATTGCTGTAAAAAATCAACACAAAAAAACATTTGGAGAAGTACCATATGTATTAAAGCAATAAACTCTAAACTACTAAAATTGAGTAGACAACGTAAATCTCAAGCCACTAAAGGCTGGCTCTAAACGACATATTCCTCCCGTACAATTAATGCCCTCAACTTGCTTAACATAAGCTGCTGTGAATGATGTTGTTTTAACATTGTATTTTACGAATACACCCGGATAATAAAGAACCTGATTTGCGAGCGTCGGGTTAACAATCCTTACAGGGTTAGTATTAATCATATTGCTAATTGCAATAGTATATTTAGGAGAGTTGTTCCACTCCAAAATTCCGTGATAAAAGCTTCCTAAGTCTTGTTCGGTATTGAGCATTTGTGACTCCAACCTTAAGCTATTCTTGCGATTTATTTTATAAGTAACCTCTCCGAAAGGGGTGAATGTTTTAACATTATCAATTTTTTTAGGATCTTTCCCCTCATAAATTGATTGATTATAAGTAACCATTTGAAGACCTAATTTTCCTTTCCACATTCGATTAAACTTATGTTCAACCTGAAAAAATTGCTCGTTAAAAAGTTGTAACCCGCTTAAATCTCTGATATCTGAATAATTCAACGATACGTTTGTGTTTTTATTTAATGAATAAATCAATTCCCCTTGATATGCTTGTTCGCCAACTGCTTGGGCTGGTGCTTGGTATCTAGCAAGCATTCTGTAACTGGCCTGTCTTGTCATGGAGGGCTGATAAGAAATGATTCCATTCAATAAATTTGAGTAAGGAGAAACTCTAAGTGGGAAATTCTCAATTCTACGATACTGGAAATTAACCCCGATTGCTTGTTTTTTATTAGAGCCGATTTTTCTTTTTGAATAGCTCATGCCGCCTATAATTAAAGAGCCATCGCTATTGTATAGATTGCCTAAATTATCTCTTATTGATTCCGAGGTCTTATAGTTGTATTCGCCATTAAACCCAAAGTCTTTGATGCTTGCATTAAAATAGCCATTAAGTGCATATACGTTATATTTTGGAAAAAAACGCTCTTCAAGTGGCAATCCGTTGATTTCTGTCACTAAAGAGCTCACAGTGTTTTCATCCAACGTTCTATTCACAGCTGAAGCTCCAATATTTAAAATGCTGCCGTCATTAAAACTGATTCCTTTCTCAGAATTTATTCCTTTAATTATTTGGGGAAACGTTTCAAAGCGATTGAATTGAGCTCCTTTTTGCTTTCCCGTAAAAGCTTTAATGTAAAAATTATTTCCAAAATCATACTTTGCCTTAACTCCTTCTATGGCATAGTCGATTCCAATCAGTCTGTTTTCAAAAGCTCTAAAAACAGCACCTGAACCAAATTGGTCGTAAAAAGACCCTGCTGTTAGTTCTAGGTTACCTATACTTTTCTTAATCTGCCAAAAACCCAACCCCTGTCCTGTAAAACTCGCCGAAGGGTTAAGCAGATTACTGTTGTTAAAAAGATCATATCGTGCCGCAAAATGAAAACCCTTAATGTCATAGTTCAAAAAAAGCCATGCCTCCGAGGAGCTGATTTGTCGGCCATACTGTGGTGACGCATCCTCGGTAGCTCCTATCAACGAATCTTCTAAAAAAACCGAAAAATTTGATTGAAAATTACCGCTAAAAACCCCCTTATCTTGTCCAAATGCTGAAAAATTCAAACCAATAACTATTAACCCAAACAATATGTCCCTTTTCATAAATAGTTTGTAAAAGTAAATAATTCTGAAAATCCACAGAATTTTTAGTTTTTTTTGAAGTGTGGATAGCCAAGAATTAAGACAAATAATTAAATTAAAACAGAGCTACTTATGTGTTGGATTAGACACAGATATTGAACGATTACCTGATGGGTTTTCTAAAGACTATAACGGAATCGTTAATTTTAATAAAGAAATTATAGAAGCTACAAAAGATTACGCCGTTGCTTATAAAATGAATACTGCGTTCTATGAACAACATGGTAGTGATGGGTGGAAAGCCCTTGAGAAAACTAGAGATTTATTACCAACCAATGTCCTAACCATTGCTGATGCTAAACGAGGCGATATAGGCAACACTAGTAGAATGTATGCTAAAGCCTTCTTTGAGACACTCTCCTTTGATGCTGTGACTGTAGCCCCATACATGGGTATAGATAGTATTGAGCCATTTCTGGAGTTTAATAATAAGTACACCGTTGTTTTGGGTTTAACATCAAACAAAGGATCACAAAATTTTCAGACTAACCCGATTTACGAGCCATACCTATATAAGACTGTACTTAAAACTATCAAAGGCTGGGGAAGTGTTGACAACCTTATGTTTGTTATTGGTGCTACTAAGGCTAATTCTTTGAAAGAAATCCGAAAGATTATTCCTAATCATTTTCTCTTAATCCCAGGTGTGGGTACACAAGGAGGAAACGCTATAGAGGTGTGTGAGAATGGGAAAAATTCTAATGGCGGATTACTAATAAATTCATCTCGCGGAATCATTTATGCATCAAGTGATAAAAATTTTGCTGAGATTGCTAGACAAAAAGCTAAAGAATTAGCGTTAGAAACTAAACCATACACGCAACATTTGTGACCTTTAGATTCAATGAAAACTTATTACAATACATTTGGGAGAATCAATTATTTGACAAAACAGAGCTGAAAACTACCAACGGTGAGCATATTCAAGTAATTAACCCTGGTCTTCTTAACTCCAACGATGGACCTGATTTCCAGAATGCTAAAATAAAAATTGGTAAAATATATCATCACGGATCCATTGAGATACATATTAACAGTAAAGATTGGAACACTCATGGACACCAAAACAACAAAAACTACAATGGTGTAATTCTTCATGTGTGTTATAGTGTGACTCATCAAAGCTACAGAAATGATGGAACTCCCTTTCCGTCTCTTAATATTGGCACACGACTTAATGAATACCTGTTAGTAAAATACCAAAACATGATGAAAAATCAAGCCTTTATTCCTTGCGAAAAATTCATTAAAACACTTAGCTCTAATAGCAAAACTAATTGGATTGAAAGAATGGCTGTTGAACGCATTGAAACAAGGTGTAAAGAGTTCTCTGTGCTATTGGAAGAATGAACTGGAGACTGGAATCAAACGTTTTATACAGTTTTACTTCGTTCATTTGGAATACCACTAAACCAATTGGCTTTTGAGGAAATTGCTAAAAAAATTCCATATAAAATCTTAAAACAAAACCATGAATCCATAAATCGAGTTGAGGGGCTCTTATTTGGTGTTGCCGGACTTTTGAATGAAGACTTGGAAGATTCATATTACACCCTATTAAAAAGAGAGTGGCGTTTTCTAAAATCAAAATACCAACTCGACACCATATCAACTCCTTTGAGGTTTGGAAGAACTAGGCCAGGAAACCTTCCTCAAATCAGAATTGCACAATTTTGATCACTGGTTCACCATTCACCCGAAATTTTTGAATACGCACTTACCCTGCCAAAAATTAACGATTTAGAAAAACTGTTTATTTTCAATCTCACCTCTTTTTGGGACACACATTATACGTTTAATAAAAAATCTGTAATCAGAAAAAAGTAATTTCTAAAACCTTTGTTAACCACTTAATTATAAATGCAATTTCACCCTTCACTTTCTATTATGAAAAAACTAAAGTTTCAGAGAAAACAAGTGTTTCAATTTCATACCTAACACAAATAAGAGCTGAACAAAATTCCAAAATAAAACAATGGGAGTTGATTGGAATAAAGTGTTCAAATGCTTTAACCTCTCAAGGTTTGTTAAATTTGTACAAGAATTATTGCAAGAAAAAAAATGTTTAAATTGCAACTGGGGAAAAACGTTTCTATCTCAAAACAATGAAATTAATTAGAAATATTGAGCGTTATGCATTTGGAATCTGTTCTATTCTTGGAGAAAAGTTTGGAATCAGGGCCAGCACTATACGGCTATATTTTATCTATGTTTCCTTTTTTACGTTTGGAAGTCCTGTTGTTTTGTATCTAACCATTGCATTTTGGTTAAATATCAAACACTACATGGTAGCACGCAAACATACGCTGTGGGACTTATAGTTTAAAAAGTGTACTATTTCTTAAGCACTAAAAGGTTTTAGCGTTAATAAACGTTAAGCATTTGCTGTCTAAATTTGGACTATGCAACAACAAATAGCGTTATTTAGAACTACAAAAGGATTCCAACAAAACCATAAAACCACAGCACTCAAATGTGCTAATTGCAAACAAGATTTCTTAGCAAATAGAAAAACTGCTAAATTTTGCAGCAGTTCTTGTAGATCTCAATTTTGGATGACTAAAAACCAAAAAAAGGTTATAACTATTGCTGTTCCTATTGATATTGACGATGCATACTTAGAAAAAATTAAAGGAATGTTGGAAAACTATAAAGCGAATCCAGATAGCGAAAAAACTTCTCCTTTGAGATCGCACCACGAAGAGGTTTTCTCTTCTGAAAAAGAATTAAGAGAATTTATGGCTCAAGCAGGTTTTTCAGACTATAAAGTTCCAAAACACGACATGGGTATTTATTATGATGAAGGTTTAACTATCAAAAAGAATGAAGATTCTTTTGAGGTAAGAATATCTGCTTAAACTTTATTCAAAGACTAAATCAACATCATCTGTTAATGGGTGGGCTTGACAGGTTAACACAAAACCTTCTTCAATTTCTGAGTCACTCAGGCCTTCTCTCTCGTCCATACTAGCTTTACCTGACCTTAATCTAGCCCTACACGTAGTGCAAACACCCACGGTGCAACTATAAGGTGGGTCCATACCAGCATCTTGAGCTGCCTCCAATATGGTTTGATCGGTCTTTACTGTAACTTCTTTCTTTTGACCAAAAACCTCAATTTGTATTGTTCTTTCCGAAATTTCTTGATTTTCTGCAGGGTGCTCTTCCTCAGTAACTTGATTCTTTGGTGTTGCTGTGAAGTACTCTGTGTGAATATTGTCGTCTCTTACGCCAATTGATTTTAACCCTTCAACAACGATATCCATCATTGGTCGAGGACCACAAGTGTAGTAGTGGGCTGTTGGGTAATTTAAACCCAATTCTTTACGGGTGATTTCAGACACCGATTCATGAGTTAGATAACCAGACATTCCTAGCCAATCCGTTTTGGGATTATCTAAAGAATAAATAACTGAGAATCGCCCACCGTAGGTTTCTGCTAATGAATCTAATTCTTTATTAAAGATGATGTTGTCCTCGTCACGGTTTGCGTATATCAACAAGCATTTACATTCTGGCAAATTAACTAATGCTGTTTTAATAATGCTTAATAAAGGCGTTATGCCACTTCCTCCTCCCCAAAGAACAATATTTTTTGCTTTTTGAGCGTCTTCGTCTAACACAAAAGAACCCAATGGTGGCATTACTTCAAGTTTGTCCCCGACACTAACTTCGTTATTTAAGTAGTTACTCATTCTACCCCCATCCACTTTTTTGATTGCTATGGTGATTTTTTCACCTGTAATGGGTGATGAGCACATCGAATAAGACCTTCTAATTTCCTCGTTATTAACGACAGCACTTACGGTAAGGTACTGCCCAGAATCATAAGAAAATAATGGTGCCATTAACGGAGGAACATCAAGTGTTATGCTAACTGCATGATCTGTCTGTTTTGTTATTTGAGCTATGGGTATTGAATAAAAACCAGTAGGCATAATTTATTTTTTTAAAAGTCCTTCTAATATTTCTACCGCATTTGTAGCAGCACCTTTACGAAGGTTGTCTGCAACAACCCACATGTTTAATGCTTTTGGTTGAGACTCGTCTCTTCTGAGCCTTCCCACCATGACATCATCCTTATCTTTTGCAAATAGTGGCATAGGGTATTGATTTTCCTCTTGATTATCTATCAAAACCAAGCCCTCTGTTTCATCCAAAATTCTTCTAACATCACTCATCTCAAAATCGTTTTCAAACTCCACATTTATCGATTCAGAATGACCTCCCACTACGGGTACCCTTACTGCTGTCGCAGTAATTTGTATTTGAGGAGCATTTAATATTTTTCGTGTCTCGTGAACAAGCTTCATTTCTTCTTTAGTATAACCGTTACTTAAAAAAACGTCGCAATGGGGTATACAGTTTTGATCTATGGGATACAAATATGCCATGTTAGACGAAACACCTTTACTTCGTTCGTCTTCCATTTGTTGAACTGCGTCCTTACCTGTTCCACTTACCGATTGGTAAGTAGATATCACCAATCTTTTGATTTTGTATGTTTTGTGTAAACCCGAAAGGGCTAAAACCATCTGAATAGTTGAGCAATTAGGGTTAGCTATTATTTTATTCTCTTTAACGGTATTTTGATTAACCTGTGGAACAACCAATGGACAGTTTTCATCCATTCTCCAAGCTGAAGAATTGTCGATAACTACGGTGTTGTGTTGAGCAAATATTGGGGCCCATTCCGATGATATTTGTCCGCCAGCTGAAAAAAGTACATAGTCTAAATCTAGCTTTATGGCATCTTCGAGCGTTATAAGCGAATACTCTTTTCCTTTGAAGTTTAAGGTTTTTCCTCTGTTTGAAGCACTAGCAACAAGATGAAGTTCATCAAAGTCTATATTCCTCTCGTTAAGCACTTCAAGCATAGTTCGGCCTACCATACCTGTCGCCCCTACAATAGCTAGTTTCATACGGTTTGAGTAAGGGTGTTTAAGTTTAATGTTCGATTAGACAGCTTGGCTTGTTCTCTAATTTTTACTGTGAACTCCTTCATCGAATTTAAGTACATGCTCTGGAATCCATCGGACAACGCCTCCTCTGGTTCATGATGAACCTCAATCATAAGGCCATCAGCTCCTGCAGCAATTGAGGCTAAGGAAAGGGGGGTGACAAGACTTCGCTTACCCGTTCCTTGACTTGGATCTGCTATCACGGGCAAATGACTTAATTCTTTTACTAGAGGAATAGCTGCAATATCCATTGTGTTTCTCAGAGAAGTATCAAATGTTCGAATTCCTCGCTCGCATAGTATAACATTTTCATTACCTCCCAACAATATGTATTCTGCCGCCAACAACCATTCATTAACCGTACTTGACATTCCTCTTTTTAATAAAATTGGTTTGTCCATTTTTCCCAATTCTTTTAAAAACTGATAGTTCTTGGCATTTCTTGAGCCTACTTGAAAAACATCAGCATAGGGATATGCTTCTTCAATTAACGTTGTGTCTAAAACTTCCGTTACTATTTTTAAATCGTACTTTTTAGAGGCTTCTTTTAACAGTTTTAAACCCTCCTTTTTTAAACCTTGGAATGCATATGGAGAGGTTCTGGGCTTATAGGCTCCTCCTCGCATAAATTTAATTCCCAGATCTGAAATACCCTTAGCTATTTCGTCTAACTGTTTTTCTGACTCCACAGCACATGGACCAGCAATCAGACACAATTCTTCTTTACCCACAAACTCGTCTCCTATTTTAACGATAGTTTTGTGGTTACTGTGTTGTTTGGAAGCAAGTTTTATATCAAACATGACTAAATCTTTAACGAATAATAACTAATTCAGTTTTGTATACTTTACACTTAATTTTACTGATCCAGACATCGTGTCAGAATCTAATATTACTCGATGAGGTGTAATAGGGTAATCATTGGGTACACTCAAGTAAAACCAATTAAACTCATTTCTCCCTGTTGAACGATAAGTCTGCTTTAATTGTTGCAAATACCTGTTAAAATAAAACGTGTAACTGTTTGAGCCTGCATTATAGTATGATTCCGAAAACCGCACGTCGTTAACATCCAAAAAGGAGGTCATTGATTGGTTTAGGTTTGATGTGTCAGGGGTCAACAGCCAAAGTCTTGGTGCTTGTTCAAAATTTCCATTGAAATTTAATGATGTATCTGGTGAGATTTCAAGTTTAGCCTCATTAATAACAATGTTCTCTGAAAGTTTTATAATGGAATCTAACTGAGGGACGTCTATTTTTACCTTTGTTCCGCCCAGTGACTGAACATATGTGATATCAAAACGTCCAACTCCTGTTTTCTGCTCTTCAATAGCTGGTGTGTGTTTTGTTTCAAAGAAGTTAACGCGTTTTGAGCTCACCCCTAAGGGAATTGCTAGTTGAATAGAGTCTGAATAAAACAAATCTAAACTGGATCGGGTATTTATCGCCTCCACGGCAACTATCGCTCCGTCACCAGACACAATAGATCGAGGAATTAACACCAACCCTTTCATTGCTTCAATAAAGTTATTATTAGAGCTAAGTGTTGTTTCATTGTAATCTAAAATTTCTTGACCAAATGTGTTGTCGAGCTTAATGGTCATTCTGGGTGAAAGCGTAACAACCTCTCCATCAATTTCTCTATTTACGCTATCCAAATCAAATTTACCGATATACTCACCTACTTTGGGTCCAAGGCTGGGGGTATAGTTGCTAAAATAAATGTCGTCCGATAAGTCTTCACCCAACTTGTATATATCTATAACCAACTCACTCTCAACATCACCGTAATTTAACTCATAATTCGTAATTCTAGTTCCCTCGTCAACGGATTGATAAAGGTCAAAGACTAAGTTAAGCTGGGCAGAATCTATCGTATTTCCATTTAAATTGATTCCTGTTTCGGTCAATTGGGGCTGAACAACCAAGCTTGCCTTACTTTCTCCAAAAACAGGGTCATTAATAATTCCAAGCAAGCTAGAACTTAAACCGTTAACTGTAAAAGTATCATCCGCAACAGTACGAAAAGAAAGGTTTCGATACTCTACTTTAATGGCGTTTGCCAAGGACTCGTCACCGATCAAATCCAACCCAATGTTTGTTGATTCTTTTTTACAAGAAAAAACAATTAACAAAAGAAAGAGGGGTAAATACCCCCTAGTTCTCATATTTGTAAAAAAATTCTTCACGGAAATATTACTCTTCTGATAACAGGGAGTTGTAAAAATCGAGATAATTGTCTGCTATTTGATCGTTAGAATGATTCAAGATTGGTTTCTCGCACGAATCTAATTTTTGATTCACTTCGTCATCCACAGAATCGCACTTAACAACAGCATCTGCGTGCATTATCCCTCCGATATGCATGCTTGAACAGTCTGCCTTCGAAAAAGGCTCCAACTTGTCATCTTCGATATAATTTAAGCTCGCTTTTCTCATAAAATCCTCTCCAAGATCCTCTTTAAAGTCATTCTCATAAACAGAATAAATAACTTTAGAATTAGAAAAAACAGGCTCGTCTTTGTATAGTGTCTTTAAATAAAGTGGAATCAAACTGGTCATCCAACCTTGGCAGTGAATAATATCTGGATACCATCCTAATTTCTTTACTGTTTCTAGTGCTCCTTTACAAAAAAAGATTGTACGTTCATCGTTGTCAGAGAAAAACTCTTCATTTTCGTCGTTATAAACAAATTTTCGTTGAAAAAAGTCTTCGTTGTCCAAAAAATACACTTGCATTTTCGTATTTGGAATAGAAGCAACTTTTATAGTTAACGGGTTATCATTGTCATCAATGGTGATGTTCATACCAGACAACCTCACGACTTCATGCAACCTATTTCTTCGCTCATTAATAACACCAAATCGAGGAACTAATATTCTAACCTCATTATCTTTTTCTTGAATTTTTTGTGGAAGATATCGAGCAATTTCTGCTAACGGGGTATCTCCATCTAAGAAAGGTCTCATTTCTGAAGAAATAAATAGTATTTTTTTTCTTTCCTGTGTGTTATCCATAAAATGATTTATTTTTTTACAATTGCAAAGATACAGTGGCTTTTCATTAATTTTATAACGCAGAACTATTGTATATTTAGTATTTTTTTTGTATATAGATGCATATAATTAAACGCTTTATTGACCTTAAAAGGCTCCTTGATGACAAACAAAGAAGAAGTCCTAATCAAATTGTTGGTTTTGTGCCAACGATGGGTGCGCTCCACGAGGGACACATCTCGTTAATCAAGGAGAGTTGCACTGATTGCGATATGAGCATCTGCAGCATATTTGTAAACCCCACACAATTTGGGGAATCAAATGACCTAGAAAAATACCCCAAACCCATTGAAAAAGACATCGAACTATTAATTGATATTGGTTGTGATGTTCTGTTTTTACCCACTGTTGAAGAAGTATATCCACCATCTTACACTCAGCAAAACTTTGATTTAATCGGACTCGATATAGTCTTTGAAGGCAAAAGTCGGGTTGGACACTTTCAAGGAGTATGCAATGTAATTTATCGATTCTTTGATCAGATAAAACCCCACAGGGCTTATTTTGGTCAGAAGGATTTTCAACAAACAGTTGTTGTTAAAAAACTAGTTAATATCACATCACTAAACACTAAAATTTGTGTTGTTCCCATAAAGCGTGAACCTAACGGATTAGCAATGAGTTCTCGAAATGTTCGACTATCAGACAACGGAAGAAAAAAAGCAGCGTTTATAAATGAATCTTTAAGGTTAATTAAAAACAACTTTCGCGAAATTGGTCTCAGCAAAAGCATTGATTTGGCTAAAAAACATATTCTTAAGTATGATAATGCAAAACTAGACTATCTAGTTGTAGCAGAAACCGACACATTAAAGGGAGTTGAAACATACGAAAACAAAAAATTAGTTGCCCTAACTGCGGTAAACTATGAAGGCGTTCGCCTTCTTGACAATATAATTCTTACTTAAAATAGGTTTGTCAGGTATTTTTATTGTGCTTATCTTTGCATTCAATTATCGCGGGATGGAGCAGTGGTAGCTCGTCGGGCTCATAACCCGAAGGTCACAGGTTCGAGTCCTGTTCCCGCAACTAAAACAATAAAAGAGTCTCGCTTAACGGCGGGACTTTTTTATTGACAACAAAAAAGGGAAGGAGATAAAACTCCTTCCCTTTTTTAAAAACAGTTTGTTTTATGTTATCTAACAATCATAAATCGAGCTGTTCCTACTTTATCAGTAGAACGCATTCGAATAATATAATTACCTTTATCTAGATCCGCAACTGAAAGGTTGTTGTTGATAAATGAGCCTTCAGAAACCTTGATTCCTGTAACAGAATAAACTTCATATGAAGACCAATTGTCAGTTCCAATTACAGTAAGGTTTTCGGCAGTAGGATTAGGATATACTCTACAGACAACTGTAAACTCAGAAACAGATGAACGATCAACCCAAGCTGCTACATCGCTCAACCTTCTCGGAAAAATCTGATATCCACTGTTATAGGGTGCGTCTTTATCAAACTGCCCCCCTATACCTGTGATTATCATCGTATCTGCAATAACCGCCTCACCTTGCATATCAATGATATCCTTGTCTATTCTTACTTGAAACGTATCTCCTTTTTCATTGGTAAGCTCTATGTTACCAAAGTTGGGACTTTCATTGTTTGGCCAAACCGAAGTTGTATCGTTTGTTATCCAAACTTTTGCTAACTGAATAAATTCAGACTCTGTTTCTTCAGATGGAGCGTCTACAACAGTAGGAGAAGCTAGCGTGTTTCCTTGGCTATTTAGTTTAATACTATCAGCTTTTAGTTCTAAAAGGCCCCTATAAAAATCGATTTCACCCCTAACTGTAATTTCGTCTCCTTCTGTAACAACATAATCGCTTACATCGTTAAAGTTAAAGATGTTGATTCCGCTGGTTGCGTCTATTGCGGTAAACGAAAGTCCTTCATCGCCATCATAATCAATTCCATATACTATTCCGGTAATCTCATATTTAACACCCTCATTTGTAGAAGCTAGGTCGTCGTCTAATTGAATAACATCAACAATATCTGAAACAATATAGTCGTCGTTAAGTATAACCACCTCTGATGTTGTGTCAGATCCCCAAACAGCATTACTGCTAAGGTTTCTTAAGGCAAGTGTAATGTTTTTGTTTAATCCACCGTCTGTATTATCGGTGATGTCCATAGTAACCTTTTGGTTGGTGTCGTCGCCAGGGTTGAAAGTAACCATTGTTGATGAGGTAATGGTGTAATCTGTTCCATTAACTGCTGTTCCGCCAGTTACAAAAACTTCAACCTTAGTGGTATCTTTTGATGTAGCTACAATCGAGACTTCAACAAATGCTGTACCCGCATTTTCGTCTACAAAATACTTTGTTTTAGCAAATTGTACTTCTGGTTTAATTGCTGGATGACAATCTGAAGTTGTGCCACCTAAATAACTGTGCTCTGTGTCAGGATAAACATCCCACTGCTCTACTCCTTTTGTCCAATCAGTTTCACCGCCTGAAACATTTGCTTTTCTAACCAGCGTATGGTCTTTTGTTGATCCAGTGCCAACCGTCCAACCTGAACCCGGATCATTCCAACGTTCACCGATTACATCAATTGTGTCTGATCCCCTTAATAAACAAACTGCATCGTCTCCATTAAAATGAACTGGACTTGGGTAGCTTAATAGTGTGTCTGCCTTTTGGGAAATAGTTGCAGCCGCTCCACTTGCAGCAAGAACATATACCTCATTAGCAGCTAGTGTACCCGATAAAGCAAAAGATGCGTTTTTTGAAGGGTCTCCTCCGCCATTGTTTATATAAAAAACTTTGTAATTGCTCAAATCAATAGATGAGCTTGAGGGATTGTAAATCTCTAAATACTTGTTGCTTCCTCTGCCTGATCCTCCTTCTGAATACTCACTGAAAAACAGGTCTGAACAGGCTTCTGGTTGAGTTTTATGACAATCTGAAGTTGTGCCACCTAAATAACTGTGCTCTGTGTCAGGATAAACATCCCACTGCTCTACTCCTTTTGTCCAATCAGTTTCACCGCCTGAAACATTTGCTTTTCTAACCAGCGTATGGTCTTTTGTTGATCCAGTGCCAACCGTCCAACCTGAACCCGGATCATTCCAACGTTCACCGATTACATCAATTGTGTCTGATCCCCTTAATAAACAAACTGCATCGTCTCCATTAAAATGAACTGGACTTGGGTAGCTTAATAGTGTGTCTGCCTTTTGGGAAATAGTTGCAGCCGCTCCACTTGCAGCAAGAACATATACCTCATTAGCAGCTAGTGTACCCGATAAAGCAAAAGATGCGTTTTTTGAAGGGTCTCCTCCGCCATTGTTTATATAAAAAACTTTGTAATTGCTCAAATCAATAGATGAGCTTGAGGGATTGTAAATCTCTAAATACTTGTTGCTTCCTCTGCCTGATCCTCCTTCTGAATACTCACTGAAAAACAGGTCTGAACACTGTGCTGAAACTAAAACGCTTGAAAGTAGTAAAACTACTATGGAGTAAATTTTTTTCATTTGATTGTTATTGAGTTTCAAAAATATTCGAATTGGGTGAAGAAATCATTAAAAAATTGTAAAGAATAGCACAAATTATTAAGATTTGTAGATGTTCAAATGCCTAAAACCAGCTTTCAGAATGATTTTTTGCTCAGCTTGTTTGGTTTTTGTTCTATCCGTGGGGTTTCTACACCCTGAAACTAACGACAGCGTAGAGTACCAAAAAGCTGCACACAATTTGCTAAAAAACAATCTTTTATACGCTGGTGAAATTAGCAAACACATAGACTATCGCCTTTTTTCTAAACGAACAGCCGGCTACCCTCTTTTTCTGATTTTTCAGAACAATGTATCGTGGGTTGTAGGAATAGCATCAGTATTTCTTTTGATGCTTAATTACTTTTTGGGTTTAAGTGTGTTGAATACTTTAACAAAAAAAACAAATGCCAAGTACGTCTATTCGTGGTTTTTTTTACTCAATATTCCTTTGTTTCTCCACACTTCTTTCGTAATGGCAGATCTGCTTTTGGCAACTATAATCAATTTGGCGGCATTTGTTTATTGCCAAAGTAGAATATCGTCATCGAAAAAAATTAAAAACCTTTCCCTTTTGTGGTGTTTGGGGGTCTTAGTTAAACCCATAATTCTTCCGTCTATTCTTTTGTCTCCTCTTGTTTTTTCTTATCTCTGGATTAAGCAAAATAAATTATACTTTTCATCTCTATTTCCTTGCTTTGTTTTTTTTCTGGTTTCATTTTTTAACCAACAACAAACTGGGGTTTTTGAATACAGCTCAATATCAACCATCAACCTTGGACAATACAATTCAAAACTTTTAATTTCAGAAAAATACGGTTATGATTCTGCCCAATCTTATGCATTAAGAAGTGAGTTTATGGTTCCTAGAACTCAAAACGAGTACTTAGATTATAAGAAAACCCTTCAATCCTTAGCAACAGAGACTATTTTTACCAACTGGCCCAGCTACCTAAAAATTCATCTACTTGGGTCTGTAAAAATGATCTTAGACCCCGGCAGATATGAACTTTATACTTTATTAGGAATAACGCCTTCGGCGTTTAGTTTAACAGAAATGATATATGCAAAAGACTGGCAAAAATTAAAACTATTTATGTTTTCAAACATTGGGGTTTTAGGGGTTTTTGTAATTTTGTTTCTAATCAATCTTTTCAAGGTTTTTGTTTTTATTTTTAGCCTGAAAGAGCTCCGAAAATATTGGTTTTTTGGTCTGATTTTTCTTTACTTTCTTGCAATAGTTGGACCAGTTGGTGCTGCAAGGTTTATGTTGCCGATTAGTATTGTATACCTTGTTTTTTGCTCTGTTGGGTGGGTGAGATTGTTAGATTTTTTCCAAAAACGTTCTAAAGGCTAAAACGTTTTCTCCAAATTTTAATTTTGTTTTAGACTGCAGTTCTGCTGCGTGATTAGAGGAGTAATCATTAAACTTTTCCCAAGATTCAAGAGTATATTGAATTGCGTAGGAGTTATGCGATCTTTCTGTATGGCTCTCTATGATTTTAAACATGTTGTTAGACAGAAACAAACCCGTAGCCATTACCTCTGGAATGTGGGTTTCTCTTAACCAAGCCAATACGCTAGATTCCATTGTTGGGTTTATGCTTAAGGTTACGTTATAAATAATCATGGTTTATGCTCTAGGGTGATATTGTTCTATTACTGTTTTTAGGTAGGCTTTGTCAAGGTGGGTATATATTTCAGTTGTGGTTATGCTTTCGTGTCCTAACATCTGTTGTACAGCCCTGAGATTTGCTCCCGCTTCTATTAGGGTTGTAGCAAAGCTATGTCTTAGGGTGTGGGGGCTAATGGATTTCTTTATACCTGCTTCTATTGCTAATTTTTTTATGAGGTTGAACACCGAAACCCTACTCAAACCTCTTCCTCTTTGGTTCAATATTAAATAGTTTTTAGAATCGGCTTTAGCGACTTTATTTCTATAGCTGTCAACATAATAACTTACTTGATTAATCGTCTTGGTCCCAATGGGCACTAGTCTTTCTTTGCTTCCTTTGCCTTTAACTTTAATAAACCCTTCGTCAACAAAAAGGTCGTTCACTTTCAACGAAATAAGCTCTGAAACCCTTAAACCACCCCCATACAATAACATAACAATTGTCTTGTCTCGTTCTCCAGCCAACTTTGTGAAATCAATAAATTTCATCATTTTTAGAATTTCTTCATACGAAAGGACGTCGGGCAGTTTTTTTGAAAGTTTTGGAGTTTTTATAGACTGCATTGGGTTTGCATCCATTGTCTCGTTCAAAATTTGCTGCTTATAAAATGTTTTTAGACTTGATATTATTCTTGCTGTCGACCTCGAGGACAAACCAAGCGTATTGAGGTTGTTAATAAACTCCAGAATTATGGTTTTAGTTAAGGTGGTAAGATTTTTGTTTTCACAAAAACTAATCAATTTTTTAAGATCTGAAATGTAGGCGTTTAGTGTATTGTTGCTTAAAGACCTGTCAACAGAAATCGACATTGAAAACTCCTCAAGTAGCTCTTTGTTCTGTTTGCTTATTTCAACTTCAATTCTCGACATTGAACCACCTCTTTGTTATCTCCGTCATTATAGTTTACAAGTACCGCAATACTGGCATTTTCAGTATTAACGTTGCTGGGTATTGTTATTTCCCAACCTTTTTCAATAGTTGTGCCTTGATTAATGGTTGTGCAATTTGAGCTTCCTGATAAGATTGGGTCTCCATTATATGCTGTATAGGCTTTTCGCAATACGTGTTGATGTAAGTAGTTTGAGTCTGTTCCTCCAGAATAATATTGTGGGTGATTAATGTTGTTCTCTAATAAAAACAAAGAGTAAAATGGTTCTGAGGATGGTTTGGATGTGAAAATAAAATCTGCCTGAACCTTAAAGGTGGTATCGTTTTTCTCTTCTTTTGTTAAACCAATGTTAACGATTGATTTTTGGTCTAAAAATTTATTTGACTTGTTTCGCCAGGTGTCGTAGTTGATGTTTATTGAGGTCTCTCCATCGAAACGCTTCCTATTAATTCCACCCGCTGGCAAAACATTACCAAAACTAAAAAGATTAGTACCTATTAATTGGGCCGATTGAGTTCTCATGTCTGAATATCCACCAAAAGATGTAGTTAACGATTTAGGAAACTGGGTATATAAACCTATAACTACCACAGGGTTTTTGGTAGCTTCTTCTTTTATTTCTTTTGCGGCTTCTGCAGCATTAGGGCACGCAATACACCTTACTCCAGTTAGGTCTTCTATTAGTATTGCCCTATAATCTGATGGGGGAATTTCTGAAACATCAAGCTGATAGCAGGTGTCAACCAAAACAAGAGTCTCTTGTTCGTTGAAGTTAATAGGGGGCTCAGCTTCTTTGCAAGAAAAAAACACGACCAAAACCAAAAACAACAAAAAGCTTTTTTTCATATGGTTTCAAAGTTATCGTTTAGTTTTTAAATAAACACCTAGGTTTTTTAGTTCGTTCTGAGTTATTTCTCTGTAAGACCCCATAGCTATTCCCCGTTTTTCAAAAGTGTGAAACATTACGCGATCTAGCTTTAGAACTCGGTTATCAATCTCCTCAAACATTCTCCTTATTACCCTGTTTTTTCCGCTGTGTATTTCTATTCCGTACCTGAAAAATTCATCTTCATTCAACTCTGACAACTTATTAAACTTGCTTTCTCCGTCCTCTAATTCAACACCCGAAACCATTTGATTCATCTGGTCTTGGGTTAGTTGCTTTTCTACTTTTACCTTATATACTTTATTGATTTTTTTTGAGGGATGAAGTAAGTTTTGTGTTAATGTTCCGTCATTGGTCATTAAAATTATTCCTGTCGAGTTCCTATCTAATCGCCCTACTGGATATAGGTGTTGAAACCTTTCTGGCAGTAAATCCATAATTGATTTTCGTCCTTTTTCGTCAGACTTGGTACAGATTACATTTCGTGGCTTATTTACAAGCAGATATAGTTTTTTTTCAGAGGTTATTGTTTTGTTGTCAACTTGTACTTTGTCTGTTGGGTTTATTTTTATCCCCAGCTCTCTTACTACGCTATTATTAACCTTTATCCTTCCTTCTAATATTAGGTTATCTGCGGCTCTTCTGCTACAGACTCCTGCATTAGAAATAAACTTATTTAACCTAATGGCGTCTGCGTCTGTTGGGGTGGTTTTTGAGGTATGTGGATTAGTTCCTTTCATACTTGGTTCTTTATTGTAATTTTTGCAAAATAATATCGTTATAGAGTATAAACTGTTATCTTGGTGAGAGAATTTATTGTCATAGCAATTTTTTTTAGTCAATTATCGTGGGCTATTGATTTATCCCCAAGGATGCTTAGGGCTTGCATTGACTATGATAATAACATTATTACTGTTAAATGGACACAACCAAAAGATGATTGTGGTTCATTTGAAAAATACTTGATATATGGGAGCGAAAACCTGGGTCCCTTTAAAAAACTAGCAGAAATCCAAAACCTTGTGGTTAACGAATACCCGCACTCCCTTTTGGTTCAAAACACTTCGTGGCGGTACTACATAACAACATACACACAATGTAACGGTGTTGATAGTTTAAGGTCGGACACTATAGGGGTTGATGTTACTTATCCCATAAACATCGAAATAGATTCGATCAGTTATGACTTAGAATCTCAAAAGATAATAGCTGGGTGGAAAAGAAACCCTTCAACAGACACCAAGCACTACGAAATATATGATTACAGTTCGGGAAATGGCGACTTATTGGGAAATACTAAAATGTTGTCGTTTGATGTTTCAGAAAAAAGAACAGGAAGATTCCCGGTTGTACTTGCCACACTGGATAGTTGTAACCTGTCATCTCTTCTTTCGCAGCCTCATGAGGCGACATATTTGACAGGAACAATCGACAGTTGCTCAAGAACCATAAATCTAAATTGGAGTCTATATGTTGGTTGGGGCACTACCGATAGCCAGTCGCTTTATGTCTCAGTAAACAAGGGTGTGTTTGTAAAAGCAGAAACTGTTGAAGGAGATAAAAAAAGAATTACATATGGCGGGTTTGATTTGGGGGATACGCTGAAACTTTTTCTGCGAACGTATAAAAACAACAAAAGGACATCGTCAAACACAATAATCTTTGAAACACGAAAACTTATAAAACCAGAAAACCTAACCCTCAAGCTTGTTGATGTCGTCGATAACAACATAGAAATCAGTTGGTTATGTGAAAAACAAAACGACACTAGAGAGTTTGTTGCTTATTTTGGAGAAAACGAAACTAGTTTTAAAAAGCTAGAAACAACAACTGCCGATAATGATAAAAACGAGTATAGGGTGCAAGACACACAAAACGACCCGAACACACAGGTGTACTTTTATTACATAACAAGCGTTGACAAGTGTGGTACACAAAGCTCATCTACCGACACAAGCACGAACCTACACCTCGACACAAATCAAATAGAAATACACAACAGGTATATTGGTTGGGAAAATGGTGTGTTACAATATGCCTTAGAGTTATTTGAAGGTTCCACGTGGAACGAGACAAAAAACAAACCCAGTGTGTTTAAAAACAAAGACACCAGACAAGTAGAAAACTGTTTTAGGGTTACCGCTACAGCAAAAAACAACGCAGCAGGCGAGGTGGTTTCGCACTCTAACCAAGTTTGCCCAAAGAAAAAACTAAACTACTACATAACCTCTGGATTAAACCCAAGTGGAGTCAATAAACGCTTTATTGTTAAAGGTGAGGGTTTAGATTATGGTTTGTCAACATTTCAAATTTATAACAGGTGGGGAGAATTAATCAAGAGTGGAACTTTAAATGAGGGGTGGGATGGTAGCTATCAAAATAAGGTTGTTAATTCTGGCATATATCTTTTTGTGGTAAAAATATATGGCATAAACGGTGAGTTCGAACAAGCAAAGGGGGTGGTAAGTGTCATTAAATAAAATAACAACAGTAAACAATTACGGCGACATAGATTTGTCAATTATAAAAACCTTGGGTTTAGAAAAAGCTCATGCAAAATTAGGAATTAAAAAGCCCGTTATTTATTATTTTATAAGTGACGACGAGATGCTAAGGGTTAACAAAGAAAGTCTGGGTCATGATACCTACACAGACACTATTACGTTTGAATACGAGGGGGATGATGACGTTGAAAACAATGAGATTTTGATAAGCTGGGACAGAGTTGTAGAAAACGCGAAAACATTTAACGATAGTTTTAAAAACGAAATACATCGAGTTTGTATACACGGGCTTTTACATTTAGCTGGCCACAACGATCGATCAGACAAGGAAAAACAAAAAATGAGGGTACTAGAAGACAAGTATATAAATTTGTATTGTTCCACGTGAAACAAAAATATGTATGATTTAATAGTAGTTGGTGGTGGTCATGCTGGGTGTGAGGCTGCCAATATTGCAGCTAAATTAGGGTCTAAGGTGTTGATGGTTACAATGAACATGGAGACTATAGCAAAAATGTCTTGTAACCCAGCCATGGGTGGGGTTGCAAAGGGGCAAATAATAAGAGAAATAGATGCTCTTGGTGGTTTATCTGGCGTTGTTTCAGATTTTAGCATGATGCAGTTTAGGATGTTAAACCGCTCTAAGGGGCCGGCAATGTGGAGCCCAAGAACACAAAACGACAGAACCCTGTTTTCTTTAAAATGGCGTGAATTATTAGAAAACAACTTCAATGTTGATTTTGTTCAATCGTCTGTTAATCAGTTAGTTATAGAAAAAAATCAAATTGTTGGGGTAAAAACAACGGGAGGATTGGTTTATAGTGGCTTAGCTGTTGTTGTTACGAGTGGAACCTTTATGAACGGTATAATCCATGTTGGCAATCAGAAAAGTAAAGGGGGTCGCATGGGAGATAATGCGTCTTATGGAATAACAGAACAGTTAGTTAGTCTAGGGTTTGAATCTGGAAGAATGAAAACCGGGACACCACCAAGAGTAGATGGTAGAACAATAAATTATGAGGTTTTAGAGGAGCAAATGGGGGACGAAAACCCGCTGTGTTTTTCATTTAGGAGACCCACAAGGATTAGCAAGCAACACAGTTGTCACATAACATATACCAACGAAAAAGTACACGACATACTAAGAGGTTCGTTTAAAGACAGCCCACTTTTTAACGGTGCCATTAAAGGGGTTGGGCCAAGATATTGCCCTTCAGTGGAAGATAAAGTAAATAGGTTTGCTGAACGAAGTAGGCATCAAATATTTGTAGAACCAGAAGGTTGGAACACATACGAAACATACATTAATGGTTTTAGCACCTCGTTGCCGCAGGATGTTCAATACAGAGCTCTAAAAGCAATTAAAGGATTTGAAAATGCAAAAATTTTTAGACCCGGATACGCTATAGAGTACGACTTTTTTTACCCAACTCAATTAAAATTAAGCCTAGAAACCAAGGGAATAAAAAACTTGTTTTTTGCTGGACAAATTAACGGTACCACAGGATATGAAGAAGCGGCATGTCAGGGATTAATAGCGGGAATCAACGCACATCAATTAACAAAAAACAAAGAGCCTTTTATTCTTAAAAGAAACGAAGCATACATTGGTGTTCTAATAGATGATTTAGTAAACAAGGGCACAAAAGAACCTTACAGAATGTTTACAAGTAGGGCTGAATTTAGAATATTGCTAAGGCAAGATAACGCAGACCTAAGATTAATGCCAAAAGCAAAAGAGTTAGGAGCCATCACCAATAAAGAATACGACAAAATGCTTATTAAGAGGGATCGTGTTAATGAAATAAAGAAAATCTTAAAGAAAAAAACAGTTAAACCAGTAGACGCAAACCCCATTTTAAAAAAATATAATACTAGTGTTTTACCACAAAACTATGTAATAGAAAAGGTGCTTGCTAGACCTCAGATAACACATAAAGAGTTGTTAGAAATCGAATCTATGAAAACTCTGTTTGGTGGTTATTCTTCAGAAGAATTAGAACAAGCTGAAATTCAGTTAAAATATAGAAGCTATATAGAAACAGAAAAAGAAAACGTTGAAAGACTATTAAGGTTAGAAAATAAAAAAATAAACTCTGAGTTTGATTATTCAACAATTAAATCTCTATCCCTTGAAGCAATTGATAAATTAAATAAAATTAAACCTAAAAGCATCGGTCAAGCATCTAGAATAAGTGGTGTTAGTCCTGCAGATATTACGGTATTAATTGTACATTTTGGTAGGTAAATGAAAATTTTTTTATTACTCCTTGTATTGTTTTCGTCGTGTGCTTCAATACAAACGCTTGATGGTGGAGAAACAGATAAAACACCACCAACTGTTTTATCTGTTTCCCCAGAAAACAGATCTCTTTTAGTAAAAAATAAAACAATTATTTATGAGTTTGATGAATACATAAAGGCTTCAAAATTAAACGATCTTCTTATTGTCTCCCCAAGTCAAAAAATAAAACCTGTTTTTGTTATAAAAAACAAAAAACTTTCCATAAAACTACAAGATAGTTTATTAGAAAACACCACTTATACGATACAGTTAAATGGTGGGGTAGTAGATAACAACGAAGGAAATCTATTAAAGTTATTCGATTATGTGTTTTCAACTGGTAGCTATATTGATTCTCTAAAATATCAAGGTTTCGTTTATTCTTTTTTAAAAAAACAACCGCTAGAAAACTATAATATTCAACTATATAAAACATTAAAGGATAGTGTTATTTTTAAAGAAAAACCAGACTATATTACTAAATCAAACGATAAAGGGTTTTTTGTTTTATCTAATTTACCAAATGAGAATTTAATGGTTGCTGTGTTTGAAGATAAAAATAAAAATTTATTATATGACAAAGATGAAGATATTGCTCTTTTAAAGAATATTTTAACAAAAAGAAATACTCAAGACACATTTTATACCTTTAATAATCAAAATGATGAAAAATATAAACTTACATTATTAAAAAACGATATACCTGGAGTTATTAAAATTAAATCTAATAAAGCAATAGCTTATCAAAATATTATTGCTAAGATTAATCAAAATAAAACAGCATATTTTATAAATAGATATAGAGATACGATAACATTATTTAATATTAACTATAAAGACAGTATTGATATAAATATATCTATTGATACATTAAATTTTAGTTTTAATCTATTAAAAAATACAAACAAAATAATTCCTAAAATTAGTATTAATAAAACTAAATCTAATAATAGAAAAATAAGTTTAAATTCTAATTGTCCTGTAATTTTTAATGTAGATAGTATTAAGATATTCAATGTTAATTATATAATAAATCAATTAACTCCCACAGAGCTAGAAATAAAATTTAATACATTAATAGATTCAGTTAATATAATTTTTAAAACTAACGCATTAAAAACTTATTACAATGAGGTTAATAAAAGCGATACATTTATTTATACTTATAAAGAGATAAATAAAAATAATTTAGTTGTTAAAATAGAAAAATATGACTCTATAAACTACTTATTTGAATTATTAATTAATGATAAAACAATACGATACCAGAATATAGTTAATCAAAATAAAATTCAATTTAAGAACTTAATACCTGGTATTTATTCATTAAGAGTTATAAGTGATATTAATAATAATAAACTATGGGATACTGGTAATGTTTTTAAGAAAAATACACCTGAAGAAATTCAGTTATTTAATAACATAGAAATAAGAAATAATTGGGATAAAGAGTTGATTATTAATTTATTATAAAATAATTAACACACTTAATAACATTACATGTTATTAAGTGTGTTATAAAACATTATTTAAATAATTATTAAACTTATTAACTAAGTTAAAATATTTATTTACTGCTAATTCACATTAAAGTTTAATTATACACACAATTCAATTATTAACAAAACTATGTTGAGTTAAAATTAAGCATCATGTATATAACTTATAAAAATCTAATAATCAATAATTTAAATTATTTTTCTTGTTGAATTTATGTTATTAATTTAAAAAGCAAAATAATTTATAAGCATATAAACAGACACTTAATTATATACTATTATATATTTATTTAATTCTTATTATAATTTAATAGGAATGAGAATAAAAGATAAAGAATGAAGTATAAAATCATAATGATTTACTTTGCTGTAAAGCATGGTAGATAAATTTGATCAAATAATAGAAAAGGCACAAAATTTTCCAATTTCTTCTATTAAAGATTTAGAGAAATTTAGATTAACTTTTCTAACTAAAAAAGGTTTATTAAATCAATTAGTTCAAGAATTTAAATTATTACCTAACAATAATAAAAAAGAAGTAGGTAAAATTTTAAATACCACTAAAAAAACAATTGAAGAAATTTATAATTCAAATAATCAAAAAATTTCGATTACTAAAAATTTAAATAATAATAAAAATGATTTACCTGGTTATTTTTCAGATTTAGGTAGTAGACATATAATAAGTTCTGTTGTCGAAGAAATGACTTTAATATTTGAAAGACTTGGTTTTTCTATATCTATTGGTCCTGAAATAGAAGATGATTGGCATAATTTTTCAGCATTAAATTTTCCACCAAATCATCCTGCTAGAGATATGCAAGATACTTTTTTTGTAAAAGATGATATTGCATTAAGAACACATACATCATCTGTTCAGGTTCGTTTAATGGAAGAAGGTAATTTACCTATTAGAAGTATAATGCCTGGACGTGTTTATAGAAACGAGGTTATTTCATCGCGTTCTAACTGTTTTTTTCATCAAGTTGAAGGTTTATATATTGATAAAGGAGTTTCTTTCTTAGATTTAAAACAAACGCTATATAATTTTGTAAAAGAATTTTTTGGTCCTAAAACTAAGGTCAGATTTAGAGCATCATATTTTCCATTTACAGAACCAAGTGCAGAAATGGATATTTTTCTTGGTACAGAAACGGAATCAGATTACAAATTAACTAAAGGAACAGGGTGGCTAGAAATATTAGGGTGTGGTATGGTTGATACAAATGTTTTAAAAAATTGTAAAATTGATGAAGAATATTCAGGTTTTGCTTTTGGGTTAGGAGTTGATCGTATAGCTATGTTAAAATATGGAGTAAAAGACCTAAGAACATTCTTTAATAACGATAAACGGTTTTTATCCCAATTTGAATCTTTGTAAATTTTAGGAAATAAAAAAAGGGCTACACTGGTAGCCCTTTTTAGTAATAATTAATTTTAATTATTCAGCAGCTTCTTCAGCAGCAGCCTCTTCAGCTGGTGCTTCTTCAGTTGCAGTAGAATCAGTTGCTTCTTCGGCAGCAGCTTCTTCAGCTGGTGCTTCTTCAGTTGCAGTTTCTTCCGTTGCAGCCATGCTGTCCGCTACCTCAGTAGTTTCTTCAGTGCTTTCTGTTTCAGCAGCATTGTTGCAAGCAACAAAACCAAATACTGAAACGATAGCTAATAATGCAATAATTTTTTTCATTTACGCGTAATTTTTAATGGTTAAATATTTAAATAATATCGCGAATATAATGCTTTGGTCAAAAAAACTTATTTTTTTCTAAAGTAAAGTCTAATTGGAACACCACTAAAATCAAAGTTTGCACGAAGCTTGTTCTCTAAAAAACGCTTGTAGCTATCAGGAATATATTGTGGTAGATTACAGAAAAAAGCAAACGAAGGACAGCTGGTTGGCAGTTGGGTTATATATTTAATTTTAATGTATTTTCCTTTAGTAGACGGTGGAGGTGTCTTTTCTATAATTGGCAAAAAGAAGTCATTAAGCTTAGATGTTGAGATTTTTTTATTCATAGACTCATGAACACCTGTCATTGTTTTTAGGGCTTTTAATACCCGTTGTTTTGTTAAGGCCGAAACAAATAAAATTGGAACATCAATAAACGGTGCAATTTTCTCTTTCATTAGGTTTTCATATTCTTTAGTTGTTTGTGTGTCTTTTTCAATAAGATCCCATTTGTTTACCACAACAACAACACCTTTGCCATTTTTTTGAGCTAACCCAAAGAGATTCATATCCTGAGCTTCTAACCCACGAGTAGCATCAACAACCAAAGCAACAACATCTACCGACTCAATCGCTCGAAGTGATCGCATAACAGAATAAAACTCAATATCCTCAGTAACCTTTCCTTTTTTTCTGATACCCGCAGTGTCTACCAAGTAAAGGTCGTTGTTAAATGATTTGTACCTTACATAAAGCGTATCTCTTGTTGTTCCTGGAATATTAGTGACAATATTTCTTTCGTGTCCCAACAATGTGTTGCAAATAGTAGACTTTCCAGCATTTGGCCTACCAACAAAAGCTATTTTTGGGATATTTTCATCCAAAGTAACCTCACCTTCAGGAAGAAGTGTGACTAATTCGTCTAAGAGATCTCCGGTCCCACTGCCAGACAAAGACGATATAGGGTAGATTGTTTCAATTCCTAGCGAGTAATACGAATTAGCCATAAACATTCGTTCGTCGTTATCTGCCTTGTTGGCAACAACCAAGTAAGGTTTTTTAATTTTTCTTATAACCTTAAAAAACTCAATATCCAACTCGTTTGGATCTAACACAGCATCAACAACAAACAACAAAACATCTGCCTCGTTAATTGCCAACTCAACTTGTTCGCGAATATTTGATTCAAAAACATCAGAGCTCTTTGAAACATAACCCCCAGTATCAATGACCGTAAACTCCTTACCAACCCAGTCACTAGTACCATAATGTCGATCTCTTGTTACTCCGCTAATATCATCAACAATAGCCTTTCTTTCTCCAATTAATCGATTGAAAAGGGTGGATTTTCCAACATTTGGTCTTCCTACAATTGCTACTATTCCTGCCATTTTGTTATTGTGCGAAAGTACGCGGATTTATTTCTTTAAATAACCAAAGTATCGAAGCTGTTGGTCATCAGATCGCCAATCTTTTTTAACCTTAACGGTTAGCGATAAAAAAACTTTCTTTTTTATAAAACCTTCGATTCGTTTTCTAGATGAGATACCTAGTTTTTTTATAGCCACACCACCCTTTCCTAAAACAATTCCCTTCTGAGAGTCTCGTTCCACATATATTGTGGCATATATTTCATCTATGTCTTTCTTTTCATTGTAATTAGATACGTTTACCTCAATACTGTATGGTATTTCCTTTTTAAATTGAGACAAAACCTGCTCTCGTATCATTTCGCTTACTAAAAACCGAACACTTTCATCGCTTACTATTTCGGTGTCATAAAAAGGGGGGTGCTCAGGAGAAAGATCGACTAACGTTTCTATAACTTGAGGAACATTAAACCCGCTTTTTGCACTAGCTATTAGAACGTGTTCTGTGTTAAGTAGTTTTTTTGCTTCTAAAACATGTTTTTTTAAATCCTCTTGATTAACCACAAGGTCAACCTTATTCATTACAACAATTACGGGGCAAGAAAGCTGGCCGACTTGTTTCTCAAATTGGGCAATTTTTGGGAATTGACCATCAAGAACGAGCAAAACTAAGTCTGCATCATCTAATGAATTGCTAACCGCACTCATCATGGTTTCTTGTAGCTTGTAAGCGGAGTTTTCTAATATTCCAGGAGTGTCTGAAAAAACAAGTTGGTAATTTTTGTCATTTAAAATACCTTTAATTCGATGTCTTGTTGTTTGAGCTTTTGGGTTGGTGATAACTAGGTCCTCACCCAACATTGCGTTGAGTAAGGTTGATTTACCGGCATTTGGCAAACCCATGATTGTTATAAAACTTGACTTAAACAGATTACAAAGGTAGGTCTATGTGGGAATAAACAGACTGAAACAAAAAAAATACAAAAAAAACAGACCCCACTTGTAACAAACGGGTATTTCGTGTGGTCTTATAGTTGAATTTTAAAAATATAATAATATGAAAAACACAAATTTAAAAATTATGGCAACACAGTATTTGTAAACGACGGAACACATCAAGCCACCCAAGAAACTAACGAGTCAAGCTATTGGGACAATAATTTTTATGCAAAAGACGGAGGTATGTTAAGTATAAAAGAAAATACGTTGTAGCTATTTTCTACACTTTTTCGGTTGAGATACGATGTTTTAGAAAGAAAGAATGGGTTTTTAGAGTTGCGGGCACAGCGATTCCTCAAATAATTTTTAATCAAAAAAGCTTAGCAAACCACAATGAGTTAAATGTATGGGTAGAGGACAATCAGACATTTAATAAGGTAAATCTAGCATTCGAAGGGTCTATAGGGGTAGAAAAAAGGATAAACAAAAGAGCCTTTAACGTTCAGTTTTCTATCGGTTTTAACCCATTAAAAAAACAAAATATTTACAAAAAAGAGTTACCCAAACATTCAATAAATGGTTCTATTGGTTTGGGCTACCTGTTTGGCGGGTAGTTTGATGGTTAGTAACTTAGTGTGCTTGTAGCTGCTATCAAGAACAGAAATGGCGTATTTGTCTTTTAACTCACTATATGTACTTAAGTGTGAAATAAGCAATGTATCTCCAGGGTTCAATTCTTGCCAATTTATCCGAGATATTGACAAACCATGTTCTATATTTAATTTCTTGAGATAAAACAGATGGGGCTCAAGACCGTGTGCCCGATCAAGTAAAATTTTCGTGTTTGGACTTAGGTTTTTTATGTTTTGTTCGTCTTTTAAATAATGGGAAATTCCATTAGTTTCCCACTCATAATGTTTTTCGCTCGTGTTTATGGCGTATAAAAATGCATTGTTGTAAGGAACAGCAAGTAACAAAAACACAAGCAGCGACGCCCATTTGTAATTCACCTTCAGTCGATTTGCTAACAGATAAAGACTTATAGCAAACAATATTGCGAGCATCGGTATTGCTGGTGCTACATACCAAAAGTTTTTAGTGCCTAAAGAAATAATTAGCAGAAAAGAAAGGCTTTGAATCAGCCAGAAAACCCACCCCTTAAATTGCCAGTTGCCCCAAAAAGGCACAGCAACCACAACGCTAACCATCCAAGCCCAATACCTCATTTGGTTGTTAAAAAGCAACTCAAAATAATACCAAAAAGTATATTCTTCAAAAACAAAACTAGAGGACTGGTTAATATATCTCGGGAATAACTCTCCCTGCCACACAAGATTAAGATAACCCGGTTGCCTTAATTCTCTCAAATAGTAATATGAGCTAACGATAAATGTTACGGTAAAAATAGAGGTGTAAAAGTGCTTGTTAGAAAGGAATAAAACGACCTTTTTATTAATTAACAAAGCAACAAGCAGGCCCGGTGCAAGCATAAAAATAGCAATGCTTTTACATAGGACGCCAAACATAAGAGAAACCCCAATCCAATAGAGGTATGAAGCTTTTTCTGTTTTCATAAATTGATGAGTGCTGTAAGCTAAAAGTAGTATAAAAAAAACAAGGGTAGCGTCATGGTCTCCAAACCGCCCCACGTGATCACCAAAAAACCCAAAAGAGGTTGCAGTGATTCCCATAGCAAAAGCACTAGACCAATAGCTTTTAGTGGACGAATATGTGATTATAAAAACCAGCAAAAGCGACATTACTGAAAAAAAGACAGAAGGAAAACGAATAGCTAGTTCGTTTAAACCGAACCAATGAAGACAACCAACCTGTAGCCATATTAACAGGGGTGGTTTTAGTTCGTAAGTCTCGGGCGATTTATTAAAAGTTCTGACCAGAAAATCACCCGATTGATACATTTCTATAGCATTAACTGCGTTTCTAGATTCGTCCCATATACGGATAGGTAACAAATCGACATTTAACCAAATCGGAATAGAGAAAATAAAAAGCAAACTAATTGTGAGCGTTTTTAGCTTAGTTTTTTTCATGTTCTTTTTTTGTTTGCTAAGTTTTGTTTTTTAGTTTATAATAATGTGTACGTGCCCTATTGACAAAAAGACTTGAGTTGTATTCGAGAATAATTTTTTCGAATAATTGGATTGCTTTTTCCTTGTTTTCTAAAACCTGAAGAGTAATTAGAGCAGAACGATACAGGGCGTTATCAGCAAGAATATCCTCACTAAAATTTTCATAGACAGATTTATACATGCGATTAGCTTCCTGATAGTTTTTAAGCTTTTCTTGAACCTGAGCCTTGAGGTACAGAATTTCGTCGTCTAATGAATGATTGGGGTATTTAAATGGCAAAAGGTTTAATATTTCTTTACATTTCGATATTTTATTCTGATACAAAAAAAACTCTGCTTCAGCATACTCCTTCATTGCGTTATCGGTTGAATCAAGTCCCGTATTATCTTGAATCAATAGAGATAATTCAATTGCATTATTACTAATTAGTTGCGTTGTTGCTGTTTTTAAAATATCTAGTTGACTTTTCGCCCATTCAAAATCACCGACATAGTAGCTAAGTTTTGCGTTTTTAAATCGAGCTTCTTGGCCAAGTGCATCTTCTTTAAATTCCTTTTCAACCTGACCGTACATTAGTCGAGCATCCCATATGTTGTTTGACATTAAGTAGCAGTCTCCTAAAAGTAGTTTTGTCTTTGCTGTGAAAGTGTTTTTTAACCGTGGTGTTTCAGTGAGTTTTAAAAGTAATTCAATAGCAACACTTGTTTTATTTAGGTAAAACAAGTTTAATTCAGCTAGTCTAAACATGCTTTCGGCAGTTTTGTAACCAACACCCTCGTACTCAATGAATTGTTGAATTTTAACTGTTAGGGCGTTAATTTTTTCTTTATCTGGGTTAATGTCTATTGTGGTTTGAAGATAGAGAGAGTTTATAAGGCCATTTTGCCCATTAATGTAGTTCTTGTTTGTTTTACCCAAGCCTATCACATAAGAATGTGCGTCAGCAGCAACATCAAATATTTTGCCATCAACACACAATCGAGCAAACTGCATTACCCGCTCACCTTGATCATTTTTTAAACGGTCTAACGAGACAACCTGTTTTAGTGCGGCACGATACTTTTTTTGGTGGAAGTAACACTGTAGTAATAACTCACCAAACACAATGTTGTTTGGGTTTTTTTGAACGAAATACAGGGCCTTGTCTTGAAGGTATGATACATTAACAGAGTCTTCAAACACAATGTCGAGGTTTTTTACAACAAACCGATATGTGCTGGGGTCCTCTTCAATAAGTCTTAAAGAAAAATTTGCAAGTTCTCGTGCTTTAAGACTAGAACGATAGGTGTAGATTAGGTCAACATAAAACTCGTATATTCCGTGTTTTTTAATCCCTGTTTTGTAAGCTGTTATCGCTTTTTCAAAATAACCCCTCCTTTTAAATCCGTTAGCCAACGCCTTAATTTCGTAAACATTATTTTGAGACGATTTAATGATTTTATCAAAATAATGTTCTGACTTTTCTTTTTTCCCAAAACGATCATAAACCATCCCTAAATCGACACGTAGCCCAATACTTGTAGGGAACTTTTTGAGCTGATATTCTGCAAGTCTTTCCGCGTCTTTTTCTTTTTCCAAGGCAATTAGCGTATTCAGATAGTATTCGTATATGAAGGCAGAACGGGAACTTCTTCGGTGTAGTTTCTTAAAAAGACTTTCTGCTTTTTCAAACTCGTTGTTTTCATAAAACTGAATTGCAACACGTTCATCGATTGTTTGTGATGAACCCCACAAGGCAATAATTAAAAAGCAAAAAGACAGAAATATTCTCATTTATCACTGCAAAGATAAGGCTACTTTCTATGTTAGCTTAGTATGATAACGAACATATATAAGCTAAACATATTAAATTTAAAATGCTTACTAAAGCAAGCAATTTTAGAATGTGTGCTTTATATGTGTTACCTTCGTACCGCAAATAACATATCTATTATTTGCAAATGTCCAAATCTACAGATTCTAAAATTTCACACCTAGGGTTAACTTTCGATGACGTACTAGTCTTACCCCAATATTCTGAAGTCTTACCAAGAGACACCAAAACGAAAACAAAACTTACCAAGGGTCTTGAAATTAATATTCCCATTGTTAGTGCAGCAATGGACACCGTTACTGAAGCTCGTTTAGCTATTGCGATATCTAGAGAAGGTGGAATAGGGGTTATTCACAAAAATATGAGTATTGAGGATCAAGCAATGCAGGTAAAAAAAGTAAAGCGGTCTGAAAGCGGCATGATTAAAGACCCGATTACCCTATCCAAATCAAACACATTAAGTGACGCTTTAGGGGTGATGAAAGAGAATAGAATAGGCGGTATACCAATAACAGACGACACTAACACACTCATTGGAATAATCACTAATCGCGATTTGCGTTTTCAAAGAGATTTGAACACCCTGATTGGGGATGTTATGACAACCGAGAGTTTGATTACAGCTGCTTCGGGCACGGATTTAAAAGAGGCGGAGCAAATTTTGCAAAAATACAAGATAGAAAAACTGCCTGTTGTAGATGCTGATCAAAAACTGTTGGGCTTAATTACGTTCAAAGACATCCAAAAGGTGAAAAATCACCCACAAGCATGTAAAGATAGTTTTGGAAGGTTAATGGTTGGAGCAGCTGTAGGTGTAACAGCCGACACCATGGAGCGAGTTACAGCCTTAGTTGAACAAGATGTCGATGTTGTGGCTATTGATACAGCTCATGGCCATTCTATGGGTGTAGTGAAAGAATTAAAAAAAGTGAAGGCAAAATTTCCAAATCTTCAAGTAATTGTTGGAAACGTCGCAACAGCTGAAGCTGCAAAATACTTAGCAGACAACGGAGCTGATGCCATAAAGGTCGGTGTTGGTCCAGGTTCTATTTGCACCACCAGAATAATTGCCGGAATAGGAGTCCCCCAATTAAGCGCCATAATGGAATGTTCAAAAGCACTTGAAGGAACAGGGGTGCCCGTTATTGCGGATGGCGGTATTCGATACAGCGGAGATTTAGTAAAAGCCATAGTTGCTGGAGCAGACACCATCATGGCGGGAAGTTTATTTGCTGGCACAGAGGAGGCTCCAGGTGAAGTATCGTTTTATGACGGAAGAAAAGTAAAATCATACCGAGGAATGGGTAGCATTGAAGCAATGAAAAAAGGATCAACCGACCGATATTTCCAAGACGCTGAAGCTGAGATTGGTAAGCTTGTTCCTGAAGGAATTGTTGGAACAGTTGCTTACAAAGGTAGTTTGTCCGAAGTAGTTTATCAATATATTGGAGGTTTAAGGGCTGGTATGGGTTATACGGGTTCTTCGTGTATAGCAGATTTAAAAAATGCTTGCTTCACCCACATAACAGGGTCAGGAATCCGAGAGAGCCACCCACATGACGTTACAATTACTAAAGAAGCACCCAATTATAGCCGATAACTTTAATCAGAGCTCTCTATTATTGCTAACAACCCGGAGGTATAGGTTATTTTAACAACCCCAGTTGAACTTACCTCGTTGCTTGTGCCACTTTTTGCCCCCAGTTGTAGCGACTCTTTATTCAGTGGATGTTTTAAGTTTTCAGTGATTATTTCGTCACAAGAAGGAATGGGAACTAAAGATATTAAATCACCCTCTTTGTAAACTTTTGAAAAAGCTTTAGGAGCAATAAACATCTTTGAGTAATCATCATAAATTACAATTTTAGAGTTGGGGTATTTTGCTAGCACAACCACATTGTTGATAGTGTGATCAAGCCTTTTGCCGGTTGCCCAGACAATATTAATGTCTTGATAACCCTTTTCTATAAGGTAATCTATGGATTTTTCAAGGTCTGTATTTTCCTGATTGTCTATTTGAACAAATTGTGTTTTTTTATTTACAAGCGGAACTCCTAAGCTATCCATATCGCCTATAACTAAATCTGCAAAAACCTGTAATTTACACAGCCTAGCATAAGCACCATCTAAAGCCACAATATAGGGACACCATTCCATAATTTGAGACAGTAGCTCATAGGAGCACGATTGTCCGTTAGCCACAACAAGAGCGGGTTCTTGACCTTCTTTTACAAAATGGTGTGATGACATTTTTGTGTAATACTTTAGCAAACCTACTAAAATCAATACAAGATATTGCGTTATTTGTACTATGAAAAAATCAAGTACCATTGTTTTTTTAACATTGATCATCTTGAGCTCCTGTAGAAAAGAAAAGTTTGTTTCTGAAAGTAATTGGGTTGCTCCAATTCTAGAGGCAGAACTAAACCTTGGAGACATATTGCCCGATTCTTTGTCTGAAATAAATTCAGATGGCTCAATAGATATTGTATATGAGACATCATATGGGGTTAGCAGCGTAAGTGACATTGTACAGATTCCAGACACCGTAGAAGTGAGCGAGGTTACTTTATCCAGTTTAACTTTAGACGACCGGTCATTTAAAGATACGTTAACACTTTTAGAGCTTTATCCGGCTAGTGCATTGTTTCATAATCAAACGACGGTATTGCCAGGTCAAGATATACAAGCTAACGAAGGAACAGTCGTCGATGTTACAGAAGAATTCTTCACAACAGCAACATTTGTTTCGGGGTTTATAGATATTACTATATTTAATGACCTACCTGTTGTTGCTGAGGTTTTAGAGTTTGAATTGAGAAATGATGATGACAAAAGTGTTATCGTTTCAGGAGTATTTAACAACCTTTTACCCAATAGCAGTGTTTCGGAGTCATACTCACTAGCTAATAAGAAAGTGAACGGGATATTGGAGCTTTTGGTTAAACGAGTAAAAACATCCGAGAGCGATGGCCCAGTTTTAGTGGACGTGTATAAGGGTATTCGAACGGAAATATCAGTTCGTGACTTAAAACCACAATCTGCAACTGCAATTTTTCCAGCTCAAAACCTTATAGAAAAGAAAGATGAAATTAAATATTATTTTGGCGGAGCTGAGTTCACCCAAGTTAAATTAAAGTCTGGTTTTATAAAGCTTAAAGTTGAATCTACAGTTGAAGAGTCCATAGTCCTAGACTATAGCCTTCCCAATAGTTTTAAAGAGGGTCAGATAGGTTCTCCGCTTCAAAAAACATGGACTGTGCCTCCAGCAAAAAAAGGTGAAAAAGTTTATGTAGAGGAAATGTTTCCAATTGGCGGATACACAATATATTTTTGGGGTAAGAGCAATTTAGAAAACCCAACATTTAACCATGTTTATACAGAGCTTCTGGCAAGAATTGAGTACTCTGGTATTTTAAGAACACTTTCTTTGGAAGACAAAATAAGGATTGAATTAGGTTTGGTTGATTTGGTGCCAGAACTAATAATTGGAGACCCCGGTAAGCATGTCTTAACATCTAAAGATACGTTAGGCTTAAAACTATTTGACAATATTCAAGGGGGGCTAAACCTAGAAGACGCAAAAATGAATCTAAACTTTTACAACAGTTTTGGTATTGAGACATTGCTTGACGTTAAAGAAATTAAAGGGCAAAACACCAGAAGCGATAAAAGTTTAATGCTAATATCCTCAGAACTGTCTAACTCTATTTTGTTAGAGAAAGCAGTAAACAACACTTCCTTTGTAGGGTATGAGCATAATGTTGAATTAAATAAGTCAAACTCTAATTTAAAACAGTTTTTAGAGTTAATGCCCAACAAGTTGATGCCTGACATTGAGGCTATTGTAAGACCTAACGGAACAATAGACCAGAATGATTTCGCTTTTGACTTTAGTGAGTTGCTTGTAAATATTCGTTTTGAAACACCGCTTAAATTTGGGTTAGATAACTTGACCTTAGCCTCAAATAAAGCGATAGGTTTTGCAAATAATGAAAAGATTAAAAATATCAAAGAGGGCCAACTTATTTTAAAATTAATCAATGATTTTCCTATCAATGCTCGACTAAAAATGATATTTAAGGATGAGGCGGGGACACTTCTTTTTGATTTATTTACCGACGATAGTTATGAAATGGCAGCTGCTGAGGTTGACCCCTTGTCAGGCAAGACCAAAAATCCAATTGAAAGCGAACTGCTTGCAACACTATCAAGAGAAGAGTGCGATCAGCTACCTTACGCAAGAAGTGTTGAGTTTTTAGTGTTTCTTAATACAGATGACGCAAAGAGATATTCAATGTTTTCTGATTATTCAATAAAAGCCAAATTAATTACAGATTTCATTTATGAAAACAGTTTGTAAATTTTTACTGGCTTTAAGCTTGTTCTCCTCAATTGGCGGTTATTCCCAAAACAGTAATTTCTCTTTTTTGAACGAGGACAAGCCAAATGCATATAAAAAGGGGTTTAAGGTGTTTGGAGAAGCAATGGCTGGATCCAATTCGCTTAACACCCAAATGTTTACCGAGGTTTTATTTAAGCCAACGTTTACCGAAAAAAGCAAGTCTGCTTTTTTGGAAGGAACCAAAGCCAGAACCAACCTATATGCTTCCGGTACGTGTGGTATTGAATACTACAAAGACTCTAGTAGATACTTTTTTGTTCGCAACAATAGCTTTCAGGCCTTTAGTTCTGACAAGGATTTTTCCGAATTGCTGTTTTTTGGTAACGGTGTCTTTAGGGGACAAAAAGTAACCACAAATGGCTTAAATTATATGCAGGCAAATACTCTATCTGCTGGACTCGGTTTTGACATTTTTAAAAGTAGAAAACTTACAATCAAAAGTTCAATAGGGTTTTCGATACTAGGCAACTACAGGCAATTTGACGCTAGGGAACTATATCTTTATACAGACATAGACGGGTCCTATTTAGATGCAGATTTTGACAATGTTTCATTTATTGATGCAAATTCCGGAATTCAAGGTGTGGGTTTATCCACTGACATTCGTTTAGATTATTTCATAAATAAATCAAACACCATTTCCTTTGTGGCCAACAACATAAATGGGTATTATCTATTTGACAATCAAGAAATAAAAGTGGATACTTCTTTTATTTTTAACGGAGTACCTTTTGATGTTTTTGATGCAGAAAATTCTGTTACTGATTACCTAGATTCAGCATTTAACGAAACAATTAATCGCAATACGAAAACAAAAAACACCGCTGTTTTGCCTACACAAATAAAACTCAAATGGGTACACAAGTTGAGTTCACAGTCTTCTATTATTTCATCTTTTGAGGCCCTCTCTGTGGGTAAATTTGGAATGTATGCACAAGCAGCCCTTCTAGGAACACATAACAATAATTTAAAAACAAAAACGAGTTTTGGTTATGGCAATTTTAGGGGGTTTACTTGGAGTGAGTCAGTGGAATGCAGAGTTAAAAAGTATAGCTTTTATTTGGGAGTTAACAACCTTCACGCCCTGTTTGTGCCAACTAAATCAACAAACTATGGATTATCCGTAGGGTTGTTCAAACAATTGTGAAACTGTTCCGTAAGCTGCTTTCCAAAACGAACAAGCTCCTCAACTTCTGAAACACTCATAACGCGGAAATATCGGAATACCAGAATGACATTTTGATTGCATTCAATATGATACTTATCATTTTGATTAACAAAACTTCTTAAGTTTTTATTAAAAAAACGTTTTATATCTTCTTTATTTTCACCTTTTACCGAGAAGCGTGAGTTAAAATCTTCTTCAATAGAAATATCTTCTTTTATAGCCAAATCTAACAATCTACTAAAAATCCGTTCTTTATCTAGCTCAAAATTGGGAACATCGCCATTAAAGCGAATAGACAACATGGTCATGTTGTGGACTTCTGCAGCCATAAGAGCTCCTTCGTCAAAGGTGATGTCTACAATTTCCCAAGATATTTTGTCTTGATAACTTCCGACAACCCTATTTTTTAGGTACTCAATAGGTCTTGTTTCAAAAAACTTATTTGATTTTAAATAATCGGTATTCCAATCAATGTTGGGTTCAAATTTCCATGAGTTTTTAAAGGCATAATCTCGAAGCTGAGACTGCCTTTTAGATAGTGGCTTACCAACACTCTGCGGAAGTGCGTGAATAGTATATGGATGCGAGCCTGTCGTTAAATGTTCGTCAAGTCCAATTACCTCATATTTACCATTTTGGTCATTTTGATAATCTTTTCCCCAAGAATTTACAAACTCTAACATTGAGAAATCAACCAATCGAGCTCTTGAAAAGTCAAAAACAATTTGATCATTTTTTGGAATGCCTTTAAGTAGTTTTCGTAGCTTGATGATGCTTGTAAAGTTAGCCACACCTTTCACTTTCAGATGATAATGGTCATCTATTTTAGCCAAGTTGAAGTTCGGTTTTGATAAATATTTAAAAAACAACCTTGCAGTTAAGTGAGACCTCACAAGATGAATAACTAACGTAAATAATATACCAATCAATATTCCTCTATTAAGATCTGTCATTAAGGTTGATATAAGGGTGATCGTTAAAATTAAAAATTGTTCGTATCCTTTTAACCCAGCATCTTTAAAAACTTTTGGAGACGCCAGCTTGTAGCCGGTATATACCAAAATAGCCATAAGGGCTGCTTTAGGAACTAGCATTATGTAATCGGAAAGTAAAAAAACAAAAAGAAGAATTAGTGTTCCGTGAACAAAATTAGATAAACGTGTCATTGCTCCATGGTTTATATTTACAGAGCTTCGTGCAATAACGGCAATAACAGGCAACCCACCAATAAAACCGGAGAGGATGGTACTTAAACCCATTGCTGTTACATCTTTATTTAAGTTAGTCTTTCTTTTGAGAGGGTCAATGTTGTCAATTGCCTTTGCAGAACCAAGTGTTTCAATTGTTGAAACTAGAAAAACGGAAATCACCACCATCCAAAAACCTACACTTCCAATTTTACTAAAATCTGGGAACGTAAATATTTCCGAAACATTTAAGTCTGAGGGAAGAGGAAAATAAATAAGATCTTTGGTAGGATTCAATATATGTATTTTTCCTAAAATCGCTGTTTGACCATCAGTATAAAATTGAAAAAACATGTATAAAGGAATAGCTAAAAGAACCAACCAAATTGGAGCGGGAACATATTTTATAAACTTATTGGTGACCTGTGGATGTATTGCTAGTATGAATAAGCTATTAAAAAATATAATAGCAATTAACGGATTCATGTTGGCAATACTGTTTGGTATAGCCATTAACTTATCGAAGTCGTTCATTTTACCAATTTCTACTCCTAATCCGGGGTGTATTTGTCCAGCAAGAATGATAACACCAATTGCAGCCATCATACCCTGAACTACAGAAGAAGGGATAAAGTCAGCTAAGCCGCCAAGCTTGAATATCCCAAAAATAGCTTGTAATATACCAGCACAAACAAATGCTGCGAGCATATGTTCCCAAGCCCCCAATACGCTCATGCCAGAAACAACAATCCCAATAAGGGCTGGTGACGGACCATTAATAGACACATTTCCACTTCGAATAGTTGAAGTAAACACACCTCCAACAATTGCAGCAAAAATACCAGCAAGTAGTGCCTCTGGGGGTAAATTCATTGCAATAGCTATTCCCAAAGAAAGCGGAAGAGCTACTAGGGATACACTAAAACCAGCAAGGACGTCTTTTCTCCAATACTGTTTGATGTTACTTGAAATATCTTTTATGGTTGACAAATTTTTTTTTAAGTTGCCAATATAAAAATATTTTGTTAATGGAATATTAAATTTATGGATACAAAGGAAAATTTAACGACAATTCGTTGACTTCTTTTTTGACTTGAGCAATGATATGATCATTGTCGGTGTTAGTTAACACACGATCGATTAATTCGGCAATTTTTAACATTTCTGTTTCTTTCATACCGCGAGTTGTTATGGCAGGTGTTCCAATGCGGATACCCGAAGTAACAAATGGAGATCTTGTCTCAAAAGGAACTGCGTTTTTGTTGACCGTAATATCAGCCTTAACCAATGTGTTTTCAGCGACTTTACCTGTTAGGGTTTCGCTTTTAGCTCGAAGGTCGATTAGCATGAGGTGGTTGTCGGTTCCTCCTGAGATTATTTGGTATCCCTTTTCAACCATAGCCCCAGCAAGAGCTTGAGCGTTTTTCATTACTTGCTTACAATAATCTTTGTATTCGGGCTGTAAAGCTTCTTGATAAGCTACTGCTTTTGCTGCTATTATGTGCTCCAAAGGACCACCTTGTGTTCCAGGAAAAACACCACCGTCAAGGATGGCACTCATTTTTTTTGTATTTCCTTTTGGTGTTTTAATTCCCCAGGGGTTTTCAAAGTCTTTTCCCATCATGATCATTCCTCCACGAGGTCCACGAAGCGTTTTGTGAGTGGTGGTGGTTACTATGTGACAGTGAGGTATAGGATTATTTAAAAGTCCTGCTGCAATTAATCCAGAAGGGTGAGAAACATCTGCTAACAATAAGGCACCAACTTGATTTGCTATTTCGCGAAAACGAGCATAGTCCCAATCACGAGAATAAGACGATGCACCACAGATAATCAATTTAGGTTTTACTTCTTGTGCCTTTGCTTCAACCTTGTCCATATTTATTCTTCCAGTTTCCTTTTCAACGCCATAAAATGCTGGCGTGTAAAGTTTTCCAGAGAAATTAACCAAAGATCCGTGAGTTAGGTGACCACCATGAGAAAGGTCAAATCCTAAGATTTGATCTCCCGCTTTAAGTATAGCTAACATTACAGCAGCGTTGGCTTGGGCACCACTGTGTGGCTGCACATTCACCCACTCTGCACCAAAGAGTTCTTTTGCACGATCTATTGCAAGCTGCTCTATTTGATCTACGATTTCACAACCACCATAATAGCGTTTATTTGGAAGCCCTTCAGCATATTTGTTTGTTAATACACTTCCGGATGCCCTCATCACGTTTTTGGATGTGAAGTTTTCGGAGGCTATTAGCTCAATTCCGGTTTGTTGGCGGTGAAGCTCTTTGTCGATTAAGTCAAAAACAATATCAGACATTTATACTAACTCTTTAACAGTTATTTCTGCTGTTTCCATTACAGCGTTTACAAGAACTTTTTGGCATGATTCTTCGCCAATCTTTAGGGCCTCAGTTTCATTTGAAGCTTCAACTTGAAGAACTATTTTTTTTCCAATTCGTACGTCATTTACTTGACTTAAGCCAATCTTGTTTAGTCCCTGATGTACAGCTTTTCCTTGGGGGTCAAGTAAACCTTGGTGTGGCATAATATTTACAGATACTTCGTAATTCATTTTAATGTATTCTATTTTGAATGCTCAAAGAAAGCCCGATATAAAGAAGTAAACAAAGAAATGCACCAAAAAAATGTAGCCATACTATCAACAAAAGACATATCGCCAAATAGGCTAACCTTACAACATTAAATTTTTGGTTTTTTGAGCCAATTTTTAGAGAAAAAAAACTGTAATTACTGATAAGAAAAAAACTACCTATTAGAGAGAATAAGATAATAAAATAAGGGTCTTGTATGATTGAGTGCACCCAAGGGGTTTCGTTATGAATTTGGGGTAAGACAAAACAAGCGAATGCAAGTGCAGGTGTAGGCAATCCTTTGAAATAATCAGTATTTTGTTCAGTGACATTAAATTTTGCTAATCTATAGGCAGCTATAATTGCAATAGCTAAGGGGGCAAACAAAAAAAAGCCCTCAACATAAATGTTTTTCCAATAGTAAAATAATACAAGAGCTGGTGCTACACCAAAACTAACTACATCCGCAAGCGAGTCTAATTCCTTACCCATGGTTGACGATACGTTTAAAATTCTTGCGGCCGTACCATCCATAAAATCAAATAAGAGAGCAGCGATTGCCCAATATATAATCTCGTCAAATTTGAGTTGAGCTGCATGAATAATAATTATCAATCCGCAAAACAAATTAGCTAACGTGAGGAAATTAGGTATGTTATTTTTAATGTTCACCAACACAAAGATGTATGATTATTTTAATCTGTAGTAGACTATTTTTCTGACGATGCTTCTTGGCACTACTCTAATTAGTGTTGCCATTAAAGCGTTTCTTAACCCATATATGGCAACAACCCTCCCTTTCATCATCATTTTATAGCCATATTTAGCTACATCTTCAGATGACGGAAATCGATTGGCTTTTGGGTTTTTTAACATTTTAAAATTAGCAGCTTTACCAAAGTCGCTTTCTGTTGGTCCTGGACAAAGTGCAGTGACCTGAATATTGTATGGTTTTAATTCTTCAGAAAGGGCCTCCGAAAACCCTAGCACAAAGTGTTTGGTAGCAAAATATACACTCATTAGAGGTCCGGGTTGAAAGGCCGCTACCGACGCCAAGTTTAGGACTTTTCCATGCTTGCGTTTTTTCATGCCTTGGATTATCAAGTGCGTTAGCTTTGTAAGCGTCAAAATATTAAGATTAATCATTTCGGACTGTTTTTTAAAATCTGAGTTTATGAACTCTCCGTGATCGCCAAAACCTGCATTATTTATTAAATAGTCAACGGTTAAGCTCTTTTTTTCTAGAACCTTATACAATTCTTCTGCAGCATTTTGAATAGACAAGTCAACACAAACTACATGAACTTTTATGCCGTGTTTGTTTTTAACAAACAAAGCGAGTTCATTTAAAAGCTTTTCGCTTCTAGCCACAGCAACGACATCAATACCGTGTCGAGCAAACTCTAAAACAAATTCTCTTCCGATACCCTTTGAGGCACCAGTTATTAATGCTGTCAAATATTCGGTTTTAGTTTAGATGAAACGAGGATCTGTTTCCATTTTAGTACTACATTGATTACATGTTCTAAGTGTCTCAGATCTATAAAATTCTCGGAATCGCGGTAAAAAGTCTTTTTCAATATCTGTTAAAGGAAACTTATACTCGTGTAACTTATTGTTGCAATTTTCACAAAACCACATAAGTCCGTCTTGCTCATTGTTCGTGCGCTTACATTCAATAACTAACCCAATACTACCCTCGCTCCTCATAGGAGAATGGGGTACGTTTGCTGGTAGTAAAAACATTTCTCCCGCCTTGATTGGCACATCTACAGCTTTACCATTTTCTTGAATTCGCACATTGATGTCTCCCTCAAGCTGATAAAAAAGTTCTTCTGTTTCGTTATAGTGATAGTCTTTCCTTGCGTTCGGACCGGCTACAATCATTACGATATAATCGCCTGCATCTTTGTAAAGATTTCTGTTTCCTACCGGAGGTTTAAGTTCGTGTCGATGTTCATCGATCCACTTTGTTAGGTTGAAGGGTCGTCGTATGGTCATAGGTGAAAGTTTTAGGACGAATTTAGGGATTATCAAGCATATCTCAATATTAGAAGAATTTGTAGTACGTTTGCAATAGCAACTTTTAATTCAAAAATTATGGTATTGTTTTTAAATATGGGCGGAATGGAATGGGTCGTTATCATTTTTGCCATCCTTTTGCTTTTTGGGGGTAGAAAAATTCCTGAATTAATGAAAGGGTTAGGTTCAGGTATAAGAGAGTTTAATAAAGCAAAAAACGACGTTTCTGAGCAACTGAAGGAGGGGATGAAAGAGCCTTCCAAGTCTGATAAAGCGGATGAGAAATAAGGTAAATGGTTACCAAAAAGTACGCCTCTTTAGCACAAATACAATTATTAATTAGTCAAGAAAAAACTTCTTGTTCTGAGTTGGCAGAGTATTATTTAAGCCAAAACAAGAAAAACAAACATTTGAACGCCATGCTGGAGGTGTTTGATAATGAAGTTTTATCTCAGGCAGCTTTAATTGATCAAAAAATTAAGGCTGGAACAGCTGGAAAATTAGCTGGAATGTTTTTAGCAATTAAAGACAATATCTGCTATAAAGGTCATCGGGTTTCTGCTTCTTCCAAAATTTTAGAAAATTTTAAATCAACTTATACCGCAACAGCTTTAAAGCGATTATTAGAAGAAGATGCAATTGTGATAGGGCGATGTAATTGTGATGAGTTTGCAATGGGGGCTAGTAATGAGAACTCTGCTTTTGGCCCTGTTAAAAATGCAGCAGATGAGACAAAAGTTCCTGGTGGAAGTTCTGGCGGAAGTGCGGTAGCTGTTCAGGCAGACTTATGTTTAGTAGCTTTAGGGTCAGATACAGGAGGATCTATAAGGCAACCCGCATCTTTTACGGGTACAATAGGTCTGAAACCCACCTATGGTCGAATTTCAAGAAGCGGATTACTTGCCTATGCTTCAAGTTTTGATCAAATTGGTCCGATAACATCGAGTGTTGAAGATGCAGCTTTACTGCTTGAAATAATGGCGGGTAAGGATGAGTTAGATGCAACATCTTCCTCAAATAAAGTAGCACCACTCTTTATTGATAAATCCAAAAAATACAAAATAGCATACTCAAAAGAAGCATTAGAAAGTGAAGGTTTGGAGTTAAGTGTAAAGTCTGCTTATTTGGAGTTAATCAAGAATCTGGAAAATGACGGACACGATGTCGTTGAACAATCCTTTCCGTTTTTGGAACAAATGGTTCCTTGTTATTATGTTATGACTACAGCAGAAGCCTCTTCAAATTTATCGCGATATAGTGGAATGTTGTATGGAACAAGAAGTGAGCAAGCTAAGGATATTGAGTCTACGTTTAAAAAATCTCGAAGCGAGGGTTTTGGCAAGGAAGTAAAACGTAGAATTATGACTGGAACATTTGTATTAAGTGCAGATTTTTATGAGGCTTATTATTCAAAAGCTCAACGAGTACGAAAGTTGATTCAACAAGAAAGTAATAAAATACTAGAAAATTTCGACTTCTTTTTATGTCCAACAGCCCCATCAACAGCTTTTGATATTGATGGAGAGAAATCTAAAGACCCTATTCAAATGTATTTAGCAGACATTTTTACAGTTCAAGCTTCTTTGGCAGGATTGCCGGCAATATCGGTTCCAACTGCAATCCATGAAGGCTTACCAATAGGAATGCATTTAATGGGAAGGTCGTTTGAGGAGAATGATCTGCTCAACATGGCCAATATAATTTTAACTTATGATAGCTAGGCTTAGTTGGAAGCTAATTTTCTCAATCATCGCGTTTCACGCACATGCTCAAACAGATAGCATTCAATTTAGGCTAAAAGACATTCAAGGTCAAGTTAGTCTTGATTACTCTCTGGCAGTATCTAAAAAAATCCAAGAATATACCACAAGCAGTTTTCAAAACACCCAAACAATATTTGATCGCTTTTTTTCATACGACAACCAACTGAAGCAAGTTTTTGAGCAAAGAGGTGTCCCTTTAGAATTAAGATTTGCGTGCATTTCTTTATCGAACTGTGGGCAACCTACCAATAAAAACTTAGCAAGGAAAGGTTGGTATAGTTTATCATACCAGAATGCAAGAAAACAAGGTCTTTTTTTGAGCAACTATATTGATGAACGATTTGATGTTATAAAATCAGCACAAGCTTTTTGTGGTGCAATACTTGAAATTCACAAAAGATACCAAGACTGGAGAGAAGCTTATGTAGTATTTTGCACTGGAGATGCTCTGTGGCAAAAAGCTAAAATTATAAGTGGGGATAGCACTAACAACTTTTTTTTAATTAACAATTACCTCGAAACGCCATTCAAACAATCTTACAGCGATTATGTAGTTGCAGTTTATATTGCGGATTATTTCAATAGACGAGATTTGATAAAAACAGACCTTCAAGAAATAGCGAGTGTACCAATAGATCGGTTTATAACATTTGATAGAATTTCTAGAAAATTGGATGTTGATCTAAACCAGCTAAGATCAATAAATCCAATTTATAAAAAAGATATTATTCCCAACATAGACCGGCTTAATTATTTAAAAATCCCAACATCAAAAGTTGATTTATTTTATCAATTAAGGGACTCCCTTTTTACAGAGTCGAATTCCGATTCCGCTAGGCATTACCCCCTAGACAAACTTAAGTCAAAATCAAGCACAAGTGGAGGGTTTGTGAATATAGTTTACACAGTAAGGAGCGGCGATGTTTTAATAAGAATTGCAGACCTTTATGATTGTAGCGTATCTCAAATTAGAAGATGGAATAATATTAGGGGAGATTATTTACGAATAAACCAACGGCTAATCATAAAAAAACCATCAAGCCAACAAGCGTACTATAGACGAATCAACAAAATGACTAAAGCTCAAAAAAATAATATTATTAGAAAAGATTAATTCTAGTTTTGGAGCAAAGAAAAAGAGGTCATAAAAAGAGCATACAGCCCTGGATTGTGTTTGTATCACTTGTTTTTTTAAATTTAATTTTGGGTTGCATTGTTTGCTTATTTCCAAGCGGTGGAGTTCAAATGAATGATGAATTTTCTCTAAATTTTGTTTCTCTTGAAGAATTATTGGATCAAAAGGAAACAAAAGTTGTAGACCTTGAAGAAGTGCTGAAAGGTGTTAAAACGGAAACCGAGGACACTATAAAAACTGAAGTTGTCAAGGTCGACACCCCTCAAAAATTAGTATCATTAAAAAGCTCACAAAAAAAAATATTCAGCAAGTGGTTTACATTGCCCGACAGCAACCAAGGCATAATATCTTCTCTTTTAGTAAGAATTAAAGAGGAGAGTAAAGACAAAGTTGTTCGGATTCTTCATTATGGAGATTCTCAGTTAGAGGGAGATCGAATTACTAATTATCTAAGAAACCGACTACAAAAAAAATTTGGTGGATGTGGACCGGGTATTTTACTTCCATTAGAACCTACCGCTTTTTCAAGAGGAAACTTTAGAGTTAGTCACAGCAATGACTTCATGAAGCACTCCATTTACACTAAGTCAGATTATAATGATTCTTTTGGGATTGGCGGGTCAGCTTTTACTATTCAAAACACAATACCAACGAAGATCTTAACAGATAAAGTTAAAGATAGTAGCGAAACAAAAGTTGAGAAATTAAATTTTGTGTCTTTTGATAAGTCATTTTTGAATATTAAGAAAATGTATATGGGTTATTCAAGGTCTAGGAAATTTTCAAAAGCCAAACTTTTGTTTACTAATAACGCACCATTTCAAGTGAAGTTATCTGACAATGACTCTGTCCAAGATCATACCATACCACCATCCTCTTTATTTGGAATCAAGGAGTGGAGAGTGAATAGCAGCGACAATATTAAATTATCTTTTAGTTCTGAGAATCATCCTATTATATATGGTCTTGCTTTGGACGGAGATACAGGAGTAGCAGTGGACAATTTTCCTATGCGTGGGAGTTCTGGGACTGGGTTTTCTAAAATCAATAGAAAAATGTATGCTACTCAGTTGTCAGAAATGAACGTAGTTGCTATTATTTTACAGTTTGGAGTCAATATAATTCCAGACATAAGGGATAATTATAATTATTACAAACGATGGTTGTCTCAACAATTAAAGAGTATTCATTTAGCGAATCCAGATGTTGCAATAATAGTAATAGGACCAAGTGATATGAGCAGAAACCAAGAGGGAGAGATGGTTTCTTATGAAAACATTCCGTTGATTCGTGATGCCATGAAGAATGCAGCTATTGAAAACAATTGTTGTTTTTGGGACTTATATGAAGCTATGGGTGGAAAAAACTCAATGATCGCTTGGGTGAAAGATGATCTTGCACAAAAAGATTATACCCATTTTACCTTTAAGGGTGCTAAGTTCGTGAGCGAGATGTTATATAAATCAATAATAGAATTTGAGTAATTATAATGGAGTTGACACCTGATTTTTTCATGAAGCAAGCACTTAAGCAAGCAGAGCTTGCATTTTCTGAAGATGAAGTCCCTATTGGTGCTGTGATAGTTGCTAATAATCAAATTATTGGAAGGGGACACAATCAGGTTGAAAAATTAAATGATCCTACAGCTCATGCTGAAATGATTGCAATCACTGCTGCAAGCTCTTTTTTAAACAGTACGTATCTAAATGAGTGTTCAATTTATGTTACAGTAGAACCGTGTGTTATGTGCTATGGTGCGATTAAAAACGCTAGAATTAAACACATAGTTTTAGGTTGTTTAGAGCCGAAACATGGATTCACAAATTTTGTTTCAAAACCCTCAAGTTTAGAGTTAACTTCAGGTGTTTTAGAGGAGGAAAGTGTTAGACTAATGAGGTCTTTTTTTTCGTCAAAAAGAGAATAAGTAAATAAGCTTTAAAATCTAAGTACAGCATTAAACTTTACACCAAATGGTTTGGCATTTGGGTATAGTGTTTTATCTAAATATGTTACTCGATGAATAAAATCAACACGAACAAACCTAAAAATATTTTCGATTCCATAACCCAGTTCAACATAAGGTTTTCTGTTTGTAAAAAAGTTGGGGTTTGTTATACTTGGGTTGTTTAAGGGCATAAGCAATTTATTTTTTTCACTCATTTTTCCATATACCCCTTTTGCATTAATGAAGCTTCGCCATTTAAGTTTTTTAGCTAACGGAATTCGATTCATGATTAGACCATTAAACTGGTGTTCATAATCAAATGACACATACCGATCAGCTGCAAACTCAAAAAAGTCCATGAGGTTGTAAGATTGTCTATTACTAAAATAGGATTGGTTACCTCTCATGATGAATAGCGACGGATAGGGTGCTTGACCAAAAGTTTGAAATGCTTTTAAGGTATATTCAAATGTTCCAAAATTTCCCAAACTATTAAATTGCCAAAGCTCCATTCCAATTTTATCAAACTCAAAATCTCCCCCAATCAAATTGCTAAAGCTATGCATATAATCTATTGACAGCACAGGTGCCTTTAGGTTACCCATGCTATACCGATTGTTTCTTCTGTAAATAAACTGCTCTTTATGAGACAATCTTCCTTTTAGACGAACCGAAGTGATATCATAATTAGACTTTATAGATAAAGTGTCGTTTGGGGTATTATAATATCCAAACTTGAAACCACTAACGGGTTCAAACTCGAAGGACTTATGTCTAAATTCAATAAGCTGAGTATAACCTTTTACAAGCTCTTTTTCGAACCAAAAACTTTTAGTGAAACTTCGATTTAGTTGATTGGTTCCAAACATTGCAAATGCGTCATAAAGAGCAGAAGTTCCATTGCTTTCGTCGGTAAGTCCAATAAGTTCAACATCTTTTTTTACTGAGGCACCAATTTTACTCCATTTAGACCTGTTAAATACATAATCAGAAAAAAGACCATATTTAAACTTTTGATCTTTTATACCATATGCTCCATAACAGCGGAATTGAAAATCTTCGTGAAACTTTGGTGATGTACGAAAACCTATACGAGAGCGAAGGCCTTCCAGCGAATTATAGCCAAGTAAATAATACCAAGGCCCTAAGTCAACTTTGTTTTTTGGGATGTGACCCTCTACGGCTATTTCAACAATATCTATGTAAGACTTAATAAGCGGTTGGTTTTTTAAAGAGTCTACCATTAGGTATACTTTTTTATCATCAGCGGATATACGCTCGTGGCGAGCCGTATCCCAGAAGTTATCAGATCGATCAAACGAGTTTTCTTCTACACTTATTTTGTCTTCATAGAAGGGCAATTCTTGAACATTATTTACAGAAATATTTTTTGCAGAGTTGTAATATAGGCCAATCATTCCCAAGGTATTATCTGTAAGTTCTGCAATATCAATAAGCACACGAGTTTTTTTAGGTAGCCAATAAGTTGGCTCTACTTCTGTAAATTCTTGTTGTATTTTTAACTTTTCAATGAAGTTAATATTAGCCTTATCGGTAATTTCTAAATTAAGTTGTTTTAGAGCATAAGATTTGGTTTCAATCCAAATTGTTCCACTAAAAACAAGATCAATAGGATTCTTTGGATCAACCCTTATTTGATAGCAAGACTTTCCATCAATAACAACACTATCTTTTAGCGTGAAATAGTAGTAAGTATTTGCGGTTATACTTAAAGGAGATATAAAATCCTTATCAAGGACATAAAGGTTGTTTTCATAAAAATTATATTGTTGAAACGTAGATCCTAAAATTTGAGAAACGTAGCTTTCATCACCTACACCAACACCCTGAATTTTTGTTGCTTTAATAACCTCTTTTGTTCTTCTAGGAAATTTTCTAAAATAATAATCGCTAATAGTTTCAGAGATAAAAACAGGTAGTACTTTTTTTGAACTAGTATCGCTAAAGCTAGAAATGGAATCAAATAGCGGTTCCATAGCTTTAAATATTTTCCTCTTTTTAAATTTATCAGTTACGTTGTCTACAGCTAATTGAACTTTGCTATACCCTTGGTATTGATAAAACTCTATTTTTTCAGGATTATAGTTTTTTTTCCTTTTTTGAGCACGTTTCATGATAATCATAGCGGGATTTATTCCCCCTGGCCTAACCACAAACTCTTTCAAAGAACTTGCTTGTTCGGCTAAGCTAAAGTTAATTGTTTGAGTTTTGTTTTGAGTTATACTTTTTTTGGAAACCGTATATCCCATATAAGACGCAACAATAGAATCCACGCTCTTATCTGTTGATATGGTATAGTAGCCATCAAAATCAGTTACTGCTCCAAGTTGGACGTTTAATCCCCTAATTGCAACATAAGGAAGAGGCTCTCCTGAGTTTGCATCAATTACCCTGCCGTTTATGACAGTTTGAGCATGGAGAGATATTCCGAAAAATAATAACGCTATTGTGGTTAAGTTTTTCACTTTCTAATCCTAGCAATATTAAACTAATTAAAGTATTTCTAGTACAAAAACCCTTTGATAATTTTTAATGTTTCTTCAGGTTTTTCAGCATGAATCCAATGACCCGATTCTTCTACTTTTTTAAATTGGACGTTCTCAAAGTCTTTTTTTATCAGGGGGATATCGCTTTCTTTTATGTAATCAGACAGACTTCCATAGACAAAAAGTGTTGGGTTTGATATTGTTTTTTTGAAAGTAATGGACCCGATCACATCACTGTAAAAAGCTTCTATAGCAGGGGTATTAATTTTTAGTGAATAACCATGCTCGTCTTTTTGTAAATTTTTTAACAGAAATTGTCGGATACCAATATTTTTTTCTAAACTAGCCAAGGCCATGTCTGCCTCTTTTCTTGACTTAAAAGATTTAAAATCTAATGTTTTAAATGCGTTAAAATAATTGGTGTGACTTGGTGAGTAGGTCTTAGGTGCAATATCAACGATGATAAGTTTTTCTACTTTTTGAGGATATAAGTCTACAAATTTCATAATCATTTTTCCGCCCATTGAATGACCAATATGAAATGCCTCCACAATATTTAGATTGTCCATCAATAATGAAACATCATCAGCCATAGCCTCGTAAGACATATCTGTGGTATGTGGACTTTTTCCATGATTTCGTTGATCAACAGTTATAACATTTAAGTGTTTGGATAATTTTGAGGCGAGTTGGTGCCAATTGTCGGACATACCAAACAGCCCATGGTGTATGAATACGTGCTTTGTAGAATTAGAATTTGGGTAGACCCTGTAATGGAGATTAACTGCCATTAATTTAAAAAATCTTCTACAGGGGTATATTCTAAATCAAACGCTTCAGATACGGCTTTATAACAAACCTTTCCATGTATCACATTTAAGCCGAGTTTTAATTCGCGACTATCATTACAAGCTTTCTTCCAACCTTTTTCGGCTAGTTGTATAGCATACGGAAGAGTTGCATTTGTAAGAGCGACAGTAGAGGTGTAAGGTACTGCACCAGGCATATTGGCTACACAATAGTGAACAATGTCATCTATAATAAAAGTAGGATCTTCATGAGTCGTGGGCTTACAAGTTTCGATACACCCTCCTTGATCCACCGCTACATCAACCAAAACTGTTCCAGGTTGCATGTTTTTTAACATATCTCTTGTTATGAGATTAGGTGCTTTTGCTCCAGGGATTAAAACAGCACCTACAATGAGATCCATTTGTGGGATTAGCTCTCTAATATTCATTTCATTAGAGTATCGAGTTACCACATTTGCTGGCATAATATCGTTCAGATACCTTAATCGAGCTAAACTGACATCTAAAATTGTAACTTGGGCTCCTAAACCAGCAGCCATTTTAGCTGCTTGTGTCCCAACTATTCCTCCGCCAATTACAAGAACCTTACCAGGCGAAACTCCTGGCACACCACCTAATAAAACACCTTTTCCTTTAACAGGTTTTTCTAGGTATTTGGCCCCTTCTTGAATGGCCATTCTTCCAGCCACCTCACTCATTGGAACAAGTAAGGGTAAGCTCCTGTCTGGGGCTTCAACAGTTTCGTAGGCTAAACATACTGCTCCACTGTCAATCATGGCGTGAGTAAGCGGCTTGTAGCTTGCAAAGTGAAAATAAGTGAAAACGAGCTGATCTTTCTTGATAAGAGAATATTCCTCTTCTATAGGCTCTTTTACTTTCATAATCATCTCGGCAATATTGTACACCCCTTCGATTGTGTCTAAAATTTGAGCACCACACTTTATATACATTTCATCACTGAAACCACTTCCAGAACCACCATTTTTTTGAACATAAACTTTATGTCCACGCTTGGTAAGCTCTAAGGCTCCTCCTGGGGTTAATGCTATGCGGTTTTCGTTGTTTTTAATTTCTTTAGGTACACCAATAATCATGATTTTAAAGTAAGTTATTACGCTGTGCAAATTTAGGGTTAGATCATAAATAAATTCTATTAAATAAGGTCATTGGTTTATTGGGAATCATTCTAAAATATCCCTGGCTAGTCTTTCTGGAAGTACACCTTTTTCAATGCCTAAATTTATTTTTTCATTGTATCGATCAACTTTAGATAGTAATAAGTATTGAATATTTTTCTTTGCCCAATACGTCATTTGTTCCTTTCTATGTAAATGTTTCCATTTATTTTTAACATGATTATAAAAGTCTAGACATTTATCTATAAAGGGCTGAATTCCGTTTTTTTCGTGTGCTGAAGCAACTATAATTTTTGGTATCCACTGATTTTTGCTTTTAGGTTTTAAATTAAGAGCCATGCTATATTCTTTGGCAGTAATTTGAGCTTGATGCTTATTGTTTCCATCAGCTTTATTTATGACAATAATATCAGCAACCTCCATTATGCCTCTTTTTATTCCTTGAAGTTCATCCCCCCCGCCAGGACTAATAAGCAATACAAACAAATCAGACAATTTTGATATTTCAGTTTCATTTTGACCCACACCAACACTTTCTATAAAAATGGTATTATATCCTGCAGCTTCACATAGTAGAATTGCCAAACGAGTATTTTTTGCAACTCCCCCTAAATTATTTCCAGAAGCACTTGGTCGAATATATACCCCGTCCATTGAGCTTAATTGATTCATCCTAGTTTTGTCACCAAGAATGCTTCCCTGTGATATTTCACTACTAGGGTCGATACTTAACACAGCTATTTTTCTTGTGGGGTCTTGGAGAAAACCTACACCTACGGATTCAATAAAAGTGCTTTTACCAACTCCTGGTGCACCAGTTATTCCAATTCTTAATGTATCTTTTTGAGGGCCGAAATGTTCAATAATTTGTAGGGCTAATTCTTGTTTTGACTCCAATGAGCTTTCAGCCAAAGTTATAGCCTTGCTCAAGGATCTTGAATTACCCTTTCTTATTCCTTCTATTAACTCCTCTTTAGTCATTCTTGAAAAAATATTCTACTAACGCGTTCACTTATGTTTGTTAAAATCTCGTAAGGAATTGTATCAATCTGTTTTGATAGGTCCTCAACTGTAGGATGGTCACCAAATATAACAACTTCGTTTTTTTCTTCGCATGAAATTGAGGTTACATCACACATGGTCATATCCATACATACATTTCCTACGACCTTAGCTAATTGACCATTTATGAGCATAGAGCCCCTGCCACAACTAAAAGATCGAGAATAACCATCAGCATATCCAACCGCTACTATAGCTATTTTTCGATCGTAATTGACCTTGTCTAAATGTCCATAACCGATTCCTTCGCCAGCAGGAATATGCCTTATTTGAGTTATGTATGACTTAAAACAGTTGACAGGTAGAAGTTTTGATTGATTCTCAACGGGAGAAATACCGTATAGACTTAAACCTGAACGAACCATATCCATTTTAGCTTTAGGAAATCGGAATATACCTGCAGAATTTGAAAGATGCCTTATTGGATTTAATTGGGATTTATTTTCAAATTCTAGACTAATTTTTTCAAATTCTTCAATTTGTTTTTTAGTAAGATAATCAAGGGAATGATTGTCAGCACCCGCTAGGTGACTAAATATTGACACAACGTTTATATTGGGCTGATTGCTAAGTGTTGCAACAACTTCGTCGATATCTTTTCTTTCAAACCCTAATCGATGCATTCCTGTATCAAATTCTATATGGATACTTATATTCAAGTTTTTGACTTTTTTTAAACTATAAATATTATAAATGACCGGCTGGATGTTTGTCTCGGTATATGGAGTCAAATCAGTTAAATCAGGACTCAGTACTATAATTGGTGTTGAAATACCAGCCCTTTTAAGTCGAGTAGCTTCATCTGTATATGCAACACCCAAAAAGTCGACATTGTTGTATTCCAAAAGTTTAGCTATTTGATAGCCCCCGCTTCCATATGCGAGAGCTTTAACCATGGTCATTATTTTTGTTTCTGGTCCAATTTTACTTTTTATAATATTGACATTATGTTGTAACCTTGATAAGTTGACATGTAGTGCTGTTTGATGAGTTTTTAATTTTAAGTGTTCAGCAATTTTTTCAAACTTAAATTTTCTTGCCCCCTTAATTAATACCATCTGATTTTTAAGAAGGTGCATGGGGTATTTTTCAAGGAACGCTTCCGTGCTGCTATAAAACCTAGACTTTATTGAAAAGCATTCTTTGTATTTTTTAATATTTCCCCCAATTCCGATAAGCTCATGAACCTTGTTGTTAGAGAGCAAGGTGTTTATTTTTTTGTAAAGTTTTTTTCCTTTGAAACTACTTTCAAGAATATCCGAAAGGATTATGGAGCATTTTTGATCTTCAATCTTTTGTTGATTTAAGAAATCAATTGCCATAGTAATGGACTGATAATCTGCATTATAATAGTCTAAAATAAGCTGTGAATTGAGCACTCCTTTAACATGTTGCAGCCTCATATCGATATTAGGTAGAGCTTTGATTTTCTTTTCAATGGATTTTAAACTTTCACCTAGGTATAATGCCGCGGCAATTGAAGTAAAGGTGTTATGCACAGACGCTTTATCAGAAAAGGGCAGAGAAAGTTGTACTTCTTCATTTTGATATTGTACACGATATAAATCTTCGTTAATATGATTAACCAATACATTTGACGATGGCTCAAAACCCCAGGTGAATAGTTTTATCTTGGCTTTTTGAATTTCATTAACTACATCTTTTTGGGTATTTGAGCATATAACAATTTTAGAATTTTTAAATAGTTTAAGTTTTTCTAAAAGTTTATCTCGACGAGATTTAAAATTGTTTCCATGGGCATCTCCGAGATAAGTAAACATGCCTATTTCGGGCTGAATGATGTAAGCTAGGCGACCCATTTCGTCATATTTAGAAATCCCTGCTTCAAATATTCCAATAGAATGTGCACTGTTCAGTTGCCATATGGATAGAGGAACACCAATTTGGGAATTGTAACTTTTAGGACTTTTGCAAATAACGTAAGACTCTTTTAGTAAATGTGAAACCCATTCTTTGACGATGGTTTTGCCATTACTCCCAGTTATACCTATAATCGGTATTTGAAAGTTTTCTCGATGCTTCTTTGTCAATAGATGTAACGCTTGTAAGCTATTTTTTACAAGAATATAAGAGCATTCAATTGCGGGTTTTTGTGTTACTACAAATACCTTTATTCCAATATTGTAGGCTTGAGAGATATAATTATGCCCATCATCCTTATCAGTTGTGATTGCAAAAAAAAGTGCGTTCTTTTTTTCCTGAATTTTACGCGTATCAGTGTATATGTGTTTAATCTCTAGGGAACCGTCTCCAAAGACCTTTCCACTTAATATTTCTGCTATTTTTTCTAAAGAATACAAGCTGTATGCGAAAGTAAGTGTTATTGTAACTAATTTAGCTGCATCATTTCATGACAACACTTAAACAGCAATATACACCAAAGGAATCAAAGGTAAAAATTGCAAAATTTTGTGCTTATCAAGAACGCTGTCACCAGGAAGTAAGAGATAAATTATACTCGTATGGTTTACTACCTAGCAATGTTGAAGAAATAATTTATGAGCTAATTCAAGAAGACTTTATAAATGAAGAGCGATTTGCCAAAGCTTTTGTTCGTGGTAAATTCAACTATAAAAAGTGGGGAAGAATAAAAATCACTCAGGAATTAAAAAAAAGAAAGATATCAAAATATTGTATAGCTAAAGGCTTGGATGAGATTAACGATGAAAAGTACCAATCGGTATTAACTGAAATACTAAATAAAAAATTGAAGCAACTTCCTTCGTTGAAGGAATATCAAAAAAATTACAAAGCGGTACAGTTTGCATTGAGTAAAGGGTTTGAGTCTACAGTTGCTTGGAGTATTATTAATTCAAAAAAAATTGAAGGGACACATTAATATACCTAGCCCAATTTCAGAGGTTTCAACAAGTTGGACAAGTCAGTACGGTGTTCAACTTTTTTTAAAAAGAGACGATTTGATTCACCCTATTATTTCAGGAAATAAATGGAGAAAACTGTCTGGTATTTTAGCAAACTATCATAAGAATGCTTATGATAGCATTACTACTTATGGTGGAGCCTATTCTAATCATCTCATAGCTACTGCTGCAGCTTGTTCAATACAAAAAATACCTTGCAAGGCTATTGTTCGTGGCGAATCTCAAGCTGAACTTAACCCAATTTTAAAAATGTGTAGAATGTATGGGATGGAGTTAGAGTTTGTCACGAGAAGTAAATATCAAAAAACAAACAGGAAACTGGGTGTTTCCGATCGTATTCTATTCGTGCCAGAGGGTGGTGCTTGCGAGGAGGGCACTCATGGTTGTAGAGAAATTTTAGGTGAGGTGGATTTGTCAAATATCAATCAGATATATGTGCCTTGCGGAACAGGAACAACACTGGCCGGCATGGCCAAATATTTAAATTTACAAAACCATGAAATTGAATTAAACGGGGTTCAAGTTCTTAAGGGTGATGGGTATATTGAAAATGAAATTAATAGTTTGTATGGTGTTACGGGAATTAACATTTATGATCATTTTCATTGTGGCGGCTATGCTAAAACAACCGATGATTTAATATTTTTCATTCAAGATTTTATGAAACAAACTGGAGTTTTATTAGATCCCATTTATAATGGTAAAATGATGTTCGCTATTTATAAACTTTTAGATCAAGGTTTTATAAATCGTGGACAGAGAATTTTAGCAATTCATACAGGAGGAATGACAGGTTGGTTTGGAAAATTTAATAAGGTGAGTCTTGATGAATAAAAAAACCCCCGTATGAAAACACACAGGGGTTTAGTTTATGTTTTGATTCAGAAACTAGGGGGCTACTACCGTAGGAGTGACAGCTGTAGGAGCTTTGTTAACAACACCTCTAATGGTTAAAAACTCAGTCCCACCCTCACCATTATGTTTAATAGTTATGGTTTTAGTGAAATTTCCTGGACGTCCTTTAGAATTGTATATAGCTGTAACCTGACCTTCTGATCCGGGAGCTATAGGCTCTTTGGTCCACTTAGGAGTAGTGCAACCACAAGAAGCTTTAACGCTATTTAAAATTAATGGTGCGTTACCCGTATTTTTGAATGTGAATGTTACTGTTGCTTGAACTCCTTCTTCTATGGATCCGAAGTCATGAGATTTTTTCTCTAAGCTTATTTTAGCTTGCGCCTCACTTGATAGAGTTACTTTATCTGTTTGAGCGTAAGTTGTAGAGTTAAGACTGAAAATGATTGCAGATAGTATGATTAAATTTTTCATGTTTTTAAATATATAATATTTCAAATGTAATGTTCAAATTGTTTTGTACAAATAGAATGCCAAATTAGGTTAATGAATTAAAAGTTTAAAAATCAGGTTTTCTTTTTGCCATAAAGGCCTCTGTACCCTCCTTAAAATCTTCTAATTCAAAGCAATTTGAAAACTGATCAATTTCAAAATTGAAGCCTTTGTTTTCTGAATACATTGTATTCACACATTTTATTACTGTGTCAATAGCAATAGGCGATTTTTGAGATAATTTATTTATATACCTAATACACGTATCAAGAAGTTCGTCTATTGGAACTACTTGAGTAACAAGTCCATAACTTATGGCTGTCATTGCATCAATGGTTTTGGCTGAAATCAGCATATCAAGTGCCCGACCCTTTCCAACTATTTGTGATAACCTCTGAGTTCCACCATATCCAGGAGGTAATCCAAGGTTGACTTCAGGTTGCCCGAATTTTGCATTTTCACTTGCTATTCTAACATGGCAAGCCATAGATAACTCGCATCCTCCCCCAAGAGCAAATCCATTTACTGCTGCAATTACAGGTATAGAACTGTGTTCAATTTTATTGAACACTATGCCTCCATTAGTACTCATTATCTTTCCCTCTTCCGCATTAAATTCAGAAAATTCTGCTATGTCAGCACCTGCGGCAAAAGCCTTATTTCCTTTGCCAGTTATAATGATTCCTCTTACAGATTTCTCTTTATTGAGGCGGTCAATTTCTTTTCCTATTTCTTGTATTAGTTCAATATTTAGAGCATTTAGCTTACTTTCTCTATCAAGAGTTATTAGCTGAACAACACCTTGTTTCTTTGATATAATATGGTTGTACATAACTGCAAATTTATAAGAGTCACGTTCTAAGTTAAAGTCTAAGGTTAAATTTGTCCCAATGCACACGGATAAAAGCTTGTCATTTGATGAATTTTCAAGGGTTGGCATAAATGACTGGAAACAAAAAGCCATTCAAGACCTTAAGGGTAAGTCTTTAAATGATTTACACTATGTTTCATCAGATGGAATTAAAGTAGATTCTTATTGTTGTTATGAGAATTCTAATAAAGCATTTAAAATTAAATCGTCAGACTGGAAACTCGTCGCTTTTGTTGATGATAAAAGCAAGAAAAATGAGGAGGGTGTTGACTTGTTGATTTCAGACTTAGATGTTTTGGGTGACGATATGGGAGTGCTGAGTCTTCAATCAATGCTACAAGTCAATTCTAATAAAGTTCGATTTTTAATTGGAACAAATTTTTATGATAATGTAGCTCGCATTAGAGCTTTAAAAGCAGCCTATCCTAATCTCGAAGTTAATGCCGTGATTCCCTCTACATCAGACGATTTTGAGTACAATAATTTAGTTAGACAAACAATTGCGGCCGTTTCGGCTGTCGTTGGTGGGGCAAACCATTTGTGCGTTTTACCTTTTGATAAAAGTAATTCCATTAAAAGTAGACGTTTAGCCAAAAATATTTTACTAATATTAAAGCACGAATGTCACATAGACTCATTTGTTGATGCTGCCAATGGCAGTTGGTTTTTTGAGTCGTTAACCCATAAATATTTTTTAAAAATATCTAGCATTACAATTCAGACCAATTCCTCTGTTACGCAAGAAGGTCTTTCATTCTCAGCTGGAATAGCACCTTTTTTGCGTGGTCCGTATTCTACGATGTACACCATTCGACCTTGGACAATTAGACAATATGCGGGCTTCAGCACTGCAGAAAAGAGTAATGCGTTTTATAGAAAAAACTTGGCAGCAGGACAAAAAGGGCTTTCCGTTGCTTTTGACCTTGCAACTCATCGAGGTTATGATAGCGATCATCCAAGAGTTATAGGAGATGTGGGAATGGCAGGTGTTGCAATTGATAGTATCGAGGACATGAAACTTCTTTTTGACCAAATTCCATTAGGTGATATTTCGGTAAGTATGACTATGAATGGTGCGGTATTACCGGTGATGGCTTTTTATATTGCAGCAGCAAAGGAACAAGGAGTAGATCAACAAGATTTAGCAGGAACGATTCAAAATGATATTCTAAAAGAATTCATGGTAAGGAACACCTATATATATCCTCCTAAACCAAGCATTAGAATTATATCTGATATTTTTAAGTATATGTCTCAACATATGCCTAAATTTAATAGCATAAGTATCAGCGGATATCATATGCAAGAGGCGGGAGCTAGTCCAGAATTAGAATTGGCTTACACTTTGGCTGATGGATTAGAGTATGTTAGAACGGGAATTAATGCAGGTTTATCAATAGACGAATTTGCTCCTAGATTATCTTTCTTTTGGGGTATAGGAATGAATTTTTATGAAGAAATTGCCAAACTGAGGGCAGGTAGGTTACTATGGGCCAAGCTAATCAAGCAATTTGGTCCTCAAAACCCTAAATCAATGGCTCTTCGAACCCATTGTCAAACAAGTGGTTGGAGTTTGACAGAACAAGATCCATATAACAATATAGCTAGAACAACCATTGAGGCATTGTCAGCTATTTTTGGAGGAACTCAGAGTTTACATACAAATAGTTTTGATGAAGCTATTGCATTACCTACCGACTTTAGTGCAAAAATTGCTAGAAACACTCAAAAGATAATTCAAGAGGAAACAGGGATAATTCAAGCAATTGATCCATGGGGCGGAAGCGAATTCATTGAGCAAAAAACTATTGATATTGCAAATAAAGCTTGGAACTTTATCACCGAAATTGAGGAGTTGGGTGGCATGACTATGGCAATTGAAAAAGGTTTTCCAAAAATGAGAATTGAGGAATGTGCAGCGGTAAAACAGGCTAATATCGATTCGGGCAAAGAATGCATTGTGGGAGTAAACAGATTTAAGGTTAACGAAAAGGCCGATTTTGAAATTTTAGAGGTAGATAACGAGGCAGTCAGAACAAATCAGATAAATCGTTTAATTGAACTTAAGAAAAATCGAAATGATGCAGATGTTGAAGGTATTCTCAATAGTTTAAGAAAAGCAGCTAAATCTGATGATAATTTATTAAGCATATGTGTTGAAGCTGCCTTGGCTAGAGTTACTCTTGGAGAAATGTCTTCGGCTTTAGAAGATGTTTATGGGAGATACCAAGCAAACCAAACATTAATTTCTGGGGTATATTTGAAAGAAGTGCAAAATGATAATGTGGTAATAAGTGCTCGAAAAAGAGCTGATGATTTTGCAATTAAAGAAGGTAGAAGACCTCGAATTTTAGTTGCTAAAATGGGTCAAGATGGCCACGATAGAGGTGCTAAAATAATAGCAACAGCTTTTGCCGACCTAGGCTTTGATGTTGATGTAGGACCATTGTTTCAGACTCCAACTGAAGTTGCAAAACAAGCCATGGAGAATGATGTACATATTTTAGGTGTGTCATCATTGGCTGCGGGTCATAAAACACTAATGCCTCAGGTAGTTGATGAGTTGAGAAAACAGGGGATGGAAAATGTTATTGTAGTTGCGGGAGGTGTAATACCAGAGCAAGATTATCATTACTTGTTTGACAATGGAGTGGATTTCGTTTTTGGTCCAGGGACTGTAATTGCTGAAGCAGCTATTGAAATTTTAGAGAAATTAACTGACTAAAATTAGACAGCAACAGATGCTTTAATCCTTGGATGTGGATTGTAATCAATCAATTCAATATCATCAAAATTCATATCAAATATTGATTTTTTAGATGGGTTTAACTTAACCGTTGGATAATTTTTGGGCTCTCTGCTCAACTGTTCTTTTACTTGATTAAAGTGGTTGCTGTAGATATGAGCATCTCCAAATGTGTGCACAAATTCTCCTGGTGCTAACCCTACTTCTTGAGCTATCATTAAGGTTAATAATGCATAGCTAGCAATATTGAACGGCACTCCCAAAAACATATCGGCACTTCGTTGATACAGTTGGCAACTTAATTTGCCATTTGCTACATAAAACTGAAATAAACAATGACATGGAGTGAGAGCCATTTCACTGAGCTCACCAACATTCCATGCATTAACGATTATTCGGCGACTGTCAGGATTATTTTTTAGGGTGTCTAATACATTCTGGATTTGATCAATTTTTTTTCCGTCTGGACCTTCCCAAGACCTCCATTGTTTTCCATATACGGGCCCCAAGTCTCCATTTTCGTCTGCCCAAGCATCCCATATTTTTACATTATGATCTTTGAGATATTGAATATTGGTATCACCTTTTAGAAACCAAAGTAATTCATGCACCACAGATTTCCAGTGGATTTTTTTAGTAGTGATTAATGGGAATGATTTTGAAAGGTCAAATCGAAGCTGACCCCCAAGAACACTGACAGTTCCTGTGCCTGTTCTGTCTGTTTTTGTAGCACCATTTTCTAGTACATATTTTAAGAAATCTTCGTATTGCCTCATCTGTAGTACAAATCAAACATATAATGTGAGAAATAAATAAAGGATTATTTGCCGTTCTCAACAATATTTAAACTTGTATGTTTAGTTTTGCGAAGCTTTAGAATTAAAAAAATGGCAGTAGCAATAAAATTACCAAGAATGAGCGATACGATGGAAGAAGGAACAATTGTATCTTGGTTTGTAAAAGTAGGCGATACGGTTAAGTCAAGCGAAATGATAGCTGACGTTGAAACCGATAAAGCTACTATGGAATTGGAAAATTTTGAAAAGGGTGAAGTTTTACATCTCAACGTAGCTGAGGGTGAGACCGTTCCCGTTGAAACAGTTATAGCCATAATTGGTAAGAAAGGCGAAGATTTTCAGCACTTATTGGCTTCTGACTCAACAGAAACTGCTTTAGAGGCTCCCGAAGAAACTAAAGCACCAGCAGAAGAAACACAACCAGCTCCTATTGCAGCAGAAACTCCAGCAGCGGTTGAGATTTCAACAAATACCGATGGTAGGATTTTTGCCTCTCCTCTTGCTAAAAAGATGGCTGAAGAAAAGGGAATAAGTCTTTCTGAGGTTAACGGAAGTGGCGATAACGGCAGAATTGTCAAAAAGGATATTGAGAATTTCAAACCTTCAACTCAGCCAAATGTTGCAGTAGGAGTAGAAAGTTATGAAGACTTGCCTGTTACGCAGATGCGTAAAACAATAGCTAAGAGATTGGCTGAAAGCAAGTTTACAGCACCACATTTCTATTTGACTAAAGAGATTAGAATGGATGCAGTTATGGATGCTCGTAAACGCATGAACGAATATTCAGAATCTAAAATTTCAGTAAACGATCTAGTTGTGAAAGCAACAGCATTAGCTTTGAAAAAACACCCTAATGTAAACTCATCTTGGTTAGGAGATAAGATACGAAGAAATCATCATGTGCATATTGGTGTAGCGGTTGCTGTCGAAGACGGGTTGTTAGTTCCTGTTGTAAGATTTGCTGACAGTAAATCACTTTCACAGATAGGTATTGAAGTTAAAGACTTAGCTGGCAAGGCTAAAAATAAAGAATTACAACCAAAAGATTGGGAGGGAAATACATTTACAATATCCAATTTAGGTATGTTTGGCATCGATGAGTTTACAGCGATTGTCAATCCGCCTGATGCCTGTATTTTGGCAATAGGAAGCTCTAAAGAAACGGTTGTTGTTGAAAACGGTGAAATGAAACCTGGTCATGTCATGAAGGTTACTTTGAGTTGTGATCACCGTGTAGTAGATGGTGTCACAGGAGCTAAATTTCTACAAACATTCCAAGAATTACTGGAAGAACCAGTTAGATTGCTAGTTTAGATTACAATCAAAGTCTATTTTTAGTAGGCATATAACTTGTGTAGTAACAAAGTTTTATTTATTCTTGCTACGCCTTTTCAGGCAACTCTATATTTAAAATTCTTTTTAAAGACTTTAACACAGCGATTAAAAACACTTATTTCTATTAATTAATATGTACGATATTCTTTCACTAGGAGAGATGCTCCTTCCTGAACTTAGAAAAATTGCAGAAAAATTTGAAATTCCTCACAAGGGATTAAAAAAACAAGATTTGGCATACAAAATACTTGATTATCAGGCAATTAATCCATCTAAATTTAAATCAGTAGATTCAAAAACTACTAAGGAATTAACAAGTAAACCAAAGGTTGATTCTAAAGAGGAAGTTAGCAATGAAAATAAAAAGGAGACTGAACGTAAAAAAAGTCCCCACAAACTGCGAACACCAAAAAATAAAAATACCCCAACACAACACGGGGATAATGATAAAGTATCGAATCAGAAAACTGATCAAGAAAAATCTCCTGAAAAACCCTCTAGGCCCAATAATCAAGCAAAAGCTGAAAGAAATGAAGCTAGAGAAAAAGAAAGAGAACAAAGAGACGCTGAAAGAAAGAGGATAGAAGAGGAAAAACGTAAGAAACGTGAAGCAGAGGAAAAGCTCATTAATTATCTTGAATTAGAGGGTGTAGTGACTACACAGGGTGTTCTGGAGGTAATATCTGATGGATATGGATTTTTAAGATCTGCGGATTATAGCTATCAACCTTCTCCTGATGATGTATATATTGCTCCTAATCAAATTCGTCAAAATGGACTTAAAACTGGAGATGTTGTTAAAGGAAACATTAGACCACCCAAAGAAGGCGAGAAATATTTTGCACTTATTAATATCCTCACAATCAATGGAAGAACAATTGATTTTGTTAAAGATAGAGTAGCGTTTCATCATTTGACTCCATTATTTCCTGATGAGAAATTCAACTTAGAATACAAGGCAGGAAATTATTCCACTCGAATCATGGATTTTATATCCCCTATTGGAAAAGGTCAGCGTGGATTAATCGTTGCACAACCTAAGACGGGTAAGACTAATTTATTGAAAGATGTAGCTAATGCAATTGCTCACAACCATCCGGAGGTTTATATGATCATCTTATTGATTGATGAACGTCCTGAGGAGGTAACCGATATGGCAAGAAATGTAAATGCTGAAGTAGTAGCATCTACTTTTGATGAGCCAGCTGATAAGCATGTTAAATTAGCAAATATTGTTCTTGAAAAGGCAAAGAGACTAACTGAATGCGGGCATGATGTAGTCATACTTCTTGATTCTATTACACGACTTGCAAGAGCATATAACACAGTGCAGCCGGCGAGCGGTAAGATTTTATCTGGTGGTGTAGATGCTAACGCATTACAAAAACCAAAACGCTTTTTCGGTGCAGCAAGAAACATCGAAAATGGTGGATCATTAACCATCATTGCTACTGCACTTACAGAAACTGGTTCTAAAATGGATGAAGTAATCTTTGAGGAGTTTAAAGGAACTGGAAATATGGAATTACAGCTTGATCGTAAGCTTTCAAATAAGCGTATTTATCCAGCGATTGACATTGTTTCTTCCAGTACTCGGAGAGAAGACTTACTTCTTGATAAAGCGGTGCTTCAAAAAATGTGGGTAATGAGAAATCACCTTGCTGATATGAATAGCGAGGAGGCAATGAATACCATGCTTAATTATATGAAGGGTACTAAAAACAACGATGAGTTTTTAGTGTCGATGAATGGGTAGATTATAGAAAATCAATCCACTTTTTATTTTAATTTAAAATTAACTGAAGGATACCTTTTCCTACCTTGGTCGTAGGGGTCTGTTCCTTCCAGTCGTTCGATTAAAATCGCATCTCCCCTTTTAAGCGAGAGGATTCCTTGCATCATTCTTTTACTCAGCCGCCCCCCTGTTGAAGAGTACATGGATGCACTTCCATTTTGAGGAGCTAAAACTAATACGAAGGATACATGATTTCTCATATTATCGATCAAACAAACGGGAGCATAGTTTTTATTTTTCCATTGAGCTATAATTTGCCCTGGTATCCCATTTTGACTACCTAAAGTATCTAAAATAAAAGTATTTCTACAAGATATTTTAAGATTTCCAAGTTTCTGCTTAGGGTAATGAGGTAGCTGCACGTTTTGCCCATTAGCAATAACAGCAATAAAATTAAACCATAATATTACCCACCTCATTTATCGAATAAGTGTAATGGTACCGGTGTAGTTATTACCACCCGAAGTACAACGAATGGTAAGACCACCACCACCATGTAGAGCTACTCCCCTGCAATCTCGATACCACTTCAGCGTAATTTCAAATTTTAAAGGCTCAATACAACGATAGGTGATATCTGCTCCCATCATGTGGGTAGCATGAGATTTTTGAGCACTAAATACGATTGGTAAAAATAGCATGAAGGCTACAATCCATTTGAGCTTACTGGATTTTGAAAAAAAGGATAAACGGGAATGTGTCTTTGTAATATTCGCTTCCATAATACCACAAAGATATACAATAAACAACTGGTAATTACAAGTGTTTTGGTAGATTTAATTTTGATGAGAGACTTTTAATTCAAACCTTGTTAAATGAAAAAGAGACACTTGTAAAATGGGTTACTATGATAAATTAAATGATGTACAATAGACATCTTTGACTCCAGATACTTTTACTAAGTCTGAAATTTGATAGCCTAGTACCCACAAAACGTTGTCATTAGAGCAGAGCAAGGGTGTTTTATTTTTTTTAAAAACATTGATTTTTTGGTCGATAAAAAAATCACTGAGCAATTTTGAACCTTTCATTCCTAGAGGTGTAAATCGATCACCTCTTTTCCAGTTTCTAATGTTTAGAGGAAACATATGAGGTGGAATCTGAATAATTTCCTCTTTTTTGTTTGTGCTGTATTTCCACTCATTTACTCTTTTTAAAGAGATGAAATAATTAGAAAAGGAATAATTGCCCTCTTTTTCAATAGTTATAGATTCTATCGAGTTTTTGTTTTTTATATTTAAAATAATTTGTTCTCGATCAACAACAAGTTGGTGAGTATCAGAGCAGAAAATTTTCCCAGAAATACCATTAAGACATGCAATTATTTGTTCGCATTGATCGAAATTAAAAAGATACTTGTCCAGTATTCGGTACAAAATAACAGATGGGTGTGGAAAACTTAAAAGTTGCTTTTTTGTGATATACAAATTTTCAGATTCTGAGCTTGTAATCTTTTTTATTTCTCTCTTTAATAAGTAGTCTAGCGTGTCGTTTTCTGCTTTTAGAATATTAATACTTTGCACAGTGTTATCTATAAAATGAGGCATAGATTCTACTATTGGCGGAATGATTTTATTTCTAATCGTATTTCTCAAATACTTAAAGCTTTGATTAGAACTATCCTCCCGATATTCAATTGAATTTTTACTGACATATGCATGAATTTCATTAGCACTAAAAGCTAAGAATGGTCTAATGACATATCCTCTTTTTATTGGGATGCTTTTTAATCCATTAATTCCAGATTTGCGATACAAGTTGATAAAAAATGTTTCTACCAAATCATTCTGATGGTGTGCCGTTATCAGTTTATCAAAATGATTTGATTGTTTTAGCTTATCAAAATAAGAATACCGGATCTCTCTTGCCGCTTCTTGAATAGATAAGTTATTGTTTTTTGCGTATACTTTAGCATTTTCTTTAATGGCTTGTATTCCTTTACAGTAGGTTAATTTTTCAGAGAGCTGTTCAATAAATTTTTGATCATCCTCACTTTCTTTTCCTCTCAAATCAAAGTTGACGTGAACCATTAAAAAAGAAATTTTTAGTTCATTTAGCATGTATGCGGCACATACAGAATCCCTACCACCACTTATAGCAAGACCAATTTGGTCTGATTTATTAAACAGTCGATTTTTTTCTATGAATGATTTTAGCTTAGTGAGCACGATGTTTGCAAGTAAATCGGAACAAACATAACGTCATACTGCTGAATTTTGAAATATACGCTTTTATATAGCTTTCTTTTTCTTGTACATCTCATGGGTTTTGGTCAGACAAAGATTGAAATCTTAAGTGCAGATGAGTTAACCTATGATCAAAAGATAGGTGATTATCAATTGTGCAAGGGAAATGTTCAGTTTAAACAAGGAAATATGTTTATGGATTGTGATAGTGCTCGATTTTATGATAAAGTGAATAAAATTGAGGCATTTGGAGATATCTATATTAGACAACAAGATACGCTAGATCTCCATGGTGAATATTTGGAATATAATGGAGATTCCAGGCTTGCCTATATTAGCAGAGATGTCGCTCTTTCAGACGGTAAGATGATTCTTACAACTCAACAATTAAATTATGACATGGTTAACAAAATTGGGTATTATTCATCTGGAGGACACATAGATAATGGGGACGATCAATTGTTCAGTATACGGGGAACTTATTTTTCAAGAAGTAAGGATTTATATTTTAGAGATAGTGTGAGGCTTAACAATCCCGATTATACAATGGCCAGCGATACCTTAGAGTATAATACCATATCAAAAACCGCTACTTTTTTGGGTCCGACTTATATCTACAGTGAAGAAAACACTATATTTTGTAATTATGGCTGGTATAATACGAAAACAGAGACATCGCAATTCAGTCAAGGAGCTTATATTGAAGGGAAGAGCAACCGACTTTTAGCAGATAGTATGATTTATCAGAGGTTACTTGGTTTTGGTGAAGCGTTTGGCAACATCCATTTCACAGATACTTCCGAGAAAATGTCAATTTTTGGTCAGTATGGCAAGTATCTAAGGTTTCAAAAAGAAACACTTATTACAGGAAACCCAAGAGCAATCAAAAATATAGATGGAGATTCTTTATTTTTTAGAGCGGATACCTTTATTAATTATGCAGATACGACTAATAATCAGAAAAGACTTCTTGTGGCTTTTCATTCAGTAAGAATGTATAAATCAGACATTCAAGCTTATTCGGATTCTCTTGCCTATAATTTTTCGGATAGTTCTATTGGTTTCTTTCAAGAACCTATTCTTTGGACAGATAGCAATCAGATTACGGGGGATACCATCATTGTTTTTAGGAATAAATTGGGCATCGAATACATGGATGTGATTAACAAAGGTTTAGTTATAGAAAAAGATCCGAACGGTCTTTTTAATCAAATATCGGGCAGATATATAAAGGCATTGTTTGATGAGGGTCGATTAGATAAAATTTATGTAGACGGAAATGCACAAAGTATTTATTACGCATTAGAGGATTCCACCCAATATTCTGGAGTTAATGAAGTTTTTTGTGGAAACATGATAATTAACCTTGATTCAAATCGAGTAAGATCTATTAAATTTATGGCTCAGCCTAAGGCTATATTTTATCCATTAGAAAAGTTTCCTGAAACAAAAAGTAAAGTGCCCGGTTTTAATTGGATGAATACCCTTAAACCTCAAAAAATAGATTTTAAGTAATTGATTACATTTGTCCCATAATAATAAATAAGGTTATTATCAAAATGAAAAACACTACCATACCTACGCTACCTAAGTTTAAATCTGCTGCTGGGAGCAATTTTAGTAAAGAGCTCAGAGCTAATGTTGAGAGTTATTTTAGAAAAGCAGATATTTCTAAGTTCGCAAATGGAGCACTTAAGTTTAAGGCAATTATATTATTGGCTAGTTTCTTTGGTGCTTATGCATTGATTTTATTTTCTGGTTGGTCAGTTTGGTTAATTTGGTCACTTTGTATTTTTCTTGGATTTGTAAAGGCAGGAATTGGCATGGGTTTGATGCATGATGCAAACCACGGATCATTTTCAAAAAACAGATTAGTTAATAAAATTTTTGGCTATACAGCGGATTTTTTAGGAGTGAGTTCAAGTAATTGGATCAACCAACACAATAAACTTCACCACACTTACACAAATATTTATGAGCACGATGAAGATGTTAATGGTAAAGGACTTTTCCGATTCACAAAAGATGCACCTCGTAGAAAGATGCACCGTTTTCAGCATATTTATTGGACGTTTTTTTATGGTTTTTTGACATTAGGCTGGTTCTTTGCAGATATATCTGCGTATTCGAAATACAGAAAGAAAGGGTTGAATAAAAAACAAGGAGTGGATAAAATAAAGGAAGTGCTTACAATCATATTCTTTAAGTTATTGTATGTCTCTTACATGTTTATATTGCCTTATTTAATTTTAGATTTTGCTTTTTGGCAGGTAATTATTGGAGTATTTTCATTAGAATTTGTAGCTGGAATGATATTGTCTGTCATATTTCAGATGGCCCACGTGGTAGATAAATTTGATTTATCTAATCATGATAAATTTGAGGGAACTACAAAAGATGAGTGGACCGTTCATCAGATACACAACACATTTGATTTTGCTGTCAAGAATAAAATTATAACATGGTATTGCGGGGGGTTAAATTTTCAAGTAATTCACCATTTATTCCCAACAATATCTCATGCACATTACCCCAAGCTTTATCAGATTGTCAAAGAAACAGCTCGAAAGCATGGGGTAAATTATCAAGAGTTTAAAACATTTAGAGAAGCATTTATATCTCATTTAGTTTTTCTCAAAAAATTGGGTAGCACACAGTTCGCCTAAATACAGGTAGTTGTACTATTTATCAAACAGATACGTTTATAAGTAAACGTATTTTGAGTCAGACAATTAAGTAATTGTCACCTCTTTTGTGGGACACTTAATTATGCGTCTTAAACTGATTTTTTTGTCGAAGTTTACATTTATTTTCATAGCATTTTCATTAGCGGCTCAGCTTCTAGCTCCACCTCGTGCATCAAAATACAATGATACAAGCACCTGGGCTGAATCAGTCTTTGACTCTATGACAGTAGATGAAAGACTAGCACAATTGTTCATGATTGAAGTTAGGCCAACTTATGGACCACAACACATAGCTAATGTTGAAAAGACTATTCGCGATCATCAGGTAGGAGGTGTTATTTTTTTCAAAGGAAACCCTACAGAACAAGTTAGATTAACGAACAGATTTCAAGCATTGTCCAAAACTAAAATGCTTGTTGCGATAGATGGTGAATGGGGGCTTGCTATGCGATTATCCAACACTATTTCCTATCCATATCAATTGGGGTTGGGAAGTATTGCTGATGATGAAGTCATTTATGAAATGGGTAGAGAAGTAGGTCGTCAATGTAAACGTATGGGAATCCATGTAAATTTTGCTCCTGTTATTGATGTGAATAATAATCCCAATAACCCTGTTATCAATTATCGGTCTTTTGGTGAAGACCCCATTAAGGTTAGTCAAAAAGGATGGGCGTATGCAAAGGGGATGCAAGACGAGGGAATTATTGCCTGTGCTAAGCATTTTCCGGGGCATGGTGATACAGATGTGGACTCGCATAAAGATTTGCCTGTTATTAATCATTCGATGGATAGGTTAAGGTCTGTTGAATTTAAGCCATTTGAATATTTGATTGATAAAGGTGTAATGTCAGTAATGACGGCTCATCTTTATATTCCGGCGATTGATAGTACTAAAAATATTGCCATGAGCATTTCAGACAAGGCAATTAATGGCTTGTTAAGAAGAGAATTTGGCTTTAGGGGACTTTCATTTACAGATGCCTTAAACATGCAAGGCGTAGCAAAATATCACCCCAACGGTGAGTTAGAGCTAAAAGCACTGATGGCGGGTAATGACATTTTATTGGCCCCTGGAGACATACCAAAAGCTAAAAAATTGATTAAAGAAGCTATGGCAGATGGTCGGTTAAGTGAAGATTATGTATGGGGTAAAGTTCATAAAATTTTGAACTATAAACATGCAATGGGATTAGATATGTTTACTCCAATTTCAGAACATCGTGTAATCAAGGATTTAAATAATACGTCAGCTAAGTTCATTAATTATCAGTTAGTTGAGCAGGAGCTGTGTCTCCTCAACGATACAAATTCAATTATCCCCATTAGAAAAGATGAAAACAAATCTGTATTGTCTATTGCAATAGGAAATGGGTCCATTAATTCCTTTCAAAAAGAATTAGAAAAACTCGGTAACGTAGATTCAAAGAGTATCAATAAGAGTGCCTCGGTAAGTCAATTCAAAACATTGAAAGAGTTAACAAGTCGCTATGATTTAGTTATTGTATCGCTTCACAATACAAGTAAATATCCACCTAATTTTGGTATTACAGGACAGACAGCTAATTTTTTAAATCAAATTGGACATAAACCCAATGTTCTTTTGGTTGATTTTGGAAATCCTTACAACTTAAAAAAGTTCAATAATCAAAATGCTATTTTAGTTGCTTACGAAGACCAGAAGGCACATCACTTAAAAGCAGCACAAGCTATTTTTGGAGCTATTGGAATAGACGGAACACTCCCAGTCTCCATTGGACCGTACATGGCTTCAATGGGTAAAAAAACAGTGGTCATTCAAGAGTTATCTCATGGACTTCCTGAGGAAGTGGGGATGTCAAGTGAGAAATTGAAGCGAATAGATTTCATTGCTAACCAAGCTATAAAAACTAGAGCCACCCCAGGGTGTCAAGTTCTTGTAGTCAAAGATGGCAGAATAGTGTTTGATAAGAGTTTTGGAAACCATACATTTAGCAGTAAGTTAAAAGTTCAAAAATCAGATTTGTATGATATTGCATCTTTAACCAAGGTTGCTGCAACAACTTTATCTCTTATGAAACTTCAAGAGAATGGTGATTTATCTATAAACGATAAAATGATGAAATATCTTCCAGAATTAATAGGTACAAACAAGGCTCACATGACTATCAAAATGGTTTTGGAACATAAGGCAGGTTTAGAAAGCTGGATTCCATTTTATAAAAGTACAATTGCAGATACGTCTGTATTTGATTCAATTTATTCTAATACAGCTACTGATACTCATACCTATGTGGGTAATGACTTATATATGTTATCATCCTACAAGAAGCAGATAAAAAATGAAATTTTGAATTCTGAATTACGCACAATAGGCAATTACAAATACAGCGATCTTGGCATGATATTAATGAAAGATCTAATAGAACGCATCACAGGAGTTTCTATGGATTATTATGTGGACTCTGTATTTTATCAACCAATGGGGATAGATAGAATAACTTATTTACCATTAAATAAATTTGATAAATCTGCCATAATTCCAACATCTATTAGTCCTGATATGAGAAAAGGTCTTGTACACGGATTTGTACACGATCCAGCAGCAGCAATGTTAGGAGGTATATCAGGACATGCAGGGTTATTTAGCAATTCAAAGTCGTTGGCAATTTTGATGAAAATGCTTCTAAATGGAGGCGTCTATAATGGTAATAGATATTTGAGAAAGGAAACGATAACACAATTTACATCTAAACAATCAAATGATTCTAGGAGAGGAATTGGTTGGGACAAACCAGAGTTTAATAAACGATATATCAATTTAGCCTCAGATTATGCATCGACAGCTTGTTTTGGGCATACTGGTTTTACTGGAACAATGGTTTGGGCTGATCCAAAGTATGATTTAATTTATGTCTTTTTGAGCAATCGAGTATATCCAAGTCAAGAAAATAAAAAACTATTAAGACAGAATGTTAGAACAGATATCATGGACGTTATTTATGAGAGTTTTTTATAAGAATTAGTTATTAAGTATAGATTTGCATTACAAATTATCAATCACTATGAAAAAGTATATTTTATTTATCCTATTATCATTTACGTTAACGTCTTGCGATGAAATATTAGATGTTTTAGCTTCGGCAGGCACAACCACATCTGGTATATCGCAGTCAGAGGCTTCTTCGGGTTTGAAACAAGCTTTAGAGTTTGGGGTTAATTCTGGAACATCTTTTTTAGGTAAAACGGATGGTATTTTAAAAAACAATGCATACAAAATTCTTTTACCTCAAGATATTCAAAGTGCCGTATCTAAAATAAAGGGAAACCCAATCACAAATCGATTGGCAGGTCCTTATCTAGACAAATTAATTACCTCCATGAACAGAGGTGCTGAAAACGCCATGGTAGAGGCTAAGCCAATTTTTGTTAATGCTATCAAATCAATGAGTATTTCAGATGCCATTTCTATTGTAACAGGCGGAGATGGAGCAGCTACTAGATATTTACAAAAAGCTACATCCAATCAACTCAAAGAAAAATTTTATCCAGTCATTGAAACATCATTAGAAAAAGTAAAGGTCAATGAGCCGTGGACCAAGGTTAGTTCTGCATATAATACAGTCATGGGAAAACAAGTTCAAACAGATTTGAACGAATATGTAACAGGCAAAGCAATGTCTGCTTTGTTCACTCAAATTAAAATAGAAGAAGACAAGATAAGGTCAAACCCAGTGTCGAGAACAACTGATTTATTGAAAAAAGTCTTTGCTTATGCAGATGGTCAGAAGTAATGGCTAATCTTCAATAGCTACAATTCCAGGAAGTTTTTTTCCTTCAAAATATTCAAGTAGGGCACCGCCGCCGGTGGACACATAGCTTACTTGTTGAGTGTATCCAAACTTCTTAACAGCAGCACTACTGTCTCCACCTCCAATAAGAGAAAACGCACCATTTAGAGTAGCCTCTGAAACGGCTTTAGCTATTGATTTTGTACCATTTTCAAAGGCAGATAATTCAAACACTCCCATTGGTCCATTCCATAAAATAGTTTCGGAATTAGCAAGTACAGATGTAAATTTTTTAATGGCTTTTTCTCCAATATCTAATCCCATCCAACCTTCAGTAATTTGGTTGCTTTGACAGTTTTTTGTAGTAGCATTGTTATCAAATTTGTCTGCGATGACACTATCATCTGGCAAGTGAATTTGTACATTTTTCTTCTCAGCTTCTTTAAGAATTTCTAGACAAGTTACTACACGTTCTTCCTCAAACAGTGAGTTGCCTATTGTGCCACCTTGAGCATATTTAAAAGTGTATGCCATTCCACCACCAATTATAATGTGGTCTGCTATGTTCAATAGGTTTTGAATGATTAATATTTTGTCACTTACCTTAGCCCCTCCAACGATTGCAGTAAATGGTCTTTTTGGGTTTTCTAACAGCATTGAAGCATTTTTAATTTCTTTAGACATTAAACTTCCAAAGCATTTGTCTTGGAAGTGATTTGCAATAACCGCGGTACTTGAATGTGATCGGTGGGCAGTTCCGAATGCATCATTTACATAAACATCTCCATGTTGTGAAAGTGTTTTTGCAAATTCATCGTTACCAGAAGTCTCTTCTGAATAAAAACGTAAATTTTCAAGTAAATGTATTTTACCATTTTCAAGATTTTTGCTAGCATCAATTGCATCTTGAGATATACAATTATCGGAAAACACAACATCAGCACCTGTTATTTTCTCTAAATGTGGAACAAGGTGCTTTAATGAAAATTTATTCTCTGGGCCATTTTTTGGTCTTCCTAAGTGAGACATTAAAACAACCGACCCACCATCACTAAGTACTTTTTTAATGGTAGGTAGAGATGCAGTCATCCTGCTATCGTCTTGAATAACAAATGAGTCATTAAGTGGCACATTGAAATCAACACGAATTAACGCTCGTTTTCCTTTGAAAGAAAAATTATCAACTGCCTTCATTATTTTAAATCAGAAAATGTTTTTGCTGCATCAAAATTCTCTGCAACTTCACCAACTCGTTCAATTTCAACATTATTGATGAGAATAGGATCTAAGGGCATATCTCTTCCGTCTCTGGGAGCGTTTGCTATATCCAAAACAACATTCATTCCTTCGACAACATGACCAAAGACTGAGTGTCTTCCATCAAGATGAGGTGTAGGAGCTACTGTAATAAAAAATTGGCTGCCGTTTGTTCCAGGTCCTGCATTTGCCATAGATAGAATGCCAGGAGTATCGTGCCTTAAATCTGGATGAAATTCATCTCTAAACGAATAACCAGGCCCTCCCATTCCCATTCCCATTGGGTCTCCACCTTGAATCATAAAATTTGGGATAACCCTATGGAATGTTATTCCATCATAGTAAGGAGTGTTTTCAGCCTTAGCATCATTGGCTATTTTTCCTTCAGCTAAACCAACGAAATTAGCTACAGTTAAGGGAGTTTTTTCAAATTCTAATGAGATTACTACAGTTCCTTTTGAAGTATTCATTTTAGCATATAAACCATTTTCCATTTTTGTGTTATTTATTGAATTATTTTGATTTGATTGATTAGAATCGATTTTATCTATTTTTTTTATAGCATCAACTGGACTTTCTTTTTCATGGTTCTTTTGTTCTTGGTTACAAGAAACAATTATTATAGATAATATGAGGTAAAGAAAAGTGTAATTTTTCATAATTGATAACATCGATTAAGAGTGCAAATTTAAGTTATGTGTTTTCTTGAGGAAATTTTTTATTTTTACACCATGAAAATTTTTAAAGGAATACTCTTCACTGCTGTTATCATTATTTTAACATTTCTTACTGCTGCATTTTTTGCACCATCGTCTGTTGCGGTTGAACGATCAATAATTGTGAACGCTACTCAAAAAAACGTATTTGATCAAATATCAGATTTTACGACGTGGCCCGAGTGGGACGCTTGGTATATTAAAGACACTAATCAGATAAGGAAGTATGTTGGTCGTTTGGGGGATACAGAGTATGGATATCATTGGAGTTCTGATAATAAACATGTTGGAAACGGATCCATGTATTTTAATTCTATAGTTGATATAGATAGTTTAATTTATGATTTAAGCTTTGATAACGAGGGTGAAATTAATAAGGCCTCAGGTTATTTTTATTTGTCTGAAAATAATGGGGAAACTACCTTTAAATGGGGAATGTTATCTTCATTAGATTTCCCTTATAAAGTACTCAATTATTTCATGGATGCTATGGTCGGTCAAGATTTTGAAACAGGCCTAGGTAATTTCAAAAAATATGTTGAAAGCATTGATTTCAAAAAAATTTCACGAAATAATGTTCAGTTAATTAATGAATTTGGTGTTGACTATGCTTTAATTCGACAAGATAGTTTACCAATGGGGAATATGAATTTGTTTTTCAGTAAATCATACCCATTAGTTTATGATTATTTGAGAACTAAAGGAATAAAACCAGTGGGCCCTTCGACAGGTTTATATTATGCTTGGGATGAGGTTAATTTTATTACTGATGTTGCTGCAGCAGTTCCGGTTTCTATACTTTTACCAAAAGATTATGAGAGTATTGATTTTGAATTTGGTGCTGGTTTGCGAACAGATAACAGTGTCTCCTGTGAATTAAAAGGTGGATATTCGAAAAGTTATTCAGCCCATGTTGCGATAAATAAATGGCTTGAAGACAACCATAAAATAATGGAAGGACCTGTTATTGAAGAATATGTCAAAGGTCCTCATGACACGAAAGATACTTCAGATTATTTGACTAGAATTACCTATCATTTTTTAGAGACAGAGTCTAATTAATTTTAGCACTCCATTTTCTATATCCGTGAATTGAAAGTAGTGTATACACAATCATTTGGAAGGCAAGAAAGTCGAGCTCTCTTATTTCATAAAGCCATATAGTGTATGTGTTTATTGCAATCCAGAAGCCCCATGATATTAAAAATTTATACAATTCTAAGAATGTAGCAATTACTCCAAAGACACTACTTAAAGAATCATAGTATGGTTTAGATGCATCTGTTTTAGTCATTAGGTATCCTAACCCAAAAGAGATAAAGAGTCCGGCTAGAATAATGCTAATGATTTTTCTCCATTGCATTTGTTTGATTACAAAGTCATTTGAATTTTTATTACTCCAATATAAATATCCATAGACTCCTATTGAGGCATAAAATAAGTACAAGAGTGTTTCAGAGTAATAGCTGTTTTCAAAAAGCACAAATGCTCCAAATAGAGAACCAATTATTCCAAAAATCCAGCAGATTTTTTTTTCTTTAGTTAAAAAAACTAGAAACAGTATGTTAAATACAACACTTACAAGTTCTATGATTTTTAGATAATCCAATGACCTATTGTTTTTTATATTTAGCTTCGCAAAGCTAATTAATATGTCACTACTAATAAGAAATATCCTAGTACTTCCATTCGTTTTGTTGACGTTTCTGATTTTTTCTCAGAATGTTATACAAGCAGATAAAATTATTCAAAAACTATGTTCCGACAAATTTGCTGGTAGAGGCTATGTGGATAAAGGGGATAGTATTGCCGCAGATTATATAGCAGGTTACTTTGATTCTCTTGGTTTAAGTTCCATCAATAAAAACTACAAACAGTCTTTTGATATTTCTATAAATAATATTAATTCAGTAGAACTTACAATTGATAATAGGTCTTTAACGCCTGGGATTGATTTTTTGGTTAAACCTAATGCACCAACATTATCTGGCGATTATCATGTCTTTAATGTTTCTCAGAAAATGTTGCAATCAGGTCGAATTGTAAATAAAGTTTGTAAAGCAATTAAGAGAGGGTATGTTCCTGTTATTTCCGTGTTTGACAGTAAGGATCAATCCTTAAAAAATACGATTATAGAAATTAAAAAACTGTCTAAAGAGGGTCCTATAATTTTTTTAAAAGAAAAATTAACTTGGAGTGTATCAACCTCTCAGTCTAAGGGTATGGAAATTTGGTTATTGGATTCGATATTTGATCGATTTTCTAAAGATATTCATTTAAATGTTTCTTCAAGGTTTATATCATCCTATAAATCAAATAACGTCATTGGTTATATAGAAGGGTATGAAAGTCCAGATAGTTTCATTGTTTTATGTGGTCATTATGATCACCTAGGGAAAATGGGTGAGGCTATATTTTATGGTGCAAATGACAATGCAAGCGGGATAGCTATGTTATTAGACCTTGCATCTTATTTTTCAGAACATCCTCAAAAGTACAGTATTGCCTTTATTGCTTTTGGTGCAGAGGAATTAGGTTTACTTGGGTCGCTTAATTATGTGAAAAACCCACTATTTCCCTTGAGTAAAACTAAATTTGTTTTCAATATGGACCTCATGGGTGGCGGGGGTAAAGGTGCAACGATTGTTAATGGGAAAATTTTTCCGTCGTATTTTGAGCAATTTAAAAGCATCAACGATAATGAGAACTATTTATCAGCTATTCGTTCTCGAGGTAAAGCAGCAAACAGCGATCATTACTTTTTTTCTGAAGCAGGTATTCCATCATTTTTTATGTATTTAATGGGAGATTATGATTTTTATCATGTTCCACAGGATAACCCAAACAATCTAAAATTGGGTACATACTACAATAAGAGTTTTTTATTGATCAGAGATTTTGTGTCTCAATTGTGTCACGATTAGTAATTAATTAGGCTTTGATGATAAGTTTTTGAATCTTTGTGCGTTCAATAAAATGTAATAAAGTACAACATGAAAAACATATATCTAACAATAATTCCAGCATTATTAATGCTTTTTTCTTGCGGAGCTCAAAACACGGAGTCAATTTATAACAATGGAGGTAAAATTGATGCTGAAGCATTTGATTCTAAAATCAAAACAGAAGAAAATCATATTTTACTTGATGTGAGAACTCCTGAGGAGTTTGCTTCAAATCATATTAAAGGAGCAATTAATATTAATATTAATTCTTCGGACTTTGGTGATAAAATTAGATTATTAGATAAATCAAACACGGTTTTAGTTTACTGTAAATCAGGAGGTAGAAGTGCCACGGCATTTAATTCTCTACAAACTTCTGGTTATACTGTTTATGAGTTGAGAGGCGGGTTGTTGAAATGGCAAGCTGCTGGGCTGCCAGTTGAGGTTTCATCAACAAAACCAAAATCAGGCTTCACTTTAGAATCATACAATAATGCTGTAAGTGAAAATAGTCTAACACTCGTTGATTTTTATGCCACTTGGTGTGGACCATGTAAAATGATGGCACCTCATATTGAGTCATTAAAAGCTAAATATGGTGATAAAATTTCAATTGTGAAAGTCGATACGGATAAAAGCATGGAGGTTTCAAGACACTTTAAAATTAGTGCCATTCCTCTTATAAAAATATACAAGAACGGCAAAGAGGTGTACAATAAAATTGGTTATCATACTCAAGAAGAATTAGAGGCAGCTTTTTCCTCTTACCTTTAGCAACTATTCTTCCTCTTTAAAATTTTCCCATCCTTGAGCTTCTAACGGCACGACATTACCAGACTTTGTGATTAGCTCTTTACCTTCGTGAGAAGCTGTACAGTACCCTATAATTGAGACGTCCATTGAGTTCTTTATTTTATCATAATCTGACTGAGGAATGGTAAATAATAACTCATAATCTTCACCACCATTCATTGCACAAGTTGTAGGTGATAAATTAAATTCAAGAGCTGTGTCATAGGTAAGTTGGTCAATTGGGAGTTTATCTTCATATATTTTAGCACCAATTTTAGATTGTTTACATAAATGAAAGATTTCACTAGACAATCCATCTGAAATATCAATCATTGCACTGGGAATAACATTGAGCTCTTCTAGCAGATCAATGATATCCTTTCTAGCTTCAGGTCTGAGTTGTCTTCCTACTATATAATCTTTACCTTCAAGGTCAGGCTGCATTTCTTTAGATTCGAGATAGACTTGTTTCTCACGTTCTAGAAGTTGAAGGCCCATATACGCACCGCCTAAATCGCCAGATACACATATTAAGTCTCCTTCTTTTGCTCCTGATCTTTTTACAATTGCTTTTTTATTGGCATACCCAATAGCTGTTACAGAAATAATCATTCCTGTTACAGAACTGCTAGTGTCGCCTCCTATAAGTTGTATGTCGTATTTTTCGCAAGCAGCTCTCATTCCCACGTATAATTCTTCAATAGCCTCGAGAGTATATTTACTGGATATTGCAATAGAAACAAGTACTTGAGTGGCTCTAGCATTCATTGCACAGATATCACTTATATTGGATGATATTGCCTTATACCCTATATGCACTAAAGGAGAGTACATGATATCAAAATGTATATTTTCAATTAACATATCTGTACTTATTAATTGATGTTTTCCTTTCGATTCAATTATGGCCGCATCATCACCAATACCAAGGATAGTTTCCTCTTTTCTGATTGTGAATGATTTAGTGAGATGATCAATTAATTTAAATTCACCTAAAGAGCTAATGTTCGTTTTATCTTTTTGTTCAAACATGATTATTTGCAAAGGTCTTTCATTTCTATTAATTTGTGCATGATATGAAAAATTTCTTTAATTCATTTACTCAGTTATTATTCCCTAACTTATGTATTTGCTGCAAACGTTATTTGAGCAATCAAGAGCGTTTTATTTGTGATATGTGTAATTACAACTTGCCTCTTTATGAATTTAATAGCCTTAAAGACAATGATTTACGTAAAAAATTTTGGGGCACCTTACCTATTCAAGAATGCTTAGCATATTTATCTTTTAAACAAAACAATGAGGTGCAAAAGGTAATGCATGAACTTAAGTATAATGGAAACAAAGAGATTGGTTTTGCTATGGGGTTAACTCTTGGTCGGTTGATTTTGTCATTTGATAAATTAGATGACATTGATTTTATTATTCCAATCCCTTTGCATAAAAAGCGAGAAGATCAAAGAGGTTTCAATCAAGCAGAGGTAATAGCAAATGGTGTTTCAAATATTATTAAAGCTCCTGTTTTAAATAATGTCGTAGTAAGGGTGATAAACAACAAGTCTCAGACCAATAGAAATCGTTTAGACAGAAGTATAAATACGGACAATATATTCAAAGTAATGGATTTGAAGCCTTTAGAGGGAAAACATATTTTACTATTAGATGATGTTATAACAACAGGAGCAACAATGATCAGTTGTGGAAATTCATTACTAAGAGTTAAAGATTTAAAGCTAAGTGTGGTAGGTTTAGCTGTTGCTAATTGAGTATAATTTTTTTCGAGAATATACCACTTGAAAACACTACGTAAACACCGATAGGCAATCCGTTTACGCTAATATTCTTTTCGCCTTTCGGGTCAAGTTTGAATTCCCTTACATTATGCCCAATACTATTAATTAAAGATATATTTATTGTCTCATTACTAGAGTTCACAAAATTCAAAATATTGTTTGCAGGATTTGGACCAATCGATAGCTTGTTTTCGATATTTTTTTGATTCACATTATTGATTACTCCTAATGTTTCCTCAACCTTAGAACATACAGTATTTGTAACTTTGGGCTCTTCAAATAATCCATTGGAATGTGATAGGTATATGAGAGCAGTGTTACATATTTCTTTTCCTAAATCTAGTGATTTGGGAAGAATTTTTATTGAATAATCAACAAATGCCTTGGATGCCTCTTCGTCTGATTCCCTAGTGGTTAGTTGAATATTTCTCCATCTTGTGATTAATTTGGCAGTATAATCACCATTTTCATTTCTTGAGTATTCGTAGGTTGTAATTGGTTTGGACTCTGAATGACTAGTAGTTACTTCTACTCCTTGTTGACTGATAATGATATTTGGGTCTAATTCATCAACAAGAGTAATTCCATCAACTTCCTCATTTGTAGTATTCTGTATTCCAATTTTATATCTAAGGTTGTGATCATTTGGGCTAATTTCCCCTCCATTAATACAGTGTTTCTCATTAGCATATGTTTGCCCTTCTCCATATTCCAATTCGTAAGAATTATTGGAAATGTCTTGATCTGTATTTTGAGTTAGATTTATTGAGGATTTTACAATTAGGTTGTCTAAACCTGTAACGTTACACACAATTTCAAAGCAAAGGGATTCATTAACGCTTAAATCAATATTATACGATATTTTATTATTGTCAATATTCTGGTAAGGAATTTGACTTGAGATGAAATTAAAATCGTTGCTTAAATTTATTTTTAAATCTGCATTGGTAATAGGTTGACTACCAACATTGTTCACACAAACATTAAGTGTCTTACGATCGCCAATATTTGCATTTATGCCTTGATTATCAGACACATATACTTCAATATCCGAAACACCCATTTTTTGACGAACTCCAAGGGCTGCCCCATAGTAAGTTTTGTTTTCGTTAGCATCTATTAAGATATCAGGACAAGTAGGGGTGTAGTATTGATATTCTTCTGCGTTTAGTTGATGAGTTTTCTTATCGACATGAAGATATAATTGACCACTATTATCAGTTTGAAAACGCGTGTCAATATTATCAACTTTGATTGGATAACCAGATAACCATGGCTCATCTATATCTTTAATACAATTCGAATTTATATCATTAAACACCCTTGCGGTGATTTGTGCTCGATCTGTGAAAACCTCTCCAATATAGTTTAACTTTGAATTATCTGTGAAATCACCAGAGAGTATTACGCTTTCATCCCACGAATATAGCTGTTGAATACTACTTAGATTAAGCTTGGTCGGTTGCCATTTTTGGTCTGTATATACAAGTATGTTATAATCTCGCTTTATTACAGTGTCTGAAAATTTACCAAGTGCAAATAAATTATTATTTAATTCTGCAAACTGTTCAACTTGATCAATGACAATATTATTAAGGCCTGTTGAAATATCTTGCCATATACCATCTTTATTAATTTTAAATTTCGAGGCTGTAAAATCTGATTTTCCGTACACGACCACATTATTTTCATAGTGCCCTAATGTGATATTTTCACCTAAAAACGGTGGATAACTTGCAGGATTCCATGAATATCCATCCCAAGTTGCTAGGGAAACTTTTGGAGAAGAAGGACTAGAAAAATTACCTGTAGCGTATAGCACATTATTATGATATACTGCACTTTTAAATGATTCGTCATAAGATGCCTTTGTAATTGCATTACCTTCAGGAACCCAATTACCATCTTTGTAGCTCAAAATGTTAAATAGATCACCACCTCTTAAGAACTTACCTAAACACTTTATCGTGTTATTTTCAGTAAAGAATTGTTTAAATGAGTTTGCACTTTTAAGGGTATTGTTAGATATATCTGTCCATTTACCATCATCCCATTTTAATATTATGTTATTATCTGTAAGTTGATTTCTATTTTCATATCCTACGGCAAGTAATATTTCTCCATTTGAGGATAGTAGGTCGAGTATTTTGAATTCACCATCTGGTTTTAAACCTGTTTTAGGAATATTTGGCGTAGTAATTTTATTCCAAAAGTGGCCGTTCCAAACTTGTACTTCAATTCTACCATCCCTGTCGTCATATGCTACAACTAGACCCTTGTTGTGTTGTGAAATTTTATCTGGTGCAGATGGCAATCCAAGACCCATTGGACTCAACACCTGTCCAAATAAAAATGAACTACTCAAAATCAATATGATATTTAACATTAATCTATTCATTCCTTAAAAATTTTAATGTTAGTTGATAGGTTTATACCATATGAGTAAGGTCTTGTCTTAAGTGCAGATGTCTTAGAGTCGTTTAGAGAATTTAAGTTGATTGAATAACTTGGCTCGAGTCCAATGTTAAATCTTTTTTTATTAAAATATATTCCAGATTTAACAGAAGTAGCTATGTTATACGTGTTGAATTTCAAATCTGATAAATCTTCTAATTGTAAGTTTAAAAAATTACCTTTCTTGCCATCAATATTTGTTAAAGACAATAAAGACAGGCCCAATTGTGACCGTATTTCAAAGTTAGTAGAAATAGATTGTTTAAAACCTAAATTGACGGGGATCTCAATAAAATGATACAAATTTGACCCAACATGATTTATATCTACATAGGCTAGGGGGTTGAGAGGTGCATAATCTGTTATCTCACCGTTTGTTACAATAGGAAATTCTGTAATTGTATACTTATAGTTTGTATATTCTGCCCGTTGTGTCAAATAGAGACCACTTGATACGAACAATTTTGGACTTAAGTGGTAGGAGAAGTTTAACCCAAAGTTATTAGCGAAACTCGATTTCTCCTGATTTCTAATAAATAGGTTGTAGTTTCGGTTGACTAACCCAGACAGATTACTGTTTTCTTGGACTATTTTGTTCGAAATGCTTGGAGTAAATGATATTCCATACTCCCAACCTTGCTTATATGCAGTTCTATTTGATTTTTCTAAATTTTTTGTTTGTTGAAGCTTAACAAAAACAATTTTTTCAGGTTGATTTATTTCTTGATTAAAAATGTTTATTGTCTTTGAATGTAAAGTAAGTTCAAACCTATTGCTAGTCTCTGTATCTTTTTTTGGTTCTGTATTATCCTTTTGTGTTGTCACATTTTGACTATTTGCCACAACGGATATTTTAGGATTTAAAATTTCCTTGTTATAAGGCAGAGGATTATTTATACTTTTCTCATTCTTAATAGATTCATTACTTGAATGTTGAGATTTATCTTTCTTATTAACTACATCTCTCGTGGTGGTTATTTTATTTACCGTGTTATTATTGTTTAACCTAAAAAGTATTAGCGAACTTGAAATAAATAAAGCTAGAAACGACCACAGCAAAATGATGCGTCTTTTTCTGTGTTTTAATTTTTTTTCAATAGCATCCCAATCAGAGCTAAGATTATGGCCATTATTGGGCATATCAGCTACTGCTTTTTTAAGAATGTTATCGATTTGCTTTAAATTATCCAATCTAACTTTTATTTTTTACGCTTTAGTTTAGCGTTTAACATTGAACGACCTCTGGAAAGTCTACTTTTTGATGATCCTTCAGAAATACCTAACTGCTTAGCTATTTCTTTGTGAGTTAGTCCATCTATTGCATACATGTTTAACACTGTTTTATAAATTACAGGTAATTCATTTAATGCTTTGATGACTAACTTGGCTTCTATGTTTTCATTCACTGGTTCTTCGTCAAAATCTGCTTTTTCAAATTTTGTGTCAAATTCGTAGTGACTGTATTTGTTCCTTCCAATACGGTTTCTGTTTAAGGCTAGGTTTATAAATATTCGTGTCATCCACGTATCTATTCTACTATTACCTTTAAAAGATTTTATACTTGTCAGGACTTTGTAGTATCCATCCTGTAAAAGATCTTTTGCATCTTCCTGGTTTTTACAATACCTCATACATACTGCCATCATCTTATTGGCATACTTTTCAAAGAGCATTTTCTGTGCAGATCGATCGTGTTCCTTACATCGTCGTATAAGTTCTTCTTCACTTATCAATTTGCGTATGTATTAATATTAGACACTTTTTATGTGGATAGGTTGCAAAAGAACAAAAAAAAAGCTCTCCAATTGGAGAGCTTTTTTTTGTTGGGAATAAATCCTTAGTTGTTCAAGATAATTTTCTTGGTAACAATTGTCCCGTTAAGGTTCATTTTAACGTAGTACATTCCGTTGGCATTTCCTTGAAGGTTCACTGAGAAGCTTCCGTTACTTACTTTACCGTTGGCTACTGTAGCTACCTGCTGACCCATTGTGTTGAATATCGCTATGGATACTTCCTCATTCTCTGGTAAATTAACACTGATGTTAACTGGTCCATTAGTTGGGTTTGGAGATACATTTATCATATCTGCCAATGCTAGGTCATTGATTCCATTTACTACTACTTCGTAATTGTAATTTACATCAAAGTATAAAGTAAACTCTTTTGATCTGTTTCCTGAGTTGTCCTCTGTTTTGAATACTACAGAGTATAATCCAGCTTCTTGTAAGTTCAAGTCATTGAATACCAAGATGTGGTTCGTTCTCAAGTCTGCAGGTGCATCGTAGTTGTCTGAGAAGTTCACAAAGTCGATTGCATCTACTGTTGATCCTACTCCTAATCTTACTATTCCTCCTAATTTACCTGTGATCTCTGGTGCGATATCATCGATTACATTCACTGTTCTAGTTCTTACTGATACGTTTCCTGCTGCGTCTGTTGCAGTATATGTGTCTTGGTAAGTTCCTAGTGTGTATGGATCTACATTTGATATACTTGTCAAACTAATCTGAGTGTTGTTATACAGGTTATCTGAAGCACTTGCACTCACTGGAGTGTATGGCGTGTTTACTCGGTGGGTTACTACATCTAGTGTACGTAAATCAATTACTGGTGGAACATAATCTCTCACTACATAATCGATACACTGAGTAGTTACGTTTCCACTTTCATCTGTGGCTGTATAAGTTACAGACGTTGTTCCCTGGAATCGTGTATCCACAGATGCTCCTCCGTTGCTTGCCGCTGGATTTGCTGTAAATACTAATCCGTTTCCAATGCTGTTGTAGTTATCCGCTGCTGAAGTTACATCAGCAAAGATGTTTTGTAGTTGTACTTCTACTGTCCAGCATGCTGTTGACTTATCTGCATTTGGATTATCAATTACTGGTACTTGCGTATCTACTACTCGTACTATTCGTGTAGCTGATGATGCATTACCTTGGTTATCCTTAATGCCGTAAGTTATCGTGTAATCTCCTAGTGTATTTACATCTACTTCTCCCGATACAACAATTGCATCTGAAATATTTCCTTCTTTGTTATCGATAGCTACTGCTGGCAAGTCTACCCATGAAGTTCCTACTTCTATGGTTGTATCTGCTGCACCGGTAACGGTAATTACTGGAGCAGTTTGATCTGATACCACATAAACTACTCGTAAAACTTCGTCTGCTCTGTTTCCTGATGCATCCATTGCATAATATTCTTCGTAGTAGATACCTGGAAGGGTCTGATCCACATCTGAAAGCATTTCTATATTCGCTGTAATGTCTCCTTGTGATGGGTCATATGCTGTAGCTCCTGGCGATACGTAATTTACGTCTGCTTGTGTAGCTACTTGCTCAATGTATAACGTGTCTGCGTCAATGAGTGTAATCACTGGTACATCTCCGTCATTCACTACTTGAATTGCATAATCTTCAAACTCTCCAATTCTATTTACACTTGCACTTGTTGATGCTCCACATGGCTCGTTATCGTCTGAGTCATAAGATACTCCTACTCTCATTCGAGTTGTTGAAGCAAATGCATTCTCTATTGTTGGTACAGTGAAACTTCCTGTCCAGCTTAATGTGCTTGCACTCGTCTCTTCTCCTACGAGTTCTCCTGCATCGTCAAAATCACCATCCACGTTCCAGTCTATCCATACTTTTCTGTTCATGGTGTTTACGTTGGTATTTCTTCTTATCTCGAAGTTGTAAACCCCTCCAAAGTTCAATGAAGTCGTTCCTAAATCGGTGTAATCAGTATACTCAACTCCTGATGCACTTTCATTTTCAAACTTATCTCCTGTGTTAGGATTTGAGATACTTACATAGTTGATTCCTACATCTTCCGAAGTAGTTACTCCAATGACAGGAGTACAATGAGATACTACTAGTACATATGCTGTTTTCACAACTGTTGCTTCTGATGCAGCTTCATCTACACTATTGTATGCTCTACACTGTACTGTGTATGATCCTGGTGTGTTGAATTTGAATGAACGTACATTACTTGTATTAGCTGATGGTGCATTGGCTGTAACATTAGTCCCGTCGTTAGGGAAGAATGTCCACTCCCAGTTATTTGCTTTATCACTTGTAGCTGTGAAAGTCACATCTCCGCCCAATGATGGTCGTTGTGTGTTTGCTACAAAGTATAAGTTCGTTGGTGTGTTTGGTGAAACTACCGTGAAAGTTTCTCTTTGTGAGCTTGTTCTCCCGTCACATGCAATTACTTTAAGATCTAACGTATAAACTCCATTGGTCAAGAATGTCGTGGAGAAATCTCGCGTAGTTGCAGTGGCGTTCACAGGACCAGTTAATGTCCACTCAAATTTTGTGCTTCCTTCTGCATTTGCTGAAGTATTTACAAAATCTGCCGTTACTGCATTATATAGCGTAGTTGATGGATAGGTGTATGATGCTATTGGTGCTGCTGTTGTTCCTGCTACACTTGTCCAGTTGGCAGCAAATCCAGCTGCTGTAGTACCTGTTGAAGAAGCCCAAAGCATGTACATTGCTCCTGTGCTTGCAGTAATAGGACCACTAGGCTCATTACCCGCAGTAAATCCATTTCCTGTATGTAAAGGTGTACCCAAGGCGTTCACTCCATCATAAATCTTCAAGGTTGCGTTAGCTCTTAAGTTGAATGAGGTAAAGTCAAGTGTTACACTTTTAGCTCCACATGGGGCAATTAGTGCTTCAGTTGTTTTATTATTACCATAGTTACCTGTAAGACCTCCGTCATCATAAATAGTTCCTGCAGATACATTAATTACGTTAGCTGGTAATGCTGTTCCTGCTCCCATGTCGTAGCTTGAACGTTGAATCGTAATGTAATCTACTTTTTTTCCTTCGCTTCCTGCACCAACGATGTTAGAGGCTGTAAGATAGACATCATATTTACCAATAGGAACTGCTCCGAAGAAGTTACCAGTAAACACATCAGGATTTTTGTTAACATAAGGATCATTTCCGCGAAGTGCAAGTATATCGTCTCCATCAATGGTATCTGAAGTGGCTGTATTAACAAGCATCCAATTCCAATAGGTTGGACCATTAGTACTTAAATCGGTTAAATGTATGGTCTCAAAAATCTCGTACACACTCTTGTCTGCAATAAAATCAGATGCTGGAGGTGCTGTTGGAGTTATTATTTTAATTGATTTTGTCGTAGAATCAATGCCATTACAATTTTCGCTCACTAATTTAGCGTTAAATTTACCTCCAACTTTAAATACATGAGTTGTATTTGTCGAGTTGTATTTGAAAGTATCTATTGTCCAATTGTGAGAAACATATCCTGATTGATTCGTATTTGTAAAGTTTACAGGCGTTCCAACATAGGCAGAATCAGGCATTATAAAATTACTTGACGTCGTTGTTGGAGACACATAATCAAATGTATAATCTTCTGTTTCTCCATAATATAATTGTTTGCTATGGTCAGCAGAACTATATATTCTACCATACTGATAGTCGGACCTTAATCTAAGTCTAGTTGTATTCGTTTTAGATCCACAAGGAACAGTAAATGTAAAACTTCTAGTTGAATTAGGGTTAACCATCCAACCTAATGGTGAAATAAATTCACCATCATCGGAAAAATCTTTATCTGAATTAAAGTCAATCCAAGCACCTATTTCAGCAGCGTATCTCGAATTATTAGGATTGTACGCACCAACAGTTAGCGTGTATTTACTGCCTGCACTGAGATCAAATGCTGTAGTTGGCTCAATTACGGTGAAATGACCACCCATTACATTTTTATTACAATTATCATTTGCCTTTGAGTAAACAACATTGCCCGCCTCATCAGTAATCACAACAGTTGTTATTGCAGCATACGAGGTGTAAGTTCTTCCATAAAGACTATAGGTACAACCATAATAATGAGTTGGATTTGAATAAGTTTGAGCTTCAGCTCCAAAGGTTACCAGTAATAAAGTTAAGATTGTTAAACCTTTACTGATTAGGCTTTTAATAGCCTTGAATTGAGTATTTGTTTTTACCATAATAATTAGTTTGTTACGTTCAATAAAATAATTTGAATTTCAAATATATAAAATTAGACACGCTTTTTTGGAATAGTTGCAAAAAAAATTGAATTAATTTTGAGTGTTATACTAACTAGATTTCGTGTTAGACACCTGATGGTTCATTTCAAATAATACCAATTGGTTTACTATGCGACGCCAAATTCATTTAATTCAAAAAAGAATTTTACATTGAAAAAAACACTTTAAATTCGGTGCAACTTATGGATTATATAAAAGTATATGAGGGTTTAAATGATAATCAGATGATTGCTGTTGACTCAATTGATGGATCAGTAATGGTAGTTGCTGGGCCAGGTACAGGCAAAACTCAAGTTTTAGGTGCTCGTATAGCTAGTATTTTAAAAAACACGGATACTCATGCTGAAAACATCTTGTGCCTAACATTCACAGAAGCCGCCACTTCAGAGTTGAGAAATCGCTTAAATTCTATGATTGGCTCTGAATCTTACAAGGTGGGTATTTATACTTATCATGGGTTTTGCAATATGATTATTCAAGAAAACAAGGATGTTTTCGGAATACAACATTTGGATCCAATTTCTGACTTAGAGACTATTGAGGTTTTGAGAGAAATTATTGACCAGTTACCACCGAATAGTCTTTTAAAAAGATATGTAGGCGATGTATACTATGATCTACAAAACCTAAAAAGTCTTTTTAGTCTCCTCAAGAAGGATAATTTACCACCTGAGGAAATTGAAACAAAAATCCAAGAAGCTAAGAAAGAAGCTTTGTTGGATGATTCTTATTATTACAAAAAAAAATACGGCAATAATCAACCGGGCGATTTGAATCAAAAGAAATTTGATTCTTTTTCTAAAGGACTCGATAAATTATGTGAGGCATCAAAGCTTTTAACTGTTTACGAGTTAAAACTGAAAGAAAGAAATCGTTATGATTTTAATGATATGTTATCATGGGTATTGAAAGCTTTTGATTCTAATGACGAATTGTTGTTAAAATATCAGGAGTCTTTTCATTATTTTTTAGTTGATGAGTATCAAGATACCAATGGGGTTCAGAATGAACTGTTGTACAAACTCATTAGTTATTGGGACAATCCCAATGTTTTTGTTGTTGGAGATGATGACCAATCAATTTATAAGTTTCAAGGAGCGAATGTTGAGAATATTTATGAGTTTTATTCCAAATATAAATCTGACATAAAGCTCATAGTCTTAGACCAGAACTATCGATCAAGTCAACATATACTTGATGCGAGTAATTATTTGATAAAAAATAATAAAGAAAGATTAGTTGGTAAAGTTCCAGGTTTGAACAAGGAAATTATTGCAGCTAATCAAGATGTAGCTGAAATTAATCCAGCGATTTATGTTACAGAATACCCTAATACATTTCAGGAAATAGTTAATATCACATCAAAACTCAAAGAGCTCAAAACTCAAGGAGTTTCTTTATCTGATGTCAGTATTATGTATCGCAAACACAAACAAAGCGATGAATTAATTAAATTTTTAGAAAGCGAGGGCATTAGTTATAATGTTGCAAAAACTCAGGATGTTCTTCAAATCCCAATAGTTAACCAACTAAATTCTTTTTTAGAATATGTTAATTTCGAAACAAAAAAATTAGATAGCGGTCAACATCTACTTTTTGAGTTATTGCATGCACATAATTTCAAAAATGTCAGCTCAATAGATATAGGATTAATTAGTAATGCGATAAGCCAAGAGAAAAAAATTGGTTGGAGAGAATTTTTGCACACTAGACTTTCGGGATTTGATATGCCGAGAGAAAGTCAAGCTGAACTTAGAGCATTTCTATCAGATATTGATTATTGGCTGAAAGAGATTCATAACGTGACCCTTCAGGATTTTATTGAAAAATTCATGTCTAAAATGGGTTTTGTCTCTCGAGCTCTCAACAGTCAGGACGCAACATTTAAAATTCAATGCCTAAAAACATATTACAATTTTTTGAAAGAGGAAACGGGAAGAAATCCTTACCTTAGACTAGAAGGGTTTTTAGATAAAATTGAATTACTAAAAAAGAACAAACTTGGTTTAAAGTTAAATAAAGTAGTTCATGGGGTAAATGGCGTTAATTTAATGACTGTGCATGGATCTAAAGGGTTACAATTTGACTATGTTTTTGTTATAGGTTGTACAGAAAACAATTGGGAAAAGGATAAAAACTCATTACCATTCAGATTAAATATTTTATTACCTGGTGAGCCCAAAGAAGCCTTAAAAGAGGAGTCAAGAAGATTGTTTTACGTTGCTCTCACAAGAGCAAGAAAACATTTAGAAATTAGTTTTTCATTGAAGAACGATAGTGAAAAGTCATTAATGAGAAGTCTTTTTGTTGAGGAGGTGTTAGAAAGTAATGTATGTGAGCTCATAAAATCTCATGCACCAGAAGAGGATTTGTTGCACTTTTTTGATTATATGTTGAAACCCAATGAATCAAAAATTTTAAAGCTTTTCGAGCAGGATTTTGTTAAAAAAGAAGTAGAAAATTTTAGACTTAGTGCAACTAACCTCAATAGTTATTTAAAATGTCCAGTATCTTTTTTTTATCAAAATATTATTCGTGTTCCATCATCTAAAAATGATAGTATGACATTTGGTTCAGCTATTCATTCTGCCATTGATAAATTATACCAAGAGAGAGCGGACATAAAATTTGAATCCGATGCTATTGAAATATTGACAAAGGAATATACCGATGAGATGAACAACAACAAGGAATCATTTACAAATTCAAATTTCGAAAGAAGGCTTTATTACGGCAAAGAGATATTAACGAAGTATTATCAAAATTATTCGTCTCATATTTTAAATGAAAAAAATGTTGAAACAGAGGTATTTTTGAATAATTGTGAAATAGACGGTATTCCTATTCGAGGACAAATAGATAAATTGACAATAAGTGAAGGTAAAGTACATGTAGTAGATTTCAAAACAGGGCAATACAAATATGGTAAATCGAAAGTTAGTCCGCCTACTGAATTAACAGATAATCCCAAAGAATCAAATTTTGAGAAGAGATATGGTGGTGATTATTGGAGGCAGATTTTATTTTATAAAGCTCTATTGGAGAGCAACAAGTCTCGTTCATTAGAAGTAACATCTGGAGAAATTGATTTCATAGAGCCGGTGGATGGTGAGTATAAAAAGCACAAAGTATATTTTACAAACGAAGAATACCTTTTTGTAAGAAGACAAATTAAAGAAACCTATCAACGTATTCAAAATTTGGAGTTTAACCAAGGGTGTGAAGATGATCAATGCATTTGGTGTTCCTTCGATAAGCATAATTAATTTTTACTAATTTGATTTTAGGTAGTCTTAGAAAACAAATGATAACTTTGCATCGTTTAGATTAAAAATGGAATTAGCAAACGTAATAACCGTATATTCAGAGAAAACACCAAATCCTGAATCAATGAAATTTGTGGCAAATCGCATGATTCTTCCTAATGACAGTATTGATTTCAGAGTTAAAGAAAACTTAGAAACCTGCCCTATGGCGGAGGAACTATTTCGATACGATTTTGTTAAGGGTGTTTTTATAATGAATAATTTTGTTTCAATCACAAAAAAGGAAGATTATGATTGGTTTGACATTATACCGCAACTTAAAAAGTTTGTTCAGGAGTATTTAGAAACTGAAAAACCAATTGTTGTAGTTAAGGATAAGCTTTCAGATGAGGAAGAATCAGAGGTTGTAACTAAAATAAAACAACTTTTGGAAGATCACGTTAAACCTGCTGTTGAAATGGATGGTGGAGCAATTGATTTCAAGAGTTTTGAATCAGGTGTTGTGACTGTCACCATGAAAGGATCATGCAGTGGGTGTCCTAGTAGTACATTAACACTCAAAGCTGGTATAGAAAACCTTCTTAAAAGAATGGTTCCAGAGGTTGAATCGGTTGAAGCAGAAGCTGCATAACTTGATTCCCTCAGATTATGAAAATTATTTAAAAATTAGTTTACTTATTAATATCAAACGTATCCATAAACTTAGTGGTGAAATTTCCAGCCTTGAAATCTGGATCTCTCATAAGTTTTAGATGAAGTGGGATAGTTGTTTTAATTCCCTCAACCACAAATTCTGAAAGGGCACGTTCCATTTTTACGATACATTCTTCCCTTGTTTGTGCAGACACAATTAGTTTAGCAACCATTGAATCATAGTGAGGGGGTATACTATATCCAGCATAGATGTGTGTGTCTACGCGAATACCATGGCCACCAGGTTTGTGAAGCACTTCAATTCTGCCTGGGCTAGGTCGATAGTCATTAAAAGGATCTTCCGCATTTATTCTACACTCGATAGAGTGCTTCTGAGGAAGATAATTTTGACCACTGATGGGATGTCCTGCAGCGATTTTAATTTGTTCTTTGATTAAGTCAAAGTTGATTATTTCTTCAGTCACTGGATGTTCTACTTGAATTCGAACATTCATTTCCATGAAATAAAATTTCTTGTATTTGTCAACCAAAAATTCTACGGTTCCAACACCTTCATAGTTTATGGCTTCACCTGCTTTTATGGCAGCCTCACCCATCTTAGTTCGAAGTTCTTCATCTGCAAATGGAGAGGGGGCTTCTTCAATTAATTTTTGGTGTCTTCGTTGAATAGAGCAATCTCGTTCAGATAAGTGGCAAACTTTTCCATATTGATCTCCAGCTATTTGAATTTCAATGTGGCGAGGTTCTTCTACGAATTTTTCAAGATACATGCCATCATTTCCAAACGCAGCTTTAGATTCGGTACGTGCACTTGTCCAAGCATCATCAAATTCTTCCTCTTTCCAGATTAAACGCATGCCTCTACCACCACCACCGGCTGTAGCTTTCAGCATTACAGGATATCCAATCTCTTTGGCTATTTTCTTTCCTTCTTTCACATCCTTCAGAAGGCCGTCAGAACCAGGCACACAAGGTACACTAGCTGCAATCATTGTTGCTTTGGCATTTGATTTGTCTCCCATTCCCTCAATCATCTCAGGACTAGCACCAATAAATTTGATTCCATGATCTCTACACATTTCAGAAAAAGTTGCATTTTCAGAAAGGAAACCATAGCCAGGATGAATAGCATCTGCATTGGTTATTTCTGCAGCAGCTATAATGTTTGGCATATTTAGGTATGAAAGAGTACTAGACGGAGGACCGATACATACCGCCTCATCTGCAAACTTAACATGGAGGCTGTCTTCATCTGCAGAAGAATATACTGCTACAGTAGAAATTCCCATTTCTTTACATGTACGTATAACACGTAAAGCGATTTCACCTCTATTGGCAATTAGGATCTTTTTAAACATAGAGTAAGAGTTAATTTACTTAGGTTCAATGACGAACAATGGCTGTCCGTATTCAACGGGTTGTGAGTCATCTACTAATACTTTAACGATTTTACCGCTAACCTCAGATTCTATTTCGTTGAATAGTTTCATGGCTTCGATAATACAGATTACCTGACCTTTTTCAATCACATCACCTACTTCCACAAATACAGGTTTGTCTGGAGAAGACTTTCTGTAAAATGTACCAATCATTGGTGATTTAATTTCTTCTGTTTTTGAATCCTCGGGAGCTGGGGCAACAGTATCTTTTACTGCAGGGGTAGCCGCTGCTTGTTGAACAACAGGCACTTCTTGAATTGCAACAGGTTTTGGAACAGTAGCTGTTACCGTTTGTGCATTTCGTTTGATTCTAATTTTAAAATCTTTTTGCTCTATAGCAACCTCATCAACTTTTGATGATGAAATAAATTTGATTAAAGTCTGAATTTCTTTTAAGTCCATATCTTTAAATTCTTAAGCGAAAATAGTATAATAAATTGATGTGTTATGAATTATATGACCACTTTAAATATATAGCTCCCCAAGTAAAACCTCCACCAAAGGCAGCTAAAACGATGTTATCTCCTTTTTTAAACTTTGATTCAAAATCTGAAAATAGTAAAGGAATTGTTCCTGCAGTAGTATTACCATATTTGGAAATATTTATAAGCACCTTTTTTTCATCTAACTCCATTCTTCGGGCTGTTGCGTCAATTATTCGGAGATTTGCTTGATGAGCACATAAATAGTCTACAGAGTCGCCAGTTAAGTTATTTCTATCCATAACCTCACGACTAACTTCAGCCATGTTAGTTACAGCAAACTTGAATACAGTCTTGCCTTCTTGATACAAATAGTGCATGTCGTTATCAATCGTCTCATGGGACGATGGATATTTAGATCCTCCAGCTTTTAGATTAAGATAATCAATGCCAACACCGTCTGACTTTAAAACACTGTCAATGATGCCATTTTCGTCTTGGCTAGGTTCAAGCAAAACTGCAGCACCGCCATCGCCAAAAATCACACAAGTATTCCTGTCTTTATAGTTGACAATAGAAGACATTTTATCTGCTCCACAAACAATGACTTTTTTATGTTTCCCGCTCTCAACAAACTTAGAGCCTGTGTCAAGTGCATATAAGAACCCTGAACAAGCAGCACTCATATCAAAACCCCAAGCTTTTGTTGCACCTATCTTATGTGTAACAATGTTTGCAGTAGAAGGAAATGCATGGTCAGGTGTTACTGTGGCAACGATTACTAAATCAATTTCTTCGGCAGATATTCCTCTTTTATCTAATAATTTTTCAATGGCTTTGATACAAAGATCACTGGTTGCTTTATCTTCTTCAAGAATTCTTCTTTCCACGATTCCAGTTCTAGTTCGTATCCACTCGTCGGAAGTGTCTACCATTTTTTCGAGGTCTTGATTAGTCAGAATTTTTTCGGGGACGTAGCCACCTACTGCTGTTATAGCTGCTCTCATTGGTTTATTTTTGGCTTCAATTCGTTGTAGTTTCAGAAATTGAAAGTTCAATTTTAGAAATTAATTCTGATTCTACTACATTTTTTGCAAGTTTTATCATATTAGAAAATGTTTTAGAATTAGAGATGCCATGACCAACTATCACAGATTTTTTAATTCCCAAAATTGGAGTTCCTCCATAATTTTGGAAATTAAATTTTGATAGAAAGTCGTCTTCAACTCCTCTTTTAAGTAAGTTGTAGAAAAAACCCTCACATGTTTTTACAATGACATTTCCAGTAAAACCGTCACATACCGCAACGTCAACTTTATCGTTGAATAGATGTCTTCCTTCAACGTTACCTATAAAGTTGATACCTTTTTGACTCTTAAGAATAGGAAATGCTGACTTTGTAATATTGTTTCCTTTTTCTTCTTCTTCACCGATATTTACTAGACCAACTCTTGGATTGTCAATACCATATACTGCCTTGGCATATTCTGTGCCAAGTATGGCAAATTTTGCTAATGTTTCAGGCTTTACGTCACTATTTGCACCTACGTCAACTAATACACCAGTAACACCACTTTGTTGGGGTAATACAGATGATAAGGCTGGACGATCAATACCAGGGATCCCTTTAACATTATAAAGAGCAGACACCATCATAGCACCAGTGTTACCAGCACCTAAGAATGTATCAATTTTTCCTTCTGCCAAGAAGTGCATCCCAACATTGATGCTAGAGTCTTTTTTGGTTGAAACAGCCTTAATGGCGTGTTCGCCCATAGTGATGCTTTCACCAGAAGGAACAACAGTAATGTTTGGGTGATTTAAATCTTCAGCATACTCTTTTAGAGTTTCTGGTTCACCAAAAACGAAAAAGTGCGAATCGCAATTTTCAGCATTTGCTTCTTTTACTACTGCGTTGATGCATTCCTTTGGGGCAAAATCACCTCCCATGGCATCGATGCCAACATTCATACTAGATTATTCTGCGTTAGGTTCGATAACTTGCACTCCACGATACATACCGGTTTCTAAATTCAATCTGTGATATAGATGAATTTCTCCAGTAGAAGGGTCTCTGTGAAGTTGTCTGTTGCCTAACTTGTAATGGGTTCTTCTTTTGTCTCTCCTAGTTTTGGAAATTTTACGTTTAGGATGTGCCATTTTATTTTTTAATTAATTTTTTTAACTCTGCCCATCTATCATCTACCGGTTTATCTATTAGGTTGGTATCAAGATGCTCAATGGTGCATTTCTTTTGAATTTCGGAATTTTCGCATATCAGACGTGTGGGCATGTCTAAACAAATCTGCTCATAAATAGAATCATAGACAGAATAGACAGGGTGGTTGACAGATAAATAATTTTCCTCGTTTAAGAGATCATTATTTAATGTTAACTTCAATATATCTTGTCTAGATGTGTTAATATGAATATTAATGTTTTTTAAACATCGTTCACAGTGAGATCTTATATTTCCTTTAAATGTATAATCTAGGACTATCGTGTCCTCAAATTTTTCACATTGAATGTTAACATCGAAATCTCCGTGTTGATATAAACTATTTTCCTTTAACTCAAAGAACGCATCATTTAATTTGAAACTGAAGGAGTCTTTTTCGTTTTTAAATTTGTTAAAATCAATATCAAATTCAGATAACTTCATTTCCAAAAGTTGGCAAAGGTAAGTATTTTAACGTTAAAACTAATTAATTACAGACACTTATCTTAAATCAGGAACACCAATGCTGAATTTTTCTCTTCGGTGAGTTTTATACGCTAGGGGTTCTTTTGAGTTATCGTAATAGTTAATTCGATTTCGGCGAACTTTATTGATGAGGTAAAGGGCGTTTATGAATGAAGAAGTATCTGCGACTCCTTTTCCTGCTATATCATATGCTGTTCCGTGATCTGGAGATGTTCTTATAATAGGTAGACCAGCAGTGTAATTGATACCATCAGTAAATGCAATTTGTTTGAAGGGAATCAATACCTGGTCATGATACATGCCAACAATGGCATCAAAATTTGTAGAATTGTGTGAGCCAAAGAAACCATCAGGAGCATATGGCCCAATAGCCATTATGTTTTCTTTTTGAGCTTCCTTTATTGCAGGAGTAATAATATCAAGCTCTTCACGACCCATTAGACCATTATCTCCCCCATGAGGATTGATACCCATTACGGCTATTTTGGGCTTAATGATAGCAAAATCTGCTTTTAAGTTATCGTTGATTAGGCGAATATGTTCAAGCACACTGTCTTTTGTGATTTTTTGAGTTACTTCATTTAGCGGTGTATGACCTGTAACCATAGATACCCTTAACTCATCATTCATCAAAATCATTTGTACATCAGATTCAAATACATCAGCAAAATATTGGGTGTGACCATTGAAAGAAAGTCCTGCATCCGCAGTAGATTTTTTATCAATCGGACAAGTTAAGATGTCAGAGATAAGACCGTCTTTCACGTCAGAAACAGCTAGTTGAAGAGCTTCTAATGCAAATTTTCCAGCCTGAGTACTGGCAACACCAGGGGTTATTTCGATTCGATCTTTGCTACATGATCTTAAATTCAACTGGTTTAGTTTTAAGTCTGAATTTTTCTTAACAATATTGAAATTAAGAGGTGAGCAGTCTAATAAATCGGCATAATGCTTAAAAATATAAGTGTTCGCATAGATCACAGGGGTACAATAATTAAAAATTAAATCGTTGGAAAACGTTTTTAAAATTAGCTCTGGACCAATTCCGTTGAAATCTCCAATGGTTATACCTATAACTGGTTTTTCACTCATATTATAGGCAAATGTATGGTTTCTTGTTTACATAACTGCACCAATTAATTTGCAGGTATAATGTGCTAAATCCAAGCAAAATTTAGTTTTAGGCATAATTTTTGATGGTGTATATGCACTGCAAAGTCATTTAAAATAGTAGTTGTTAATAGAATGATATGGTTAAATTTGCAGATTAAAATATTCTGTATAAGGATAAATACTTCAAATAATACATGAGACAGTTAAAAATATCAAAACAGTTTACTAATAGAGAAAATAAGTCACTTGACAAATATCTCAATGAAATTAGTAAGGTAGCAATGATTGATGCCCAGGAGGAAGTTGAGCTTGCACGAAGAATTAGAGAAGGTGATCAAGCGGCTCTTGAAAAATTAGTGAATGCCAACCTCCGATTTGTAGTATCTGTTTCTAAACAATACCAAAATCAGGGGTTAACATTAGGAGATTTAATCAATGAAGGTAATCTTGGATTAATCAAGGCAGCCAAACGATTTGATGAAACTCGTGGTTTTAAATTTATCTCATACGCTGTTTGGTGGATTAGACAATCTATTCTACAGGCACTTGCTGATCAGTCAAGAATTGTACGTTTACCACTTAATAAAGTTGGAAGTATTGGAAGAATTAGTGCGGCTGCAGCTCGTTTAGAGCAATTGCAAGAACGTGAGCCTACTCCAGAAGAAATTGCTAAAGAGCTAGAAATTAGTATTACTGAAGTTGAAAATGCTTTTAAATCTAGTGGTAGACATTTGTCAATCGATGCTCCTTTGATTGAAGGAGAGGATAATAGCTTACTTGGTGTCTTAGACAACAATGATGAGCCAAATCCGGATCAACCATTGATGGATGAATCTTTGAGAAAAGAAATTAATCGAGTGATTTCTACTTTGTCGGAAAAAGAAAGAGATGTATTAAAATATTATTACGGATTAGATGGAGGTCCTGCTCATACATTAGAAGATATTTCTGACAAGGTGGGTTTAACCAGAGAGAGAGTTCGTCAAATCAAAGAAAAAGCATTGCGAAGATTGAGAAAATCTAGCAAGAGTAAGATTCTCAAATCTTATCTTGGATAATGTAATAAAACATTAATTAAAGGCTATCCTTTTGGGTAGCCTTTTTTATTTGTTCATATGCTAAATAGCATATTTCAAACATTAAAAAATAATACAAAAAGTCCTCTAAAGGTATAGTCAAAAATCGAATACCAAGATTTTCAGTATTATTATACCATACAACGGGCTCAACAATTATACTTCCTGTCAATACCCCATTTATTATTACAAATGGAATTAAAATGATAAGGTAACTCATATAAAACAGGCCTTTGTTTTGTGGGTTGGTTATATTAATCAATAATGTAAAAAGTATGACGAGTACAGAAACAACTGTGGTATATAATTTAGGAATACCAACAATTAAAAAACACAAAGCAATAGTAATGAAAGTGAAGTCTAAGAAACGCTCAATATTTTTAAAATAATTTGGAGTATTTAGTATGACGAGCTGATCATATAAAAACATGAATGAATAAGGAATGCACAGAAAGAAAAGCCATTCTTCAATGGGTAGGTGAAGAAAATCAATACCAATTAAGTACTTCGAGTTGAAACCCCACACACCAATTGATGCAAACCAAACATCCCATGACACCACAAAAAGCCACATGATAGCAATTGATTGGAACAGAATTTTCCATCGCTTATAAAAATGTCCAAGTTTATTGAAACTTAAGACCAAAGGAAATGCAATAGCTAAAATATTAATCCAAAGATATAGCTTGCCCATTACTTGGCATTTTTAAGAAATTTGAACGGAACAATTAGCATTCCAAAGCACTCTCCCAATTCCTTTTCTAAATGTTTGTGATGCACCTTATGTGCTTTTCTGATTGCCTTAAGATACCGATGGTTGGTGCGTTTGAATAAACGAAATCGCTGGTGAATAAAAACATCATGAATCAGAAAATATGCAATGCCGTAAAGTGCTATCCCTACACCAACAAAAAATAAATAAAAGTAGTCTTCGAGGCTACTTCCTATAATGAAACAACTAGCACTTGGTATTGCAAATATCAGAAAGAAGGCATCATTTTTTTCAAAGAAACCTGGATTAACCTGATGATGGTCTTTGTGAAGAGCCCAAAGAAATCCGTGCATGATGTACTTATGAGTAAACCAGGCAACAAACTCCATTAGAGCAAATGTTCCGAATGAAATAAGAAAATAGCTTAAATAATTCATAAGAAATATGAACCAAGTGACAACCGAACTTTAGATGTAAATAATAATCTAATCTTAGTATAATTAGGTACTCTTAATCTATTAGTTAGAAGTTCTTCAAAACTGGCGTTTTCTAATTTCTTGAATAGTTTGAAATAATAACGATATGCTGTGTATACACCATATTTTGAGTTTGACGGTAGTCGATTAATAGCCTCTAACGCGTGGACGAAGTCCTGCTTAATGTCTGCTTGTATTTTTTCTTTTAGTTCAGGAGTCCATTCATGATTGTTCATTCCAGGGAAATAGATTCTTCCTAGGTTGTCTTTGTCAGCTTTTAAATCTCTTAAAAAGTTAACTTTTTGAAAAGCGGAACCAAGACTCATCGCACCTGGTTTTAAGCTTTCGTATTGTGTAGCATCTCCTTTACAAAAAATCTTCAGACACATTAGCCCTACAACTTGAGCACTTCCAAGAATATACTTGTCGAACGTTTCTTGATCATATTTTTGGTCTTCTAGGTCCATCTCCATACTATCAAAAAAAGCATCAATAAGCCATTTGTCAATTTGGTAATAATTTACTGCATGTTGGAAACTATTAAGTATTGGGTTTAGACTTATTTTTATATCGATAGCCTGAAAAGTTTGACTTTTAAAATCATCCAAAAGTTTTTTTTTGTTAAATTCATGAAATGAATCTACAATTTCGTCAGCTAGTCTAACAAAACCATATATGGCATATATAGGTTCGCGAATAGATTGATGTAACATTTTGATACCCAAAGAAAAGGATGTGCTATATTCGTTCGTTACATGTTTACTAACATTTAGGGATATTTTATCGAATAATTCTTTCATAATTTAGTGGTTTAAATGAATTAGGTTAGCTACGATTTTTCCGGAGACAATAGCAGGTGGAACTCCAGGTCCAGGTACTGTTAGCTGACCAATATAATAAAGATTTTCGAGTTTATTGTTTTTACACTTTGGTTTTAGGAAGGCTGTTTGCCTTAAAGTGTTGGCTAATCCGTACGCATTTCCTTTGAATGAGTTGTATTCACTAATAAAATCTGCGTGAGCAAAACTTTCTTTAATTTCAATGTTTGGTCTGATATCTGTGCCCGTATGTTTTTCTAGGCGATCACATATTTGATTAAAATAAGCATCTTTAACAGTCTCGTTATCCTTTAATTCAGTTGAAACAGGAACTAAAAAAAATACATTTTCTTTACCCTCAGGGGCTACGCTTTTGTCAGTTTTACTTGGACAACAAATATAGAATAGCGGTTTTTTTGGCCATTTGTGAGTGTCGTAGATTTCTTCAGCATGGGAACTGAAATCTTCATCAAAAAATAGATTATGGTGCTTTATGCCATCTAACTTTTTATTTAAGCCCACATAATACAGTAAACTACTTGGAGCCATTGTGCGTTTTTCCCAATAGGTTTCGGAATACATTCTAAAAGGTTTGGCAAGTAATTTTTGTTCTGTGTGGTGGTAATCAGCACCACTGACTACAATGTCTGCCGAATGTATTTTTTGATTTACTTTTAGGCCAGTACATCGATTATTTGACGTAACAATTTCGGTCACATTAGCGTTGGTATGAAATTTCACACCTAACCTTTCCGCTACTGACACCATTGCTTGTACTGTTTTGTTCATTCCGCCAAGCGGATACCATGTCCCTAAAGCCATGTCAGCATAATTCATTAAGCTATATAAAGCGGGTGTATTTTTGGGTTTTGCACCAAGAAAAAGTACAGGAAACTCAAGAAGTTCAATTAATTTGGGATGTTTGAAATAATGCCTTATGTGCTTGCTTATCGACTTAAACAAATCTAGACTAGTTGCTTTGATAGCTGTGTCTAGGCTTATAAATTCAGTGACCGATAAAGAGGGTTTAGTTACAAAATCTCCCATGCCAACTTCATATTTTATTTTAGCTTCATCCAAAAATTCTCTTAATTTTTCTCCAGATCCTTTCTCGTATTTTTCAAAATATGCGGTTAAATCTTCAATTTTTGCTGGGATATCATCAGGTTGGTCTTTCCAAAATACTCGATAGCTTGGGTCTAATCGTTTTAAGTCATAAAAGTCTTTTACTGAAGTACCGAAGTCATTAAAAAAGTTTTCAAATACATCAGGCATCCAATACCAACTTGGACCCATATCAAAGGTAAATCCATTGATTTGTTTTATTCTAGCTCTTCCGCCAAGCGAACTATTTTTTTCAAAAACTTCAACTTCATATCCTTGTTTAGCTAAGTAGCATGCATTTGATAGAGCTGAAAACCCTGAACCTATAATCGCAATTTTCAACTGACCTCCCATGATTGTTAAATGTAAAAATAGCTATTTAACAATGATTCTTTAAATCATCGATGGTAGAAATGAAATGAATATTTGAATGTTGATAGGTTGTTTTGTATGAATCGGGTAGGCCGTGAACGAGAATTTTGTGGTTTTTGAACATTTTGATCATATTATCTAGATATGCATCAATTCTCTTCTTTGATCGAAATATTGTAAAAGCACAAACAATATTTTTTGCATTTGTGTTGATGCTGCATTCTTCGACATCAGCAATTGGAACGTTAGCTCCTAAGTAAATACACTCACAATTTTCTTTTCTTAAAATATAATAAGAGTAGAGAAGACCAATTTCGTGAAACTCAGTTTCAGGCAAGAAAAGTACAAATCTGTTTTCTGAATGAACAAACGGTAAGCTGTTTATTGCCGAAAAAAGTTTTTGTCTAACGAGCTGGCTTGTAAAGTGTTCATGAGACGGATTCAATTTGTTAATAGTCCACATCAATCCAATTTTGACTAAAAGTGGGCTTATTATAGTTTCAATGGTTTCTTCTGTACCAAATTCATCAATACTTTTCTGGTATACAGATTCAAAAAGCTTATTATCACATTTTAATGTTGCTATGATTAAGTCATTAATGAGTGATGCTTTAGCTGTGTCAATATTTTGTTTTTGTAACTCTTCAATTTTGTTATTAAGATCTTCAGCAGACAACGCACTAGCTTTACTTATCTTCATGCCGTGGTCGAGAACAGAAACAAGATTTAGTAATTTTTTCAAGTCATCGTGATCGTAATACCTAATATTAGTTGGAGTTCTTTTGGGATCGAAAATAGAATATCTTTTCTCCCAGGTTCGAATAGTATGGGCTTTAATACCGCTAATATTCTCTAAATCCCTAATACTCAACGTGTTAATCATCTATATAGCTAATTATGCTAAATATAATACAATAAAAGGAGGTGTTTTGTTTGGAAATACTAGAAAAAAAGCCACTTCAATGCAAATTAACAAGACTTCACATCCAGCCCATTTCTACTCTAGTCTTGTTTTTTTTACTACATTTTTTTCTAGAGGAGCAAGAAATAATGACAAGGGAAAGGATTAAAATTATTACAAGTTTTGATTTAATCATTTTGTGCATTAGGTTAAAAACGTTAACGAGAATTTTTTATTTCAACGATTGAAGAGCATCTAGGTATCTTTCGGGAGTTTCACCATCTGCAGCAATCTGATAATCTTCGTATGAACAGGGAACGGTTAATGTAAGATTTATATTATTAGGTTCTGCTGGATGCTCGATTTTCATCCACCATCGAGATGTTCGTTTACTTTTAATGAATACTATGGGGGTATTATTATAATTAAAGTCGCATCGATATTTTATAAAATCTTGATGCGATTCAGGCTTGTCATCCATGCGACTATTAAACCCACTAATAAAGTACCATATTATTTGAGCACAAAGAGCAGCAGTTAATTCTCTTTCGTCTAGGCGTGGTAAATAACCGAAAATGCCAAAACAAGAATTGTAATCACTTATGCCTGCATACTTTGCTATTTGGCAGGCTTCATCACTTGTTAATCCGCTTGGACTAATAGTTTCCTTAGCAGGAGCATCAGCATGTTGAATGGCATTGATGTCAAATAAAACTAAATTAGAGTTTCTCAAGTATAGCTCAGATTCTTCTATGTTTTTTTTGAGATTACCTAATCTAACAATGCTGTGGTTTTTACTTTTTGTTGTTGCAAGTTCTTCAGGAGATACGAAGTGATTTTGATATGCAAGTGCATTTATTTTACATATATTTTCAGGATTATCTACATATATTTTACTAAATAGTTGATTTTCAGAAACGGGTATTTTTGATGAAATACAGGAAATCTGCATTTGATTCTTCGACCCTTTCACACCTCGATATAGTTCGAAACCTTGATTAATTTCTTTCCCAATAAATACGGAAGTAATATCTAAATTTCTTAATTCTTCAATGATGAGGTATAAAGCTGATTGATTTTCGTGTTCCTCATCATGAGCCTTTAAATTGCCAAGATCAACAATGCTGTTTGCTGTATGGTTTAATTTACTCAGTTGGTAAAGGTGTTTACGAATACCATTGCAGTCTTCACCGTATCCAATTAATGCAATCTTAGCTTGCTTAAGCTTAGGAAATTCAGAAATGTAAGCATCGACTATCGATCCAAGTTCGTGAGATGATGAAGTAATGTCCAAATTTATTTTATTGAAGTAATGTTCAAGCATTCAATATATTCGTGGTTCACAAAATTAAACGAAGAATCTCATGATTTTTGCCGTAACTGGATCCAATGGTTTTTTAGGTGTACACATTATTCATCACTTACTTAAAATGGGTCATGAAGTAAGGGCAATTCATAGACCAAAATCAGTGTTTGATGAATTTGAATTAGTTAAATCATATCATGCTCTTCCATCGAGTACTTATGACCAACTTGTTTGGTGTGAATGTGAGTTGTATGATGTTACAGGTCTACAAGAAATTTTTCAAGATTGTGATTACGTTATTCATTTGGCAGGATTGATATCTTATTCGAAGAGAGATCGTGAAAAAATGATTCGAGTGAATCAAGGGTACACGGCCAATGTTGTAAATGCTGCTATTGATTCTGACGTGAAAAAATTATTGTACAGTAGTAGTATAGCTGCTTTGACTAAAAATGATAAGAACGAAATTATTAATGAGGATAATTTATGGTCTTCAGAACAACCACATAGTTTTTATGGATTCTCCAAATATTTAGGGGAATGTGAAATACTTAGAGGTAAAGAGGAAGGCCTGTCTGTAGTGATGGTAAATCCAGGTATTGTTCTTGGATATGGAGATTGGGAAAAAGGGTCCAATCAGCTTTTTAAAAATGCATTTAAGCAGTTTTACTTTTTTAGTCGTGGAGTTACTGGATTTATAGGGGTTAGAGACGTTGCTAAAGTCATGGAAAAGCTTTGTTTGTCCAAGGCAAATGGAGAGCGATTTATCCTCGTATCAGAAAATAAAACATTTGAAAGTATTGCTAAAACGATGGCAGTTAAATTCAAAAAAAGGAAACCGTTTATAGAGGTCAAAGGTTTTATATATCAAACGATATATTTTATTATTTCATTGATGGAATTTTTAGGAATCAATGGAATGTTATCGAGAGAGACAGTAAAGGCAAGCATTTCAAAGAATCAGTTTTCAAATCAAAAAGTGAAAGACTTTTTAAATTTTGAATTTGAATCCATGGATTCGTGCCTAGAAAGAGTTTGTGAAGAGTATAAAAAAAGCCCTTCTTCATAGAAAAAGGGCTTTGAATTATTATTGATTCACTATTATTCTTCTGCTTTTTCTTCAGTTGCTTCTCCTTCTTCTGATGGATTTTCTTCTCCTTCACCCTCTCCATCGGCAGCACTTCTAGCAGCACGTGTTACAACACATGAAACAATGGAGTTATTTTCAGAATCAAGTAATTGAAGCTTATCAACCTGAATATCTTTTACTTTTACACTCTTTCCAATCTCAAGGTCATTTATATCAACTTCAATAAACTCAGGAAGGTCTGCTATTAAACCTGATACGTTTAACTTTTTAATTTTAAGCTGTAATTTTCCACCTGCAATAACTCCAGGAGAATTTCCTACAATTTTAACAGGCACAGATATAGATAGTGGACTTTTATCGTCTACTTCATAGAAATCAGCATGGATAATATCCTCTGATACAGGGTGAAACTGCATTTCTTGTACTTTAGCAAGCTTTATATTTTTTCCAACGGAAACCTGTACAAGGAACGTGTTTGGAGTATATACTAAATGCTTAAAGTCAGCTTGATAAACAGAAAAATTCACATTTTCATTTTTACCATAAATTACGCAGGGTACTTTCCCTTCTTTTCTCACTTTTTTGGTGGCGGATTTTCCTAACCCGTCTCTTACATCACCTTTTAATGCGATTACTTTCATTTTACTAAATATTAAATTCTTATTTTAAATTAATTCTTTTTGGTATGAGTCAGAGATGTTAAATAAGGAACTTATTGATCCAAATTCACTGACACTTCTTATAGCGTTTGCAAAAAGATTATCAACGCTAAGTACTTTAATTTTACTGTAATTTCCATTTTTGATAGGTATGGTATCACAAAGTACAATTTCTTCTAATACGGAGTTTTCTAAATTTTCATATGCTTTGCCACTAAGTACTGGGTGGGTACATACTGCTCGTACGGATTTCGCTCCTTTTTCTTTAATAAGTGCCGCTGCTTTACACAAGGTATTTGCAGTGTCACAAATATCATCTATCAAAACAACATCCTTACCTTTAACATCACCAATAATTGTCATCGACGCAATTTCATTGGCACGTTTTCTTGCTTTATCACAAATAACCATTTCTACACCCAGAAATTTCGCAAATTCACGCACACGTTTTGTTGCACCTACATCAGGTGCAGCAAGTAATAAATTTTCAGCAGGCAAACTTTTAATGTATGGGATAAAAATGACTGTTGAGTCAAGATGATCAACAGGGATATCGAAAAAACCTTGAATTTGTGGTGCATGTAAATCCATAGTCATTACTCGGTCTGCTCCAGCTGCAGTTAAAATATTTGCAACCATTTTGGAACTAATAGGGACTCTTGGTTTGTCTTTTCTGTCTTGCCTTGCTAGTCCAAAATATGGGATTACTGCAACAACTTTATGAGCCGAAGCTCTTTTAGCTGCATCAATAAGCATTAGTAATTCCATCGTGTTATCTGCAGGAGGCATGGTAGATTGAATGATAAAAACATCACACCCACGAACAGTCTCGTCTATGCATGGTTGGAATTCTCCGTCACTAAAGCTATTTAGGGTAACGCTACCTAGGTTTTGACCATAAGCTTTGGCAATCTTTTCTGCAATGGAATGAGATCCAGATCCAGCAAAAATTTTTACTTTATTTATAAACGAGGGCATATTCTTTGTTTTACTTTCACTGCTTTTGGCAGTTATCATAAACTATTGGAATCTATATTCCTTTAGACTATGTTTATTATAAGAGAAATAAATAAATTTATTTCTCTTATAATCTAGTTGGCCGACCAGGGCTCGAACCTGGACTCTTCTGTACCAAAAACAGACGTGTTGCCAGTTACACCATCAGCCATTTTGGGCTGCAAATTTATAGTTGTTTTTTTAATTTGCAACATCACTCATGAATTGAATTTGAAATATCTTCATTTCTTCATGTGTGAATTCTCCATCAAACTCGTTTACAGCAGCATCAATACTTCCGGAATCATCCGATTTGAAGTAATCATAAATTTCGTCTCTCCCTTCTTCATCTATGATTTCATCGATATAATAGAGTAAGTCTACTTGTGTTCCAGAAAATACGATGGCTTCTAATTCTTCGATTAACTCCTCATAATCCAACCCTTGGCCTTTAGCAATATCTTCAATCGAAACTTTTTTGTCAATATTTTGAATGATATGAATTTTACGAGCACTCTTGTTAACTACTGATTTTAATACCAAATCGTCAGGCCTTTCGATATTATTCTCATCTACGTAATTAGATATCAGTTGAATGAAAGGTTTACCGAACTTTTTAGCTTTATTTTTACCTACACCAGTAATGTTTTCCATTTCATCCATGGTGATAGGAAATTTAAATGCCATATCCTCCAAAGAAGTTTCTTGGAAGATTACATAGGGAGGAAGACCCATATCTTTGGCTACTTCTTTTTGAAGTTCTTTTAGTTTGGCATAAAGCTCTTTGTCATATACCGCCTCTAGCTGAATGGACTCAAAATCAGCATCACTTATGGCATCATATTCCTTATCTAAGGCAATTTGAACACTTGTTGGTTTTGCAATGTAATTCAAGCCTTCTTTACTAATAGAAAGCAGACCATACAATTCAATATTTTTGATGATTAGATTATTAATTTGACCGTATCTAATGAGGGTTTTCCAATAATTCTCATTTTTATCTTTACCAAAACCAAATAATTCATGTAGGTTGTGCTTATATGCTTTCACCTCGGGTGAGGCTTTACCCATTAGTATATTGATGATATGTTTTAATCCAACTTTTCCATCGGTAAACTGGATAGCTTTCAAAGCAGCAACTAAAGCGTCAGTAGCTTCTTCAGTTTCTCGAGGACTTCGGCAATTGTCACACATTTTGTCACATTTTTCAGCGTCAAAATTTTCACCAAAATAATGCAGTAATGATTTTCTACGACATTGTGATGATTCTGCAAAAAAGGCCATTTCAGAAATTAACTGAGTGCCAATTTCCCGCTCGGCTACGGGCTTGTCTTTCAGGAATTTTTCTAATTTTTCGGTGTCTTTTGGGTTAAAGAAAAGAACACAATCGCCATCCATGCCGTCTCTACCTGCTCGTCCAGTTTCTTGATAGTATCCTTCCAATGACTTAGGCACATCGTAATGTATAACGAAGCGAACATCAGGCTTATCAATACCCATACCAAATGCAATTGTGGCACAAATTACATCAGCATCTTCCATTAGAAATTTATCTTGATTACCTGCTCGGGTTTTGGCATCTAATCCTGCATGGTAAGGAAGTGCATTGATGCCATTTGCTTGAAGTATCTCCGATACTTCTTCTGTTTTTTTTCTACTTAGACAATATACAATACCGCTTTTACCTTTTCTTTTATTGATAAAAGAAATAAGGTCTTTCATGGTTTGAGCTTTACTTCCCTTAGGTAAAACTTCATAGTAGAGATTAGCCCTATTAAACGATGATTTAAAAACTTGAGCATCGAGCATATTCAACGTTTTTTGAATATCCAATTGTACCTTGGGTGTAGCTGTAGCTGTAAGTGCTATCATAGGTACATCATCAATTTCTTTTACAATCTGTTTTATTCTACGATATTCAGGTCTAAAGTCATGACCCCACTCAGAAATACAGTGGGCTTCGTCTACTGCTACAAAACTTAATTTCACTGATCGAAGGAAGTCGATAGTTTCATCTTTTTTTAGTGTTTCTGGGGCAACATAAAGCATTTTAGTACGACCTTCTGAAACATCTCTTTTTACTCTCTCAGTTTGTGTTTTTGTAAGAGAGGAATTTAAAAAATGAGCAATAGAATCATTTTCACCAAAACCCCTAATAGCATCAACTTGGTTTTTCATTAAAGCGATGAGAGGTGATATAATGACGGCTGTACCGTTGCTGATTAATGCAGGTAGCTGATAGCAAAGAGATTTTCCAGCTCCTGTTGGCATAATGACAAAACAATCGTTTCCTTTAAGTATTGTGGATATAACTTGCTCTTGCATTCCTTTGAATGAGTCAAACCCAAAAAACTCTTTGAGGCTAGCCTCTAAATCCAAAACTTCTGTAGTCATTATTTTATTTTACGAATATCCAACGAATTTAAATACTAATATAATACACTTTGTATCACTTGCAGAAATAATTTTTTAATTTGCATCAAATTACATGACGGAATCGAAAGATATTCTCAAAATTGGTAAAGACACCATATTGTTAGAAAGTAAAAGTCTTGAGAAATTAAGCAATTTACTCGACACACACTTTTCAAATGTAGTTACTAAAATACTTTCTTCTGAAGGAAGAGTTGTTGTGACAGGCATTGGAAAAAGTGCCATTATTGGCCAGAAAATGGTTGCTACATTTAATAGCACAGGTACACCTGCTTTATTTATGCATGCCGCTGATGCTATACATGGTGATTTAGGAATGATTCAAAATCACGATATTGTAATTTGTATTTCGAAGAGTGGAAATAGCCCCGAAATTGTGGCACTTGTTCCATTGATATCAAATGCAGGCAATAAATTAGTTGGTATGACTGGAAATTTGGATTCATTTTTAGCAAAAAATTGTGATTTCTTACTTGATACAACGGTGGATTCAGAAGCCTGTCCAAATAATCTTGCTCCAACCACGAGTACGATTGCTCAAATGGCAATGGGCGATGCTTTAGCCGTGGCTCTAATTAAATGCAGAAATTTCAAGTCTGAAGATTTTGCAAAGTATCACCCTGGTGGAGCTTTGGGTAAAAAGCTCTATTTAACATTGGGAGATATTGCAAGTAAGAATCCATTACCAGTAGTTGATCATATGGATGCATTGCCCCAGTGCATTGTTGCAATGACAGAAGGAAGAATGGGAGCAGTTCTTGTGTTGTCTAATTCAAAAATTGTAGGAATTATCACAGATGGAGATTTAAGAAGAATGCTAACGAGAGGTTCAGATATGACCTCAAATGCTCTTTTAGAAAAACACTTTAAAGCTCATGAGGTCATGACGCCACAACCTAAAACTATGAATGAAGATGAATTAGCGATTGAGGGAGTTAATTTTTTGAAAGAAAATAAGATAAATCATATTGTTTTATCTAAAGAAAACCAACCATTGGGCATGGTTCATGTTCAAGATTTGATAAGAGAAGGAATTGTATGAAAATATTAAAAGACACATATGCAGTGATTTTAGCTGGAGGGATTGGAACTCGGTTTTGGCCAGTTAGTAGAGAATCACGACCTAAGCAATTTGTCGACATCTTAGGAACTGGAAGCACCTTAATCCAAGAGGCATATAATCGATTCTTGAACCTTGTGCCTCAGGAAAATATTTTCATTATTACAAATCAAAACTATGTTGATTTAGTTAAAGAACAATTACCCTTAATTACAGATAATCAAATACTTGGAGAACCGTTAGGTAAGAACACAGCGGCATGTGCAGCTTATGCAGCCAATAAAATTTCGGAGTTTTCTAATAATGGTGTTCTTATTGTTGCTCCAAGCGATCATTTAATTCAAGACACTAACGCATTCAATAATCAGATTTTCACAGCTCATGATTACGCAAAAAATAATGATGCCCTAGTTACTCTTGGTATAAAACCACATAGACCAGATACAGGTTATGGCTACATTCAGTTTGAGCCTAATGCAATTTCAGATGGCATTAATAAGGTGAAAACATTTACAGAAAAACCACCACTGGAGTTAGCTGAGAAATTTTTAGATAGTGGCGAATTTTTATGGAATAGTGGAATGTTTATTTGGAGTATTCCAACTATTCTGAAGGCTCTAAACAATTTTTTACCAGAACTAAATTTAAGTTTTTCAGAGGTAAAAGGGGCATATAATACTTCATTAGAAAAGCAACATATTGATCGAATTTATTCTTCTATACCAAGTATTTCTATTGATAACGGTATATTAGAAAAGGCCGAAAATGTATATGTTTTGCCTTCAGAGTTTGGCTGGAGTGACTTAGGAACATGGAAAAGTGTTCACGAAAATATTCAAGGGGAGGATTCTAATACGGTTTTAAATGTTAATCTACTCGCTATTGATGCTACTAATAATCTAGTCGTTTCTGAAAAAGAAAAGTTGGTGGTAATCAAAGATTTAGACGGATATTTTATTATAGATACGGATGATGCTCTTTTAATATGTAAAAAAGATCAAGAGCAAGAAGTTAAGAAGTTAGTTGGAGATATTAGAAAGCAATACAACGGTAAGTACAATTGATGATTAATTATTTTCTATCAATTCTATTTTTTACAATCTCTTTTTCAGAATACATTGATTCCCCAGAAAATCAAAATCAGATAGTTAATGCCGAGTCATTGCAACAATTTTTTGAGGAATTAGCTCAAATTAAATCTAAAGAAAACAAAGTAGTTTCTGTGGTTCATATTGGGGATTCTCACATCCAAGCTAATTATCTGACAGGAAAGGTTCGAACACTGTTTCAAAATAATTTTGGTAACGCGGGTAGGGGGGTAGTTTTTCCATATAAGATAGCTGGAAGTTATGGCCCAAATGACGTTCAATTTAGCTATGATGGTGATTGGAAGTATTGTTCGATTAAAAAGGATTTTGAGTCAAATAAAATTGGTTTAGTGGGTTACTCGGTCTCACCCTTGCCTAATGCAGAATTATCTATTAAGGTTTTGGAAGAAGGGGGTTCAACATTTAAAAAGATTACAATTTTTGATGATTTTGGGACGCTTTTACCAGTAATAGATTCTAATTTGATAACATGGGAGAGGAATAGTAATTATACATTTATCCAATCAGATAAGCCATTAAGTCAAATCCAATTTAGATCGACCCATTCATCAAATATTCACCCTGACATACACGGTATTATTTTAAAAAATGACTCAAGCGGTATTATATATCATTCGGCTGGTGTGAATGGAGCAACTGCTTCTCAATATCTCAGAAGTTCAGATTTTCAAACACAAATTATAGACTTAGATGCCAAACTAACCATTATTAGTTTTGGTACAAATGATAGCTATACTTATCCAAGCAGATTCTGCTCAGCTTGTGTGAAAGAAGATTTTAAACAAATAATTCAACGCATTAAAAATCAAGATTCAAGCATGTCGATTTTGATTACAACACCTTCTGATCATTTTTTTAAACGTAGATATTCAAATAAAAATATTGAAAAACTTTGCAAAGTTTTATACGAAATAGCTGATGAAGAAGATGTTGCTTTATGGGATTTATACAAAGTTATGGGAGGTAAAAACTCAATCTTAGAATGGCAAAAAAAGTCTTTGGCTCGAAGAGATTTAATCCATTTTACAAAAGAAGGATATGAAATGCAAGGCAAATTGCTTTATGAAGCATTGATGTATCATTATGAGAGTGATTTTAACTTATGATTAGTTTCGACAACATCTTTAGCTTCTCTTCAGATCAACCACTTTTATTTAGTCAATACCTTTTTTTGATGCTATTCACTGTGATGTTTGGATTTTTTGCACTAATCCATAAACACAACAGAATTAGGAATAGCTATCTATTGGCCTTCAGTTTGTTTTTTTACTATAAATGCAGCGGTTTTTACTTTATTCTACTACTAGTTAGCATCATTTTTGATTATATATTTGGTTTCAAAATATTCAATAGTGAAGGATGGCGTAAGCGATTTTTTTTATTTTTAAGTATCCTCACAAACCTTGGACTACTTTTTTATTTTAAGTATTCCTATTTCATTGTTGATACTATAAATTCTATAGCGGGTTCAGAATTTCAAGCTTTAAATTTTATGGCAATGTTTTCTAATAATGTGTTTCAATCTAAATTTAGTATTACAGAAATCATTTTGCCAGTGGGTATTTCGTTCTATACATTTCAAACCCTCAGCTATAGTATAGATATTTACAGGGGTAAAATTAAACCGTGTAGTCGTTTTCTTGATTTTGCTTTTTTTGTTTCATTTTTTCCTCAGCTAGTTGCAGGTCCTATTGTTAGGGCTATTGATTTCCTTCCACAAATCAATAAACCTTATTTTTTAAGTAGAAGAGGCTTTGGGAATGCAGTCTTTTTGATTGCAACTGGTTTAGTAAAAAAGGTAGTAATCAGTGATTACATCAGCGTCAATTTTGTTGATCGTGTATTTGATGCTCCAGAAATTTATAGTGGATTTATGAATTTAGTTGCTGTTTATGGATACTCCATTCAGATTTATTGTGATTTTTCAGGATACTCGGATATGGCCATAGGGATTGCAGCCTTGTTAGGATTTAAACTACCAATCAATTTTAATAGTCCATATAAATCTAAAAGCATTACAGAGTTTTGGAGAAGATGGCATATATCTCTCTCTACATGGCTTCGTGACTATTTATACATTTCTATTGGTGGTAATCGAAAGGGTAAAATTCGGACGTACATAAATCTTTTAATAACTATGTTACTAGGTGGGTTGTGGCACGGAGCAGCTTTAAAATTTATTATTTGGGGAGGTATTCACGGTTTAGGACTGGCTATTCACAAGTTTTGGTCTAGTTTGATTACAGTAAGAAAGAATTTCCTTTGGAGTTTTTTATCAATGCTAATTACTTTTCATTTTGTAGCATTTTGTTGGATGTATTTTCGTGCCATTGATATAAAAACGGTTGATACTATGATTCATAAAATATTTTTTGATTTTGATGTAAGCGGAATAACTAATCGTATTGAAGGTTACTGGAAGCCAATGTCTCTCATAGTGTTTGGCTTTTTCATTCATTTATTACCATACAGATTTAAGGAGAGCTCAAAGAATTTTTTCTCTAATATGCCTATTTATTTGCAAGTCGTAGGGATTAGCTTTTTGATTTTTATTATATACCAAGCAAAATCTGCTGAAATACAGCCTTTTATTTATTTTCAGTTTTGACGTTTTAGTGGCGTTTTCTTATGAAAAAATTTAAACTCTCAGACAACAAAAAAAGATGCGAATGGTGCTTAAAAGATGAGCTGTATGTAAAGTATCATGATGAAGAGTGGGGAGTGCCTTGTCATGATGACAATTTATTATTCGAGTATTTATTTCTTGAGACGTTTCAAGCAGGCTTGAGTTGGCATACTATTTTAAAAAAAAGAGAAAATTTTAGATTAGCTTTTGATCAATTTGAGGCATACAAAATTGCAAGATACAATGCTTTTAAAGTTGATATACTTTTCAAAAATCAAGGAATTATAAGACATAAAGCAAAGATTTTAGCAGCTATAAATAATGCCTAAAAATTTTTAGAAATTTAAAAAGAATATGGGTCATTTGATAAGTACATCTGGCAATTCACAAACTATAAAACATTAGTAATAAAAATTGCTACATGGGATGACGTAAAGCCAAAGATACCTCAAAGTGATGCAATGGATCTAGATCTCAAAAAGCGTGGTTTTAAATTCATTGGCAGCATTACATGTATGGCATATATGGAGGCTATTGGAATGGTCAGTGACCATTTTAATTACTGCTGGAAAATTAAAATGGCAAAAATAAAAATAGATACTTTAAACAAGCTCCAATAATGAGTTAAATTTAGTGTTGAATTTACAGGTCGAATTTTGTTAGCTTTGCTCACAAATGGGTTTGACCAAATCATATTCAATAATTGGGTTTATAGTGACACTGATATTATCGTTAATTATAGCTAGTAATATTGAATCTTATCGTCACCCGGAGAGTGTTAATTTTTTAAGAGATAGTCTACTTGAGTCATTAGAATTTCAAAAAGAAAAGTCAGATAATCCAACTTTGGACGGAACATTTGATCAGTTTATCTCTGATTTAGAGTATAATCTCATTGAAAGACGGTATAAAAAACTCAGTTTGACTCGAATAATAGGCTGCATCGTTGCTCTTTTTGGAAGTGTTTTCTTAAGACAGAAGAAAAAAATAGGGTTACATTTATTTCTAGGTGGTAGCTTATTTGCTTTGGTGGGTAGTTTTTATTTTACAGGGTTCAGTTTATCGGGTTGGGTATTAAACTTCAGTTTTCTCGTTTTCACACTCATAAGTGGCTTGTATTTCATCAAAAAAAGGATTCATCTTATTTAATGTCTAGAAGAGCTATTCTAACCGATGGGTTACTTTACCTGAAAACCTTAACTCCATTGCGTTTGATTAACACTTTTAAAATTTTCGTAAGTTATCATGTCAGTAAGCGGCTAAAAAAAAATTATCACTCAGGCTATCCTGTTTCGATTTCAATTGAGCCAACAACTAGTTGTAACTTGAGATGCCCAGAATGTCCGAGCGGTCTACGATCGTTTAGTAGACCAATAGGAATGCTCGAACCAGAGCTTAACAAATCAATCATTGATCAGCTCCACAAGGAACTGACCTATATTACGTATTACTTTCAAGGAGAACCTTATTTAAATAAAGATTTTCTTTCAATGGTAAGTTATGCAACTGAACGAAATATTTATACTGCAACTTCAAGTAATGGGCATTATTTTAATGATAAAAATTGCCAAAAGACTGTTGAAAGTGGACTGAATCGTCTAGTTATCTCCATTGATGGAACGAATCAAGAAAGTTATTCCAAATATCGGATAGGTGGGGATTTTAAAAAGGTAGTTGAAGGAACAAAAAATATGGTTGAATGGAAGAGACAATTAAAATCAAATACACCATTTATCATATGGCAATTCATTGTTTTTAGGCACAATGAAAGTGAAGTTGATGATATCAAAGAAATGGCCAAAGAACTAGGGGTAGATCATCTAGCCATAAAAACTGCTCAGATATATAACTTTGAATCAGGGAGCGATTTATTACCACAAAACCCGAAGTATTCGAGATACATAAAAAAAGGCTTGTCCTACAAAATAAAAAATGGTTTGTTGAGTCATTGTTGGAGGATGTGGCACGCCTGTGTTGTTACTTGGGATGGAAAAATAGTTCCATGTTGTTTTGATAAAGATGGGACTTATCAATTGGGAGGTCTTGTTAAACAATCGTTCAAATCAATTTGGAAAGGAGACGAGTATAATCGGTTTAGAAGGTTAATTTTAAAAAGCAGAAGCAATATAGATATTTGTCAAAATTGTTCTGAAGGTACAAAAATTCGCGGGTGAATTAGTAAAATTATTTTTGAAGTTTAGTCATAATAATGTAATATTGCTTACTTAAAAAGTTTAAAATTATGAATAAAAACCTACTCAAATCAAGTCTCTTCCTATTAATATTTTCATCATTCTTTGTTAATGCTCAGACTTCATACAAGAAATTTGGGTTTGAGGTAAATGGTGGTCTTCGCGAGTATCATGGTGATTTAGGTTCGTCATTATACTTTAAAAATAGTCCTGATTATCAGGGTATTGGTGGTGCTTTTGGTATGTATGTCAATTCATCTTTTGATGTTAATATTTATGGTAGTGGTGGGGATATCGGTTTTTATAAGACCATATATGACGTTGAGAGAGCAGATTACACTAGGGTTGGATTTAGATCACGAGTAACCGAGGGAATGATTGGGTTAACCTATAAATTTAACAATGGTTATATCCTTGATGAAGATGCAAGATTCAAGCCTTTTATTAGAGCTGGATGGGGTGCTATGTCGTCTGTTTCAAAATTCACACCTGAAACATTGAGCCCTAAATATGAAGGTTACCGTTTAGATAGATCTTGGATTGCTTCTCACTGGAATGCTGGTCTAGGACTAAAAGTGAGAGTGTCTGATGGTATTGACTTAGTAATTAGTGAGCAGTTCAATTACTCGTTTGATGATAATTACGATGCAAGTCCATACGTGGTTTCTGGTGCACGTTTGAATAGTGCTCAAGAAGGCAACAAACCACTACATGACATTTATGCATATCACTCTTTTGGGTTGGTATTTAACTTTGGTGGAGATGGGGGAAGCTCATATAGAATTAAAGATGAGGATGATGACGGAATTAGTGATGATTTTGATATCTGTCCTAATACACCAATCAATTATGCTGTCGATACAGTTGGGTGTCCAATGGATGACGACAAAGATGGCGTGATAAACGAAGATGATAAGTGTCCTGATGTACCTGGATTACCTGAATTTAACGGATGTCCAGATTCAGATGGTGACGGTATTGTTGATTCTGAAGATAAGTGTCCTGATGTACCTGGATTACCTGAATTTAACGGATGTCCAGATTCAGATGGTGATGGTATTGTTGATTCTGAAGATAAGTGTCCACTCAAGGCAGGAACTGCAGAAGGACAAGGATGTCCAGATTCAGATGGCGACGGTATTTACGATCACGTTGATGTTTGTCCAGCTACTCCAGGAATAGTGGAGAATAAAGGTTGCCCTGAAATTAAGGAAGATATCAAAGAGAAAATAAGACTCGCTGCCAAAGGAATATTGTTTGAAAGTGGAAAAGACATTATCAAGTCTGAGTCTTTTGAGAATTTAAATGTCTTAGCTGAAATTTTGAAAGAGTATAAAGAAGCAAAAGTTGTAATTGAGGGGCATACAGATAGTCAAGGTGAGGATGCAGATAATCTTGTTCTTTCTCAAAAGAGAACAGAGTCTGTAAAGAGCTACCTTGTTTCTAAAGGAGTTGAAGGAAGTCGTATGTCAGCAGTTGGTTATGGAGAATCTAAACCAGTTGCAGACAACTCTACTGCTAAAGGAAGGGCTTCAAATAGACGCGTAGACTTCAAGTTAGTATACTGATATTTACCATAAAACTAAACTAGAATAGAGATGGGAAGCGAGAGCTTCCCATCTTTTTTTTGATCAATCACACAAAATGATAGGGTTGAGTGTTTATCTAACTAATTTCGTAGCTATATTTAATGAATAAAATTTTTCAAAAACTCAAACACAAATGGAATATTGAATCCAACCTTCAATTACTTTGGATTTTTGTCATTTTTGCTATCACAGGTTCTTCGATTGTATTCGTTAGAAAACCCATTACCGAATATTTTTTCAGTAAGTCAACTTATGGCGAGTTGTTGTGGTACGAACTGATTATTACTATTGTTATTGTATATTTTATTTATCAACTATTCTTATTTGTAATAGGCAGTATTTTAGGACAACATAAATTTGTAAAGTGGTTTGTAATTAAGATGAATAAACGCATATTTTTTATTAAAAATAAATAATGGGGAAAGACGAGATTCTAAAAGCACTGAGTTATGTTGAAGATCCTGATCTTAAAAAGGATTTAGTTTCTTTGGGGATGATTCAAAATTTGACTGTAAATGAGCGTGAAGTGGCCTTTGATTTAGTTTTAACCACCCCAGCTTGTCCTATGAAAGATAGTATTGCTAATGCATGTAAAAATGCAATTTATACGATGGTTGACTCAGAGGCAAATGTAAAAATTAATATAACGTCTAACGTTCAACGGAGTAGAGACGACCAATCTGTTTTATCTGGAATTAAGAATATAATTGCCGTTGCATCTGGTAAAGGAGGTGTTGGCAAGAGTACATTTGCTATTAACCTGTCTAAAACATTGGCTATGGCAGGGGCAAAAGTCGGGTTGATGGATGCAGATATTCACGGTCCTTCAATACCTACCCTGATGAACACAACCGACAAAAAACCTGAAATGGATGGTGATTTAATGGTTCCAATCGAGAATGAGGGTGTTCAAACTATGAGTATTGGCTACATGGTGGATATGAAACAAGCTCTTGTTTGGAGAGGACCAATGTTATCAAAGGCAATTAGTCAGTTTTGTAGTGATGTGAAATGGGGCAATCTAGATTACCTAATTATAGATTTACCACCAGGTACTGGAGATATACATTTGAGTGTGGTTCAACATATTCCTATTAGTGGCGTGGTTCTAATTACAACCCCTGAGGAAGTTGCGGTTGCAGATACTCGAAAAGCTATCGATATGTTTCGCAATCCACATATAAATCAAAATATTCTTGGTATTGTTGAGAATATGAGCTTTTTTCAAACAGACGAGAATGGCGAGAAGTATTATCTTTTTGGCAAAGAGGGTGGCCTGAAATTAAGCGAAGAATCTTCCGTTGATTTTTTAGGTGAAATTCCCATAAAGGAAAATAAAAAGTTTGATAATATCCATAAAGACTATCTTGCCATTACAGGTAAAATTGTTCAAAAACTGTCTATTCTGGCTGCATCTAAATAAAAACAATAAATTTGAAGTTAAATGACAATGTCAGAAACTAAAATACAAGAGGCACTTGAAAGTGTAAGACCATTCTTGAAGCAAGACGGGGGTGATGTTGAGTTTGTTGCTTATGAAAATAACATCGTTAAACTTCGTCTTCTTGGTTCGTGTAGTACCTGTAGTATTAGTCATCTGACAATGAAGGCAGGCATTGAAGAAAGCATAAAAAAATTATTGCCAGAAGTTGAATCTGTTCTAGCCATCGAATAAAGGTAAGCTCGTTGTGAAACGATTTTATTCATATCAATCAATTCTTAATTTTATTAACACTTACAGTATTCTCGTTGCCATAGGTTCATTATCATCCTATTTGTTTTTCAGTAATTTATTTAATGTTAAACCAAACTATGTTTTAGCGTTAGGTCTATCGTTAAGTCTCTGGATTATTTATACGCTTGATCACTTATTAGATGGTTTGAGTATTGGAAAGGAAGCTTCTTCCATTCGACATCGTGAGCATTTTTTGAAGCACAAGCAAATAATTCGATGGATATTATCTGGTTTAATTATTTTGATTGGTCTTTCTTTTTGGGTTCCTCAAGTTTATTATGGCTATGTCTTATTCTTGTGTATATTGACATTATTACATTTTTGTATAAACTATTTTTTGTCTAGGAAGTACACTTTTTTGAGGTATTTAAAAGAAATATTTGTCGCATTAGTTGTTACAATAGGATTTGTTATCACCCCATTGATTGGGAATGAGGAATCTCTTAATTTAACTCAACTAATTTACATTTTCATTATTTTTTACTTCATCAATTTATCAAACCTATTGATTTTTTCTTTTTTTGATCAAGATCGAGATCTTAGAGACAAAATGCTTACAATAGCACATCTGTATAGTTATAGTAAATTAAGAAGATTAATTTATTTAGGAATTGGGATATCGATGATTATATTGGTTATTGGTTACATTAATTGTCATCTTACGTCGATTAGTTTTTTTGTATTTGCGTCAATGCAACTAACCCTTCTTTTTATTACTAGTTTTCCTTCTTATTTTAAATTTATTGATCGTTATAGATTTTTTGGAGACCTTATTTATTTATATCCGATTGTTGTTTTTCCATTCCTTGGTTAAAACAAGTTCGACATCTAGGTTCATATAAATCTTTTTCTCCTAATTTAACTTGATCGCCAGAGTTTGAAAAACGATAAGAAAATTGTGCTTCAGAACCACACTTCATACATATGGCATGTACCTTAGTTACTAACTCTGCCATTGCCATTAGACTAGGCATAACACCAAAGGGATTTCCTAAGAAATCCATATCTAAACCAGCAATGATGATTCGTTTATTATTATTTGCTAGTTGATTGCATACCTCAGCCAAGTTAGGACTAAAAAATTGGGCTTCATCTATTCCAATTACATCTACTTTGTCAGCCCAGTTTAATATTTCTTTGGGGTCATTAATCGGTGTAGAATCTATTTGATTTTCATCGTGCGAAACAATCTTTTCTTTATGATATCTAATTTCCATTTTAGGTTTAAATATATGCACTGTTTGGTTTGCTATTTTAGCACGCTTAATCCTTCGGATAAGTTCCTCTGTTTTTCCTGAGAACATAGATCCGCAAATAATTTCTATCCATCCCATACTATTTTTTTGTTTTGTATACATGCCCTGTTAATTACGAAGTGTCGAATGTAATATTATTTGATTTTATTCGTAGAAATTAATGAAAATGAGTAGAGATAAAATCCATGAAAAAATTGATGAACTTTTGGGAATGCTGAGTATTCATAACAGTAGGTTGAGCTTGCATTCAGAAAAGTTATCACAGCTGGATATCGATGTGTTCAGAAAACACTGTATTGATCTTTACGATGAGGTGAACAGTTTGGCTCTGAAGGGGAAGCTTAAAGCTCCCAAAGCTGAAGTTGTGAAGGAAGAAAAGATTTCTGTAAAAGAGGAGAAAGAATCCGTTTCACAAACGGAACAGAATAAAACATCAGTTAAGGAAGCTCCTTCAAAAAACGAAAATGAGGAAATGCTTTCTTTGTTTGAAAAATACAGTAATAACCCCATTTCTAGTATTGCTAAGGGAATGTCAATAGCAAAGCGATTCGAGTTTCAAAATGTGTTTTTTGATGGAGATAAGTCGGGTTATAATACATTTATAATTGAGATAGATAATGCTTCTAATCGAGATGAGGCATTTAAGATTTATAATGCATATAAAGTAAAAGGAAATTGGGATCATGAGGAGCTGAAAGATGAGCTAAAGGCTTTAATTTATAGAAAGTATGTTTAACTCCAATTAAAATTGAATGTATGGAAGCATATTCCGCTTCTTAAGTTTCTGGTTCCGTTTATCATAGGAATACCTGTACCAACAAGTAATTTTATTTCCATAAATTGGGTGATTAGCCTATTTGTGGTATGTCTATTTGCATTAATCTTAATTCATTTTATTTTACAAAGGAGATTAGTTCTTTTACTTATCAGGCTCGGGTCAATTCTTGCTTTGTGGTTGTTTTTTTTATCTGGAGTTATACTCACCCACTACTTTAAAGACAATAACTATTATAATCATTTCTCAAATCACTTGTCTTCCGAATGGCTTAAGGTGAGCGTTATTAATCAACCCCAAATAAAAGAAAAAGTAATTTCATGTAAAGTAATGGTTATAGAATCTCTTGGTCAAGACAAAAAATTACAAGGGAAAGCTCAAGTTTATTTTAAAAGAGATTCTCAAAGTTTTAAAATTAAATATGGGGATCAATTAATAATTAAGAATAGATTGCAGGAGATAAAGGATCCTAAAAATCAACATCAATTTAATTTTAGAAAGTTTTATAACAACCAGAATATTTATCATCAAGGGTTTTTTAATCATAGCCAGTGGGTTCATTTAAACCAAAACACATCCAATGTCTTATTAAGCATGGGATACTCTTGGCAGCTAGAGCTAAGAAAGCTTTTCAATAAGTATTTTGAAGATGACGCAGTAAGAGGAGTTGCAGAAGCTGTCATATTTGGTTTTAAGGAAGACCTAGACGAGGATTGGTTAAAGGCATTTTCAAAAACAGGAACTATCCACGTTCTTGCTCTCTCTGGTCTGCATGTTTGGATAATTTATTTGTTGATGAGTTTTATATTAGGTATTTCAAAAAGTAGGGGAGTGTCTTTGGTTGTTAAATCTTCAGGTACTCTTATCGTACTTTTTCTTTATGCATTGCTAACTGGATTTTCACCATCAGTTTCCAGAGCCTCGATTATGTTTGGGACAGTTATTATTTGAAATTCATTTAATTGCCAATCCAGTATTTATAATTCTCTTTGCCTGGCTTGTTTAATTTTATTGGTTGTTAATCCCTTGAATATTTACAATGTTGGTTTTCAGTTTTCGTTTTTGGCTGTTCTAGGCATCGTCTATTTTAAGGATTATATACGTGGCCTTTTTCCGAAGTCTTCCTATTTTTTTGATAAAATATTTATTTTACTAAGTGTTAGTATTGCTGCCCAGATAGCCACATTTCCCTTAGGGTTATTTTATTTTCATCAATATCCTAATTTATTTATGTTTTCAAATTTGATTGTCATTCCATGTATTAGTATTGTTTTATATCTTGGTATAGCATTTATTTTCATTGTTCATATTTCAAGCATTTTAGGCGAGATCATTTCTGAGATCATAGCCATTTATATTCAGTTTATTGCGGATGCTGTGAATAGAATACAAGATATTCCATACGCTTTTTTTGAGGGCGTACGCATTACCCTGACCCAAATGATTTTATTATATATACTCATCATTGTAATAAGCCTATCTGTTAAATATCGATGGAAAACAGGTTTAATACTTACCCTAATTTGTGTTGTGATGTTTATACTTAACGATTTGTTTTACTTGAATAAAATTAGACAAAATGAAGTTGTGGTTTTTGATGTAGGGAAAGGATCATTGGTTGGATTTAAAAGGGATAATCATATTTATTTTTTAATGTCTGATAATTTATTAGAAGATGAAAAAAAAATGGAGTATTTAATAAAGCCATATTTAATTGCTAACCGTATGAATAAACAATATTCAATTTTTACAGCATCATTGTCACATAAAAAAGTGAATCTGAAAAACATTAAACTATTAGGTAATGGGGCTGTATGGTTTGATGGTAATGCATACAAAATAAATACCGATATCTATAAAGCGAAAAGGTATAAGTAAATATGCGAATTTATTGTTATAGTATTTATTACCAATAGTTTATGGTTAAAAAACAGCTAATTATAAACTATAAAATATTTAAAATTAGGTACTCTCAATGATACTATATGATTAAAAGTAATTTTTAAATTTCCAGTTTAAACATTGATTATTAAAATTTTATTGTTTAAATTTGATGCACTTAAATTATTAAGAAACTAACAATCTAATCTTAAGCGTATGAAAAAAAATTACAAACGAAATTGGCTTTTCAAATTTAAATCAGCTTTAGTGCTTGTTTCCTTTCTATTGTCAGGAACGGCTATGGCTCAACTCAGTGGTAAGTATACCATTGATTCCAAAAATGCATCAGAAGGAACAAATTTTGCGACATTTAGTGATCTTTCGGACTCAATCAGTGCTATTGGGGTTTCTGGTCCTGTAGTTGTAGATGTTATTGTTGGGTCTGGACCTTACAATGAGCAGGTTACTTTCAAAACTAATGGTCTTGCAGATTCTATTAAGCCAAGTGCTACTAACACTATTAAAATTAATGGTAATGGCGAAGAAATTAATTATTCTACTAGAAGTGTAATTCATCTTAATGGTGCTAGTCATTTTGTATTTGATAACCTTAAGGTTGCTGCTAATAGTACATCTAGTGGTACAAGGTGTTACACGATTAGTAATAATTCAGACTCTAATACGGTTTCGAATTCAGAATTAGTGATTCCAAATTATACAGGTACAAGTAATTCAACAGCATACATTGCCTTCAGTAGTAGTTTATACTCTCGTTCATCTGGGGATCATGGTTCTGATAATTTAATAACTGGGAATACTATGAGTAATGGAGGCGCAACTGTAATTACAAATGGTCCATACTATGGAGTTCTTGACTATAGAAGTAGAACTACTAGAAGTGTTGGAAATACAATAACATCAAACAATATTCAAGATTTCTTTTTAGATGGAGTTTATATGTATTATTGTGATGGTTTTAAAATCAATAATAACTCAATCAAAAGAAGTACAAAAGCTTTATCGTCTACAAGCTTTTATAGTGGCACATATAAAACTCAAGTACACGGGATAAATGTAAGTTACTGCCAATCTATGGTCCCTACTCAGATAAATGGTAATACGTTTACTCCACCTATTATTACAACTCCTTACATTGGAATTCGTTCTTATCAGGTTGATAGTGACACAACTTATCCAATTCAAATAAATAAAAATAATATTAGTAATGTTGATCAACGGTGGTTTGTAATGTTCGGAATGTACATTACTGGTAAAAATGTTGAAGTTAAAAATAATATCGTCGATAATCTCAAATCTATAAAAACAGGAATCAACACCGGAGGCTACTATAATTATGGTCCTTCTTATGGTTACATGAGAGGTGCATATATTAGTATCAAAGGTGGTGAAGTTTCAGGAAATAGCATTACTCGTTTAAATAACCCAGTATATGTATATGGAATAGATTTTGCTTATTCTAGCAAGTGTGATTTGAAAAACAACCTTGTTAATGATATCAATGGTGATGATGGGTCTAATCCTAGATTTTATAGACCATATCAAACTCATGGTATTAAAACCTATGATATTGATAGGTTAAATGTATCCAACAATATAGTTTCTAATATTAATGGTGAATTTACCCAAGGAATGAATCTTCATCAAAACCCTGACTCTGTTTTTGTCCACCACAATACTGTTGTGATGGAAAATGATGCAGAGACAAAGTATATCTACACTATTTCAGGAACCACCACTAGGGATGTGAAATTTTACAATAACATAGGTTATAATAGCGGCAAAGCTACGGGTACAGACAAACATTTTATGTTTGACGTTAGAGACAATGTTTTGAAGAGTAAAATTGAATTTGGATCGAACCTTTTTTATTCAGATTCTGCAACAGTAAACTATGTTTTCGACTCAAATAAAGACACATTGTGGTCTGAGTATGTTAAAAATTCAGGAGATGTTAGTTCTTTTAATTTAGACCCAAGATTTATTGCACCATCCACAACTGATTTTACGCCATCAAATGCTTCAGTAGCTAACAAGGCTGTTGCAGGTATGGAAGATGTTGATTATAATGGTAACTTGAGAACTTCTTGCGGTCCAGATATCGGAGCAATTGAGTTTTTTGTAGATCACAAAGTTGTATCTACATCACTATCTACTATTCCAGTTGATATTTGTGGAGGAAGTGAGTTGTCACTATCCGTAGATTTAACTAACGGTTCTGCAAACGATAGTGTGACAGTTCCAATGTATTACCAAATTGGTTCTGGTTCTAAGTATACAGAACTTAGCGATACTGTTGCACCGGTTAGTATGATAAAGCATGCTTTTGATAAAGATATAATATTCAACAAGCCAGGTAACAATATGTTTCAAGTTGGTGTTTATTGTGACGATGATTCGACCAATAATTCAATCACTGCTTCAATTAACGTAATATCATCTCCAACAGGTGGTAGTTTTGCACAGGCAACAAATTATGGAGGATATTATAACTTAGGCACAGAGATTGATCCAGACATTATAGCTCGTGAATACACGGGTGATTATGATATTTTAAGACCTACAAAATATAGTAGCATGGCTCCGGGTACAGATTATACGTACACACTAACAGCAGTGGACGAAGATTCGATTGATATTACTTCAGCAGGTTTTTCATATACTAGTCCGGCTGAAAGTATAAGTGTTACTCCAGAGGATTCTATTTCCGGTAGATCGGCTGCTTTAAGTTTATTGGTTACTGATAATATTACAGGTTGCGATACTACCTTAACACGACAAATTTTTGTACCTCATGTACCATATGCTGAATTTGACTCAGAAAATGTTTGTTTAGGAGATGTTTCTCAATTTAAGAATCAATCAACTTTAAATGGTTCAGGTTATATTCAAACAAACTGGGAATTTGCTGACCCAGATCCAACGGTAACTAATGACAATTCTGATATCAAGGATGGTTTTTGGAAGTACACCACTTATGGTGACAACATTTATGTTAAAATGACTGTAAGAAATGGATTGTATCCTATATTCAAATATGAGGATGTTGATACAATTGTTGTGACTCCTAAGCCACTGGTTGATTTCAAGGTATTGAATGCTTGTGAAGGAACACCAATTCAAGTAAACAACAAGACAACATTGCCTGTATCTAGTAAAATTACCTATGAGTGGGATTTTGCAGGAGAGTATAACACGACAGACGTAGATCCAGCATATACATTTGCTGCTTCTGGTCAACGTAAGATTAGTGTGACTGCAACAGCTAATGGGTGTTTTGCATCATTAACTAAGAATGCATACCAATTTGAAATGCCAACAGCTGACTTTACTAGTGAGGGTGAGTGTAACTTTGTAAATGTAGATTTCACAAACAGCTCTACCATTGAAAATGGAGCAAACATGGGTTATAAATGGGACTTTGCTGGAGAAGGAATCTCAAGAGAGCAAAACCCTGCATTTGCATTTGCTACACCAGGTACTAAGAGTGTTACCTTAACTGCTACTTCAGAGTTTGGTTGTGTCAATCAATTCAAAAAGAATATTGTTTTACAGGAGTCTCCAGAAGCAGATTTTGCTTGGGATGCAGCGTGTAACTTAACACCTATTAACTTCACTATTACAGGTTCACTTCCAAATGGAGGAGCGAATAGCTCATATGAGTGGGATTTTGCAGGAGAAGCAGATGCTGCAAGAGCAGATCCAAGTCACTTGTTCTCTAGAGTAGGACCAAAAATTGTAAAACTTACCATCTCTGATTTGAACGGATGTTCAAGTTCAATCGTAAAAGAGGTGAATGTAGTATTACAAGCTGTGGCTGACTTTGAAGCAGGTTCAGTTTGTGAGGGACAAGAAGCAGTATTTACAAACAAATCATCAGTAGCTGCTGGAGATTTGACATATGAGTGGACATTTGGAGACGGAGCAAGTAGCTCTGACTTATCTCCAACTCACTTATATTCAGAATCAAAAAGCTTCAACGTGAAGTTAAAAGCTATTGTAGACCGTGGATGTAGTGATGAGGTAACTTACCCAATCGTGGTTAATCCATCACCAGATGCAACATTTACACTTGCTAAAGACGGAAGAACAGTAGTTTGTGATGGACCAGCAGGAAATGACATCTACAGATGGACATTTGGAGATGGTAGTAAAGATGATTCTGAGGATCCAACATACACATTTGAGAATGTTGACCAAGGAACATTTACGGTATGTTTAGCGACCAAGAAAGGGGAATGCTGGAATGATGAGTGTGAGGATATCACAATCAACCTAGCAGGAATCGAAAACTTAACGCAAAACGATGACATGATTAATGTATATCCTAACCCAACTACAGGTAAGTTTAACGTAACTGTTGAAAATGCTGGAGAAGTAGTTGTTAAGGTAGGAGATATCTTAGGAAATGTATTAGATGTAAATGTAACCGATAACTTAAACGGTACGTATAGTGTAGACTTATCAGTAGTAGCTGATGGAATATACTTCGTACAAGTGAAAAACGGTGACTACTTTGCAACTAAGAGAATAACTGTTTCTAAATAAATTAAGTAACTATTTAATAAAAAGCCCTTCATCTTTCGATGAAGGGCTTTTTATTTGCATCTAATTTTATTATGCTTATAGACACTCATGCCCATTTATATTCTAAAGAATTTGAAAAAGATATTGATGAGGTTATCGTCCGTGCTAGAGATAATGGGTTAAGTCATATCCTTTTACCGAATATAGATATTGAAAGTATTAATCAACTCAATAAACTAGTAAATCGTGATGATGTTTTTTTTAAACGAATGATGGGTTTACATCCGTGCTCAGTAAAAGATGATTTTAAAGACCAACTTTCTCATATTAAAAATGAACTTATTACTAAAGATTGCAAAGCAGTTGGTGAGATAGGTATTGATCTTTATTGGGATAAAACATTTCAGATACAACAAGAAGAGGCTTTTCTAGAACAATGTCAATGGTCCATCGATTATAATTTACCAATCGTAATTCACTCAAGAGAATCAACAGATCGTATCATGCAGTTAATAAAGACGAATTTTAATTCTCAATTACGTGGTGTTTTTCATTGTTTTGTTGGAGACGAAAAACAAGCTCATGATATTATTGACTTAGGTTTTTACCTGGGTATAGGAGGAGTGGTTACTTTTAAAAATTCAGATTTAAGAAATCAACTTATAAATGTACCATTAAATCGCATTTTGATTGAAACAGACTCGCCATATTTAGCACCTGTTCCATATAGGGGTAAGCGAAATGAATCATCTTATATTACGAATGTTGTTGACGAATTATCAAAAATTTATAGTCTACCTATCGAAAAAGTTTCGGAGATTACAACTAAGAATGCATTGAAGTTATTTAATTTATAACCATCTTTGCAATGGTATAAGGAGAGGTGTCCGAGTGGCTTAAGGAGCACGCTTGGAAAGCGTGTGTACATCACAAGTGTACCGAGGGTTCGAATCCCTCTCTCTCCGCCATTACTATCTATATTTTATGTACAAAAGCCCCCTTTACATCTTATTGCTTTTTTTATGTTGGTTAGTTGCTTCAAGTTGGTTCTATGTTACTAAAATTAAAGACGCCTATCCTAACAAATTAGCCTTAGCAGAAAATCGGTACCCATTTTTTTTTAAATATTCTGACTCTAACGTTTTAAAGGGGACGAACTTTGATTCTTTTAAGGCACTAATGTTGCAAAAGTTAGAACCCAATAACCGTATTTTAATTACGGGGAATTACTCCGTAAATGAATATAATAATACTTCGTACCCAAATCTTGGGATTGCTAGAGCTAAAAGCGTAGCTCAGCTATTTAATGATTTAGATGACCACCGAATACTACTCAACTCTCAAAATACAGATAGTACTTTTGAAAACAACTTCAAAAGTATCCAATGGTTAGATGCAGTTGAAGTAAGCGTGTTAATGAATAATGATTTATTACAAGAAATGGCTTACGGGGCTAAAATTAATTTTAATGAAGGTCTTGATCATCCCAAAATTCAAGCCTATTTAAAATATATTTCTATTGAAAATATAGAACATCAAATAAATCTAGCAGAAATTTCTAATCAAGAAACCGATAGCTTTTCTTCAAATTGTAGTTTTATTAAAAGCCAGTTGATTATGAATGGAGTAGATTCATCTTATATCAATATACTTCCGATGATTGTGGATTCGACGCAGACACCCCATTTAGAAGTTTACATCAATCAATTAGAATCAAATGAATACTGAAAAAATTTTTGAAGGCCCAGGTCAGTCCTCAATGGACACCTATGTTATAGAAATTGTAATTATTTTATTAATTGCTTTTTTGTTGGGTTACTTCTTCTGTGCCTTAATAAAAAAGTCTCAAAAAAATAGGATTAAGCAGTTAAAAAAAGAAAACCAAGAGCTGAAAAACGAGCTGTCTATAAATAAAGGAGACCAAACTAAAGACTGAGGTTTCTAAATTATAAATTACTGATTTTATTTATATAATTAGTGCTACTATGACCTTCTAAAAATGGGATTACAATTACATTACCTCCATTTTGTTTGACAAAATCAGCACCTACAATTGTATTTATTTTATAATCCCCTCCTTTGACTAATACATCAGGTCTAACAGATTTAATTAACTCTATAGGTGTTTCTTCATCAAATAAGATTACGCCATCTACAAAAGCAAATGAGGCAAGTTTGGTCAATCGAGTAATCTCTTCAATTATAGGTCTATTGGGACCTTTAATTTTAGATACTGACTCATCGGTATTAACACCAATAATGAGCCTGTCACCTAAATCAGCAGCTTTAGATAAGTAGTCCATATGACCAAGGTGTAAAATGTCAAAACATCCATTGGTAAAAACAACTTTTTCTTGTCGATGCTTCCATTGATCTCGAACTTTTACTAATGATTCTCTCGAGTGAAATATTTTATCATTAATAATTTTATTCCATTCCATGATTATTTAGCTTCTTGAGTTTAAATATAACATATACTATGGAAAATATGCCAACTCCTGCAATCACTAAAAATTGTATAGCATGAGTAATTAATGTGTAGGAGTTAGAAATTAATGGGTTGATCTGATAAATATCAAGTGCAGCAGGGACAAGAACTTCAAATGTTCCAATTCCACCAGGTATGGGAATAATCATGGCTGCTGTCCCAAATAATAATACAGTGAATCCTGCAGACACTCCTAAATGGGCGGTACCATCAAAAGCAAAAAATATTAAAAATGGCATAAAGAAATACATTACCCAAATTAGTAGGCTGTATGTGATGAATAGCCCTTTTTTACGAAGACTAAATATAGTTTTAATCCCATCGATAATCCCTTCAATAAAGGATTGAAATTTTCTAATTACAGGTAACTGGTAGAACCACTTCCTTTTGAGGTAAGCAATACTGACAAATATTATGAAAACAACAAACAACGCTGAAAAAAGACCCATTGATGAGGCATTTATTTTTTCTACTAATTCCTCGACAAACTCTATTATTAGTTGAAATTGAATAATGAAGATAGTAATGGCAAGAATTATTGTGATAATTAAATCTACGATTCGTTCAACTAATACGGTTCCAACAAGTTTATTGAAGGGTATTTTTTCGAGTTTAGAAAGAATAGCTGGACGGGTGATTTCTCCCACTCTGGGTAGGGCCATATTTACTAGGTATCCCAAAATTACGGCATGAAAGCTATTAGCTGTTGAAGCTTTATAGTTCATGGGTTCTAATAATAAGTTCCACCTCAATGCTCTAAGAAGGTGGCTAATTACACCACAAAGCATAGATAAACCAACCCAAAATAAGTTTACCTGTTTGATTTGATGCCATAGTTCGCCTGTATCTTGACTCTTAATAGCCCAATAAAACAAAACTCCCCCAAGGGTAAGAAATATAATAGTGTTAATGGCTGTTTTAGTATTTTTAGTCAAGGATAAGCTTATTATTTCTATCTGGGAAAGCCAATTGAGGCTTGAATGTTTTGGCTTCTTTAAAATCCATTTGAGCAAAAGATATGATGATGACAATATCCCCTTTTGCAGCTCTTCGAGCAGCTGCTCCATTTAGACAAACCATACCGCTTCCACGTTCGCCAGTGATGACGTATGTCTCTATTCGTTCTCCATTGTTGTTGTTAACGATAAGTACTTTCTCACCTTCAATAAGATTAGCAGCGTCCATAAGATCTTGATCAATAGTAACACTCCCAACATAATCCAGTTCAGTTTGCGTGATTTTAGCTCGATGAATCTTCGATTTTAATACTTCAATAATCATAAAATATGATGATTGGCAAAGGTATGTTTATTTGATTGATAAGTGAATTTGCGATTGTTAATTTATGACTAGCGAGAAAAATTGTCTCACATCAGAAACTTTATGAATCTTGATTGTATAATTTTTTTGATTAATGTCAATTTGATCACTCAGAATAAAATCGCTAAAGCCTAATTTTTCTGCTTCTTTAATGCGTTGATCGATTCGATTGACTCCACGTATTTCTCCGCTTAGTCCAATTTCACCAGCAAATACCATTTTGTTTGATAGTGCAGTATTTTCAAAACTTGATATTATAGAAGCAGCAATCCCTAAATCTGTTGCAGGGTCATTTATTTTAAGTCCACCAGCAATATTTACAAAAATGTCCTGTTGTGAAAGTTTGTATCCGCATCTTTTTTCTAAAACAGCAAGAAGCATATTCAATCTTTTGATATCATAACCGTTCGTGTTTCTTTGAGGATTTCCATAAACAGCACTACTAACTAGAGCTTGAGTTTCAATCAGTAAGCTACGATTGCCTTCAAGAGAGGCAACAACACCAACTCCTGAAAGATTTTCACTGCGTTGGTTAATAAGAATTTCAGATGGGTTATCAACTTCACGCATTCCCTCGGATGTCATTTCATAAATTCCAAGTTCAAGAGAATTTCCAAAGCGGTTTTTTAACGTTCTTAATATTCTATAATTATTTTGTGTTTCACCTTCAAATTGAAGGACAGTATCAACCATATGTTCTAGAAGTTTAGGGCCTGCTAATTGACCTTCTTTAGTAATATGACCAACTAATATAATTGGAAGTTCGTGTTGCTTAGCATATTGAACGAGTATTGCACAGCTTTCTCGGACTTGTGAAATGGTACCAGGTGTAGAGTCTAAATACTTACTATAAATGGTTTGAATTGAATCTATGATAACGAAGGCTGGGTTAGTTTCCTTCAATTTATTTTTAATTTTTTCGACACACGTTTCATTTAGTAAGAGGCAGTCTTCATTTGTAACCCCTATTCTATCTGCTCTCATTTTTATTTGGGTAAGACTTTCTTCACCACTTACATAAAGCACCTTTTTATTCATTCTAAGTGCTGTTTGTAGGAGTAGTGTTGATTTTCCAATCCCTGGTTCACCACCCAATAAGACAATTGATCCAGGGACAATTCCACCACCTAACACACGGTTTAATTCTGTTCCAGGTGCTTTAAGCCTTTCTAGTTCATAAGCATCTACATTCAATATTGGGGTTACAATTCCTTCAATATCATTGAGGTTCATCATAGTGCTTTTGGATTTAGTAACCACTTCTTCCTGAATGGTATTAAACTCTCCACATGAGAAGCACTTACCCATCATTTTTGGGTAAGTGCTACCGCAATTTGAGCATATAAAAACAGACTTGGTTTTAGCCATATGAACTATAAAAATTTGTTTGAACGAAAATGGTCATTTTTATTAATTTAATAAAGGAATATCTTCTAGATTACTTTAACATCTAAAAATATTGAATTGAAATCTGTAAAGCATACAAAGAATTCTCTATTTTTGTCGGCGATACGGAATAAAAAACAATAAAATGAAAAAAATCACATCATTATTAATGTTACTATGTCTTTTGACATTTAGTGTTCAAACAACTTTTGCTCAAGATGCAGCCAATGATACTACAACGGAAGTAGTTGATTCATCATCAGTTGTAGCTGACGATTCTGCAGCGACAGAAGTAGTTGAAGAAGAAATTGTAACAGAGGAGGTAGAAGTTGAAGAGGAAGAAAGTGGTCTGCAAGTTCTTAAGAAGAAATTTATTGAGGGTGGAGCAGGATTTATGTCCCTTCCTTTAATATGTTTAATTCTTGGTTTAGCAATTGCTATTGAGCGAATTATATCATTGTTCTGGATGAGCATTAATAACGATGAGTTTGTTGAAAATATAGAAAAGGAAGTTTCGGCTGGAAATTTAGAAGCTGCTAAAGAAATTTGCAGAAACACTAGAGGTCCTGTGGCAAGTATATTTTATCAAGGTTTAGACAGAGCAGATCAAGGATCAATCGATGTAGTTGAGAAATCTGTAGTGAGTTATGGTTCTGTTCAAATGGGGCAACTCGAAAAAGGTCTAGTTTGGTTATCATTATTTATCGCACTTGCACCAATGTTAGGTTTCATGGGTACTGTCATTGGTATGATTGAGGCTTTTGATGCAATTAAAGCTGCTGGAGATATTTCTCCAAGTGTTGTGGCTGATGGTATATCTGTTGCACTTTTAACGACGGTTGCAGGTCTTATTGTTGCCATTATTTTACAGATTTTTTACAACTTCATTACTTCAAAAATTGATGGAATTGTAAATGGAATGGAAGATGTTTCTATATCTTTAGTTGATATACTAGTTAAAAATAAAGTTGTAAAGGCATAATATGTTTAAGTCAGGAAGAATAATATTTTATTCAGTAGTAGTTGTCTTAGTATTCATCTTTATGATAATTGTATCAAATGATGAGTATGCAGGAAGTGAGATGGGGCTATGGATAGCTATATTGCTTGCTTTTGGAGCGATGCTATCGATTATTGTCTCGTCTGTTATTCATTTGAAGAATAACCCTAAATCATCTAAAAGTTTATTGATGGGAGTTGGAACAATTTTACTTGTATGCTTAATCAGTTACTTTATTTCATCAGGGAATCTAGGTGACGATTATGAAAAGTATAATATTACTACAGAGAGCCAGTCAAGATTTATTGATATGGGAATATACTTAACCCTTTTTCTAGGATTTGCTGCTGTTATCTCTATAGTTGTGTCAGAAGCTGTAGCATTGTTAAAGAACCAATAAATGGGAAGTAGAAGAAGAGATATTCCAGAAATAAATGCCGGATCGATGGCGGATATCGCCTTCTTATTGTTGGTGTTTTTTCTTGTGACTACCACAATGGATATACCTACGGGTCTTCAAGTTGCGTTACCTCCAATTTCAGAGGAACCACCTGAAGATAGTAAGCAGAAAAAACGTGAAGTTTTAGAAGTTTTGGTTAATGCTGCAGATCAACTTTTAGTTGAAGGCTCACCATTAACTATTGATAGACTTCAACAAAAAACAATAGATCACTTGACGAATGAAGGAAAAGATCCTACATTGTCAACTACATCTACTGCTGCTATTGTTTCATTAAAGAATGATCGTGGTACGTCATATGATATGTATGTTCAAGTATACAATGAGTTGACAGCTGCATATAATCGTGTTAGAGATGATTATGCCATGCAAGAGTATGGTAAGTCATATAAAGATTTAGACCCACAAAGAGATAAGGATAAAATAAAGGAGGTAAAGAAAAAATACCCTCGTAAATTATCAGAAGCTGAACCAGTTAGTATAGGAAGCGAGTAATGGCAAAATTTAAAAAAGATGGTGGACGTGCCACCCCAGCAATAAATACATCTGCACTGCCAGATATTGTATTTATGTTGCTTTTCTTTTTCATGGTTGCAACTAAGATGAGAGATAAGGAGATGAAAGTTAAAACTCAGCTCCCGACAGCTACTGAGGTTGAAAAACTTGAAAAAAAATCAAGATTACATTACATTTTTGTTGGTCCGCCTCTGAATCCAGAGTTTGGAACATCTCCGAGAGTTCAGTTGGATGATGCATTTGCCACGGTAGATGACATCCAACAATATATTACCCTCAAAAATGGTGAAAAAGACGAAAAGGAAGTGCCTTTTATGACAACCTCCCTTAAAGCAGACAAAACAGTCAAGATGGGGATAATCACTGATATCAAACAAGAGCTCAGACAAGTAAATGCATTAAAATTAAGTTATACTGCATCTAAGGAAGTTAAAGATTAATAATAAATCTAAAAGTAATTAAAGAGAGCTTTTGCTCTCTTTTTTGTTTTCAGACTTCTCAAATATGCATTTATGATTCATTAAGTGAAGGAAGAAACATTATCTTATATCAAGTCACCGATCCAGGAAGAGCTCAAAATTTTTGAAAAAAAATTTAGAGCTAGTGTAAAAAGTAATGTCTCATTATTAGATACGATAATGAATTACATTGTAAAGCGAAAAGGAAAGCAAATGCGACCCATTTTGGTTTTACATTGTGCTAAACTATTTGGAGAGGTTAATGAAAATACCTATAGAGGGGCATCCTTAGTAGAGTTATTGCACACTGCTACATTAGTTCACGATGATGTTGTGGATGAGTCAAATATGAGAAGAGGGTTCTTTTCTATAAATGCTCTATGGAAAAACAAAGTAGCTGTATTGGTTGGTGACTATTTATTGTCTAAAGGGTTATTGCTATCATTAAAAAATAAAGACTTTAAATCTTTAGAAATTCTCTCATCTGCAGTTGAGCAAATGAGTGAAGGTGAGCTATTGCAGATGGAAAAAGCTCGAAAATTAGATATTACTGAAGAAGTATATTTTGATATTATAACTAAAAAAACAGCATCCTTAATAGCAAGTTGTTGTGGAATTGGAGCATATAGCACCTATCAGAATGATAATGTTTTGAATGATGTTATGAACATGGGTAGGGCAATTGGTATAGCCTTCCAAATTAAAGATGACCTGTTCGATTATGGGGACAATAAAGTTGGAAAACCGACAGGCATAGACATCGTTGAAAAGAAGATGACACTCCCTTTGATATATGCTCTGAATTCAAGTACTAAGAAGGAAAGACGTTCTATTTTAATAATATTACAAAAGGATAAGAAAACTAAATTAGAAATTCAAGAAGTTATCAGTTTTGTAGAGGATAAGGGAGGAATAGATTATGCACAAACTAGAATGCTTGAGTACAAGCAAAAATCAATAAACATACTTGAAAAAATTCCTACCAAAGCAAGCACATCCTACCTCCTAGCTTTGATAAACTTTGTTATAGAAAGGAAAAAGTAGCCTACTTATTGTAAGCCTAAGACATCAAGGCCTTGTTCAAATACAATATCTACTGGAATATTTGCTTTAGATAATCGATCTAGATCTTTTTGAAGACCTTCTTTGATTATTCCGTCTTTAGTCATAATCTCCAAGACTTTGGTTTTATTTCCATCTCCTTGGAGTCTTAAAATGAGTGAGGATAATCCACTAATTGCTTCTTTCATTTCATCAAAATTGACGGAATAAGTGCCATTATTCTTTCGTGTAAATGCATTTTGATCCTTAAAGTAATTAAATCGAAGCATATTCGCTTTACCATGTGCACTACTTGCACCAAATCGAACAGATCTGAATATACCCGCTAGAAAAGTTACGTAATAGTCCATCAATTCTCCGTCTTCTATGTGTCCTTTTTCTTTGAGTTGAGTAATCATGTGTAACCCTAAAATGTCTGCCTTTCCTTCTTCAAGTGCACTAAATGTTTCTCCCAGTGCTTCTCTTACAGAACCTTGTCCGTTAATAGTTTTTTTAATACCCAAACCGTGAGCAACTTCATGAAACATGGTGTTACTAAAAAAAGCATTGAATGTGATATGTTTTCGTTGATTTTTATCGATTAAAATGTCAGAAATAGGCAATAATATGTTATCAAATTTAGCCTTCATAGCATTCTTTAGCTGACTTCTCCTTGTCCCGTATTTTATTTGAATTTCTTCATCATTGGGTAGATTGACTGCAATTGTTTTACTTCCAGAATTACAATCACCCGCATAATAAATTATATCATATGCATTTAATTGAGCAGCATCAGTATTAGGCGTTTCCTGCTTGTATTCGTCAGATACAGGTAACTCTGCTTGTAACTGAGGGAGTAATTGAATATATTTTTCTAATTTTTTACTCCACGACTTATCTTTCACAAGAATGTAAGCTTCGTATGCAGTTCTGTAATTATACAATGCATCTTCATAGTGTTCTGTAGGACCAATAATAATATCAAGTGTATTATTTTTCATGTTTATCCATGCAATATCACTAGCATCGAAATCATCATTTAGTAATGCTTTAGATCTGAGTTCTAAGTATTTTTTGAGCTCGGGATCTTCGCAAATTTCAGCAGCTTCTAATAAATGACCAGAGGCTTCTTCCAATTGATCGCGAAAAAATTCGTGGTAAGGTATGGTATATAATTTACCAGCTTCATCTCTTCGAACCATTGAGTAAAGACCTTTTTCATCCAGTAATCCGAGTTCTTCAAATTCTTCCTTGCTCATATCTGCGGGATAAAAATTAGAGCCCAAAGGCTTAAGTTCAATATTGTCTAAGAATGGAGCATTATCATTCAATCTATCCCAGGTACCATAGTTAATTTCAGCAAATTTTCTTAGTTGAGGGCTTGCGATTGAAGCAAGTAGAGTTTTTTTGTCTCCATAGGCTTGTAACCAAAATAAATCATCCATGATATCTGCAGCAGCAAATAAGTGAGGTAGCATGTTTTTTTCTGATTCATTTAATGCCGTCAAATCTGTTGTTAGTTTAACGGGGATATAAGTACTAATCGAGTTAAAATCTGAAGTGTCCTCAGAAGGACTATCTTGACAAGAAAAAATAAGAACAGAAATTAATAAAAGAAAGTAAAACGACTTTGACATATTAATGCGAAGATAAAAATACTAGCTAACCTATTAATAATATTAAAGGTGAGCATTGTTAAATTTGTACAATATATGTTTGGTCTTAATAAGCTAAAAGAAGCAAAGGAAAAAGCTGTTCAAATGAAAGCAGCCTTATCTCAACTAGATTTTGAAGGGAAATCACAAAATGATATGGTGTCAATAAAATGTACTGGAGACAAGAGATTTCACTCACTAGAAATTAACGACAGTATTTTTAAGATTAGGTCTCGTGAGGAAGTTCAGAATATGATCATTGAGGCAATAGACCAAGCACAAACTAAGGCAGATATGAAGATTAAAGAAGAAATGAGCAAGATAATGCCCAATATCCCTGGTATGGGAGATTTAGGATTCTAAACCCAATTTTTCTGACGGATCCCAAAAGTAATCTTTGAAGTTAATGATTTGGTTTTCTTTGACTTCGATGCCTTCTCTTTTAACAGTTCAGCCATTTCATCCTTGTTAGAAAAATGATGTTTCCCAGTTAAAATACCATTTCGATTGACCACTCGGTGGGCAGGTACTGATGGGGATTGTTGATGAGAATTATTCATTGCCAAACCAACCATTCTTGCAGATTTAGCGGACCCTAAAAATTTACCAATTGCACCATAAGTGGTTACTCTTCCTTTGGGCACCAATCGAACCACTTGATATACTTGATCAAAAAATTCGTTGTTTTTAGGCATCATTCTTGTTGTATAGTAAATATTGTAGTAGACAATAAATCAATCTATTTAGCGTCATACTACTATATATTTGCACGAAAGTAACTTTGAAAGAATTCATGGTAAAATTTTTAACATTATTAGTTGGTATTATTAGTTGGTATAGCAGTTTTAGTCAGTATAACGTTTCTGTTAAAATTAATGGATTAGGTTGTGATGAAGAACTTCTTTTAGCTAACCATTTTGGTGACAAACAGTATTTGAGAGACACTTCAGAGTGTGTAAACGGTCTTGCTACTTTTAGAGGTGACGAAACGCTTGAAAACGGGGTTTATTTAGTTGTCCTACCTAAAAAAAATTACTTTGAAATATTAATTTCACAAGACGAAGATCAGACGAAGTATTTTTTCCAAACAGATACAACATTAAGTCCTAAAAAAATGGTTGTTGAAGGCTCGAAAGAAAACGAGCTTTTCTTTGGTTTCAATGCTTTTGCAATTGTTCAAGGAAATAAAGCAAGGAAAATTAGAAGAGCTTTAGATACTTTGGAGGAGGGTAAAACTAAAAGTAAATTAGAATCAGAACTCAAAGAAATTAATAATAGTGTTGCTCAAAGAAGAGATAAAATTTCTCAAGATTATAGCGATTTGTTTATTGGTAAATTATATGGATCAATGACCGAAATTACTCCACCAGATGATAATAGTGTGGATGAAGAAAATCAACGAAAATTTCAATACTTATGGATGAGAAAACATTTTTGGGATGAAGTAGATTTTTCTGAAGACGGACTTGTTCGATCGCCCGTATTTCACAATAAGCTCAAGTATTACTTCGATACTTATATGCCACCTATCGCTGATACTGCAATTTGGATGGGCGATCAATTGATTAATAAAATAGAGACTGCTGGGAGTTCAGATCAGTATAGATATACTATCCATTTTTTACTGGGATATTTTGAAAATGCGAAATTCATGTGCTTTGATAAGGCTTTATGGCATATTGCAAAGAATTATTATTGTGCTGGCAAGGCTTATTGGGCAGACTCGGCATATGTCTCAAAAATGTGCATTGAGAGTGCCAAAATGGAACCAACACTTTGTGACAAGGTGGCTCCAGATTTAAATATGCCAGATTCTACTTTTAGGCAACGTATACGCATGTCTGAAATTTCAAAACCTGTAACAGTTCTTGTCTTTTGGGATATAAATTGTGGACATTGTAAAAAAGAAATGCCCATAATTAGCAAGATGTATGACAGTTTAACTAATGAGAATGTGGAGATATACGCAGTTTACACTCAAGGTGATTGGGAAGGTTGGAAAAAAAGATTAGCTAAGGATAAATTTAATTTTATAAATGTAGCCAATGCGTTTGGAGAGGATAAGTTTCGTAAAAAATATAATATCAGAACAACTCCTCAAATTTTTGTCTTAGATAAAGATAAAAACATTCGATTTAAAAAAATAGGAGCAAAGGATTTACCTAAAACTATTGAATATTTATTGGAGGAACAAGGTGTAAAAGAACTAGAAAAACCAGACGCTGAAGATTAATTTTAATGTCAATTTAAATTTCTAAAAAACTGTATTCCTTCTCCAATAAGTAACGCTAGACCGATGTTGTAGTATGGAGATGTAAGTCGATTTACTTCTTTTTGACCAATTGAAAATCGATAGCCAATTCCACCTTTTAAAGCTGCAAAGGGCAAAATCTTCACATAAGTGTTTGTACCAATTTCAATCGGAATGGTGAGGTAGTTGTCTTTTTTGATCAATGTATTTTGGTCAAGTTCCCAATATTTATATTGAGTGGAACCTATCCCTAGTTGAAAGGGTATACTTAGGTACATTTTTTTATTGGTATAGAAAGTGTAATCTGCACCAATGCTGATATTTTTAGTATTGATGGATCGATATACCGAGTCTTTGCCTGCGATTTGATGATTGGTAAACAAATATTTATCGGGCTTTACAAAACCATATATTCCCAAGTATAATTTGATTTTTTGATTGAAGTCAAATCCACCAACTATCCCATATAGTTTTGTTTTCTGAACATTTACAACGGTATTTCGATTATGAAACGCCACGTAAAATGTAGGTTTTTCTCTGAAGGCTATTCTAACAGAATCCCAAATATTATTTTGTGCCTGTGATTTTATGGATGTACTTAGGATGGATAAAACGACAAAAATTTTGATAAACTTTAATGACTTATCCATTTATGGTACTTGTGATATTTAGCTAAATAAATTCTTTGCGTTAGCACTGAATAGTTTAACTGCAATTGCCAATAGGATAATACCAAAGACTTTGTTTAATATTTTGGTTCCCGCTGGACCAATAATTTTTTGAATATAATTTACTGATTTGAGGACTCCAAAAATTACAACCATGTTTAGTGCAATTGCAATAACTATATTTATGATTTGATATTCTGCACGTATGGAGATGATAGTTGTTAATGTGCCTGCACCAGCTAACAATGGAAATGCAAGGGGGACTACAGATGCAGTAGCTGTATCAGCTGCGTCATCGTTGAATATTCTTACACCCAATAGCATTTCAAATGCTATAAATGCCATTAGTATGCTACCTGCTACAGAAAAGGAATTAATATCAACACCTATAAAATGAAGAACGGATTCTCCAATTAATAAGAAAAGTATCATAATGATTCCAGATACAATAGTTGCTATACCAGGTCGAATGGGGGTCTTTTCTTTGATAGAAATTATTAAAGGTATTGCACCAATAACGTCAATTACTGCAAATAGTATGATGAATGCGGAAAAGATTTCTGTACTATTCATATGAAAGATTAGTTAATAATCTCCAATAATAACATTTAAACAGGTTTAAATCCCTCAAATGCTTGTTTACAATTATTGCAGTAGTGGAGACTTCTACATAAAGTAGGTCCAAATGGGCTTTTCATAGATGTATCGTCACTATCACAATAAGGACATTTTGTAGCTTCAAGAACCTCCATAGAAATGGTTGAGCAATTTCTCTTGGGTGGAGCTAGACCATGTTTTTTAATGGCAATATGCCCTTCAGGAGTAATTAAGTCGGTAGTCCATGTAGTTTCAAAGCTAGTTTCTACAGTAATTTTTCCTAGTTTACTATTAGCATTAAGATGGTTTACAACCATGTCTTCCATTAATCGGAGGGCTGGACATCCAGCAAATGTTGGTGTGAGTGTTACATGTACATTTTTGTCATTAATATCTATGCCTGTTACAATCCCTAAATCAACAATCGAAATTGTTGGAATCTCGGGATCTTTCACTTGCTTTAATTCTTTTCGGATATAGGCTTCTGAAATCATTTTTTACCAGTCCGCTGATGGATCAATTGAGTAAACTTCAGTCATTTCTTCTAAAAGAGGTTGGAGGTGTTCTGTGTGATTACCAATTCTGCCGCCATATATTGGTTCCCAGTTATCCGTTGAGGGGATGGTTAATCCGCTATTTTGCAGTAAAGGTGTAACAGCATCTAGCCATCTTTTTTGGAGGCTTTCTTCTCCAATGAAAATATTTTCATCGATTAGAATTTTCTCCGTAGGGCCAGGTTCAAAAATTCCTAGTGCGAAGTCCCATGCATAATTTAGAGATTCTTGCATTTTTTGATGACTCTCCTCATTGCCTTTACCTAATTGATTTACCCAGGTATTAGCATGCATGGTATGGTATTTAATTTCACCAAAAAACTTTTTAGCTACTTGAGCTAATGGTTCATATGCAGACTCCCTTAACGATTCAAATCGAAGATACTCGGCAAAGTCGAACAAAAAATGCCGTATAAGGCTAAAACTGTAGTCTCCGATTGGTAATTCAACAAATTTGGACGAATGAAATTGACCAGCATTTCGTGTAAAAGCAACCGTGTCTGCATCAGCCTCGCCAAGCTGGTGAAGTAGGTTGTATAAATGCTCACTTTGTCCAATTTTGTCTTGTGCCATACTTGAGAAGGCAATATCTTCCTCTAATATTGGACCTAGTCCAGTCCATTCGCTATTTCGGTGACCAATAATTAGTTGGTCATCCGCCATTTTATAAAGTAATTCTTTTAGTGCATCGATGCTATTCATGGTATTCTTAGTTTACAGTTATACTTTGTCAGTGGGTTTATTTCCTCGTTCTTTAAATGCGTTTATTCTATCCATAACCTTATAGGTAGCTGGGTTTCGATATAGTTTTTCTGGTGCAGTAGTGAAGATATCGTCATCAGAATATTCAGTTGCAGAAACACAACTACTGGGTACTACCCAAATATTTGCTGTAACTTCTCTTCTAGCATATTGCTCCTTGGCATACAAAAGAGCCATGTCAGGATTTGGTGCGTGAACTATACCGACATGCTTATGCTGAGCTCCTCGCTTATTTTGATGAAAAACTTCAAAAGTTTGAAAATGAGCAAGCCCCTCCATATCAGTTTTGTTACCTGTTTGAATTTTTGCTCTGGTAATTCTTGGGTCTATCGACTCTATTGTTTGATTACTTTTTTTGTCCATGATTGTTTTCGAGTTTTTAAATAATATATGCCTGTTGGCAGTTCAACTAAATCTAGTATGTTGTCACCAACGAAAATTGTATGAGTTGCTATTAATTTTCCTAAAGCGTTATAAATATCTAGTGAGTTAATTTCATTTGATTTAATAATAACACTTCTTTGGAATGGGTTAGGATAAATGGAAAATTCTTCATTTAATACACTAATGCCCAGGCTTTTAGGCTGCATTACTAGTTCAAGGTTATCTATATACAGGCTACTATTAGGGCCTCTTACACTGTCTGTTTTGCCTGAGTAGAAAATAAGACCAGCACTATCTGCAGTGATAGGAGATGTATAATAATTAATGGGGAAGGCAAAAAATGTCCAATCGCTTGCAGCTGACAGATAAAAATTATCATTGGACTTGTACTTCCCTTTTCCCCAAGTCCTTAAATTTATTCTAGCTGTATCATCACCATCAGGAATGTATTTGTAGTAGCCTTGTAGGTATTTAAATGTATCAATTGGGAAATGTGGGGTATAGTAGTCGTTATTCTCGATACCAAGAAAACAGTATCCATACCTAGTACCTCCTGACGAATTTGAATAGGCATTTTTTATAAGGAGTGAGCTTTCGCCCATGAATACATCGGAATCTGTAATATTCAAAACAGTTGGTTCATAGAGAAAAGAGGAATATCTTTCATACACTACTAAATCTAAAGGTTTCCATCCTGAAGGATAATTAACTCCAATATTTTGCCAATCCTCAAACCCGTTATTGAATAGGTCTTTTTGTCTGTCATTCAAATTCGTAAAATGAATGTCGTCAAAAATTACAAAACCATTTCCGTCGACTCCATAGTCTGCATATGAGTATAAATTAATCCATACACTATCAGCAGTTCGTGAGGAGCTCCATTCAATTGGAACAGAATACCTTACCCACTCGTCGTTACTAGACCCGGTAAATCGAAAGTCAACCTTACCTTTATAAGTACCTTTTTCTCTAAATACAGCATATACTCTTGCGGTGTCTCCAGCAGCTAAATCATATTTTGTCCAAAAACAAAGACTTAGAGGATCTCCGTGAAAAGCTACTCCATCATATCCATTTACAATATCAACGTTAAGAGCATACGAACGATAACCTCGTGAGTTAGGAACATAGGTATTAGATAGCTTAAGAGCATATTGTCCTTCTTTTGCATCTGATGTGCGTTCAGTATTTCTAACTGTACAAGTCATTCCCGTAGGCTTGAAATGGTCTCTTACCCTCCATTTTTCAAAGTCTCCATTGGGAATATTTTGTGCGTTTACGAAGAAAACAGCATTCAAAAAGCACAATAAGATGATGAGATGTTTCATGTTGAGTAATTTTTTAATTTGCATAAAACTCGTAAATAAAATTGACTTTACCAATTAATTGCTGATAGACAGACTTATATTAAGCATACGGAGTCACGTATTCATCTTGCTTGCTCTTAATAGCATTAGCCACCCATTTACCATTTTCTTCAGCCATTCTTCGAACAGCAAGTCGTTCAGCATTGCAAGGACCATCTCCGTTGATGACACGTTTAAATTCCTCCCAATCTGGTTCAGTATAATCCCATAAACCAGTTTCTTCATTTTTCTTGAGTTTTGGATCAGGTAGGGTTAATCCTAAATCCCAAATTTTAGGGACATACATATCTAAAAATTGTTGTCTCATAGCATCGTTACTTGCCATTTTAACTTTCCACCGCATTAATGTTTCGGTGTGAACTGATATTTTATCACTTGGACCAAAAAAGTGCATGAGGGGTGGCCACCATCGATTCATAGCTTCTTGTACCATTTGTCTTTGTTTGGATGTTCCAGTTGCTAAATGGACTACATTGTCATGACCATATTTTAAGTGAAAAGATTCCTCATAACAAATGCGTTCTAAAGCTCTGCAATACGGTCCATAAGAACCCTTGCTATTGGCTAATTGGTTTACAATTGCCCCAGCATCTACTAACCAAGCTATTACTGCACTATCGGCCCATGTCTTTGCTGGATAATTAAAGATATTCGAATACTTAGATTTGCCCGTAATTAAATCATTCATCATATCCTCTCTGCTTTTGCCTAGTGTTTCAGCAGCAGAATACAATAATTGACCATGGCCAACTTCATCTTGAACTTTTGCCATTAAAGCTAATTTTCTTCTAAAACCAGGAGCTCTCGTAATCCAGGTTCCCTCGGGTAATGCACCAATTATTTCTGAGTGAGCATGCTGCTCAATCATTCGGATGAGTTGTTTCCTGTACATGGATGGCATCCAATCTTTTGGCTCAATTTTCTCGCCACGATCGATTCTGGCTTGAAAAGCAGCGAGTAATTCAGGAGTTTCTTCTACTGATGTAAATTTTTCGTTGGGGTCTATGTATGCGTTTCCGTACATGATATTTATAATTTATTTTTTATTAAACCACTAAGTATAAAGTTACTTAGTTTTTCTGCTATTTGGGTTGGGTTGAGTTTGCCTTCTGGGTTGTACCATTCTACAATCCAGTTTACGCTTGATAGAACAGTTAGCGTAGCAAATTTGATGTCACTTTCATTAAAACGACCTTCGTCAATGCCTGTCTGAATAATTTTTCTAATTCCTTTTTCATAAGAATTTCTCTTTTCAATAAACTTGCTAAGAGATTCGCCAGTTAGATTTCTCCAGTCTCGTAAAAATATTATTGCAGAATCTAAATGACTTGTAAGTATCTGAACATGCTCTCTTATAGCCATTCGAAGTTGTTGTTCTGCATCAAAATAGAGGGTGTTTATTTCTTGTATCGAACGATCAAATTTTTTAGCCATATCAAAGCAAGTAAGTCTTAGTATGTCCTCTTTCGATGAAAAATGACTGTATAAACTTGCTGGCTCCATTTCCAAAGATTTAGCAATATCACGAACAGAAGTAGCGGCATATCCCTTCATTTTGAGAACGGCTTGAGCCGATTGTAAAATTTGTCTCTTTCTTTCGGTCATTTTAAAAACACAAACTAACGTTCGTTAGGCAAATGTATCGATTTTGAAGTAAATTCCAAAATTGACAGCAATATTGACTAATTTAAAATTCACAAAGAGGGTAAATTCTGATGGCATATTTTCTATATTTGGCATGTGAAATTTGGTAAAGTAGAAAACCCTGAAATGTATCCTCACGAGTTACCAGAGGATCATACAGATACTAAAATTGTTTTAGTAAGTGATCACAGCCAATTACCTAAGGTGTTTATTGGATGTCCAAGATGGGCAAAAGCTGAACTAAAAGGATTCTATCCAAAAGGAGTTAAAGACGAGTTGTCGTACTATTCTAGTCAATTTAATGCCATTGAGTTAAATGCCTTCTATTATCGAATTTTCCCTCCTTCGGTAGTTGAGGGATGGTATGATCGATCTTCTCCAGATTTTATGTTTTTTCCGAAGGTTCCTCAACTCATTAGCCAGTTCAGACGGCTCAAAAATTGTGACGATGTGTTGAATGATTTTTTTGTTTCAATATCTCATTTTAAAGAAAAGTTAGGAACCGTATTTCTTCAAATGAATGACAATTATGGACCTCAAAATTTTCATGATTTAACAACGTTCGTGAACAATTGGCCAAAGGATTTACCATTAACTGTAGAATTGCGAAACTCGGGTTGGTATTCTGATTCTCATGTTGCGAATGATCTCTGTGCGATGCTTCAAGAAAATAGTGTGGCTCATACCATTACAGACACTTTAGGCAGAAGAGATCTAATGCATATGCGATTAACTAATTCTTCGTGTTTCGTAAGATTTACAGGGGCAAATCATTCATCAGATGTTACTCGAATAGATGACTGGTTTGATCGATTAACACTATGGAAAGATCAGGGGATTAGTCAGATTAATTTTTTTGTACATCAAACCATTGAAAAAGACTTGCAAATATTGTCTGCTAGACTGATAACAAATATTAATGAAGAATGGGGTTATGAATTACCGATTCCAGGTTCTTCTCAGGTTTCATTATTTTAATTGAAGTCCAATGGGGCAGTGGTCGCTTCCAAAAATTTCGTTGTGAATAGTTGCATCGTGGACCTTATTGGATAAGGATTTTGATGCAAGAAAGTAGTCTATTCTCCAACCTGCATTATTTGCTCGGGCATTAAAACGAGCACTCCAAAAACTATATTTAATTTCTTCAGGATACTTTTCTCGAAAGGTATCGATCAAGCCGATGTCTAAAATCGCGTTTAAACCATCAATTTCAGTCTGAGTATATCCACTGGTTTTATTGTAGTTGCTTTTATCATTTTTCAAGTCGATAGACTGATGAGCTACATTAAAATCTCCTGTCACGATGATGGGTTTAACTTTTTCTAACTTAGCCAAGTAGTTTGCAAATGCAATATCCCAAGTAGATCGATAATCTAGTCGTTTTAATCCAGCACCACTATTCGGGACATAAACATTAACCAAATAAAAGTCCGCGTATTCAGCAGTAATAACTCGCCCTTCTTGATCATGTTCCTCTATTTGAATATCTGCGGTAATTTTTATGGGTTCCGTTTTGGATAAGATAGCAACACCACTGTAGCCCTTTTTGACTGCAGAATTGCTATAGATTAAATATCCAGAAAGATCAGTGAGGGCTTCTTTTACTTGATCGTCTTGAGCTTTTGTCTCTTGAATACAAAATATATCAGCGTCTAAATCTTGGATGATATCAATCAATCCCTTTTTGACTGAGGCTCGGATACCATTTACATTCCATGATATTATTTTCATACTTTAAATTTAGTTGATGGATATGATTTTTTCTGTGTTTTTACCAATGCGTATCTCGTCATGGGGCATTTTCCCAATAATTGCCTGTCCAATTGGAGACTTTACAGATACAGCAAAAACCACTTGTTTATTCAGTTCTATTTTTCCTAAAGCAACGGATAGGTAAAGCATTTTTTTATTAGTTTCTACCAAAGCTCCTAGCTGAACGGAATTACACGATTTTGAGGCATTAATTTGATTAAGAATATTCATCTCATTGTTCAAATTAAAAAACTGACGATTGAGCCGATCCAATTCTTCATGACCCATAGCTCTGGCGGTTTCAAATTTATTACCTGCTGTGCTACTCTGTTCCCCCTCAATCGATTCTTGTACCTTATCAATAGCAGCCTGCATCTCGTCTAGCTGAGTTTGCAATTTTTCTACGCATTGATTGTAAAGGTCAGTTTTATTGATCATTACACGAAAGAGTTATTAAGGAAGGTATTTTTTATCAAAGTTGGGTTTTCTTTTTTCAAGAAACGCATCACGACCTTCTTTAGCTTCGTCTGTCATGTAGGCCAAACGTGTTGCTTCTCCTGCAAATACCTGTTGACCCACCATTCCATCGTCAGTTAGGTTCATCGCAAATTTCAGCATTTTGATACTGGTTGGCGATTTTTCTAATATTTCTTGTGCCCATTCGTAGGCAGTTTCTTCAAGTCTTTCATGGGGTACTACTTGATTAACCATTCCCATTTCGAAGGCTTCTTGGGCTGAATAATTTCTTCCTAAAAAGAATATTTCTCGTGCTTTTTTCTGACCAACCATTTTTGCTAAATAAGCAGAACCATAGCCACCATCAAAACTGGTTACATCAGCGTCTGTTTGTTTAAAAATAGCATGTTCTGCACTGGCTAATGTCAAGTCGCAGACCACATGCAAACTGTGCCCACCACCAACTGCCCATCCTGGTACAACGGCAATGACTACCTTGGGCATAAAACGAATTAATCGTTGAACATCCAATATATTTAGTCGGTGGTAATTGTCATCACCCACATACCCTTGAAGGCCTCGTGCTTTTTGGTCTCCACCACTACAAAAAGAATATACACCGTCTTTTGAGCTTGGGCCTTCAGCACTTAGTAGTACAACTCCAATGCTTAAATCTTCTTGAGCATCATGAAATGCATCTAATAATTCACTCGTTGTTTTTGGACGGAAAGCATTACGAACGTCTGGCCTATTAAAAGCTATGCGTGCTACACCATTACACTTTTTGTAAGTGATGTCCTCATATTCTTTAACTGTGGTCCATTTAACTTGAGTCATAACACAAAGGTATAGGTATTTTTTAAGGACAAATAGATTTAATAACTTGCTTCTACAATTGATTTTACCGCATCAGGGGTGACAGCTTTGTGTTCACCAAGGGCGACCCAACCACGACTCTCCAATGCAGTGCTTACTTTTTCTGCTGTATTTTCATAATCATTGGTATATGCTGAAATTTGAGTGGGGATATCAAGCGAATGAAAGAAGGATTCTGTTTTTTCAATGGCTTGTTTGGCTCGTTCTTCGATGTTACCCTCTGTAATATTCCACACACGTTCACCGTATTGAGCTAACTTCTCTTTTTTATTTTCCAAGAAATAGGCATAGTGTCTTGGGGCTATGATTGCCAAAGTCCGTGCATGGTCGATGCCGTGCAGGGCAGTTAACTCATGACCCATAGCGTGGATTGCCCAATCGTTAGGTACTCCTTTTTGTATGAGTCCATTAAGTGCCATGGTACAGCACCACATAAAGTTGGAAGCAATGGTATAATCGCTCGGGTTATCAATTAGTTTTGGAGCGGTATCGATTAGACTACTCATGATACTCTCGGCAAATCGATCTTGTAAATCTGCTCCAATAGGGTAGGTCATATACTGTTCCATAACATGCGTGAAAGCATCGGTGATTCCATTAGCCAATTGGCGGTTTGGGATTGAAGCAACTACAGTAGGATCTAACACGCTAAATTTGGGAAACAAACCTGGTCCTCCCATGCCTAATTTTTGACCGGTTTCTTTTCTAGAGATGACCGACCCACTATTCATCTCAGAACCTGTTGCAGGTAGTGTAAGAACTGTTCCGAAAGGCATTCCTTTTTCGGTTCGAATTCCTTTAGTTAAAATATCCCAGGGCTCTTCGCCTTCAAATAATGCAGCTGAAGATAAAAACTTAGCTCCATCAATGACGGAACCACCTCCCACAGCTAGGATGAAATTGATTTCCTCATTTTTAATAATGGATAATGCTTTCATAAGAACTGAATATTCTGGATTAGCAGGGATTCCTCCAAATTCCACAATAGCGTGGTCTGATAAAGCGGAGACAACTTGGTCATAAATTCCATTTTTTTTGATACTTCCCTTTCCATAGAGTAACAGTACTTTGGCTTGATTTGGTATTTGTTTTTTTATTTTAGCAATTTCACCTTTTCCGAAGAGGATTTTTACGGGGTTTACGAGTTCAAAGTTGAGCATGATTATTTGTATTACTTGTAAAACACTTGGTTCACCATTTGGTTCAATGGTTGGAATGCTATTGATTAAATCCATAAATTCGCTTCATGTCACGATTTATAGCTCAAAGCAAAATGCAATATGACGGTTTGTACGAAGAAAGCGTCAAAAATCCCGAAAAATTTTGGTCTGATTTTGCTGAAAAAGAGTTTATATGGCAAAAAAAGTGGGATAAGGTTTTAGATTTTGATTTACGAAAACCATCAATCAAATGGTTTGAAGGAGCCAAGCTGAACATTACAGAAAATTGCATTGATCGACATTTGGATACCATAGGCGATCAAACAGCAATCATTTTTGAGCCCAATAATCCTGATGAAGATTCACAACATATTAGTTATCGTGATTTAGCTGTAAACGTGAATAAAACAGCTAACATGCTTAAAGCATTAGGTGCAAAAAAAGGAGACAGAATTTGCATATACATGCCAATGACCCCTGAATTGGCATATGCTGTATTGGCATGTGCTCGCATTGGTGCGATCCATTCAGTGGTGTTTGCTGGGTTTAGCTCTAAGAGTCTTTCAGACCGAATTGAAGATGCTCAATGTTCGATACTTGTTACGGCTGATGGTGGTTTTAGAGGACAAAAAATTACCCCTTTGAAAGAGATTGCTGATCAGGCATTGAAAAACTGTAATTGCATAGATCGAGTATTAGTTCTGAAAAGAACAGGCACCGATATTAACATGCAAGAAGGGAGAGATGTTTGGTGGCATGAGGAGTTTGAGAAAGCTCATGATGAATGTCCTGCTGAAATCATGGGTGCCGAAGACATGCTCTTTATACTCTATACAAGTGGAAGTACTGGCAAACCTAAAGGGATGGTTCACACCTGTGCGGGCTACATGGTTTATACCAATTTTTCTTTTAGAAATGTGTTTCAGTACCAACAAGGAGATGTGTATTGGTGTACCGCGGATATTGGCTGGATTACGGGACATAGTTACATATTATATGGTCCATTAAGTGCTGGTGCAACTACTTTAATGTTTGAGGGTGTACCGAGCTATCCAGATATGGGGCGTTTTTGGAATATTGTCGAAAAACATCAGGTAAATATTTTTTATACGGCACCAACAGCTATACGAGCATTGGCAAGTTGTGATTTGAGTTTTGTGAATTCGTATGATTTAAGTAGTTTGAAAACATTAGGAACAGTAGGTGAACCTATAAATTTGGAGGCCTGGCAATGGTATGACGAACACATTGGCAAAAAAGAATGTCCTATTCTAGATACCTGGTGGCAAACCGAGACGGGGGGTATTATGATTTCTAGCATTGCCGGTATAACAGAGGATATTCCCACATTTGCTACATTGCCTTTGCCAGGAATTCAACCCTGTTTGATGGATGATCTGGGCAATGAAATATCCGAAAAAAAGTCTGAAGGAAAATTGTGCATCAAGTTTCCCTGGCCAAGCATGGCACGAACGATTTATGGAGATCATCAACGATTTAAAGAGACTTACTATAATGCCTTCGAAGGCAACTATTTTACAGGAGATGGTGCCAAACGGGATAAAAATGGAAACTATCGAATTACCGGAAGAGTTGATGACATTGTAATTGTAAGCGGACATAATCTCGGTACGGCCGAAATTGAAAACGCAATCAATGAACACCCAAAAGTAGCTGAGAGTGCAGTTGTGGGTTATCCTCATCCAATCAAAGGGAATGCAATCTATGCTTATGTTACGTTGAGAGGAGCATTTGATGTTTCAACTATTCCTAACCTTCAAAAAGAAATTAACGAATTAGTTTCGAGTACTATTGGACCCATTTCAAAGCCCGATAAAATTCAGTTTACCAATGGTTTACCCAAGACACGAAGTGGAAAAATTATGCGTAGAATATTACGAAAAATTGCAGAAAACAAATTGGATAAATTAGGAGATACATCCACACTATTGAACCCAGAATGTGTCCAAGAAATTATTGACGGAAGGCTTACGGATTAACCTGAAATAAGATAAATACAAGGTTTTTTGTGAAGTTCAATTTCGTTGGGTTTCCAGTCTTTTATAGGTTTTGATAGGATGGTTTCTTTTCCTTCCTTTTCCAAATCAACTGCTACACAGAGTTGGGTAGTATGCTGTAAATTTTTGATTAAAAATTCTAAAAATTGATTGTTTCGGTAGGGAGCTTCCATAAAAATTTGAGTGGTTTTTCTAGACCGATGCTCCATTTCTTTAAGGGCAATCATTCGTTCTTTAGCATCGATGGGGAGGTAGCCGTTGAACTGAAAATTTTGACCATTAAAACCACTCGCCATGAGGGCCAAAAAAATAGAAGAACTCCCTGATAGGGGAATCACTTTTACATTTTTCTGGTGTGCGTATTTTACAATTTCATTTCCTGGATCTGCAATGGCAGGAAGTCCAGCTTCAGACAATAGTCCTATTGAGAAATCTTGAATATGGGTATCAAAAAAAGGTTTAAAACCAGTATAGTTATCGTGTTTGTTAAGCTCTACAAACTCAAATTCGTTTTGAGCTATTGGGTGGTCAATGGCCTTTAGAAAAGCTCGGGCTGTTCGTTCACGTTCTACAATAAAATGTCGGATAGTGTAGATGTGCTCTAATGTTCGTTTTGGTAAGTAATCTTTAGAAAATTCACCGATGAAATTAGGAATTAAAAAAACAGAATGATTAGCCAATGGTTTTTAAAAATTGAATGCTGGTTTGATTGAAAATAAGGGGTCTTTCTACGTTGACCACGTGTCCACAACTTGGGATAATATGGAGTTGAGAGTGCTTGTGGTGACCCGCTAGTTTTTTTATGCTAGGCAAAAACATATGGTCTTCAGCTCCCATGATATACAAGGTTGGGATAGGTAGGTCGTTGATGCGAAACAATTTAAGCAATGGATTAATTTCAGCCACTAAGGTAAACCAACGTTGAAACTCTTTTTGGTACAGTTTTTTAGCTTCATTAATAAACAGGTTTCTACTCTCCTTGTGCGATCGTTTAGGCATGATGATATGGGCAAAAAAACGATAAAGCACGAGATATGGGACTACTGATTTTAGCAGGACACCTAGTCTCATAAGTACTTGTCCACGGAGGTTCATTTTCATGATAGCACCACCCAAAATCATACTCTTGCTACGATCGGGAAAACGTTCAGACAACTCCCGAATGATGATCGTTCCTAGCGATATTCCCACCCAATTGGTAGAAGTAATTTTGAGGTGGTCCAATACTTCGATTACCTCATCACCGATGGTGTCAAAAGAATACGATTTTAACTTTTCATAGATGGGTTTTTTAGATTTTCCGTGTCCACGAAGATCAATCAAAAGTACATTATAGTCGGACTTAAAATCTCGGATTTGTTTATACCAGATGCTACTACTACCTCCAGCACCATGCACAAATGTGACCCATGGAGCGTTGTCATCTTTGAGGTATGTTATGTAGTGAAGCACAGCTATTGTGTATAGCAAATGTAACAAACTAACAAATCAAAAATTTAGTTGTTTAAAAAGAAGCTATTTTCTCATTCATTTCAATCACATATCATTGCAAACATGCAACCACCAAAGGCTAAAAAAATATGCAAGGAATTAACTATTCATGGCGATACGCGTATCGATAATTATTTCTGGTTAAATCAACGTGAAGATCAAGAGGTATTGGACTATCTAAACCAAGAAAATACCTACTGCAAATCGGTGCTTAAACCAACCGAATCGCTACAAAAAGAAATCTATGAAGAAATCGTGAGTCGTATTAAAAAAGACGATGAATCAGTTCCGTACAAAAAAAATGGTTATTGGTACTATACACGATTTATCAAAGAGGGAGAGTATCCCATTCATTGTAGGAGAGCGGGTGGAGATAAATTTGAAAATTCGGGTGACGAAGAAATTTTATTAGATGTTAATGAGCTGGCAAAAGGCCACTCATATTATGCTATAGGAGGATTGAGTATTAGCCCAAACAATCAATATTTAGCTTATGGAGAGGATATAGTTAGCCGAAGGATTTACACCCTAAAAGTAAAAGACTTACATACTGGAAACCTTCTTGATGTAAATATTCAACGAACCACTGGTGGTGCTACTTGGGCAGAGGATAATGAGACCCTTTTTTATACCGAAAAAGAGGAGAAGTCGCTTCGCTCAGCCAAAATATTCTCTTATAATGTGTTCAGTCACGAAAGTCAATTGAGGTATCATGAGGCAGACGATACGTTCAATTGTGGGGTTTATAAAAGCAAAAGCAAGAAATACATCATCATTACATCAGGAGCAAGTATTACTTCAGAGTTTAGGTACTTAGATGCTCAAACACCTCAAGCAGATTTTACAGTTTTTCAAGAACGAATTCGTGGGCTCGAGTATGGGATTACCCACTTTGAAGATAAGTGGTATGTATTGACCAATTGGGATGCTCAAAATTTTAGATTAATGCAAACCCATGAGGCGAATACTTCCCGATATTTTTGGGAAGAAGTGATGCCTCATCGAGAAGAAACCTTGATTGAGGGAGTAGAGTTATTTAAAAATCACATGGTCGTGGAAGAACGAACTAAAGGTCAAAATTTTATTCGAATCATCAATCAAAAAACAGCTGAAGAGGATTATATGAATTTTGATTCGGAGACTTATGATTGTTGGACAAGCATAAACCCGGAGTTTGATACTTCCATTTTGAGATTTGGATATACGAGTATGACGACACCCAGTTCGGTGTTTGATTATGATATGAACAAAAAAGAAAAAACCTTGCTTAAACAGCAAAAAATAGTAGGGGGATATGATGAATCAAAGTATGGTAGCAAGCGTATTTGGGTGAAAGCTAGAGATGGAGAGCAAGTCCCCATGAGTATGGTTTACAAAAAAAACAATGAAGGAGAATTGCCCCAAAATGCACCTTTACTTCTTTATGCATACGGCTCGTACGGACATTCGATGGACCCCTATTTTAGTTCGGTGAGACTTAGTTTGCTAGACAGGGGATTTGTTTACGTGATTGCACATATTCGAGGGGGAGAAGATTTGGGAAGACGGTGGTATGATCAAGGTAAATTACTTCACAAGAAAAATACATTTTACGATTTCATAGATTGTGGTCAGTACTTGATTAAAGAGGGCTATACTTCCAATCAAAAATTATATGCCATGGGAGGAAGTGCTGGAGGATTATTAATGGGAGCAGTCATTAATATGAGACCCGATTTATGGAAGGGAGTGATTGCAGCTGTTCCTTTTGTAGATGTAGTTACGACCATGCTTGATGAATCTATTCCATTGACCACTGGAGAGTATGACGAATGGGGCAACCCCAATGAAGAAGCCTATTATCATTACATTAAAAGCTATTCACCATACGATAATGTGGAGCGAAAAGCATATCCTAACCTACTTATTACTTCAGGCCTACATGATAGTCAGGTGCAGTATTGGGAGCCAGCAAAATGGATTGCAAAGTTGAGGGAGTATAAAACAGATGATAATATTTTGATAATGGATTGCAACATGGAAACCGGTCATGGTGGAGCGAGTGGTCGTTTTGAAGCACTTAAAGAAACAGCCACGGAGTATGCATTTTTGTTGATGTTGGAGGAGCGTCCTTGAGATTCTTGTCAAATCTCTAAATACATGAATTATAAAATTCTTTGCTAATTTACATTTTAATCTTTGATTATAGTTGTATATTGAAGTACTTTTATTCGAGTTTACCACATATGGTAGGGATTAATATTATAAACCTTTTAAATAAAAAAAGTTTCGCATTTATTATTATAGTATTGATATTTTACTCCTGTAAAAAAGAGGTCTTGCACAACGATAATTCCCGGATGACAGACAATGAATTTATCACTGCTGTAGATATTTCCAGCTATCCAGAAATAGCCCTTACTAATCAAACCTTCTATAACTTGGACGGAAATAAACAAAACTTTTTGTCCATATTAAAAGAAAACGGGGTTAATACTATTAGATTAAGACTATGGGTGGATTCAGTTGATAATCACTCTGGATTTAATGAGGTAAGAGCATTTGCAGAAACCTTAAGAAATAGAGGTTTTAAAATTTGGTTAACACTTCACTATTCTAATACTTGGGCAGACCCTAGTGCACAACAGATTCCATCCCTGTGGCAATACTTAGATTTTGATATATTAAAAGATAGTGTATATACTTATACAGAACGGGTGGTTAATGAATTAAAACCAAATTATATTCAGATTGGAAATGAAATAAATTCTGGCATTCTTCATCCTCATGGAAATAATTCAAATAACTACGATCAATTTCTAGACTTACTTCAAGAAGGGTGTTCTGCAGTAAGGAATAATTCACTAGATTGTAAAATAATATTACATTTTGCTGGTTTTGAAAATGCAGATTTTTTTTTCAATCAATTAAAAACAATAGATTATGACATAATCGGCTTATCATTTTACACTATTTGGCATGGTAAATCAATGGAAAAGCTCAGGACTAGCATGCAAAATTTGAGTTTATCGCATGATAAACAAATCATTATAGCTGAAACAGCATACCCATTTACGCTTGAGTGGAATGATTGGACTGATAATATTGTGGGGTTAAATGAGCAGTTAATTTTACCTGATTACCCAGCAACACCTGATGGTCAACGTAGATATATTAGAGCTTTAAAGGAACTTACACAGGGATTAGAAAAAGGTATTGGGTTTTGTTATTGGGGTGCAGAATTAGTTGCTTGGAAGGGAGAACAAGCAACAGATGCCTCAACATGGGAAAATCAAGCTTTATTTGACTTTAATAATAAAGCATTACCTGTATTTAATGAATTTAAATAGATGCATATAGTAATGGATAACTTTTTTAGTAACTAAAATGTAAATAATCAAATTAAATTCGTCTTAAATATGAAGAAAGGATTACTGTTAATAATAGCATTTGCAAGTTTTGTAGCAAATGCCCAAATAGAAACTGACCGACCAGATTTTACCGAAAGTCCAAATACAGTGCCTAAAGGAGCTTTGCAAGTAGAAACAGGTTTCATTTTTGAAAATGACAAAATTGAAAATTTAGGTGGTTCTTTTGAATATCAAAATATGACTGTGAATACCACTTTGTTGAGGTTTGGTCTTCAAGAAAATTTTGAATTGCGTTTTAATTGGGCTAATAATCGAAACGAAGTAACACAAAAGAGATTAATTCAAGGAGGGGCAGATTCTAGTATTAGCTTTATTGCTAGTGGATTTTCAACCTCATTTATAGGATTCAAGACAAATTTGTATAAAACCGACAAAATAAGCATTGGTTTCTTAGGTCATTTGTACATTCCTGATTTATCATCTGGAGACTTTAAGGTGGATAATCAAAAAGTAGCATCCGAACTTTTACTTCCAGTAAGTTATCAAATTACCGAACGATTTGGAGTGGCAGCTCAATACGGAATTACTTGGGATGGATTGACTCCAAACCCAACGACTAGCTACACACTTGCTTTTGGTTATGCGATAACAGACCAACTGAGCTGTTATGTTGAGCCATACGGATTCCTAACGAACAACGGTGAAGAGTTGCATCTTGTGAATGGCGGGTTTACGTATTTGATAAACGACAATCTTCAATTGGATCTGACAGGCGGTTTTGGCTTGAATGAGGAAGCACCAGACAACTTTATTAGTTGTGGAGCATCCTTTTTATTGTTTAATAAGTAATGAAACTTTGGTCAATAGTATTATTCCTGACACTAGTGCTTACTGCATGTGACTCACCCAAAAAATGGGAAACAAAATCTGAATCCGAATCAATTGGGACAGAACAATCAGCCTACACACAAAAAATTCTTAGATATCGAGATAGCATGGATGCTGTTTTTTATAGTGGATCTAATGGCGTGCTACCTAAAGAGATAATCTCTACCGATGGAAAACTCAATTATTTTTCACCTAACGAATCCTATCGGGTTAAAGCTCAATTTGTACCCATCATAGATGGAGAGGTTTTTCAGATGAAAACAAATACTGATCGATTGCCTGAATATAGAAAGTATGGGAAATTATCTTTTACGGTTCAGAATCAAAACCTTGTTTTAACGCTTTACCAAAATGTAGAACAACCCGAATATTTGTTTTGCCCGTTCAAGGACAAGACCAATGGAAAACAATCCTATGGAGCAGGAAGATTTTTAGATTTTGAAGAAAAAGACCTAGAAAACATGGTGCTGGATTTTAATTATGCTTACAATCCATATTGTGCTTATAACTCAAATTTTTCGTGCCCGATACCACCGCTAGAAAACCATTTAGATATTGAGGTGATGGCTGGAGAAAAAGCATGGCATTAAAGTGAGTTAGGTTGTAGTAATTTAATAGAGTGTTTAGTCGAATACCTGTTACTCGAGATATTCCTTCAAATTTTGCATAGTGAGGATTAGTTCCAATTATGTTATTATCTCCGTACCAAGATTGTTGAAAATAAATATGAAAGCCTAGATTTATATTATTAATTTTTTTACGTAAGCCAATGGATGTCTGTATTAGAATATTCTGAAATATATCTCGGCCTTCGATTACTTCTACATCCATATATTTTATATTTTCTCTTGTTGAGATAAAATTCGACAAACCACCTAAAATCGAAACCAAGAACTCAGAATTGTTATGCTTTGATATATATTCAGGACCTATCAATAAGTTGACATTTTTAATAATAGTACTGACTTTTGTATTACTGGTGTAGTTTGGTGCTATTTGTTCAAAATTAAGTTTTTGTTTTCCATGCCCTATTTGAATATCAGCTAAAAAATTTCAATGATTAAGAAGATCTTTTTTAAAGAAACCTGAAATCATATAAACAGAAGATAGGGGTTTTGATATAGATTGAACTTTACCATTAAAAAGACTTTCAGTCTCGTTATAATTTACTTTTGCAAATTGATGAATTCCGTAGCTTATTCCCAATTCGTATTTGAAGCTGTTTTTGCCTTTTTTCTTTATCTTGGTTGACTCATTATTTTGACTTTGAGCAAGTAATGGACAAACGATACAGAGTAAAATAATAAGAAGTAGTATTTGGTTATTAAAGCTAAAAGTTATCCTACTAAGTTAAATACTTTCTTACAAAATACAAAACAGTTTAATTACATAACTAATTTCACATTTGAAATTTTAGTCAAAAAACTATGACTAAATTTGTCCCATAAAAGTTGATAATGGATAAAGTTTTAGTAATAGGTGCTTGTGGTCAAGTGGGTACCGAATTGGTTGAGAACCTTCAATACATTCATGGTAGCAGTCAGGTGGTTGCAAGTGATATAAAAACACCAATCAATGAAGTGTTTTCGAATAGCGAATTTGTTCATCTGAATGTGTTAGACAAGGCACAGATTAAAGAAGTTTTTCAAACACATAAACCAACGATTGTCTATCACTTAGCAGCTCTACTAAGTGCTACTGCAGAGGAAAATCCAAAGTTTGGCTGGGAACTCAACATGGACGGTACCTTCAATATTTTTGATGCGTGCATAGAGCATGGAGTAAAACGAATATTTTGGCCTAGTTCAATTGCGGTATTTGGTCCGACAACTCCTCTAGTAAACACTCCTCAAAGTACAATCTTGGAGCCAAATACGATCTATGGGATTACAAAACTTACAGGTGAGCGGTATTGTGAATATTATTTCAATCGGTATAATTTGGATGTTCGATCGATACGCTACCCTGGACTAATCGGTTGGAAATCGTTTCCAGGAGGTGGTACTACTGATTATGCAGTTGATATTTTTCATCAAGCATTGAAAAATGGGCAATACGATTGTTTTTTAAACGAGCAGACCACACTGCCCATGATGCATATGGAAGATGCCGTGAGAGCAACTTTGGAGATAACCGATGCACCTTCGAATTTGATTAAGGTTAGGAGTAGTTATAATATCGCCGGAGTGTCTTTCAATCCAGAACAATTAACACAAGAGATAAAAAAGCACATTCCTCAATTTAAAATTTCATATCATCCAGATCATCGTCAAAAAATTGCCAATAGTTGGCCAGAGAGCATTGACGATCAAATTGCTCGAGCTGATTGGGGTTGGCAAGAAAAATACAACTTGGAGAAGTTGGTTGTCAATATGCTAGACAATCTCCGTTAGGGTTAGTATTCTAGTAACTTTTGAATTTCTGCAGCTATTTTTTCCTCGTTGGGTAGCATGGCTTTTTCGAGTTCAACATTCATGGGTACAGCAGGCAAGTCTTTTGATCCTATGCATTTTACAGGAGCATCGAGGTCTTGAAAACAATGTTCTTGAATTCTTCCAGCAATGGCTTGAGCAAATGAATTATTGAGGGTTTCTTCTGTCAAAATAATCACTTTATTATGTTTTTTAACACTGGCATAAATGGCTTCATCATCACATGGACTCAGCGTTCTCAAATCAAGAATTTCAATTTGACCTTCAAATTTTTTAGCCGCATTTGTTGCCCACCAAACCCCCATTCCATAGGTAATAATGGTTAATGTTTCTCCGTTTTTGACCATTATTTGGTTTGCTTCAAGATGAATGCGAGCTTTACCAAGAGGAATCATATAATCGCTGCTAGGTTCGATGGTTTTTGCACCTTCTGTGCCAGGAACCTTACTCCAGTAAATACCTTTATGTTCAAACATTACTACGGGGTTTGGATCGTAAAAGGCACTCTTCATTAATCCTTTCATATCTGCGGCATTACTGGGATAAACGATTTTGATTCCTTTGATGGGTAGGATGCTCGATTCATTAGTCCCGCTATGGTATGGTCCCCCACCTCCGTATGCTCCCGTAGGCACACGAATGACGGATTGTACTGGGAATTTCCCTCCAGATAAATAGCTACTTTTAGAAAGTTCTGTAACAAGTTGGTTAACCCCTGGCCAGATATAGTCTGCAAACTGAACTTCAACAATGGGCTTGCACCCAACAGCACTCATGCCTGCAGTACTTCCAATAATATATGCTTCTTGAATTGGGGTATTGAATACGCGGTGAGTCCCATGTTTTTTGGCTAATGTAGCGGCTTCTCTAAATACCCCACCCAATCGATAACCAACATCTTGGCCATATAAAAGAGCTTCAGGGTGCTTGGCAAGAATTTCATCAACAGCATGAAGTGCAGCATCTACCATAATAATGGTTTCTCCATCTTTAGGAGTTCGATTACCTTGTTCTTCCTTGAGTGGTGTGTCTGCTAGTACGTAGTCTGTCACATGCTGGGGATCTGGGTTTTCAGCATTTTTTGCCTTCTCAAACGCTTCTTCAACATATTGAATCGCGTTAGCTTTTATTTCGTCAATTTTATCTTGTGAGATTTCTTTTTGAAGTGCTGTTTCAATAAGAAAATTTAAGGGATCTTGTTTTTCGGCTTCTTTTAAATCATCACGATACCACTCACTTCGAACGCCACTGGTGTGATGCCCAAGTAATGGTACTTTAGCATGAAGTAGCATGGGCTTTTGATTTTTACGCACCCAGCGAATGGCTTTTCCTACTTCATGATAACTCTCTGTAAAACTACTACCATCTGTTCTTCTTCTTCGAATGCCTTTAAATCCTTTAGCAAACTCATATGCATCCATAGCTCGCATTTCGTCACCACTTGCAGAAATACCCCAGTCATTGTCTTGTACCAAATAGAGTATGGGCAACTGATGCAGTGCAGCCATTTGAAGTGCTTCTGATACTTCCCCCTCAGTCATCGACCCATCACCGATAGAGCAGACAACAATCGAACCCTTTGTTCCAGGAGCGTTTAGCTGGTTGTTTTTTAAGTATTGTAGTCCATGAGCAATTCCCGTAGTTGGAATAGCTTGCATGCCAGTAGCACTACTTTGATGAGCAATTTTGGGTTTGTCCTCATCCAATAACGAAGGGTGCGAATAGTAGGTTCTGCCTCCAGAAAAGGGATCGTCTTTTTTAGCTAGTAATTGTAGCATCAATTGATAGGGACTCATTCCTATTCCAAGTAAGATAGATTCATCTCGATAGTATGGAGCTAACCAATCAATTTCTTTGAGATGATATGCTGTAGCAAGTTGTATAGCTTCATGACCTTTTGAGGTAGAATGTACATAGCTTGTGATTTGTCTATTTAAATCATAAATATCAGCCATAGCTCTTGCAGTGAACATGTCGTTCAGAGCTTTTAGGTATATGGATTTTTTGATATACATATTGGGTAATTGATTTAAATAAATAACCTGTGCAATTTTAAGTATTTAAATAATCAGTATTATTGAAGAAAGAAAATAAATATGACACGATTATTTACAGTATTGATTTTTATCAGTAGTTCATTTTTAGGAGCGATGGCTCAAACACCTCAGTCTGATGAAGTAAGAGGAACGTATTGGAATGCCGAAAAAACCTCACATATCCGTATTTACAGAGCGAAAAATGGCAAATATTATGGGAAGATAGAATATCTTAAGGAGCCCAATGATGATAATGGGAACCCTAAGACAGACCCAGAAAATCCAAAAAAAGAACTAAGAAGTAGAAGCCGACTAGGTATGGTGATTATGAATGGTTTTTCATGGAATGAATCGGAGTCACGTTGGGAGGACGGTACTATTTATGACCCTGTTTCAGGGAATACGTATGATGGTTACATGTATTTTGAGGAGGATAATCGTACAGTACTTTATTTAAGAGGTTATATGCTGGGTATGACATGGCTTGGAAGAACCTCAGAATGGACCAGAGTAGAGTAACTATCTTTATTTAATAGCCCTCATTGAAAGCAAAATAATTAATTCTCGAAAGTTATCGAATGAATTTTGCTAAGCCTGTTTTTTTACCTATAAACACTTTTAAAAAATAAACACCTTGAGGTAAATCATTGACATTTACGTTAAACTCTGGTTTAGGAATTTTAAAAGATATATTAGAAAGTATTCTACCTTGTGAATCTATTATTTCATAAGATGAAATTGGTCCGTCATAAGACGATATGGTAATTTCTTCTATGACAGGATTTGGGTAGATTTTAATTCCTAAAAATGGATTTTCTACACCACCAATGTCTTGATCTGTCTGAATCTTTTTATCAGTCCATATTTGGTATTCTCCGGCGGATAAATTAAGTTCTGATGCGACATCTTGAACATTCATACTGTCACCACTGAAATATTCATACCAAATACCTGTATGGTTAAAGTTTGGAGTAACAGACTGTTCTACGACATCAAAATTTCCTAAAATCAAGAAATTTTGATCGGGATGGTTTAATTGGATTCGTTTAACTTTCCCTGATAAATTAGTGCTAAAATCATTCCCATCAAATGCCTCATAGTTAGTCTTAAGTTTATTTATTTCAGAAAAAACCCTATAAACGTCTTTTCTGTTAGATGCAGTGTTGTATTCCCATTTGATAGGCTTGTTTCCAACTCTACCATTATAGTCTATGTTGTAGTCATACCCAAGTTCATCAAATTGCCATATTAATTTAGGACCAGGGATACTATTAAATACTACCCATGTCAATTCTAGACGATCTAGTGCTGTATTAAAATCTTTTACAGAATAAGATCCCGAAACATTTCCGTATTGCAAGTTTTTGTACATCATTCGCTCTTCATCATGACTTTGAGCATATGCAATTAGTTTTGGGTTATTCCAACCACGAGACTGATGATTTGCCCAATCAAAACTAGAGTTATACCCCATAGATGACTCCATGGCATCATTACTTATATTGCCCCAAAACATACATCCATAATTAGCTAAATCCTTTTCTTCAGAATTATCTGAAAAGTGTTCTAATATTAAATAGGCATTAGGATTAACAGCTTTTACTTCGTTGTATATTCGTTTAATATTATTTACTCTTGAAAGATCATAGTTTCCCCAGCCTCCCACATCTCCAAGTGTATTATTTTGTGTGAAACCTTTTGATAAATCAAAGCGAAAACCATCAATATGATACTCTTTTAACCAATATTCTAAGTGCTGTTTCATATATAATTTGAATGGCTGACTTTCATGATTAAAATCATATCCAACGTTAAAATCATGTTTAGCAACTACATTGACAAAAGGATTAGAGGCATCGGGTCTATTATTTTTAGAGTCCCAATACAATTGGCACAACGGATTTTGGCTAAATCCGTGATTGAAAACAACGTCTAGTATAACAGCAATTCCTCGTTCATGGCATGCATCAATCAATTTTTTAAAGTCATTTGATGTTCCATAATATTTGTCTAATGCTCCGTGATAGGATGGATTATACCCCCAACTTTCATTGCCTTCAAATTCATTGACTGGCATAAGTTCTATTGCATTAATACCTAAATTCGAAAGGTAGTCTAGCGTATCATAAAGACTTTTATAACTATGGTCATCCAAAAAATCTCGGACTAACAATTCATAAACAATTAATTTATGTTCATCTGGGGCTTTAAAATTTTCATCATTCCAATCAAACGCTTTCTTCCCCATGCTTAGTATTGTTGCATATCCCGTGAAGGTTCCAGGTTTGATAATGTATGGATCAGGGTATACATTAGAATCAATATATTGATCATTCCATGAGTCTGCAACCAACTCACTGTATGGATCAGCAATTTTAACCTCTCCGTCAACTAAGTACTGAAAAGCGTATTTTTTTGTTGAGTCAAGGTCTTCAATATAAATCCACCAAGTGGAATTATCAGAATCGAGTTTCATTGCGTAGTCACTTTTCACCATCCACTGATTAAAGTCACCGATGACGTGAACATATTTTTTATTTGGAGCATACAAGCTCAGGAAAACGCTTGTTGGCGAAACTTTAACCACACCTAATTCTGTTGAAATCGGTAAATCTAATTTTTCAGGAATACTGAGTACGATAAAATGAGCTGTATCGCTAACTAAATCAGATCCATTTTCAGCGGTCAAAATAACCTCGTAATCACCTTCCAAAGATGGTTGATACAAATTTATTATACTATCGCTAATTACTTCTTTTACTATACTCCCATTGACAAACATCTTCATGGTGGATGAAGAAGAAGCAAACCCTTTAAGTTCAATATTATTTCCTAATTCATAAATAGTGTTTGATGTTGGAGAGGCTAATTGTGTGTAAAATCCATCATCGTACAGGTTGACAAAAATATCTGAACCATCAGAATTCCTTCCGGTGATTTCACCTGTTTTATCTCTGAATAAAATGGCAATTTGAAGAATCTTTTCAGTTTCGGTAACTCCATAAAATTCATAAACTTTTCTAATAGTCAAAGCATATTTATTATCAGAGATTTTAGTCATTACAGGAGCATTGTCAGTACCCCACGTTCCTTGGACATATTTCCAATCTGTGCCTGTTTTACTCTGATCGGTAATTAAACCAGTATGAGCGTATATTGTGCCTTGAAAATCTTGTAAACCTTTGTTGCCGAGTGTGGCATCAAAAGTTAGCGTGATTTCATCTTTTGTACTTGGAAATGTAGGGTTGGATATTACAACTTGTGCATCTGATGTCTGACATACAAAAATCAAAAAAAGAAGCGTGATTATTGACCATTTCATAGATACAAAGTTGCATATTTTTTGATTATTTTAATTCATGTGATATTAAATCTCTCTATTTTGTGGCATAAATTTTAACGGTAATTGATTTTTATTTTAGTATTAATATACTGAAATTCAGGTACTTATATTAATAAATATACCAAAATATTATCTTAAATAAAATAAAATATATATTTGCCATATATTGCTTTGTGTAAAAAATACACTAAGATGTTGGTCAAAAACAATCATGAATAGAAAAATTTCAATTCTTGCCAGAAAAGGTCTGATGATGATAATTTTATCGTTAGCTTATGCTAGTTATTCTCAGATAAATATTTCAGGTACTATTTCGGATAACTTCACAAAAGAACCACTTGTTGGATCCTATATTGTTCCAATCAATGGTCAAGGTGGTGCTATTTCAGATTTAGATGGTAAGTTTAATCTAAAGTTAAATGAATCCGTCAAGCAATTTAAAGTAAGTTTTGTGGGTTACACATCTCAAACGATTGACATTAACAATCAGACGAAGTTTCAAATTCTTCTGGTTTCTGAAGACAAACTTGATGAAGTTCTTGTTATTGCTTACGGAACACAAAAAAAATCAGATAAAACTGGTGCTGTTACGCAAGTGACATCTAAAGAATTAAATAAAGGAAGAATTACGGACCCAATCCAAGGGATGCAAGGAAAAGCAGCCGGAGTTAATATTTCTAAGCAAGGGGGAGACCCCAACGGAGCATTTAGTGTTAACATTCGGGGTGCTGCAAGTATAACTGGAGGTACAGGTCCTTTGTATGTAGTTGATGGGGTTGTGGGAATTGATCCCACAACTCTTAACCCAGATGACATTGAATCCTTCAATATACTCAAGGATGCTGCATCAACATCGCTATACGGAACACAGGGCTCAAATGGTGTTATCATTATTACCACTAAGGGTGGATCTTTTGGCGGAAGAATTTCTAATCAAATTAAAGTAGAGTATAATAATTTCGTGTCGTTTGATAAAGTGGCTAATCGTTTGGATTTTTTAACAGGCAACCAACTTCGTCAATATGCAAATGATGTTAATTCACAAAACTTTTCTGATAATGGAGCAAATACAGATTGGATGGATGAAATCTACCGAACAGGTATTTCACAGCAACATACACTAGCTTTTAGTAAATCTGATGAAAATACAAGCTACAGAGCTTCGATTTCTGCTAATAACCTAATCGGTGTTCTTAAAGGATCGAGTAGAGATCGATACATTGCCCGGTTAAATATTTCTCAAAAAGCATTGGACGATAAGTTGACACTTACAGCCAGATTAAGTGGGACAGTTCAGAAAAGTGATTTCATTCAATATGGAGGAGGAAGTAGCCCAGATAATGTTATTTATCAAGCTATGAGAAGAAGTCCGACAGATCCTGTATTTAATCCTGACGGAACTTATTATGAATCAGATAGGAGTTTTCAGTATAACAACCCAGTTGCACTTATTGAACAAACTCAAAATGAACAAGATGCAAAAAAGTTACTTGCCAATTTTGATGCTTCATATGCAATTTCTGATCATTTAACTGCCCAAATAAACACAGCATATGCAAGAGATGACAATCAATCATTTTATGCTCAGCCTGCATCTGCATTCAGTAATACAACCAATGGGTTAGCATTTCGATCGTATAATAATAAAAATTATAAGTATACTTCTGAGATACTAAATTATAACAATTCTTTCAATGAAAAGCATAACTTAAATTTAATAGGTGGGCACTCATGGCAGAGTGTTTCTTACGATGGCTTTAGAGCAGAAGCCAGAAATATTGATCCGTTTTACGAAGATGTCCAATCAAATAATTTACAAGCTTATTCACAAATTGAATGGGGATACGTATCTTCATACCGATCGATCGAAGAAGGTTTAGCTTCAGTTTTTTCGAGGGCCATATATGATTTTGACAAGAAATATTATTTGACAGCATCTTTGAGAAGAGATAAGTCAACCAAATATGGTGATGATATAGAATGGGGAACATTTTGGGCAGTATCATCTGCTTGGAATATTGCTAAGGAAAAATTTATGGAAAATGTTTCCTTGGTTTCTGAACTCAAATTACGAGTAGGTTATGGATTAACTGGGAATGCTGATATCCCAAATGGTATAGACCGTGTATTATATCGTCCAACGGGATTAGCACAAAACGCTGAGACTGGCGAATTAGAAGTTGTATGGAATAATAACCAAGGGAATATTTCAAATCCAAACCTAGCTTGGGAAGAAGTAAGCGAATTAAATGTTGGGTTAGACTTTGGTTTGTTAAAAAATAGAATCACAGGCTCTCTTGAGATATATCAAAAAACAACTCAAGGACTTGTAATGGAAGTAGCAGTTCCTGTACCACCAAATATTGCACCTAAGAAGTATGAAAATTCCGGAGAGATACAGAATAATGGTATTGAGCTAACCTTGAATACAGTAGTTTTAGATAACAAAAATTTTACTTGGAAATCAACAATTGCTCTATCGAGTAATAAGCAAGAAACTATAACTCTTGGAAATCTCGAAACTAACCAACTAGGGATTAAGAAACTCTATGTTTCTGGACGAGGATTGGTTGGAGGTGACAATTATACACAGGTTATTTTACCAGGACGTGAAATTGGTTCATTTTTCTTGCCCGTTTATGTTGGTCTATCTAGTGATGGCAAATTCTTATTTGAAACTGCATCTGGAGGTGTAACTAGAGATGTAACACAAGCACAACGGCAATTTGTAGGTTCTGCTCAGCCAGACTTAATCGTTGGATGGTCAAATTACTTTAAATTGTACAAAGGATTTGATGCCAGTTTCAGTTTACGTGGAATTTTTGGTCATCAAATATTCAATGTGACAAAAATGGTATTTAGTAACCCCGCAGATGCACCAACTTTAAATGTATTAGAGTCAGCTATTTCGGGGGATGCTGCTAAGATAACAAGTGACCCAACTATAAGCACATATTATCTAGAGGATGGTGACTTCATTAAACTCGATAATATATCTCTTGGGTACAACATTCCTTTTAAACCAGAGAGTAAAATTAAGAACTTAAGAGTTTTCGTAAATAGTAATAACTTATGGATGTGGACCAAATATACGGGCTTAGATCCCGAGTTAAATTTTAGTGGAACAGAATTCGGAAGAGACCAATATGACGTGTATCCGAGAACAACAAGTTTAACGATTGGTTTGAATGCCTCATTTTAAATAAAATCAGAAGTTGTAAAAATGAAAAAAATACTTTATTCAATTTGTATATTACTTGCAGTCTCATGCACCAAATTTGATGATGCATTATATGATAGTAGCTCAATTGCAAAACAGTCTATTGGACCGGTATATAAAGAACTTGCAGATCTTATTGATGACAACGGTTGGTGGTTTTGGGCTCAGGAGGTAACTAGTGACGAAGTTGTTTTTCCTGTTCGAGGAACAGATTGGAATGACGGTGGTAAGTGGAGGGTTCTTCATCAGCATACTTGGACCAATGACGTGGATGCAATAAATTCAATGTGGTCACATTTATTTGACGGAGTAAGAGAAGCTAATAAGTTACTGGATGTTTTATCTGAACAAGAAGGAGATCCCTCAGTGGCAGTGGATATTGCTAAAATCAAAACACTCCGTGCATTTTTCATGTATCTAGCTATGGATAATTATGGAGATATTCCTATTATTACATCTTTTGTAAACGCACCTCCTCTTCCGTTTAAGGCAAAACGAGAAGAAGTATACGATTTTTTAATAAATGATTTAAAAACGGCAGCTTCTTTACTGCCTATAAGTACCAATAAATTTGCTGTTTCTAGAGGAATGGCATATAGCTTAATGGCTAAAATTTATCTCAATGCAGAAGTATATACGGGTACACCAGCATACAAAGATGCTGAGGCTATGTGCGATAGTGTAATCAATATAGGTGCTTATGCTTTACAAAATGATGTTACATCAGCGTTTGCAGCTGACAATGTAAATATTCCTGAAAATATTTTCACGATTGCATTCGATGAATTTGACAATACTGGCTTTAGACTTCACATGCGAACGTTACATTATCTCCATGATGCTACGTTCAACATGAAAGTAGGTCCATGGAATGGTTTTGCTGTTGTCAAAGATCATTATGACACATATTCAGAAAATGATTTAAGAAAAAATGAATGGTTCATTGTAGGGCAACAAAAAGATGTCAACGGAACTGACTTATTTGACGAAACAGCTGGAACCAAACTTGTTATTGATCCAGTTATTCCGAAGTTGGTGATGGATGCCTCCAACACACCAAATGAAATTAGAAATTCTGGTGCACGAGTCAAAAAATACGAAATTGAAAGTGGAGCACTTGAGAATTTAAATAATGATTTTCCATTATTTAGATATGCTGACATCTTATTAATGAAGGCTGAATGTGCTGTCAGAAATGGTTCGGTGGGTGACGGAGATGAATGGTTTAACTTAATTCGACAAAGAGCAAGCATTAATACAATTGCAGGAGCTAGTTTAGATGACATTCTTGATGAAAGAGGGCGTGAACTATTCTGTGAAGGTCATAGAAGACAAGACTTAATACGATATGGGAAATTCGGTGATGCCTGGTGGGAGAAATCTCCATCTGGGCCAGATAAAATCACTTTCCCAATACCACAATGGGCTATAGACGCTAATCCTAACTTAGGCTTATAATTAATTAATATATAACAATAAAAAACAAACAAAATGAGAGATTTATCTTTAAAACTGACAAAAAACGTGGCTATAATCGCCGCATTATTTGGATTGATTTCATTGAACTCGTGTAAAGACGATGATGAAGATCCAACACCAACAAACAATGCCATTGTAGAAGATGGATTTTATATTCAAGGTGATGCTACTGCATATGCTGACTTTGATATAAAAGCAACACTTTCTACTACTAAAAATGAGGTATTACAAGAGGAAAGAAGTAGTTTGATGGAAATTTACGTAGCTGTGAAAGGTATGGGTGGATTCAACATCGTACAAGTTAACGGTTCTGAAAGAACTACCTGGGGGCCTTCTTCAGAGTTTGCTTTAACTCCTTCCAGAAATGAAGAGCCTAACGAAGATGGAACGGATATCATCCAACGTGGAGCCATTGAGGCAACTGATGCTAAATTCACAGTAGCTGAAGATGGACTTTATCATGTTATCATTGATACTGAATTAGGTGTTGGTGCAATTTTACCTGCTAAATGGGGTGTTATTGGACAGGCTACGCCTACTGGATGGTCTGGTAGCACTGCTTTAGACGCACCTACATTTGATTTCAACACCATGACATTCAAAAAAGAAAATGTTGAAATGTCAAATGGAGAATGGAAATTCAGATATAGCAATGGTTGGAAAGTTCAACTAGATACTACCTTAGACTTAGGTGATGGTAAAAAGGGAGTTTATGCAAACTGCAACTATGGTGGATCTGTTGATGCACTTGATGCAGGTGGATCAAACTTCATGAATGAAAAAGGCGGTATATTCACTGTTGAACTAACTTGGACTGCAGGTGCTGGTCATACTGCAATGCTAACAAGAACTGGAGATATCCCAGCTAGAGATTATTCAGCTGTATCTGTTGGTCTAATCGGTGACGGAGTTGTAGATGGTAACTGGGATGGTGAGAAATATGCGTCAACACCAGCTAAAGACGGAGACGTTTACACATGGAATTTTAATGGTGTAGAGTTAAATAACACAGGAGGATTCAAAATAAGAACTGCCGGTACTTGGGATGATATCAATGAGGGTTATAGTGACATCGTTGGTGGTCCTGATGCAGGTGAAATCCAAGATAGCGGAGGAAATATGCAAGCTGTGAATGGAGGTACATTTGATATTGAATTTGTTATAGATGCAGCTGCTGAAACTAAAAGCATTTCAATCACTAAAAAATAATTAACCAAACATCTTATATCTAGAGAGGGACTCCATTTGGAGTCCCTCTTTTTTATTAGTATAATTCTTGACTTGCAAGAAGTAGTAGTTAGAAAAATTGTTTAGCTTCAATCCATGATGGCTTTCTTATTAGTAATAATAAGATTACATAGCCCTGAGATAATCAAGCAACTTCCAGCTAGTAACATAGGACCAATTGCTTTTGATCCGAATAATAGATCTGTAAAGAAGTTAATTCCGCCAAGCGAGGCAACAATTTGTGGGATTACAATAAACATATTGAATAGTCCCATAAAGATTCCCATTTTTTCTGCCTCAATCGAACTAGATAGCATGGCGTAAGGTAATGACAAAATACTTCCCCATGCAATACCTATGAATGCAAAAGAAACATTTAGGTCTTTATAATCACTGGCATAATACATATAGAGAAACCCTATCCCACCTAAAATCAATGAAATCATGTGAACCATCCTTCTATTGATAGAAATTTTTCGAGTTATAAGTGTAAATAAAAGAGCAAAAAGCATAGAAGAAAGTCCATATATACCCATTGATGAACCAATTTTATCGGCAGCATCATTATATAATCCGTCTAGTTTTTGGTAGGTTTCTAATTCATTTTGAATAGTCATTTCATACATTGCTGCATCCGGTTTCGGAGCTTGAAAAACATGTTCTGAAAGTGCTGGAGTAGACATACTCCACATCGTAAAAAAGGCAAACCATGAAAAAAACTGAATTAATCCTAATTTTTTCATGGTCAATGGCATGGAACGAATATCATTTACAATTGCATATATCCCCTTACCAAAACCAGCTGTTTCTTTTTTGTGATTATTAAATGCTTGTAAATCTTTAGGAGGATACTCTTTAGTTGTAAAAACTGTATAGAGGATAGATAATAAAAATATTATACCACCTATAGCAAAAGCAACTTTTAAATTTAGTGGGATTACAGATTCTGAGGCTGTATTACTAACACCGATTTGATTTAATAACCAGGGCAATTGACTCGCTATCCAAGTACCAATACCAATAACTAATGTTTGAACCATAAAACCGTAAGATCTTTGAGTGTCGTCTAACTTGTCTGCAACCAAGGCACGAAATGGTTCCATACTAATATTGATTGAAGCATCAAGAACTAATAAAGTTCCTGCTGCAACCCATAAATACGGGGAATGTGGCATATATATTAAAGCAATGGATGCAAATATGGCACCCAATAAAAAATAGGGTTTTCTTCTTCCAAAGCGACTACTCCATGTACGATCGCTCATATATCCAATTATTGGTTGAACAACCAATCCAGCAATAGGGGCAGCTAGCCACAAACCCGGAATGTCCTCAGGGGAAGCACCTAGAGTTTGAAAAATACGGGACATGAATCCACCCTGAAGTGCAAATCCGAATTGAATCCCAAGGAATCCAAAACTCATATTCCAAACTTCCCAAAAACCTAATGTGGGTTTCTTTTTCATTTTTTAATAAAATTTAAATTTTTGGTTATTGTCATTCGCAAACTTCTTTTCTACAAACGTGTAAAGTCTTGCGGGCTTGTGGGGTACTCCTTCCTGAAAGTTGTTTGTTTCTTTCAGAAAGCCAGTTTTTAATATTCTTCTTAAAAAATTCCTCCGATCAAGTTTATAATTCAAAATAGTAACATACAACGTGTACAAATGATTCAGAGGAAACTGCTTTGGTAATAACTTAAATCCTACTGGTTCATGATAGAGTTTATTTCTAAGTTTTGTAATGGCAGCAGATAATATATCGTTGTGGTCAAATCCTAATTCACCAACCTCATTAAAATTTTTCCATATTACATGTTTGGCAAAACCAGCTGGTCTTATCGTATAATTTTTTATGTTAACTAATGCAAAATACCCAATTGTTATGACACGTGAGTCGGGGATTGGACGCACTAAATACAACCAAACCTTGTCTTTATCTTTAGATAGACGATCTAGGCTCCCAAAAGCACCGATTTGTTCTAAAAATAAATTATCAATTCCAGTTAGGTCTAATAAAACTCGAGATGCAGCATCTTGAATATCCTCATCCTCAAAAATCAAATCTCCTGGTAAAACAAGTGTATCATCATCGATATCAAGATTATCCCTCAAATCTCGTTGAACTAATAAAACCTTTAAATCAGATCCGTCAAAACCGAATACTACACAATCAACAGAAACTGTAGGATTAATAGTGTTCATTTTTTTATTTGGTCTCATTGATTATTCAAATAAAGTAAAAATTTAGCTATTTTTCTCAAAGTGTAAATTTTACACTAAGTTTGTTTTTGTATAACCTAGAAATAGAGTGATATTATTAACGTATTCATTTGTAAGAATTGGATTTATTAGTATAGGAAAAAACCTTTATCCGAAAAAAATAATATCATATAATTTGAAGATTTGTAAATAATAGTTGAGTAGCAATAAATTATATAGAGATTAGTAGCTGATGAGAAATTACATCAAACTTCATCCATGGAAAATTATTGAAGATGACTTTAATGTTGAATTAAATCGCGTTTCAGAAAGTTTATTTTCCATTGGTAATGGTAAATTTGGTCAACGAGGAAACTTTGAAGAAACATTTACAGGTGATTCTTTGGTTGGCAATTATATAGCAGGAGTATATTATCCAGATAAAACTAGAGTTGGCTGGTGGAAAAATGGCTATCCAGATTACTTTGCCAAGGTACTTAATGCACCAAATTGGACAAAATTAACAATCAAAATTAATGGCGAAATTCTAGATCTAGCTCAAGCTCAAGTGTCTGCATTCAAACGTACTTTAGATATGCAAAATGGCGTGCTTGAGCGAAGTTTTGAAGCAAAACTTAAAAATGGGATTACCATTACAGCCCAAATTAGCCGATTCTGTAGTATAGATCAAGATAACATTGGTGCTTTATCCTACAGTTTCACTGTTGATCAATCTGCTGAAATTGAGGTTTCTTCATATATTGACGGGAACATTAAGAATGAAGATTCCAATTACGATGAGTTTTTTTGGGAAAAAATCAAATCCGAATTTAATGATAATCAATGCACACTTATTTCAAAAACTAAAAAGACCCATTTTTATGTTGGAATGAAAACTGAAACTGATTTGTTCATAGACAAAAAGAAAATCATTCATTTTAAGCCATTAAAATCAACAGATAATTCTTCAAGTGTTGTTTCAATATTTTCTACTGAGCCTAATCAGTCTGTAGTTGTCGAAAAAAGGGTAGTTATACTTTCTTCATTGGATATAAAAAAGGATCAAATCGATCAAAAATTAACAAAAGAAATTGATAAACTTCGAAAATCCACCTATAATGATTTAATCAATAATCAACAAAATGCGTGGGCCAAAAAATGGGATGAAAGTGATATAATTATAGAAGGTGATATAGCTGCTCAACAAGCTATTCGGTTCAATATTTTTCAGTTAAACTGCACATATAGTGGAAATGATGAGCGTTTAAATATTGGACCAAAAGGATTTACAGGTGAAAAATATGGAGGGAGTACTTATTGGGACACTGAAGCATACTGCCTTCCTTTTTATCAATCAACTGCAGATAAGAGCATAGCTAGAAATCTGTTAATTTATCGCTATAATCATTTGATAAAAGCTATAGAAAATGCCGAAAAACTTGGATTTTCAGATGGTGCGGCACTTTACCCTATGGTTACTATGAATGGAGAGGAATGTCATAATGAGTGGGAGATCACCTTTGAAGAAATTCATCGAAATGGAGCTATTGCTTATGCTATAAATGATTACATTAATTATACTGCAGATAAAAAATATTTGGTTGAATATGGGCTTGAAGTGCTAATTGGTATAGCAAGATTTTGGAAACAACGCGTAAACTGGAGTGAGGAGAAACAAGCATATGTTATGCTAGGAGTAACTGGGCCTAACGAGTTTGAGAATAATGTAAATAACAATTGGTATACCAACAAAATGGCTGCATGGTGCATGAACTATTGTGACGAATCAATTGATTGGGTAAAAGAGCATTATCCAAATGATTATGAACGAATTTGTAAAGCCAGTTCTTTTAATGAGAATGAACGAACAGTTTGGCATAATATTACCACTCAAATGTATTATCCCTTTTCTGAAAAGCACAATGTATATCTTCAACAAGATGGATTTTTGGATAAAGAACTGGTCCCTGTAAGTCAGTTAAGTGATATGGAACGTCCTATTGTGGAACATTGGAGTTGGGATAGAATTTTAAGAAGTTGTTATATTAAACAGGCCGATGTTTTACAAGGGTTGTATTACTTTGAAGATGAGTTTACTAAGGAAGAATTAAAAAGACATTATGACTTTTATGAGCCATTAACCGTTCATGAATCTTCACTAAGTCCTTGTATTCATAGTATACTAGCAGCAAAACTAGGTGACGAAAAGAGAGCGTATGACTTTTATCTAAGAACTGCAAGGTTGGACCTAAATGACTACAATAATGATACACGTGATGGCTTACATATTACAAGTATGGCTGGTACTTGGATGACTATAATTAAAGGTTTCGCAGGGATGGAAGTAAAAAACGACCAACTTACCTTTAGTCCTTTATTACCAAAAAATTGGAATAGTTTGTCGTTTAAAATTCATTTTAGAGGTGAAGTTAAACATGTTTTTCTAGATAAAAGTGGCTTAAAAATTAATGCCTAAACACCATTTTATATGCAACAATATATGGTTATAAGATTATACGTTTTACTATTAATTGGGTTAGTCTGGTTTTCATTTTCATCTTGCTCTAGAGAAATGCCAACAAATAAGTCTGCCATTTTCGGTCTAGCAACACCAATTCAATTAAATAATGATACAACCAGGGTTCTATTATCTGATTATTTTCAAAATAGTATAGAAATAGACTCTTTTCATATAACTGATTTAATTGAATGTAAAATTATCGGAGATACTCTTCAACTTGTTTATAAAGATCCTGAACAATTGAACGTTTTGACTCTTTACATAGAGGATACCCCTTATACTATTTTGGTTAAAAAATCAAAATCCTCCATGTTCACTCTGAACTTCAAACCTCAAAGGGAATATAATCAAGTTCAGGTTAAGGGCGAGTTCAACCAATGGAATAAAGAGAACAGTGAATTGAACTATGATTCTGTGTTGAACAATTGGTCCATCCAATTGGATCTAGAACCCGGAGAGTATGAGTATAAGCTTGTAGCTGATAATATTGAAATTTTGGATGGAAGTAATTCCAATCAAATTCCAAATGGCATGGGCGGAGTCAATAATTTTTTTGAAATTGCTCGAATAGACAATAATGAAAAACCATATATTCAAACAAAAAAATACACCAAAAATCAGATAATCATTTCTAGTAAAAACACAGATAGAATATATGCATTATGGGAAAATACATTGTTAGATGTAGATTTAAAAAACGAGAATTATTTAATTAAAATACCTGAGAAGGCAAGTCAATTTTATCGTTCTCACATCAGAGTTTTCGGGTATAATCAAAAAGCATCTAGTAATGATTTACTAATACCATTATCTAATGGTCAAGTTATTACTAATCCAAATCAACTTGGTTCATCGGATTGGCATAGTAGTGTCATGTATTTTATGATGGTTGACCGCTTTTATGACGGTGACTCAACAAATAACTATATTGTAAATGACCAACGTATTCTTTCTAAAGCTCAGTACTATGGTGGAGATATCAAAGGAATAACTCAGCAAATTAGAAGTGGGTATTTCGATCAACTTGGTGTCAATACAATTTGGATTTCCCCCATCACACAAAACCCCTTGGATGCATGGGGTCAGTTTAATAACCCTAAAACTAAATTTAGTGGCTATCATGGATATTGGCCAATTACGAGTACATCTACTGATTTCAGACTAGGTTCTGGTAAAGATGTTAGAGAAATGCTATCAGTTGCTCACAAAAATGGCTTAAAAGTAGTTCTTGATTATGTGGCGAATCACATTCATGAGCAACATAGTGTATATAAAGAACACCCTGATTGGGTTACTCAGCTATATTTACCAGATGGTACAATGAATACTGAAAAATGGGACGAACTTAGACTTACAACATGGTTTGACACATTTTTACCTACCTTAAATTTAGAAAATCAACAAATCGCTGACTTTATGATAGACTCAGCAGTTTTTTGGATTGACGAGTATGATTTTGATGGTTTTAGACACGATGCGACTAAACATATACCACTTAATTTTTGGCGTTCATTAAATAAAAAAGTGAAATTAGTTAGTCAAAAGAAAGGGAAATATATTTATCAAATTGGTGAAACTTATGGTAGCCATGATTTGATTAAAAGCTATATCAATAGCGGAATGCTTGATGCACAATTTGATTTCAACCTTTATGATAATGCTTTGCCAGTATTTGCTTTGAATTCAGAGGATATGCGTCGTCTAGGGGGGGCACTAACAAGCAGTATATCACATTATGGTTGCCACCATTTGATGGGGAATATTACCGGCAATCAAGATAAACCGAGATTTATCAGTTATGCTGATGGAACGTTAGATTTTGAAACACCTTGGATGGAATATAAACGAATTGGCTGGACTCAAGATATTAAAGTTCAGGATACATTAGCCTATAAAAAACTTGCCCTCTTTCATGCGTTTAACACGACAATACCTGGCATTCCTATTATATACTATGGTGACGAATATGGATTACCAGGGGCTGGAGATCCTGATAATAGAAGAATGATGCAATTTAAGAATCTTCAAACTAGAGAGGAGTCATTAAGACAAGAAACAAAAAAATTAATTGCCATAAGGTTATCAAATATGGCTTTACTTTATGGAGATCTTCAGATTTTTGAAAATACAATGAACACGCTTTCATACAAACGAAAATACTTTGACAATGAAGTCACCATTAAATTAGATAAACTTAATTGGACCTATAATATCGATGTTAAATAAATGAAAAAAATAATATTATTCTTATTTATATTATCCGCTTGTAACTCCTCAGTAAAAACAAATCAAGAAATTGATTTTAATAAATCAGAAATGACTTGGTTAAATCAAGCAACAATTTATGAGGTTAATCTCCGACAATATACCTCCGATGGGACTATAAATTCATTTAAGAAAAAGCTCCCAAAATTAAAAGAGCTTGGAGTCGATATTCTTTGGTTTATGCCGATACAACCAATTGGAATAAAGAATAGAAAAGCAGTAGGCGATTCATTTGTTGAAGATTTCCCTAATCCTGATTATGAAAAGTACTGGGGTAGCCCTTACTCTATATCTGATTACAAGCAGGTCAACCCTAGGTATGGGACACTGTCAGAATTTAAAGAACTTACAAAACTATGCCATGAGCTAGATATAAAGGTAGTGTTAGACTGGGTAGCTAATCACACCGCTTGGGATAATCCTTGGATTATTGATCACCCAGATTGGTACACTCATGATGGCTCAGGAAAGATTACAGACCCGATTGGTGATGACGGGAAAAGTTGGGGTTGGACTGATGTAGCAGACTTAAATTATGATAATGATAAGATGAGAAAAGCTATGATTGATGCAATGAGCTTTTGGATAAAAGAATGCGATATAGACGGTTTTAGATGTGATGTTGCTATGGAAGTACCTGTTGATTTTTGGAACGAAGCATCAGAGCAATTAAATCAAATTAAACCCATCTTTATGTTGGCAGAAAGTGAAGCACATAAGCCAAGGATGTTTGACTCAGCATTTGATGCGTATTATGGTTGGGAAATGCATCATGTTTTCAATAAAATTTATGCTGGAGAGTTGTCTGCCTCAGAAATTATCCGTGTGATGAACGATAAAGACAGTATCTGTGGAGACCATGTTTTCCCTATGAATTTCATAACTAATCACGATGAAAATAGTTGGAATGGAACTATTGGTGAACGTTTAGGTGAATCTTGGGAGGCGATGGCAGTCTTGAGTTATATTCTTAGAGGCATGCCCTTAATTTATTCTGGGCAAGAAGTAGGTTTAGATCATCGTTTATCATTTTTTGAAAAAGATAGTATTGATTGGAACAGGCCCAATGGTGAAGAATATTTCAATTTTTACAAATGGCTAAATAAATTAAAACAAGAAAAAGCTTTTAGCACAAATAGCCCTATAAGTTGTGATATAATTGGGAAAGATCTATTTCGTATTATAAGAGGAGATAGCTCGGAATATCAAATAATACTTAACTTAAATTCAGGTGAAGCTATTACTCAAAAAGTTTCAATTCCAGAAAATTATGAAATTGTCCTTCAGAAAGGGATTAACGACAATAATGCAATGTGTAAATGGGGCTATTTAATACTGAAAATGAAAGATATGTAAAGGTATTGTAGGCCTCATATTTTTAACTATTGCTTTATATTATCTAAAATTCTAATTACTAACAATTTTGATATTTTAAAAAATGACACTACTTTAGTGTAAAAATTACACCATGAAAAATAAATTACTTTTAATTTTTTCTATTGTATTCTCTATAGGTTTTTGTTCTAATATTTTTGCTCAAACTGACTATTTCTGGAGGGATAACGCTGCAAATGGCAACTGGGATGGAAGTGCTAATGGTGGGCATTGGTGGAGTAATTCAGCTCAAAACACACCAGGTTTTGGTAATATAAAATTTAATAATACCAATGAAAGTACTATGAACAATAATGTAACCAATTTGAGTACTCATGCTATTTATTTTTTAACTGGATCTTCTGCCAGAACCATATCAGGTAATGCTATCCAGCTTTATGACAATAATTCTTCAGATCCAGTAATTAAAAATGAGACCTCAAATAATCAAACTATTAATATTGATATTAAAGGTGACGGTGACGCTACAGATCCATTACTGTTGGAGGCACATTCAGGCGATTTTATATTTAAAAAAATTAATAACAATGGATCGCCCATTTGGGTAAATTCAGATAATGGGAAAACGATAAAGTTTACAGATGTAATCTCTGGTTCTGGAGCGTTTGTAAATAGAAATAATACCTATTCAAAGTTTTCTGCCTCGAACACTTTTACAGGAAATTTTTATATTGATGAGGGTGAGGTATGGGTTGAGGAGAACTGCACTTTTAACAATTCAATAACTTTTGATTTAGGTTCAAGTTCGAGAATGGGTGATGTGGCAAAATTATTAATTACTGATTTAAATGGAGGCACCACGCTTTCAAATAATATAGTTGTTAATGATGGTAACACTGATACAAGATATTTAGGTGGTATAAACACTTCAAATACCAATACCTTTTCTGGTAATATTTCTTTGAATAGGTATGTTAATATAAAGTCCACACAATTAAACGGTACAGTTGAGTTTTCAGGAGTAATATCAGGATCTCATGGAATTGATAAAATTGGTGTAGGCACCGTTATTTTTTCTGGTAATAATACATATACTGGTTTAAACACATTAAAAGCCGGTAAGCTTATTGTCAACTCTGGTGGGAATCTAGGCGATGATGCAGATGTGACAATTCAGTCTGGTGCAACTCTTGAATTAAACACTAATGTCACTGTAGATGACTTAAATATAAATAGTGGTGGAACTTTAACTTTAGCTTCAGGTGTAACATTAACAGTTAATGGTGTTTTGGCCTTAGGTGCAGATATCAATTTAGGTTCAGGGAACATAGTTGTTAACGGTCTTATTTCGAGTGCTAGTTCTTCCGGTTACATCATTGCAGACGGATCAGGAACTCTTAAGCAAAATGTTGGTACTTCAGCTGTCGAATTCCCCGTGGGAACTAGCTCATCCTACATGCCTATTGAAATAAACACTAGTTCTGGTAGTGCTGATTTTGAGGTACGTATGATTGGTAATTCGTACGCGAATTCTGCAAGTTATCTTGACAATAATTGGCTAATAACCTCAAGTGCCAGCCAAACTATCGATATGAAGTTCACTTGGCCCTCATCTGAGGAGGGTACATCATTTCCTACAGGAAACATGAATCTTCATAAAGATGGAACAGCTCTTAACTATAACGTTGCAAAAAGTGGTACAGGACCATATTTCGCATCTTATTCAGGCGTTTCATGTTGTTCGCAATTTTCGCCAGGGGGGAACCCGCCAGTTCCTGTTGAACTTACTTATTTTGACGTAACACCGAAAGAAAAACAAAATCTTTTGACTTGGGAAACAGCGAGTGAGCTAAATAATCATTTTTTTGAAGTTCAAAGAAGCATTAATGGGAGCGACTTCACGTCGATAGATGTCGTTTATGGAAATGGTACTACACAAGAAATATCAAATTACAGCTTTTCTGATTATGACATTGGGCCATATCAAATGAGTTATTTTTATCGTTTGATGCAAGTGGATTATGATGGCACCTATAGTTATAGTCCAATTGTTGTAGCGAATCGAAAAATTAGGACAAATACTCATTTATCAGCAAATCCCAACCCAATTTCAAATGAATGGAGCTTAAATCTTAGTAATGGGTTCAATGGTGATTTATTTGTTGATATTTTCACTCAAGAAGGGATTAATATTTTCCATGAAAAGTGTCAATTCGAGGAGGGTATTTTAATTTTAGAAAATTTTGATTTACCTGATGGTATGTTCTATGCTAAAGTTTTCATAGGGGAACAAGTAGTAGTAACCAAAGTGGTAAAGAAGTAGTGTCTGGATGATTAGAAATCACAGACTTACTTACATGAATAATATTCTTCTAGTTTTATCAAAATACATTTTTCAATCCTGCGTATAGTTGCATGTTGCACCCAATGTGCTTTGGTATTTACCAATGATAGTAAGGTTGATTTTGTATTATACTAATGAGGAAAGCAAGTTATTTAAAATTGACATAGGTTTGGTTATAAAAAGGTGATAGTAGGTAGCTATAAGTAAAATTATTGTTCTAGTACTAGAACATTTCTTCCAAGTGTTTTAAAGCGAATTCCGTTTACTTGAGTTACTGTAATGGTTATGTTGCCAGATTTACTCCATTTAATGTCTGAAATGGTCCCATTTTTACCTTTATGAGTACCTTTAATAACCTCACATTGTTTTCCATTCTTAATGTTTGGGAGAGATTCTTTCATAGTTTTTTATTTATTAAGAGTAATTTAAAGATGACTTATTCCACTGTGACCGACTTCGCTAAGTTACGTGGCTGATCTACATTGCAATCACGCATTACAGCAATGTAATAGGAGAGTAATTGTAAAGGAATGGTGGCTAGGATAGGAGTTAGACTATCTTCAGTATCTGGGATTTCAATGTAGTGGTCGGCTATTTCAGCTACTTTTTCATCGCCCTCTGTTACAATTGCTATAATCTTTCCTTTTCTAGCTTTAACTTCTTGAATATTCGAAAGCACTTTTTCATAATAATTACGTTTGGTAGCTACCACAATGACGGGCATTTCTTCATCAATTAAAGCAATAGGTCCATGTTTCATTTCTGCTGCTGGATATCCTTCTGCGTGAATGTATGAAATTTCTTTGAGCTTTAGTGCACCTTCTAATGCCACTGGAAAGTTGTATCCTCTACCTAAGTATAGACAGTTTGTACCATCTTTATATATGGCTGCAATCTCTTTGCATTTTTCGTTGCAACTTTTGAGTAATTCTTCCACCTTTTGTGGGATGGTGTTCAGCTCAGAAAACATAGTTCTTAGTCTATCTTGCGTAATTTTACCTCTAATTTCTGCAATACCTAAAGCGAGAAGGGTAAGAACAGTTACTTGAGCGGTGAAAGCCTTAGTGGATGCAACACCTATTTCAGGACCGGCATGCGTATATGCACCAGCGTGAGTGACACGAGGGATACTACTTCCCACTACGTTACATATTCCGTATATAGTGGCACCCTTCTCTTTTGCCATTTCTATGGCTGCAAGTGTGTCAGCTGTTTCTCCACTTTGAGAAATAGCAATCACTAAATCATCTTCATTAATGATGGGGTTTCGATACCTGAATTCTGAAGCATATTCAACCTCAACAGGTATTCTACTGAATTCCTCAATAAGGTATTCACCGACTAGTCCGGCATGCCATGAAGTTCCACATGCGATGATAATAATTCTATCAAGGTTTTTTATTTTACTAGCATATTCCTCCAAGCTACGCATGCTAAATGTAAGATTTTCGGCATCAAATCGCCCACGCATAGAGTCATAAATGCTTTTGGGTTGCTCAAAAATTTCTTTAAGCATAAAATGCTCAAATCCACCTTTTTCAAGGGAGTCTAGACTGATTTCTAACTCTTGAATGAAGGGAGATTTTACTACATTGTCAATGGTCTTTACTGTCATTTCACCATCTTGGATGGCAACAATTTCATTATCGTCAATATAGGTTACGCGATTGGTATATTCAATAATAGGGGTAGCATCACTAGCCAAAAAGAACTCACCTTGTTCTTTACCTATACCAACTACAAGTGGACTTCCTTTTCTAGCAGCTATTAAAGTATTAGGGTCATCTTTACTCAATACAACAATGGCATATGCTCCAACGACCTCATTCAAAGCTAATCGAACAGCCTCTAATAAGTCAACTTGTTCTTTTACTTGAATTTCCTCAATGAGATGGGTTAGAACTTCTGTGTCTGTTTCACTTTTGAACTTGTGCCCACGCTGTGTCAGTACTTTTTTGATGGTGGAATAATTTTCAATTATTCCATTGTGTATCAGAGCGATATTTCCGCTTTGTGACTGGTGGGGATGAGCATTTACTGTATTGGGTTCCCCATGAGTGGCCCATCGTGTGTGGCCAATACCTCGATTACCCTCTAGATTATTACCTTCAGCAATAGCCTCTAATTCAGATACCTTTCCCTGATTTTTGTATATAGTCAGATCACCGTTGAGCAGTGCAATCCCAGCACTGTCATACCCTCTGTACTCTAGTCTTCTAAGACCTTTTATTAAATATTCATAGGCATTGTTTGGCCCATAGTATGCTACGATTCCACACATTGTTTTGTTGTTTTACGGTCAAAAGTAAATTTTATTGTTCAATCTAATTAAACAATAATTTTTATTAGTTATTAAACTGTACAATAAAGCGATTATGGCTATATGCCAAATGTCTTTTTCAGTTCATCAACTACGTTCAGCTCTTCCCACGGAAAGAGTTTAACGTCTAATTTTATAGTGTTACCTCCTCCGTCTGTAAATTGCTTTGTTACTACTTCGGTAGTTCTACCCATATGTCCATATGCTGCAGTTTCACTATATATTGGTGTTCTTAGATTAAATCTATTCTCAATGAAATAAGGTCTCATGTCAAATGCTGGAATTTTCATAAGGATGTCTGCAATTTCACCATCAGACTTGGATACTTTGGAGGTACCATAGGTATTCACATATAAACCCATAGGCTCTGCAACACCAATAGCATATGCCACTTGTACCAATGCTTCATCAGCAATACCGGCAGCTACTAAATTTTTTGCAATATGGCGAGTAGCATAGGCAGCACTTCGGTCAACCTTACTTGGGTCTTTTCCCGAAAATGCACCACCACCATGTGCTCCTTTACCTCCGTAGGTATCTACAATTATTTTACGACCTGTTAAACCGGTATCTCCATGTGGTCCACCAATGACAAAAATGCCTGTTGGGTTTACGTGATAAGTAATTGAATCTGTGAACAAATCTTGTGTTTCCGAGGGTAGTTGTTTTACAACTCTTGGTACTAATATGTTGATGACGTCAGATTTAATTTTAGAAAGCATGGCTTCTTCAGTATCAAAATCGTCATGTTGTGTTGAAACAACAATCGCATCAATAGCTATAGGTTTGTTATTGTCATCATATTTTATGGTGACTTGAGATTTGCTATCTGGCCTCAAATAAGTAATATCCTTATTTTCTCTTCTAAGTTTAGCTAATTCTTTTAATAACAAGTGACTTAATTCAAGTGGAAGTGGCATGTAACTTTCAGTTTCATTAGTTGCATAGCCAAACATCATTCCTTGGTCTCCAGCACCTTGATCTTCAAGGTTAGCACGTTCAACTCCTTGATTAATATCTGGAGATTGTTCATGGATGGCACTTAATACACCACAAGAATTTCCGTCGAACATATATTCTCCTTTTGTGTACCCAATTTTATTAATTGTTTCCCGAGCAATTTTTTGAACATCGAGATATGTTGAGGATTTAACCTCTCCCGCCAAAACTACTTGTCCAGTTGTCACGAGTGTTTCGCATGCTACCTTACTAGTTGAGTCAAAAGCAAGAAAATGATCGATAAGTGCATCAGATACTTGGTCAGCTACTTTGTCGGGGTGTCCTTCAGATACAGATTCAGACGTAAAGAAATAAGCCATAGATTTTTTAAATTTAATGTCCTGCAAAAGTATGGATTTGTCTTGATATTATCGGGAGGAGTTATTTGAAATTTTAAGTAATTCATTTTAAAATCAATTTATATCTACCAATCGTTTGTTTAAAAAGAGTATTTGCTTATATTGGACCCAATTAAGTTTTTATGGCAAAACCTAAACTAGACAGAAAGACCTTGTTAAAAAATTCCCTTTCGGTATTTAAATCAAGGGGATATCATGGTACTTCAGTAAATGATCTAGCTGCTGCTAATGGCCTTTTGAAAGGCAGTATCTACCATTACATAGAAAGTAAAGAGTCACTGATGCTTGAAGTTCTTAATGCTTTGAGAGATCATTATGTGAGTAAGGTGTTTTCTAAATGTCATGATGAGAGTTTATCGCCGTATGAGCGACTACGTGAGTTATCGGTTCGTGCTGAAGAAATATTTACCTTTGAGGAAACAGGAGACTTCTTTGTCAATATTGGCCTAGAAACAATAAACTCTAACCCATCTTTTGCTCAGGTGATAAAGGATTTTTTTAGGGACTGGATTGGTTCCTTGAGTGATTTGTATCGTCATGTTTTGGACGATGAAGATGCATTAGTTCAAGCTGAAAGGGTAGTAGCTGAACTTGAGGGTTCAGTCATTATGATGAAGATTTTAGGTGATGTTAATTATTTGAAACGGTCAAGTATTCGTGTACTGAATGAGTTTAAAGAATTAGAAAAATTAAAAATTAGCAAAATATAAAATGACTAGAAAAATTCGTAAAGTAACAGTTTTGGGTTCTGGTATAATGGGAAGCAGAATTGCTTGTCATTTTGCAAATATTGGTCTTGAGGTCTTACTATTGGATATCGTAACCCCTGATTTACCTAAAGAATCGAAGAAGAATGAAAGAGATATTCTTGTAAACAAGGCATTGGATTCGGCCTTAAAAAGTAATCCTAGCCCCATTTTTTCAAAACGGTTTATTAGAAATATTAAAACGGGAAACTTTGAAGATAATCTTGATAAAATAGCAGATTCAGACTGGATTATTGAAGTTGTCATTGAGCGACTTGACATTAAGAAATCGTTATTTGAAAAAGTTGAAAAATATCGAAGAGAGGGTAGCCTAATCACTTCTAATACCTCTGGTATACCGATAGAATTAATGTTAGATGGACGAAGTGAGGATTTTCAAACTAATTTTTGTGGTACCCACTTCTTTAACCCACCTCGATATTTAAAATTACTTGAGATTATTCCGTCCTCAAAAACTAGTTCAGAGGTAGTTGATTTCTTTTTAGAGTACGGGCATCTTTATTTAGGAAAAACTACTATTAAAGCTAAAGATACTCCCGCATTTATTGCGAATAGAATTGGGGTATTCAGTATCATGGCCATTTTCAAATACATGCAGAAATATGAGCTTTCAATAGAGGAAGTGGATATGGCAACGGGACCTGTTTCTGGTAGACCAAAGTCAGCCACTTTTAGAACATCTGATTTAGTAGGGTTGGATACATTAACAAAAGTTGCTGGAGGTGTTCATAAACATTGTATTGAAGATGAGATGAACAAATGGTTTGAAATACCAGACTTTCTAACAAAAATGCTCGAAATGAATTGGCTAGGGGATAAAACAGGTCAGGGGTTTTATAAAAAATCAAAAGATAGTTCTGGGAATCGAGTTATTGAAAAGCTTAATCTTACATCATTTGAGTATGAGCCTTTGACTAAGCCTAGATATGAGAGTATTGGTAAAGCTAAAAAGACTACAGGTGTTGCAGATAGCATAAGAAGTTTATTTAATAGTGACGATAAAATAGCTAACTTTTTTAGAGAGGTGATTATAGCTGTTTCTGCATATTCTGCTAATCGAATTCCAGAAATTGCTGACGAAATCTATCAAATTGACGAGGCGTTAAAAGCAGGTTTTGGATGGGAATTAGGGCCATTCGAAACGTGGGATATTTTAGGATTTGACACGGTATTAAATGCGGTATCTGTTTCTAATTTTCAGTTGCCACAATGGATTGAAGAGTTTAAAAATAAAGGGCACAATCAGTTTTATAAGATTGAAAATACCCAACAGATGTTTTATAGTGTAGCTAATGGTCAGTATGAAGTTGTTCCAGGAACAGAGTCATTAATTATTTTAGAAAATTATAAATCTCAACCCCTTGTATATGGAAACAAAGAGGCATCATTACATGATATTGGAGATGGAGTTTTATGTCTCGAATTTCATTCTAAAATGAATGCTATCGGTAGTGGGACTCTAGCTGCGATTAATCGCTCGATTAAAATAGCTGAAAAGGAGGGTTGGAAAGGGTTAGTTATTGGAAATGATGCTCCCAATTTTTCAGCTGGGGCCAATTTAGCTATGATGCTAATGTTGGCTATTGAACAAGAGTTTGATGAATTGAATGTGGCTATCAAATATTTTCAAAATACGGTGATGCGATTGAGATATTCTAGTATTCCAGTGGTTATAGCACCTCATGGATTAACTCTTGGAGGGGGTTGTGAAATGACTTTGCACGCAGATAGTGCAGTAGCATCTGCAGAAACATACATTGGACTTGTAGAGGCAGGTGCCGGTTTAATACCTGGTGGAGGTGGCACAAAAGAGTTTGTGTTAAGAACAAGTGATGGATTCACAACTATTGACCCTCAATTGCCTGCTTTACAAGAGCGATTTACTACAATAGCTACTGCAAAAGTAGCTACCTCTGCTCATGAAGCTTTTGAAATTGGAGTCATGCATAAGGACAAAGACGAGGTTGTGGTAAATGGGCAACGAGTCATCGCAGAAGCTAAACGAAAAGTTTTAGAATTATCCAACGATGGATATGTCCAAAAACCTCAAAGAGATGACATTTTAGTATTGGGAAGAACAGCTCTTGGAGCATTTTATTCGGGCATTGAATCTTTTGGAATAAGCAATTATGCAAGTGAGCATGATCAGTTAATTGCACGAAAATTAGCATTTGTTATGGCAGGAGGAGATTTCACTCAACCTACTAAGGTTACGGAGCAGTATATTTTAAGTCTTGAAAGAGAGGCGTTTTTAAGTTTATTGGGTGAGCGAAAGACACTTCAACGAATACAACACATTTTAAAAACAGGAAAACCTTTAAGAAATTAATTTATGGAAGCATATATAGTAAACGGATATAGAACGGCAGTTACTAAGGCAAAACGAGGAGGGTTTAGTTATACATCTCCAGTTGATTTTGGGGCAGCCGTTATTAATTATTTGATAGAAAATACACCTGGGTTTGACCCTGAACTCGTGGATGATTTAATTGTTGGGAATGCTGTTCCTGAAGCAGAACAAGGTCTGCAATTGGCAAGGTGGATTAGTATGAGGAGTAATTTACCTATGGAGATACCTGGAGTTACAGTTAATAGATATTGTGGCAGTGGAATAGAGACCATATCCATGGCTGTTGCAAAAGTAAAAGCAGGTTTAGCAGATTGTATTATAGCTGGAGGTACGGAGAGTATGAGTCTTGTCCCAACTACAGGATTTAAGACAGTTCCTAATTATCACATTGCTAAAGACCATGGAGATTATTTTTTAGGAATGGGTTTAACTGCGGAGGAAGTTTCAGTTAAATATAGTGTTTCAAGAGAAGATCAAGATGCGTTCTCGCTTCATTCTCATGAGAAGGCTATTCAAGCAATAGAAGCAGGTAAATTTAAAAATCAAATTGTACCTGTTGAAGTTGAGAAAGTTGATTTTGATCCATTAACAAACAAAAGAGTTACATCAAATACGATTGTTGATACCGATGAAGGTCCTCGAAAAAACACTAATTTAGAAGTGTTATCAAAGCTCAAGCCTGCTTTCAAAAATGGAGGTACTGTTACGGCTGGTAACAGTTCTCAAACAAGTGATGGAGCATCATTTGTATTGGTGATGAGCGAAAAATTGGTAAATCAATTAAACCTTAAACCTCAAGCACGCTTGTTAAGCTGTGTTTCTGTTGGGGTTCACCCTAGATATATGGGGATTGGACCAGTAGCTGCAGTTCCAAAAGCTTTATCTATGGCAGGTTTGTCATTAAAAGACATTGAGTTAATTGAACTTAATGAAGCATTTGCGTCTCAGAGTTTAGCTGTTATTAGAGAGCTAAAACTTAATCCTGAAATCGTAAATGTAAATGGTGGAGCAATCAGTCTTGGTCATCCACTTGGGTGTACAGGTGCTAAACTAACAGTTCAAATTTTAGAAGAGTTGAAGCTGAGAAATCAAAAATATGGTCTGGTAACAGCCTGTATCGGTGGAGGTCAAGGAATAGCATCGGTGATCGAGAGAATTTAAAAAAAATAACAATATGAAAAACAACATACAAGGAGGAGAATTTCTCATCAAAAATCAAGAAGCACTGGAAATTTATATACCAGAAGATATCAGTGAGGAACAAGAAATGTTCCGATCCATGACGATGGACTTTTTAAGTAAAGAAGTGCATCCACTTCGAGAAAAAATTGACAAGCAATCTGAGAATCCAGATTTGATTCCTCACTTGATGCATGAGGCAGGAAAACTAGGGATGCTATCGGCATCGTTGCCAGAGGAATATGGGGGTATGGCTGTTGATTTTAATACGGAGACTTTTCTTAGTGAAGACTTGGGAACAAGTCAAAGTTTCAGTGTTGCTGTTGCTGCTCACACGGGCATTGGGACATTACCTTTTCTTTATTACGGAACTGAAGAACAAAAAAAGAAATATTTGCCTGGTTTAGGGGATGGGTCCTTGAAAGCGGCCTATTGCCTTACTGAACCCAACAGTGGAAGTGATGCACTTTCTGCTAAAACAAAGGCATTGCTAGAGGGAGATAATTGGGTGCTTAATGGAGGTAAAATGTGGATTACCAATGGAGGTTTTGCCGATATTTTTACTGTTTTTGCTCAAGTTGATGGCGACAAGTTTACAGCGTTTATTGTTGAGTGTGACACTCCTGGCTTAACAGTAGGTCAAGAGGAAGTTAAATTGGGAATTAAGGGGAGTAGCACTTGTCAAGTTTTTTTAGAGAATGTGAAAATACCCAAGGATAACTTACTTGGTGAAATAGGTAAAGGACATAAGATTGCATTTAATGTATTAAATATTGGTAGGTTCAAGCTTTGTGCTATGGTTATGGGAGCATGTAAACGAAGCATTGATATTTCGATTAAATACGCTAATGAAAGACATCAATTTGGGGTACCTATAAGCAGTTTTGGAGCCATCCAACAAAAAATAGCAGATATGGCTATTTATACCTATGCTACTGAGAGTGCGACCTATCGTGTATCTGGTTTAATACAAGATAAAATTTCCTCTTTGGTCTCTGATGGAATGGCAAAACCACAATCAAAATTGATAGCAGCTGAAGAGTATAGTGTAGAATGTGCATTATTAAAGGTGTTGGGGTCAGAGTCGTTGGATTTTGTGATTGACGAAGCTGTACAAATTTTTGGAGGAACGGGTTATTCTGAGGAGTATCCTGTGGCGAGCATGTATAGAGATGCCAGAATAAATCGAATTTTTGAGGGAACAAATGAGATAAACAGAATGCTTGCCGTAGGTCAAATACTAAAAAAAGCGATGAAAGGTAAGATTGACTTGATGGGTCCTGCAATGAAAATTCAAGATGAATTGATGGAGATTCCTGATTTCAGTGATGAGCCCAATCATATTCTTTATCAAGAGAGAAAGTCTGTTCTTCAGGCCAAAAAAGCAATTTTGATGCTTGCAGGTGCGGCTGCTAAAAAGTACATGCTAGAACTAGAAAAGAAACAAGAAATTTTGATGAATTTAGCAGACATGCTCATTCATGTTTTTACAGCGGAAAGTACAGTTTTACGAACAGAAAAATTAGTCATTAAAACAGGGGAAGAATCGAATGAAATACAAATCGATATGACCAAGTGCTATGTGAATTATGCTTTGGAAAAAACATATTTGTCGGGAAAACGTTTACTTGCAGAATTGGCCGAGGATGACATGCTAGTAATGATGCATATGGGGTTGAAAAGGTTCACTAAATACCCTATTTTAAACACATTATCTCTTAAGAAAAAAATAGCGTCAAAGCTGACAGAAAAGAATACGTATTACTAGATTTTATTTTACAATCTCTAACAACTCGAGGGTGAAAATTAGTGTTGAGTATGCAGGTATATTGGCTCCCATTGCTCTTTCGCCATATGCAAGATTATGTGGAATATATAACTCCCACTGACTTCCAACAGGCATGATTTTTAGGGCTTCTGTCCATCCAGCAATAACTTGGTTAACACCAAAAGTAGCAGGTTGTCCACGATCATAACTACTATCAAATTGTTTTCCGTTGATTAGGGTTCCTTTGTAATTAGTTTTTACTGTTTGACCACTAGTTGGAATGTCCCCATTTCCTTCTTTAATTATTTTGTATTGAAGTCCGCTTGGTAAAGAAACTACCCCTTTTTTCTTTGCATTTTCTGACAAGAAAGCCCTTCCTTCAGCAGTCATCAATTCCATTTTAGCTGCCTTAGCTTTAGCTACATAATTATTAATGACAGTGTTTGATAGTTGACCATCCATAGCTGCATGGCTGTGAATGATAATATCTTTTATGGCTTCTGTAAAAATTTCATAATTAAGCGTGTCAATCACTCCAGATTTGAGACTATTGGCAATGTTCATTCCTACTGCGTAAGATACGCTATCAATTTCGCTGACGAGTTTAATGTGATTGTGTTGTGCTTCAACTTTTCCTTGAACAAGAATAAATAATAGTATAATAAAGGTTAAATTTTTCATGGTTCAAAAATAGCCTTAAGTAGCAGATAAATGACTTTAATTCTTTTAGTTGAGTTTCTTACTTAACCGATTACTGAAAATTGCTACACCAACAGCAATACTCTCCGAAGACCCAAAACACTTACTGGTGCCTCCTGTTATTCTTGTAAAAGTAGGGTAGGGGTATTCTACATTAATTAAATTTTTGTCTAGAAGGTAAATCCCGCTGCTATTTGGTTCACCAGTACCAGCATAATAATTACCAAAAACAGCAAAGTGAATGCTATTTTTTTGATTTTGAATTGTTGAAATTTCGTGATCGTCAATAATCCGAAAGGCTGAGAATTTAAAGTTCTTTTTCCATAGTGAATCTAATTGGTTTTTTGTGATGTTGTCTTTGCAGTCTCTGTTAATTATGTAAAGTGTGTCTTTTTGAAGTGCTAAAAGAGAGGAAACCATTAGCTGCCTTTTATCTGTTTTAGAGACAAACGTGTTAAAATTAATGGCGTATGATATGTTTAGTAAAGGGGGTAGTGCATCAACAAAACGTTGTTTTTTAATTAAATTCAATGGCTGTTGATACTTAAATGTTAGACTAGAGTATTCGGTTAACTCTAACTCTATCCCAGCAGCAAAAGAATGATTGATAGTATTTTCATATTCATTTAATGATGAGGAAGTTCTGGGAATTTGTGGATCTATTCCAAAATAGGTATGAGTTGAATTAAGAATCAGTGAAGGAGAGTAGTCAATTATTAAATTTGTTTTAGATAGTTTTCCAAAATTGGATTTTAGACCAATTTCAGCGTATAAATCTCGTGCTACAACTGAAGTATAATTTTCAGGATTATTATAGTCTATATTTCTGACTCCTATTGAGGTAAACAGTGCTTTAGTATTTAGCGTGTATGATGAAAAAAGTTGACCTTTCCAAGCTATTTTTGGGTCAAAATAATCTGGAAGCTGTGGCAATGCAATTCCACCTGCAATCCCATATTTCCATTTTAGTGATTGGTTATCTTGAGCTTGACAAATAGCTAGATTTATTAAACATGCCAGCACCCAAAAAAGTAAACCTCTTTTCATGATGAGTCAAATGTACAATAATCAGCTTATTTGGGTGTGAACCTTTTTTTTTATTCTTGAGTCAATAAGTCTTAATTTTGCTCGCTAGTATTAGAGGAGAAGATTAAAATAGGATTAAAAACAAACTTTATGAATAAGTACAATATTGTTGGGGTAATGTCAGGCACTTCAATGGACGGACTAGACCTTGCTCATGTTACATTAGAGGAAATAGAACAGGGGAAATGGCAGTACGAAATTAATGCCTCAGTTACCGTACCTTATGAAGAAAAATGGCGACTAAGATTGTCGAAATTAAGACATCAAAACTCATTAATTTTTTACAAAACAGATCGTTTTTATGGACAATATATAGGAGAGTGTATTAATGATTTCTTGTCAGAAAATGACCTTAAAGCTGATTTAATATCTTCTCATGGTCATACGGTTTTTCATCAGCCTGAGAACAATGTCTCTGTTCAGGTAGGTGACGGGAATAGTATATATGCTATTACAGGAATTCCTGCGGTAACTAATTTCAGAGCTATTGATGTGATACTAGGTGGAGAGGGAGCCCCCTTAGTTGGTATTGCAGATGATTATTTATTTGGAGAGTATGATATGTGTTTAAACCTAGGTGGCTTTGCCAATATCTCATCGAGTAACCAACAACAGGCTTTTGATGTAAGTCCATGTAACATTGTGTTAAACAGAATTGCTCGAGAATTTGATCAAGAGTATGATAAGGATGGAGCGATTGCAGAACGTGGATCTATCGATTATGACTTATTATCAGAATTAAACGAAATAGAGTTTTATACTTACGAAAACCCAAAGTCTCTAGGAAGAGAATGGATTAGTTCCAATTTCTGGCCTATAGTCAGACGAAGTGATGCAAATAAGGAAGATAAAATGAAAACTCTGGTTGATCATATTGCATTACAGATATCTAATAGTATTGAAGATTTATCAGGGGGTGATTCAAGTAGTAAAAGGGTTTATGTAACTGGAGGAGGAGCATATAATTCAGCTTTAATTAACCATATAAAAAGCCATACTGATGCTGAAGTGATTGTTCCAAATGACGATATTGTTGAATATAAAGAGGCCCTTGCTTTTGCTTTGTTGGGTATTTTAAGAGTTAAAAATCAGACAAATGTATTGTCTTCACATACTGGAGCCCAAAAGGACTCGGTGTCTGGTAGCTTGTATGGAAATTTCTCAAAATTGATATAATGGAAAGTTTATTAAAAAAATTTGAAAACAAACAACCAGAGATTGTTTTTGAGTGGAAAGACTCAGAGACAGAAGCTGAAGGGTGGATTGTAATTAATTCACTAAGAAATGGAGCAGCTGGAGGGGGTACTCGAATGCGAAAAGGTCTTAACAAAAGAGAGGTTGAATCTCTTGCTAAGACGATGGAGGTAAAATTTACTGTGGCTGGTCCTCCAATTGGAGGTGCAAAATCTGGAATAAATTTTGATCCTAGTGATCCACGGAAAGAGGGAGTCTTAAAACGTTGGTATGCTGCAGTTACTCCATTGCTACGAAATTATTATGGAACTGGAGGCGATTTGAATGTCGATGAGATTCATGAGGTAATTCCAATGACCGCGGAATTAGGTGTTTTACATCCACAAGAGGGGGTCGTTCAAGGTTATTATAAGTCTTACAGTAAAGTTGAGAAATTACAAGCAATTACTAGGCTTCAGAGTGGGGTATTACTTCCCATTATTGACGAACGATTCACTCCTGACGTTGGCAAAAAATATACCATTGCGGATATGATTACAGGATGGGGTGTTTCTGAAGGTGTTCGTCATTTTTATGAGCTTTGGGGAGGTACAATGAACCATAAAACTGCCATTATTCAAGGGTGGGGTAATGTTAGTGCCGCCGCAGCATTTTATTTGGCAAAACATGGTGTTAGAATTATTGGTATTATCGATCGAAATGGAGGGCTAATCAATAAAGAAGGATTCTCCCTTGAGGAAGTGGTTGATTTATTTAATAATCGAAATGGTAATGAACTCGTTGCTGAAAATCTACTAAGTTTTGAGGAAACAAATAGTCAAATTTGGGACTTGGGGGCAGAAATATTTATACCAGGTGCAGCCAGTCGTTTGATAAGTAAGGATCAGGTTACATCATTAATCGATGGACAATGTGAAGTAATTAGTTGTGGTGCTAATGTGCCATTTGCTGATCCAGAAATATTCATGGGAGAAATTTCTATGTATGCTGATGCTAATATCGCAGTTGTACCTGACTTTATTGCAAATTGTGGAATGGCCCGAACTTTTGGCTTTTTGATGAGTGAAAAAGGCGAGGTTGACGATGTTGCAATTCTAAAGGACTCCTCAGAAATTATCGGAAACCAAATGAGAAGACTTCATCAATTTAATCCAAGAACAACAGGTCTAAGCAGAAAAGCTTTAGAAATGAGTCTCACTGATTTGGTTGATACAGGAGATTCGAGTCATCGTTCTGGTGTTGGTGGGTCCAAATAATAAGACTAAAACCCAACCTTACTTTGAGTTTTTACTCCTAAAGGATGCTGGTTTGCAGCTAGTCTTGCATATTCTCTAGCCTTTTCAATATTTCCTTGTCTTTCTTCATTGATAGCAAGATTGTGATAGAGATAAGCTAATTTTTTTCGCTTTACTTCATGCTCCAATCCCTCAAGCCATATGTCCTGTGCATCATCCCATTTTTCTTGGGTTGCAGCTCTTGCACCATTTTCAAGATATATATTACCAGATGCATAAATGTTTCGAGTTCTTAAGTGTTTTGTTGGTGAAATTCGTTGAGCATATTGTCTCCCAAGATCAGCTCCTAAGCTACATAATTCTCTTTTGTAATTGTTGTTAAGTAATGATGTAGCTCTTGCCCTATCTAGTGACTCAGCCTCATAAAAATAGTTCTTATTCTGTTCCCATTCGTCAATCAGAGTCCCAGATTTTACATCATAAAGTCTCCATCCAGTTTTCACATCAATCGTTCGTTTACCTATAATGTAATCCACTTCTTTGTAGATATTATTCCCTAAGTTTTCTCGACGGATATCGATTGTGTATGTGTCATTTATTTTCTGATCCAACATTTCTAGAGTGGCAATGATGTCGCTTCCAATACCTGAACTTTTAATTTCGTTTGAAGTAAGTGTATCGGGAAATTGTCCATTAGCTCTCTTTTTATATTTTTCCTGCGTATGAGATACTGACATAAACTTTTGTCTTCTGACTTGATTTTTAAAATTGTTGATACAAGCCACCATAAAATCGGGCAAGTTTGGATTCAATCCCGATTTGTTGAAGGAGTATGCGAGTCTTACTCGATTCAAAACACTAACAGATTTAGTCTCTGGAGGCAACTCTATGGTAGCCTCTGTTACACCAGTCTCCCAGTTTATTCTCTGCTGAGTAACACACGAGCTCATGGTTGCCAGAAGGATTAGGTACAATTTGTAAAATCTCATATACTTTTTTTTATTAGATCTCTTTTAATTTATTTTCAAGTTCACTCATGTTATCCCTTAATCGAGCTGCTTCCATAAAGTCCATCTCTTTTGCTGCTTTAAGCATCATTTTTTTAGTTTCCTCAATGCCCTTTATTAGACTATTCTTGTCGGAGTATTCGACTGACGGATCAGCAACCATTCCGAGACTGCTTTGAGCCTTTTGATAAGGGTTGGTTATCATTTCTAAGGATGACTTTTCCTCTCGATTAGTTCTATCAAATACTGCTTCTTTGCTACGAATAATTGTTTCTGGTTGAATTCCGTTTTCTTCATTGTCTTTAATTTGAAGAGCTCTTCTTCTCTCAGTTTCTTCGATGGTGACTTTCATACTTTCCGTAATTTTATCGGCATACATGATCACTTTCCCATTTACATTTCTGGCTGCTCTACCTACGGTTTGAACGAGGCTTCGTTCACTTCTTAAAAATCCTTCTTTGTCTGCATCTAGAATAGCAACTAAACTTACCTCAGGGAGGTCTAAACCCTCTCTCAATAGATTAACACCAATAAGTACATCAATGTCACCAGCTCTGAGTCGATCTAATATCACTACTCGATCCAATGTCTTTACCTCAGAATGAATGTATGTGGCTGATATGCCTAAATTTCGTATGTATTTATCAAGTTCTTCAGCCATTCTTTTGGTGAGTGTGGTCACCAATATTCGGTCTCCCATTTTAATGCGTTCATCAATTTGTTCCAACAGATCATCTACTTGATTTGAACAAGGTTTAACTTCAATGATTGGATCCAATAAGCCAGTTGGACGGATTACTTGCTCAACAATAACTCCCTCACTTTCATTAATCTCGTAATCAGCAGGGGTAGCACTTACATAGACCACTTGGTTTGTAACTTGACCAAATTCCTCAAATTTCAGTGGACGATTATCTAGTGCGGCTGGTAGTCTGAATCCATAATCTACAAGATTGATTTTTCGACTTCGGTCTCCTCCATACATTGCACGTAATTGGGGGAGTGTTACGTGGCTTTCGTCAATAATTAGCAGAAAATCTTCAGGAAAATAATCAATTAAACAGAAAGGTCTTTGTCCCGGAGATCTACCGTCCATGTATCTACTATAATTTTCGATGCCACTACAATAGCCTAATTCTCGCATCATTTCCATGTCAAATTCAGTACGTTCTTGGAGTCGTTTGGCCTCTAAAGGCTTACCAATACTTCGGAAGTATTCAACTTGATTAATCATGTCATCTTGGATATGCTTAATGGCATTATTAAGACGATCTTTTGGCGTTATAAATAGTTGTGCTGGGAAAATGGCTACATCTTCTAATACTTCAAGCCTCTTTCCTGTCATTGGATCAATAGATTCAATATCCTCTATTTCATTGTCAAAAAAACTGATTCGGATAGCAATATCATTATAGGCTAAAAAAACATCTACTGTATCACCCTTTACTCTAAACGTGCTTCGCTGAAAGTCTCCAGTTGTTCTAGAATATAGACTATCGACCAAAGCATGTAGGAGGTTATTCCGGGCTATTTTTTGACCCCTTGCCAAGCGTATAATACTGTCTTCATAATCGTTTGGATTCCCAGCACCATAGATACAGCTAACCGATGCAACCACAATGACATCTCGTCGCCCACTTTGAAGAGCTGATGTGGTCTTGAGTCGCATTTTTTCGATTTCCTCGTTGATGTTTAAATCCTTTTCTATGTACGTATTGCTGCTTGGAATAAACGCTTCAGGTTGATAGTAGTCATAGTATGATACAAAATATTGTACAGAATTATCAGGAAAGAAATGTTTAAACTCTCCATATAATTGAGCCACAAGTGTTTTATTGTGACTCATGATAAGAGTAGGTTTTTGTGTTTGTTGAATGACATTGGCCATGGTAAAAGTCTTTCCCGACCCAGTAACTCCATGAAGTGTTTGTGCCTGAACACCGTCTTCAATACCTTGCACTAATTGCTTTATTGCATTAGGTTGATCTCCAGTAGGTTTGAATGGTGCTTTTAAATTAAAAGGCATTAATTCAAAGATAGCAATGTCACTAACATTCCTTCAATACGTTTCACTAATCAGTGAAAATATATTGAACCCTCTGTCTTTTGACTATTCATGAGCATACTGTATTTCTTGCCTTCATAGTTAATTTGAACCATATTTTTTTGATTTGGGAATTGCTCCACTAGTAGCTGATTTTTAACAGTTATCGTGGATATTTTTTTCTTATGTTTTTGTGGACTTAAGTGAATGAAAGTTTCTGCAAAATTCACTTCAACTGTTGCTACGGTTATCGCCGATTTTTTACCATTGATAGATATGGAATAATTAGCACTTAGGTAGTCTTGTAATAATCTTTTTTGATCATCAGTTAAATTAGTTTCGAGGTGAACCTCATTGGAGGAAAATGCAGAAAGAACCGCTTCCAAATGTTCAGTGTCTGTATGCCAGGATGAGTTGAATTCTTTTTTGACTTTATCATAGGTAATATTCAACCAAGAAGTGTGAAAGTCGTGAGTTGGTCGAAATAAAAATAGTATTAGTACAATATAGTTAATCATCCTTTTAACAAAACTAGTATTTGCTTTTCTTTGTTGCATTATTATGAGAAAAATATTTCATGTTTCATTATCAGTCTTGATGTTCATTTCAATGAATTCTTTGGCTCAAAATTCTAATGCAAATCAAAATAAGTTTCGTCAGCTAGATTATGAGTTACCAACTCCTAACGTATATAGAACTGCAAGTGGTGCTCCAGGTCATGCTTATTGGCAAAATACAGCAGATTATGAAATGGATATTGTATTAGATGATGAAAAACAACGAATATATGGTGTAGAAAAAATTAATTATACTAACAAGTCACCAGATAACTTAGAGTATTTATGGATTCAATTAGACCAAAATATGAGAAACCCTGAATCGGAAACCTATAAAATACGGCAGGGGAATATTAAAGACGGTGTAAGTCTTTATGAGTATTTTAACTTGTTTCATACTTTCCCTGGTGGGTTTAACATAGATTATGTCAATAATGAAAAGGGCGACCCTTTTTCAGTTAAAGTGAACCATACAATGATGCGTGTAGATTTAACTGAACCGCTCCAATCTGGAGATTCCATAACTATCGATATTAAATGGTGGTACAATATTAATGATCGGATGGAAATTGGTGGAAGAAGTGGATATGAGTATTTCAAGGAAGAGGATAACTACCTGTATACTATTGCACAGTTTTTTCCTCGAATGGCTGTTTATTCTGACGTTACAGGATGGCAGAATAAACAGTTTTTAGGCAGAGGTGAGTTTACTTTACCTTTTGGTGATTATGATGTAAAATTAACAGTTCCTGAGAGCATGATTGTAGGTGCCACTGGAGAAATTCAAAACGAAGATGAGGTACTCACTCTTTTGCAAAAAGAACGATTAGAAAAGGCAAAAACAAGTGACAAACCTATCATTATAGTTACTCAAGATGAGGCAATTAAAAATGAAAAAGACAGATCTTCTGATACTAAAACATGGCATTTTAAAGCACAAAACGTAAGAGACTATGGTTGGTGTGCAAGTAGAAAATTTATCTGGGACGCTCAAGGAGTTCAGTTCGGAGATAGAACTGTGATGGCAATGTCTTTGTATCCTAAAGAAGGGAATCCAATGTGGGAGATGTATAGTACAAAAGCTATAGTGCTTACACTGGAAACATACTCAAAATTCACATTTGATTATCCTTATCCCGTAGCATACTCAATAAATGGGAAAAGTATAGGGATGGAGTATCCAATGATTTGTTTTAATGGTGGCCGTACAGACAAAGAGGGGAAATTCAGTGACAATGTAAAATACCGAACCATTCTTGTAATTATTCACGAAGTCGGACACAATTATTTTCCTATGATTATCAATTCTGATGAGCGTCAGTGGACTTGGATGGACGAGGGGATAAATACATTTTTACAGTATCAGACGGAACGTGCTTGGACAGATGAAACGGGCAAAACATTCCCAAGTATACGAGGTCCAGCAAAGTTGATAGTACCATATATGAAAGGAGATAAACGTTATATCTCTCCGATAATGACTAATTCCGAAAGTATTTTTCAGTTTGGGAATAATGCCTATGGGAAGCCTTGTACTGCACTAAACATATTACGTAAGACGGTAATGGGTCCTGAACTATTTGATTATGCTTTTAAAATCTATGCTAACCGATGGAAATTTAAACATCCTAGTCCCGCTGATTTTTTTAGGACAATGGAAGATGCAAGTTCTGTTGACTTAGATTGGTTTTGGAGAGGGTGGTTTTATACTACTGATCACTGCGATGTTGCAATTACTGACGTGGAACAATTAAAAGTTGATATTCAAAAACCTGAGGATGGCGATTCTCCAAAAACAATTGCTAAAAAAGTTAAGAAGCTATCTAAAGTGAATAAAGTTAATCCAATGCTTCAAGCAATAAAATCTGCGGAAAATCCAACGAAAGCATTTGATAGAATAAAAGCGAATTTGACAGATGTTCGAAAAGAAATTCTAGACAAGGAGGCATATCTATGTCAAGTTGATTTAAAAATGATAGGAGGGCTTGTAATGCCTGTAATTTTAAAATTAGAATACGAGGATGGATCCTATGATGAAGTAAGGATTCCTGCAGAGATATGGAGAATGCAAAACGAACTTTTGGAGAAAACAGTCAGTAAAGTATTGGTAACCAATAAGTCTGTTAGAAAAGTAGTTCTTGACCCTAATCTAGAGACTGCTGACACCGATATATCGAACAATATTTGGTCTAAATAAGACCTAATTCATGGTGACTTTTGCTAGACGGTAGGATTTTCTACTTGTTGCGAAAATTACAAATGCATCTTCCGATACTTGCTCGCAACTTTTTGGTCTAATTCTTAAATTTTCACGTTTATGATTACTGACTAAATTTTCGTGCTTAACCTCTCCCTTTCTATTAATACTAGAAACTTTTAGATGGTTTTGTTTGCGTTCATATGAGTTGTAGATAAAATTGACAATATCCTTATAAACGACAGTAAAGAAACTAGAATAAAACCCGCCGTCATTTGTTGTATGCTGCATTTTTGGAATTTTTCTAGCCCATTCGATATCACCATTCGGACTGATACTAATGGCATAAATATCATCATAGTGGTAGTTTGTAGTGGTGGTAGTGTAGCCATTTGTGTTTGTTGTGGTAGTTGTGTAGATATGGATGTATTCTCCAACTAACAAAGCACCTCCATTTTCTTTCACAATGAAGTCCCTAAAGTTTACATGTGTAAGACCAACTTCTTTTCCTTTTCTTGATTTTTTGACGGTCTTTGATTTTGCACGATCAGACATACCTTGAACTATAAATTCTAGATCAAAAGGTTTCAAATTTTGATTCTTTATTTTAAAATTTTTGGCATCGAGGTTCATGTAAAATACGCCATCAGATCGATATCCTTCATTACTATAAAATCCGCCACAAATCAAGTCTCCATTTTCATCAATATTAAGTTTTAATTCACGAATAAATTTATCTTTTAATTCTAGTTTATGTTTGGCAACAATTCCACTACTGTCTATTACAATAATGTAGTTTTCAAAATTTCGTTCTCGTCGATTTCTTTCTTTTCTACTTGTGTATACAGTAGTCAGAATGTAAACGATGCCTGAGTTGCTGACATTAACCGATTGAATTTTAGAAAGCCCTTTTTCGAATGGAAGCGATATGCGAGTTTTCCATTCCTCATCAAAAGAATTATCAAAAACTTTTATGGTCATTACTTCTTTAGATTCCAAATCTCCAGGATGTCCGATGACGTAAGTGATTTTTTTGTGGTCTTGGCTTTTAGCACTTTTATATTCACCGTATGAATTATTTCTACCTTTAATTAGCTTGATATTATATATGCCTTTTTCCTCTCCTTCAATCGTAAGTTCTTGTGTGTTAATTTTTTGTGCTTTAAGCGAAATATCAATTTTAGATCTTCTAAGGTTTAATCTAAAAAGGTTTTCATCAAGTGCCATAATATTCTGAGATGAATGAACTCCTAAGTCATAGTTTTCAGTAAGCTCTATCTGTTTAGATAAGCTCAAGTCTTCATATCGTTCTAAGAATGTTTTTTTATTGAATGCCTTAAAAGATTTATTGATAGCAAACAATTCTTCTTGATTCCCGATGTTCATCACATCGGTGATCAACATTTTTTTAGCTTTCATGTTATCACCCCAGACAATATTCATTTTATCAACTTGAGCTATAGCAAGAGAACAACTAAAAATGAATAGAACTGTTGGGATTATGTGTTTCATCATACAAATAAAATAGAAAAATTAAAACCCAAAACTATCTTTGAATCATGAAAAAATGGATTGCTGCATTTCGGTTAAAAACCCTTCCACTTGCGTTAGGAGCAATTATTCTTGGAAGTTGGGTGAATGATTTCAGCTTTGATTTTGAGATATTCTTGTTTGCTGGTATAACGGCAATTCTCCTGCAAATCTTGTCCAATTTAGCTAATGATTATGGCGATTTTGTAAAAGGCACAGATAGACACCGAAAAGACAGACAATTAGCAGGAGGAAATATTAGCCCAAGATCTATGCTCATTGCTATAGTTGTATTCGCACTAGGAGCTTTGTATAGTGGCATCTATTTACTCAATATATCGTTTGGAGATGACTGGAACTTATGGATGAAATTTTTTCTTTTGGGAATATTTAGCATTGCTGCCGCCATTTTATATACGATGGGAAAAAAGGCCTATGGGTATATGGGTTTGGGTGATTTTTTTGTTTTTATATTCTTTGGTTTAGTTGGAGTTTTAGGAACGTCATACCTATTCAAACAGGAACTATTGATTACTACGTGGCTAGTTGCCATTGGGTATGGCTGCCTTTGTGTAGGTGTTCTGAATGTCAATAATATTCGAGATTTAGACAAGGATGTTCTTACTAACAAGATAACGATTGCGTCAAAATTAGGCTTACGTGGTTCTATAATTTATCAAACCCTTCTAATCATATCTGCTTTTCTGACCTTCTCATTCTACCATTTAATTACGGGCTATTATAGTTTATCACCGTTGCTTATTTTAATTATTGGATTCATTCATATTCGTAAGTTAAGAGAAGCACAAAGTGAGTTGGATCATAATAATCAATTGAAGTTTCTTTCGTTAGGTAGCCTGGGGGTTGTTTTAGTTTTTATAATCCGATTATTCTTTTAGCGTATGTATTCTTACTCATTAGAAAAACACGAATTAAAATTTAAGGTCCCCGCCAAGACTTCTCGGAATGTATTTACGACACGGGGGATATTTCTAATTACGTTGAGGAATACTCAAACAGGTCAAGAAGGGATTGGAGAAGCCTCTCCGCTATCCTTGCTAAGTGTGGATGACGTGCCAGACTATCAAGCTGTTTTAGAAAAAAAACTCCAAGAATTTTGTGAAGTAGGTTCACTAGACTTATTATCATTGGACTCCTATCCAAGCATTCGATTTGGAATAGAAACCGCTATATTAAATATGTCAGCAGATTCTGAGGGAGTCATTTTTAATTCAGATTTTACCGCTAGAAAAAAATCAATTTCCATTAATGGTCTTGTATGGATGAATGATTCGGCAAAAATGTACGATGAGGCAATTCAGAAAATTCAAGCCGGATTTGACGTAATTAAAATTAAGGTAGGAGCATTAGATTTTGATGAAGAGTGTCGTCTTTTAGAAAGCATTCGAAAGCAATTTTCTGCATTTAAAATCACCTTAAGAGTTGATGCCAATGGAGCTTTTACCCCAGATGATGCATTAGAGAAATTGAACGAATTAAAAAGATTTGATCTTCATAGCATAGAGCAACCTATTGCCTCTGGACAATGGGATTGGATGCAAAAAATTTGTGTAGAAAGCCCGATAGACATTGCATTAGACGAAGAACTTATTGGATTAAATGTTTACGAAGAGGCCAATAAGATGATCAAACACATTCATCCCAAGTATCTTATTTTAAAGCCTAATTTGATTGGAGGGCTTTCTATTTCTGATGAATGGATTAAGTGGGCACATAAACATAATCTGGGCTGGTGGGCTACGTCTGCTTTAGAGAGTAATGTAGGTCTAAATGCCATTGTACAATGGGTAAGTACTTATCAAAACCCACTTCATCAAGGGTTAGGGACAGGGTCTTTATTCTCCAATAATTTTCCTTCTCGACTAAAAATTGAGCGTGGTCAAATGCGATATGTCTAGCTTTTGTACTGGAGTGATCAGTATAAAGCACATTTTAAGTTGTTTTAGTGTCAGATTTCATAACTTATAGCTTATTGGCATAATATTTTCAATATTTTTGAAACAAGATCATTTTGAAACGATACCTATACATATTTACATTACTCTCATTGAGTATGAACCTCTTAGCTGGTGATTTTCCAAAGTTGGGATTGAACTATCCCAATCCAGCCAAAACCATTACTTATGTAAATGTGGAGTTTTCATCATTTGAAGCTCAGCTTGTCTTGTCTAATATCCTTGGTGAAGTAATTTCTATTCAAAAGATTCCTCATTCTGGTAAGTATTCTATCGATGTCACCAACATACCCGAAGGTGTTTATTTTTATACTTTGGAAGCGGGAAACGACAAAATCACGAAGAAGCTTACGGTGAAGAAGTAATTCAAAACTTCCTAACAAAGAAGTTAAACGTCGATTGGTATCCACATTGGATGATTTCTCGTTTTTTCTTTTCGCTTAATCTTTTAATTTTTGGATTGAACCCTTTGGTGTTTATGAAGATGGTTTGCTCCAGTTGTTGGCTCCCTAATTTTTGTCTGTTGAGTGTCTCACTACTTAAGTGCGAAAAGGCATTTATGAAATCTTTTTGATTGGTTATCGCGTGGTTAACCATGGATTTTTGAGAGGAATCACTTTCTAGTTTCAGTCCAAGTGTTTTTTCATTGCATAGATAGTAGCTATTCTTCCCATTATTCAGATATACTAAACTATCAAATACATGGAATGGATAATTGGCTATCACTCCACCGTCAGTCATAACTTTGGTATTCTGGTCGGCATTCTTTTTGTCGATAATTTCTCCATTGGGTTGCATGAAAATAGCCTCATAATAGAGCGGTATGCTAATACTGATTTTAACCGCATCAATTATCTTCATGTTGGGATATGTTTTGTGACTAAACACTTCCAATTTTTGGTCAGTTAGGTTAGCTCCCGTAATGTATAAGTCTTTTAATTTTGGGTTTGAAGAACGAAGTGTATGGAGTTCCATAAAGGTTATGTCAGGAGATACCCCTTTGTATTTCATTGCTTGAGCAAGATCCACCATAAATCGATCCGTTTTGTAATAACCATACTTTCTATAAAACCGAATGAGTCCTGATAGAATAGGGATACCTACTTGGCTGTATTTCCCAAAGTTTTTTTCTAGGTTGAGATGTGTTAACTCTTTGCCCGTGTATCCTAACGAAATGAGCATTCCATTCATTGCTCCTGAGCTTGTGCCAGCAACTTGATTAATATTTTTGATAATGCCCATACTATCGAGCACTTCAAAGGCACCAGAATATGCAAGTCCTTTCATGCCACCACCTTCTATAACCAAGTTTTCGTATTGACTATACGCACCTAAGTGCAATAGAATAAGAGCAGAGATGACAATTATTTTTTTCAAATTATCCTAAAATAGCATTTCCAATAAGGAAATAGAGAAATAAACCAATTAAATCGTTACTCGTTGTAATAAATGGTCCTGTTGCAAGGGCTGGATCGATTTTCATTTTATCAAGGGTTAGTGGTACGGTTGTTCCAATTACTGCAGCGAGAAGAATAACAGAGAGAAGAGCAATACTAACCGTCATCATAATATCAGAAGAATTTCCGAAAATATAGCCGTAACCCATGAGCAGTGCAGAGCAAACCAAACCATTGATAATTGCTACTGCAAGTTCTTTACTGAGGGCACTCCATAGTCCTCTGTTAGAAATCGTATTATTAGCTAAACCTTGAACAATGATAGAGCTAGATTGAACTCCAACATTCCCAGCCATAGCCATAATCAAAGGCATGAATAAGGCTAGTTGAACGTTAGCAGTAAGCTCTTTTTCAAAATTTCCAATGACTAATGAACTAGCTATTCCACCCAATAAACCAATAATAAGCCAAGGAAGTCTTGCTCGTGTATTTAGCCAAACAGAATCCACATTCTCGACACTTTCGGATATACCTGATAGCATTTGGTAATCTTTTTCTGCTTCATCTTTTACATAATCAAGGACATCATCAAAGGTGATTCTACCCACCAATCGATTGAATGCATCCACTATGGGCAATGCAACGAGGTCATATTTTTGCATTGTATTGGCTACTTCTTCACCAGAAGAATACGTATTTTCATGGATGATATTCGGATTGAGTATTTTTTCAACCTTAGTACTTTCTTTATTAAGTAGGATTGCTTTTAACGAAACCCACCCAACAAGTTCGTCGTATTCGTCTACCACATAAGCAGTGTATACTTTAGAAACTTCCTCAGCCTGTTGTCTTATCTCTTCTGTACATTGTTTAACCGTCCAATTTCGTTTTACTTTAATCAGCTCTTTAGCCATTAAAGATCCAGCTGTATTTTCAGGGAATTTCAATAATGAAGCAATATTTTTACTGTGATCTTTATCCTTGATAAGGTGTAAAATTTCTTTTCCTTCTGCTGTTCCCATGGAATTGAGAATATCTGCGGCATCATCAGAATCTAGATAGGAAAAAAAATCATTGGCAATTTCATTATTTGAATAACCAGCCAAAAATTTAAGTTTTGTCTCTGCGTCTAATTCAGTAAGTATATCTACTTTTTTTTGTGGCTCAAGCAGGGTGGCTACATATACAGCTTGTTCAAGATTAAGTTCATTGAAAAGTTCGGCAATATCAGCTGCATATAATTTTTCGAGAATAGGAAAAAGTTCTTCCTTTTTTTGAGCTTCAATAAGTGAAAGTAGCTCGTCCTGTGATTCTTTTGTTATTTCAACGATTGACATGGGATTCTATGAACACACACAATTCTTCAAATTGAAGATAGGTAAGGTTCTCAGGTCGCAAGGTAGCAAATTGGTGGTTAATTAAAAGTTCTTTAGAGATAATTGAAGCTAGACTATTTCTCAATGTTTTTCTTCTTTGCCCAAAGGAAGTTTTGACAACGCTTTTAATTAGTTTTGGATTAGCCCTAAAGTTGTGATCTTTTTTTCGAGCTTTAACTACAATACTATTTACTCTTGGTGGCGGATCAAATGCTTGTGGCGGGAGTGTCATCATTTGCTCAATTTCGTAATAAAAAGGAAGTATAACGCTTAAGATCCCATAGTCTTTTTTATCTTTTGGTTCAGCTACCAATCGAATGCCCATTTCCAGTTGGAACATCCCCACCCAATGATTAATTATGTCTGAGTTCTCAATAATTTTAAAAACGATTTGAGAGGAAATATTGTAGGGGAAATTTCCAATCAATTGAAAAGATGTTTGATAATAATCACGAAGGTTTATTTTTAAAAAATCTGCTTGAATAATTTCAATATTCTTCCATTTGTTTTTGAGATAATCTGTAGCATCACCGTCAATTTCAACAGCTTTAAATGATTTGGCTTTGGTCAATAGATACTGGGTTAAGATACCCATGCCAGGTCCAATTTCAAGAACATCATGCTCGTCAATATCCCCAAGCCCATCTACAATTTTTTGTGCAGTGGTTTGACTTGTCAAAAAGTGCTGACCTAAGTGTTTTTTAGCTTTCAATTTTTTGTATTAACCAGTTGTTAAATTTATTCTTTTCTGTTATTTGGTGTGCTATGCCTACTTTTTTAATTGGATGATTGGTGTTGATATTCTTAATTTTAACCCAATCTTTTTCTGTACACAAGAGGGTAGCACCATTTGCTTTTTTTGCTAAAGCATCCAGTTGATCTTGGGAGTATACATGATGATCTTTAAACCCTTGAAACCCTATCAAATTATAATTTTGAGTTAAATGTTTCTTAAAGATAGCATTGTTAGCAAGTCCACTGAATCCAAATACAGGGGTATGTATTCCTGGGTTAGTGTATTTACTTTGAGCATAAAATACCGGCTTACTTTTTTGATTTATTTTCTCAAAATTTTCGGGGCATTTAGTCATGATAATGGCATCAGATCGGTTTGCACTATTTCTTCTTTCTCTAAGATTTCCAGCAGGAAGCATCCAGTCTTTGAAGTAAGGTTTTTCATAGGTAGAAAGCAGAAGTGAAACTTTTGGTTGGATTCTTCGATGTTGAAAGGCATCATCAAGAATGATTAAACTTGTTTCAGGTTTTTCTTTCAATATTTGTTGAACACCATGTACTCTGTTTTCACAGACGGCTACGGATATTTGATTACACTGACATTTGATTTGCAGAGGTTCGTCACCTACTTCTTTGGCAGTCCGAGTCTTTTCTACCCATAAAAATCCAGAAGTTTTTCTTCCATAACCCCGACTCAAAACGGCAATAGTGTATTTTTTAGATAGCAGATTAATGAGGTATTCTACCATGGGAGTTTTACCTGTACCTCCAACTGATAGATTGCCAACTGATATGATTGGTATTTCAAAAGATGTGCTCTTAAATAGTTGTCGGTCGTAGCACCAATTTCTTATGGATGTAACTAGCCAATAGATTGCTGCAATGGGAGATAGTAATACAATTCGTATCAAATACACTATTACAAAGAAAAGCAAAAATGATGGTCGGGTGATGATGAACTATTTTTTATGCATGATTGCATGAATACATCGACGTATTCCTTTTTCATCGAGCTTATATTTAGCCCTCAACTCTACCCGGGTTCCTTGTTCGATGAATTGATCCGGTAAACCAAGGGAAGTTATTTTCCCCGTATAGTTTTGATCTTGAGCTATGTTTTTTATTTGTTGCCCAAATCCACCAATTAAACAAGATTCTTCAACGGTAATGATTCGGTCAAAGGATCGAAGTGTGTTTGTGATCTCATTTTCATCTATTGGCTTTATAAATCGAGCATCAATGTGATGAATGGTATTATTTAAATCTTTAATCGCCTTCTGTACTTCTGTGCCTATTTCACCAATGGAAATAATCCCAATTTTATCTCCTTGTTGGAGTATTCTGCTTGTCCCGACTTCGAGGGGTTGTATCTCATTTTTATAATTGGTTTTACTTCCTAGCCCTCTTGGATATCGAATAACTACAGGTCCATCTGTGAAATCAGCAGCCCAATACATGGCATTCCGTAATTCATGTTCATCCATGGGAGATACGATGGTCAGGTTCGGGATAGCATTCAGATATGAGATATCAAATGATCCATGATGAGTTGGTCCGTCTGCTCCTACAAGTCCAGCCCGATCGATACAGAATACGACAGGAATATTTTGAAGTGCTACGTCGTGAATAATCTGATCATAGGCTCTTTGGGCGAATGACGAATAGATCGAACAAAAAGGTCTTTTACCAGCAGCAGCTAAACCAGCAGAAAATGTGACAGCATGTTGTTCTGCAATTCCAACATCAAAGACGCGATCAGGCATGGCATCCATGAGTACTTTCATGGAACTACCGCTTGGCATTGCTGGTGTGATGCCTACAATTCGTTGGTCTTTTTCTGCAAGCTCTAATAATGTATGTCCAAACACATCCTGAAATTTTGAAGGTTTAGGATTATCTGTGTTTGACTTAGATGGGTCTATCTTTACATAACTTACGCTATGCCATTCGGTTTGAGCTTTTTCTGCAGGTAAATATCCTTTTCCTTTTATCGTGCGTATGTGAAGAATTTGAGGTGTTTTAACATCTCTACTTTTTTCAAGTGAATGAATTAATGAATTCATACCATGACCATCGATAGGCCCCTCATATGCTAGTCCGAGTGTTTTAAAAAAATTGATTTTTTCGTTGATGGTATTCAGATGGTGATTGATTGCTCCAGAGTTTGGATCAATTCCGATCTGATTGTCATTAATGATTACAAGAACATTTGCATTGGAAGTACCTAGGTTGTTTAATGCTTCAAAAGCCATTCCCCCAGTTAATGAACCATCCCCGATTACAGCAATATGCTTGTGGGGTTTGTTATCTAGCATGGCTGCCTCTGCCATGCCGAGTATAGCGGAGATTGATGTTGAAGAGTGACCTGTGCCAAAATGGTCATATTCGCTTTCATCAATTTTTGGGAATCCAGCAATACCTCCTAATTTTCGAATACGCTCAAACTCTTTTTTTCTTCCAGTTAGAAGCTTATGAATGTATGCTTGATGTCCTACATCCCATACCAGCCTATCTATTTTAAAATTAAAAATATAATGAAGGACAACAGTAAGTTCGACAACTCCAAGGTTAGCACTAAAATGACCCCCATTTTTTAAAATCTTTTCAATGAAGAATGCTCTAATTTCCTGACATAATTGAGGCAGTTGATCGTTTGATAATTTTTTAAGATCACTTGGGTCGTTTATGTTGTCTAGCAATTTCAGAATGCAAAGATGATGTTTTAACCCCAATATCCTACGATGTGGATACACCAAATAAATACCCAATAAGTGCAGTGAATAGCATGGCTAAAGTACCCCAGAATGTAATTCTAATAACGGCTTTCCAAACACTAGAACCTCCTGTTTTAGATGCTATAGCTCCAAGAAGAGCTAAGAATAGGATGGAAAAAGCATATTGAAGTAGAATCATATTATCTATTTTGGCATATAAGGCTACTATAATGGGCAGTATGCCTCCAAATATAAATGCCGCACCAGATGCAAAAGCTGCCTGAAGTGGTTTAGCTTGACTAATATCGTTAATCCCTAATTCATCTCTTGCGTGAGCTTCTAAAGCATTATGCTGAGTCAGTTGTTCTGCAACTTGAAGGGATAGTTCTGGAGTTAGCCCACGGTTTCTATATATTTTGGCGAGTTCATGAAGTTCTTCCTCTGGGTATTCATCTAATTCTTGTTGCTCTCTTTTCAAATCTGCAGTTTCGATATCAGACTGAGAACTAACAGAGACATATTCACCTGCTGCCATAGAGAGAGCTCCAGCTACTATGCCAGCTATACCCGCGAGAACAATTGATTCTCGAGATGTTGTTGCAGCAGCTACTCCTATGATAATACTTGCAGTAGACAAAATACCATCATTAGCCCCGAGTATTGCTGCTCTTAACCAATTGCTCCGATTAACAAAATGATTTTCTGAATCTAAGTTCATGAATTTCAAAAATAATACGATAGATTTTCTTTATAAGTTTTAATGGAGTTCTTTTTGCATGACCACATGTTTGATGCCTACCTCTTCAAACGTTTCAGAGCTTATGGTGTAGCCCATTTTTTTATAAAATCCAATGGCATAGTGACGAGCATGTAAGACAACGGTTTTCATCTCATTATTCACTGCATATTTTTCAAGTTTTTGAACTAACATTCTGCCATAACCATCTCCTCTTACCTCAGCTATTGTAGCCATTTGTCTTAGTTTTCCTGTGTTTTTTTTGTAATTAGCTACCAAACTTACGGTGCCTAAAATCTGATTATCTTTTTCTAAAACAAAGTGAATTTGACCTTCTTCGTCAGACAAATCTTCATCATAAATATTGAGATTTAAGGGTTTTCTGAGAACGTCATTTCTAATGACTAAACTTTTCTCATATAAGGGGCTTTTAGTTCCAATTTGATGAACAACTGGGCCCATTAAAATAATCCTTTCTTGCTTTGAGCATCAACCACGGCAAGGTTAATCATATTGACAATTTCACGGACAGAGCTCCCTAATTGCAATACGTGAACGGATTTTCTAAATCCGACAAGAACCGGTCCGATCGCTTCAGAAATTCCTAAGCTTTGTACCATCTTATATGCAATGTTTCCGGAGGATAATGCCGGGAAGATGAACACATTAGCGTTTTCACTACCAAGCTTACAAAATGGGAATAGTTCCTGTCTCAGATCAGCATCTAAAGCAGTATTGGCTTGCATTTCTCCATCTACTAAAATTTCTGGATTTTCTGTGTTTAGCTTTTGTAGAGCTTTTTGAATATTGGTTACTGTTTTTCCTTTTGCTGAACCAAAATTACTATAACTCAACATGGCTATTCGGGGTTTGATTTGTAGTTTGGTAACGGTTTTGTGAATGAGTTTGACAATATCTACTAAATCTTCTGCAGAAGGATCAATATTGACAGTCGTATCAGCAAAGAATAACGGCCCTTGCTTACTCATTATAATGTACATCCCCGCAACCTTATTCGTCCCTTCTTCTTTTCCAATAATTTCTAGAGCGGGTCGAATGGTGTCTGGGTAGTTTCTGTTTTGACCAGAGATAAATGCATCGGCCTCACCTAATTCAACCATCATGGTACCGAAGTAGGTTCTTTGCCTCATCTTTCGAGTAGCTTCAAGAAGAGTAATACCTTTACGGGCTCTTTTCTCGTAATAAATTTGTCCATATCGATTGGTTATTTCTGGAGATCTACTTGGATCGATAATGGTACAGTCACCTAAATTTAATCCAAGCTCATCGATTTGTCCTTTGATATAATCTTCAAAGCCAAGTAGGATAGGGGTACAACTTCCTTCTTCTTTTGCGGTATGTGCGGCTTTTAATATTTTAGGATTATCTGCTTCAGCAAATACGACACGTTGAGGATTTTGTTTCGCTCTTAGGGTTAAGTTTCGGAGGAATCGATTGTCAAGCCCCAGTCGTTTTCTTAACTCAGTCTTGTAACCATCCCAATCGTTAATATCGAATTGGGCAACACCACTTTCCATAGCTGCTTTAGCTACTGCTGGAGAAACACTTGTGATTAGTCTTGGGTCCAATGGCTTGGGAATGATGTAATCTTTTCCAAAACTCATGTCGGGCTGATTATAAGCAATGAGTACCACATCTGGCACAGGCTCTTTAGCTAATTTCGCAAGTGCCTTTACCGCAGCTAACTTCATCGCTTCATTAATTGCTGTGGCTCTAACATCCAATGCTCCTCTAAATATAAAAGGGAATCCCAATACATTATTGACTTGATTTGGATGGTCAGACCGACCAGTTGCCATGATGATATCATCTCTTGACGACATGGCTTCATCGTATGCAATTTCTGGATTCGGGTTTGCTAGTGCAAAAACAATGGGGTTTTTTGCCATGGACCGAATCATATCTTGAGTAACAATATTGCCAACTGACAAGCCCAAAAAAATATCAGCATCTTGCATTGCCTCAGCCAAAGAGTTAAATTTTTTAGGGGTTTTGAAAAGCTCTTTCCAAGGGTCTAAGTCTTTTCGGCAATCACTGACTTGACCTTCCCGATCAAACATGTAAATGTTTTCTTTTTTAACACCTACCGATATCCATAACTTCACACATGAAATTCCAGCTGCACCAGCACCATTTACGATGACTTTAACCTCGTCTACTTTTTTATCAGCAATTTCTAATGCGTTTAGTAATCCAGCAGTACTGATAATTGCTGTGCCATGTTGGTCATCATGCATCAATGGAATTTTCATTTCTTTCTTAAGGGTTTCCTCAATTAAGAAACTTTCAGGAGCTTTGATATCCTCTAAGTTAATTCCACCAAAAGTAGGCTCTAGTGCTTTCACAACATCAATAAATTTTTGAGGGTCAGAAGCATCTACTTCAATATCAAAAACATCAATATCGGCAAATATTTTAAACAGAACTCCTTTTCCTTCCATAACAGGTTTTGAGGCCAAGGGTCCTAAATTTCCAAGACCTAATACTGCAGAGCCATTACTAATTACGGCCACTAAATTTCCTTTAGCAGTGTACTTGTAAGCATCTTGTGGATTGTCATGTATTTTTTCGCAAGGATCAGCTACTCCAGGCGAATAGGCCAAGCTCAAGTCTCGTTTGGTCTGAGTAGGCTTGGTAGGGATAACTTCGATTTTGCCAGGTCTACCTTCAGCGTGGTAGTCTAATGCATTATCAAATTGATTTTCCATGGGTTTATAGTTTTTGGTTTAGATTGCTATACGAGCAAAGGTATTTTTATTTTACGAAGTCTTTTAAATTTCCAGATTCATGGAGTTTATAACCTCTTTCTCCAAGAGCCACAGTCCCACATTCAATGGATAAATCATGTTCAAAGAACAATAGATATTTTTTAGATACCGCCTCTTTTAGAAATGATTCTCGCTCCTTCATCGTCTCTAATGGTCTGATGTCATACCCCATTACATAATTAGGTTTAATGTGGCCAATACTAGGTATCATGTCAGCCATAAATACGAGTTTTTGATTGCCAATGGATATTTTAGGACAAAACATTGACTCAGTATGTCCTTGAGCTAAAATACCCGAAATATTATCTGTAATTTGAAGATTATTTGGGATGAATTTTAGGTGACCTAATTCTTGAATGGGCAGCATATTTTCTTTTAGAAAGGATGCCTTTTCTCTAGGATTTGGATTAATGGCATGTTTCCAATGCGATTCATGTACCCAGTATGTTGCATTGGGGAAGGTTAGTTCGTAGTTGTCTCTCATAGTGTTCCATTTCACACTACCACCGCAATGGTCAAAATGAAGATGGGTGAGAACAACGTCTGTAATATCCTTAAAATCGACACCTGCATCATTCAACGATTTTTTAAGCGAATGAATTCCATTGAGATAGTAGTATCCAAAGAACTTTTCACTTTGTTTTTCTCCCATACCATTATCAATCAGTATCAGTCGGTTGCCATCTTCTATCAATAAACACCGCATAGACCAATTGCATAGGTTCTTATCGTCTGCTGGATTTATTTTTTGCCAGATACTTTTTGGGACGGTTCCAAACATAGCTCCACCATCAAGCATAAAATTTCCGGCATGAATTGTCTTTAGTCTCATTAGGTTGCGAGTTTTACAAACTTAGATATTTTATATACACCATTGGCACGAATAACCAATGTATACATTCCAGATTTCAAATTGGATAGATATATGGTAATCGGAGGGGACGGACTAGAGGTAATACTTGTATACGATTGCGAGAGCATCAGATTGCCAAAAACAGAATAAATCTGTAGGGTTACAGGTGCGTATTTCTGGTCCGTGAATTGCATGTTAAAATTGATTCGATCGGTGCATGGATTTGGATAAAAAAATGAGTAGAAATAGTCATTGCTACATACTCCATTCGATGTTATGGAAGGGTAGTTTACACCACCAACATTGTACATCTCACAACCATTTCGGTAGGTTACATTATTGCACCCACATACAGGATCAAAAGTAGGGTCATTGCACCGATAGTTAGGGTTGACTCGATTGGAGTCGATGCAATCTACCCATATCTGTGAATATCCACTAAGCGGGGATAAACATGCAATAATGAACAGAATTAGGGGTAGTTCTTTCATGTATTTTGAATGGCTATATTGATTTCCTTTACCAAGGTGGGGGAGGGGGACCTGGTAATCTTTTTATCTTACGTGAAATATTCCAACGAATTCCACCCATTATCCATCTGCCTGGCATTTGTGAGCCTAATATTTCTTGGTATCGAGTATCTAAAGCATTGTGAACATCTACATAAACACTCGCGGGAAATTCTTTGACGGTGTAACTCAGTTTTAGGTTGAGAATAGCGTATTGATTTCTTATCTCAGCGTTGATAGCCTCCACTGCTTCGGCATTTCGGGTAATCATCGCACCACCAATGTTTAGTTCAAATCTGCGATATTTTCTGTGATTTATTTTTATTTTGATGTTCCCATTGATGTTATGAATGGGGTGGTTCGCAAGGTATTTGGAAACTACACTGTCTGGTGTAGACGTATTGAGGTAGGTATAATTCAAGGTGGCTCCGATTAGTCCATTTTGAATATCTTGGGTGTATTTCAGACCAAACTCATTACCCCAAGTGGTTGACTCGCTTATGTTTTTAGCGAAGAGGTAATCAGAATTTGGTTGAAGATTAGTCAAATTGCTAATGGCATCGGAGTTTGTAAGGGTATAGTCAATCAAATTGGAGGATTGACGGAAGAATAGGGTGTTCGAAAACTGAAGGTTTTTATTTAAATACACATCTGCTCCCAAATCGAAGTTATAAGAAGATTCAGCTTCTAAGTCTGGATTCCCCACATTTCGACCTGGGGTTAGATTACTTAATTTATACGAGGTAAATCGCTCCGTAAAATCAGCTTGTCGAATCGATCGTCCAAGGGAGGAACGAAGCACCAATCTGTCCATTTTGTAGGAAGCATTCAATTGAGGCACCAATTGCGTTCCAATTTTTTCGGAATTTTCTATTCGAATACCCCCATTTAAGTGAAGTTGATTGATTCTCTTTTGAGCTAAAATAAAAGCTGCATTGGAGGTGGTTTGATGATCACCTCTATCGGTACTCACAATATCTTGCCAGTCTGTTTGAAAACCAAAACTAACATCCATGCTTCCCATTTTACGATTTTGTGAAAGTGTAGCGTTGACACGTTGGGTGGTATGTTCATTGGGAGTAAAAAGGGGGTTGAAGGCAAAGTTGTCTTTACCATTTCTGTAGCTTGCGTTTAGTTCTGTACGGCTATTTTCTTGGTCGAAAATCAATGCAGTTTGTGTCCAATAGGAAGATACTTTTTCAACGGACTCGTCATAAGTGCTTGTAGTATAAAAATGCTTGGCAGCAAAGTCTCGGTAATCAGAACCACCGCGAGCATAAAACTTGAGTTTTTTTCTACTCAAACTCGTAGCTAGGGTAAGTGTTTTTAAGTCAAAGAAATTTCGGTGAAGGCTATCCCCTCGTTGAGCATTAATAAAATTTGGATTAAGTAATTGTTCGCCTTTTGATTCAGTAGATTTTATGGCTACTGAGAAGCTAGATTTAGTTCGTCGATTTCCTGTTAAATTTTGGTTTTGAATGCTAGCATCTAACATCGAAAGTTGATGTTGCCCTAATGCTATATTTCCGTTGAAGTCGGTTTTTTTAATGAAATTAGGGTTTTTATCGTCCCACAGATTTTGATATGTTCTTGTTTTAATATGAATAATACCTCCAACAGCATCTGCACCAAAAGAGGCACTAGCCGATCCACGTACAATTTCGATGTGATGAACTTCACTCAAAGGAATGGGTACATAGTTGTTGAAGTGAGCAGTCAGTGGGTCGTTGATTCGTTGATTGTCTACCAACACCAATACCTGAGAAAAAGTAGAACCTCGCATTCCGATATCGGATTGGACGCCAAATCCACCGCGGTTATTGATATTGACACCACCCACGTATTGGAGCAGTTCATCCACGGAATTGACAGGGAGTTGGGCGATTTCTTTTTGAGAAATGACCGTAATGTTTTTACCAGATTCATACTTTTTAGATTGAATTCTAGAGGCTGAAACCAGCACTTCGTCTAAGGCAGTTTGAGCATAATTGGCAATGAATGAAACAGATAATAGAGCTAGTAATAAAAATCTTAAATTTCGCATAGTTGTCTTATAATTTGATAGGCAATTATAGGAATAACTTTATTGGTAGAAAAAAAAGACTCTTTCTAATCAATAATATCAAACCCACAATACGGCCGAAGGACCTCAGGAACGATTATTCCCTCTGGAGTTTGATTGTTTTCTAAGATGCTGGCTACTATTCGTGGGAGAGCCAAGGCACTTCCGTTGAGGGTGTGTGCAAGTTGGTTTTTGCCGGTCGTAGATTTGTATCGTAGCTTCAAACGATTGGCCTGGAACGTTTCAAAATTAGATACCGAACTCACTTCTAACCAGCGTTCTTGTGCAGCACTCCACACCTCCATGTCATAGGTCATTGCACTGGCAAATCCCGTATCTCCACCACACAACAATAAGACTCGGTAATGCAGTCCCAAATCTTGGAGAAGTCCTTGAACATAATCGCTCATTTCTTCCAAGGTTTCGTAGGATTTTTCGGGATGTTGCAACTGTACGATTTCCACCTTATCAAATTGGTGCAGACGGTTAAGTCCGCGAACGTCTTTGCCGTAGCTCCCCGCCTCTCTTCTAAAACATGGAGTATAGCCACAATTTTTGATGGGAAAATCATCTTCCTTGAGAATAACATCTCGATAAATATTCGTAATTGGAACCTCAGCGGTGGGTATCGCATATAGGTTGTCGACAGGCATGTGATACATCTGTCCTTCTTTGTCTGGGAGTTGACCTGTGCCAATACCACTAGCTTCATTAATCAAAATTGGGGGTTGTATTTCCTCGTATCCGGCATTTCTGGCCTTATCCAAAAACCAGTTGATCAATGCACGCTGAAGACGAGCACCCTTGCCTCTATATACGGGAAAACCAGCACCTGTGATTTTAACACCCAGTTCGAAGTCAATGAGGTTGTATTTTTCACAAAGCTCCCAGTGGGGTAAGCTTTGTGTAAGTATTGGTTTTTCTCCAACTACTTTGACAGTTTTGTTATGTTCTTCATTCTTGCCTTCAGGCACTGGGTTGCCAGGAGAATTTGGAATTTGGTACAGCACTTCCTGCAACTCATTTTCTGCTTTTTTTAGAGCCTCACCAAGCGTAGCACTTTGCTCCTTTAATTCTGCAGTTTTGGCCTTCATTTCGTTGGCCTCTTCGATCTTTTTCTGAGCGAATAGCTGACCAATAGACTTAGAGATTTTGTTGCTCTGCGATAAAACATCATCCAATTTTCCTTGAATTTCTTTTCGGCTGTCATCCAACTCAAGAGCTTGATTGATGAGTTCAGAAAAATCAACACCTCGCTTGGCTAGTCTTTGAATGATGGCTTCTTTTTCTTGGCGTATGTTTTGAATGAGTAGCATGGATTATTTATCGTACTTGCAAAGTTTACTTTTTTTATTAAACACAAAAGTCGGGAACTGCTATTTATCGGAAATATATTTTTCTATTTCTGCTACTCGATCTTGAAGTATGAACCGTTCAATCACACTTTGCTTGGCTGCTTTACCCATTTTTTTACGGAGGGTATCATCTTGAATGAGTTCTTTTGTTTTGCGAGCAAAGTCTTTACTGTCAGGGAAATCAGCTAATAATCCTGTTTTTTGGTGACTGATAATTTCTGGATTACTCGTGGTATTGAATGCGACTACTGGCTTGCTCTTTGCCATGGCCTCTACAATGGCAAATCCAAAACCCTCCCAAGAACTAGGGAGTAAGAATAAATCAATTTTTTGCATAAAGGTTTCCATGTTTTCAACAAAACCAAGCATAACTACTTCGTCTTGCAAGTCATGTTTTTTGATGGATTCGGCCAATTCATCGAATAAATCGCCCGTACCAGCTATGAATAGGGTGAATTTTATTTTTTCTTTTTTGAGATGACGAGCCACTTCAATGAGTTGGTGCTGCCCTTTCTGTTTGGTAAGTCTACCCGCATTCCCTAGAATGATTCCATTGGGCTTTTTCTTGAAATAGTGACCCTCGTCTTTTTTGTTCTCAAGCAAATCGGGGTGAATTCCATGGTAAATCGTTTGAACTCTTTCGGCAGGAAGGATTCCTTGAAAGTTTTGAAGTATGGTTTTTTTAGTCTTCTCAGAATTTGCAATGATATGGGTGCACGTTCGGGTCATGCAAAATCGATTGATGAGATTATTTCTAATGGGAACCGCTAAACCTCGTAGATATACAATACGAGAAATATTCGACCAATATCCAGCAATACTTGCAGATTTAAAATCTTGGGAGGTTGTAAAAATCAGCGTGTCAATTTTTTGTAGCTTGAATTGTCTTTTTAGTTTTATCAATTTGAAGATATTGATAAAGGATAAACTATTGATCTGAACACCAATGGTCTCAAACCCGTTTTTTTTAGCTTTATTCCAAAGTTCGCTATTGGGGTGAGCAGCAATAACAATATCATATCCACGATTTCTAAATTCAATAGCATTTTCGAGATGAAGCTTTTCGCCTCCTCCCCAAAAGTCAGAACTATTAAAAAAGCAGATTTTTTTCACGTGGTAAAGTTATGATATAGCATTGTGAAATACATTTTGAACATCTTCATCTTCTTCTAATTTCTTGATAAGTAGGTTGACTTCTTCTTTTTGGGTGTCATCGAGTTCAATGGTATGGAGGGGGATGCGTTCGATGTCTACAGAAATAATTTCTATATTGAGTTCTTCTAAACCTTTTTGCATATTTCCGAAATCTGTGAATGCAGCATAAATGAGGGTCTCCTCCTCAACTTGTTCAATCTCTTCCAATCCAAAATCAATCAGTTCAAGCTCCAATTCTTCGATGTCATTTTCATTAGGATTTATCTTAAAAATGCACTTTCGATCAAAGTTAAATTCTTGAGACCCACTGGTGCCTAGTTCTCCATTATTTCTATTAAAAATAGCTCGAATATTAGCAACAGTTCTGTTGATGTTGTCTGTTGCAGTTTCAATCATCAGACTAAGGCCAAAGGGTCCTTTGCCTTCATAAAGAACCTCTTCGTAGTTGCTACTATCTTTATCTGAAGCTTTTTTGATTGCTGCATCTACACGGTCTTTGGGCATATTCTCAGATTTGGCATTTTTTATAGCCATTCTCAATCTGGAATTGTTTTCAGGATCGGGGCCACCTTCTTTTACTGAGATTGAAATTTCTTTCCCAATTCGGGTGAATGTTAAGGCCATTTTGCCCCATCGTTTCATTTTACGGGCTTTTCTAAATTCAAATGCTCTTCCCACGGTGTCTAATTTATATCGGTACGAGGACAAATGTCTTTCTTTTTTGGTAATATATACGCTAATTGTTAAACAAAATGTCGCTTTTAATCTTGTTAAAAATGCCATAAGCATATCAAAATATTGCTTTTCTTTGCACTCCAAATTAATTGAGATAAAAATGAATTTTGATGTAATAGTAATCGGGAGTGGTCCTGGTGGATATGTAGCAGCAATTAGAGCATCCCAACTTGGTCATAAAGTAGCTGTAGTTGAAAAAGCTGAACTTGGAGGTGTTTGTCTAAACTGGGGTTGTATCCCTACAAAAGCATTGCTTAAGTCTGCCCAAGTATTTGAGTATATCAACCATGCTTACGATTACGGTATTTCTGTAGATAATGCAAAACACGATTTCTCCAAAGTGATTAAGCGAAGTAGAGGAGTTGCTGAGGGGATGAGTAAAGGAATTCAGTTTTTGATGAAAAAAAATAAAATTGAAATTCTTACGGGCTATGGCACAGTAATAGCCAAAGGTCAGGTGAGCGTAGATAACAACGGGAAAAAAGAAACACACAGTGCTAAACATATCATTTTGGCTACTGGTGCAAGAGAACGTCAATTACCCAATATTCCGATTGATGGAAAAAAAATAGTAGGCTACCATGAAGCCATGGTTCTTAAAGAGCAACCCAAGAAAATGGTCGTTGTTGGAAGTGGTGCTATAGGAATGGAGTTTGCATACTTTTATAATGCCATGGGTACAGATGTAACTGTGGTTGAGTTCATGCCGAGCATAGTTCCTAACGAGGATGCAGATGTTTCTAAAGAATTAGAAAAACTGTACAAGAAGAAAGGGATGACTGTAATGAAGAACAGTTCGGTAGAATCCGTTGACACGAAGGGCAAAGGATGTGTGGTAAAAGTGAAGACAGCCAAAGGGGAAGAAACCATCAATTGCGATATTGTTCTTTCTGCTGTTGGTATTCAGACAAACATAGAAAATATTGGCCTTGAAAATTTAGGCATCAAAATAGACCACGGTAAAGTAGTTGTGGATGATTATTATCAAACCAATGTACCGGGTGTATATGCCATTGGGGATATTGTTCATGGTCCTGCTCTAGCACACGTTGCAAGTGCAGAGGGAATCATCTGTGTTGAAAAATTTAGTGGTCAGCATGTATCACCTTTAGATTATGGGAACATTCCAGGATGTACTTATACTTGGCCAGAAATTGCATCGGTAGGATACACCGAAGCTAAAGCTAAAGAGGCAGGGTATGATATCAAGGTTGGTAAATTTCCGTTTAGTGCGAGTGGTAAAGCGAGTGCAAGTGGATCAAAAGAAGGCTTTGTTAAAGTCATATTTGATGCTAAATATGGCGAATTTTTGGGATGCCATATGATTGGTGCCAATGTTACAGAAATGATTGCTGGGGTAGTTTCGGCAAGAAAGCTTGAGACAACTGGTCATGAGATGATTAAGACAGTACACCCTCACCCAACGATGAGCGAGGCCATCATGGAGGCATGTGCTGCTGCTTACGATGAGGTGATTCATCTTTAATTATTCTTAATTTTATTTAACATTTTAGGCTCTAATATTACACGAGATTAAGTTTACCTTTGCGTGATGTTTGATAGTCTTACTGGAAATGGTCGGGTTTGGATTTTTACTTCTAACCGAAAGTTGACAACCCGTGAGGTAGATGAAATTAATGCAAAATTTGATGTTTTTTGTCAAGATTGGTCGGCCCATGGTTCACAATTGAAAGCCAGTTTTCAAATATTTAATGATCAAATTTTAATTTTGGGTGCAGATGAAGATTTTGAGCCAGCAAGTGGTTGCTCTATTGATAGATCTACGTCTATTTTTCAAGAAATTGACCAAAATTTAAACATTGATTTATTCAATCGACTGAATTTAGCTTTTCAAGAAAACGACGAGATTGTCATTGTTCGGATAGCTGACATTCAATCAGCTTATGATTTAAAGAAAATTACAGATTCTTCTATTTTCTTTGATAATTCCGTAAATAGTCTTCAGGATATTAGAACACGATGGAAGTTGCCTTTTTGTAAGAGTTGGGCATATACTAAAATAAAAAAATAATGCCTCGCTTACTTTTAATCGAATCTTCTAATCAGGTATGCTCTGTTGCATTATCTAAGCAAGTTGAAATTATCCAAGAAAAGTTTATTGAAGAGCCCAATTCACACTCTGTTTATTTAGCCTCTTTTGTAGATGAGGTAATGGCTCTATCGGGCTTATCATTCAATCAACTTGATGGAGTTGTTGTGAGTGATGGACCAGGTTCATATACTGGACTAAGAATAGGGAGTAGTTTGGCAAAAGGGATTTGTTTTGGTGCGGACATTCCCCTAATAGCGGTCTCGACCCTGAGAGGATTAGCAGGTATCGCTCTGAAAGAGTATCCGTCGGTGAATCAAGTAATCTCTTTAGTAGATGCTAGAAGGAGTGATGCATATATGGGCATTTATGATCGAGAATTAATCCCATTAGTTGATGAACAGTTTGTCACGATAAATTCTGAAATTAGAATTGAAAAAAATAACACAGCAATTATTGGTTCTGGGGCTAATAAGTTTATCAATGAATTGGACGAAGGCAAAGTCTTAAAATGTTCTAAATCAGCATTATATGCCAAAGATTTATTGGATGAATCATTGCTAAAATGGTCCGATAATAGCTACGTAGATTTGACCACATATGAACCGAATTACATTAAGTCAGTATTCGTTACTAAACCAAAGCCAAAATTTTAATCCACTTTGCTCAAGTGAGCGTAACTTAACAGTATATTTGTAGTGTCTCAAGCGTTGATGAAATATATAATTTTCATAGTTGCATTTATTTTTGTTTCGACAGGTTTGTTAGGACAAACTTTTGATGAAAAAACAACGACTTCCTCTAATGTAAGATTAAATGTTACTAATTCTGGAACCTATGGCAATGCCTTTAGAGGGTACAAGAATGGTTCTGGGAATCCTTCTGGGGAGTATCCAGCGGGTAGTGGTGTGGAGCATCTTTTTGAGAGTGGTATCTGGTTTGGTGGGCTTATCAATGGGTCTACAGTAGGTGTGAGTACAGCCGCAGTTGATGCCCCACAAGGATATAGCACAGGTGCAGCTGGATTTGAGTTTTATCCTGAACAAGGTGATGTGCTCAAAGAATTTTCCTCGTTAAGAAACAGCCCTTATTATAGCCCTGATGCTATATCTCACCAAGATTTTATAGGTGTTTATTCCGATGTGAATGTGCAAGTGCCTGGTACACAGATTCAGATAGGCGGGCATCTAGACCCATTGTTTGTCAAGGTGAAATCTCGCTCATTTAATTGGAACTATGGATTCAGTGACTTTTTTGTTATTCTTGATTTTGATATTGAAAACGTTGGAGAATATACGATTGATAGTGCCTACTTTGGTTTGTGGGCAAATACGGTTGTCAGAAATATTAATGTAACACCAGCAGGTAGCGGTGGAGCAGCTTTTTATAACAAGGGTGGAAATGGATATCTAGACAGTTTGCAAATGGCATACTGTTACGATCATTCTGGTGATGTCGGTTTTACCAATAGTTATGTTGGACAAAAGTTTTTAGGTGCTGAGGACAAAAATGGGTTTCAACACCCAATTTCAAACCCTCGATTTAAGGCTCACTACAACGCTTGGCAGTTCAATAGTACTTCAGACCCAGTGTATTTTCAGCCAACAAATGACAATACTCGCTATCAAAAGCTAACCAAGGGTTTGAACGATCAACTGTGCTGGAATCAAAATAATAGTTCAAATTCTAATTGCGGTTCCAAAAGCTATCAGGAGCAACTAAATGATTTAGGTAATCGTTCAGATTTAGTCTCAGTTGGGCCATTCTTAAATTTTGAACCAGGCGACCATGTCAAGGTAAGCTATGCTTATATTTTCGCTAGAAAAAAAGAAGATGGCAATCCAAACTCAGATAATAATGCTTTTCAGAGAAGTACATTTTTGTCAAACGCCAGTTGGGCTCAAACTGCTTATAATGGTGAGGATGTCAATTTTAATGGAGTTTTAGATGATGGTGAGGATAATAATGGTGATGGAGTTCTTACTAGATTTGTCTTGCCATCTCCCCCTGATATACCCAACACAAAAATTATAACTTCTGACAACAAGATAGAAATCTTTTGGCAGGATAATTCAGAGAGAAGTATTGATCCAATCAGTCAAGAACAAGATTTTGAAGGATATCGTTTGTACATGACAAAACTAGGCTTTGATGTTACAGATGTTCCGAATCTACAAAGAGATCTTGTGAAGATTGCCGAATATGATATCCGCGACAATGGTTATGGTTACGAAACTGGTTTTGCTTCTGTAAAATTAGACAAGCCAATTGTCATTGATGGAAGCGAGTATCAGTATAAGTATACTATAGATAAAGTGCTAAACGGTTGGCAATATGCAGTTTCCGTCACTGCATTTGATAGAGGCAACGAAGAAAACAATTTAGAAAGTTTAGAATCGAGTTCTGTTTCAAATAACTTTAGAGCTTTTGCTGGCAAACCTATCAATGAAAGCATTACTAAAAACAAGCCGTTTGTATATCCAAATCCTTATTATGCTGGGGCAAGTTGGGAGGGAAGAAGTAGCTTTCAAGAGCAAAGTAGAAAATTATATTTTGCCAATCTACCCAAACATTGTGAGATTAATGTATTCACTTTAGCAGGTGATTTTTTAGATAGAATTACACACCACGATGATTATAATGGTGATGATATTCGGTGGAATCAGACTTTTGGATCAGAAAACCCCAGCCAAAATGTTTTTAGTGGTGGTGAGCATGGCTGGAATTTGCTAACAGAGAACACCCAAATTATAGCTCGAGGTTTATATCTTTTTGCGGTAAAAGACCTTGAAACAGGAGATTTATATAAAGGAAAATTTGCAATTATTAAATAAACAATAAAATGAAAAAACAACTTACAATTCTAATTACTGGTTTACTAATGGCCACTTTATCATTGGCTCAAACAGTCGTTTCAGTTCGGGACATTCAATATGTCAGTCCAACAGATTTAGCTGATTGTAAAGACTTGAGTTCATACGATGATCAAGAGATTAAGACAATTGGGATCGTTATGCATGATGGCAACCTTACAGAATTGGCATCTGGATCTGTGAATGGCGGGTACAGACCAGGGGTTCATATCTTGGATACTTCATCCAGTGGGATGGGAAACTTCAGGGGAGTTCAGATTCATGGGGTTTATACCGATGGAGGCGGTCAAAGTCAACCTGTGAGTAAACTTGATAACCTCGTTTCAGGAATGATCATTGAGGTTACAGGTAAGGTAGGGAATTTTCAAGGAGAAACGCAAGTTTTCCCATTGGACAATTCGTCTGTGAAAGTAATTGGTTCAGTATCTGCTCCAACTGCAGAAGTAATAGACCTAGGTAAGTTAAATGATAATACGCGATCAAATATTTATGTGACAGGTGAAGAATGGGAAGGTTCTTTTGTTCAGTTTAATAATGTAACAGTTGTTTCTGTTTCTGTCTTTAGTGGGAATAGAGTAAGTTTTGACGTATCGGATGAAAATGGTAACGTGATTAATGTATCTGATCGATTCTTAGTACAAAAAATTCCAGGAAGAACGTTGGTAAACCCTTCAAGTCCTCAAAATGACGGAGAATTTGTTGCTCCTATTGTTGGAACAAAATATGAGTCATTAAAGGGTATAATTATGCACTCTCAAAATGGGTGTTCAGGAGGTACTGGTAGAGGTTATGAATTAAATCCATTCGATAAGAGCCATTATAAAGTTGGTGATACACCACCAAGTATTACAGAAGTTACAAGAATACCATTGGTTCCATCTAGTTCAGATAATCTCAAGATAAGTGCTAAAATTATAGATTTCAACGGGACAGTTGATAATCAGAAATTATATTACACTGATGATACAAATAAGGATAATCCAGATTTTACTGAAACAACGCTAACATTAAAAGCAGGGTCTACTGACGAATATGAAGGTGCTATTCCAGCTTTTGCCGACGGAACAATTATCAAATATTACATCTCAGCTACAGATAATGATGGAAACGTAAGCTACAGCCCATTTTCAGCAAGTAAAGCAAAAGGAGCCACTGCATTTTATACAGTACGTGATGGTGGTTTAACTATCCCAGACTTACAGTATGTTTTAGATCCAACATCTGACGCAAGTCCATATAAGGGGCAAACAGTTACGGTTAGAGGCTATGTAACATCAAGTGCTAAGCCCTATGACTTAGAGGATGTTTATATTCAAGATAAAGATGCAAAAGAATGGGGAGGAATTCGTATTTCAGGAAGTTCAGACTTATTAGAATTATGGAGAACAGAAGAAGTGGAAGTGACCGGAACAATTGAAGAATCATTCGGTTTTACACAAATGCTTGTTAGTTCTGTAACAAAAACAGGAGACAAGTCAGAAATAGCTCCAATTGAACTTCCGGTAAGTGACAGTGCTGGTCGAGTAAATAGAGGGATGGAGAAATATGAAGGAATGCTCGTTAGAATGGTTAATCAAGGAGGTAAAGTTAAGATTTCTAATCCACGATTAAATCCATTTGGGGAATGGATGATATCAAGCGATACTGGAGCGAGCTTTAATAACAGTACCAAAGTACAAACAGGGGTTAAGAATGGGAATAATAATTCGTCATTATGGGTTTCTGTGGTTTCTGATGATACGCTTGAGAATATAGAGGGGATAATGGAAGTCCCTGCCATTGAGGCAACCAAAGAAATGGATATGGACGCTATTGTTGGTGTCATTTACTACGGATTTAGTCAGTATTCTCTTAAACCTAGAAACAACGATGATATTATTGGGTTTAGTTTATCACTTGAGAGTACAAATTATGCAGGTGATACAGCGACAAATTCTATAATAGACATTGATGAAAACGGATTCATATTCTATCCTAACCCTTCTAGCGATGTGTTGAATGTGACTACTAGAAATTTGAAAGGTGGAACATTATACATTAGAAGTATTGAGGGTAGAGAAATGATGAAAACACCTATACTTGATTCTAAGCAATTAAATATAGATTCACTGATTCCTGGAATATATATGCTAGAATTTATTGATTCGGATGGAATTAAAATGTCAGCTAAATTCATTAAAATTTGATTAATAGTCACCCTCAAATAACAAGTAGCAAGACCATTATTATTTGCCTGGTCTTGCTATTTTTTATCGCCTCTTGTAAGGAGGGCGAATCATTGCCTAACAGTGCTCCTGAGACTCAAATATCTATTGAGAGCATCAACTTATCAGGGAATAACCGTCTGAATAGTACGGTAAACCTTACTTGGTTTGGAACAGATATCGATGGCTATATCCAATTTTATGAGATTCGAGTTGGAGATAAAGATTGGTTTAAAACCCAAACGCAAGACAGTATTTTTCTATTTGATATAGAGCCTAATCAGGACTCAGCAGATATTGACTTTTATGTACGTGCAGTTGACAATGAGGGAGTTAAAGACCCTACTCCTGCATACCTAAAGGTACCTTTAAAAAATAGCACACCAGAGGTATATTTTGAGGAGGCATCACTTCCTCTAGACACAACAAACCTGGTGATTACTTTTAGATATATGGCTTCTGACCCTGATGGAGACGAAACATTAAAAAAATGTTTTATAAGAGCCAATGAGGGTTCGTGGTCAGAAATTGATCTCAACCAAAAACTGGTATCTCTTTTACCTGTCAACCCATCAGAAAGTGGTGTTGGTGATGCAAAAGTTTATTATGGATTAGAAAAGGAGTCATCTCATACAATAGATGGATTTAATAATGGTGGTGAAAACATAATCCAATTGAAGGTTGAAGATATTGCAAATACTTCTAGTAATATTGATAGCACACCTCCAATATTTGTCTGGAGTCAAACTTCAGATCTTCTGGTAATAGGAGGCCACAATAATCGAATTGATAAGGAATATCAAACGTTAGTAAATAACAATTATACTTCAGCAGATTTTATAAATTATGCTAAGAATGGAGGGTTAAATCAGCCTAGGTTTTGGAATCCAGATTTCAGATTGTTGTCGGAACAATATGATAAAGTTTTTTTTCATACTGATGAAGGTAATTTTAGCAATCCGTTAACAGGAGCCGATGGCAAACTCCTTGATTTTGCGGCACCTATTATTCAAGGGTTGATAGATAATCAGAAAAAAGTTCTTGTTTCTACAGCATTTGCTACAGGGACTAACATTGATATCATAGGTGGAGTATTATCCATCGACAGCTTTACAAGTAGTAGAGGACAGGCATTTTTTGAAAATGACAGTTTCGCAAAAAGTAAAGTAGATGGATTCCCAGATTTACAACCAACCAATTTTTTATTAGCTATTGATCCATTTTACTACAGTCAAGAAGCAGAGGCCTTGTATGAAGCTCACCTCACCCCAAATGGTGGCTGGACTGGGCCAAAGACTATTGCAATTCAAAGAAGATCAACGGAAGGTGATGTAAATCTGGTTTTATTTACCGTAGAATTACATAAGCTAGAAAAGTTATCATCTAATCAGAATCAATTAATTTCAAAAATATTTAATGAGACTTTTAATTGGTAGTATATTAGCTTTTTCAGCTCTTTTTTCTCATGCTCAAATGGGGAATTTGAAAGGGAAACTAACTGATGAGACCAGTGGTGAAAGTCTTGTTGGAGCATATGTTCGTGTTGTTGGGACATATGGAGCAGCAATATCTGAAGCTGATGGTACATTTATTATCAAAAACATCAAACCAGGTAGGTACTCTATTAATATTTCATTTATTGGTTATCAGCAGAAGGTTTATAATGATATTGACATAAAGTCTGGGATAAACACCATACTTAATGTCAAAATGGTAGCTCAGACTAATACTTTTGAGACTGTTAAGGTTGTAGGTAAGAAAAAAATCATTGAATTGGATGACGCTAAAAGCACCATAACCTTAAATAAAAAGGATATCAGTGAGATGAATGTTAGAGATGTTCAAGAAGTTGTTGCTATGCAGGCTGGAGTATCAAAGTCTAGTGATGGAATTCAAATCAGAGGAGGACGTGTTTATGAAACATCATTTAATATTGATAATATCAGTGCACAAGATCCATTGGCTGGTACAGGATTTGGAGTAAAAGTATCGAGTGGGTCAATTGGCGAATTACAGTTGATTACTGGTGGAGCTGGAGCTGAGCACGATGGTGGAACAGCTGGAGTGATAAGTACAACGATTAAAGAAGGTTCAGAGAAATTTCAAATATCTGGAAGTTATCAAAGAGATAATGTGGGGAATACTTCTTCTATGGGCTGGAATACAGATTTAGGTGAGTTATCCTTTGGTGGTAAGTTTAAGGTAAAAGGTAAGAAATTCTACTTCTTCAATAACGCTACTTTTAATTTGAGTGACGATTATTTTGGACCAACAGCCAATCAAATTCATAGTTCGATTATTGGTAAAAATGACAGTTTATGGGCACCACGTCAATCAAACCAGTTTACCCATACCTTTAAATTAAGTCATGAGCTGAACTCTAAAACAAAAATTTCAATCACTAATCAGCACAGTCTGACGATTAATCAAAATACGAGAACACTTCAGATTGTTGGTTTCGATGCAATTTTAAGACCAGGGTTCCAATTTGATAGAAGCCTAAATTTAGATAATGCAACCACATACACCCATCATTCTAATCTGACCGCATTAAATCTCAGAAGAGCTATTAATGAACAATTGGTTGCTACTTTTTCTATTGGAAGATTATTTACTAATCTTCGAGCAGATGCTAACGGTCTACCGTTTAGAACTCCAACCGTAGATCAGGTATTCGATGAATATAGTATTGTTACAGACCCTGTTCAAGTATTTAATCCTAGCGGAAATATTCAATTTGTTCTACCTGGTCCAGGATTTATTAATAATGGGGGGATAAGTTCTTTATGGCACGATCACTTTGCTCAAGAATATACAATAAAAGCAAATACTAAATATTATCCATTAAGTAAAGTTCACCAGATTAATTTTGGATGGGAGCAAAAACTGAATCAATACCAATGGGTAGATGTTACTCGTCCATGGGTAGGGGCACCAATTGTAATCAATGATAGTACAAGTACTCCCAGTATAAGTATAGGTTCAAGCAATGATATTTGGAATGTAAAGCCGAATAACGGAGGTTTATTTTTTAGTGATAAAATAGATTACAAGGGTATCATTGCTAATTTAGGGTTACGTTTTAATTATTGGGCACCAGGAAAGTTTGCTGATGATGCAGTATCTAATCCGGAAGCTCCAGTTATTGATCAAGTAAGGTCTGATTATCAAAAAAACACGATCAAAATTTTTGGGTTAAGATACAAGGCAAGGATTCTTCCAAAGGTTAATGTCTCTTTTCCTGTGACGAGCAACAACGTGCTATACTTTAATTATTCTCACAGCATGAGATTACCCCATCCTCGATTCTTATATGCTGGACTTGATCCAGTATACCAAGATAGAAGCTTTTTGTCTTTTTTAGGAAATCCAGATTTAAACCCAGAGGTTAACATTTCATACGAAATAGGATTCAAATCACAAATTGGGAAGAATTTAGGACTAACAGTAGCAGTTTATAATAACAATCGATTTGACTATATTGTTAGTAGAAAAGTTATCGTCAATGATCAGACTGGTCGTCCCGTAAGTAAAACAATGTACATTAATCAGGATTATGCAAAAGTGCAAGGAGCTGAGGTTAATGTAATATGGAAAATAACTCCACAAATTAAGATATTTGGTAATTTAGCTTATCAACTAGCAAAAGGGAAGAGTAATAGTGCTCGAGAGAGTAGTTTACAGATAGCTCAAAATGGAGAAGTACCTTTGAGTACAGAAAATTATTTAGCATGGGATAGACCTTGGAACGTGAACTTGGGAACTGTTTTTACTCCGGACAGCAATGCCACTTATTATTCTAATTGGATGAGAGGATTACAGATTTATATGAGTTCGTCCTATCAAAGTGGATTCCGCTATACACCCATGATATTAGAAGGGTACAATGCTTTAGGAAGACCAGAATACGCAACTGATTTGACAAATTTCTTAGAGGAGAGAGCTACTCCATGGATAAATGCTGACATTAAATTAACGAAGACTTTTACTGGTAAGAATAAGAAAGGAATAACACTTAGTGTTGAAGTTAGAAATTTGTTTGACAACAAAAGATCTCAAATTATTAATCCAGTTACAGGAAGAGCCTGGGAACCTGGAGATGATGTGCCTAATAATTGGAGAGATGATCGCTATTTAGGTCCTGAAGAAAGCGGTTTGCCTCCCAACAACCCAGCACGATACCAGCCTCCAAGACAGATTTTATTTGGGCTATTATTTAGACTTTAACAGTGTATATTTTGTTTAACTTTTTATGACAAATTATCAGTTAAGAATGAACAATATCAAACCCTATTAAAAAACTTCATAGACATATACCACATATTTTGTTAGTAGTTGGATGTATTTTGATAATTAGGTCAATGGGGTTAGGAATTCCATATTTAAGCCCAGAATACAATACCAATGATTCTACTATTTCTTGTTGTGAGTAGTTTTTAGACTGTTAATATTCACTTAATATCATCCATCGATCAGTTTTAGTATCAATATCTTTAATCAATTGGTCTAATATTTTTGCTTTTTCGTTTACAAATTCATAGTCGTCAGAATTTTCAGAAATGAGTAATTCTAGTTCAGTTTTCTCTTTTTCAAGATGTTCAATCTCTTTTTCAAGGTTCTCAAATTCATATTTTTCCTTGAAACTTAATTTAGCTTTAGTCTCTTTTTTCTTTTCAATTTTTATTAGATTTTTTTGAGTATGATTTTTATTAGATTTTGGTATATCTAGGCTTAATCGATACTCAGTATAGCTACCATTAAAATCTCGAATAATACCATCGCCCTCAAAGATGAAAATGTGTTCCACAACTTTATCTAAAAAATATCGGTCATGACTTACAAGAATGATACAACCCCCAAAGTCTTCTAAAAATGCTTCAAGTTTATTTAAAGTAATTATGTCTAGATCATTAGTAGGCTCGTCTAGAATTAGGAAGTTTGGATTCCTCATTAGCACAGTCAGTAGATATAATCTCCGTTTTTCACCACCACTTAGTTTTGAGACTTGTTGGTTTTGCATCTGTGGTGGGAAAAGAAATTGGTTGAGTAATTGACTTGCGGAAACTTTACTCCCATTAGCTAAAGTGATGACATCAGCAATGTCCTTAAGTACTTCAATTACCCGTTTATTAGGTTTTAGATTCTTGATCCCCTCCTGACTATAATACCCAAATACAATGGTATCTCCACGATTTATCTTGCCACTATCTGCAGGCTCAATCCCCATGATCATATCTAGAAAAGTTGATTTTCCGGTACCATTTTTACCAACAATACCTATTCGTTCTCCTTTTTTGAAAGTATAGTCAAATCCTTTTGTGATGATAAGGTCCTTGTAGGATTTGTAGACTTTTTTTAGTTCAAGAATTTTGCCGCCAATGCGGGTCATTTTAACAGATAATTGAAGCTTCTTTTCTTTGTTCCCGCTTTTAGCTTTTGCCTCTGTTTTGGAAAAAGATCCAATCCTTGACTTACTTTTGGTAGTTCTTGCTTTGGGGCTTCTTCTTATCCAATCTAATTCTTTTTTGTATAGTTGCTTAGCTTTTTCAATTTCAGTAGTTTGGGCTAATTCAAGGTGATGTTTTTTCTCAAGGAAATAAGCATAATTTCCATTATATGTCTGTAATTTCCCTTGATTTAGTTCAATTATTTGGTTGCATATTGAATCTATAAAATATCGATCGTGACTTACCATCAATATGCTGATGTATGATTTATTTAAATAGTTTTCCAACCACTCAATCATTTCTAAATCAAGATGATTTGTGGGCTCATCAAGGATCAATAAGTCGGGGTTATTTAATAAGGTTAGACTAATTGCTAACCTTTTTTTTTGGCCGCCACTCAAAGAAGCAATCGGTTGATTATAATCTGATATATTAAATCTTGATAGAAATTCTTTTAATTTTCGTTCAAAATACCAAGCATCATATTGATCCATTTTTATTGAAGCTTGGTTAAATACTCGTTGTGTTTCAGTGTTGAAATTATCTGTTTGAGCATTTAGTGCAGATTCATATGATCTGATAATGGATAAGACATCACTACTACTATAATCAATCAGTTCTTGAATGGTTTGATTCTCTTCAAAATTTGCTTCTTGGCTCAAGTAAGCAAAACGGATATTTTTTCCATATCTGACATTCCCCGCGTCAGGTTCGTCTTTTCTGGCTAAAATCTTGAGTAAGGAACTTTTCCCTGTTCCATTATTGGCAATTAAAGCAATTTTATCACCTTTATTAATACTAATATCTAACTCTTCAAAAAGAATTCTCTCTCCAAGATTTTTTGCTAATTGTTCGCCACTTAGGAAATTCATGATTAGGATGTAAAAGTATTGAAAACAATTGTTTTAAATCTATAGTAAGTAGTCAAACAAATTAATTTGTGCTTATAGCTTTGATGTAAATGGATTTCTTATTCCAGATACATCTGTAATATCTACTTTTACAGACCCTATGTAAATGTCTGCCTTAACTCGAACGGGTATTTTATTTTTATCGGCACTTACCCAAATAGTCATATCATCTTCGTCCTTAAAGACTCGATCAACTACTAGCTGTGGACGTAGTTTAAAACATTTAATCTTTCCAAGATCTGTTTTAATTGTTTCCGTACCAAGGTATCGAAATTTTAAGTTGTAGATTTCTTGATCTAGATAGATGCTAATTGGGAATGTTGTACCAGGTTTAGAGTGAGCAAAATCTATTGTTCTTGCGTAAAATACACCACTTACAATATCTTGTAAATAAGCGGGCATATCCATGTTTTTCTTTTTGCCAGTTAATCGTTGTTTTGTGTGATTGTAATAGACAAGATCTTCATCTCTGTAATTATCCTCTCTTACGTTTTTATAATATTTTAGGGGGGCTAGACTTACACTATCGATGTAGGTTTCAAAATGATCTCTAACTTTATATGCCCAATCAAAAGATCGATATGTTTTTCCAATAGCTTTGATGTTATAGGTTGATCGACCGTTAACCTTTTTGGCTTTACTCCCCACTTTAATGTCTATTGATGCAGCATTAATCCATCCATAATGAACTCTATATTTTAGTTGCTCACCAAATGTAAAAGCTTGATTAGGGTGATTTCGAAGTTTTTCTTCAATGCCATAATCTGTTTTGAATCCACTCCCAAGTATTAGGATTGTCAAGTAAGTGAAAAGTATTCTAATCATATTACAAAGATTATACTCAAATATTGTGCCTGTTAACTATTGCTATTGAAATACCACTGCAAAGTTGCTTATTTGCATAACAACAATTTATAACCTTATGATTTCAAGGCATTTTTCATTTCTCATATTTTTATCATTAATGTTCATTAATGTTTACAGTCAATATGAAAATTCATTCTTTGACAATAATAAGTATGAAAAAGTTATTGACTCTTCTCATGTACAGTTTCACTTTGATAATTTGAGTTATTTTAGAAATGCTGAGTACCTCTCAAGAATAGACAAAGGGTCATCATATGTCGGGTTTAATCTACTTCCCTATATGCAATATTCTTTTAATGAAAAAGCTCAAATATACGGAGGGTTACTAGTTCGATATGATTTTGGTAATCCTGAAATAAAGACAATTGAACCCTATTTTAAATTTACCTATAGTGATGTACTAAAACATAATGTCACTTTTGGCAACTTAGATGGAACGCTGCAACATAAGATGATTGAACCAATGTATGATTATGAAAAGGTAATTACTGATCGCTTTGAACAAGGTGTTCAAATTATTAAACCAGGGAATCGCTTAACATATGACATATGGATTGACTGGCATGATATGATTTACTATGATGACCCTAAAAATGAAATGTTTGTGGCTGGTTATAATGTTTTTTTGAATCCAATAAATAATGACAAGCACAAATTATCATTCAATGCTCAGGGGATGACCGTTCATAGTGCTGGTGAAATTGATAAAAATAGTTCTCCTAATTCTGTTGAGTATAATTTTGCGAATGGTCTTGAGTATAGTGTTAATTTTAATGAAAACACTTCTCTATTTATGAGTGGACATGTTATTTATTACGAAGATAGGAGCGATGTTAAGGTTAATGGATTTTTTGATGGTGTTGGGCATTTTGGAGTTTTGAGATTGAATCATAAGGGCTATCAATTTGTTGCTAATTATTTTGATGGGTATCAATTTCAGGCTCCGTGGGGAGAGCAACTATATCATTCTCTAGGAAATAAAAACTGGCCAATAGCTCATGATTACAGAACAATGATTGGTCTTCGAGTTGGTTATGAAGTTGAAATTGGCAAACATCTCGTTTTTCTTAACAGATTAGGTTTTAATTATAATGTGAACCCTAACAAATTAGATGTAACCATGGAAAACTATTTACGTTGGCACTTTGTAACACCAAAGAAAAAAGTTAAAATATTATGAAACTCTACCCATTAGGGCAGTCACAGTTTTTGGTTGGGCCTCTATATCTATAACGCTTATTTGCTTTGCAGCTGTCCATTAATAGGATTAGGCTGAGGGAAAGAAAAATGATAGCAAAAATCTTTTTCATATCTATATTGCAAACATAAAGCCTAAGTTGAGGACGAGGTAGTAATTTTAAAGATTTTATGAAAGAAACGATAAGATTAATATTAAAAGGGGCCAGCATGGGGATTGCGGAGGTAATACCAGGAGTTTCGGGTGGGACTTTGGCTTTTATAACAGGTATTTATGAGAAACTTTTAAATGCAATTAATGCAATCAATATTTCGTTGATTGATGTCTTTAAGAATGAAGGATTTAAGGGTGTATGGGCTAAAGTTGATGGTGATTTTTTGATGAAATTATTATTTGGAATGGCTTTAGGATTTATAGTCGGATTGAAAATAATTGTCGGACTTTTAGAATCTCATCCTATCCACATTTGGAGTTTTTTCTTCGGATTAATAATAGCTTCAATACCTTTAATTGCAAGGCAAGTGAAAAGTTGGGGGGTGCTGGAAATCTTTTTCTCTATTCTTGGATTTGCCCTTGTATATTGGATTACTATTGCTAGTCCATCTACAGGGAGCAGTAATTTGGCTGTAGTTTTTTTGTCAGGTATTTTAGGAGTTTCTGCATTGATGCTTCCAGGTTTATCAGGAAGCTTCGTATTGCTTCTCATGGGAATGTATACGATTATTATGCCTGCTATTGAGAATTTTTTAGAGAACCCATTAGGGCCAGAAGCATTAATAGTGATTGTCTTCGGGGCAGGTATGTTAATTGGGTTATTGACATTTTCCAGATTATTAGGTTTTACATTTGATAGGTACCCAAATAAGACTCTAGCATTGCTATCAGGTTTTCTTTTAGGCTCACTTAATAAAGTATGGCCATGGCAACATGTTACATCTACTAGAATGAATAGTAAAGGTGAGGAAGTTGTCATGTTCAGTGAAAGTGTTCTTCCTTCTACCTTTTCTAATTTACCTGAGAATCCACTTTATGGAACAGACTCTCATTTATTTGCTTGTGTATTGCTAATGGTATTGGCAATTCTTCTAATTTTTACTTTAGATAGATTTAGTTCAAATTCATGAAGAATTATGGTGTCATAGGAGAGAGTCTAGCACATTCTTTTTCTCCGAGTTATTTTGAAAAGAAATTTACAGATTTAAAGATTAATGATTGCTCTTATAAGGCTTATGAATTGTCTTCTATTGAATTAATCAAAAAACTTATTCATGATGAAGAATTAAGTGGCTTTAATGTTACGATACCATACAAACAATCAATTATTCCGTATTTAAATGGAATAAGCCATATTGCTAGCGAAATAAATTCAGTAAATACAGTATCAATTAAAAATGGGTTATTATATGGAGAAAATACGGATCATATTGGCTTTAGAAAAACAATACTCAAGTATACTCAGACTCGTCATAAAAGAGCACTAATATTTGGGACTGGCGGATCTAGTAGGACGATTACTTACGTCCTAAAATCATTAGGTATACAGTGTATGCATGTTTCCCAATCAAATCAAAATATGATTGGTTATGACCAGTTAGATTATGAAGTCATTAAAAATCATGATTTATTGATAAATACTACTCCCTTAGGAACTTTCCCGTCCGTTGACGATTGTGTGGATGTTCCATATTCAGCAATTACCTCAAAACATTTATGCTATGACTTAATATACAATCCAGTAGAAACGCTATTTCTAAGTAAATCAAAATTGAATGGAGCATTGACGGTAAATGGACTTGAGATGCTAAAAATACAAGCAGATAAATCATGGGAGGTGTGGAATAGTTGAAATTTTAGTATCTTGCATATTAATTATATGAGAAAATTAAATGTAATTCTTTTGCTAAGTCTTTTGATGCCGATAGTTCATAGTTGTAAAAAACCACCTCTACCTATTATTGAAGAAGGTAAAAATACAACAGATACAACTGGAAATAACGGTGGAGGAAACGGAGGTAGTGTTGAAGTTAGTCCATTTGTCGGGGAATGGGATTACACCAAAATTGATTTAACAAATGGCGTATTAGCCTTTATGGGTCAGGAAGCTGGAACGTTCACAGGTAAGGGTTCAAATATTTCAGGGAATGTAACATTCAGTGAAAACCCAAACCGTTATACAACAGATTTAATTTTCAGAGCTGATGTGGTGGCTGAGTTTGCTGGGCAACAGCAAAACTCTGAAATTCCTGTTGAGAGAGTTCAAACTCAAGGAACCTGGTCAGAAAATAATGGTAAAATATCTTTAGTAGATGACAATGGAAATAATGTTCAGATTATCTCAAATACCAATTCGCAAATTGTATTTTCAGGAAATTTTACAGAACAAATTCCAATTAATCAATTTGCTACCTTAGATGCGAACTCTGATGTTGTATTTACTATTGAAAAGTAAAATTTATTGATAAAGCTTCTCATAAATTGGAAGTATTGTATCCAATTTGAATTTGAGTGAGTGCATTTTTGCAAGTGCCTTAAATTGACTTAAATTTTCCTCTTTTAATATGTGAAGTGCATCTTTTGCCATTTTATCAGTATCTCCAACATCACTTGTAAATCCTGTTACTCCATCGATATTGACTTCTTTAAGCCCACCAGAGTTAGTACTTATTACAGGTACTTCACAAGCCATAGCTTCCAGAGCTGCAAGTCCAAAACTTTCAGTCTCGGATGGTATAATAAACAGATCGGCTATACTTAAGATTTCTTCAACAGCCTCTTGTTTCCCAAGAAATGTAACATCTTTACACATGTCACAAGTTATGCACTCCTTTTCTATGCTATTTCTTTCGGGTCCATCTCCTATAAAAAGCATTTTAGTAGGAATTTCTTTGGCAATTTTTCTGAATACTTTGAGCACGTCAGGAACTCTTTTTACCTTTCTAAAATTCGAGGTATGTACAATAACTTTTTCGTTATTAGGTGCTATTATTTTTTTAAAGTGATCTTTAGGTTGTTTGTTAAATCTTTGGAAATCAATAAAATTTGGGACAACCTGTATATCTCCATCATAACTAAAATTTTCATAGGTTTCTAATTTGAGGCTGTTTGATACAGATGTAACTACGTCACTTTCAATCAATGAATGACTTACCACGGGCTCAAAACTTTTATCTTTTCCTACAAGTGTGATGTCGGTTCCATGTAATGTTGTCACGATTTTAATTTTTATACCGATTCTTTTAAGAATATTTTTAGCCATAACAGCAGCAGCAGCATGAGGTATTGCATAGTGAACATGAAGAACATCCAGGTTGTGAGTCTTGGCTACATCAACTATTTTGCTTGTAAGAGCTGTTTCATAGGGGGCATATTTAAATAAAGGATAATTGTTGAAACGAACTTCATGAAAGAATAAGTTCTCATTGAATGCATCGAGCCTTACAGGTTGATTATAAGATATAAAGTGAATTTTATGACCTTTTTCAGCCAGTGCTTTACCTAATTCTGTTGCAATAACACCACTACCACCATACGTCGGGTAACAAAGTATACCAATGTTCATTATTTGTTTTTACAAAGATGCAAGTATGCAATTTAACTACCTAATATTAGGTAGTTATTTATAGTAGGTTTGGGCTTAGCCATTTTTTAGCATATTCGAAAGAAACATTTTTACGCTGAGCGTAATTTTTTAATTGATCCTCTCCAATTTTTCCTACAGCAAAATATTTACTTTTTGGATGTGAAAAATAGAATCCAGATACAGCAGCGGTTGGGTACATAGCGTAACTTTCAGTTAGACTAATACCCGAACGATTCTCAACATCAAGTAAATCCCATAGTTTTCCCTTCTCGGTATGATCAGGACATGCAGGATATCCAGGTGCAGGTCGGATACCCTGATACTTTTCGCGTATCAGCAGTTCGTTACCTAATTTTTCATCAGAAGCATAACCCCACATTTTTTTCCGAACATACTCATGCAAGTATTCCGCAAATGCTTCTGCAAGTCGATCAGCGATAGCTTTTACTAAAATTGAGTTATAGTCATCTTGATCCTTTTCATATTTTTCTACGATACCTTCAATTCCGATTCCAGTGGTTACGGCAAATGCTCCTAAGTAATCTTCTTTACCAGCATTTTTTGGAGCTATAAAGTCAGCTAGAGAAAGATTTGGGATGTTGTTACCCATTTTTCTTTGTTGACGAAGACAATTGAAAGTTACCTGATTTTCAGGGAGTATAATATCTCCTTGATCTTCAAAAGCTTCAAAAATTCCGACAATACCATTAGCTCTAAGGATTTTTTTAGAAATTAGTTTATCAAGCATCTTTTGAGCATCCTCAAATAACTTTTTTGCCTCTTCACCTACATATACATCTTCAAAAATATTAGGATATTTACCTTTGAGCTCCCAAGTAGAAAAGAAAGGGGTCCAATCGATGTAGTTTCTCAGCTTTGATAAATCAAAGTCTTTTACTATTTCAATTCCAGTTTTATTCGGTTTAGGAGGAGTGTAATTATTCCAGTTCAGTATAGGTTTGTTGTTCAAACATTCATTGAATGAAAGGATCTTTTTTTCAGATTGTCGAGCTGCATGTTGAATGGCAAGTTGATCATATTCGGATTTAATTTGAGTCGTAAAGTTTTCATGTGTTTTTGCACTAATGAGTTGACCAGCGACTGGTACTGATCGAGAGGCATCCAATACATGGATTACTGGTCCAGAATACTTTGGAGCAACTTTAACAGCTGTATGCATTCGAGAGGTTGTTGCACCACCAATTAAGACTGGTATTTTCAAAGATCTTCTCTCCATTTCGCTAGCGATATTGATCATTTCTTCTAAACTTGGAGTGATTAAACCGCTTAGTCCAATGATATCTACATTTTGCTCAATTGCAGCATCAATAATTTTAGAAGTTGGCACCATGACGCCAAGATCAATTATTTGGTAGTTATTACATGCTAAAACTACTCCAACAATATTTTTACCAATATCATGAACATCTCCTTTTACGGTTGCTAATAATATTTTTCCTTGGGTGTTTCCTTCACTTTTTTCAGCTTCTAGATAAGGTTGTAAGTATGCTACGGATTTTTTCATTACCCGTGCACTTTTGACTACTTGAGGTAAGAACATTTTCCCACTACCAAATAAATCTCCAACTACACTCATTCCAGCCATAAGTGGACCTTCTATAACCTCTATAGGTTTGTTAAGTTGGTGTCGAACTTCTTCTGTATCTTCTTCAATATATTCTGTTATTCCTTTTATGAGTGAATGTTTTAATCGCTCGTAAACATTTTCATCTCTCCAACTTAGGTCTTGAACAATTTTTTTACCATCTCCTTTTACAACTTCAGCAAGAGCAATTAAATTTTCAGTTGCATCTTCATGTCGATTTAGAAGAACATCTTCAACTGCTTCTAGAACATTCTTTGGTAATTCTTCGTACACTTCAATCATACCCGCATTAACAATTCCCATATCTAAGCCTGCTTTTATGGCATGATAGAGAAATGCCGAATGCATCGCTTCTCGAATAATGTTATTCCCTCTAAAACTGAACGAGATGTTGCTTATACCTCCACTTACCTTAGCAAAAGGTAAATTTTCTTTTATCCAACGCGTTGCTTTAATAAAATCTACTGCATAGTTATTGTGTTCTTCAATGCCAGTAGCAACAGTTAAAATATTGGGATCAAATATGATATCTTGAGGAGGGAATTGAACTTCATTAACAAGTATATTGTAGCTACGTTGACATATATCAATTCTTTTTTCTAAAGTATCTGCTTGTCCATTTTCGTCGAAAGCCATTACTACGGCGGCAGCTCCAAACCATTTAATCTTTTTTGCTCTTTTGATAAATTCTTCTTTGCCATCTTTAAGGCTAATTGAATTTACGATTCCTTTACCTTGTATAACCTTAAGTCCTGCTTCGATAATTTCCCACTTACTTGAATCAATCATTACAGGAACTCTAGAAATATCTGGTTCAGCAGCAATAAGATTTAGAAATTTTATCATTGCAGCTTTACCGTCAAGCATTCCCTCATCCATATTAACATCAATAATTTGAGCCCCATTTTCCACTTGTTGGCGAGCTACATGAATGGCTTCATCATATTGATTATTTAAAATAAGCCGAGCAAACTTCTTAGAACCTGTAATATTGGTACGTTCACCAATATTAACGAAGTTGATATTTGGAGACTTGACTAAAGGTTCCAAACCACTTAAACGAAGGTAATTTTCTAATTGTCTAATCATAAGGATTAAAATAAGTGAGTACAACTAGGATCATAGAACACTTATCTTCTCCCAATTAGCGGGATAGGATGTAGCACCTTGATATTCTAATACTCAGGTTGCCAAGACTTCTATGGGCCTAATCCCTCAGTCTTTCTAAATAAGCACTGCAAAACAACATAATTTATTTTACATTAATCCAATAAATAAAAAAACCATTCGCATTGCGAATGGTTTTTTTATTTGATATAAAATTGTTAGCTATTCTCTAATTAAATCTACAGAGCCTTCTATAGGTCCTTTTCGTTCATTCTTCTCTCCAAACTTAAATGTATAGTTTATGATATAGAAGTATGTGCCTTCAGGACACTCATCACCAGTATTATTAACTCTACCATTCCATGAGTAATTAATGTCTGTAGATTCAAAGACAGACTCACCCCAACGATTGAAGATTTTAATTCCGTATTCATCAAGGCTTTCACCTTCAATCACGAATTCAGTATTCTTGTCATCTCCACTGTTTGGAGTGAACACGTTATATGGTACAAGTCGTCTTAGGAAGGTATTAGATACTGTTTGACAGGTATCATCTTCGCAACCCTCAGAGCTAATAGCTGTCAGACATACTTGATAAACACCTTTGCGTTCATCCCAATTATAACAAGGATCTGTCTCTTCACTTGAGCCATCTGGTTCAGGATCTGTCTCTTCAAATGTCCATTTGTAGCTTGTTGCTCCTGTGGAAGTATTAGTGAAACAGAATTCTGGTCTTGCAGAGCTATCGATATCAAAACTTGCTTTAACATCAACTACTCTGACTTTTATCGTATCTCTATCCCAACATCTAGGTAATTCATCATATTCAGGAGCTAAGATAACTTCATATACACCAGATTCCGGATATGAATAGGTAACGGTTGTGTCAGGTACATTTTCATTGATTTCATCATCATTGTATCCCATCAACCATTTTAATCTGATATATCGGTCATCTATGGCTCCTGTAAATGTGATAGGATCATCTGGACAAACTATGGTGTCAGATGCACTAATTTTCACATCAGGTCTTGGATTTACAATGACGATAATTCGACGTTGAATTAATAGGTCAGGATTTGTATCTGGGAAAATCCTAGAGCAACGATTACGCGTACCTGGAATTTCATCCTCTTGTATTAAGAATAACTCATAAGTGCCAGGGGTTGTATAAACATGACCAAATACAGAGTCTATATCACCAGGAGGGTCATTGCTTCCATCTCCCCAAATGATTTGGAATTTAGGATTATTTACATCTCCTTGACTTGTATTTTTTAGATTAACCAAATCATTCACGCAGATAACAGCGGTATCATTAGTATTCCATACATCATTGTCAAATTCAAATCGAGGTTGAGGTCCAGGAATATAAATTTGTCGTTTAATGCTGTCAATACAGCCTAGTTGTGTAGTGACGATTAGTGTTACAGTGTAAGTTCCACCAGATGTGTAGTTATGAGATGGGTTTTGAAGGATACTTTTTCTTGTTCCGTCACCGAAATTCCATTCCCATGCAATGATTTTTTCACAAGACAAGTCGGTTCCATTGGTACAAGTATCTTTTGCAGCACATGGATCAATAACTGAAGTAGTGTCTTGGAAGTTTATAATGGACGCACAATTAACAATAGCACTTCCAAAATCAAATCCAGGAATCACTTTAGATACATAAGCTGTTAGTAAAGTAGTATCCGTACAACCAATACTATCTTCTGCTACAATTGTAATCGTGTATTCTCCTGGTTCACTATATGTGTGGTTAAGTATGATAGAACGAGTGCTATCAAATCGACCATCGTTAATATCCCAATCTGCTCGATAAGTTTCCTCATTTGTGATATACCGTGTTTGCCATAGAGGGAAATCGTGAATAGGATAGGTGAATGGATCTTGTTGACCATATTGGTAATACCTTAAAGAATCTTCAATGACAAGATTTAGGCCCTGACATAAATTCTCATTACTTACCCAGAAGTCATTATAGAAACCTACATTTAAAAGTTTTGTAGATCTTGCTTCACAACCTGGAGTACTATTCAAGAACAACGATGGGCCCATTGGACCACTACCATTTTTGTATATGGTGTCTCTAACTCCTGGATTACATTCGTCAGGGTTAGTAATTACTGGATATTTGTAAATGTGTCTATAAAGGCCAGTCAGCATATCTTTTCTGCCATCAAAGTTTGTATCTAACATGAGGGTATCAAATCCTTGCATAGATGAGTCTCTGAAGTGTAAGATATGTTGCGTTTCAATTTGAACATTTGGAATTACACTTGTGTCAGTACGATAAATTTTATCACCTACACGCGTTACACCCCACTCACCAGTTTTGTCAGAATAAACTTCTTTACCGAACTGGAATAAAGCACTTATGCCAGTGGTATCTAGACAACCAAAAGTACCGTCTCCTAAATAGTATGGAATATCTTCTGCGGGTATTTCATTGTAGTTTAGGTTCAATAATTGTTCAAAGGCATCTTTAATTAGTCGGTCGGTGTTTGTTTTGATAGCTACGACCTTCCAGTCTTTAATGATTGATGTGACAATCGTATCTAGTAATTCCTCACCTAACACATCAGTGATGTTTCTACGAACTACATAGTTATATAGCCAGTCCTCTCCATTATAAACGATATCTTTATCATTTCTATTTGGTCTTGGACCAGTGTATGGTTTATAATATTGGAATTCTTCTACATAAATTGATAGGTTAGGTCCTTTCCCTAGACCTTGGTAACCCCAAGCCCAACGAAGTGTTTTGATACTATCTTGAATTGGGTTAGTAATTCTGTAATATGCAGTATCTCCAGGACACATATAATATTGCAAAGGAGCAGTGTTAATAGGTGTTGGATACACAATATCAAAACTAGCGTCGAGTGGTAATATTCTAAATAAATCTGGGTAGTAGAATGTATCCAAACATGCTGGAGGTCCACCATTTGGATCAGGTTTACCGTTTCCAACAATTAATCCCAAGGCGAAAGACCCAATTGGATTTCTTGCATATGGATTACCTATTTGACCTGGTGTGTATCCTTTCACAAATTGAGTGCCTCGATTACCAACTTCATCATATGGTAAACCAAATGGTATCGGGCTACCCGGTGGAGGAGGAGCCAATAGACCAGCATTGAATGGAATAAAGGCATTTGGATCAGCGAAGGTATCTAAGTTTGCAGCAAACCATTGTTGTGTACAACCTGGTTTCGTCTCAGATATATCAAAAGTCAAAATATAGTTCAAGTTATTTCCATCAAATGGACATGGAATTCCACTCACCCATTCTAGTCCTTTAGCATTTGGTGGAATGAGTGCCAACGATTTCGTTCCTGATGACTCACACATCAAAGGATGTATAGTGTCTTTTTGCCATAAAGTAACATTAAAGCAAACTGCTTGGTCAGTAAACCAATTTTCTCGATGAGCGGCTGAGTCAACAAATACAGCTTGTTTAACAACTCTTACAGGAATACCAAATCTTTCTTCTAAGGTGACATAGTTTGACGGTTGAGCATAGGATGTATCCGGTTCATTTTCTTCAATATAGATTGTTGGAGTAATTGAATCAAGCGAGTATAATGTAAATTGTTCATCTGCCTCAATAATAACAGTCTGTGGCCCAGTGATTGATCTGGTTGTTCCAGCACCACCGCCACCGCCAGGTGCGTCAAGTTTAAGGATATCAATGGTTACACCTGTAGGAACATAAAATTCCATATCATGAAAAGTTACGGTCCATTGAGAATTTCCTTTTCCATTACGAGGGTTGTTTCTTCCCAATGAATCTTCATCATGGAAGGTAGTGTCTACAATATTATTTATTGCAACGAAGGTGTCTCTAGCAGCATCCCAATAAAACTTGGTCCCATAAAATCTGGAGGGCGGACGTCTAACAATCCAATTACCAAGTCTGTTGTCTGGGTATGTAACTCCAGCTGGGATATTTACACCTCGATAAGTATATGACGAATCAATAGGAATAGTTAAAACAGTATCGCCAGGAACGATCATGGTGTCAGCAGCATAGATGTTAACCACATAACACTCTCTTAGGGGTTTTGATATTCTAGTCTCTCTGTATGGTTGAGTATAGTTTCTACCTTCCTGGAAGGTTCTATATATTTCATCCCAAGGGGTATACCAATGGCATGGAGCACTATCAATTACCCAATTACAATTTATTCCAACATTTTTATTAACCCATGGTCTTGAGTCAGTTGTACATTGAGGGGCGTATTGGTCACCCATATCCCATACTCTCCATACGTTAGGTCTGTAATCTTTATATTGTACGGCCGGGGGAATAGCAGTTTGATCTCCAACGCCAACCCCGCCTCTGCCTCTTGGAGGTGTATAATTAAACACAAATCGCTTTTTCCCATCAACACCAAATCGATAACTCGAATTGGGTGCAGCGGCATAAAAATCTTTATACCAAGTAGTATCGCCACCACTTATCGAAGCGATGGAGTCTTTTGTAGCATCATAATATACCTTGAAACCATTTTTATTAATGGTGTCTGAATTGGCATAAGTGGAGTCAGTTAGTAAAAAATTACCACGTGGTCTTTCTTCCCAAGTTCTATAATGCCAGCTGTAAAGGCCTGTAGTAATATCAAAAACTCGTTCAAAGGTATATTTGTAATAGAAAACAATGGAATCTTCGTCCAATTGATTGAAATCGTTTTGATAAAAGGATGAGTTGTTTGGGAAGCAAACAGTATCTTCAATTACACATTGGTATGCTTGACCTTCATCAACTCTATCAAATGGAACTTCTATTGTTGACCCAGGACCAATTACTTGGACAGTATCATAAACAGTTATATCACAAGGGCCAGACTGCAACCTCAGGCTGATCATCCATGGTCCAGGACCGTATCCAAATTCTGGAGTTAGAGTCCTATCATTAAAGTTAGGAGGTCCCGCCGGAGGATTACCAAAATTCCATAGAAATGAACTCACATTAGCTCCATTCAATCCTTGAACTGAAAACTCTATAGGATTGTCTGGCGTACAAGCTGGATTTGGGGTTGAAATGATTTTTGGTTCTAGTAGGATGTTACCTACTGCTGCTCTGAAAGTGAAGGTATCGCTACACCCATATGCTGATCCAATTAATGTGCCATCAAATGTTCCATTTTTTCGATACATGTGTTCTATAATACCGGGTTTTGCTGGATCGAGGCCATTCCACCATTCTGTATTTGTAGTCGAGGTACCCTTTACAGAATTACCATCGCCAAATACCCATTCAAATGAGTCTACATCTGCTAATGGGAGAAGAGATACATTCTTGTATACACCTAATGTAGAATCACAATTAGGATTCGGATTTGGTGTAAGATTTTGGAATTCTATTCCCAATTTTGGGTATACATAGAGATAATCCTTGAATATAAGCTTACTTACACAACCACTAGAATCTTCAGATTCTATAGCTAAGTCAAAAAATCCACCACTAGGATCAGTTATGTCAACACAAAAAGAGTAGGGAAATGTTGGGTTTATAGAATCTATACGTAATCCGTTACTGAAAACATAAGTTTGTCTTACGATTAAACCATTAGGAGCCTGTGAACTATCTTGAAAACAAAATGAATTGTTTTTGAAACATTGTGCAGAATCATTCAAACGTTTAAAATAAATATCTGGTGAAGGCTTAATAGTAATAGTAAGCGTTTCGGTACATTGACCTGCAAAACCATCCCCTTTGAAAGTAACAGTATATGTACCAGCAATAGGGTAATTGAACGTAGGTTTTTCGGCATTACTTTTATTATTGTCATACCCAAAATCCCATTCAATGGTGGTAGTATAACCTGGAGAATTTGCTTCAAAGGATATAATTTGTCCTTCACAAAACGTGCCTGATGTACTTAATGTCCCGTCAGTTCTTATGACTTTTGGACTACATTGGGCGTAACCAATGAAAGTAGATGAAATGAAAATCAATGAAAATAAGTATTTAATGAATACAGATTTTAGGTTTGAAATATTCATAATGGGATTATTATAATTCATAAAAAAGTTTGTAAAGTTAGTTTGCTTCGTCATAATATTCAAATTTAAGGGCGTATTAGCGTGAATTTAATATTTTTTATTTGTGGTTCTTCACCTTTTAAGGTATAATTTATTTTAGCGAGGTATTCTCCCGGGAGACAATTTTCTCCTGTATTATTTATGCTTCCATTCCATCGATTTTTTGGGTCATTTGATGTGAATATTATTTGATTATTCATCTGATCAAAGATGAGAATCTGATAATTTTCGTAGTTGCTTATTTCTACAGGGTATTCATCGTTGGTGCCATCTCCGTTAGGTGTAAAGACATTAAAAAACTTAATAGAACCCATACTTTTAATATCTAAAATGGTTGAATTCTCGGATAAGCACTTTGCATTTACGGGAATAGTTTTTATTTCATGTTTACCTACGGAAAGTTCTTTAATTTCACATACATTTTTATTTTCTGAAACTAGTAAACCATCTAAATACCAGTTGGCATTAATTTCTAGTTTGTTTATTGAGAATTTGTAAGTATTATGATTAATCTTTTGGCTAATTATTTGATATTCTGGATTAATACTACGGATAATTTCTTTTATCTCCCCAAATTCATTTTTTAATGTAATAAACATTGGTTTGGCTGAGACTACCATATGTTCGAAATTGTCCGTATTCTTAACAATGATCTCATTATTGAGATACCAGTCACCTGGAAAAGTTGATTTTATAATTACAGTTTCACCAATACAGGGCTGATTGTTTGAAACTAGTATTTTTTGTGGCGTGTTTTCAATATTTAATTGATTTGAAGTTTCAATATTTCCTTTTGAGTTTGGAGTATGGTTTTCAACTTTGATTATCTCCTTTGGTGGTAATGATTGTTTGTGAGTATTTACCATTTCATTATTGAAGGGCTTAGACCAATGCTTACTTTCTTTATTTATTTGTTCTTTATTGCTCGAGATATTTGATTGAATATTTGAGGTTGAATCTTCTATGATTGCTTGAGAATCTTCTATGAAATTATGAGCAACTTCTTTGGATGGTGAATTTTGATTATCTATGGCTAAAAATAGGATTGTTGCAGATACCCCGACTATACTTGCTATCTTAATTATTTGAATAGGGTTTTTAATTAATTCAATGATTTTTGAACCTTTTGTGGCTGATTGATTCAGAGACGAAAAGTCTATATTATCCCATACTTTAGGCGGGGGTGGAGTACTATAATTTTCAAGTTGGGTTTTAACCAACTTTTCAAATTCAGATATGTCTTTGAATTTTTTCATTATTCAAACCACCCTTTTAATTTTATTTGAAGCTGTTTTCGTGCTTTAAACAACTGAGTTTTACTAGTACTTTCAGATATACTTAGGACTTTAGAGATTTCTTTATGAGAGTAACCATCAATAACATACATGTTAAATACTGTTCGATAGCCTTGGGGAAGTTTTTGGATTATATCAATCATTTTTTTAGCATCCATTGATCCAATTTCTATTTTAGAAGTCATCTTGATTTCTGATTCTTTTAAATAGTCGATATCTCGATGGTATTTTTTCTTTCGAATCAGTTCTATACTAGTATTAATGAATATTCTTTTCATCCAGCCCTCAAAACTCCCAGAAAATGAATAAGACGATATTTTATTATACACTTTGATAAAGCCCTCTTGCAGTGCATCTTGGGCATCGTTGTGTGAATTCATATATCTTAAACATATACTATACATTATTCCAGAGTACTTATTATATATTTTATTAAAGGCGTTATGGTCTCCATTGCTGCAAGCTTTTATTAATGATATGTCATCATGTTTCTCACCGCTCATCGCATGGATTATACATTAGATGTTGCTATAATGAATATAGTTGTCTGAGACCAAACTATATTTTTTTAACGTGGTATTTTTCGGCAAGATATTCTTTTAAGTTTTCAGCATAATAACCAACTGCCTCAATAGGTTCAATAATTTCAGTTTCATTTAGCCCTTCCAAAATACGTTTATATTGAATGCTTACTATTTTTTGTTGAGCGTTAGCTACGAATTTTGCAGAAAAGAGGTGAAAGTTAAGATGAGCTAATTCTTCCATGAATTGCCCTAAATGTTCTTCATGAGGATACTCACAAATAGGGGATACTATTTGAAATATTCCGGCAATTTTATCACGATCAAAATACTGCCATTGACTGGTTTGCTCAGGTTGCCATATATCAACATAAACTTCCGTAGATTCCCCTCGAGTGATTACGTATTCTCCCTCATTTTTACAACGAATCTCTTCAGGCTTTATATTAAGGTGTTTTTGAATTGATTTTTCAAATAATTGGATTGCTTTATTGACTTGCATAATATAACTTCAAAGATAATTGATTAACAATGTTATTGATTGAATGTTAGTCGATGTCCAAGTCTTGTCTCGTCAAATTCTCCCTTTGAAAAGGCCATATGTCCAGATACAATTGTGTGTTCAATAGATGATGTAAATCGTTCTCCTTCAAAAGGACTCCAACCACATTTATAGTGAATATTATTTTTTGCTACAATTTCTTGTGTTTCAGGGTTTATGATGACTATATCTGCAAAATAACCTTCTCTTAAAAAACCTCTTTTATTGATATTAAATAATTGAGCAGGAGCATGACACATTTTTTGAACCATTTTTTCAATCGTTAATTTACCTGACTTAACATGTTCAATCATTAGTTGGAGGCTATGTTGCACAAGAGGAAGTCCACTAGGTGCATCGAGGTAGTCATTCATTTTTTCTTCCCAAGTATGTGGAGCGTGATCTGTAGCGATGATGTCAAAATAATCATTGTTCAAAGCATGCCAAAGAGCCGCTTGATCCTTTTCGGATTTTATTGCGGGATTGCACTTAATTAAGCTTTGTTTTTTTGGATAATGTGTATCGTTTAAACTCAAATGGTGAACACATACTTCTGCTGTTATCTTTTTTTCTTGCAACGGGATAGCATTGGTGAAAAGTTCAATTTCTTGTTCAGTAGATATATGCAATATATGAAGCCTTGCATCGTACTCTTTGGCAAGATCTGTAGCCATTTTACTCGATAGATAACATGCCTCATGATTTCGAATAATAGGGTGTGCCTCAAATGGAATCTTAGAACCATACTTTTCTTTAAAGATTGAAGTATTTCTTCGGATGGTGGATTCATCTTCACAATGAGTGGCAATCAGCATGGGTGTTTTTGAAAATATACCCCTAAGAGTCTGCTCATTATCTACAAGCATGCTTCCTGTGCTACTTCCCATAAATAGTTTTATTCCACAAACATTTTTTGGATCAGTTTTTAATACTTCCTCTAGATTATCATTGGTCCCACCCATAAAAAAGGAGTAGTTCGCTAGGGAGCATTGATTTGCTCTAGCATATTTTTTTTCAAGTTCTTTTTGTGTAGTTGCTTGAGGATTTGTATTAGGCATTTCCATATATGAGGTAGTACCCCCAGCAACAGCTGCTTTAGCTTCTGTATAAATTTCTGCTTTATGAGTTAGGCCAGGTTCTCTAAAATGAACTTGATCATCAATGACTCCAGGCATCACCCATTTACCTTTAGCTTCAATTATTTTATCAGAATTACGATTAATGCCATTTTTAGAAATTTCAGCTATAAAATTGTCTTCAATAAATATATCTGCTATGAATTTTTCATTTTCATTTATTAATAGACCGTTTTTTATTAAAATTGATGTCATAAATTATGAACAAATTTAATGTACGCGTTTATGGTATTTGGATTAAAAGTGATAAAATATTGCTAAGTCACGAAAATATTGATGGATATGCTATGACAAAGTTCCCCGGTGGTGGTTTAGAGTTTGGAGAAGGAGCTTTGGATTGCTTAAAACGTGAGTTTATGGAAGAGCTGGGAGTAAAGATTAGTCAAGCTAAATTGGTCCACGTTTCAGAAAAATATATACCTAGTGCATTTAAAAAAAATGAACAAGTCATAGCAGTTCATTACCTTGTAGATTCAGATGATTCAATATTAAATTATGAGAATATTCAGGATACAGCAGTTGGGGAAAGTAATCTGCTTAGCTTTAAATGGCATAAATTAAATCCATCTTTAATTGATGATCTTTCATTTGAAATGGATAAAGAAGCCTTCGTTAAAATCTAATAAATAGGATACACTGTGCCTTTAGAGTTACGAGTATTTCCATCGCAACCTCTGTAGTTAACATAGAACATGAAAGTCTCATTAGGAACTTTTTTACCTTGATATGTTCCATCCCAATTATCTGTTCCCGCAGTTCGGGAATCGAATACTTTTTCTCCCCACCTAGAGTAGATGATTATATAATATGCTGGCTGAGCAACATCTATTTGATATGGGAAAAGCTCATTTAAGTTATCCCCATTTGGAGTGAATGCATTAGGGAAGTACATTTCATTGGGTAGAGCATTTTCATCTACTGCAATAAATAGACTATCTGAGCCTACACAACCAAAATTATCTGTTACAGTGACTTTGTAAAGCCCTTCTAAAATAGTTGTAATGCTAGATTCGTTAGTCCCATCACTCCAGTCATATTTAACAAATCCTTGAGGAGCTGCAATAGCAGTTGGAGAGTTTATGCATATTGTGGTGTCGTTACCTAGATTGAATTCAGGAGAATTAGATACGCTAATTATGACCGAATCAGACCTAGTACAACCATCTTTATTTTCAACAAGAACGGTAAATTTACCGGGGGTATTAATAGAGATTTTTTGAGATGTATCTCCATTATTCCAAATATACTTTACACCATCAGACCCTGCATCTAATGTTGTACTGATGACATCACAAAAATGTTGGTCGTCACCTAGTTCAAGAGCTACGCCTGAGTTGTCTATAATAAAAGTATCAGAATTCACGCAATGTCTTTGAGTTAATTGAATCCAGCGTTTACCAGGATTTATGTATGTCACAACTGAAGCAGAGCTTCCATTGTCCCATAAATATTCTGCTTCTTTAATGCCAGATAAGTCCACTATATGATTGAATTCACCACAATAGAAAACATCTTCTACTTTAGGGTGAGTTGCTTGCCATACCCTTACGGTGTCTTTAATTGTACAATTTAGGTTCATGGCCGTGACTATATAATTACCAACAGAATTAACATTCAGTGTCTGGGATAGCGTTGGTGGATTAGTATTCCATGAGTAACTAAGACCAGCGATGCCTGCATCCAAGAGAATATCAATGAGTGTGTCACATTCCAAAGTGTCTTTTGACAAATTCAATGAAGGTACTTTATCATACGTTAATTGAACGGTATCTTTGTAAACGCATTTTCCATAGGATACTATAGGTATATATGTTCCAGTATCACTAACCGTTATTCGGCTTCCTGTAGCTCCAGTATTCCAATCTACAGAAATAGCATCTGGAGCTTTTGTGTCAAGTAGGATAGAAAAATCATCACAGAACACACGATCAGGACCCAAATCTACATCCCTAGTAGATCGAATTCGAACACCATATTTGTAGGTATCGTTACAAATAGAGGAGATGATGGTTAAATTTATAGTATAATCACCATTCCCAGGATATATATATTCAACTTTATCGTTTAGGTTGAATGTTGTTAGTGTGTCTTTATCAGTGGTTGGGTCCCCAAAATCCCAAAAGAATTTAACTTTTGGTGTTTTGACCTTATTCCAGTTACTAATATTGTTAAGTATGGCTGTATCACCACATTCAAAGGCATATGAGCCACCAACGGCTGTTCCTCCAGGTATGTTGAAATTTGCGATCACATCAAACTGACAGTCGATAACTGTGAATTGGTAATCACTTAGGGTTGATCCCAAAAGATTTCCATTTCGATACTCCAGCACTCTAACTCCAACAGCATAAGTTCCTTTAGCAGTGGGTGTGAGGGTGTATTCCCCAGTTTTTCTATTGATAAAACTCGACGGTTTACCAGTAATTTGATTGTTGGATGAAAAGGAAGGATTCCATGTTAATAACGCATAGGGCGGAGGACTAGGATTTTCCGGTTTTGGGTCAGTAGCTGATCCACCTAGGAAGGGCGTATAAAATTCATAAACGAGTGAATCTCCATCTGGATCTTCAGCACTATAATCTAAGGTTAACGGAGCATCAATACAAACATATGTTGGAGGTACATTTTTGAATCTTGGACTAGAATTATTAGTACTTGAAGGAGGGATATAACTCCAATAGGTAGAACCAGTATTCCCCGCATCATTAACATTATCTGTGATGGCATTTCTGCAACACAATTGATGGGAAAGAATAAGCCCATTTGTGCCTGGATTTAGAAATACGGTTTTTCGGTAAGTATATTGAACCACACAAACTCCAGAGGGTTCTTTAACACATTCATAGTTTACCGAATTGACAACTTTCCTAACTCCGTTATTTAACTGAATAGTTTGTTTTCTTGCATTGGTAACCGCATCAAAAACACCAATATAAGCAAGATTGCCATCTCGATCAATTGTTCCGGGGTTGGCATTTTGACAATCAAAATAAATTTTGAAAACAATTTCATATCGAACATTACCAAATTGATTCAGTACTCGGTTATAATATAATTCTCCTCCAACAACATGGGAGGCATTAGCAGAAAAAACACTTAATAAAAGCACTAAAGACAATATGAAGGTACGAAACCTTAGAATCAGAAAGTGGTATGTGTATGCTAATGTTTTCAATTTGATGTCTCTTCAAATATACTAAAAATCAAAAATTCTTGCAATGTTAAAACCGAATCGAACATCACCGTCGATCCATTTACCTTTGGTGTCTGTTATGAATCCTTTTTCAAACGGAGCGTATGAGTTGGTAAAGAAAAGCTGGAAAACATGACCTCCAGTTTCAATGTCAAACCCCATTGATAACGAATTAATGCTGTTAGCTTCTAATTGATTTGGGAAAACATAATAGTACTCTAAATTAACAGAAACACGCGTAAATAGTTTTTGTCTAGCTCCCATACCTATAGAAAATACATCATTAGGGAGCACATTGTTCTTAACAATATTTAGGTGGGTTAAGGTTGGAGTTATTTGAGCACTAAAGTTTTTTGAGAATTTTCGTGCTAATAATAATTGATGAGTGTAATGCAATCGACTTGAAAATAAATTCTTTCTTTTAGGTTGAACCCATTTTAATGTATTAATTCCCATGTGGCTCATAATAACACCAGATATGGGGCTAGATTTTGGTCCTTTACTTTGTTTTAGAAACTTGTATTTCACAAAGCCGTCATATGTTTTCTCAACAGTACTTCTACCTAAACCAATATTTAGATTATCTGTGATTCCAAAGTCTCCTCCCATTCTCATAGAAGCCTGGTCTAATCCGAATAAATCATAGAATCCATTGTGAAGCAGACCAAATCGATGAGATATTTTGAAATCGAACTCATTTTTTGCTACTGTTTCGATACTATGCCCATTAACTATTCGGTTAGTTTTAAATGTTGCTATGGAATATGTTCTTCCCTCTTGTTCGTTATTATCTATTAAATTTAATTCTTGAGAAAACGCAGAGCCACAAAAAAAAGTAATGAAAGTAATCGTTAAAATTTTACTGAGGGATATGTGTCTATTATTTCTCAAGTTTTCAGTATACTTAATGGGTGTGTGTGTAGTCTGAATTAATGGTAATTTTTATACTCTCTGATATTTTTGGGGCTACCATTTTGGGTATTTTAACATTGTAATCATATGGATTCAAGTTAAACGTTGCTTTTGCATTGACTACACCGTTGGTTACAACAAATCTGCCTATATTAGCTACATCTTGAGTTACATTTTTTATGGTGAGCTTACCATTTACCTTTGAGGAATAAGTGCCATCTTTACTAAAGTCTATAGATGATATAGACTCAATTTTGCCATTAAAAGTAGCTTTAGGATATGTAGTACTCTCCATATAATTTTCATTAAAATGCTCTTGCATCAATGCCTTCTTAAATTCAAAATCTTTGATTAAACAACTAAATTGTAGTTGTCCAGATTCGGTTGAAAAAGCGGTTTTCACTTTATGATTTTCTGCTGAGATGTCTTCAACAGGAGTATGGCTATAAAAACTGATGTTTCCGGTATTCGTTTTATATATACCTCCACTGTGATTAGTAAAGGCAAATAGGCCTAAAATTGTTGTTAGTATTAATGTTTTTCTTTTCATGATAATTGTTATTCAATAATTATGCTAGATGATAATATGACGTCTTTGTCTTCTAGTAATGTGAGTTCGTCATCACCATTCATTCCCTTACATATTCCTTTGAGGTTTACAGTTGAGGAATCTTTTAATATTTCTATGTTTTTAAGTTCACTTGGTTTAAAACCACATCGAATAAAGCCTTCGGTATCATTTGTTTTTAATATAATTTGAGGCTCTAATTCATTGGATAAATCTTTGGATAATAGGGTGCCATTTATTTGAATAATTTGGTCTGAAAATTCAACCATAGCTGAATCTTCATTTCGATCAAAATAATCAAATAATTGTTCTGCACTGATAAGTTTTGCTGCCTGAGATTCTTTGACATTGGTGTGTGGTTTATTAAACATTCGATATACAAATAGCAGCACACATAGAATGACAAAGCTTATAGAAAGAAGGGCAATTTTTTTCATGATATTTTAATTATTTCTTGCTCCATCTGATATCCAAGATTCTATCTTTTTAATATCACATGAATCCATCTTGGCTTGATCTTTTGGCATGGGTGAAGCACCATTATGATTGATACTCTTAGCAAGTCTCGAATTATCTACCCATATTTTTGTTTGAACGTAACCCTCTAAATTAACGCCTCCTTGAGGATTTATAGTATTATGGCAACTGATGCAACCATAATCTTGAAGGATGGTAGAAATATTGTTACTATATGACATATCAATAGTAATGCAACTATTATCAGGATACAAATCTTTTTCGTTATCATATTTACAACTGAATAGCACAAAGCAAATAGTAATTATGGCTAATTTGATGTGATATGTTTTGAGATTTGACATTATCTATAGTACGACAATTTAACGAACAAAATCAGGAGATAGTTTTACAGAGGGATATTTCCGTGTTTTTTTTGTGGCAGAGAATCAACTTTATTTTCAAGCATAGCAAACGCTTTAATAAGCTTTAATCTCGTTTGTTCTGGATGAATAACTTCATCCACAAATCCTCGTTCAGCTGCTCGGTATGGGTTAGCAAATATGTCGGCATATTCTTTTTCTTTATTAGCTAATGCTGCGTCAGGATCTTTAGCGGATTTAATTTCATTTCTAAAGATAATTTCTGCAGCTCCTTTTGCACCCATTACAGCAATTTCTGCACTGGGCCAAGCAAAATTCATATCTGCTCCAATGTGTTTACTATTCATGACATCATATGCTCCACCATAGGCTTTTCGAGTAATTACGGTAATTCTTGGGACGGAAGCTTCACTGAATGCATACAATAATTTAGCACCGTTTGTAATAATTGCATTCCATTCTTGGTCTGTGCCAGGTAAAAATCCTGGGACATCTTCTAAGACTAATAGCGGGATATTAAAACAATCACAAAAACGAACAAAACGGGCTGCTTTTTGTGATGATTGAACATCCAAAACACCAGCCAAATACGCAGGTTGATTTGCAACCACACCAATACTCTTGCCTGCTAATCTAGCAAATCCAACAACAATATTAGGAGCGAAATCTTTATGAATTTCGAAGAATGAATCTTGGTCAATTATTCCTTGAATAACCTCTTTGATATCATAAGGTTGGTTTGGGTTTTCTGGTACAATATTGCAAAGGTTATTCCTAATCTCGTCATCAATGACGTAGGGTAATTCAGGGGCAGAATCTTCACAATTTTGCGGGATGTACGATAATAGTTTTTTGATATCTTCAATAGCCTGCAAGTCATTGCTTGAAGTGAGGTGTGCTACTCCGCTTTTTTCGGAATGAACTGATGCTCCACCCAAATCTTCTGCCGAAACTTTTTCATTAGTTACGGTTTTTACAACATTAGGCCCAGTTACAAACATATAACTTGTATCCTCTACCATGAGTATAAAATCTGTGATAGCAGGAGAATAAACAGCCCCTCCAGCACATGGTCCCATTACAAGACTTAATTGGGGGATTACTCCACTAGCTCGAGTATTGCGATAGAATATATCAGCATATCCTCCAAGTGATACTACCCCTTCCTGAATTCGAGCTCCTCCACTATCATTTAAACCAATAACAGGAGCCCCATTCTTCATAGCCATATCCATAATTTTACATATTTTCTCTGCATGGGTTTCAGAAAGAGATCCCCCAAAAACAGTAAAATCTTGTGAAAATACGTAGACTAATCTTCCATGAATAGTTCCATAGCCTGTTACAACTCCATCTCCTGGGTAGTGGTTTTTTTCCATCCCAAAATCAGTACTTCGGTGTTTTATAAGTGCACCAATTTCCTCAAACGAGTTTTTATCTAGCAATAAATCCAATCGTTCACGTGCGGTGAGTTTATTTTTGGAATGTTGAGCATCAATTCGTTTTTGACCACCACCCATTTTAGCTGCGGTTAGTTTCTGGTTTAGGATTTCTCGTTTATTCATACTAGTTGTCTTCAAGTTTAGCTATTAATTCTTCGGTTAGTTCTAAATTATGGAATACAGTTTGGATGTCATCATCTTCTTCAAACTTATCTATTATTTTTAATACCTCTTCAGCTTCAGATAGTTCTAATGTTTTTGTTGTTATAGGAATTTGGTGTATTTCCGTAGATGTAGCTGCTATGTTGAGCTCTTGTAATTTGGATTGCATATCACCATAATCATCAAACGAGGTATAAGCAGTTAACTCTTCATCATCAAAGACTACCTCGTCTGCACCGCCATCGATCAGTTCCAATTCTAATTCATCATTATTCCATTCTGAAATGGATTCAGCAGAGATTATAAAAACTCCTTTTGTTTCGAAGATGAAACTCAAAGATCCGTTAGTTCCCAAGGAGCCATTATTTTTAGTAAATATTGATCGGACATTGGCGACAGTTCTATTAATATTATCGGATGTTGCATGAAGGTATATTGCAATACCATGTGGGCCATAACCTTCATAGGTATAGGATTGCAAATTAGCCGCTTCAGCTCCAGAACCTTTTTTGATTGCTCGTTCAATAGTATCTTTCGGCAAATTAGCACCCTTGCCATTTTGAACCGCAAGCCTCAAACTAGGATTGCTATCCAAGTCTGGACCACCATCTCTAGCTGCTATGGTTATTTCCTTGATAATTCTAGTCCATACTTTAGCTCGTTTTTTATCCTGTGCGGCTTTTCGATGTTTTATGTTTGCCCATTTACTGTGTCCTGCCATAGTTTGATTATAGGTATTTAGGCAAACTTAAAGTAATCGTACAAAAAAACCGCCCATGTTTTGAGCGGTTTTGAATAATAATTATTATAAATTTTAATGAGAAATAGTCACCTTAGAAGTACTCACCTTAGTTCCGTTGGTTACTTTCAGGATGTATACTCCTTTTGTCAAGTCTGCCACGTCAAGGGTATATTGATTGGGAGAAATAGCCTGGTTCATATTGGGTGTAGCTACTGCTTTGCCAGTAAGATCAAATAGTTCGATATTCACAGCATTGCTTTCTGCGAATAATAGATTCACGTTTAACTGGTCATTAGCAGGGTTTGGATAAATCGCAATGTTGTTAGAGTTGTAAGCAATATCTTCAACTGATACATTCCATCGTTGTTGGTTCCACCATACTAAATCTCGAGCTATGGTATTATTTGATGAATCTGAATCAATTTCTGGAGATGTTCTATCAAAAAGATATGATATTACACCCATCCTTACATTTCTAGATCTGGTAACAATAGACTGACTGCTTAAATCTAAAGTTAAATCATAAGTTGAATTTGGATTTACATCTTCATCTAAGACAAATGCTAAAGAAGCACCTCTTCCTGCATTTTGAGGATATTCTAAAAATAGAGCACCTGTCTCAATATCAACTAAAATCATGCTATAAACTACAGAATCGCCCTCTTTTATAATGGTATTCCCTCTATTCTCGAATTCAAGAGTAAAAGCAAAATTAGTCCCCGTTGAGGTAGATTCAAGTTCTGTAGGACTTTTGATGGATTTAATAGCCCAATCTACTTGAGCGAATGAAAGGTTGGTTAGAGTAATCAGCAAAAATGTAAATAAATGTGTGTAATGTTTTTTCATGTCAAAAAAATTAAAGTTTAAAATTATAGTCCAAATATAAAAATAGGGGATGCTTAATAAGCATCCCCTATTGAAATTAAGTCAAATATGACAAATTAATGAGAAATGGTCACTTTGGACGTACTCACCTTAGTTCCATTGGTTACTTTGAGGATGTATACTCCTTTTGTCAAGTCTGCCACATCAAGGGTATATTGATTGGGAGAAATAGCCTGGTTCATATTGGGTGTAGCTACTGCTTTGCCTGTAAGATCAAATAGTTCGATACTCACCGCATTGCTTTCTGCGAATAATAGACTCACGTTTAGCTGGTCATTAGCTGGATTGGGATATATCGCAATGTTGTTAGAGTTGTAAGCAATATCTTCTACAGATACATTCCATCGTTGTTGGTTCCACCAAGTTATATCAACAAAGTTAGTGTTGTTAGATGAGTCAGAATCGATGTATGGAGATGTACGATCAAAAATAAAGGTGGATACTCCTAACCTTACTTCTCTAGATTGGGTAAGGTATAGATTAGAATTTAATGTATTTGAAATTTCATAAGTTCCTCCAACAGGAACTTCTTCTGTTATGATTGTAATAGCTGCTGATCCTCTTGAAGCATTTTGAGGGAACTCGGTAATTATTTGGCTTGATGCTTTATCAATAACAAGCATGTTGTAAATTACACTATCTCCCGCATAAATAGGCGATGTACCTTTGTTTTCGCATTCGATAGTTAAAGCTAGGGTAGTCCCAGTAGCAGTAGATTCGAGTTCTGTTGGACTTTTGATAGATTTGATGGCCCAGTCTACTTGAGCAAAAGAGATACTTGTAAATGTAATTAATAGTAGTGTAAATATTTTTTTCATCGGCTTAAGATTTTGATTCAAATTTAACAGATATTTCCCTATTAATCTAATAAAAGTTGAAGGTCTTTAAGGTTCATATTTTTGAGTATGTTGCTTTCAGAGTGGATTAAATCTTTAGATATTTTTTTCTTTTGGTTTTGCAGTTGGGTTATTTTTTCCTCTATGGTACCTTTTGAAATAAATTTATAACTAAAAACGGGTTTAGTTTGTCCTATTCGGTGACTCCTGTCCCTAGCTTGAGCTTCAGCAGCGGGGTTCCACCATGGGTCAGCAATAAAAACATAGTCAGCGGCGGTCAAATTAAGACCGACACCCCCGGCTTTTAGTGAAATTAAGAAGACACATGGACTTGCTTGGGTCTGAAATTCATGAACAAATGATTGTCTTTTTTCTTTTGATGTAGCTCCCGTAAGTTTAAAATAGCAAAGGGCCGACTTTTTAATTGATTTTTCGAGTAATTCCAGATAAGATACGAATTGAGAAAAAACCAATATTTTGTGTCCATCGGATATTCCTGTATGGATCTTTTCAAGTAAAAGTTCATGTTTCCCACTATCATGAGTGTAGCTATTGTCCATTAAGAAGGGATGATTTGAAATCTGCCTTAGCTTCGAAAGTCCCTGTAAAACGGATAGCTTCGAAGCTTTGAATTTTTTTTGATCTTCAATATTTAAAAGGTTATTGCGATATTCTGATTTTACTTTTTCATAATACTTTTCTTGTTCTTCAGACATTCCACAATAGATGATTTTTTCTTGAATGTCAGGCAGGTCTTTTGCAACTTCTTCTTTTGTTCTTCTGAGCAAGAAAGGCTTTATGATTTTTTTTAATTCTTCGACTGTCTTTTCATCATTTTGTTTTTCGATTGGTTTGGCATATTTCTCATTGAATTGATTCAAAGAACCCAATAATCCTTTGTTCAGGAAATTCATTTGACTCCAAAGATCTTTGATCGTATTCTCTATAGGTGTTCCTGTCAAAGCAATTCGACAGTTAGCATTTAGTTTATTAATATATTGAGTGGTCTTAGCCGAGTAGTTTTTGATATTTTGACTTTCATCCAAAAGAATAATATCAAATTGAGCATCTTGAAATAAATGGGCATCGTTTCTTATAAGCCCATAACTAGTTATGATCAAGTCTAGATTTTCAAACTGATTAAATTCTTTGATTCGTTTACTGCCAGAATGAATTTTTGTTCGGAGTTCGGGGGTAAATTTTAAACATTCATTAACCCAGTTATAAAGTAGTGATGTGGGAGCAACTATCAAGAATGGGGGAGATGTTTTTTCTTTTGGGATTGCATGTTTTACTTTTTGAATAAATGCAAGAGCTTGAATGGTTTTTCCTAATCCCATATCGTCAGCTAAAATGCCACCAAAATGGTTGTTTTTTAAAAACATCAACCAACTTAAACCCTCAGTTTGATATGGTCTAAGTTTGCCTTGAAATAACGAGTGAGGTTTTTCATTTTTTATATCAACTAACTTATTTAAGTGTTGTTTTATCTTCTCAGATTTAATATGATTAAGAATATTCAACTTGTACTTTTGGATGGAATATTGGTTGCTTTTATGTTTAGAGTTGAATAAAGATTCTCCCAATGCAAACCACTCTTCAGGGAAAAGAAAAACTTCTCCATTGGCTAATGTCATTTGACTTTGCCCTTTTTTCATTTCACAAACTATCTTACTGAAGGGAATTTTAAATTCTCCGATGGTGACTACCATTTTTAAATCAAACCAATCAATCTGATCTACAATAGCATATTCCAAGATTGGTTTTTCCACGATAAGTTGAATATTTAAATCATTCGCGATCTCAAAATAATTTTGCTTTAAGAAATCATAATGAAGTTGAAGCCAGGCAACACATTGATTTAGTGAATTAAAGTTGCCGCTAAAAAATGATCCCTCATGATATGTTAACCCTTTTTCAATCAAAAGAGCTGATTTATTAGATTCCCATATAACAGACCGTTTATATTTAGTAAATAGGGGCTGATTATTCTCCCAATCCATTTTAACATGAAAAAACTTATCGGGATGGTAGGGAAACACATTATTGTCGTAAATAATTTTTAAGTCAAAACCAAAGACCTTTTCTTTCTGGGTTATGGATATTTGAGGTACTGCAGGTTCTTTTTTTGTAGTTATTGTGAACCCTTGAGCTTGAACAGGAGAGGTCTCAAGTAGTGGGCGTACAAATTTCTTGTAATATGATTGTTGATTTTCAGGTTTAACATGAATGTATTTTTTGTGAAGGAAAATCCCAATTTTATTCCCATCTACAAAGTCATAAAATTTATAAATGGTATTGTGAACCATTATTCTTGCAGGTTTTGAAGATAGGAGAAGTCCATTTTGCTTCATAAATAAAATTCTTTCATCCCCATGTTTGAGTGTTACGAAGTATGAAGTGCCATTTTCGTTTTTACGAAAATGGAAAAGGACTTTGGTAAAATCGGTCTTAATTTCTATTGGGTGAGCTGCAGGGTTTATTTCATCTGCTAGATAAATCTGATTGTTTGAAGAATCGATGTTTTTAAAAAAAATGGATATTGTCTCATCCATGTATGGCCTTATCTCATTTTTAAAGAAAGACTTATCAAAATGTTTTTGAAAGTATTCTTTTGGACGAATTTTTTGTTTGGGAGAAAATTTACGAATGATATTTTCAATCATCAAAGGGTCCAGCAATTCAATCTGTCTAAGTTCTTCGTCTGATAATTTATCATAGTACGAAGCATTTCCAGAGAACACTTTTTGATAAGTTAGAGATAGGGTGTTTAATGATGTATAAGCGATAACATATGGATTAATCATCACTCCTAGTTGAGAATGTTGATGAATACTAAATACCAATTTGTACTTCGAATTGTTTTCTACTTTCAAGATACTATTACCATCTGTAAAATCAAGCAATATACGTTTAGATTTTTATCCAATAAAATCTATTTTAGCCTTCTAAAAATTTTGTTTCTAAAAGTTCTATGATTTGGTTTGGTTTAAGTTTTCTCCAATCAATATCATTTAATCGACCACCAAATGATAGCTGATGATTTAAGTGATATCTATATAATTCATCTAAAACATGAGGAAGTGCATTAATTAAAAATATCTCTCCATGAATTTCTTCTTTCCATTCTTGGTAATAGTCATCTCCATCGGCATGAAAGTTCAGTACATTTTCCATGATAACAATAAAATTCTGAATACCGCAATCAATAAGTTGATCGATGAGTTCGGTTTTAAACAGCATAACATCATTATTTATGGCATCATTCCATTCGCCAATTAATTCAATAATGCAAAACTGTTCATCATAATCAACATAAATAAGTTTGTATAACAAGGTGTCACTGCCGAAATTATCCCATTGAGGGTGGAGAACGAAGTTGTATACTTTGTTTGTGTAGTGAAATTCAGAGTACTTATTTTTGTAATTTAATGCATTAGGGTCATCCTCTGATCTATAGACATCCCTCCATAAAAAAAAGGGTTCAATGTTATGCATGAGTTTCTACATTGGTTTCATCAACCAAGTATAAAGGTCTTTTTTTAACATTGTCATTTATACGAGCAATGTATTCTCCAATCATGCCAATTCCTAGTAATTGAATTCCGCCAAGAAAAACAATACTGATCATTAGTGAGGGCCATCCAGGTTCATATATTTTTAATATAAATTTGGCATAGAGCGTATACAGAATAAGTATAAACCCTAAGAAAGCACAAACAAATCCAGAAATTGTAGCTAATCGCAATGGCCAATTAGAAAAAGAGGTAATGGCATCAATGGCTAAACGGATCATTTTTCTGTAAGTGTAATTCGTTTCACCTGCGTTTCTTCCTTTTCGTTCATATTCAATTGGAGTCTGTTTGAACCCTAACCATGCAATTTGTCCTCTTAGGTATCGATGTTTTTCGGGCATTTGCTTTAGAGCTTCTACCACTTTTCGGTTAATAATTCTGAAGTCTCCAGTATCCACAGGAATTTCTATGGATGTTATTTTGTTCAGCAATTTATAAAAGAAACTTGCTGTCCATTTCTTGACTAAAGATTCATTAGCTCTCTTTATTCGTTTGGCATAGACGACATCATATCCTTCATTCATTTTGCTGATAAAATTGGGGATAAGTTCTGGGGGGTCTTGTCCGTCTGCATCCATCAAAATTACTTGATCTCCCGAGGCATAATCAATTCCAGCAGAGACCGCAATTTGGTGTCCAAAATTTCGACTTAATCCAATAAATTTTAGTTCTGAGTGGTTAGAACATAGCAATTGTATAAGCTCAAGGGATTGGTCTGTACTTCCATCATTTACTAAAATGATTTCAAAATTTTGTTTGATATCCTTCAATTGGGAGTATAAATCATCAATGAAAGATTTCAGACCTTTTTCTTCATTGTATATGGGTAAAACCACAGATATCATAAATGCAAATTAAGTCATAAATTAGAAATGCGGGTGTAAACTATTTAAGTCATTAATTACAACCAGAGATGGATGGTTTATCGTTTCTTTATTTTTGGTTATAAATTCGCTCAAATAAAAAATCAATTAAATTGAAACGTGTTCATTTAATAGCCATAGGTGGTGCAATTATGCACAATCTTGCAATAGCATTACAAAGAAAGGGTCATCATGTTTCTGGGTCTGATGATGCGATATATGATCCAGCTCGTTTCAATTTAAAAGAGAATAACCTCCTTCCTTCAATTGGTTGGGACGAGAGTGTAATCACATCAGATATCGATGTTGTAATTCTCGGGATGCATGCAAGAAAGGATAATCCTGAGCTTTTGAAGGCTAAGCAATTAGGTCTGAATATTATGTCATTCCCAGAGTTTATAGCGGCAGAAAGTAAGGATAAAAAACGGGTAGTTGTAGCAGGAAGTCATGGTAAAACTACGACCACAGCCATGATTATGTACGTTTTATCTCGTCTGAATATTGATTTTGATTATTTAGTTGGTTCATCAATTAATGGGTTTGATTTATCTGTCAAAATTTCTGATGCACCTCTAATTATTATAGAAGGGGATGAGTATTTAAGCTCACCAATGGATCTTAAGTCCAAATTTTTGTGGTATAATCCACACATATCAATTATTACAGGTATAGCTTATGATCATATTAATGTTTTCCCAACTTTTGATTCATATATAGATACCTTTAAAAAGTATATGAATACTCATGTATCAAAAGGTCAGTTTTTTTGGTACAAAAACGATATTCATTTACAAAAATTAGCAGAAGAATCCTTGAGTTCTAACATGGCTTATGACACACCAGTTTATAAAAATACTTCCAATGGGTCACTAATTTCATACGCAGGCTCATGGTATCCTCTTGAGATTGTAGGTAAACATAATTTGGAAAATATACATGCTGCTCAGTTAGTATGTGAACAATTAGGTGTTTCAGGTGATGAATTCTATCAAGCAATTAAAGAATTTTCAGGTGCAGGTAAGCGTATGGAAAAGATTTTTGATCAGAACGGTCAAGTGGTATATCGAGATTTTGCTCATTCACCGAGTAAGCTGAAAGCTACAACTGAGGCTATAAAGGATTCGTTTGAAGGAAAGTTGATAGCTGTATTCGAACTGCATACATTCAGTAGTTTGACCAAAGATTTTTTGCCTTTATATAAGAATACGATGGATGCCGCAGATCATGCAATTGTGTTTTATAATGATGCTATTTTTGAACATAAAAAAATGGAATATCTAGATGCTTCTTTTGTCCAAAATAGTTTTGGAAATGTTGTGGTTATGCATTCTACATCAGATTTGGAAAACATCGTCAATAGTTCTTTTGAGCAAGGAGATAATGTCCTCTTAATGAGTTCTGGGACATTTAAAAAAGCATTATTTGCGTTTGATTAAAGTTTTTTTATTTCTAATGTAACGGTATAATTATTAACTGAATTTCCAATAAGATTAATAGGTCTCAAAGCGTAGTATTCTTCCTGGCTTCGTAAAATTAAATTTTGTCTTGAGTTCAACTTTATTTCATTTGTAGCTTGGTCCTTCAAATAAAATAATCCGATGACACTATTTGATTTTTCATATGAAAAGTTTTTTGCTTCGATGTAATTGATCTGTTCATAATCTAGCAAACTATCGATATGGATTTCAACGTGTTTATAATTTAACTCGGCACTTGGGAACAATCCTATATTTTCAGTTGAAGTCAATGAATATGGAATTCTTGAATATTTGGAAATTGAATCTACCTGATAATTAAGGTGAATGTGCCAATCATCAGTTAGTGGCTCGATGGAGTTTACTTTTTTCTTGTCGACTAATGAAAAGTATGAGTACAGTTGAATATCATTTTTAATTATCGAATCGGTATATGTTTCAGTCCCATCAAGCGGTCCATATTTAATGCGATAGGTGTTGATGCTTGCATCAAGCAATTGAAATTTAAAATAATATTCCACAGAATCTTGCCTCCAATTTAAAACATACACGTCTTTATGAGATTCTGGATTGGAGAAATTAAAATCTCCCCAAGATCCAATTGAGCTTTGGATTTGGTTTTTCTTGACTTCATCATATTGCCAAATGGTATTCCCATCAATGGATTTATTATTAATTAACTCAAATCGATTAATATTTGTATTAATTATACGGATTGGTTGACTAGGATTAGTGTATACTCCCCAGCTACTTGAGTTGTTATCAAATTTTAATTGCCAATTATGTTTTTGTTTACTTAATGTACTTGTTGGATAACCTAATTTTATAAAGCTAGATGGCTCATCAATATTTAGGGTTAGATTAATTTTTTCAGAATCAATCTCTGGTAAATATATGTCAGGAGTGAAACACCGAGATAATGAAAAAAGAAGTAATATGTACGTTGCTCTTTTCATGGAGTTGTATAAATAACTTTGAATGTGAATGAACGGGGGTATCCGCATATAATACTTTCATTATTAATAAAGTTTCGGTCAATTTGGGTCAATTGGTAGGTGTTGTTTTCTATAAATGATGATTGAAGAATATTATTAATTCCGAATGAAATCTGGAGTTTTTCTTTGATGAAATTTCTTTGAATTCTGATAGAAAGAAAACGCATTTTTTGTTGTTCAGCTATGTATACAATTCCATCAGAAATAAATGAGCTGGAACGTTTCCCTATGTATTTTGAGGTTAGACCTAATAAGAATTTAGATCTAGGTATGTTTACATGCATATTTAAGTTTAGCTCAGGGTAAAAAAATGTGAAATTTCCTGTATCTCTTGAATTATTACTTGCATGCATCATTGCACTAGGCTTAATAGTTAGTATTTTGTTAGAGAAGGCAATACTTGCGTAAGTTGAAAAACTTGAGGATTTCCCAGAAGATACATAGGCTTTAGATTCGGTCACTCTGGGGATACTACTTTGAGTGATAAATAGCATACCACTCGTGGCATCTAAGTTATCTTGGTTTAAGATTATATTAGCATGAATAGCATTTTGTCTTAAAGGTTCTAATAAAACATTATTTCTGACTCCACTATTGAAATGGGATGGGTAAAATAGTTGGCTAAATGGGGCATAGGATACAGATGCATGTGAGGTAAAATTGAGTTGAATAACCTCTCTAGGTGCGAGCTTTACTTGAAATTGAGGTAATAAAAAATTTCCTGAAAGGTTGTTGTGCCATAAGTTTATTCCTCCATTCAGAAGGATTGTATTTTTATACCTAAATGATAGTATTCCATAAGCTGAATAATCATTATAAGCAGTTGATATTGCATCAATATATGGGTAGGTATTATCTCTCGTATTACTGAGATTAATTCCCATGGAATAACCTAAAGGTTTGCTATGCAATTTAAGGGATAACTTGATGTGTCCTTGATTATATCCAATATTTGGGTGAGTATAAAAGCTGCCAAATGCATCTTCTTGACCGGTATTTAAGTTTTTATCAATAAGCGAATTATTGCTCTTAAAATGATGAGCCATTCCTTCTAGGGATAAGGTATGATTTTTTGAAGCTTTTAATTGAAGTGAACCATAAATATTATGTTTATTAAAATCATTTTCATGATCTCTTACACGCGATGTACCTGAGATGATATTTCCTTTATTTTGGGTATGTATTTTTGAGTGATCACTTTGAATATTGAGTGTCACACTAGGAAGAATTTTATATCGATACTTAAGGTTTAAATCATACTGTTCAAATGCTCCAAGTGATGTTGAACGAAGTCTTTTGTCATCATATAAGTTGTTTGTAAAACTCCTACTCAATCCAACCTGTCCACTATGTACCACATTACTCAGCCCCACAATAAAGGACCCATGAAAGTCACTCAAAGATGTATTTGTGATATTTAATCGGGTCCAAATTGGGCTTTTAGGAATTTTAATAGAGTGTAAGTTGATTATTATACCACTATTCTTTGCTTGGCCGATAACAGGTGTGAGGTGTATTTCAATGCGATCAATATCCCATAGTGGGATGGACCTATAATCGTAATTTATATTTTGATCTAAAGCAGCTGGGAAACCGTCTTTATAAACAGCAATATTGTCAATGCCTAGTGACCCATAACTGATTTGATTGGATCCGTCTTTAGAAAAGCTGTGGAATAACGGCAATATTGATATTGCTTGTTCTAGATTTTGAAGGTTTGCAGTTTGTATGTCTTCCCTTGATAGTAAAAAGGTATAGCCACTACTGTCTTGGGCCATAGATTTAGTGAATGAACATGTAATTAAAGTTACAGCTATAATTATGGATGAACAGAACTTTTTCAATTTCTACTATATAATTGATTGTTATTTCCTATACAATGATAGATATCACAAAGAAAATAAAAGGAAGAATCCTCTTATTTAATAAGATATTACATCTATTTTACTTTTCTTACTACTTGTGATAACAAAAACAATGGTAAAAATAGCTCCAATTACTGCAGATATAGCCCCAGCAACCGATACATCTAACAATTTAGCGACGTAGTAACCAACGATAGAGCACAAAATACCAAAAACACAAGCTAAAACGAGCATTTTTTTAAAATTTCCAGTCAGTAAATATGCAATTGCTGGAGGGCCAGACAAAAATGCGATTACGAGAATTGCCCCAACAGACTCAAATGAAACCACGGTAGTAAGTGATACACCACTCATTAAAAAGTAGTGCCAAAAACCAACGGCAATACCAGTTGATATTGAAAAATTAGGATCAAAAGTGGTAATAAATAAACCTTTGTATCCCCAAGTAACAGCTAATACGATGATAATGCAGACAACCCCTAATATAAGGGTCTGTCTTGGTAGATAAAAATCGCCAATAATGGGCTCTAACCAGAGAGAAACATATTCCAATTCACCATATAAAACACATTGTTGATCGATATCAGCATTAGCTCCAAATTTTGAAATTAGAATAATTCCAATGGCAAATAATAGCGTGTAAGAAACTCCTATTGAAGCGTCACTTTGAAGACGTGCCTTTTGAGTAAACCATTCGATTATGATTGTGGCTAAAATCCCACTGGATGCTGCACCTATTAGGATGGGTAAGCTAGAAGTAGAACCAGAAATTATGTATGCGAAAAATATACCTGGAAGTACAGCGTGTGATATCGCATCACCAATCATAACCATTTTTCGCATGACTAAAAAACTGCCCATAATAGCACAGTTAATTGCTACTAGACATGCAGTCAATATGATATAAAAGTCATTCATTAGTATGGGATCTCACTTTGGTGTGGATCTTTTTCGGGTCTATCTAATAATGTTATAAGATGTTTTTCAATTTCGGGTGTGATGACATGTTCAATCCCTTCGGCATCATCATGCAGATGATCCTCATCCAGTTGAAAATATTTAGACAAGTAGATTTCCCAAAGGCGATGTTTACGAATTACTTCTCGTGCTGCAATTTTCCCTTTTTCATTAAGTATAATGGTTCCTTTAACTTGACTAAGTATTTGCTTTTTTTCTAATCGTTTTAATGTTGTTTTTAATTGGGGGATGGATTGATTTTCAGATAATTGATCTACATGAATACTTTCTTTCCCTTCTTCTGATAACTTGTATAATTTCTTAAGTATGTTTTCATTGTTGATTTTTACATTGTTTGATTTCCTAACTCTCATTCGAGCAATAACTCCTTTTTCTTTTCCAAAGAAGATAGCAAATATTGTCAAGGATGATAATATAACGACAATCCAAGGGCCAGTTGGCATTGCTGTTCCGCTAGAGCTTATAATTACACCTATGAACCCACTCAATAATGCGAAGATACCAGCATAAATTAGCATTTTCTTTATCGAGTTTGTAAGAAATCGGGCACCACTTGCGGGAGTAATTAATAAGGCTGCCATAAGTACAATGCCGACAGATTGTATACCAATAGCAACCGTGATAACAGTTAGAAGGGCTAAAAATGATTTGATTATTTTAATATTAAAACCTAGACTTTTTGCATATTCTTCATCAAAACTTATGAGGCTAAAAGCTCTTAAAAAAACAGCAATACATACAGTGTTGATCAATGCTATTATCGAGAATATTATTACATCTTGTAGAGTCATACTGGCAGCTTTGCCGAACAAGAAGCTGTCCAACCCACTTTGTGCAGCATTGCCACTGTGTTGTATTTTAGTGAGAAGTACAATACCAATTCCAAAAAAGACACTTAGTGTTAAGGCAAGTATGGTGTCGGGTTTTAATTTAGACTTACTTTGAATATAATCTACAAGCCAAATAGATAGAATCCCAGATGTTGTAGCTCCTATTAAAAAGTATATGGGGTTTTTAACACCTGTGAGCATGAATGAAATGGCAACACCTGGTAAAACTGCGTGAGAAATAACGTCGCCTAGTAAAGCTCGTTTCCTGAGATAAGAAAATGTACCCACAATGCCTGCTGCAAAACAAATTATTCCAGCACCAATACTAACCACCCAAAATGTATAGTATTCGCTTGAAAAATAACTTAATATGTTTTGCCAAAAACTCATTGATGTCTAATCGGGAATTCTTTATTTTCAAGTTCTTGACTAATTTTAGCTATAGTAGTTAGCCTACCGCCATAGGTGTCGGTCAATATCTGATCCGTGAAAACATCTGATGTTTTACCACATGCAACTAGTCGCGTATTCATCAGAACTAAATGATCAAAATACGATTGGGCGGTATGTAAATCGTGGTGCACAATAACGAGTGTTTTCCCCTGATCTTTCATTTCTTTTAGAAGATCAACAATCATTTCTTCCGTAGCAATATCAACACCAGCAAATGGTTCGTCCATCAAAAATAGTTTCCCTTGTTGAGCTATGGCTCGAGCTAAAAATACACGTTGTTGTTGTCCACCAGACAATTGGCTGATTTGTCTTTTAGCCAAGCCAAGCATATTCACCTTTTCTAAACTTTCTTGAATGATGTCATTGTCCTCACTTGTAAGTCTTTTAAACAAACCTCTGACATGAAACCGACCCATTGAAACAATATCCCACACACTTGCAGGAAAATCCCAGTCTATTTCTTGTCGTTGTGGCACATAGCTAACTTTATGACGAACTTGATTTAAGTCCTGATCATAAACTTTAGTATACCCCGTAGTGGGTGTAACAACACCCATAATTGATTTAAGTAGTGTGCTTTTTCCACTACCATTTGGTCCCATTATTCCAATTACTTGACCTTCAGGAAGTTTGAAATCAACATTCCAAATGGCAGGTTTTCTACCATAAAGAACAGTTAGATTATGTGCTTCTATAATTGGAGTAGCCATTATTTAAGTCCTTTTATTATGGTTTGAACATTTGAAATTAACATTCCTTTATATGTTCCGGCAGGAATATTTTTTTCTCCCAGAGCATCACTATACAGTGTCCCCCCAATACGGATACTATAATCCCTAGCTTGAGCACTCGCGACTACTGCTTCTAGATTTTTATTTGGGACACTTGTTTCTACAAATACAGATTTAATCTTGTTATCTATGATAAAATCTGTAAGATCTTTTATGTCTTTAGTGCCATATTCTGCAGTGGTCGAAATCCCTTGAAGACCTCTTACTTTAAATTTAAAAGCATCTCCAAAATATTCAAATGCGTCATGGCTTGTTATTAAGATTCGTTGATTTGAATCAAGTTCCTCATCCAAAAGCTGTTGTAGGTTAGTTTTTGTAGATTGAATCTTGATAGCATAGTATTGGTAATTTTTTAAAATACTATCTAGGCCATTTTGTTTCTCCAATTCTTTAGCAATACCATGAAGACCTTCAAGCCACAAATTGGGGCTAAACCATACATGAGGATCTACAAGGTCAGATGTATTATCTACTCGTTTTAAATCTGACTTTTTAATGTAGTCGCCAATCGCAAAAACAGGTTTTGTTTTTGAAAAATTTTTAAGCATTTGAGCCATTTTACCCTCCAAATGCAAACCATTATAAATAATGATGTCAGCTTCAGAGAGCTTTGATATATCACCCTGTGAAGCTTTATATAAATGAGGATCTACTCCAGCACCCATGATAGAAACTATCTTTGCTTGTTCTCCAACAATTTGAGATACACAGTCTCTAATAATTCCTGTTGTAGTAACGATGGTTAGTTGTTTGTTCTTAGCATTTTTTATTGAACAACTATTCATCATTATCGTGGCAATTACGAGTATAGAAACCTTGTTTATATTCATGAGTACGAATTTACCATATTTAACTTGATGCGAGGTTTATTGTTCAATTATTAATTTATAAAATGGGGCCTCTGGCATTCCCAATTTCTAAATACATTTGTAATACATAAATGGGCTACAGACAATTCTTTTTAGTTATTTTGGTGCTGGTATCAGTACTTGTAAATGCTCAATTGTATGTTTTGAAAGGTCAAAGGCAAGACAGTTCTGCATTTAATTGTATTTTACACAAGGAATTGCCGGCACTATGCGATACCTTTTATAAAGCAATAGCTCAGATGAATTCGGAAATTATCAAGCCTTTTGTGCCTGACGTAAAATTTTTGAAGGGAACATTTGATACCATGGACATTGAATTTAGAAATGATCAAGTAATTTTTAAGCACCAGATGATTTTAAGAAATTTACAACGGGATTATCGTAAAATTTTAAAAACAACGAATAGGTTGAAAATAAATTTTAAAAAGCTCACTCGAACTGATTTGAATTACGATTATGGTAAAGATGAGAAGGGAAATCAATATTGTTATGTCACTCAATATTATCAACGTAGAAAACATAAATACACCCTATCATTTATTGCTATTATGCTAAATGGATATTGGTTCGCTGGGGATGAACTTAAATTTAATGTTTTAGAATGAGAAAAGGGATCATACTATTTTTATTGATCGGATTATGGGGGTATCCTCAATCTTGGAATGTAAAAAAGCATCCCAATAATCGAAAGATGGCTATTTTTAAAGATGGTAGACAAATCAGTAGTTACAGATTTACTGAAGTAAGTATGCTTTCTGAGGGGAAGTCGTTTGTTGCAGAAGACGATTTATATGGGTACCTTAATTCTGAAGGTAAGTTAATGACTCCATATAGATTTGTCATAGCTAGTAATTTTAGAAAGGGCTATGCCTTAGTAGGAGATAGTATTCATCAAAATATTTTGAACAGAGAAATGAAGCTTATGTTGCCGACCAAATATGCTCGTGCTCGGTTACCTAAATTTGGTCTTATTTTAGTGCAATCTCACGAGGGTCTTTGGGGAGCTTATGATACAGAGGGTAACTTAAAACTGCCCGTTATTTATTCCTTACCTCCTTATTTAGTAAACCAAGATGTTATCATCATAAAATTGAATAGTGAGTATGGCCTAGTAAACTCAAACAATAAAATACTGTACAATCCTTCTTATCAATATATCAGCCCTAAAGGGTATGGATATAAAAGCGGGACTTATCTTCGTTTATTTTAAAATAAATCTTATGAAAATCTTAAAATCAATATTGATCCTAATATTTACTGTTGTAATTGTCTCTTGCCAATCAAATTATCGAGGTAGAATGGTTCGAGTCAAAAAGCACAAACAAGTTACTAATCAAGTTTTAGTTGATAGGGGTGTTGTTCAACCTCAAAAAACCAATTTGAAACTAGTGCTTGAGGGGAAGAAAAATGTTAATCAAGAGTATAGTGATTTTACGGGCCTAGAAATTGTATCAAAAGAACTTAAAAAAGTAAAAAAAATACGAAATCAATATCCTATTATCCCGAGAGTCATCATCGATCAGCCCAAAGATAGTATTCGAAGTTTTAGTGAAGAGGAAATATACATTCGAGATCAATACCGAAAGGCGAATACCAATGCATGGATTTCGTTGATTTTACTACTAACGTCTTTTATAACTGGAATAGGGATATTTTTTGCCATTTCACAATCTATTAAAGCTATACGTATTTATAGACAATATAAAAATCCAGGTGTCCCAGAGTCTTACGGACTTGCTTGGGGTGTGTTAATTGCTTCTATTTTCTTAATTTTATTCCTAATCGTTTTAATAGTAGGGATATTCAGTGGAGGTATTATCTAAACTAAATTTTAGAACCCATATTTTGTTCTTTTATTTGCAGTATGCCGACTACCAGTAAACAATTAGCGGAGGATTTGGATCGACAGGATTCATTAAAAACTTATCGAAATCAATTTTATATTCCTTCTGGCAAAAAAAGAGCAGAACAGCTATATTTTACAGGTAATTCTTTGGGGCTGCAACCCAAATCAGCTCAAACATATATACAGCAGGAATTGGATGACTGGAAAAATCTTGGCGTAGAGGGTCATTTTCATGGAAAGAATCCTTGGTTTAGTTATCACCATTTTTTTGAAAAAGAGGCAAAAGTTGTAGGAGCAAATAAAGATGAAGTTGTTGTGATGAATAATCTAACGGTCAATCTTCATTTACTCCTTGTTAGTTTTTACAGGCCTTCATCTAAGCGTTATAAAATTATTATGGAAGCTGGGGCTTTCCCTAGCGATATGTACGTCATCGAAAGTCAGGTTAAGCACCATGGATTTGATTATGATGATGCTGTAATTGAACTTGAGCCAAGGCAAGGAGAACATCATTTGAGAACAGAAGATATTGTGCAAGCTATTGATGAGGCTGGTGATGAGTTGGCACTATTATTCTTTAGTGGTGTACAATATTATACAGGGCAGTATTTTGATATACAAACACTAACTGCAGCAGCACACAAAGTAGGAGCCATGGCTGGTTTTGATTGTGCTCATGCAGCAGGCAATGTCAAACTACAGTTGCATGACTGGCAGGTAGATTTTGCTGCTTGGTGTACTTATAAATATATGAATTCAGGACCTGGAGGCGTGAGTGGAGTTTTCATTCATGAAAAACATGGGAATAATCCAGACACTCCACGATTTGCAGGTTGGTGGGGGCATAAAGAAAGTGAGCGTTTTCTGATGAAACGTGGATATATTCCAGAACCAGGTGCTGCAGGATGGCAGTTGAGTAATGCTTCCGTTATTACTATGGCTGCCCACAAGGCCTCTTTGGACATGTTTGAGGAGGTAGGTATGGATGCTTTGGTTGTCAAAGGACAAAAACTTAATCGTTTTTTACAGCAAGTGGTTATAGATGCACAGATATCCAACTCCAAACTTGCCTTTGAAATCATCACACCTGAAGATCGTGGTTGCCAATTAAGTATGTTAACTAACGAAAATGGAAAGTCACTATTTGATTATTTAACTGCCAATGATGTAATTGCCGATTGGAGAGAACCCAATGTAATTAGACTTGCTCCTGTTCCTTTTTATAATTCATTTATGGATATATGGGAATTTGGAGAGCTACTAAAGAAATTCTAAGATTTTTTTAATTGATAAATCCCGAATACAAAGTCTGAAGAGTTACTTTCTAGGTATTTATCCTCAAATTCAAACAACGAATTAAGAATCTCTTTTTTTTCTGAATCTATTTCTGTGAAATGATGTGAGATGTCTTTGACAACATGCATGAGAATATTTCCCCCGTATGGCCGTTCATCAATCGTGTTAAAATGGGTATGAATAGTAGGCAGTATACTGGATGAATCTATGCATTCGGATGGATCAGCTAGTATCATACGAATAAGTCCGGAGCCACGGTATCGTTTTTTTATCCATCCTGTTTTGAAGCGTTTTCGGAATTTGGGTGGAATAATCTTTAGTGCTTGATTAATGGCATGTATCTGTTGCTTGGGATGCTGAAGTCGAGTTGGACCTGTATATTCATTGATTACAAGATACCCATTGGGTTTTAATAAGGGGATTATCTTATTTGGAATAAGGGCTGAGATATCATCAAAGTGATGAAGAGATGAGTGAAAAAACACAATATCAAAATTTGATTCAAATGAATATACAAGTGCATTGGCACATACAAATGAAATGTTTTGAAGGCCTTTTGAGAGAGCTATTTTTGCTGCTTCTTTGAGACGATTATCCGCAATGTCAACACAGACTATTTTCTCAAAATTAGGATATGATGCCAGCTCTAATTCGTGGCTGCATGATCCTGATCCAATAGATAGTAATCGAAGATTTTTTTTATTTTTTAAATAACCATTCATCATAAATGTTTCGTAGGTTACTTTTGAGTTACCAGAGATGAGTTTATTCCAACGTTCTTTAACTTCAGGGATGATCCACCAATTAGAATGCTTGATGGCAGACTCATTAAATGCACTCTTGGTTCGGTTTAGCTTGTCCAAAGTGAGCTTGGAAAGCAAAAAAATTAGTCCACGTTGTTTGCCTTTGGCCAGTACATCAATGATATCATCTGAGGTAATCAGTCTCATGAATGAGCAAAGGTAATAACTTTATGAAGAGAAAATAAGTCTACCATATTATTGAGCCAGTAACAGAATTTCACTCAAACCATCTTGAATGCTTCCAAATCCTTTGATGGTCAGAATCAGGTATTTATTGGCTTGGTTAAAGCTAAAGTGATTAGGCTTTACACGAACCATTTCCATGATGTTACTAAATGTTTTCTCTTGGTAAAATTCTTCGCCTAAATCGTTATTGAAATATAAAAATACATCAGATCCTCTTGTTTTTAGCTTCTCAGCGTATATGTTTTGGGCAGCAATTTTTAGTCGAATACTCAAAAACAGTTGGGAGATTTCTTTGGGAAGTTTGCCAAATCGATCGATAATCTTTTCCATGGATTGGTCCAAATCTTCAACATTATCTAAGGTACTCAATTGAGTATACAGGTTAATCCTTTCAGCTACATTACCTACATATTTTTCTGGTATTCGAGCATCAAAGTCTGTCTCTACTGTTGAAGTGACCTCTAGTTTTTTAGGTTTGGGCTTACCGTCGACTTTTTCTAGTACTTCTTTGAACTCGCCATCTCTTAATTCTTGAATGGCCTCATCCAATATTTTGTGATACATATTGAAGCCTATTTCAGCAATGAAGCCACTTTGTTCAGCTCCCAATAGATTTCCCGCTCCACGGATATCCAAATCCCTCATAGCTACATTAAATCCACTGCCTAGGTCTGAAAATTCTTCAATGGCCTGCAATCTTCGTCTTCCTTCATCAGGCAGAGTATAAATGGGGGGTGCCAGCAGATAACAGTAGGCTTTAATGTTACTTCTTCCTACTCTTCCTCGCATCTGGTGCAAGTCGCTAAGTCCAAACATATGTGCATTATTAATAATAATGGTGTTTGCGTTGGGTATATCCAACCCACTCTCGATGATAGTTGTGGCTACTAATACGTTATACTCACCTTCAATAAATTGAACCATTACTTTTTCTAGTTCATCACCTTTCATTTGCCCATGACCAACAATTACATTTGCTTGTGGTACTAAGTTTCGAATTCGTTGTGCAATTTCTTGAATGTCCTTTACTCGATTATGAATTACAAAGGCTTGTCCACCACGAGTAATTTCTGCAGAAATTGACTCCTTTATAATTTCGTCATTCCATGCTTGTACTTCAGTTTGAACTGGTCTACGGTTTGGTGGAGGGGTCTGGATGATACTTAAATCTCTAGCTCCCATCAACGAAAAATGGAGTGTTCTTGGAATCGGTGTAGCGGTGAGTGTAAGTGTATCTACATTGGCTCTAAATTCTTTAAGACGCTCTTTAGCACTTACCCCAAATTTTTGTTCTTCATCAATAATGAGTAAGCCTAAGTCTTTAAATTTTGTTTTTTTGCTCAGTAACTTGTGTGTCCCAATGATGATATCTAATTTACCTTCAGCTAGATTATTCATGGTTTGATTTTGTTGTTTTGCTGTACGAAAACGATTGACATAATCTACACTACATGGGAAATCTCGGAGTCTATCTCGGAATGTTTGATAGTGTTGTTGTGCTAAAATGGTAGTAGGGACTAAAATGGCAACTTGTTTACTGTCAGTTACTGCTTTGAAGGCAGCTCGAATTGCAATTTCAGTTTTACCAAATCCAACATCACCACAAATGAGACGATCCATTGGATTTGGACTTTCCATATCCTTTTTAAAATCTTCAGTAGCCTTGGCTTGATCAGGAGTATCTTCATATATAAAACTAGCCTCAAGTTCAGTTTGGAGGTAGGTGTCAGGATGAAATTTAAATCCTTTTTCGGTCTTTCTCTTAGCGTATAACTTGATTAGATCTTTGGCGATATCTTTAACTTGGGCTTTAGTTTTGCGTTTTAGATTGGTCCAAGCATCTCCACCCAGTTTATTTATTTTGGGCGGGTTACCACTGTTTCCTTTATACTTACTAATTTTATAAAGGGATGCAATGTTCACATAGAGCAAGTCATTATTTTTGTACTCAATCCGAATAGCATCCTGCATTTTACCTCCCATTTCTATGCGTTGCAAGCCCTCAAACTGACCAATACCGTGGTCGATGTGAACCACAAAATCTCCAGGGTTCAAGTTTTGCAATTCTTTGAGCGAAATAGTACCACTGGTAGAAACTGATTTTCCAGATCTTGCTAGATAGTAACGATTAAAAATTTGGTGCTCAGTGTATGCTGCAATTTTTAGTGAATGATCAATAAATCCCTCGCTTAAACTTTTGTAAACAGGTTGAAGTTGATACCCAGAATTTAAGTCATCGAATATACTTTCGAGTCGTTCAATCTGTTTCGGACTTTCAGAAAATATAAGGGGCTTATAGCCTTGTTCTTCAAGCGATTTAAAGGTATCGATAAGAAGGTTAAAGTTTTTATTGATGGGTGCCTGAGGAGCTTGATTAAATTTAAGTTTGATTGAAGGCCTAAAGTGATATTGACTTCCAAACTCTATTATAGAATTAGCTCCAATCTGATTGATAATTTCAGGAAGTTTGAAAAAAATGTTAGTTGGGTTATGTTCTTCAGTTACTTGGGAGCCTACTTTTTCTAATCCTTTTTCAATTTTATTGATGGCTTTAGGTAAGTCTGTGGAACAAACAATGGTCTTTTTGCCTAGGTAATTCAGAATATGGGTGCCCTCTTGCGTCTGGACACTTTCCGAGACATTGGGAACTAAAGTGCCTCTTACCAGTGTTTTGGTACTGAGTTGACTAATGGGGTCAAACTCTCGAATACTTTCAATTGTTCGGCCAAATAATTCAAGTCGAATTGGTAAGTCATTGGCATATGAGAATAAGTCAATTATTCCACCTCTAATGGAGAATTGTCCAGGCTCATAAACAAAGTCCTCTCTATAAAAATGGTACTCATTGAGTAATTCAATCAAAAAGTCTAAGTCAACCTCCTCTCCAATTCTAAATGTTAGTTTGCTTTTTTTTAGTTGATTTTGATTGATAATTTTTTCAGAAATTGCCTCGGGATAGGTTACGACTATTTTTGGGTGGTCGATATCTGATAATACATCTAAAACACTAGCGTTGATTTGTATTTTAGCATTATCGGATTGAGTGAGATTAAAACTTTTTCGGAAGGAATCTTTCCACAAGAATACATAGTTGTGGTCCATAAATACTTCAATGTCTGAGTACATATTCTCAGCATGTTCAAGGTCATCACATAGGATAAGTTGACTTCGATTTGAGGATTTGAGTAATTGAGAGAGTACGATTGCTTTAAAAGATCCAATGCAATTTTGAATACCAATGCGTGTTTTCCCAGCTAAAAGCTCATCCTCTAATTCTCTGAGAACCGAGTGTTTATCGAAAAGGTGTGCAAATTCTTGGCTGTTCACTTAAAAGGAACGCAAATGTATTGTTTTGGTTATGGTTATATGTGAAATATTAGTCCGAATCTTAAACATTGATGCATTTTTAATAGCGTATTGTAAAACTGGTATTTATTTATGGATAAATCTTTCGTAAATAAAGTGAGCCATAACAAATCACATTTTTATTTTTGTTATAGATATTTTAAAATGTTAAATCATTCATACCTTAGCAATGCAGATGTAGATTCTATTGAACATCTCTACGAACAATACAAGACGGATAAACCCTCATTGGATGAGAGTTGGCAGCGATTTTTTGAGGGTTTTGATTTAGCCTACGGAGATTTAGGACTGACTGGCACAGGCGAAGTCGTATCTGAAGATATGATGAAAGAGATTAATGTCCTGAATCTCATAAATAAAGGGTATCGCTCGAGAGGGCATCTTTTCACCAAGACCAACCCTGTAAGAGCTCGAAGAAAATATTCGCCAGATTTATCCATTGAGAACTTTGGACTTTCTAAATCAGACTTAGACAAAAAATTTAATGCGGGTGTAGCATTAGGTATTGGGCCAGCCAAATTAAAAGACATTATAACTCATTGTGAAGAAACATACTGTGGGAGTATAGGAGTGGAGTATATGTATATGACCAATCCTAAACAATTAGAATGGCTTCAAAGTAGGATGGAGCAACGAAAAAATAAGCCAAACTTTACAATAGAACAGAAGAAATTAACGCTTGAAAAATTAAATCAAGCAGTTGCTTTCGAGAATTTTTTGCATACAAAATATGTGGGACAAAAACGATTTTCACTCGAGGGATTAGAGTCGTTAATACCAGCTTTAGATGCGGCTATTGAATTAGGATCTGGGCAAGGAGTCGAGGAATTTGTTATTGGAATGGCTCATCGTGGGAGATTGAATGTTTTAGCTAATATCATGAAAAAAAGCTATGCAGAAATTTTCAATGAATTTGAAGGTAAGGCCTATGAAGATTCCGTATTTGAAGGCGATGTCAAGTACCACTTGGGATATACCAGTTCTGTAACAACTAGTCTTGGTAAGAAGGTTAAACTGAACCTATGTCCTAATCCAAGTCATTTAGAGGCTGTTAACCCAGTAGTTCATGGAATGACTCGGGCAAAGTTAGACGAACGATACAATAAAGATTTATCGAAAATCACTCCCATATTAATTCATGGTGATGCCGCTATTGCGGGGCAGGGTATCGTTTATGAGGTTATTCAAATGGCTGGATTAGATGGTTACAATGTTGGAGGCACATTACATCTAGTGACTAATAATCAAATTGGCTTCACAACAAATTATACGGATGCTAGAACCTCTATTTATTGTACAGACGTAGCCAAGACCACTAAATGCCCAGTTTTCCATGTCAATGGGGATGATGTTGAGGCAGTAATTTATACGATTAAACTTGCACTGGAATACAGACAAACATTTAATACGGATGTATTTATTGATATTTTAGGGTATCGAAAGTATGGTCATAATGAAGGTGATGAGCCAAAATTTACTCAGCCAGTATTGTACAAAGCGATTGCTAAGCATCCTAATCCAAGAGAAATCTACGCGAAAAAACTAAGTGAGCAAGGGACAATAGAAGCGAATCTTGCGAAAGAAATGGAGCGAGAATTTAAAAAGATGCTTCAAGAGGATTTAGAAGATGTTCGTGCGGATAAAATACCCAAGAATAACAATTTACCCAAAAATACTTGGAGCGTTATTAAGTCTGGTATAAAGGCAGATTTTGAGCGTTCTTTCAAAACTTCCATTTCTAAATCAAGTCTAGATAAAGTCGCAAATGCAATTACTTCCATTCCAGATAATCATACCCCAATTAAAAAAGTAACCAAACTATATAATGATAGAAAACAAATGATATCAACAGGAGTATATGATTGGGCTATGGGAGAATTGATGGCTTATGGTTCATTACTTAATGAGGGTTACCCTGTTCGAATGAGTGGACAAGATGTAGAACGAGGAACATTTTCACATAGGCATTCTGTTATTAATATGGAGGATGGAGTTGAAAAATTTATACCACTTAATCATATTTCTTCTGATCAAGCTTCGTTCCATATTCATAACTCGTTATTATCTGAATACGCTGTGTTAGGTTTTGAATATGGATATTCAATTACCAATCCACAGGGATTAACTATATGGGAGGCACAATTTGGTGATTTCGCCAATGGTTGTCAAGTGATGATTGATCAATTTGTTGCAAGTGGGGAAACTAAATGGGGAAGGTATAGTGGATTGGTGATGCTTTTGCCTCACGGATACGAGGGGCAAGGACCAGAACACAGTAGTGCCCGTTTAGAGCGATATCTACAATTATGTGCATCTGCAAATATGCAGGTGATGAATATCACAAACCCTGCGAATTTATTTCATGCTCTTAGACGACAAATTCATAGAGACTTTAGAAAACCGTTGGTTATTATGAGTCCTAAAAGTTTGTTGAGACATCCAAAATGTGTGAGCACAACAAAAGATTTTACTAATGGAACATTCCAAGAGGTCATAGATGATAACTATGTAGATTCAAAGAAGGTGAAAAGAGTGAATTTGTGTAGCGGTAAAATTTATTACGACCTTTTGCAAAAACAGGAATCAGATAAAAGAAAAGATGTTGCAATCGTCAGAATAGAGCAACTTTATCCAATGCCAGAGTCTCAAATTCAGAAACTCTTCAAAAAATATACCAAGGCTGAATTCTGTTGGGTGCAGGAAGAACCCAAAAATATGGGTGCATGGATGCACGTTTTACGATATGATTGGGCTAGAAATTTCAAAGAGATTACTCGCAGAAGCAGTGCCAGTCCAGCTACTGGATATGCAGCTGTCCACACTCGCGAACAAAAAGCAATAGTAGACGAGGCATTCGATGTTTAATAGAAATGAGTCTTAACAAATTTACTTAATGTTAAAGGCTTCTTACTCTAGTATATAACCAGATTCCTGCCCAAGTTCCTGCTAATATTTCACCCAAAGGCATTGAAAACCATACGCCATCTAGGCCTATAAAGTTGCTTAATAAATACATTAAAGGTATCATAAAAAGACCTTGTCTTGCAAGAGTCAAAATAAGAGCTGGAATGGGTTTACCGATGGCTTGAAAAAATGCCCCTCCTATGAACCCTATCCCCATTACAGGTAATGAAAGGAAGATTAGCCGCAATATCCTTGGAGTATGATTTAGAAGATTTTTATCCTCTGTAAAAATTTCAATCAGTTCTTGAGGGAAAACTGTAATGATAGTTAATAATATTATTGAAATAGTTGTGGTCCATTTTATAGCTAACCAAACAGAGTGCCTAACTCTTTGCCAATTTTTAGCACCATAGTTATAACTTACAATGGGCATTAAACCTTGCATGATTCCAATTATAGGAAATGCAACAAATAATGTGAACCCTCTAATTAATCCGTAAATAGCAATTGCATGAGAACCGCCACTCTGACCCAACGTATTCTCATAGGCTATAAGTCCCCATTTATTAAGCTGACTATATAGTACAATAGCAAGAATGCTAAACATGCTTTGTCTAACTAGTGTTATTGAACCTATTGAGGTGATCTCTTTTATAATGCTAAAGTCGAGTTTTAAGTCGTCAGGAATCAGTTTTAATTCGCTTCGTCCTGATATAAAAAACCATAAGGTATATAACCCACTTAGGATGTAGCCCGATGAGGTAGCCAAAGCTGCACCTGTGATGCCCATATTGAAATGATAGATCAATACATAATCTAGCAAAATATTGGATACCGCAGGAATAATCATGGTCAACATGGCCACTTTGGGCTTACCCTCTGCACGAATTACATTATTAGTCATCATAGCCCACCCTAGAAAGGGAAGACCAACTAGAAGAATATTGAAGTATTCTTTTGCGAAAGGGATAATCTCGTTATTTGCACCAAAAACTCGTAAGAGCTGTTCTTGGAAAACAAATCCTACCAATACAAAAAAAAGTACGAATCCTATGGTTAGTTTAATCTGATTCCCAAAAGTTTTTTGGGCCTTAGTAGTATTTCCCTCACCTAGTGCTCTGGCAAGTACGGATGAACCGCCTACTCCAATTGCCATTCCAAAAGATGAGATTAGAAAAGTTATTGGTAAAACAACTGTAATCGCAGCAATAGCAATCTCACCTTCCGCATATCGGCTCACAAAAAATACATCCACCATTTGATAAAATGACATCACTAAAAAACCAATGGATGCGGGCAGCGATTGTTGGAGCAAGAGTTTGCTCATTTTCTCTGTTCCCAACTTATCGGATGTTTTTTTAGTTACTTTCAAAATGAGATGATGCGAAAGTATTAATTTAACCAATATTTGAAGGGTTATTGCTTAAAGATTCGGGATAAGCAAAGGATAGATTACGCAAAATGAAAAAAAAACCGTTGATTTGCAGTAGTGAATTATTTAAGTCATTATTTCTTCGATAAAGATGAAAACAACAAGTACTTTAATATAGGTTTGATACTGCCCGATTTAGCAAGATCTCACATTGCCAAATTAAGGATCAATCCATACAAAAACATTACCTTTACTACGAAGGAAATTTCTTCGATGAATGACGGATGCAATAAGCATTTTGCAAGTGATCGAAAGTTTCATAACTGGATGACATTTGTAGAGTTGACCAACAAAGCTACTGACATGATTCGTGAAAGTGGTGACAAAGACATCAACCGAGATTATTTCATCACTCATATCATGGTTGAGATACTATTAGACAAAATACTCTTGGATAAAAATCCTTCTTTGGCAGATGATTTCTATGCTATGATTGATAGTGTTGAAATGGATTGGATTCTGAAGTTTATGAGATATGCAGGATTACAAGATGATGAATTATGGAAAGGGCAACATCGAAGATTTATGAAGGCATCATTTTTAAAATCATATACGAGCATTGAGAATGTAATTGCAGCAGTAGAAGGTGTTTGTGCTAATCTTGGAATGATTGAACTTAATGATGAGCAACGAAATCTATTAATTGAAATTTGTGAGACAATAGAACCTGAGTTAGCTCGTTCTATTGATGCCTTAGAAATCCAATTATTATAACAAATTTTTTTACATGAAAGTATCACAAATTAATTATACGTGTTTTGTGGTATGTATATTGGGTCTGTTTAATCAAAACGTATTAGCTCAAAGTACACCAAAATATAGCAACGAATTTTTGTCTATAGGTGTTGGTGCAAGATCTTTTGGTATGGCTAATTCTGTTGTGGCATCGGTAGATGATGTCACTGCGGGCTATTGGAACCCTTCTGGACTTGTAAAACAAAAAGAGAAGTTGCAGGTCAGTTTTATGCATTCTAATTACTTTAGTGGTTTAGCTAATTATGATTATCTAGGCATTAGTAATTTAGTTAATGAAAAGTCTACTTTAAGTTTTTCTATGGTGAGGTTTGGTGTAGACAATATTCCTAATACACTGGATTTGATTCGAAATGGACAGATTAATTATGATCGAATCACAAGTTTTAGTGCTGTGGATTATGGTTTTTTTGTAAGCTATGCTCAAAAGGCACTAAAAAATGGTTTGAGTTTTGGGGGAAGTGCAAAGGTAGTTCACAGACAAGCGGGGGATTTTGCCTCATCTTGGGGATTTGGTATTGATATGAGTTCTCGATATGAATCTAAAAATGATTGGACTTTTGCTTTAATGGCAAGAGATATTACCACTACTTTTAATGCATGGAGTTATGATTTTACTGATGCCGAAGAAGAAATATTTCTCCAAACAAATAATGAAATACCACAAAATTCTTTAGAACTTACTTTACCTAAATTTATTTTTGGTGTGGCTAAAAAGGTGAATTTTAATAATAAATTTAGCTTACTTGCCGAAATGAATTTGGATGTGAATACGGATGGTAAACGAAATACGCTTTTAAAATCAGATTTGGTTAGTGGAGACCCTCATTTAGGACTTGAGTGTGGCTACAAGGAAATTGTGTTTTTGAGAGCTGGAGTAGGGAATATACAGCAACAAATAGATTTAAATTATAGCGACCAATGGACGTTTATGCCAAATATCGGTGTTGGAATCAAATTTAAACAAGTTGTGTTGGATTATGCACTGAGTGACATTGGAGATCAGAGTGCAGCACAATACTCACATGTATTTAGCATCAGAGCTTCTATAAACCCTGAACGTTAATTGCTATTTAATAAGATCAGCATATTTAATTTTAAACTTTGTTACTTTTGGTCTGATTACCATATTACAGTAGCCATTAGTTGATGAGTTATTGTTATAGTAGTTTTGATGATAATCTTCTGCTGTACTATAGTTGTTTATAGATTCTATTGTGGTGACTATGGGGTCATCCCATAAGTTACTATAACTAATCTTTTTGAGTACGTTTTCTGCAATTTTTTTTTGTTGGTTAGTGTGATAAAAGATTACAGATCGATATTGATCCCCAACATCGTTTCCTTGCCTGTTAAGTGTAGTGGGGTCATGGACGTGAAAGAATATGTCGATAAGTGTTTCAGCTGATATGATGTTTGGGTTATAAACGATTTGTGCTACTTCGACGGACCCAGTATTCCCTTGAGAGACCATATTGTAAGTGGGATTTTTTATTTTGCCACCAGCATATCCACTTTCAACATGCAAAACGCCTTTAAGCTTTTGAAAGAGGACTTCCACACACCAAAAGCAGCCAGCTCCAAATGTTATGGTATCTTGCTCTACAGCTTCTTTTGAGGTAATTATTTCTGGAATAGACTGCCCCTTTGGGATGAATTTCATAGAAATACTATTGACACAATGACGCGTATTTTTTACAGTAAAGTTTTCTCCAATAAATACATGACCTAAGTGGCCTGCACAGTTACTACATACAATTTCGGTTCTTCTACCGTCAGAATCAAGGATTTGATTTACCGCACCATCAATTTCGTCGTCAAAACTTGGCCAGCCACAATTACTATTAAATTTCGAGGATGACTCGTAGAGCTTTTGATTGCATTGTCTACAGATATATGTTCCATCTTCATAGTACTTATTGTATTCACCTGTATTAGGATACTCAGTACCTTTCTGAATAATAATTCTTTTTTCAGCTTCAGTTAGTTTATTATATTCTGTGTTGTTTGATTTTTCTTGATTTATCATATTGTCAGTTTCAATTTGGGCATTGCAAGAAGTCACTAATAAAAGAAATAATAAATAATAAGCATACTTCATACTTATATATACGAATGAGATGCCAATTTTGATTTGTAAAGGTTGAATTGATTAAATTCTATAGGTATACCTATAGAAAGATAATTAAGGTATTGTATTTTATTTATTTTCATAAATTATATCTATTTATAAATCAGAATTTTTTGAGTTTAGCATTTATTTTTCCAACTTTTACTTTTTGATCAGCAATGGCATTGTGTTTTTCTGCTTGGTTTTTAGTGTTCTCATCAATGTTCTTTTCTCTTTGTGTTATAGTCTCTTTAGCATCTTGAATTTCACCTTCAAATTTCAATTTATCTCTCTCAAGGATTTTTAGTTCTTTATCTAGTTTATCTAGTTTGTCTAGTTTTTTAGTTTCTTCATTCAGTGAAGCTTGAATGGATGCCTTAGCTATACGAGTAGAGAAAGATGCTATGAGCTGTTTGGCAGATTCTAATTTTTTTGGGTACATATCATTATTAAGATAGGTGCCTCCTAAATTAAAAAATACTCTCATATAAACCCCCTCTGGGGTTTCTTGAAACTGAGAGTATACATCGATATTTTTTTCACCAAGTGATGGGATACTTGCATTTGAGCTCAAATACTCCGTGCGCTTTTTCATTTTTTCATTTTTCGAGTCATAATCTTTCATCAATTTTGACCAAGCCTTAATCGATTCTTTTTGAGTGGTCTCAGGAATTAAAACCTTTAATCCTCGGTTTGTCCCTTGACTCATTTTGGCATTAATTTCTTCAACCTTGCCTATTTGGGCGAAAAGATTGAAACTAGAAAAAATAAAAATTACTATAATAAAAATGTTTTGAATGTGTTTCATAAGTCGAAATTATTTAGTTCACAAAGTTAAATGAATTTAATTCACATATTTATATTTGCTATGTCATTCATTAAATTATAAAGTGTAACATGAAATTGCATAATACAGTTAATGGGGAACAGCTAAAAGAAAAAATTAAGAGTAGTAATGAATCTCGGACTACCATTTCTTTTTACAAATACGCAAAAATTGCAAATCCTCATCTTTTTAGAGATCATCTTTTTTATCATTGGAATAACATCAAAGTTTTAGGTAGAATATATATTGCCAAAGAGGGAATAAATGCTCAATTAAGTGTTCCAACTAAACTTTTAACTGAATTTAAGTTGGCATTAGATTCAATTTCATTTTTAGAAAATGTTAGACTAAATTTTGCCGTAGACGATGACGGTAAATCTTTTTTTAAACTTACGATAAAGGTTAAAAATAAAATTGTAGCTGACGGATTAAATGATGACTTATTTGATGTTTTAATGCCAGGCAATTATTTAAACGTTGACGATTTCAATAAGCTAACAGACCAAGAAGAAACAGTTCTTGTTGACATGCGAAATCATTATGAGAGTGAAGTAGGGCATTTTGAGGGAGCTTGGTGTCCAGATGTGGATACCTTCAGAGATCAATTGCCACTTGTTGTTAATGAGTTGTCAGATAAAAAGGATAAGCCCATTGTAATGTATTGTACGGGAGGAATTCGATGTGAAAAAGCAAGTGCTTACCTAAAGCATAAGGGTTTTAAGGACGTTTATCATCTTGAAGGTGGAATTATTAAATATGCACGTGATGCCAAAGGGCTTGGTTTAAAGAATAAGTTTATTGGTAAAAACTTTGTTTTTGATGAGCGTATTAATGAGCGTATAAGTGATGATGTTATCGCACAATGTCATCAGTGCGATGATTCTTTTGATGATCACACAAATTGTGCGAATAAGGCTTGTAATTTATTGTTTATTCAGTGTCCAAATTGTGCATCCAAGTTTTTGGGTACTTGTTCTGATGAATGTATGGGAATCAATTCATTACCAGAGGAAGAGCAGAGAGAACTCAGAAAAGGGAAAGATACTGGGGTAAGGATATTCAGTAAAGGGCGTTTTAAAAGATAATTTCTTTTATTTACCGATACATAACTGTTTCTATAGCTTCTATTACACGCTTCGCATTAGGTAACCAAGTTTCAACTAAGCTAGATGCATAAGGCAACGGTGTATCGAGTGTGGTTACACGCTTGATTGGTGCATCAAGGTGGTCAAAGACCATCTGACTCATCATGTAGCTTATTTCGGAAGAGATAGATGCTAAAGGCCATGCTTCTTCGAGAACAACACATCGATTGGTCTTTTTTATACTATCTGCAATAGTTTGATAGTCGATTGGTCTTACAGATTGTAAATCAATAAGTTCGACATCAATTCCTTTTTCTGTCAATATTTTTACAGATTCTTCGGCGACTCTCATCATCTTTCCAAAAGAAACAAGGGTTACATCACTGCCAGTTTTTTGGATGTTTGCTTGACCAAGAGGAATGTAATACTCTTCTTCAGGAACGTCATGCTTGAGTCCATACATTTGCTCACTTTCCATGAAAATCACAGGATCTGGGTCAATAATAGCAGACTTCAGTAAACCTTTTGCATTGTATGCGTTGGATAATACCGCAACCTTAAGTCCAGGACAGTTTGCGTACCAGTTTTCAAATGCCTGTGAGTGCTGAGCTCCAAGTTGTCCTGCACTACCTGTAGGTCCTCTAAAGACCATAGGACATGTAAATTGACCGCCACTCATACTATTCATTTTAGCGGCAGCATTAATTACTTGATCAATAGCAACTAGACTAAAATTGAAAGTCATAAATTCTACAATAGGCTTAAGACCATTGGTAGCTGCTCCTGTAGCAATACCAGCAAACCCTAATTCAGCAATTGGTGTATCAATTACTCTTTTCTCTCCAAATTCATCAAGCATACCTTGACTTACTTTGTAGGCCCCATTATATTCAGCCACTTCTTCACCCATCAAAAGAATGGAATCATCCCTCCGCATCTCCTCATTCATTGCTTCGCGAAGTGCTTCACGTATTTGCAGTTGTCTTGCCATTTTATCTATGTTGGGTGCAAAAATAAGATTATTACGCAAAGTAAAATAGCACTATTAATGGTGTTTTTTTGGTAAATAAAATCCAAGGAAAATAATAAAATTACCTTTAAAAAGTATCGGGTGATTTTTAGATACTAATCAAACGTTACTTACTGCAACACCCCTTTTTGGTTGTGCTGCATTTTTTAACAAGTTCTTTTGGTTGACAACATTTCATAAGTTGAGCTTGACTTTTAGTATTTGCAGAGACTTTGTCTGTAGCATAACCAATGTCGCTAATCATGATATGAATATCTTCTAACGATACTTTTTTGTCATTGTATTTGACAGTAAGTATTTTGGTGTTTTTGTTCCAATCTGCATGAGATACTCCAGGAATGTCTAAGGTAGTCTCAATTTTTTCTTTGCAAATTTCACAATTGGCTTTTACTTCAATTCTAGAAGTAACATTTTTTGCAAACAGTGTAGTAGAAATCAATAATAGGGTGAATAAAATAGGATGTTTCATGTTGTAAATATACGTAATTTTAAAATGGTGATGAATATTTTTCTTTAGTTAGTAGGTTCTCGTCAGTTAGTGTTTTTAAGAATGCTATTAATGCTTTTTTGTGATGAGGACTTAAATATACAGAGTCTTTCAACGCATGTAAATTTGGAGAATTTGATAAATCTGTTGCACTGTTAGCATTCATGTCGCTGAGATAAAATTGCACAACTTCTTCAAGTGTTTTAAATCGACCATCGTGCATATAAGGGGCTGTTTTTTCGATATTCCTGAGTGATGTAGTTTTAAACTTATAATCATCTCTAGGATTTCCAGTCACACTTCCTAAGCCTTTGTCCCCATTGTCTGATAATCCGTTGGATAAAAATTCCCGACGCATGAATAAGCTATTCCCATGGCAGTGAAAGCAGTCTGCTCCAAAATTTTGTGGGTTATTAGGATCTGCCTCTTCTTTTAACGGGATTGCTTCAGAATTGAATACCACTTGACCCACTTTTTCTTCATTTGTAAATGTCTCTAAACCGAGCATCACACGATCAAACTTTGAGTCTGCCGATACGATTGATAACATAAATTGCTCTAGTGCTTTACCGATTAAAACTTCGTCGAACGTCGATTCAGAAAAAGCTTTTTGGAGATAATCTTTATATAAGGGTGATCGATTCAATTTTATAATAACCTGGTCGATAGTCTCATTCATTTCAGTTTTGTCAACTATTGGCATAATAGCCTGATGTCTTAGAATATCTGCCCTCCCATCCCAAAAGAATCCGTCTATATGCCACATCAGATTGAATATAGCCATTGAGTTTCGTTTACCGACAGTCCCTTTTACTCCAACACTAAACTGTTGATTGTTGTCTGTAAATGCGTTCTCTTGATTATGGCAAGAACTACAACTTTGGGAGCTATCCGAACTTAAGATAGGGTCATAAAATAGCATTCTACCCAGTTCAACTCCTTCTTCGGTTAAAGGGTTTTCGCTAGGAATTTTTGGAGGAGGAAGGAGTGATGAGTTGTAATTAAAAGAATAAGGTGTTGTTTGAAAAGGATTTTGAGGAATTTCGTTGATTACATCCTTACATGAAATGAAGGCAACAGACAAAAACGATATGACGAACAACTTCTTCATTAGCTTTAGAGGATTTCTACTGAGGATATCGTGAATACATCTTTCATGTTATTAAATAGTTTAAGGGTTACAGAGTCGGTTACCTTATGAGTGCTCGATCCATCAGTTTCTATATTGTATAGTTCAGGATTCATAAACACTTCTTCAATATTGTAATCTAGAATGGAATGAAGTGCGTCATCTCCTTTATAAAAATGGTAGGGCAATTCAAAGTCAACTTTATTCATAGCACCAGCAAGATGGAAAATAAAACTTTCATTATTGGCTATAGTCTTTCCCTCAATTGCTGTAAAAATATATCCACCCTGCCAGCTCCAATGTAGGGAGTTGTTGATTGGAGATAGGGGGTGATCAGATTCATATTGGTTTGGGTTTCCATGATTAGTATTGGAATCTAAACCTATTGAAAATCCAATGCCTGAATATATTCCCTTGGGGATATTTGTTAAGGTCATGTGAGTATTGGATGATCGAACATCAGCATAAAGATATTGACCGTCTAAAGCTATTTTGAAACCACTTTCGTCAATCAGATAAAAGTCGGATAAGAGGTAGGCATATCGACTAAATTTAACTTGTTCACTGCTTGGTAGCATATATTCCTCATCAAGTTTAAAATCAGTTGAGCCATAGAGATGGTTAATAGTGAAATCCATTGTTGAAATCTCAGTCTTGATCGGTGGATCAGGCTTACATCCCATGGTTGAGGTCAAAAACCAAACTCCTAGTATGATAAAGAAAATTTGTTTCATTTTTAAAATTATAAAAGCATAAATAGTGCCATAATTAACATTATCCCATTTTCAATTATTGTAACGTAACTCATTGGTAGATTAAATACAGTTCCAAGACAGGCACATTGAATCTTTGATTTTTGGATAACAGATCTCGAGACACCTATTAATCCTACGAACATAACAATAGCAGTTGTTAAATTTGTTATCTCACTGTCATAAAAGAAAATATATGAAAGCCCCAAACCTAGCTCAATAAAGGGATAGACATATCCGTACCATTTTATTTTAGAGGCTATGATATCATAGGATTGGTATGCTTTTGCAAAGGCTGGAATATCAAGTAGTTTGAAAAATGAAAATATGAGAAAAAATCCAGCCATGAAATTTCCCATCCATGTTTCCCATAAGAAAATACCTGAACTAAATTCAATACCCAAGGTGACAATCATCAAGTAAAAAACGATAAGGATAAGGGGTTTATAAGGACTTGAAAAAAAGTTCTTTTTAGGTGCACCTATTGTGTAATCGCCAACTTTAGAGAGCAAGTCTTGAATAATAGTTTCGCTTGGCATATCAGCTGCTTCAAATATTGTTGAGCCTGTATTTTTATCAATAGTTACTTTATCTATGGTTGTATTAGAATAAAGTTGTTTTTCAATCTTGCTGACACAACTCATACAGGAGATGCCAGAAATTACAAGTTCTTTTTTATTCATTCTTTTGATGATTTAATTCTCCAACGAAACCCTCCATAAATGATTCTTCCGAAAATTGGACCCCAGACTAATCCGGCATCAAAGTTTTCGGAAAAAGGTTGGGCTGAATTCTGTATAGGGTTCTGTTGTTTATAGTTTAATATATTCTCTGCACCAAAATATAACTCAAATTCTTTTTTAAAGGTTTTGCTAATTTGTGCATTTAGTAAAAAAAAGTTTGGGGAATACTTGTCTTCAATCTGTTTTAAAACATTTGCCTCATAAATGGTGTCTCTGCCACCAGCAATTCGTTGAGGGCCATACCATGTTAGTGTGGTATTAAATCTCCAGTCGGTTCGTGTACTCTGAGTGATATTTATAAAAGCTCGGTGTCTAGATATAAATGGTTTTTGTTTAGTTGAGTAGGATGAAAGGTTTAATGGGTGTTGATACTTAGTCTTTACATCAAACATTCGGTATGCTAATCGAATTGAGGTTCTACGAGCGGGTTCTAAGTCTAATTGGGTTTGAAAACTATTAGCCCGAGATCCATTGTTAACATTGTAAAAATAAGCTTTGCCTTCATTTTCTCGATCCATGACAACTTCATTCTTAAATGTCGTATTGAAAAAATCAAGCCCAATTGTTGCAGGCATGTATGTGAGCTTGAATTGGTGCTCGAAACTTAAGCCTGAATTCATTGCCAATTCTTGTTCTAAACCATAGGCAAGTTGAGCATCACTCATTCTAAATTCTATAGTTCTACCTGATGCAAAAAGCATTTGATTTTGTGCGAGGGGGTTACTCGTTCTTCTTCCAAGTCCAGTTGATATTCTAATTGATGTTTTATCTTGATTAAAACGGTATTTCCCGTGGAATCTTGGTGTGATAGAAAGACCATAAATACTGTTATAATCTGACCGAATACCTCCAACTAGACTGAAAGTTTCTTTTGGCTTATATGTGTATTCAAAAAACAAACCTGACACAGCTTCTGATCGCTCAAAACGAAAACCTTCGTATGTCTCTTGAGTCTCGTCAATTAACAATGAGATACCTGTTTGAAATTGATGAAAGCTATTTCCAATGATACTTTCATAGAGAAAGTTAACGTAACCTTGATTTGTTTGTGCAAGATATTGTTTTTGATTTTCGCTAGATCCATAATTACTTGACATCTCTGAGTGATTAAAGTTATATTGAGAACCAAAACTGCTGTACTCATTTTTTTTCGAAGGTTTTCCAAGCTTAGCAAAAAAATCGATTACTTCAGTATTAATACCAATTTCATATGGATTTAGGCTAGCACTTAGTGAGCTTGTTTGTCCAGCTTTTTGGTGATTAGTATGATAGCTAGCATTTGCTGTGCCTTCAAGACCATTTTTAGCAAAAAATTGCCAACGATTCATGATTTTAAAATCTTCGCTTAAAGGCATATCCAAAAATCCATCTTTATTTCTATCAAATTCTAATGATCGTTGACCATATCGAACTAGTATAGATGAGGCTACATGTTTACTGATATCTTTGGTATACATGAAATCGGTTTCAAGTCGTCCACCTGTACTGACAAATTGGTCTAAAATAAATTTTTCTGCTCCAAAAGGTTTTTTTAGTTCTACATTGATTTGTCCTGCGATACTCTCGTGACCATTGACTACACTGCCAGCACCTTTAGTTATTTGTATTCCATCTACCCACGCAGCAGGAATATGAGATAGGCCATAATAGGAGTTTAATGTACGAACAGATGGCATGTATTCTCTCCCAATTAGTGTGTAAAATCCATCCAATCCAAGCATTTTTATCTGTTTTGTTCCTGTAACGGCATCACTAAAACTGACATCTATTGCAGGAGCATTTTCAAAGCTTTCTGATAGATTACAACAAGCTGCTTTTTGGAATTCTCTTTCTCCTAGGACAATGGTTGTTCTAGGACTCAATTTAGATAAACCATAAGAGATTCGTCTTGCTATAACTATTGCTGTTTTCAAATCATTTGATTCTTTTAAAATCAGTTTATATACGGAGTCTACTTTAGTAACAAGTATGGTGTCTGGACTGTATGAAGCAAATGAAGCAATGAGTTCATTATTGCCGTCGTATTTGATTAAAAATCCACCATTATCGTTAGCAAATACTCCAGAAGATTCACCATTCCAACGGATAAACGCACCTGCAACAGATTTTTGTTCTTCTAAGGTATTGAGGATTACTTTCCCTTTTATTTCTTGTTGTTCTTGCTGGGCAGATAGATTTAATCTAATCAGCATTAAGAACATAATTATTATGTTTTTCATTTGTATTTATTAGGTTATAGTTAGCAATTAGAGTTTTAAATAAAACTATTGACTAACATAAAAAAACCTGAAAAATACTGGGGTGATTAGAGGTGTCGTAATAAGTCGAGTTGATTATTCTTAGACCGTTGTAAGGATTAGGCTTAGGATATACCTTAACTTTTAATAATATGGGTAAGCTTGATGGGATATCAAGTGACTTATGTGAAGTGAAATCAATTTGATTTAGAGGTAATACGATTAAAACAACATCATCACAGTCATCTGGATCGACAGTTGAATGACACGAGGCAGAATTGAAATCTTGTGAACAGCACGTCTCATAATCTGTAATGCAACAGGCATCAATGACCATACTAAATCCAATACTGGGGAATAATAGCATTAGAGAAAATAATATAGCAATAATTGACCTCAACTTACTGCAAAGTTAAGGGATAATATAATAAATCTATGGGCAATGCCTTATGAATTATCACTAAAATTTGTAGGAGAACCCAACGCCTAGCAGTCGCTTAAACTGAGTACGTGGCCCATATCCAACAATTGTATTTCTCTCATATAGTGGAACAGTCACGTCATTATCATGAATTAAATTGGTGTAAAAACTAACACCAATATATTCGGTAAGCTTCATGTTGATCATGGTTTCCCAGTTTACATCAATATTTTTTCGGTTAGCCGTATTTACATCCGTGAAGTTTTTAAAAAGGTTTAGAGTAGAGGTAAGGTTAATTTTTTTAGTGAGGTCTTTTTTAAACTGAGCATTAAATAATGCTCCAAATTCAGCTCTGTATCGGTCGTTATAAAATTGAACTCCGTTATCATTTAATGTTGCAGGAATATATATATTTTGTGCAGCGATTGAATCATCATTGACAAAAGTAAATTTACCTGTAGCTGGAGATATGTAAACAGAAAAATAATCAGTAAAATTATAGTTTAAACCAATGGATGTAGTGAGGTATGCAGGGGCTAAAAATTTTGAAATTTCATCTCGGGCTTTATCATCTATAGTTGGGTCAGAAAAGTCAAAACCGGGTGCAAACTGAGATTTGAAGTTCAATAAACTTGAATAACTCAATTTATCTATAATGCCATAGTTTCCTTTGGTCAGAAAATCAATCTTGTCCTCATTTTTTCGAAGTGTTTCTCCTTCATTTTTAATTAACCCATAGGCTAAATCCAAGTTGTTTCTCCATTCAACTTTTCCTTTCTTGTAATTTCGGTAGATGTTACCAATGGCTGTCACAGAATTTGCAGATACACCACCTGCAGCCCAATTAGTGAGTCCTAATGAATTAAAGTTAAGAGCACCAAATCCCCCTTTTTGCCAATATACCGGTGGAGTTAGTTGAGCAATTTCTTGTTCGATGGTTTTTACTCTTTTTTGAGCATCTATTAATGAAGATTTAGCGTTTTCTAATTCCTGTTTTTTTAATTGTAATTCATTATTCTGCGAGAATACGTTAGCAATAAATCCAGCAATAAATAATAGTGTAAATAAATGTTTCATGTCTTAAATTGTATTTGAAATATTTGAGTTTATGTTTTATAGAGTTTCAATAATGTTTTGCTTAGTGTTTGATATTCTAGCTACTGGAATGACAAAAGGGTGTGATTTTTATCTATTTTATCTTGTTTGCCAATTTGTATTTTGTTGATAATACCATCTTGGGGTGATTTAATAGCGTTTTCCATTTTCATTGCTTCCAATACAATGAGCTCTTGCCCCTCAGTTACTTCGTCGCCTTCATTTACCAAAATATCTAGAACAAGGCCGGGCATGGGTGCTTTAAGGTCTTTTAGTTTCTTCTTGTTGTTATCCATTCCCATTTGTTGGAGTAGCCCAGCAAGTTTATTCTGAAGTTGGGTAGTTATGACTCTTCCATTGATCCTCAAGGTAAGTATACCTGTGTGGTTGTCTTTAGCTAAAACCTCAATGTTGAACGATTGATGATTATAAACAAGGTGGTAATTGTTTCCTTCAGTTTTCAAGAGGTCGTGAACAACTTCTAAATTATCAATGGATAGCTTACCTTCAGCTTTCTCAATGTTGAATGAATTGTTGTCTATAATAATCTTAGCCATATTCATTTATATAATTACTTTAATAAATAAGCTAATGCAAAGCTAGTTAAATTTTAAAATTTACAAGATAACAGATTTATTTTGGTGTAAAATTGAAAAAATTACGAATTTGTTTTAATGATATATTGCATAGTTTTATCTTTTAGATATTGCCAAAAAAAATACCTTTGCTCAACTAAAAATTATGTCAGTATTAGTAAATAAAAATTCTAAGATAATTGTTCAAGGGTTTACAGGTAGTGAGGGTAGTTTTCACGCCGGTCAAATGATTGAATACCGAACTCAAATAGTTGGCGGAGTAACTCCTGGTAAAGGTGGTACTACTCATCTGGATAAGCCCGTTTTTAATACTGTAGATGAAGCGGTTAAGCATACTGGAGCTGACACAAGTATAATTTTTGTTCCACCACCATTTGCGGGTGATGCCATTATGGAAGCAGCCGAGGCTGGTATAGGTGTGATCGTTTGTATAACGGAGGGTATTCCAGTAGCTGATATGGTAAAAGTGAAAGCTTATTTATCCAATACTAATAGCAGATTAATTGGTCCTAATTGTCCTGGTGTCATTACAGCAGACGAGGCCAAAGTTGGAATCATGCCAGGCTTTATCTTTAAAAAAGGGAAAATTGGAATTGTATCGAAGTCAGGTACATTAACGTATGAAGCAGTTGATCAGGTAGTGAAAGCAGGAATGGGAGTAACAACAGCTATTGGAATCGGTGGAGACCCTATTATTGGGACATCAATGAAAGATGCTATCGAACTTTTAATGCAAGATGCAGATACTGAAGGTATTGTCATGATTGGTGAAATTGGAGGGAGTATGGAAGCTGAAGCTGCTCGTTATATTAAAGAGTTTGGGACAAAACCTGTAGTAGGGTTTATAGCAGGAGAAACAGCACCTGCAGGAAGAACTATGGGGCATGCTGGAGCTATTGTTGGAGGCGATGAGGATACGGCATCTGCTAAAAAAGCTATCATGAGAGAATGCGGAATTCAAGTGGTGGACTCTCCAGCAGGAATTGGATCAAAGATGTCTGATATTCTCAATTAGTAGCTGTCAATTTTCTACTTCATTCCTAAGAACTGGGATACTACGTGGTTCTTCTTGACTTACTTTTTCGATGATTGCTTTTAAGTGCTCTGGAGTGGTACCGCAACATCCACCCACAATATTCAGAAATCCATTCGATGCAAACTCACCTACTACTTCACTCATACTCTCAGGTGTCTCATCATATTCGCCAAATTCATTTGGTAAACCAGCATTTGGGTGAGCCGATACTCTGCACCAAGCCTTGTCGCTCAGTTCTTTTATGAATGGTCGCATTTGGTCTGCTCCTAATGCACAATTTAACCCTATGCTTAGTGGGTTAGCATGACTGATACTATACCAAAATGCTTCTACTGTTTGACCACTTAATGTTCTGCCACTTGCATCAGTAATTGTACCGCTAATCATAATAGGAATGTCCAATTGTTTTTCTTCCTTGAGTTCTAGGATGGCATAAATTGCTGCCTTGCAATTAAGCGTGTCAAACACTGTTTCAATAAGGAATATATCAACTCCTCCTTCAGCCAATGCGTTCGCCTGCTCTTTGTAGGCGACTACCAGTTCATCAAAATCAATGGCTCTAAATCCAGGGTTATTGACATCGGGGGATAGGGAGGTTGTTTTGTTAGTGGGGCCAATACTTCCTGCTACAAAACGAGGTTTTTCTGGATTTTTTTTAGTGAATTCATCAGCACAAGTTTTTGCTAGCCTTGCGGAGGCAATATTGAGTTCAATAACTAAATTTTCCATGTGATAATCTGCCATGGAGACTGATGTACTATTGAATGTATTGGTCTCTATAATGTCTGCACCTGCATCTAAAAATTGATTATGAATTTCTGAAATTATATCAGGTTGAGTAATCGACAATAAATCATTATTCCCCTTCAAAGGGTGCTCATAGTTTTCAAATCGTTCGCTCCGATATTCTTTCTCAGTTAGCTTATGCTTTTGAATCATAGTACCCATGGCACCGTCTAAAAACATAATCCGATTTTCTAAAATTTCCTCAATTTGATGCATTGTTACAAAGTTAATTCAATATGATGAGTTAATGTTTGTATTTTAACTTGGAAATTATTTACGAAAGCGATTTTTTATTAAAAATAAAATGGAGATAATTACACATACTTCTATAGCTAGTTAATTGTTAAGTATTTAATTTGTAGACATATGCATGCAGATATTGCAATTGTAGGCGGCGGAATTGTAGGGTTAGCAACAGCTTATCGTCTAACTCAAAAATATGACGATAAAAAGATTGTCGTCTTAGAAAAGGAGTCAGAATTAGCCTATCATCAAACGGGAAATAATAGTGGAGTTATTCATTCTGGATTATACTATAAGCCAGGGAGTTTAAAGGCAAAAAATTGTATCGAGGGCTATAAAATGCTCATTGATTTCTGCAACGAAAATGACATTCCTTACGATTTGTGTGGGAAGGTGGTTGTTGCCACCGATAAATCTGAACTTGGTCGATTGAGAGACTTGTACGATCGTGGTAGAGAAAATGGTTTGGAGGGTTTGGAATTATTGGATAAAAATCGATTAAAGGAAATAGAGCCCCATTTAGCAGGTATTCAAGGAATTCGTGTGCCTCAGACAGGGATTGTTGATTATCAAGCTATTTGTGTCAAACTTGCAGAAAAAATTAAATCTTTAGGAGGTGAAATACACCTCAACACAATTGTTCGATCTATTGATGAAAATGAAAATGAAGTACAAATAGTCACTAATAAAAGCTTTGTAGAATGTGATATGGTCATTAATTGTGCTGGGCTATATTCTGATAAAGTTGCATCAATGCATTTAGGGACTATTGATACAAAAATTATCCCTTTCCGGGGCGAGTACTATGAATTGACAGCAGAGGCAGAACATTTGGTGAAACACTTAATATACCCAGTTCCAGATCCAGCGTTCCCATTTTTGGGCGTTCATTTTACACGAATGATTTCAGGAGGTATTGAAGCTGGTCCTAATGCTGTTTTTGCATTTAAAAAAGAAGGATACAAACGAACAGACTTTGATTTTAAAGAGTTTTTTGCCAGTTTATTATGGCCAGGATTTCAAAAAGTCATGTTCAAATATTGGAAAACTGGACTTGGTGAAATGTATCGATCTTTTAGTAAGAAAGCGTTCACAAAGGCTCTTCAGCGATTAATCCCTGAAATAAAAGAGGAACATTTAGTTGAAGCACCAGCAGGTGTTCGGGCACAAGCATGTGATAGAACAGGAGGACTCTTAGATGATTTTAAACTCATAACTGAAAAGAGGGCTATACACGTTATAAATGCACCTAGTCCTGCAGCTACGTCATCCTTGAGTATCGGGAAGACAATCGCAGATCTAGTTAAGTTAGATTAATAATGAAGCAAAGTATAGTGTGATAACTAGTACTAGAATTAGCTTTATAAATGTACCGGTAATGAACCCTAAGAAAGAACCTATACCTGATTTCAAGGCAACCTCATCATTGTTGCCAGCATATTTCTCACCTAAGTAAGCTCCCACAAATGGTCCTATTATTAATAATAAAACACCAAATCCTGAGGTAAGAATTGTAAGTATTACAGCAGTAACTAATCCATACGTGCTCCCACGAGTTCCCGACGGTGTGCCACCAAATTGTTTAGTACCCCAAATAGGTAGATAGAAATCAAGAACAGTTAATAAAATGGTCACGATGCCAATACTTATCAAAATAAAATAATGATTTGTAGACAATTGGATTCTGGGTTCATCAATAAGTAAAAGAATGATTAGCGAGAGATAGGCTATTGGTGGACCAGGTATTCCTGGAACAATGCTGCCCACAAATCCAGTAATGATTAATAGAATGCCTATTATTATAATCGTGAGTTCCATGTCAATTCTATTTTTTAAGTCAAATTACTTGGACTTGCAAATGATCTAGACTAACTGAAATTAGGAAAGAAGAAAGTAGACAAGAAGTACGTTGTCAAGACCATTATAAAAACAACCTGAAAGATAGAACCTCCGAGAAGTTTTGTCATGGTGGACGAATTATCGCCTTCTGTCATTAATCTTTTTTCAGCCATGTAAGACATTACTCCAACTACAACTAGCAGGACAGGGATGGTGTAAAAAATACTCGCCATGTTTTCGCGAGCATGAGAGTTAAATAGGGCTAGAAATAATGCACCTAACGATAGAATAGCTCCAGGTAATTTAGGTAGTTGAGTCCCCCCAAGTGCTGATCCGATGACTAGAATAGCTAAAACAATTAATATATTTTCCATGGTTGTTAGTTAAATCTTTGACTGCAAAAATCTACGATTAATGGAATAAGTCAAGCATGAAATGAAGTATTTTTAAAGTTGTGTAAAAAAACTTTTTGAGCATAGCAAGTTTATGTATTATAACACTCTGATTACCAGTAGTTTATTTACTAAATATATGGGGTCTAAATTGATTCATTATAAGGATCAGTATGATAAAATTTAACAGATCAACTATCATTACATATCTTCGAAGATGAATGAGGAAAATAACAGTATTATTAATTTTTAGCGTCAGTTTGTGTTGGGGTCAGACCATCACAGATACAATTCAGTTTATGCATTATAATTTGTTGAATTATAGAAATATCACGAATTATTGTACTTCAAGTAATAATAGCCCAACTGACAAGGATAATTATATGAAAACCATTGTCGGGTATTTGATGCCAGACATCATAACCGTGAATGAAATGGTTGGAGATGGGGGTACTGGTGCTAATCGATTGCTTACCAATGCATTAAACCAAGATGGTAGAAACTTTTATAAACAAGCCAATTATTCTGCTAATTCAAGCTTGTCAAATATGCTTTATTATAACAAGAACAAGTTTAGATTAATACAACAGGATAAAATTGATCGAGCACTGAATAAGACTCAATTGGTAAGACAGATAGATGTTTACACACTTTATTATTTAGATATTTCTGAATTGGAACAAGGCGACACAAACTATCTTACCATTTATGTAGCTCATTTAAAAGCGGGCAATAATTCTTCGAATGTTTCAGATAGAGCTAAAGCTACTGAGTCCATTATGGATTACCATTCTATAAATTATAAGTCCAATCATAGCTATATTATTTCTGGGGATTTTAATACCTATACAAGTAATGAGCAAGGGTTTATAAATTTAGTAGGTGATCCAAATACATCTATTCGTTTTAAAGATCCAATCAAAAAATCGGGTTCTTGGAATAACAATAGCTCTTTTGCATCTATTCATACACAAAGTACTCGTGTAAGTGGTAGTTGTCATTCGGGAGGTGGATTAGACGATCGATTTGATTTTGTATTATGTGGTCAAGAAATTATATCTAATGAAAGAGGTTATGGCTATGTAAGGGGGAGTTATGAAGCCTTGGGTAATGATGGCCTTCATTTCAACGCCAATCTAAATTCAGGTTCAAATAGTTCATTACCTGCGGATGTTTTAGACGCCCTATATCGAATGAGTGATCATTTGCCTGTTTCAATGCAACTCAAGGTTAATCGAACAACAGCTCATTCAGCAAATTTGGTAAAGGATAACTACCTAATAATGAATAATCCTGTGAGGGATTTGTTGACTTGGAGAATGCAATTACCGATGACGGGATACTTGTCTATTTTAGATATTCATGGAAAGTGTGTTATCCAAGAAAAAATTGAACCTACTAACTACTGGAGCCATATTAATTTATCTAGTATGTCTAAAGGATTATATACAATTACGGTTAGTTCAGAGGATCGTCAAATCATACGTAAGAAGCTTGTCAAGCTTTAAAATCTAATAAAGCCCTGGCCAAAACGCATCCTCAAGATGGGTGACTTCAATTTTATATTGGTTTTTTATGATTGAAATGATATCATATCTAACCGTTAAATCTAAATCATGGTTAAATAAGTAGGCTTCAGTTGCTTGTGCTAATAGTTGTTGTTTTTTTGAAGAAACGCTTTGCTCTGGGTCACCATACTTTGAGGTATTTCTTGTCTTTACCTCTACAATGACAAGTTGTTTGTCGATTTGAGCAATGATGTCAATTTCAGCATGACCACTTCTGTAATTGCGTTTGAGAATAACATACCCTTTGTCAATCAAATATTTTACTGCAATATCTTCTCCCTCTTGACCTAAAATTTGTTGATGAGTTTTCATGAAAGCAAATCTGAAGTATTGTTAAGTTAATGGGATAATTCTCTTAACGCAAGATACGCCATCAATCCAGCCCCAACTTTGAGTGCATCTTCATCAATATCAAAGGTTGGAGTGTGTAGCATGGTCTGGTCAAATTTGCTTTGATTTCTAATGCCTAATCGATAAAAACTAGCGGGAATTTCTTGGGAATAATAGGCGAAATCCTCACCTGCAGGCCAAAGTTCTAATTCCTCAACGTTGTCTTTACCTAGATATTCTTTTGCCCAATTCATAGTTTGAGAAGTTAAGTCTTCATCATTTTTAAGAAATGGATATCCTTTTCTTACTTCAACCTCACATTTAGCTCCATGTATCACTGCAGTTTCTTCACCAATTTTTTTAATTAAGTCATGTGCTTCATTTCGCCAATTTTCATCGTAGGTTCGAAATGTACCCTCCATGTAAACTTCATTTGGTATGATGTTCGTAGCCCCGTTGGCAATGACTTTACCAATGCTGAGAACACTTGGGATACTCGGTTTAGCATGTCTGCTTACTACCGATTGAAGTTGTGTTATGATTTGAGCAGCTATGTACACAGGGTCAGTATTTTGGTGAGGATGAGCTCCGTGTCCTCCTTTGCCAATTACTTTGATATAAATTTCGTCAGCACTTGCCATGTAGAGACCACTTCTAAATCCTACTTTACCTGCATCAATAAGAGGCATCACGTGCTGCCCCATGATTTTTTCAACGTTTGGGTTTTTTAGTATACCATTTTTAATCATGATACTTGCCCCTCCAGGCAGTCTTTCTTCACCTGGTTGAAAGATGCAGCGAATGGTCCCTTCAAATTCATTTTTTAGGGCATCAATGATTTGAATTGCTCCTAACAGACATGTTGTGTGCACATCATGACCACAAGCATGCATGACGCCATCATTTATAGAGGCGTAATCTTTGCCAGTTTTTTCGTGAATTGGGAGTGCGTCAATATCACCTCTTAAGGCTATAACCTTGGATTGAGGATTTTGCCCCTCAATATCAATGTATCCACCTGTTTCAGTTATCTTCTTAAGGTCGTATCCGAGAGTTTTCAATTTAGCAGCAATAAATTTAGTAGTTTCAAATTCTTTAAAACTTAATTCTGGGTGGCTATGCAAATGTCTTCTTGTAGCAACTAGTTCTTCAAAATTTGATTCTACTTGATGTTTGATCCTGTCGGATAGATTCATGCCTCAAAGGTAAATAATTTGTTTTTTAGTGGGGATGATAATATCTCTCCACATTATTATCATGTTTAAAAGCAATTCATTTCATTTGTAGTGAATTGATATCACAACAAATCATTGATAAAATTTTTGATGTAGCTCCCATTGAGGAAGTTGTTGGTGAGTTTGTTACCCTCAAAAGAGCTGGAGCTAACTATAAAGGACTTTGTCCCTTTCACGATGATAAGAGTCCGAGTATGAGTGTTTCTCCAAGCAAGGGGATATTCAAATGTTTTAGCTGTGGTGAGGGAGGGAATATTTTCCAATTCATTATGCAGCATGAGGGGTTATCTTACCCTTTAGCGATTAAGTTTTTAGCCGAAAAGTATAATATTGAAATTGAAGAGGGGCAAATTGATTTAGATGAACTGAAGGAGGAAGCTCGAGTTAAAGAAGGTGTTTATGCGTGTTTAGAATTTGCTAAAAATCATTTTTATGAGCGATTAAATTCCAGTCAGGATGGGAAGGTTATATATAAACCCTATTTGAAAGAACGGGGGATCAACCAACAGACAATTGATGAATTTTACATTGGGCTTAGCGGAACTCAGCGAGACCATCTTTTACAAGAAGGAATAAAGAATGGCTACACATCTCAACAACTTTATGATGCTGGATTGGTCAAAAAAATTAATGATGATCAGGGAATCATAGAGTCAAATCTCAGAGACACGTTTCTAGATAGGATAGTTTTTCCGATATTTAGTGTATCGGGTAAAGTTTTAGGATTTGGTGGTAGAATTATAAAGAAGGAAACTAAGGCTCCTAAATATCTTAATAGCCCCGAAACGGTTGTTTACGAAAAAAGGAAAGAGCTCTATGGACTGAGTGTTTGCAAACAATCGATTAGAAAGAACGATGCAGTATTTCTGGTTGAAGGATATATGGACGTAGTAAGTCTGCATCAGAGTGGAGTTGATAATGTTGTCGCTGCAAGTGGTACAGCCTTTACCGAGGAACAAGCTAGATTAATTAAGCGATTTACTCATAATGTCACTATGCTTTTTGATGGGGATGTGGCTGGGGTAAACGCAAGTTTGAAACATGTTCAAACTCTTTTGGCAACTGATATTAATGTTCAGGTAGTCCTCTTCCCAGCAGAGGAAGACCCTGATAGTTTTATTCAAAAAAGAGGAAGTACTGCATTTTACCAGTATATAAGCGACACATCTAAAAACTTTGTAGAGCTTATTCAAGCGGTTAAGCTTGCAAAGAATCCTTCAGATCCAATTCAGAAGGCAGAAGCAGCTCGATTGATAGCAGAAAACATTGCTGCATTACCTGACCCTCTTAAACGAGCAGCTTTCATTACAGAGACATCCAATAATTTAGATATTCCAGAGCGAATAATCATTGCAGAGGTTAATAAGTTTCGGGTTAATAATCGCAAACTAAAAGACCGAGAAGAACGGAGAGTTCAACATGAAAATAAATTGGCGACCTTAGAGGGGCCTCCTCCAGGATTCGAATACCAGCCCGATTACAAACAAAGTAATTCACCTGATTTAGCGGATCATAAAAACTATCAAGAGGAGGAGTTATTGAAAACATTAATCCTTCACGCAGATAAAGAATTTAGTGAAGAAATGACTGTGGCGGAATTCATTTTCAATGAGCTTGAGGAAGAAGAATGTTGGCCTATTTCTGACGGAATTAGTCAAATTTTCAAGGATGCACATGCCCACCTGAAAGAACATAAAGTATTAAATGAACTTTATTTTATACGAAATGCAAAGTCTAGTAAAATTGCTGCGGAGGTTCTTTCTGTAAGACATAACTTGAGTAAAGGTTGGGAGGATAATTACGAAAAATTTGTTAAATCTGACCAGGAAAACTATAAAAGTCATGTGATTGATAATTTAAATTATCTTAAACTCAAACACATTGATTTATTGATGAAGGAAAATCAAGAGAAATTAAAAATTGCTGAATCAGATGAGGATATTACGGTATTACAACAGATTCATGATAATTTATTGAAGATTCGTCGAAAAATTACGGATCAAAGTGGGACCGTAATTTCATAAAAAATCAACATGTTAAAAGACTGGGTATTTCATTTTTGTAGAAACTCTCTAAGATTACCTTTAGGTGGATTTGTTCGAAAAGTTCATTTTGATGGACTCGAAAATTTCCCGAAAGATAAGCCAGTTCTTCTGGCGGGGAACCATCCAAATTCCTTTTTAGATGGGGTCGTTTATCAGCATATGAGTGGTCGAAAAATATATACGCTCACCCGTGGTGATGTTTTTTTAAAACCCATTGCCAATTACTTTTTAAGGAGCATGTGTCTGAGGCCTATTTTTAGAGCAAGAGACGCAAATTCTGAGGTAGCACGTAAAGGAAATAGTCAAACAATGGATGAGTTATATGACTTATTCAGAAATAATCAAACCATACTTATTTTTTCAGAAGGAAGTTCCTTTCCACAAAAAGGTGTTCGTAGATTAAGAAAGGGTACAGGTCATATTGCAATTGATATGATGAAAAGAAGTGATTATAATCTTGATCTTCATGTTGTTCCAACAGCATTAAATTATTCTAGGTTTGGTTCTTTGATGCAGACCATTCATGTTTCTTTTGATCAACCCATTGTTGTGAAAAATTTTAAAGATGAAATTGAAGAAAATGATAAAAAGGCTGCAGAGAAAATCACCAATCAATTACAAGAATCATTAGAAAATAACATTGTAATTACTAAAGGGGATTATTCCGAAGAAAAAGAATTTTTACACGAAGTCATAATCAATGAAAACTATCGTCCTTTCACGTTTAAATCATATAATACATGGAAATTATCGATAGCAAAACTTAATTCTATTAATGATAAAACTGCTTCAAAAGTTCGAGATTATAAACAAGCAATTCTAAAAGAAGGTGTGGATGATGCGAACGTTGGAGGGAGATCGTTTGATGCAATTTCTGTATTTATTGCACTTTTTACATTTGGTTTCAGTCTACCTGTTTATGCTATTTGGTGGTTGATATGGAAGTTTTCTATGACCTTTATCGATAAGAGAGTCAAGAATATTATTTTTCATGACTCTCTAAAAGTTGGACTTGTAATGGTCTTATCCTTGGTCCTGGTATTGGGACTTGCTTTTGCTTTTTTTAATCTATTTTCTCCTTTATGGGCTATACTATTGTTAATAGGGTCGATATACGGTGGAGTATGCTGGTTTAGACTGGTTGACTTGCTGCCATATTTTTGGAATCAACTCGCATGGTTTGGCTTGAAGGAAGATGTAAAAAACGATTTGTCAAAAAAGCGGGAGGCAATTATTCAGGCTATTTCCTAAATCGAATTTATGGATGAGCGATTACAATCTTTTTAGTAATTACTTGATTTTCATTAAATACCTCTAAAAAGTAAGTACCGTTTTTCAAGGATACTGTTGGGATGACATTCTGCTTGTGGGAAGCTGCTTTTATGCCCGATAATGAGTAAATATTTACTTGATCCAATTTGCCTTTTATACGTATGAAGTCATTAGCTGGATTAGGATAAATTTCTAGCTCAAACAAATACTTATTACGAACACTAGCAACTGTATTGTCAGTTAAATCTGCAGTCCATATACCACGGCCGTGAGTATATATAAATAATTTTCTATCACTACTTCTCAAACGAATTTGGTCAATTGGTACGTTGGGTAGACGTGTTTCTTTTTGCCAACTTGCCCCAGCATTAAGAGAAGTGTATAGCCCATAGTCTGTTCCAATTAATATGTGTTCACTCATGTCAGGATCTACCTCAATCCAGTTTACCGGTAAACTTTCAGGAAGATTCGCACTAATGTCGTCCCAGATTGGGGTATCTGAAGTCGCATTTCGAATTCTCCATATTCTTGATTTATTTCTGACATTCACTAACCCACAGTAAATAGTGCTATCACTATTTGGATCAACTTCAACACATCCAATGGTACTTCCAAGAAAATCAGGATATTGAATGGTCCACATACTTACTTCACTATTAGTCTGAGCAGTTGCAGCATTATCTATGCGATATAATCGAGAGGCTGTACCGCCGATATAGGCAATAGGATCGGTTGAATTACTTAATCCAACAGCATATGAATCTCCTAACAAATCAGCAGTCAATGCAATCCAACTATTTCCACCATCAGTTGATCGATATGTAGCTCTTTTCGTTGGTACATAGATTTGGTCTCCATCCAAATTATTTATTTCAAATGGATTGATAAACCATACCCCATCATTACCTCCAACAGCATTTCTAATGCCACTACTAATATTTCTTATTCCAGTATTGCTTTGTCTTCTCATATTGAGGTATTGAGAAGATACGTATCGGATACGATCATCCTGTTGATTTACTGCACAAAATGAACCATCACCACCATTTATATTACTGAATATTTGATTGCCCTCGTTACTAAAACGAGTTCCGTTATCTTGAGTCCCACCAATAATCGATTCGCCAGTGGGATAATAATGACCAGCATAAAACTGCGTGATATTCAAACCATTATTCAAGTCCTCGTATCGAGACATGTTGTTTTTATTGAAACGACTTACACCTGCATCATTACCGATTAAAAATTCATTATCATTAATCCAGCTTACTTCGTGATAATCTGCATGTGGGTCTGCCATATTCAACCATGATGAACCACCATTTCTAGAATAGATGGGGTCTACACACAAACTAGTAATGAAGTTAGAGTCTGCAGGTGCGGTAGATATTTTAAAACAGTACCATGCTTGAGCATAGCTAACACTCGATGGTGGGTTTGGAAGACGTTTCCACGTTTTTCCTCCATTTGATGTTTTATATATTCCATATAGGCTAAATCGGTCTGCTCCACCCAATTGTGCATACATTACTTTCGGAAAATCTCGACAATAATCAAAGCTAACGCGAGTGTAACCGCTAGATGGCCATTCACCTCCATTGAGCCTTTTTGATTCAAGTGTTCTTTCATGTATTTCAACAACACCCACTCCAGACATAGCAATCATGATAGTACTATCGTTTCTAACCTCAATTTCATTTATTTGGGTAGATGTAGAATAAATTCTTGAGAAATTTTGACCAGCATCTGTACTTCTCCATAATCCTCTAGTATGAGTTGCAACATAGATAGTACTATCCAAAACAAGCGAGTGTTCTATATCCCAAATGCCTTGGTCAAAATCGCTCGTCATGGTATGTTCTAGGTGTTCGAATGATTTTGCACCATTTTCAGATTTAAAAATACCCAAACCTCCCAAATCTGCACTATTTCCGTAGCTTTCACCCGTGCCATAATAAAACAATGATGGATTGAAAGGGCTTTGCGTAAGGCATGTAGCAGATAATGTTGGAGCGAAGTCATCTATAATTTTCCACGAATCACCTCTATTTTCGGATACCCATATGCCTCCTGATACTCCAGCACATATGTATCTGTTGGGATTATTGTAGTCTATTAATATAGATCGTGTTCTACCACCTACATTGAATGGACCAATTTCCTTAATATTTTCCAAGTCATTCATTGCCTTTTTGTACAACAATCGATTGTCTTGATCGGCTTTGTACCATTTCATGGTTAGGCCGTGTGGTATTTTACCGTTTTCGTCCCCTTTCAATTTGACAAATTGCTTGAACCAACCTGGATGATTATCCAATTCAGTAGATGAGGGCTTGTCTTTTTGAGAGTTCAAGAAAATAAACGAAAGCATGGATGTTAAGCAAACCAAAAGTATTAAATAGGTAAATTTAATTTTCATTTTGAATTATTTCTTCTTGTTTAATCCCATACTCTTAACCATCCAACGAGGCAGAGGTTTTAGAGCGTCTCTTTTTCGAATGTCGAGGTACCAACCAATTTTTTTCAGTATAGGTATTTTGTGTGTTTCAACAAATTCAATTAGTGTTCCATCAGGATCTTCAATGTATGAAAAATGCCCTGCTGCTTCACCCATATCAAATGAGTTGGCACTATCCACTGTAAATGGATGACCAGCCTCTTTACATTCTTCTCGTAATGCTTCCATGCCAACAACATCAAAACAGAGGTGAATAAATCCAAGATCTCCCCAGTATCGTTCCTGGTAGATATTTTTTCCTGTTTCAGTGAGGTTTTGAATGAGTTCTATTTGAGATGCACCCAGTAGTTGACTAAAACTCCCTTTTCTATTTTTACTATGCGATAAGATGACTCTTTTGTATTGATGTTTCTTTTGGTTTAACGGGGTTAGATCATCAAAATTGCCTTCACCTTGCCATTCAATTGTATCATACCCAAGTATGTTTTTATAAAATTGGATGGATTTTTCAATGTCCGTTACCCCAATTATAGCACCAAAAACTCCACCAGTGTCATTTGAGTTTTTAGAAAACCAGTTATCTGATTCTATTACTTGAAATATATTTCCATAGGGGTCTTTGACCCAGAAATGTGGTGTCCCATGTGGTGTTTTTTCAATTTCTTTAGATAGAAGATAGGTTTTATCAAAATTTCTGTAAGACGATAGGATATCTCTTGTTTTCATCTTACAAACGTTGATTCCAAGATCACCTAGCATCGGTTGAAATGATGCAGGTTGAGGTTTTCGACTGGTGTATTGCCATATTTCAAAACCGCCTCCTCCTTGCATATTGAGTGCAAGTACTGCATGCCTGTCATGTGGTTTGCCACCTGTGTAGGGTAGCATGAGTTCGGCAGTTGCTGCTTCCTCAAAGACAGGAATGTTCATGCTAAAATTATTTCTGTACCAAGTCCATGCTTCATGAACGTCAGGGATGCCTATTCCCATTTGCTGAATACCACTGATTTCTTTTTCCAAGGTATGCGAATTTACCAAATCATAACTCGCTACCCAAATCCAATTATAATGGAGCTATTTTGGGTTGACTCGCTTTGCAATTTGACGAAAAAGAAAAGGAAAATATCTTTTAATATAGACAAGTAGAATTTCATTACCCCCGATATACAATTCGATTTTTTTCTTAGAGAGTCCTCGAACAATTTTTGAAGCACATTTTTCGACGGGAATACCATGGAGTTGTCCTTTATCCATTTGGTTATGAGATTCTCCCGAACCTTTAAGAGCATGCTTGCTAATTTCGGTTTTAATTCTGCCTGGGCAGACAATCATTACATGCAGTGGTGTGTCTTTTAGTTCAAGACTCAGAGATTCATAAAATCCATGTAACGCATGTTTTGATGCAGAATAATAGGAACGTAATGGAAATCCAAATTTTCCAGCAGCACTACTCATGGCAACAATGCTACCTTGATTTGCATCGACCATCATAGGAAGTACAGCTTTTGTAAGGTGAACACTTCCAAAAAAATTAACCTCCATCAAAGCTCTACCCACTTCATTCGTTGTCTCGGTTACTGTTGCTCGCTGACTAATTCCTGCATTGTTGATGAGAATATCGACTCTGCCAAACGTGGATTGAATCGTTGATACTGCTTGATTTATCTGCTCTTCTTGAGTGATGTCCAATGGTAGGATATACGAATTTATTATGTTTTTCGAAACAGATTCCAACTGAGTTCTATTTCTCCCCGATAAGATAACAGTATGGCTTGTATTATTGTATGCCCTCGCCAGGGCCTCACCAATACCGCTACCTGCTCCTGTTATCCAAATTATTTTTTTCATCTATTGCGTGTGGATGAGCAAATATTCATCAAAAAATTGATAATCTAGGTTCATCGTTTTTTCATATTCGTTTTTTGATATGTTGCCTTGTAATACTCCTGTATATTGGAATGGTTCGAATCGCAACCGAAGATTTGCCTTAAAATCCAATGCTTTTAAGCCATAATACTTGTACATGGCTTCCTTGGCACACCACACCATATACATCCCCTTTAATCCAGATTCAGTAAACGCCATCTCGTCTTCACGAATAAATTTGTGTTTGATACGTTCAATACGGTCTGTTATTTGTTCAATATCTATACCACATTGGCGATCTTCGGTGTACATAAAGCCGGCGTATTCTCCAGCATGAGTGATGGAGATGGGATAGTCTTTACTCACAAAATAGGGCTTGCCGTATTCATCTTTCTCAATGCTGTCAAAATCGGGGCAGACAGTATGGGCCAAAACTCTTGCAGCAACATTATGCCTGCTCATAGAATTAATGTCTAGCTTTGCTTTCCAACCTTCAGGCAATAGGTCAAACAGTTCTTCTTTGGTTTCTTCAATTCGCCAAAGTGCAACCATTCCATTATTTATATGTTTCTTTGAATGTAGTGGCAACCCAATCTAAAATAAACATAACAAAAGTAGCACAATTAAAAGGTCACCAAGATGCTATTTATGATTTTGTGATTGATTTTGAAAGAAGATATATCTATTCGGCAGGAGCTGAGGGCTATGTTGTTCGATGGAGTATAGACTCTCCAGCCGATGGTAAACTAATTATGCAGACGGGGGAGCCAATTTATAGCATTCATCAGAAAAATAATATTCTTTTAGTTGGAGGTCGGTCGGGAACTATTTATCAGGTTGACCTTCAAAAAAAATCCCTCCTTCAATCCGACAAAAAACATCAAGGAGGAATTTTCATCATCACCGATGATTTCAGTGGGGGAGAGGATGGTTGCATTGTTCATCATTCAAATTCATTAAAAGAAACGGTATCTACCCACAGCCTAAGATCAGTAGCTTTCGGTAAATCTTCCATTTTTTTAGGATCTTCAGACTCCAATATTTATCAATTGGACAAAGAAACCTATCAAATAGAACGCATATTAAAAGGACATACTAATTCTGTTTTTGGGTTAGCACTGGTAGATGATACTACACTAGTTAGTTCAGGTAGAGACGCTCAGATATTAGCTCACGATTTGAAGTTAAATCAGGTGGTCCATCAGGTTCCAGCCCACCTTTATCAAGCAAAAAATCTCAGCTGGAATGGTCGACTTTTGTTAAGTTGTAGCATGGATAAGACCATCAAAATATGGGATGATCAATTGAACTTACTCAAGGTCATTGATTATGATCGCTACGAGGGGCATACCAACTGCATCAATAAGACCCAATGGATAGACGAAAATATGTTCGTAAGTTGTAGCGATGACAGAACCCTTGTATTTTGGAAAGTAGAAATTATCAATTAAAATTGACCCAATCAAAAAACCATGATACTAAGTGACGTACGAATTTTAGAGGAAATTGAAAAAGGAACCATTTTAATCGAGCCATTCAATCGTGATGACTTGGGTACCAATAGCTACGATGTTCACTTAGGCAAGCACTTAGCCTGCTACTCTAGTCGGGTTTTAGACGCTAGAGAGCATAATAAGATTGAGCACTTCGAAATACCCTTGGATGGTTTCGAACTTCAGCCGGGAGTATTGTATTTGGGAGTGACCGAAGAATATACCGAAACTCATGCACACATTCCATTTTTGGAAGGCAAGAGCAGCACGGGTCGATTAGGGATTGACATCCATGCAACTGCTGGAAAAGGAGACGTAGGATTTTGTAATACGTGGACTTTGGAGATTAGTGTTACCCAACCTGTTCGTGTATACAGAAGCATGCCTATCGGGCAGTTGATTTATTTTGCGGTAGAAGGAGAAATCGAAACCTACTACAACAAAAAGAAAAATGCGAAATACAACAAACGCACCATCAAGCCAGTAGAAAGCATGATGTGGAAGAATAAGTTTTAAAGAAATTAATTTTAACTCACGAGAGTACCTACAGACTTGCCATTTACGATTTGGGCAAGGTTACCAATCTTATTCATGTCGAATACAATAATGGGAAGTGAGTTTTCTTGGCAGAGGGTAAACGCGGTCATATCCATGACTTTCAAATTGCGTTGGATGACGTCTGTAAAACTGATTTTATCATAACGTGTAGCATTAGCATCTTTTTCAGGATCGGCGGTATAAATACCATCCACACGAGTTCCTTTAAGAATCACATCAGCTTCTATTTCAACGGCACGCAAACTAGCAGCCGTATCGGTTGTAAAGTAGGGATTTCCAGTTCCGGCACCAAAAATAACCACTCGTCCTTTTTCTAAATGTCGAATGGCACGTCTTCGAATAAAAGGTTCAGCTATTTGCTCCATTTTGATTGCACTAGTCAAGCGAGTATAAACGCCTTCATTTTCTAGGGCACTTTGCAATGCCATCGCATTAATAACAGTAGCTAGCATGCCCATATAATCGGCATTTGCTCGGTCTTTCATTCCGCCTTCAACACCACTTACCCCTCTAAATATGTTGCCTCCTCCGATAACAATAGCTACTTCAATATCCAAGTCTACTACCGATTTTATTTCTTTAGCGTACATCGAAAGTACACTACTATCAATTCCGAATTCTTTGTTGCCTAGAAGAGCCTCGCCACTTAGTTTTAATAAAATTCTTTTGTAAGACATGAATGTATTTGATTGCCAAAATTAAGCGTATTAATGACAAATTGGAAATAAAAAAAGCCCTCCATCAAAAATGGGGGGCTTTTAGTATGTTATCTTGGTTGAGTTATGCTCCTAATTGGAAACGCTCAAATGATTTTACTACTAAATCTGAATCGACAGACTTAAGGAAAGCAGATACAGTCATTGAACTATCTTTCACATAGGATTGGTTCATCAGCGTGTTGTCTTTGAAAAAACGCTTCAATTTACCTTGAGCAATTCGATCCAACATTTCTTCTGGCTTACCTTCTTGCTTAGCAATATCTCTTCCAATTTCAAGTTCTTTATCTTTTACTTCTTGAGAAACAGCATTTTCGTCTACCGCAATAGGATTCATTGCAGCAATTTGCATAGCAAGGTCTCTACCTGCTTGCAGTGCGTCATCCGATGCAGAGTTTAAAGCTACTAATACACCAATTCGGTTTGCACCGTGATTGTATGCAGCAACTCCTTCTGAAGAGAGCAATGCATAGTTAGATACTTCTACTTTTTCTCCAATTACAGCTGTTTTGTCAACGCATATTTCACCAAGAGTTTTCCCTTCAAAGGCAGCACCTAAAAGGGCATCTTTGTCAGCAAATTGGTTAGTCAATGCAAAGTCTGCAACTTGGTTAGCAAATGCAACGAAATCATCATTTTTGGCAACGAAGTCAGTTTCGCAATTTACTTCAACAACAATTCCGTAGGTATTGTCATCAGAAGACTTAGCAATTGAGAGCCCTTCAGCAGCATCTCTATCCGCTCTTTTGGCAGCTTTAGCTGCTCCTTTTTTTCTAAGGATGTCAACGGCTCCATCCATATCTCCGTTTGATTCTTGCAATGCTTTTTTGCAATCCATCATACCGGCACCTGTCATTTGTCTGAGTTTGTTAACTGCAGACGCTGTAATGGTTGTCATGATCTATAAATAAAAATGGGTTTAAATTAAAAACTAATTCTATGCTTTTTCAGAAGTTTCTTCCGTTGTTTTTTCAGCAACTACTTCATCCTTCTTAGCTTGTTCTTTAGCTTGAGCTCTTTCCTGAAGACCAGCAGCGATTGCATCCGTCACTTCATTACAAAGAATGTTCAGTGATTTTGCGGAATCATCGTTACCAGGAATAGGGAAATCAACTTTAGTAGGATCAGAATTGGTATCAACAATTGCAAAGATTGGAATATTCAACTTCTGAGCTTCTTTGATTGCAATATGCTCACGCTTAATGTCTACTACAAAAAGAGCTGATGGGATACGATTTAAATTTTCGATACCTCCAAGTACACGAGCTAATTTTTCTTGCTCACGTGTTTTCATCAAACGCTCTTTTTTGTTCATGTTCTCAAATGTTCCATCGGTTTTCATTTTTTCGATGGCTTGCATTTTTTTGATTGACTTACGAACAGTAGCAAAGTTTGTGAGCATTCCACCTAACCATCTTTGAGAAACGAAAGGCATGTTTACTCTACGAGCATTTTCCTCTAAAATCTCTTTAGCTTGTTTTTTGGTAGCAACAAACATCACCTTACGGCCAGTTCGAGCAATATTTTGAATAGCATGCTTAGCTTCCTCAAGTTTAGATGAGGTTTTGTTAAGATCTATGATATGAATTCCATTTTGCTCCATGAAAATATATGGGGCCATTTTAGGATTCCACTTACTTGTGAGGTGTCCGAAATGTACACCTGCTTCTAATAATTTTTCTGTACTAACTGCCATTCTATTAACGCTTACTAAATTGTGTTTTCTTTCTTGCTTTTGGTTGACCAGCTTTTTTACGCTCAACAGAACGTGAGTCGCGAGTCATTAACCCTTTTGCTCTAAGGGCTGGTTTGTGCTCTGGATCTACTTCTACTAAAGCTCTTGCAATCGCAAGTTTGATAGCATCTGCTTGTCCAGTGGTTCCACCACCATCTACATTAACTTGTATATCATATTTGCCCGCAGCATCACAAGTAGTGAGCGGAAGGTTTACATAATATACGGATTCTTGAGAAGCAAAGTACTCTTCTAACGGTCTTTCATTGACCGTTATAGCACCTTTACCTTCACTCATGTACACACGAGCTACTGATGATTTTCTTCTCCCAATTGTGTTTATAACGTCCATATAATAATTAAATCTCTACTTTGGTTGGTTTTTGTGCAGCGTGAGGATGATCAGATCCTGTAAATACGTGCATGTTGGTGAATAATTTTCTACCTAACCTATTTTTTGGCAACATCCCTTTTACACCTCGTTCAATAAGGCTGATTGGTTTTTTAGCTAATAAATCTTTGGCTAAAGTTACTCTTCTACCTCCTGGATAACCACTGAATGTTTCGTATTCTTTAGTTTCCATTTTGTTGCCTGTAAATGTAATTTTTTCGGCATTGATAACGATAACATGGTCACCACAATCAACATGTGGGGTATAGTTTGTCTTGTTTTTGCCTCTTAATATTTTAGCAACTTCCGAGCAAAAACGACCTAGCGTTTTTCCTTCTGCATCAACGACAACCCACTGTTTATCAACAGTTTTGCTGTTAGCCGATATGGTTTTGTATGATAATGTATCCACAATAAAATTATTTTATTCTTGAAAATAGGGCTGCAAATGTAACTTTTTGCTCTATAAATTCAAATAATTCATATCAAATTATATGCAAGAATACAGAGAAGTAGATGGGATAAGATACTTTTTGAATAGAAGCAAAATTTTGCTGGAAATTAATCTTATCTTTTTCAGTCTGGTTTTAATTATTCAGCAGTCAGTTCTCCCAATTGAATTTGTAAACCATCAATTTTATCAGATACTGGAATTTGACACATTAACCTGCTTCCGTCAATATCGAGAACAAATGCCTCATCAAGCATGGCTTCCTCATCTTCACTCATCTCGGGAAGTGGGTGGTTGCTCTTAACCAAGCAATTACAAGTAGCACACATGGCCATACCTCCACAGGTAGCTTTTATAGGAATCTCATTAGCTCGAATAGCCTCCATTACATTCAGGTTCATGTCTGTGGGAGCTGCTATTTGGTGTTCTTCTCCTGAGAGGTCAGTTACATGTATGGTTATTAAATCTTCCAAGCTGCAAAAATAATGAAGTCCTTTTGTGTTTTGTCTTTTATCATTTACCTATTTAATATTGGAGGGATTAAGCAGTATGAAAAAATTAATTTTTGTTTTAGCTGCGAGTATTTTAGGATCAACCTGTTTGAAAGCAGAAGAGAAAGAGATCATTGTCAACGACCAGATTAAAAGTGTGACGGTTTTTATGCAAAATGCTCAATTGTTTAAACAGGCCTATACATCTATTCCCAAAGGCACTTCCCATTTTGTTTTTAACGATGTATCTCCATACATCAACAAGGCAAGTATTCAGGTAGCTGGAATAGGGAAATTTACAATCTTGAACACTCAATACCGTTATTACATGGAAACACCTAATAACCAAAAGAGTAATGTTTCCCCTAAATTTTTGGAAAGAGAAAAAGTTTTGAAAGATTCATTGCAAAATATTCAGTTGAGGATAAATAAAAACTCAGAATTGATGAATGCAATAGAGCAAGAAAGAAACCTAATCATGGCTAATCCTCTTGTTAAAGGAATATCAAATTCAGATTCGCTTGAACTCTTGAAAGGAACAGCAAATTTTTTGAGGAAAGAATTAAAAGAATTGGCTCAAATGAAATATGTACTATCAATTCAAGCAAAGAAAATGGCTGATCATCACAAAAAACTTAAACATGAGTTGCGAGAGCTCAGACAGTTAATACAGAATCAGAATATCCAACCTACCCCCAAATATCATCATCAAGTAATTGTGACCGTATTAAGCCAATCTGCTACTAATGGAACAATAAAGCTAAATTATTTATCTGGAAATGCTGGTTGGAATCCACAATATGACTTGATAGCAAAAGATCACCAATCAGATATTACATTGATATATAAAGCTCAATTATATCAAAATACTGGGAAAGATTGGAATCAAGTAAAAGTAAAGGTGTCGAATGCGAATCCTAATCAAGGGAATACAAAACCAAAACTACCGATTTGGTTTGTGAATTTTCAGCGGTTTATCCTTCAGGATAGGGCAAAGAAAGGGTTGTATTTGGAGGGGAATGCGGTGTCTGAAAAATCTGTTAGTATGGAAAGTGTTTCGGAGGATGATATGGAGATAGAAGAAGAGGCATCGATGCTTTATGAATATACCAATAAGGTTCAGAATTTTAGTTTAGTTGAGTTTGATATTGCTTTGCCAATGAACGTATCCTCAGGGGGGAAACCTCACTACATGGATCTTAAACGTGAAAAAGTGAGTACTAAATTTCAATTGTATTTGGTCCCCAAACTTGAAAAAGACGCATTCGTTGTTGCTCGATTGACAGATTGGGAATCACTGGATTTACTAACAGGTCAAGCCAATATCTATTATGGTAATACCTTTATTGGTAGAACGGTTGTGAATCCATCAGTCACGGATGATACATTAGAGGTTTCTATGGGTAGAGATCGGAGCGTTTATGTAGAACGAAAAAAGACAGATAGTCAAACCAAAAAGAAGTTGATCGAGAATAGTAAGGTATATTCTGCAGATTATGTAATCACGATTAAGAATAAGAACAGAGGCGAAGTGCATCTTACCATAGAGGACCATATCCCAGTGAGTAAAAATGATAAAATTGAGATAACGTCCACACACGGGAATGGAAAGCTAAACAAAGAGACTGGGGTTTTATCGTGGGATATTAACCTGAAAGGTCTTGAGAAAAAACAATTGGATTATGGATTCTCAGTGAAATATCCCAAGGATGAAATTCTCTTATTGTAGTATGCTGGTCACCTAATATCCAAATTACCAGTTAGAAGCATGATCAACGGCTTTTCTCACACTTCCGTGTTTGATGAGAAGGTCGTTGGCTGTGTATTCGTCTAGCCCTGTTTGTTCCATTATCATTCGCGTACCTCTAGCAACTAATTTTTTGTTGCTCAATTGCATATCAATCATTTGATTTCCTTGAACATGACCAAGTTTAATCATAAGACTAGTACTAATCATATTGAGAATGAGTTTTTGAGCAGTACCGCTTTTCATTCGAGTACTGCCAGTTACGAATTCGGGTCCTACAACTACTTCAATGGGATAATCAACCATTGAACCAATTTTACTGGGTTTATTACATGCAATAGCACCGGTTGATATATTATTTTCTTTGCATTTTTCTAGTGCACCTTGAACATAAGGAGCCGTTCCACTAGCACTAATTCCTATTACAAAGTCAAGCTTATTGATGTAATGTTTTTCTAAATCATACCAACCTTGTAAAGGGTCGTCTTCAGCATTTTCTACGGCATTTCTTATCGCTTGATCTCCTCCAGCTATGATACCATTAACAACTCCAGGATCAACACCGTAGGTTGGTGGACATTCACTGGCATCTACTATTCCTAGCCTACCACTTGTGCCACTTCCAATATAGAATAATCGACCCCCTTGACTCATAGTTTGATATGCAGCATCTACTAAATTTTGGATAGATTTAAGCTCATTATTTATTGAATGGGGGACAGATTGATCCTCTTTATTCATTCCTTTTAATAAATCAAGGGTTGATTTTTCTTCTAAGTTATCGTGGTTTGATGTTGATTCTGTTGTAAGCATATTAGCATTAAAATATTCCGGTAATTCCAAACGCTATTTTCTTTTTTATGATTTCCCCGGTTTCGTTAAACGCCTCAATTAGTAAAATGTAATTTCCGATTGGGAGTTTGACACCATTTGAATCCAAACCATTCCATTTAAGGCTTCCTTTGTTGCCTATGGTTATGTTATTGTATGGGTGGTGCATTTGAAAACCAGATAGGTTGTAAATATAAACATTGAGAACATAGCCAAGGTCGTTCATGTCATAATTTAAGATTAAAAAATCTTCAAAACTGTCTCCATAAGGAGAGATTACAGATGAGGTTAATTCAAACTGATCCCTTGTTTTCAAAGTATTGGTATATTGTGAATTCTGATACCCTGGCGTTGCATAACCTTCCACACTGCTTGCAGAATGCCAATTGTTTGGGTCATATCCATTGCCTTCGAAGGTTATCCGTTCTAGACTAACTCCGTCGTAATCACTGAGTAGTTGAAAATGTTGGTCCTCGTGATATGACACGGAATCCAGTAAAAGATCAGATTGGTAAAGACTCAAATCTCCTGATGTGTTATTCATAGGGGGCATTTTAAGTATTTGTATCAATTCTTTAGAGTTTGGATAATCAAATTTTGTTTGATTGGTATCAATGGTTAGTGCAATGAATTGATGGGGGTATATAATTCCATTTTTATTTGATTGAATAGAATAACTAGTTGTATTGGATTGGGAGGTCTTGAAGGTCAAGTCATGTAGTTGGAAAAAGTAGTCACTGGTATTGTAAAGTTCAACAAAGTCTATCCCTTCAGGGTAGGGGTTGAATAATATTTCATTAATGATGATATCGTCTTTTTTTGGTTTTTGAATCGGGATAATTTTTACAATTATGTCTTGATTCATATTTCCCGTGCAGTCACCCAATAACCCCTATATTTAGGGTAAATATGGTAGTCGAAGGAAGCGGGTCTTCAAAGTGAATTGAGATTGTAGTGGTTAATTCATCAATATTAACGAGTAATGGGTGAGTTGTACTATGGAAAAGTTTATAATTTTCTACTTTAAATGCCTCAGTATTTGTTGGAAGTTTGCTTAGTTGTAGATGAATTTCTTTTGAGTTAATCATGTTTGAGGATATTATGTATGGTGGTATAGTATCATAAATTAATCCATCAACGGAGTTCACTTTTCCTGGGGTGCCTCCATCGGGATGATTACTCCCAATCCAATTCAAGCTGTCATGGCAATCAGAGGATGGTTGGATTCTTTCTAATGAGTATCCACCATTTTTTTTAATATCATTTTTGTAGAACAGATTGGTGTAATTTATAGAGTCAATTAATTGACTATACCTATTTTTTATAACAATTACATCACTGGAGTTATTGAGCGTTGGCATGCCTTCTACTCCATATGAATTGGGGACAGATTGGAACAATTCTTTGTCTGCTTTATTATATAAAATCACATACCCATTTTCAGAAATCGTGATCTTTGGAAGAGTGATTACTGAATTTTCATCTGCTAATGTATAACCTTCAAGACTCATGGAGAAGTTTTTCAAATTAAATAATTCAATGTATTCTGCATCTGGAAGACCTATTGTTGGAGATGGATCTGGGAATAGCTCATTTATAATCAAGTCGCCATTCTCAGGGCTTTTTGGAAGATTAACCTCAAATTGTAAAAATGTATCAATTCTATTCCCATGAAGATCTTTCAGTTTTTCTATGCTCAGTATATAATTGCCATTTTCTATAGAGTCCTTGAAATGAAGTTGAATTTCCGAGTTATTTACTTCACTAGATTTAGGAATATCATCATTACGATTTAATTTGAAAATTGCATCGGTTGTTGATATGGGTTCATTGGTGGATAGAATTATTGTTTTTAGGTTTTGAAATTTTATACTGTCCACTCTAGGTGGAGTGAGATCTTTAATAATTAGTCCAACCACAATATCATCAAATTGATGTTTTTTAAAAAAGCTCGATGTACTTTGTTTTACTCTTATGGTAAAAAACTCAGAGTTAGTTATTTTAGAATCATTCACCACACCCTCAATTACTGGGAGATTACCATCATTATAATCAACTTTAATAGTCCATTTCCCATTTGCCTGATGAATGACGTGGATGCCCATTTTTTTCTTTTCAGTTTTGTTGTCAGTTCCGTTGGTGAGTTGAGTTGTTAATCCATCATATATTCGATACATTGAAATGTCATCTTTAGTGTCACCAACTCTAATAAAATATGCATGATTAGCCTTGGATGGATCGACACTATCTGATGCAAGGAAAATATCTATATAATTTGCGGAAGAAGTTTTGAAGTCACAATTCAATGAAATTTTCCATTCAGATTCTAAAACTGATTTATTTTTTGTGCTAATGTAAAATTGGTCAGAAGTTATATTGCTATTGGAGTGAAGTTTACTATCTATCGTGTTAAATTTAGTGACATCTCCAATCCACTGAGGGTTGATTAATAAATCATTATCTGAGAAGTCTTCATTGAATTGACCAAATGAATTAAAATAAGATAAAATGAGCATTGATATAGTAGGGTATAATAGAGATTTCATTCAACAAATTTATAAATAATACAACATAGATAGCCATATTTAATAGGAGTCATTTAACAAAAACTATTTTTGTGGACATAAATCAATCAGACCCATATGAAAAACATCTTATTCTTAGACATAGAGACAGTACCTCAACATGAAAGTTACCATTCGATGGATAATCGATGGAAAAAATTATGGGATAGGAAAGCTAAACAAATAGCTAAAAATGATGAAACTCCTGAGGAGTTGTATCCTAGGGCAGGCATTTATGCAGAGTTTGGGAAGATTATTTGTATTTCAGTGGGGTTTATTCATGATGAGGATGATCGCGAGTTTCGCGTTAAAAGTTTTTACGGGGAAGATGAATACATGATACTTGATCAATTTTGTGAATTACTTCAGAAAAATTACAACCCTAAATTACATTTTTTATGTGCTCACAACGGCAAAGAATTTGATTTTCCATATTTGAGTAGAAGGATTCTCATTAATGGGATAAAAATGCCAGATATATTGGATTTAGCGGGTAAGAAACCTTGGGATGTTAAGCATTTAGACACGATGAATCTATGGAAGTTTGGAGATTTTAAGAATTATACTTCACTTGATCTTTTAGCTGCAGTATTTGATATTCCATCTCCCAAAGACGATATTGATGGGAGCAAAATATTTGATGTTTATTATCAAGATAAAAATATAGAACGTATAAGAACTTATTGCCAAAATGATGTTGCAGCTTTAGCAAGTATATATTTGCACATGGTCAATCAACCTCCCTTAAAACCAGATGAAATAAAAGTAGTATGATAAAGGCAATTACCCCAGATAATTGGGCGGAGTATGAATTAATAGATTCTGGTAATGGGATGAAATTAGAGAAGTTTGCTGGTCAGATTCTAGCAAGACCTGAGCCTCAAGCTATTTGGAATCAGCGAATGACCGCTGATGAGTGGAACGATTTATCAACTGCTTCTTTCGCACAAGAAGGAAGTCACAAAGGGGTTTGGAAACACGTAAGTAAGCTCAGACCATGGTATATTCATTATCGATTGTCAGAACATCGAATTAAAATGAAGCTCAATTTTACGCAGTTTAAACATGTGGGAATATTCCCTGAGCAAGCTGCCAATTGGGATTATATTTATAAAAAATCACTAGCATTTAATGGGAAAGGGAGTGTTCTGAATTTATTTGCTTACACGGGTGGTGCTTCTCTTGCTGCTAAAGCAGCAAATATGGATGTCGTTCATGTAGACTCTATTAAGCAAGTTGTAAGCTGGGCAAATGAAAATCAAGCTCATAGTAAATTGAAGGGGATTCGATGGGTTGTGGAAGATGCATTAAAGTTTGTTAGTCGTGAGGTAAAACGTGGCAAAAAGTATCAAGGAATTATATTAGATCCCCCAGCATATGGGATTGGAGCAAAAGGCGAACGTTGGAAACTTGAACAGAAGCTGGGAACTCTTTTAGAACAAGTCGCTCAAATTTTATCTCCAAAAGGTTTTTTGGTGTTAAATGTCTATTCACTGGGGTTATCTCCATACATCATTCAGAATCTGATGAAAGACTATTTTGGAGATAGAGATTTTGAGATATCAGAATTATGCTTGAATTCAAGAACTAATCAAATTTTGCCTTTGGGAATTGTTGCTAGAATATGACTCCAATAGGAGATATATTTCATAACAATGTATTGAAATCATTAAATTTGTATCACTAATTTTGAGAGTCTGTAGCGTTTTAATAGCCTTCTTGTCCGTGTTAACTTCTTTAGCACAAGGTCCAACAGTTGCTGCATCTAACATGGTCATTGATCAGACTTCATGTACAGAAACTAGAATTTCTTGGGCCAGTGGAAATGGTGCTTTTCGAATAGTTCTTGCTTCTAAAAATACTGCTGTTTCATCTCTCCCTGTTAAAAACACTTATTATTTGGCCGCAGATAGTTTTGGTAATGGGAGTTCAATTAGTGGGAGCGAATTTATAGTATATAATGGGATTGGTTCATCTGTTACAGTCAAAAAATTAGACCCTAATGAAACATACTTTTTTTCGGTCTTTGAATACAATGGATCAGGATTAGTATTTGATTACTTAAATACGAATTATCCCGAAGAAAATGTCAAGACAGAAACTCTCTCAGTCGATTTTTCAATGAGTGATAATTACCAATGTGAAACTGGAAATAGTACTGATTTTACACCGAGTATTACTCAGTCAAAGCCTCATACATTAGTCTATCGATGGGATTTTGGAGATCTCACGAACTCTAATCAAATTACCCCAACTAAATCTTTTTCAACCTTTGGGATATTCCCAGTCAAACTAAAAGTTACCAGTCCTGGTTGCATTGCAGAAGTTGTCAAATATGATACAATTGCTCCTGAGCCTGTCATAAACTTTGGAATAGATCCCGCATATCCAAACAATAAACTAGTACAATGTTATTACCAATCAGGGGGGAGTTTAAATCATTTTTATTTCAAGGATAATTCAACTTTTCGATACCTCAGCACACCTTATTCGAATACTGTTTTTAAGTGGTTGTATGGGGATGGGACTATTGATAATCAAATTATAAATGGAGACGTTTCATACCAAAACCCTGGGGTATATAAGGTTAAGTTAATTATATCAAATTCATTTACTCCAAGAGATGAATTGTGCACAGATTCATTTGATTTGACTGTTGAGGTCAGAAAAAGACCAATTGATTCCTCGCTTTTAGTTTTAGATTCAGTAAGTTGTATCAATGACAATCTTTTTAATTTTCAACACAATACGTTAGATGTGACAGCAACACATCTTTGGGATTTCGGTGATGGAAATACATCGGGCACAGCAAAAACATCTCACACCTATTCTTCGACAGGCGATTACGAATTGATATTAGAAGTAACAGATGCAAATGGTTGTTATGATATCTATAAAGATAGTGTGACTGTAGTAAACCAACCGGATAATTCGTTTGATGGCCTTAAATCCTTTTATTGTATTGGAGATGAAGATTTTACTCTAAACCCTAAAATATCCGAGGGAAATTGGATTAGTACTTTAACAATAAATAATGGGGTATTTAGCCCAAATTTAGTTGGGAATCATCAAATATCGTATGCCGTAGATGTTGATGGATGTATGGATACATTTACTCAATCAACTTCAGTTTTTGAGTTACCTATTTATGAACTAGGGAATGATACTACCATTTGCAAGGGGGATAGTTTTGTTAAAAAAATAGACCAAGAGAATACATCCATTTTATGGAATACTGGAGATATTGATTCTTCAATTATTATTAAAAGTCCAGGTATTTTTTGGGCAGAAAAAACAGAAAATGGTTGTAGCTATAGAGATTCAGTAATAATAAGTATGGTTTCAGCTCCAAATTTTGATCTTGGAAATGATTCTTTGCTATGTGGTGATGGTGTGAAAAATATAAATTTAATATCTCAGAATGCGATTTATACATGGAATGATGGGTATACTGGGGGAAAGAGAAGCATAACATCTAGCGGATATTATTCAGTTACTGTTTCAAATCAATGTGGGAGTTTTACGGATGATGTAAATCTTACTTTTTTACCATTCGCTTGTGAAATATTTATTCCAAATGCTTTCTCCCCCAATGATGATGGTTTAAACGATGTTTTTCAACCTACAGGTAATGTAACATTGAAGTCAATGCAGATTTATAATCGTTGGGGCGAATTAATCTTTAAAAGCTCTGATGATGAATTTGACTGGGATGGAAATTATCAAGGAGAATTAGCCCATGAGGGGTATTATTTTTTTATAATTCGCTATCAAAAACCTGAAAACGGTACTGAGGTACCATATGTATCAAAGGGGGAAGTTTATCTCATGCGATAACTAAATTAGCTTAGTTATACCTATACTAATACCAGTATTGTATATCCTGAATGCAAAAGATTTATTGTTTGTTTTGGTAATAGGTAGCCCAATTTTAAAACCTGCGTTTAAGGTATAGTTTGGCGTAACCTCGTAAAGTAAGCTGGCATTTAAAAGTGCCTGAATTAATATAGGATTTGGGTCTATCCCAGTTTCGTTTTCTTTAATATGAACAAATTTGTTATTTAATGCAAATCCTTCCGTCTTTATTTTTAAGGAGTGGTCAATTAGATAGTAAAGACCCATCCCACCGCCGATTTCTAAGTTGAACTTTAGGGGTATTTTTTTAAACTGAAGTTGTCTATTGTAAAGTATCTGTGTTCCAATATATTGTTGCCTATACCTTACTCGAGCAATTTTATTTGCTGATTGAGTTAGATCTTTTATCTCAGGTAGTGAGGGGTGTATTATATCTAAAAATTGAAGATTTTCTTTTACAGTTAGTAAATTAGTTTGAAGAAACCCTGGAATAAAACTTATTGCGTTGTATCGATCCAATTTTTTCTTTATTTCTAGTCCAAAACTTATAGTTATATCTGTATTGGAAATGTTTTTGATAGAATCTGATTGAGAAGATTTTTTGAATTGAGGGGTATTAAAACTTGGCTCAATAATTACTCCTATAGTAGACTGTGCTAATGTAAATAATGAAAAAAGGAGCAATGAAAATATAGAAATAAATTTCATGATCTACGAAGTAAATAATAAAAACGATATGAGAGACCTGCAGCAGATATAGTAAGTCCCACACTTAGAGCAATCCATATGCCATTCAGCCCAGTCAACCAATGGCTATATTGGGATGACTTAGAGAGGACGTATCCCAAAGGGATAGCAATAACCCAGTAGGCTATGAATATAAAAAAACTAGGAAGTTTCACATCGGTGATGCCCCTCAATAATGCAACAGATATCGCTTGAATCCCGTCACTTAACTGAAAGATGGCTGCAATAATTAAAAGATGAGCTCCCATTTGAATGATCTCTTCTTTATCAGAAAATAATTGTGCTAAAGAATGATTGAAAAATAAGAAAATAATAGCGAAAAAACTCATGACAATAAAACCAATTTGCCAGGATGCTTTTCCATACTTTTTCACATGATTGAAATTTTTATTTCCATAGGCTTTTGCCACACATATGCTGCCTCCTGCAGCAATACCTCCAGCAAACATGTATGTAAATGACGCAATGGTAATTGCTAACTGATGGGCTGCCAACTCCTTAGCTCCAAGCCATCCAGCCATTACGGCTGCACCTGCAAAAGCAGCTACTTCAAAAAAGTATTGCAAACCGCTAGGGAACCCTAATCGGATTATTTTTCTATAAAATTTTATTCTACTTGAATTGCTTAAGGATGAAATAAATGTAGAAAATTTCAATGGTGTATTGGATGATCTAAAAAGTGTAATGAACATGCTAATAGCCATATAAACTCTTGATATTATTGTAGCATATCCAGCACCATTAACGCCATATGCAGTAAATCCAAGTTTCCCATATATCAATACCCAGTTTAAGAAAATGTTCAGACAAAGTGCTGAAATAGTTACAAACATTCCTCCTTTTGTATAACTGAAACCATCACTTATATTTTTTGCAAAGAAAAAAATAAGCATTGGCATCAAAGACCAATTGAGTAGAGTGAAATATGGTTTAGAAATTTGTGTTACATTTTCAGGTTGATCAATCCATTCGAAGTTTTTGGTAATAATGCATAAGACTATGCTAATTAGACCAGATAAAATGATAGTGGATGTAAAACTGTCTTTTACAAAGTAGTGGTACAATGATGTTTTTTTATTCCCCTGTAGTATTCCAGTGATAGCAGAAAAAGCCATAGTAACACCCATTGGGAAAATAGCCAATAAGAAAAATATACTATTGCTAATACCTACTGCAGCTAACTCTTCGTGCCCAAGTTTTGCTACCATTAGGCTATCAAAAAATCCAGTAAGAACCATGCCTATTTGTCCTATGATAATAGGCCAACTAATCTTGATGACTTCTTTTACAAAGGAATTCATATTAAGCTACGAGATAAATAAGTAGTAATTTTCGATTTTGAATAATTTGGCTGACTTTACTTACTTTTTAATCAGACCAATTTCTTTTAATCGTTCATTCAAAAATTCACCTGCAGAGATATCTTCATACATCTTAGGGTTTTCTTCAGTGACACAATGGTCCAAGCAATCCAACCTCATCTCTGATGTAGGATGTAAGAAAAATGGGATAGAGAATCGAGTTGTTCCCCATTGATCTTTAGAAGGGTTTACTACTCGATGAGTGGTGCTTCTTAGGACATTGTTAGTTAATCGTTGCAGCATATCTCCAACGTTAACAACCAGTTGATTGGGGAGTGCGGTGATTGGGATCCAATTATTTTTCTTATCCAAAACTTCAAGACCTTCAGCACTTGCTCCCATGAGTAGCGTTATCAAATTTATATCCTCGTGCTGTCCAGCTCGTACAGCATTTTTTGGTGCTTCTTTTATAGGGCCATAATGTATGGGCCGTAAGATGCTATTGCCATACTCAATGTACGAATCAAAATATGACTCTTCTAAATTAAGGTATAATGCAATGGCTCTTAACATGTATTTACCTGTTTCTTGAAGAGCTGAGAATGCTTTTAAGCTATTTTCATTAAATAGAGGGACTTCATTATTAAGTACATTTTTGGGGTAATCATACTGTCCCTGAAGTTCCGTTGGGATTTCTTGGCCAAAGTGATAAAATTCCTTTAAATCTCCCACTTTACTATCTTTACTATGTTCTGTACCCCAAGACGTAAAACCGCGTTGTCCAGCAAGACCTTTTACATGATACTTCATTTTAGTCTCCAAAGGGAGAGCATAAAATTCTTGAGTAGATTGATATAAACTAGCAGTTAATTCATCACTTAACTCATGATTGTATACTGAAACAAAACCAATTTGTTGGTATGCCTGCCCTAAATCTTGAACAAATTTTTTCTTCTGATCAGGACTTCCATTCTTAAAATCGTTAAGATCTAATGATATAATAGTATCCATGTTGTTAGATAGTTATTTGAAACAAATTTAATCATATGACTGATTAGTTGTTTAATACTTCAGTGATTGCTTTAGTTTTAACTTGAATTTCATCCCATTCTTTTTCAGGAATAGAATCTATTGTTATTGCTCCTCCTGCACAATAATTCAATGTTTTTCTGTTCTTATCACAGAGCAAACTTCGGATAACTACATTGAAGTCAAAATCGCCATTGGGATCAATGTATCCAATAGAGCCACTATACCACCCTCGCTTGAACGATTCAAGTCGATCAATATACTTCATTGCGGATATTTTTGGTGCACCTGTCATACTACCCATTGGGAACGTAGCTTTTAAAATATCTGTAAATGTAGTATTGGGTTTTAATTTTCCTTCAATGGTAGAAATCATCTGATGAACCTGAAGATAACTGTATATTTCAAATAGCTCAGTGACCTTTACCGTTGCAGTTTGACATATTTTGTTGAGATCGTTTCGAACTAAATCAACTATCATGACATTTTCAGCACGATCTTTTTCAGAGTTGACCAATTCGGATATTAGTGCTTGATCCTCCTCTAGTGTTTCCCCTTTTCTGATAGTGCCTTTTATAGGTTGACTCAATAATACATTCTTATTTTTAGCTAAATATCGTTCCATACTTGCACCACAGAGGTGTAGTGAATTTGCTGAAAAGTAAGCAGCCATTGGAACTGGTGACTTATCAATCAATGAAAGCTGAAAATCAATTGGAGAAAACTCTAAGTAGTCAGATGTATGAGGGATACAATAATTGAGTTCATAGACCTCACCCTGTTTGATTAAGTCTTGAATTCGGTTAATATTTTTTATGTACGTGTCCTTTGTAATTGGATTTTTTTCGGGATTAATTTTGAAAGGCTTCAGCTTTCTTTTATTAACCCAAAAAGTTTGAGCTAATTCTCCTTTTAAAAGTGTTGCTATTTTATTTTTATCAATAGACAGTACTATTTCTGGAACAAAAAATGTGACTTCAGGAGTTTTGATAATGTCAGGATTTTGACTAGATAGTTTTTCAAATTTATTTTTTAGATCATATCCGATTATACCAAAAACCCAATCATTATCTTGTTCTGTTTTTTCAAGCTCTTCCAGGTTTCTAAATACTTTTTCAGCTCCATAGGCCGCCAAAAATTCATATTTCCCTTGATGTATGCCTGAATCTAGTTCGCAGCTATCTAATACACAACTAAAATCATATTTGGATGTATGATAATATGCAAGCTTTTTAAATGCATTTAACCCATATTCTTGGATAAAGGAATTAAGATTGGTCACGATAATAATTTACAATAATAGATGCTTTTGCGGGTCCAACTACTTTGGCAATATCCTCTAATGTAGATTTTTTAATTCGAGAAACAGATTTAAATGAGCGGAGTAATTCGGCAGCTGTTTCATTGCCGATTCCTTTTATTTCGGTCAGCCTACTGACAATTGTTCCTTTGCTTCTTTGGTTTCGGTGGTGGGTAATGCCAAATCGGTGAGCTTCATCACGCATGTGCTGAATAATCCGTAGTGTTTCAGATTTCTTGTCGAGATAAAGCGGGAGATTATCTTCAGGGTAAAAAATTTCTTCCAATCGTTTTGCGATACCAATGATTGCAACCTTTCCATAAATCTCTAAATCCTTTAATGCTTTTACAGAACTGGACAATTGTCCCTTCCCTCCATCGATGACAATAAGTTGTGGTAAAGACTGTTTCTGTTCTATGATTTTCGAATACCTTCTAGTCAGTGCTTCGTACATACTCGCAAAATCATTAGGGCCTTCTACGGTTTTAATATTGAAATGTCTGTAGTCCTTTTTGCTAGGTTTACCATTTTTAAACACCACACATGCACTAACCGGAAATGAACCTTGAAAATTAGAATTGTCAAAACATTCCATATGTATGGGTAAATCTTTCAGTCTTAAGTCTCTTTGAATGGTTGTTAGTAGACGTTCTTTTTTTAAATCAGGGTTTAGCTTTTCATATTGATTGGTCTTCTCTTTCATATAGAGTAGAGCATTTTTGTAGCTCAGCTGAAGGAGTTTTTTTTTGTCACCACTTTTAGGAATCAAATAATTCTCGGATATAGTCAAAGGAATGGGCACAATCATTTCTGAAGTTTCTGTAGCCATATCAGAGTTTTTGATATCACCCAGTGCAGTCTCTAATAATTCCTCTGTGCCTTCATTCATCTTTTTCTTGAGTTCCATGTTACGGGATTGAATGATAATACCTCTCGAAATTCTTAAATAATTAACGTACGCATATCGATCATTTTGAGCTATGTTATAAACATCTACGTTATTAATTCTTGGGTTTACTACGGTACTTCTACTTTGATAATTGATAAGAATATCCAATTTTTTTTTGTACTTACTCGCCTCTTCATATTGCCAATTTGATGAGGCTTGTTCCATCTTGTCCTTTAAATGATCTTTGACTTCTTTTAGGTTTCCTCGAAGAATATTACGAATACCTCGAATGCTCTCAAGATATTCTTCTTCCCTTTCTAGTCCCTCACAAGCACCCTTACAATTACCAATTTGGTATTCGAGACAAACTTTGAATTTACTAGCGGCAATATTTTTTTCTGATAGGTTGAAATTACAATTTCTAATGGGGTAAATCTTCTTACATAATTCCAGGACGATACGCATGAGTTTTATGTTCGTGTATGGGCCATAGTAAGTGCTGCCATCTTTGATTGTTTTTCGAACAGAATAGACCTTTGGGAATCTTTCGTTAGTGATTTTAATAGAGGGAAATGTTTTATCGTCTTTGAGGTTGATATTGTACTTAGGTTTAAATTCTTTGATAAGACTATTTTCCAACAATAGAGCATCTATTTCTGTGGGTACAACAGTCACATTCACATCCCATATTTTACTGACTAGAATTTTTGTTTTTTTGTTTTCGTAATGTTTCTTATTAAAGTAAGAACTCACCCTTTTTTTTAAATCTTTAGCCTTGCCAATGTATAATATTACACCGTTTCTGTCAAAATATTTGTATACTCCTGGAGCATTGGGGAGTATTTTTATTTTGTCTTTTATTGGAGCTATCTCAGATTTGTTCAACATAGCAAAGTTATTAATTTTCCATGGTCACTAGGATTATAGAATTAATCCTCAACCCAAATACGGTCTCCATCAAAAACAGGCGTTTGAATAGAAATGACTTTTAGGGGTTCCTTGGATAATGTTTTTACAGCATGGATGCTTTTTTGAGGTATGAAAATAACATCTCCCTTTTGGATGGTAAACGTTGTTGTGTCCAGTCTCATGATTGCTTTACCACTCAACACATGAATGTACTCAGAATGGTAATCATGATAGTGGGGCTTAACTTGATTTTTTACCCAAATAACAAAGCTGCTTTGAAAGGAATCTTCCGATATTTTTTTTATGTGAATATTATCGTAGTCACCAGAACTTGGAGAAAGTGCTTTAACATCTATTTTTTGGCTGTAAGCACTTAAGCTAAATGTCAGCATACTCATAATTATTATAAATCTTACCATAAATTACAAAAGTAAAGCAACTATTTACTTGATTTGTACGTTCAAGGGCTGAATTAGTTTGAAATATTTGTTATCACTCTTTATGATTTTGGTATATGGATGGGGATATTCTCAATCCAATACGTTTTCAGCTAAATTCAGATCTCTAGTAAACGGAGAACCGGTATTGTATGCCAAGGTAACAAATAGTAATGGAGAGTCTTTATTAACTAATGTAGATGGTTTAGTGACAATTTTATACGAGCCTAACTCAGAAATCACCATATCCCATTTAGTATATGATACACTAAGAATACTACCATCCGATTTTGAAGGGAGAGCAGATTTGGTTTTCTATTTACAGCCAAGAACCTATGATTTGAGGGAGGTAAAGTTTTCAATTTTAGGGGAACGTTCTTTGTTTGATCGCAAGTTTGTGAGTAATGATTTGGGTAAGTCTGATGCAGAAAAAGTGCGTGAGAAACTTCGAATAATTGAGATGAAAAAAGAGCTCATTGGACTGGATAAGTCTGCTCAAGGAGGAGTGGTTTTAGGAAGCCCCATAACTTATCTGTATGATCGTTTTAGTAAGTCTGGAAGAGAGCGTAGAGAGTATGCTATGCTATTAGCTAGGGACAATCAACGTAAAGAAAATGGCAAAAAATTTGATGATTTTGTAGTTTCAACACTCACAAGTTTTGAGGATGAGGAATTAGCACGATTCAAGGCTTTTTGTAGTTTTCATCCAAGTTTTATAGAAATGGTTGACGAATTGACTCTATACTACGAAATCTTAAGATGTAGGACCGAATTTATAGAAAAGGAGTATTAGAGGAATTTTAGATTCACTTCTTCACCATTTTTTTATAGAATGTTTTGTTTTCTGTGATTTACTTAACATAGAATATCCCATTCGATAACTCAGATACATCAATTTTATTGTTTGGAGAGTTTATTTCCTTTATTACTTGTCAATGGACATTCACTAATGTTATTTTTTGAACAATCTGATTTTTATCTTCAAGTATTAATGAAAAGGAATTATAGACTGGATTTGGCGATAAGATTATTTTTGAGAGAGAGTGGTTAGCTATTCCTATACTTTTTCTTCTGAATCGATAGATTGTGCCGTCGGGAATGGTGCCATTGATATGATGAGGATTTTGATTATCAACCCATAAAACTTCAGGATTTATAGGGTCACCACTGAGAACATATCCTTTTCCTAGGACAGTGTTTATTCCATGATCAAACGTAGGGAAAAGAGCAATGTATGTGCCTGAATAGTTGTTGTAGCATAGACTTGGTTTTGAGATTCGATTAGGGCCGAAGTGCCATTCGATATCATTAGAACCTTCATATAACCAAAGTTGAAAATTTACATAATCTGATGATATGCTATCATCGGCTAATTCAGAATAAAATCCCACGTTTTTCCACTGTATTTTCAAGATTTTTTTATGATTTAAACTATCCAACTGGTAAGAAATATCTGATTTTGATTCAGGAGTAATTGTGTCAGCAACCATATTATACCCTCGATCTACAAGATCTGAACCATAGGCAATTAATAATGTATAAATTCCTTTATTGTTATCGTTAGAGATCCTCCCCATCCAAAACTATTAAGGATGATTTTTTGGATAGTCTTATTATAAAGAGTAAAATCAAATCCAATAGGAATATTAAAGTGAGGATTATGCCAAGTCATTGTATTATTTAGTGATGTGGATTGGTCCAAATCTTCATATGAATTTGTTGAAGCATCGAATGTATAATATTGTGCTTTCAGATTGATTGAGGTTAAAAATAGAATTACGGTAATTAATGATGTTTTCATAAAGCATGAGTTTGATAACAAATATAAAAAATATCATCCAAATGAAGAGGTGTGAATGGTATTATTCTGTGAATCAAGTCGTACTTTTGCAATGTATTTTGAAAAAGGGTTTATTACTATTTTTAAGCGTATTGCCATTATTGAGTCAAGCTCAATTGCTTCCAAATTTTGGTGGGCAACGGGCTGGTTTATCTGCATTAAGTTTTCTGAAGAATGATTTAAGCCCTATTTCATTTGCTATGGCAAGTGCAAGCATAGCCAATAAAGGGAATCTCTATAGTACTGAAAATAATCCAGCAGCCCTGGTTCAAATCAATGGTTCGGGAATCGCATTGAGTAATTTATCTGTTGGAGCTGGAATACATCAAAGTTTTTTAGCCTCAGGATTCAAGTTAGATGATGGCTCAGTTCTTGGATTTAATGTGAATAGTCTAAATGCGGGAGCTATGGAAGTTAGAACAGAATTTGAGCCCAATGGAACGGGACAGTTATTCTATGCTAATAATACAGCCTTAGGTATTAATTATGCAAGAAAACTCTCCGAGAACTTTAATATCGGGATTGGTCTCAAATATATTTATGAAGGAATTTCTACATACACCAATCATACCGTGACGGCTGATATTGGGTTTTTATATACTACAGACTTTAAAGATTTAACTTTTGCTGTGGTAGTTAAAAATTTTGGAGGAAACTCTCAGATGATTGGTTCAGACCTTGAAGCTACCTTCAATCGAACAGATGTGGTATTAAGTAATTACACCACACCAACGATATTTAAGATGGGATTTTCATTTGTTCCATATGAGAGTAAGTCAAAAAAAATGGTTGCTTCTGCTGAGTTGAACCATCCTAGTGATAATGCAGAAAATATTCGTTTGGGAGGTGAGTTGAGTTTCCGAGACCTACTTTTTACTAGACTTGGATATAAATTAAGTGTTCAAGGTCAAAACTACCCCACCGCGGGTATTGGCATCAAAACAAGGTTAGGGATACATCCGCTATACATCGATTATGCAGTTAATCCAACTAATCGAATGGGAGTTCAGCATTTAGTTGGGTTATCTATACCTATTAACAATGACCAACGATGATTCAAATTAATATCTTACACAAAAATTATTTTTGGTCATTAGGACTATTGTTGATTGTAGCTTGTGATGGTTTTTTTGGTAAAAAAACAGACTTAGATTTTATTGAGATTCCTGAATATTTGCCTCGAGAAGTAGCTTATGTTCCGGTTCAGCCAGTTATTAAAAAATATCAAAACCCGATAGACATCATTGCTGGATTTGATGAATTGATTTATGTTGTTGATGGAGCTTCAGAGGAAATAATATCCCTAGATGAAAGCGGTAGAGAGCTGGGTAGATTTCAGTTGAATGGAGTAAAGTCCATAGCTCAAAATAGAAAATTTGATTTATTGGCAATTGGTTCAAGTCAACGAATAGTAGGGGGTGTCACAAAAGATATTACCTGTATTTATCGTATTGATATGCATGGAAACGGCAATGAATTTGGGATAGAGTACGCACGAGTAGTAGATACAATAGCTCATCCATTATATTTTAAAAGTACTTTCTCTGGTAGTGACGACAAAGTTCAATTTAACAAGATAACAGTTTTAGAAGATAATCGATTTTATGTTACACGATCTGGAATCGATAATAATCCACAAAAATTTGGTGGTCCAGATGATGCAGTCTTATTGTTTGAAGAAGATGGAACGTACATAACACCTGTTGTTGTCAATACCCCTAATGGTTTTTTCCGTGACTTTTTTAAAAGCCCAATGGGGATTTCGAGTTTTGTTCAACCACCTCAAATTTCGGCAGGCGGACCAGATCATTTTGTATTTACTTCTTTGTCTGAGAATACATCAATCAAGGTTCAGGTTATTGATTATATAGAAACTGATTTTGGTGCAAGCTACGAGCCTCGAATACTTTTTGAGACAGACACAACTATTTCAGATGGAAGTTTAACTTCTCCTGACAAGTTTTTAAAACCTGTTTCCACAATCATTACGGGTGACGGTACAAATTATATTTTCGTTTTAGACCAGATGAAAGACTCGTTGTACCAGTTTACAGTAACAGGTCTTGAAGGGATAAAACCACCTGTTGGATCAGCTTCCAGTAAATATCAAATGGCAAGCTTTGGAGGTAGAGGAGACGGACTTACTCAGTTTAATAGTCCAACTTCTATTGCCTACAAAAACAGAATTCTTTGGGTATGCGATACCGGTAATGGAAGAATTCTTCGATTTAAACTCACAACAGATTTTCAGTAATTAATTACTTTTTGTAGCTGATTTTTTCTTTCGCCTACGTAATCTAAATTTATCAAATTGGTAGCGATAGAAAAGTCCAACTCCAGTTGTTCTGACGTTAGTTATGCTACCTATTGTGGGGTCGTTGGCTTGTTTTTGAAATCCCTGAACTTTGAGATTGCCGTCGTCTCCAATGGTATATTTAACACTAATATCATAAGGGATAGACCCTTGTGCAGCAGCATCAGTAGAATAAGAAAGTTCTAGTCGGTCATTTAGAAATTTACGACGTAGAGATAATATTAATTCTGCTTTTTTCTGATAAGATGTTTGATAATCAACACCCAATTGAAATCGAGTATCTAGTTGACCGAGCCAGTTATTAATCTGACTCGAGGCAAAGTCACTAAAACTGTTGATTCCTGTATTTACTGCTCCTACAGATAGTTCAGGACTCGAACTATTTGCAAAGCTTGGGGGTATGAAGGTACCTAAAACTAATAATGCAAAGACTTGTCGATTGAGTTCCTCTTGGTCCAGCCTAATTCGATTAATGATGGTATTTAAAGTACTGTTTGTATTTGTATTTAGGTTAGTTTGTGAGGGGAATCCTAGGTCGAATGTGACATCAGGATTGAACAATAACCCCTCTAATTTTAGGTAACAATCAGCAGGTATAGCAGTCTGGAAAAGAGTACTATCCTCAGCTGAGGATAATGTGCCTGATAATAAGGGCAGTGGGGTTGGGTACTCCCGTTTAATAGCTTCAAGGTCTATTTTAGCATTGTATGGGTTTCCGTCCCAGCGAAGTGTCCCCCCAGGCTTTACAACGAAAAATTTATTTATGAGATCAAATGCTGTAAATAAATAATTTCCTTTGTCTATGGTTAGACCACCATACATATTAAAATCTCCAAATGTGTTGATTTCCATTCGTAAGTTCCCGTGGCTAGATGCTTCTATTTTATCACCAAGAAGTTCGTCGAAGATGAGTTTTACTTCAGCATCATTGGTGACTTCAAAATTGAAATCCATTTGAATTCCAGCTTCTGTTTTAAAAGTCTTTTCATTTTTAATATCTTTTTTCAGATCAATAAATTTTACATAACTAAGGGTATGATCAGATTCTAGGTCATCCAATGGGATTTCTATGACGGTCCCTTTTCTACTTTTAGCATTTACTTGAATGAAAATATCATCAACTGGTCCAGCAATTTTTGCAGAACCGTCTATAAAGGCACTTCCGTAAAACAAACTATTATCTCCTCGAGAAGTATTCATAATTTCAAAATTTTGGAGTTGGTCAATATCAAGATCCAGTTTAAAATCATGAAAATTGTGATGGTTTATGTCGCCACTGATATTCCCTTTTTGTCCAAATCTATCTGCTATCTGAGCTTTAGAAATATGAAAAGACGAATAGTCAATTTTTATGGTAGCATAACCCGTATAATTAGTTTGAAGGTAGTCCATTGTGAAATCTAGACTATCAATGTGCATTGTACCATCAAGTTTAGGTGCTTTCAATGGTCCAGTTACCGAGATATCCGTTGTGCTATATCCTGACACATCAGACATAAGCCCCACGAGGTATTTTTCGAATGGCTTAATACTACTCTTTTGTGTTTTGAGTTGAAGATCAAGTGGTGATTTTTTATTGTCAAAATCAATAGCACCACTAATTTTCATCTGATTGAGAATTCCATTGGATATATCCCCATCAATTGATACAGCAAGCCCCTTAGCATTTTCACTAGACAGTTCAAGATCCCCCAATGTATCATTATCCATTTGAAGTTGTTTTATAGATAGGTTTGTTTCAATAATTGGGAACCCCTCGCGATCTGATATGTCAATATATCCATTGACTAAGCCATGAAACCTTAAATCAAATCCAGCTATAAATGGATTAATATTCTCAAGTTCAAAATTTGAGATAATTGCATTTGCTTTGTTAGCCTGATCTCCTAAAGATGCATCAACAAATAGTATTTCATCTGCATGTCTAAAATCAAAGTATAGAAATTCAGTGGTACCTTCATGAAGAACAATATTAGGGTTTTTTACAGGCCTCAATACCCATGGTTTTTCATCAACTTTAACTTTTGATTGATCAAAAAATATCTTAATGCTATCACTTTGATAAACAGCTCTACCATTTATATCAATATCTAGGGATTTTCCTTTTTTTGAAATATTACTAAAATGAATAACATTTTTTTTGAGCATCCCTTTCAATTCAAATAGGTCAAATAAGCTGCTATCATTTTGCAATAATCCTCCAGTTGAAATATTGAAACTTAGAGCATTAGAGTCTTGATTATTATGAATGTTAGCAATTACGTGTGGTGCTGAAATGTTATCATATCTGAGGCCTATTAAATTATTATTATTTGAGATTTTACCTGTTTTGATATTATAATCTATAGTGAAAAATCCATTTTCAAAGGATAATTTTTTGACTAAAATTGGTAAGATTTGGTTGTTTTCATGAACCTTTATCGTTAGATTTAAATTTTCGGATTGTAAGCTTGAATCCAACAGCGATTGGTCAATTGGGTCAATGCTATGAATTAATTTTTGTGATATTAAAGGTAATTCAGTAGGTGTATAGTTCCCTGAAATTGCAAGTTCAAATTGATCAGAGGTGAGATTTATATTTTGTTTTTGTTTGGTCGCTGTTTTGCTGATTTTAAGGAATTTAAATGGATATTTTTCGCCGTTTCTAGAATATTCAAGTTGTTCTAGATTTATTTTACCTTCAAGGGTATTGATAGAGTTCCCAGTTAATTTCAAGTCACCTTCAAATGCTACTATATTATCTGTTGAGTCTTTTAATCCTAGCTTAAAATTAATCTTTTTAACATCGGCAGTTGCTGTTATCGATGGTGTTTTATTTTGAAGATTAACAGTGGTATTTATTCTGAATTCCTGTTCAATGCCATAGTTTTCAATCAAGCAGTAAACTATTTTCTCATCAATCTGACCATTGATTCCAGTGTTTTTGTAGGAGATTCCGTTGTAGGAAATCTGGTTAATGTTACCTTTAAATTTGGTCTTTAAATCATTTATGGAAGAACCTTCTCCCTCAAACTCTACATCGAATTTACATTGATTGAATGATGGGTTGGCAAGTATTTTGCCAAGTTGTATTTGACTACTTGATATGATGCCTTTAAATATTGGGGTTTCTTTTGTGTCATCAAAAGATATTGTTGCAAGAATATTCCCAACATTCGTGGTTAGTTCGCCATCGATATTAAAGGCATGTAAACCACCTTTATACTTACCTTCGAATTCAAGTGATTCAAGGTAGTCTAGCTCATCGAATGTCTGAGGTTTACTGAGATAACGTTTGATTTCACTTGTTGTAGTTTTAATTTTATTGGCATTAATTAAAAATTGAGATTTATCAGGGTTAGAAATATTTTTCATTGTTAACTCTCCGTTAAAATGATTTTTATCCCCTAGAGATATTTTCATTTTTTTACCCGTTAGGTCATTGACTGAACCCATTATTTCCCCTTCTATTTTCAATAAATCATGATAGGAGATCAACTTGCTGTTAAAAATTGAGATATCATCTGTATGAATAAATGAATTCAATAATGAAGCATCCATAAAGATATTGTTATTGAAGTCAGAAAAATCACCATAATCAGAATATCTAAATGCTATAAAATCTTCAATGTAGCTTAACGGTGTTTTTAGTTTAAGGTCTTCAAATTTTAGGGTAGTTGAGCTGATAGTTGTGTTAGCACTAAGATTTTGAATAAAAAGACCTGACCTTTCAATGGTGGTTAATCGTTCAATTGTAAAATTTAAAGAGTCTCCTAAAATCACAAAGTTTTTAAAACTCCCGTCAATGTTCCTGCATCGGATGTTATTTTGATCAAAAGCATGTTTTTCTTCAGCCTCTCTATTGTCATCAAAATAACTAAATAGGGAGTTTCTTAGTTCAAGATGCTGAATTGTAAATGGGTGTATCTTTTTTGAATTATTTTGATTTTTAGGTTTAAGTGCGTCAATAAGAAATTGAATATTTAGGGATTCTTCATTTTTAGGGACTCCAATATGAATCGATCCTCCATCCAAAACAATATAATCTAACTCAACTTCATTTTTTATTAATTTTTTTAAATTATAGTCAATGGATATTTGGTCAGCATAAACTAGTGTATCTTTATTTTTTCCTGAGATGTAAAGCTGATTTAATTTTATGAAGTCAAAATAATCGATTTCAAGGGAGCTAATGTTTACTTTTACATCAAGCTCTTCCTCACAATACGATATCAAATTAGATTTGATGATATTCTTAAACCAGTGAGTTTGAGCAACTCCTAAAAATAATAATAGTATGCCTATGAAAACAGCAAGAGTTATCAGTTGTATTTTAATTATTTTTGGCAATTACTTATTAGATATCGAAAATAGACTTACAAACATACCTTGGAATACACAAAGAACAATTCATATAACAATATACTTGGCATAGAATCGTCTTGTGATGACACATCTGCAGCTGTTTTGGTGAATGGCAATATTTGTTCCAATGTTGTAGCATCACAAAAAGTGCATGAAGAATTTGGAGGTGTTGTCCCCGAATGGGCAAGTCGAAAACATCAACAAAATATACTTCCAACAGTAAAATCTGCCTTAAGTAAAGCGAATTTATCTTTACAAGATATAGACGCAATAGCCTGTACTCAGGGTCCTGGGTTGATGGGCTCCCTTCTTGTAGGGCATACCTTTGTGAAAGGTTTATCAATGTCTATGGGCATACCTTTTGTAAATGTAAACCACTTAGATGCTCACGTGTTGGCTCATTTTATTGATGGAGAAATACCTTCACTACCGTTCCTATGTTTGCTCGTGTCAGGGGGGCATACTCAAATTGTTCTGGTTAAGGAAAATTATCAAATGAAGGTTCTTGGAAAAACTATGGATGATGCTGCTGGTGAGGCCTTTGATAAAGCAGGGAAGATGATGGGGCTATCCTACCCATCCGGTCCACAAATTGATGAACTTGCAAAAACAGGAAACCCAAATGCTTTTAAATTCAACAAGCCAAATGTTGGAGGGTTGGATTATAGCTTTTCAGGTATGAAGACATCAATACTTTACTTTTTACAAAAGGAGGTTAAGAAGAATCCTAACTTTATTGATGAAAATATACAGGATTTATGTGCGTCAATTCAATATACGATAGTGTCTTATTTATTATCCAATTTGAAGAGGGCTATCAAAGAAACTGGGGTTAATAGTATTGGTATAGCCGGAGGTGTTGCTGCAAATTCTGAGTTAAGAGATTCACTTATAAAATTAGCTGATAACACAGATTCAAAAGCTTATATCCCTAAATTTGAATATTGTACAGACAACGCCGCAATGATTGCATTTGCCGGTAAAATTAAATTAGAACGAAAGCAATTTGGCATACTAACTGACGTATGCTACACAAGAAAATGAAAAGACAACTCACCTTCACTTTATTTATTTTACTTTCATTCATTTTGAAAGCCCAACAAAATGATACTGCATTTTTAATACTTAATAAAGTAACAACCGTCCACAAACATCAGTTTGTTCATGCCTTTGAAGGTAATGAGGATACTTGTTTACTTGAGCTTAAAAAGTTCAATAAAAATTCGGAAATCATTTTTCATCGTATCGATATGGAATGCATAGGTTGGAATAATACAGAAGAGAGATTTTTCACTTATTATAACGATCAATTACAGGCGTTAGAAATTCGAAGAGATAACTTGCCATATGCTAAAAGTCTATTTGAATATGATGATTTAAATGATCCAATAAAAATTGTAACGCATTTTTCTGAAACAAACGATACACTAGTGTCTGTAAATGAATATTATAGAAATTATAAAAATCGTATGGATAGCACAATAGCTAGACGAAAAAATAATTCAGGTGAGCAAAGCCAGATAAAAAATGTCTATCGATATGATAAGAGAAAAAACCTAGTCCAAGAATATACAACCGATGAATCAGGTACTCCTCTTAGCATGGTGAGTTACGAAAGGTTGTCAGATGGAAAAATGAAAAGTAAAGCAATTACAATCTATGGGGATAACCCAAGTTTCAAGCAGATTTACTATGAATATGATCAGAATGGTCGGGTTTTTAGTACGGTTGATTCTCAAAATCGTAAACAATTATTTTTTTACAAAAAAAATGGGCTAATTAACAATGTGTTAACCTATAATGGTAATGGTGCATTAGAAGTAGAATTTTTATTCAATTACACGTATCACGAATGAATTTAGCTTGGGTTTTTATAGGTGGAGGTATAGGGGCGGCATTGCGTTGGTATGTAAGCGGACTTTTTCAGTCTGGAGGGAATTTCCCATTTGCCACACTATCAGTTAATTTGATAGGTTGTGTTCTTATTGGGATATTTAGTGTTCTAGTGCTTCATCACCCAAAGTCATCTTTATTTTTGATTACGGGTATTTTGGGTGGATTTACAACGTTCTCCAGTTTTGGTCTTGATGCATTTAAGCTACTTGAACTAGAGGAGTACAAAAAGCTATTTATTTACTTAGCCTTAAGCAATATCTTAGGGATTATGCTAGTTACAATTGCTCACAAAATCACCACTTTTTTAATCAATTAGATATGAAAAAAATTGGACCTTTAGCTTTAATAATTTGTTTATCACTGACTGCACTAGCAGATAAACTAATGATACCTATGGATGCTACTCAAAAAAATCATTTAAAAGCCTATGGTATTGCATATTGGGTACTTGAACAGCAAGAAGAGGTAGAATGGTTATTGAATTATAAAGGGGGTAGTTTCTTAATGAGTGATTATGAAAACATCGAGAAAGAGTGTCTTTTGAGAGGAGTTACTTTCATTACCATGAGTGAATCTAGAGCAATTGTAATTAAAAATAAAATTGCAAATCCATCGATCAATGCAGAGGTTGTCAAATTATTAAAAGTACCAAAGATTGCGGTCTATTCTCCAAAAACTGCTCAGCCATGGGATGATGCTGTCACCATGGTATTAAAATATGCTGAAATTCCATATGATGTTGTTTTTGATGATGAGGTGCTCTCCGATAAACTTCCCTCATATAACTGGCTGCACTTACATCACGAGGATTTTACTGGACAGTATGGAAAATTTTGGGCAAGTTATAGAAATGCAGCATGGTATATCAATCAGGTGAATGAAGCCCAAGAACTTGCCGAAAAATACGGTTACACAAAAGTATCAGAGCTTAAACTAGCAGTTTCGAAAAAAATAAGAGATTTTACAATAGGAGGAGGTTTTTTGTTCGCCATGTGTAGTGCACCAGATAGTTATGATGTGGCCTTATCTGCTGATGGGGTGGATATATGTGAGAGAATGTTTGATGGTGATCCCATGGCTCCAAATGCACAATCAAAACTGGATTTTGATAATGCGTTTGCTTTCAAAGATTTCAACATTGAGCTTAATCCGATGCGGTATGAAATCAGTAATATTGATATAGATCCAAGGACAAGACGAGTGAAAGAGGCCAATGACTTATTTGCTCTTAATGAGTTCAGTGCCAAATGGGATGTTATTCCTACTATACTTACTCAAAATCATGAGCGTATTGTGAAATCATTTATGGGACAAACTACGGCATTTCAAAAGCAATTTGTAAAAAGTTCAGTGGTTATAATGGGGGAAAATAAAAGTTTAAGTGAAGTCAAATACCTGCATGGGACAATGGGTAAAGGCCAGTTTACATTTTACGGGGGTCATGATCCTGAAGACTATCAGCACATGGTTGGAGAACCACCGACAGATCTATCTCTTCATCCTAATTCACCGGGATATCGTTTGATATTGAATAATATTTTATTTCCAAGTGTTAAAAAGAAAAAACAGAAAACGTAATTTATTGACGATAGTCAATAGCAGCAAGGTTTAATCGCATCCCTAGTCTAAACATAATCGTTTGATCATCCGAAGTAAGTGCTTTGTTCTGATTTCTAATAAATACTCCTACATCAGCGAACAAATTATGCCAAATCATGTAGCTTAAATCTAGTGATATTGTAGATATTGTATTTTCAATCCCTTGAAATAGCGTGACATTGTCTTTGTTTGAGATATTTCGGTTCCCTCTTGTGATGTCCCCACCAAAATTGGTAGTAACCTTGCTTGTATCAATACCTTGTTTTGAAAAGCTATAACGAGCATCGATAAAAATTCGATTGGTGGGCTGATATCGGACTATTCCGATAACTTCTCTAAAGTTTGCTCCCAATGGATGGGCTAATGATTGGTTATAATGTATCCAGTTTTGAGATGGAGAATAATGGGTGTAAACATGCGGTCTTACTTGGTTAATCTCGAATTGTGCATCGAGGTTATTGATACCTCCTACGTTAATGTATTTTAACCCTGCTTGATATCCCCATTTGTTAACCCAGGAAGTTGAAGCACTGAAAAAGTCATCTTTGATAAATTCATCTAAAACAAACTGTCCATAAAAAGAAAATCGACTTAAAAAATTCCATTTCCAGTCCATGCCTAGTAAGATATTATCGCTACTGTTCAAGCCATGTTCAACGGCTCTATAAAAAATTAACGGGTTAAAATAATCTACTTCAAATCGATCAGTTTCAAGACTATCTTGTCGATCAAAAATGACATTTTCCCATATTCCTAGGGTTAGATTTTTACCTAAGTTTAAGCTTAAATGATGAAGAGCAGAGTATTTTCTTCTTGTTGGGGAATTGCCGTCAAATCCTTTTGAATCAGTATGTAGTGAATAAAGATTCATGTAGTTGAATTTCCATGCTTTTGTATTCAATTTGAGAAAGGTATTTGGAGTTGCATCATTGGAGAGAACTAAGGATCGATAACCATTTCCAATAAAATTTTTGTCATGCCCAAATTGTACGGTTATTTCCTCAATTGGAGAAAATGTAATGTGCCCGGCAACATTAAAAAAATCCTGACCGTTATCCTTAAATTTTTTAGCTAGCGTGGTACCTGTGACAGACCCATTAGCATCATATTTTTCATTTAGAAACTCTGGGAATCGGACTTGATTTTCAAGTGCATAGGAATAAAATCCAACTTTATTTCCAATGTTTCCTCGGAGTTCTAACCCTCTAGAATTTCGGTAAAGCCTAGTAGAGTCGTCAGCTATAATTGCTCCTGAAAATCCGATTACGGGATTTAAAATGGCTTTAAATCGATCTTCGTTCACTAAAAAAAATGAGTTTTCTGAAGCATATATTTTTTTAAATTCTCGCTTTGCATTTAAGGGTGCAGTGGTGAATAGATTATTATCGGTAAGTAAATAATTCTTATTGAAATTATCTTGAGTTGAATTGGGTTTTAGATTTTCGGCAAACCGACCAACAGCATCTCTTCTGTAGGGTTTGATGCCCGTGTAGAATTCAGTAGTTAATTCGTTCGATTGAATTTCGTACCGATCAGTCAAATGATAATTAAAAAATCCAGAGGTATAGGGGGATTGTCCAAATGAAAGAATACAATAGAGGCATAAAAAAAAACTTATACTAATTCTCATAAGTTCAAAGGTAGTCTACCTGACAATAATTTTTCAATTATGAAAAAAAATCAAAGATTCTAATAATGTCACGTTCAGGATGTAAATTCGCCAATGTGTCTGCAGAAGCTAAAATTAAAGCTCTTACATCTGAGCTAAAAGAGCATAATTATATTTATTATGTTTTGGCTCAGCCTACGATATCTGACCGTGATTTTGACCGAAAGTTAAAAGAGTTGGAGATATTGGAGCAAGCCTATCCCAAGTATGCAGACCCGAATAGCCCAACAAAACGTGTAGGTGGTGAAATCACTAAAAATTTCAATACAGTGGAGCACAGTTCGCGAATGTTGAGTTTGGGTAACACGTATAATAAAGATGAACTCATAGATTTTGATAATCGGGTTGCTAAACTTACTGGGGGAAATAATTATCAATATTCAGCGGAATTAAAGTTTGATGGGCTTGCCATTGCTATACGATATAAAGATGGAGTATTACACCAAGCAATTACTCGAGGGGACGGGAGCAAAGGTGACGACGTGACAGCTAATGTAAAAACAATACGTTCCATTCCTCATCATTTAATGGGAGAATTCCCAGCTGATTTAGAAGTACGCGGAGAGTTGTTTATTCACAAGGCAGCATTTATTAAAATGAACGAAGAACGTGTTCGATTAGGAGAGTCACCATATGCTAATCCAAGAAATACAGCCGCAGGAACATTGAAATTACAGGATAGTGCAGAAGTAGCCAAGCGACCATTGGATGGATTTATGTATCAAATGTTAGAACATGGGGGTACTAATATAGATCATTATCAAAGCTTGGAGGTGATGAAAAATTATGGTTTGCCAGTTAACCAATCTACCAAACTTTGCGATTCGATTAATGATGTTTGGGATTTTATAGCATTTTGGGATGAAGAAAGAAGCAAATTAAGTTTTGAAATTGACGGCGTGGTAATAAAAGTCAATAGTCGACTTCAACAGGAGGAGATGGGCTTCACTAGCAAGTTCCCACGATGGGCGATGTCATACAAATTTGAGACAGAAAGACAATGTACCAAGGTTATTGATATCAGTTATCAAGTTGGAAGAACAGGAGCAATTACTCCTGTTGCTAATTTGAATCCAGTTCAGCTTCTTGGAACTACCGTTAAAAGAGCTAGTATTCATAATGCAGACTTTATCTCAGAAATGGATATTCGAGTTGGGGATTCAGTTTTTGTAGAAAAAGGGGGGGAGATAATTCCCAAAATTGTAGATGTAGATAAATCCAAAAGAGATTCCAATTCTATCCCAACTCAATTTATAAAAGAATGTCCTGAATGTTCATCTGAGCTAGAAAGGCCAGAAGGAGAAGCCGTATTTAGATGCCTTAATTTAACTGGGTGTCCTCCTCAAATAAAAGGAAGTATTGAACACTTTATTGGAAGAAAAGCTATGGATGTTTCAAGTTTAGGAGAGGGTAAAATTGACGTACTTTATCAATCGGGATTAGTTCGTAGACCAGTTGATTTGTTCAACCTTAAGTATGATAATTTGTTAGGGCTTAGCAAGTCTATTGTTAATGAAGATTCCGTAGAGGAACGAGTTGTTAGTTTTAAAGAAAAAACAGTACAGAATATTTTAGATGGGATACAAGCATCTAAGAGTCAACCTTTTGAACGAGTTCTATTTGCATTAGGGATTCGATTTGTAGGTGAAACCGTTGCTAAAAAATTGGCCTATCATTTTAAGAATGTGGACGCTTTGATAAATGCTAGTATGGAAGATTTAAACTCTACACCTGAAATTGGGGATGTCATTGCACAGAGTGTAAGATCTTATTTTTCTAGTGATGAGAATAAAGCAGAAATTGAACAAATGAAATCTCATGGCTTGATTTTTAATGTAGAAGAAAAAGAATTGTCAAGCAGCAAGCTGGAGAATTTACGTTTTGTAGTTAGTGGAGTCTTTAGCCTGTTTTCAAGAACTGAATTAAAAAAAATAATTGAGGAAAATGGGGGTAAGAATGTGAGTTCTATTTCGAAGTCAACGGACTTTTTGATAGTTGGTGACAATATGGGGCCTGCTAAGAAAGAGAAGGCAGAAAAATTAGGCATAAGGATGATTGATGAAAACGAATTTTCATTCATGATTTCAGAGTAAGTTATATCTTTGACGCATTGACAAATATCCAACGAAATATTGGAAGGCAAATTCTCGCTAGAACTTCTCAAGCAGATAAGTTTGAGCGACTAATAAAACTTAAATATGCACGTAAAATTGGTATTGTATATAATATGCATGATATGCCAATTGAGCACCTTCATAAAATTATTCATCATTTTGAATCGGATGGTAAATCAGTATTTACCCTGGGGTTTGTAGATGATAAAGACATTGATAATATAGGGTCAAATAATAAAGAGAGTTATTTTTGTAAGGCTGAATTGAATTTTTGGAAGATTCCTCATGGTAATCGCATATCTAAATTTATTCAAGAAGATTTTAATTTTCTGATCAATTTAGACTTAAAGGGAACTAATGAATTGCAAGGAATCTCAACTTTTTCAATGGCTAAAACTAGAATTGGTAAGTTTTTTGATGATTTTTTATTCGCTCATGACCTGATGGTAAAAAGTGATAGTCAAGAGGCGTATGGATTATTTATAGATATAATTAGACACATTAAATGAGTAAATTTAAGGGATTAGGAGTGGCTATGGTTACACCATTTAAAACAGACAAAAGTGTTGATTTTGATGGTCTTGAAAAATTAACCAATCACTTGGTTGATGGAGGAGTAAAATATCTCGTTGTAATGGGAACCACAGGAGAAAATCCTACCATTAGTCCAGAAGAGCAAAATGAAATCCTAAAAAAGATAGTAGAAGTGAATGCTAAGCGTCTTCCTATTGTTTATGGAATTGGAGGGAATAATACATCAAGTGTTATCGATCGATTAAATTCTGAAGATTTATCAGGTATTGATGCAATTTTGAGTGTCAGCCCGTATTATAACAAACCGAGCCAAGATGGGATTTTCCAACATTACAAAACCATTAGTGAGGCCTCAAAATGGCCGATTATCATGTATAATGTTCCTGGAAGAACTGGATCATTGATGTCTGCACAAACGACACTTCGGATTGCAGAATTGCCCAATGTTATTTGTACAAAAGAAGCTAGTGGTAGTTTGGATGTTTGCATGGATGTAATTCGTCAAGCACCGGACGATTTTGGTGTGATTAGTGGGGATGATAATTATACACTATCCTATATTGCTGCTGGTATGCAAGGGGTGATATCAGTTATCGGTAATGCTTACCCCAAAGAATTTAGTCAAATGGTGAATTATGCTTTAGAGGGAGACTATAAAAATGCAAGACACCTTCATTATAAACTACTTCCTTTGATGAAAGCAATATTTATGGATGGTAATCCAGGAGGCGTTAAATATGTACTTAATAAACTAGGAATTTGTGAAAATCAGTTTAGGCTACCGGTTGTGCCAGTAAACAAAGCTACCATGAAAGCCATAGACCTAGCGATGGAAAAACTCTAACTAATCTAATTAAATAGTTGCAATAACTTTCAATTCTATTGCAATTGGTGTCGGTAAACAGTTTATTTCCAATGTCGTACGACAAGGCTGGTTATCTTTAAAGTATTCAGCATAAATTTTATTATACGTCTTAAAATCATCTTTCATGTTAGTTAGAAAAACAGTGACATCGATAATATTGTCCCAACTGCTTCCTGAATCCTCCAAAATTTGTTTGATGTTGTTAAATACCGATCGACATTGTGTTTCGATATTATAACTTGCAATAGATCCATCATCAGCTAATTCAACTCCAGGAATCTTTTTTGTACCTCTTTCCCGTGGTCCAACGCCACTTAAGAAGAGAAGGTTGCCAAATTTTCTTGCATGGGGATATGCTCCTACAGGTTCGGGTGCTTTACTGCTGTTTAGTATTTCTTTTTTCATGGGTGCTGTTAATCTATTCTTATTTCGATTTGATCGGTCTTTTTAATAACCTTTTCGTTGCTTTTTGGTTTTGAGCTATTAGAATTTGAGTTAACTTTTGATAGATTCACACTTTGGCTCATAGCCTTTGGAGATTGCCCCTCTGGTGGTAAAGTCGACTTCTTTTTTTTGGGTTGTTTCTTGACTTTATAGCGTTTGGGTAGTTTTATGGTTTTGTGTTTCAGCTCTGTTTCTAGTAGAAAATAACCTGCGGAATCAGATAGTTCATCTTTTTGTGCTGCCACAGCAATAGTTGTATTGTTAGGGGAAAAAGCCAATGCATTGACTTTATAATTCCCAAGGTTAAATGTTTTGATGAGTTCTCTGTCCTTGAGATGATATAAATGGACGGTGCCATCCAAACTACCACTGACCAAATATTTCCCATGAGGGTCGATCGCAATGTCCGTCACCGTCCATTGGTGATCTTTGAAAGTGTGTAACTCTTTCCCCGTGCGAATTTCCCAAATCCGAACAGTTTTATCCTCGGAGCTTGATATCATGTGTTTTCGGTCGAGTGTTACCAGTACATCTGTAATCTGATCAGTATGACCCATAAAACTATTTATTTTACGACCCATGATGTCATATTGAATAATTTCCGCTCTTTTTTCATGAGCAATGAAGTATGACATACGGTCGATTGCAACACCTGCTGCAGAGATAGGCCTTGATGTTTTGATAGGGATATCTCGGTCTTTGGCGATGTCATAGGCGATAAATCGTCCATCATCTCCAGCACTAAAGATAGTTTGCATACCCGGACCATAGATTAATTTATTAATCTGACTTTGATTAATAAGTAATGTAGTGTCTAAGGTAGCAATAGAAAAAAACGAGTCGTTGAAATGATAGACATTCAACTTACCATCTTGTCCACCTGTAATCATGTGGTAACCGTCTCTACTAAATGAAATGGACGTTATAGCACCTCTGTTGTCTTGAATTCGTTGAACAACCTCATGATTACTATCATTCCTTTGGATGATAATGGATTCATCCCAACTTCCCGAAACAAGGTATTTGCCATCTGGGCTATACTCAATCACTGTAATATCATCTTTGTGGTGGGCTTGATATTCTAATGAATCAATTTGAGCATTTGTGGTAAATGTCAGACCGAAAAAAAAGACAACAAGAAAATAGAATGGTCTCATATGGTAGCAAATTACTCGTTTTTTTGTGAATAATGAGTAATTGTAAAATTTTAATTTTTAGCACACTTTTAATTTGAAAACAATCTTTATGCAACCCTTTTTGTTAATCTAAAACAAATTAGACCTTTGTCATGAATCAGATGAATAACGTGAGTTTCAAAGAATCAATAACTAGCGGCATACCTCGAGAGTTACCACCAAAACAGGAGTGGTCTCATGCTGGTAATCGAGCTCCCAAACGAAAAGACATTCTGAGTTTGGTAGAGAAAAAATTAGCTATTCGAAATGCTTTGCGGTATTTCCCTGAAGAGTGGCATCATGAACTTGCAGAAGAATTTGCTCAAGAATTGAAAGATTATGGTCGGATTTATATGTATCGATTCAAGCCAGACTATGAAATCTATGCTAGACCCATTGCTGAATATCCAACAAAAAGCTCTCAGGCTGCGGGAATCATGCTGATGATTCAGAACAATCTAGATCCCGCTGTTGCTCAGCATCCTGATGAACTAATCACCTATGGTGGGAATGGAGCTGTTTTTCAAAACTGGGCTCAGTATCTGCTCACCATGCAATACTTGAGTGAAATGACCGAAGATCAAACCTTACACATGTATAGCGGTCATCCGATGGGTTTGTTTCCCAGTAGTCCGTTAGCTCCTCGAGTAATTGTTACTAATGGAATGATGATACCAAATTATAGTAAGCCTGATGATTGGGAAAAATATAATGCTCTTGGCGTGACTCAGTATGGACAAATGACTGCGGGTAGCTACATGTACATTGGTCCGCAAGGAATTGTTCATGGTACCACGATTACAGTTATGAATGCATTTAGGATGAAGCTAGATGCTGACGATACACCTGCAGGTAAGATATTTCTTACCGCTGGTCTTGGTGGAATGAGCGGTGCTCAACCCAAAGCAGGTAACATTGTGGGCTGTATCACCATATGTGCAGAAGTGAACCCCAATGCTGCTCACAAAAGACATAGTCAAGGTTGGGTGGATGAATTAATTGATAACATAGATGATTTGGTAGCGAGAGTAACCCAGGCTAAAAATCAAGAGGAGGTGGTTAGTATTGCATATGTAGGAAATGTAGTAGATATATGGGAGCGGTTTGCTGAGGATAAAATATTTATTCATGTAGGAAGTGATCAAACATCACTTCATAATCCATTTGCAGGAGGATATTACCCGGTTGGACTATCTTTTGAAGAAAGTAATCAAATGATGGCTGAGGATCCCCAAAGATTTAAGGAATTGGTTTATGCATCATTGCGAAGACATGCAGCAGCAGTGGATGCTCATACGGGTGCAGGAACTTACTTTTTTGATTATGGGAATGCGTTCTTGCTAGAAAGCAGAAGAGCAGGTGCAGATATATTAGCACAGAATGGTATCGATTTTAAGTATCCAAGTTATGTCCAAGATATTTTGGGTCCGATGTGTTTTGATTATGGATTTGGACCATTTCGTTGGGTTTGTGCCAGTGGATTAGATGAGGATTTGGCCCAAACAGATGCGATTGCTGCACGAGTTATGCGAGAAATTATGGCTGATTCTCCAACTGAAATCCAACAGCAAATGGCAGATAACATCAAGTGGATTGATGAGGCGAACGATAATCAAATGGTAGTGGGCTCAAAAGCTAGGATTTTATATGCCGATAGCGAGGGTCGAATTAAAATAGCAGAAGCATTTAATCAAGCGGTTGCTGATGGACAACTCAAAGGTCCTGTAATATTGGGAAGAGATCATCATGATGTCAGCGGAACAGATTCTCCTTACCGAGAGACGAGTAATATCTATGATGGCAGTAAATTTACTGCGGATATGGCTATTCACAATGTAATCGGAGATAGTTTTAGAGGAGCCACTTGGGTGAGTATTCACAACGGGGGCGGAGTAGGATGGGGAGAGGTAATCAATGGAGGTTTTGGAATGTTACTAGACGGGTCCGAAAAGGCGAGTCAAGGATTGCAAAGCATGCTTTTGTTTGATGTAAATAATGGAATAGCTAGACGAAGTTGGGCTAGAAATACGAATGCTCAATTTGCCATTAAGCGAGAAATGGAACGCAATAAAAAATTAAAAATAACCCTCGCTCAGGGTGTGAAAGACGATCTTATAGATAACCTATTCTAATTAAAGAATTCCTTCATTTTATCGAAGAATCCTTTTTCTTGGGTAGGGTCTGGTGTGAAATTATCTGAATCTAAAAGTTGTTGTAATGTTTTTTTCTCCTCGTTGTTTAGCTTCTTAGGAGTGAAGACATTTACATAGACCAGTTGATCTCCTGTTTTATAACCATTTACATCAGGGATTCCTTTTCCTCGAAGTCTCAAAACTTTTCCGCTTTGTGTTCCGGATTCAATTTTTATGCGAGCCTTACCAGATACCGTTGGTATTTCAACCTCACAGCCTAAAGCAGCCTGGGGGAAGCTGATATGTAAATTAAATATGATATTATTTCCGTCTCGCTCAAGGTTATCATGCTTAATTTCTTCAATTAATACTATTAAATCTCCCGAAACTCCACCTGGAATTTCATTTCCTCTACCTTGAACATTGAGTTGCATCCCATCAGCAACTCCAGCAGGGATGTCAATGGTTGTGGTAACTTCTTCGACGGTTAATCCCATTAGGTCTGCACCAGCTGGGATGTTTTTTATCTTTTTCCCATTTCCTTGGCAATTTGGACAAGGACTACTCGTCTGCATTTGTCCTAAGAATGTACTTTGTACTCGGGTTACTGATCCTCTTCCGCCACATGCACTACACGACTCAAAAGTGACTCCAGGAGCAACCACTTTTTTCTTATACTTTATTTTCTTTTCAACTCCTTTAGTGACGTCTTCAAGAGATAATTTGAGTTTGATTCGAATGTTGGAACCAACTGATTGACGCGAACGACCACCTCTTCCTCCGCCACCGAAAAAACTTTCGAATGGGCTTCCTCCGCCAGAACCCCCACCGAAGATATCGCCAAAGTGACTGAATATGTCATCCATATTCATGCCGCCCCCGCCAAAGCCACCTTGACCATCAACACCTGCGTGTCCAAATTGGTCGTAGCGTTGTTTCTTGTCTTCGTTGCTTAATACTTCATAGGCTTCAGCAGCTTCTTTGAATTTCTCTTCAGCTTCTTTATTGTCAGGGTTTTTATCCGGATGATACTTTATGGCTTTCTTTCTGTAAGCTTTTTTAATTTCTTCCGCAGTGGAGCTTTTTGATACTCCGAGTATATCGTAATAATCTCTCTTTGCCATCTTATTCTCCTACTACAACTTTTGCAAATCGGATAACCTTATCATTTAGCATGTACCCTTTTTCAATTTCATCAACCACTTTGCCCTTTAGTTTTTTGTTTGGGGTAGGAATTTTAGTAATTGCCTCGTGTATTTCTGGGTCAAATTCGGTTTCGATAGATTTAAAATGTTTTAATCCTTTGTTTTCTACGACACTTTTGAACTTGTTGTATATTAGATTTATACCTGTTTGAATAGCCTCGACATCATCAGAAGAATCCATATTCTGCATTGCTCTGTCAAAATCATCAAGAACAGGAAGCAAGTCTGTTAAGATATCTTGTCCAGCAGTTTTAAAGAGCTCCAATCGTTCTTTAGAAGTTCTTTTGCGATAGTTGTCAAATTCGGAGTATAACCTAAGGTACTTATCATTCAATTCATTGATTTGATCTTCAGGAGAGGTTTCTTTGGGTTCCTCAGACTGATTTTCCTCAGTTTGATTTAAATCCTCTTTTTTAATTTCCTCTTCTTCTTGTACTTTTTTTCCTTCGGGCATTTTGGTAAAGTTCTAAATGTATTCATGTAATTGCAAAAGTATTGCCAATGAATTTTGTGTCATTATGACACAAAATATGCTGACATAAAAAATGGTGCTAATAGGATTTAGCTTGTATTTAATGCTCTAAAGGCGAGTTATCTTGGCACCAATTGCGTTTAATCGATGTTCAATATCTTGATACCCTCTATCAATTTGTTCTATGTTGTGAATTGTACTTGTGCCTTCAGCAGACATGGCCGCGATTAGTAAGGATACACCTGCTCTAATATCGGGAGAGGCCATAGTTGCGGCTTTTAGGGGTACTCTTCGGTCTAGTCCCATAACCGTAGCTCGGTGAGGGTCGCACAAAATAATCTGTGCTCCCATATCTATCAAATTGTCAACGAAAAATAATCTGCTTTCAAACATTTTTTGATGAATAAGTACATTTCCTTTTGCTTGTGTACACATGACAAGGATTACACTCAATAAGTCAGGTGACAAACCAGGCCAAGTAGCGTCTGCAATCGTCATCATACTTCCATCAATGAAACTATCAATTTCATAATGCTTATTTTCTGGGATGATGATGTTGTCGTCTTTGATTTCAAATTGTACGCCAAGCTTTCGATATACATTTGGGATGATTCCTAACTGATCTACTCTACAATTTTCAATGGTAATTTCCGATTGAGTTAATGCAGCTAATGAAATGAAAGAGCCTATTTCAATCATATCGGGTAGAATGGTGTGCTCACAACCATGAAGTTCTTTAACTCCCTCAATAGTTAGAAGGTTACTTCCAATACCTGAGATTTTACCTCCCATTGAATTTATCATTCTAGATAATTGTTGAAGGTAAGGTTCGCAAGCAGCATTATAGATAGTCGTGGTTCCCTCTGCCATGGAAGCTGCCATAAGTATATTGGCTGTACCCGTTACCGAGGCTTCCTCGAGAAGCATATAGCTTCCTTTTAGGTTTTTAGCTTCAACCTTATAAAATCCTGTATCCTTGTTATATATGAATTCTGCACCCAGATTTTCAAATCCAATAAAGTGAGTATCCAATCGTCGTCTGCCGATTTTATCTCCCCCTGGACTAGGAATGTAGCCGATGCCAAAACGAGCTAAAAGAGGTCCAATAATCATAATCGATCCCCGAATGGCAGCTCCTTTGGTTCTGAATTCTTCAGTATGGAAATAATTCAGGTTGATTTCGTCCGACTGAAAGGTGTATTCTCCTTTACCTAGTTTTTCTACTTTAACACCCAAACCTTTTAAGAGTTCAATCATTCTAAGAATATCTCGAATCTCTGGGATGTTTTTCAGCGTAATTTTTAATGGTGATAGGAGTACGGCTGCAAGAATTTGTAAAGCTTCATTTTTTGCTCCTTGGGGAGTAAGTGTACCTTTTAATTTATGGCCACCCTCAATTTTGAATGTTCCCATTTATTTTTTCTTAAACTTCGAATTGTAATTTTTCTTTTTCTTATGTCCACGATTCTGATGGTGAGGACGCTTAGTTCGAGTTTCTATATGAATAGCCAAGGTGTCGGGATTGACTTGTAAACTTCCATTGGATAAATCTGCAAGGTGTTGTACAATCTGGTGAGGGGTTAGTACCTCATCATTCCAATTTTTAGATGAGTTGACCATAAACGATGCGATGTAGTTAACATACATAGTTTTCAATTCACCATCATCCATTTTTCCTGCACCAACAATCATTTCCAATAAGTTACGACCATAATATCGATACTTACTTAACATGCCCTTATAGGCTATTAGCTCAGGATTAGTGGAGCGGATGTTTGGGGTTGGAGTTGGATAATCGTTGTCAATATCCAATTCATAGTTTGCAATTTCATGCATGTGATCCCAAACCGTCTGTTGGTAGTTGGTTTGAGATTTAATTTCGGGGTTTAGATTGACCATCACTTGAAAGACAGTATGAGCAAGAACGTTTCGCTTATCTCTATCTTTTTCTAGTTTCAGATGTTCAATCATTTCTTGAACACCTCTACCGTATTCGGTTAATTTTATGTGTTCTTGTTGTGTATTATACTGGAAATCCATATTGGAAACACAAATATAGGTTCTTGATTGAATTTATGGTTTTGTTGTTTTTTTATTCTTATTATAAAATTAAGCTTACGTTCAATCTGGGAATTATAAATGCATTATTTCGTGTATAAAACTAAACTGTATTAATATCATTTGAATGTTATTTAAATGTTATTTTTATGTTAATTAAATAAAAAAGTGTTTAATTTACAGTCACTTTTAAGTTAAAAATCTTAAGCGAATGAAAAAATTAGTATTAAAAATTACGGGTTTACTCTGTACGGTGTTCTTAATAACATCAACAGCGTTTGCTCAATCAAGAACAATAACTGGGACAGTTATTGATTCAGAATCACAGCCAGTAATTGGTGCTGTGGTTAACGAAATTGGCACCTCAAATGGAACAGTAACTGGTTCAGATGGATCCTTTAGCATTACATCTTCAGCTTCTAATGTTAAGTTGAAAATTAGTTATGTAGGATTTACAACTCAAACCATTAATGTTGGGAGTCAAACCAATTTGAGTGTTAAAATGTCTAGCGATGAATCCTTATCTGAAGTCGTCGTTACTGCAGCTGGTGTTAAACGATCTTCTCGAAGTGTTGGTTATGCATTAAGTTCAGTGTCTGCAAAAGAGATTACTGAGGGTGGTGACCGATCAGTTCTTAATGGAATGCAAGGAAAGGTTGCCGGTGTTACGATTAACTCAGCATCATCAAATCCTGGAGCATCTTCTCGTATTGTTATACGTGGTGTTCAGTCAATTTCTCAAGGTAATCAGCCTTTAATTGTGATTGACGGTGTGCCGATGACAAACAGCTCTGTTAACAGTACTAGCTTAAATGGAGGTTTTGATTTCGGTAACGGTTTAAATGCTGTTAATCCAGATGATATTGAGAACATTCAAATTCTTAAAGGTTCATCTGCATCTGCATTGTATGGATCTAGAGCAGCAAATGGTGTAGTATTAATAACTACCAAAAAAGGCTCAACGTCTAGTAAAGGTAAAAAAGCAATTGGTGTAGATGTTGGATTTGATGCAACATACAGTACACCTCTTCGTTTACCAAACGTTCAAAATACATATGGCCAAGGATGGAGTGGTAATCACTGGCTAGATGAGAATGGTTCTTGGGGTCCTATTATGGATGGCAAGAAGAGAGTTTTCGGTCAGGAAGTTGATAATTCCCAATTACTTGCACCATATTCCCCATTAGAAGATAACGTAAGAGATTTCTTTGAACTCGGAACTAATTACAGAACTCATGTTGGTGTGAACGGTGGAGGAGAGAACAATAGTTTCTATGCTTCTTACTCAAATGTATCTCAAGATGGTATTATTCCAACAGATGCAGACCAATACACTAGAAATACAGTTGCATTTAGAGGAAGCCAAAACTTTGGTAAATTAACGGTTGATGGTTCTATTAACCTCGCAATGACGAACAGCCAGTTTGTTCCTTCTGGACAAGGAGAAAATTCGGTATATAGAAATATTCTTGATATTCCTAGAAACATGAGTGTAATTGATATGGCTAATTATAAAGACAAGTTTTATAATATCAATGATTACTTTACTCCGTATGGTGTAACGAATCCATACTGGGCATTGAACGAAAATAAAAATGATTTCTCTTCTAATAAATTCTTTGGAGGTTTAACAGCCAAGATGGACATTATGGGAGACCTTAAAGGTGTATACTCTTTTGGTTACGATATAGAGAATCATGATATCAGTAGATTTGAAGCAATTGCAAAACCTGTTGGTCCAAATGAGGATGTTAAAAATGATGGTTTTGTTTCTGAACAAACTATTGGAAACCAACAGTTTAATCATGATTTTAAATTATTGTGGAATAAAGATGTAAACAAGCTAATCAACATTGATTTGATTGGAGGACTTAATTTAAATGAGAGAAGCTCTACAAGTTTATTCTCGTCTGTTTCAGCACTAGATATTGCTGGATTCTATAACTTATCAAATAGCCCAAGTACTCCATCTGTTGATCGTAACGACAACATGAGAAGACTAGTTGGTCTTTATGGTGTGGCTTCTGCCTCTTACAAAGATTATTTATATCTTAACTTGAGTGCAAGAAACGATTGGTCATCCACTTTGCCACAAGAAAATAATTCATTCTTTTACCCTGCGGCTAACTTAAGTTTCGTATTTACGGATGTAGTTTCAGGTCTTCCTTCTTGGATGGGAATGGGTAAATTTAGAGTTGGTTATGGTTCATCTGGAAACGATGCACCGATTTATGTAATTAATTCTATTTACACTCAAGCAAGTCACTCTATGCCATTCAGAAATTTTGCTTATCCTTTAGCTACTGGTACAAATGCCTTTACTGCGGGTAACCGAATTAAGAATCCTGACTTACAGCCAGAGCTTACTAAAGAGTTAGAAATTGGAACTGATCTTTTATTTTATGATAACAGAGTAAGCTTAGAGTTTACCTATTATAATCGTGTAACTGAGGGTCAAATATTACAAGTACCTGTTTCGCCAGGTAGTGGAAGTAGCAACTTCTATGCAAATGCAGCAACAGTGGAGAACAAAGGTATTGAGTTAGCTCTTACTTATAAAGTTCTTAGAAACGAAAATGGTTTCAATTGGGCCGTATCGGGTAATATGACTCGAAACAAAAATGAGGTGCTCGATTTAGATGACGCTTTAGATAGGGTTTCATTAGGAGGATTATCTACCACAGCTTATTACGCAATGCAAGGAATGCCAATTGGTGTTTTTGAAGGAAATACATATAAGTATTCTCCAGACGGTAAAGTAGTAGTTGATGAGAGCGGAGTTCCAGTTGTAGGTGACGAGAAAGAGATTTATGGTAACTCACAACGAGATTACATTATAGGTCTTAAAAACTCATTTAGTTACAAGCAATTTAGCTTAGGTATCTTATTAGATATTCGAAAAGGTGGGTTGATGTATTCAAATACAAAAAGTATGTTAAGTTGGACTGGTCATGCCATTACAACAACTTATAATGATAGAAAACCATTTATCGTACCTAATTCTGTAATTGAAGATGGTGTAGATGAAAATGGAGATCCAGTTTATGTTGAAAATACTACTCCAGTAGCCCCAGGTGTTATGCATGAGTATCATACTGCTGATGCACGTGATAGACAATTTGTATTTGATAAATCATATACCAAATTGAGAGAGGTTAATCTTACCTATAGACTGCCAAGTTCTATGTTAGAAAGCATGCCTTTTGCAGGTGCTTCAGTTAGTATAATTGGACGAAACCTATTGTTATGGACACCAGTAGAAAATCAGTTTATCGACCCAGAGGTAACTACTTTTGGTAATGGTAATCAAGCTGAATTTGGTGAGTTTGTAGCAAATCCTACAGCTCGTTCATTTGGTTTCTCACTTAAGTTTAACTTTTAATAAATAGAAAAATGAAAAAAATAAGTAATTATATATTAATAGGGGTTTTCGCATTGACTTTGTTCGGTTGTGAGAAATACTTGGACGTGAATACGGATCCAAATAACCCTCAAGATGTGACAGCGGATTTCATTCTTCCAGCTGCACAGACATCTGTTGCGATCACCATGGGTAACTCCTATTTTAACTTAGGTGGTTTTTGGTCTCAATATTATACGCAAAGCCCAACGGCTAGTCAGTATAAAAAAATGGAAGCATACAATTTGACCACAGACTTTTTTGATAGAGAATGGTCAGAAGCCTATGCTGGTGGTTTGAATGATTTAGAAATAATCCGTTCAAAATCAACTGTATCTGGAGATCATGCTTATTACTTAATAGCAACCTTGTTACAAGCATATACGTATCAAATGCTTGCAGATTTGTATGATGATATCCCATTTTTTGATGCACTTAAAGGTGTGTCAGATGGTACTTTAAATCCAAAATTCGATAACGGTGCCGATATCTATCCAGTTCTTTTAGAACGAATAAATGAAGCAATGACTCGTTATCAAGATGCGGATGAAATAGGAATGGAGCCAGGCGACAGAGATTTAATCTTCGGTGGAGATTTAGATCAGTGGTTGAGTTTTGGTAATACGTTGAAGCTTAAAATGTACATGAGAATGTCCTATACTTCAATGGCTAACCCTACTGCTGTTCAAGATTTATTAACTGCGGGTAATTTTATTACGGCTAATGCTGCAATCACTCAATTTGGAGATGAGTCTGGTAAGAGAAATCCTTTTTATGATGTTCAATATGATTTCCTTTCTGGAGTTAATCAACGAGCATCAAAAACATTGTTTGGTTATTTAGAAGATAATGAAGATCCACGTTTAGCTAAGATTTATAATGAGTCATCGGCTGGTGGTCAAAAAGGTCATCCTCAAGGAGACTATGATAATCTGGATGTTAAAGGAACAGACTTATCTGAGCCAAATATTTCAGCAACAACACCAGTATTTTTAATGACGCTAACAGAGCGAGATTTTCTAATAGCAGAAGCAGAAGTAAGATACAATGCTGGTGCAGGTGCTCAGGTAGCTTATGAATCAGGTATTGCTAATTCATTATTGCTTCATGGAATCGCTGGTGCAGATTCTATTTATCAAGCTGGAGGTGCATATGAGTATGCAGCTACGGGTGATGTAGAATCAGACATAGGTCAGATAATGATGCAGAAGTGGGTAGCTATGGCCAATGTAAATAACCTTGAAGGGTTCTTTGAAATGAATAGAACACACTATCCTCCGCTAAGTGTTGCTCCAAAAGGAACGGAAGGTGCGGTAGGAGAACTGACTACCTCATTTGCATCGATATTGCCAGAAGGTAAAACTCCAAAAAGATTATTCTTACCAGATGTAGAAATTCAGAGAAATAGCTCTGGGGTAACTCAAGTTTCAAATATTTATACCAAAGTTTGGTGGGATAAAAAGTAAAATTAATAACTATTAAAAAAATCATGAAAAAAATAAAAATAATAACACTAGCATTGGTTGCTTTGATCTTCTCATCTTGTGAGAAAGAAACAACGACTGGTGGCTTATCGCAGGTGACTAACTATCCTATCATTACAGTGGATGGGGCAAATCCGATATTTATTCCAAAGGGTACTGCATTTGTAGAACCAGGGGTAACGGCAACCGAGGATGGAGCTGAAATAGATGTTGTAACTTCAGGAAGTGGTGCTTATCGCGGTGGTGCTGCGGTCAATGAAGAAATGCCAGACCGTTATGATGTAGTTTATACTGCAACCAATAAAGATGGATATGATGGTACAGCCGGGAGGACAGTATATGTAATAGAGACCGGAGATATGGTTGATAACATTGCTGGTCTGTACAAATCAACAATTGTTAGAAATGATGAACTTAAATTTAGCGATTTAGGTTACGTAATTGTGTACAAAAATGATGATGGGACATACGGAATGTCATGTGCTATAGGTAGCTATTATGAAAATGGTATAGGTTACGGAGCAACATTTAATGCTCCTGCTACAATCGAAGCCAATGATATTGCTTCTAATGATTTCACATTTGCACCTACGAGCGTAACGTATGCTGGCTGGCCTTGGGCTGTTAACATTACTGATATGGTAGTTGATGCCGGAACAAAGACGATCACTATGACATCTGTATGGGATGCCGGTTTCACTTTTGAGGTTACTTTAACACAAGTAGAAATTTAATTATTAAAGAAGAAATATCATGAAATTAAATAAAATCACATTAATATTAACTTTTGGTCTTGCCCTAGCTGCATGCCAAGAGGAATACGAAACAGAATTAATACCTGGAAGCAGTCTTTCTGGTGAATGGTATACTCAAACTATGGTTGATGGGAGCGTAGTTCTTGGTCACGAAAAAATCACAACCTATAATACTGCAGCAGCAGATGGTTCTGAGATTTGGGTAGATGACCTAGAGCATATTTGGCCGGTTAAGGCTAAAATACCCGCATCTCCAGGGTCTAACTCATTTGCTGGAATGGGAGACAATATCATGGCTCCGATATATAGCTATGATACAGCTGATATAGCAGAACCTTACGATTCTATCACTGAAACATTTGAAGGTTATCACACTATGGATGTGTTAGAAGGTAAGATTATTGCTGACGCAGGTCATTCTAAGACAGGTGTTGTCACAGATAGCATCTATATTAAGGCAGTATTTAGTGATGATCCAGGCACTGAATATGAAATGGTTGGTCATCGTAGAACAGGTTTTGTAGAGGACGATTACTAATCTATTTTAGATTATAAAATTCACATAAAAGTGGGCCAATTTTGGCCCACTTTTTTTTGATTCTCATGTTTTTTTTGTCATTCTTTTAATACACTTCAGATTATCATGTGGATACAATGAGTATTACTACAGGTAAAATCCTACTAAAAATTGTCATATTGCAGAAGTTTAACTAAATTAAAAATTATTAAAAGATGAAAAAAACAATTTTATTATTAGTCGCAGTAGCATTTGGATTTACATCATTTGCTCAAAAGCCTTCAGAGGGTAATTTACTTACTGAAGCAAATTTTAGTCTTAATGAGTGGAATAATGAGTTCTCACTACCAGCTCTAAGATTCAGATATTTTCTTGCAGATGATTTGGCTTTAAGAGTGGATTTAGCTCCTAGAGGCCAAAGTGCAGAAAACAATTTTAGTGATGGTACAAACACTGGAACGCAAGAAACTTCTACATCAAGTTTTACTATGAGAGTTGGAGCAGAGAAACATTGGGGTGGAAATGATAAATTTTCTCCATTTGCTTCTGCTGCATTGCAGTTTGGTTCTAATTCTAGTACTGAAACTTGGACTGATTACGATGGAACTGGATACAGTAGTGGCTTCAATGCTGAAGTTGAAAATGGAGGTTCTAATCTTGGCCTTGCATTAGGACTTGGAGCAGATTATTGGATTACTGAGTCTTTTTACATGGGTACTGAGTTTGGATGGGGATGGCTTTCAAATAAAGTAGATGAAGGAACCACTACTATTAACGGTACAAAATCAACTACTCCAGAGAGTTCAACTTCAGGATATGCAGACTTTATGTTTAATACAGGATTTAGAGTAGGTTTCATATTGAAATAATTTAAATACTACTATAATAATTTGAGAGGGCAACTATATGTTGCCCTTTTTTTGTTTTAGTTCAGTACTTAATACACACGTTTTTGGGTTCTGTGAAGAATCGGAGTGCTTCCCAGCCCCCTTCTCTACCAACACCACTGTTTTTCATTCCACCGAATGGAGTTCTTAAATCACGCTGCAACCAACAGTTTACCCAGATAATTCCACTTTTAATTTGTTCAGAACAGCGATGAGCCTTACTTAAGTCTGATGTCCAAATGGTTGCAGCTAGACCGTAGTCATTGCTATTAGCCAGTTCGATGACTTCTTCTTCGGTGTCAAATGGTTGAATAGTTACTACTGGCCCAAAAATCTCCTCTTGATTTGTTCTGCATCGTTGATCCAGTCCCTCTATAATAGTTGGTCGGATATACCATCCCTTACTTAAATCCCCATCAAGTTTGACAGGGACACCACCCGTGAGAATATTGCCTCCTTCTTTTTTAGCTAGTTCAATGTAGCTTAGAATTTTTTCATAATGGGGTTTACTAACGATTGCTCCCATACGTGATTCATCCTCTAAGGGATTACCCACAATCATTTGATCTGTTCGAGCAACAAACTCTTTTTTGAATTTTTCATAGATACCTCGTTGCACAAGAATACGAGACCCACATAGACAGATTTGTCCCTGGTTGGCAAATGAACTATTAAGTGATGTTCGGATAGCTGCATCAAAGTCACAATCATCAAATATGATGTTTGGATTTTTGCCCCCTAATTCCAAACTCATCTTTTTAAATTTTGGAGCTACAATGGAAGCAATTTGTGCTCCTGTCGATGTACCTCCAGTAAATGATACCAAATCGATTTCATTACTTGATATGATGGAGTTTCCGGTGCTGCTTCCAAGTCCATGAACAATATTCAAGACTCCTGCAGGTAGTCCAATTTCGAGACATATCTCTGAAAGTAGGTATGCAGTCATGGGAGTGATCTCTGATGGCTTTGCTACAACGGTATTACCAGCAGCCAGTGCAGGAGCAATTTTCCAAGAAAAAAGATACAATGGAAGATTCCATGGTGATATACAGGCTGCCACACCAACGGGTTTTCTGAGCGTAAAGTTGATCATACCTTCTGATGTGTGATGACTTTCGGAGGCATAATGCTGGATAGCAGTAGCGTAAAATTTAAAGTTGTCGCGTGCTCTAGGTATATCTACAGATTTTGCCAACTTCAATGGTTTTCCATTGTCGATAGATTCTGCTAATGCAAGTTTATCTAGTCGATCGTTAATGCCATTTGATATCTTTTCAAGCCAATGTGAACGCTCTGAATTTTTAAGTTTTGACCACGAGGGAAATGTATTTTTGGCACTTTCAATAGCTGTTTTTACGTCTTCCTCGTTTGAGTCTGGGATAAGTGAATATACCTGACCAGTGGCGGGGTTATAATTGTCAATGTAGCTATTGGAGTTTGGACCTACCAGTTTGCCATTAATGTAGTTAGCAATTTTTTTCATACGTTGGTTTAACAAAAATAATCAAGCTGACGATATCCTTATTTATTTTTGAATTCTTTACCTTTGTAGTGAACGTCGAAAACAATGATCTTAATTTGACTAAACTTTATAAATAATAACAAACGCTTGGTACTATGAATCTATTTATTTCCAATATTGATTATAAAATTGATGAAAATGAACTCAAAAGCATTTTTGAAAAATTTGGTAAGGTAAAATCTATAAAAATATTAGTTGATCCAGAATCAAATAAGTCACTTGGTTATGGCTTTGTGAAAATGGGAAGCGAATATGAAGGTCAAAAAGCTATAATCCGATTGAATAATAAGCTCTTTAGGAAACGAAAGCTATCCGTCCAAGAAGCAAGACCAAAGCCACCAAAAATAAATCCAAATCAAGTGAGTGAATCTAATTTGTCAAAAGCAGTTGAGTCTAAGACAATCACAAAACGAAAAAGAAGGGGAATGATTGTGGATTGATTCTAGGGTATGATCGTACCAACACACTCGCCAAATCCTACTCTCACGTCTTCTTTTTGACACCAAGCACGAATGGAGATCGAATCTCCATCTTCTAAAAAGGTTCTAGTTTTATTATTTTTTATTTGGATGGGTTCTTTTCCCCCTTGGCTAATTTCTATCAAGCTACCATAACTATTGGCGTCTCTACCAGATATTGTCCCACTAGCCATTACATCACCTACATTTACGTTACAGCCATTCACCGTGTGATGGGCAAGTTGTTGAGCCATATTCCAGTACATAAATTTAAAATTACTTCGGCTAATTATAGATTCTTCGTCTTCTTTTGGAGTAATACCAACTTCTAGTTTAATATCGAAATTTTTATTTCCCTCATACTGAAGGTAGGGCAAAACAGGTGGATTTTGCTCAATACTTTCACAACGGAAAGGTTCAAGTGCTTCCATTGTAACAATCCAAGGAGATATGGTGCTTGCAAAATTTTTGCCCAAAAAAGGTCCTAATGGTACATATTCCCATCCTTGTATATCTCGAGCACTCCAATCATTAAAAATGACTTTACCAAAAATATGGTCTTCTGCATTTTCTACTGAAATGGACTCTCCTAATTTAGTTGGTGATCCAATGATATATGCCATTTCTAATTCAATATCTAGTCGCTTTGAATGGCCAAAACTTGGGATTTCAGCAGTTGGAGGTTTCATCTGACCTTGAGGCCTCTTGATGGGAGTTCCACTAACAACAATACTACTGGCTCTTCCATGATAGCCTACAGGGATATGCCTCCAATTTGGGAGTAATGGCTCACTGTTTGGTCTAAATAACTTTCCAAGGTTTGTGGCATGCTCTATACTACTATAAAAGTCAGTATAATCACCAATTTGAATAGGAAGACACATTTGAGCACTAGTCCTATCAACGAGTATCTTATCTCTATTTTCGTATAACTCACCTTGAGAAGAAAGTTCAGACGTGATAAATTTTCGGAGTGATGACCAAGCAGACTTACCACAACTAATGAAGTCATTTAAAACTGTTGATTCAAAAACAGTACTATTAAAATCCAAGTCCTTGAATAGACCACATTTAGCTGCGGTGTTCAAGTCAATAATTTGGTCTCCTATTGCAATTCCAGCAGTAGGTCTTCCATCTCTAACAAAAATGCCATAGGGCAAATTATGAATGGTAAAATCTGAGTCGTTGGGTACGGTTATCCAGGTATTCATATTTTTTAATATTTAAATTCGAAGGTAATAAACAGATAGTTAAATATAATCTGATTAAATAACAATATTGACAATTCTGCCCGGTACCACAATCACTTTTTTGGGAGAATTGCCATCTAACCACTTTAAAACAATTTCATTTTGTAAAACTTGAGACTCAATGTCCTCTTTACTCATATTAATTGGGAACTCGATGTTTGTCCGAGTTTTCCCATTGATGGATATAGGGTATGCTTTATTTTTTTCAATAACATGATTCTCATCAAAAACAGGCCATTGAGCATTCCCAATAAAGCCTTCGTGCCCTGTAGAACTCCATAATTCCTCTGTTATGTGTGGAGCGAAAGGATTCAATAGGATTAATAAATCTTTTAAAATGGAGAGCGACTTACACTTTTGGCTACTTAGTTCATTGACACAAATCATAAATTGAGATACAGATGTATTTAAGGATAGATTCTCAATATCTTCTGTGATTTTTTTAATGGTTTTATGAAGTGTTTTCAGGGAATCTTTATTTGGCTCTGAATCGCCCCATCGGGGTTGATGGTCCATGCCATAAAAGAGCGACCATAATTTTTTAAGAAATCGATGAGTCCCATCAATTCCCTTTGTACTCCAAGGCTTGCTATCCTGAATTGGACCAAGAAACATTTCATAAAGTCGGAGTGTGTCTGCTCCATATTGTCCACAGATCATATCTGGATTAACTACATTAAATTTTGACTTGGACATTTTTTCTACTTGTGATCGAAGTTTTAATGCCTCGTTCTGTCCAAATAATTCTTGGCTATCAATCCCAGCAAATCGACTATCTTTTTGCTGTAAAATTTCAAAGTTTTCTTGAGTTATCATTCCATCTTTTGAAATATATTCGACAGGTACATGAAGCTCTCTGTTGCCTAAATTAATAAGTTGACTTTCTCCTTGAATCATCCCTTGGTTTACAAGTTTTTTGAATGGTTCATCAAAGGTTAGAAACCCTCGATCAAATAAAAATTTAGTCCAAAATCTACTGTACAGGAGGTGTCCGGTGGCATGTTCTGTGCCACCAATGTATAAGTCTACTTGATTCCAATAGGCTAGATTTTCTTTGCTAGCAAAGGTATGCTCATTTTTGGGGTCCATGAATCGTAAAAAATACCAGCTACTTCCGGCATAACCAGGCATGGTATCTGTTTCTCTGAGGCCATTATCTGTATTTACCCAACTGGAGTTGTTCGCCAACGGGCTTTCGCCTGAACCAGAGGGTGTATAGCTTTCTACATCCGGGAGTTCCACAGGTAGGTTTTTATCGATAGTAGGGATATTATTTTTGTGAATGATGGGGAATGGTTCACCCCAATATCGCTGACGACTGTATCCAGCATCTCTTAATTTGAATTGAATCTCTTTTTCCCCAAAATTCCGTTCCTCAGCCAGTTGAATGATGGCTTGCATAGCCTCTTTTACATTCAATCGGTCAAAGTTTTCACTATTGATAAGGACACCATTTTTGGAGTCATAGCTATTTTCTTGAATATTGATTTCTTCTGCATTAGGGTCATTTATTACTTGAATAATATCGAGTCCGAATTTTTTGGCAAATGCATGATCCCTTTCATCATGAGCAGGTACGGCCATGATTGCCCCAGTACCATAACCACTTAGAACATATTCAGAAATATAAATTGGTATGTCTTTGTTTGTGAATGGATGTGTTGCGGATGCTCCAGTGAAAACACCAGTAACGGATTTATCTTTTTTACGCTCTAGCTCACTTTTGTTATTGGCAATTTTAGCATAGGCATCAATAGCTTCTTTTTGATCAGATGTAGTAATGGAACTAACTAAAGGGTGATCAGGTGCCAGAACCATGAAGGTGCATCCAAAAATGGTATCTGGTCGGGTAGTAAACACCTCTATATTTTCACTGTGTTTTTTTACCTTGAAAGAAATTCTAGCTCCGATACTTTTTCCGATCCAGTTTCGCTGCGTTTCTTTGATGCTCTCACTCCAATCAATTTTTTCCAATCCAGATAATAGTCTATCTGCATAAGCAGTTATTCGAACATACCATTGCTTCATTAACTTCTGACTCACAGGATAACCACCACGCTCTGAAAGTCCATCTTTAACTTCGTCATTTGCTAAAACGGTACCTAGTTCTTCACACCAATTTACAGTGGTTTCTTTTTGAAAGGCAAGACGGTAATGTTGGAGAATACGTTCCTTTTCTTCGGCTGTTTTGTCTTCCCATTCGACCGAAGTGAAGGGTTCAGTATTATCTCCTTTGTGAACAACATTTACATTTCCTTCAATTTCGAAAATAGAAATCAAAGAGTCAATACTTTCAGCTTTGTCTGTTTTCTCATTGTACCAAGATTCAAATAATTGAATAAAAATCCATTGTGTCCATTTATAATAGGAGGGGTCAGTAGTTCTGATTTCTCTTTCCCAATCATAACTAAAACCTATTCGATTTAGTTGTTCTTTGTATTTTTTTAGGTTAATTTCTGTTGTGACCTTTGGGTGTTGTCCAGTTTGAATAGCGTATTGTTCTGCAGGAAGACCAAAAGCATCAAAACCCATTGGATGGAGGACATTATATCCATTAAGTCGTTTGTATCTACTTACAATGTCACTTGCAATGTATCCCAAAGGATGACCCACATGCAATCCTGCACCACTGGGGTAGGGGAACATATCCAAGGCATAAAACTTTTGCTTTGTTAAATCAATTTCAGATCGATAAATATGGGACTCAGCCCATTTTAACTGCCATTTATCCTCGATAGATTGAAAATTGTAGGTACTCATAAAGTATTGGAATGCTACAAAAGTAAGAGAACTCATAGCATTTGGTTTATTAAAAGTGGTATCAATACAATTAGATGTTATTTTTGCCTAAACAATTTAGCAATTGTAACACAATAGAACACGTTATGGCTCATAAAAAAAGTAGTAAAACAGAATCAACGGATCATTCAAATCAACAATTTGTTTTTAATAAAACGAATTATCAATTAATGTTAGCAGGACTACTTACAATTATTATCGGTTTTGTATTGATGTATGGCAAAGAAGATATCTATGACTTTAGAAAAACTACATTAGCCCCAATGGTGGTTATTTTAGGATTTGTCATTGAGATTTTTGCGATAATGAAAAAGCCAAAAAAATAATAAATGAGTTTTTGGGAGTCTATTATCCTTGGCATTGTTCAAGGTTTGACAGAGTTTTTACCCGTTAGCAGCAGCGGTCACATTGAATTAGGTAAAGCCATTTTTAACATTAATGAGAATGAAGCAGGGTTATTATTTACAGTTACCCTTCATTTTGCAACTGCTCTCAGTACAATAATTGTTTTTAGGAAAGATATTCTCAAATTAATTAAAGGAGTTTTTAAGTTTAGGTGGAATTCCGAAACAAAATTTGTTTTCTTTATTGTCCTTTCAATCATACCTGCAGCAATTATGGGATTATTCTTTAAAGACTATATCGACGGATTTTTTAGTGGGAATATTATACTTGTCAGCTTCATGCTAATCTTGACTGGATTACTTCTTTTCTTGTCTGATAAATTAAGTCGAAAAGATGGCTTGGTGAATACTAAGAATGCTTTGTTGTTAGGGGTTGTTCAAGCCATTGCTATATTGCCAGGAATAAGTAGGAGCGGAAGTACTATTGCAGTAGCAGTCTTGTTAGGTATCAATCGTGAGCGTGCAGCTCGATTTAGTTTTTTAATGGTTTTACCGTTAATCTTTGGAGCAATGGTAAAAGAAATAATGGATTATTCAGCAATGGACTCTAATTTGTCAACTTCATCCATTGATATGACAATTGTCGCGGGATTTATAGCAGCCCTAGTTTCTGGAATTTTTGCCTGCAAATGGATGATTGCGATTGTAAAACGGAGTAGGTTAGTTTACTTTGCTTACTACTGTTGGGCTGTTGGTATAATCGGATTGATATACCAATTCCTATAAACTCTTTAAGAAATCTAATTCAGATTTTCATCTGGTATAAGTAGTACGGTATCAATATTGGCATAACCGATTTCTTCTGTTTTCAATAATCGAAATGTAAAGTAGCCACTGATGCTTCCAAAATCTTCTGATATTGGACACCATGACTGGTATGAATAACTTTCTCCTGGACTTAAAACCGGCTTTTCACCAATCACTCCCTCTCCTTCAACTTCTCTTACACCTAAGACACCATCTGTAATAAACCAATGTCTCCTAGTCAATTGGACTTCTTCAACGCTTGTATTATAAATAGTCACGTCATAACTAAACACGTGTCGTGCACCAGGAATCTTATGATCTTTCTGATGTTGTGGGATCATCCTTACCTTGATTTGGTGATTTAAGTTTAGCTTATTTTCCACTCCTTTTTTTAACTTAGTACAAGTTAAACACATGATGCCCAATTATGTTGGAAGATAACCAACAACTTATAACTTTGTTATAAATAGAGCATGAGCGTTTCATCATCTAATTTAATTAATAAAGCAGTAGAGTATCTTTCACGTTTTCCTGGGGTTGGAAAGAAAAGTGCGTTACGTATGGCTCTTTTTCTTCTTAAAAGATCAGAAGGTGAGACAATTGAATTGAGTGAGGCTCTACTTAATATGAGAACTCAAATTCAATATTGTGATCAATGCTTTAACCTGAGCGACGGTCCTTTATGTAATGTGTGTAATTCACCCTCAAAAGACACCACCATTGTTTGCATAGTTAAAGACTTTCAAGATGTCATTGCAATTGAAAATACGGGACAGTACAACGGGCTTTTTCACGTGTTGGGTGGATTAATTTCACCAGTAGACGGAATAGGTCCAAGTGATGTGAAAATACCTGAATTATTATCTAGAGTTCAGGAAAAAGATATCAAAGAAGCGGTAATTGCTCTTAGTTCGACTTTAGAAGGAGATACGACGGAATATTATATAGCCAAAAAGCTACGAGATTTGGGTGTTCGGGTAAGTACTTTATCAAAAGGGATTGCTGTAGGAGGGGAGTTGGAGTACGCAGATGAAATAACGTTAGCTCGATCAATCAAAAATCGCGTGATTATTGATAATTAGGTTTATTTATTCGCTCGAACTACATAATAGGATGCAGTCACAAAAAAGTTTCGAATGAACGGGATTGAACTAATTAATTTAAGTTGTTTCCTTGGCTTAATTCCAAATTTGGTTTCGTAGTTTGGATTAAATAAGTAATCCGTTTTCTTTAGTATTTGGTAATTATTTGCTTTTAGAATTTGATTTAGTCTATCAATGGTAATTCTAGTGTCATAGATTTCTAGCATTCCTTTAATCTTAGTTTCACTCTCACCAATTATACGAAGAAGCCCCTTGTATAAGAACCTTGGTAAAATATGAAAGTAGGGTAATTTAGAGAAAAATTTGTTTTTGAGTAATTGTTGGTGGCCACCAAATGGATTATACCAAGGTGGAAAGCCAATAAAGTAAAGACCATTTGGTTTCATGAAATCACGACATCTATTCATAAATTTTTCTTGGTTTGGTATATGTTCAATGACATCTCTACTGATTATAATATCAAACTCTTCTTGAGTTTTGGTGTCATATATATCTTCAGTGATTAGCTCTAAATTCTTAAAATTGGGATGATTGGCGTGGTATAATTTCCCATTTTCTATTCGTCCCTCTGAGATATCAATACCTACTACTCGTTTGCATCCCAAGTCCAAAAATGGTTCAAGGTTTCCAGCCTCACCACAACCGATTTCTAATACGGAAGTGTTTTCATTAATTTGAATTAGATCTTGTAAATAGGGGATAACATACTTGCTGGTGGTCAGTGCTTGTTCTTTGAAGTATTTTTTTCGATTAGAGTGTCTCGCTTGCATGAGTTATAAGGTCAATTTTTAGTCTTTATCTTTAGGATTTTGATTTCTGTTTGAATTGTTTTTGTTCCCTTTCGGGTTGCTAGACTTATTTTTTGATTTATTAAATCTTCGGTTTTTATTACCTCCTTTGGGGCCCCTTTTTTGATTGGATTTTTTATTTTTATGGTCCATTCTGTTAAGGTCATTCTCCCCAAGTAGGTCGTCTTTGTATTCTAAGGTTTTGAATGCGATTTCTGCACCCTTAGCAGTATCACTAAGCGTTACAGGAATTTTGCCTTTTTTATTAAGCGATATAATTTCGTTTACTCGTTCTAAGTTAAGAGGAATCCAATCAAAACTTTTTTCATAACAATACCAAGCTGTTCCTTTTAGTATATCAATTTTCTTTAAACTTGCTAACCCTGACTCAGTCTTTAGCTTTACTCTTTCATTAGGGAAAGACTTTAAGGCCTCATGATAAGTCTCTAACTCATAGTTTAGGCAGCATTTCAATCTTCCGCATTGTCCACTAAGTTTAAGCATGTTAATCGATAAGTTCTGAGTTTTTGGAGCACTCATACTAACTACTTTATAATCTGTAAGCCAAGTACTACAGCACAATTCTCTTCCACATGACCCAACACCTCCAAGTCGTGATGCTTCCTCTCGATAACTTACTTGGAGCATTTGTATTCTACTTTTAAATTCGGATGCATATCGTCTGATGAGTTCTCTAAAATCAACTCGACCTTCAGAGGTGTAATAAAATGTAATTTTTTTACCATCACCTTGATATTCGATGTCACTAATTTTCATTTTAAGTCGAAGTTGAAGAGCAATTGTTCGTGCTTGTTCTAATGACTTATGCTCGATTGCTTTAAATTTTTGGTATTTTTCAACCTCATCTTCATTTGCAACACTTCGTATGGTTCGCATTTCTGAGTTGTTCTCATCAACTCCATGTTTTTTCAAGTGAAGTTTTACAAGTTCTCCAGCAAGTGAAACCTCGCCAACATCATAGCCTATATCTGAATCTACGATTACTTTGTCCCCTGTATACAACTCAAGGTGATTGACATTCTTATAAAATTGCTTTTTACTTCCTTTAAATCGTACTTCAACAATATTGAACGGCTCATAATCTTCGGGCAGTACCATGTCAGTAAGCCAGTTATAGACATTTAGTTTATTGCAACTTCCCGTGCTGCATGCACCATTATTCCCGCATCCAGGACTATGACTACCATTATTATTTCCGCAACTTCCACATCCCATACTGATTGACTTTTTCTTTTTTAGATGAACTACTGTTTTGCAGTATGTTCTTACAGCCTCAAATATATCATAAAATAAAAATTACCTTCGGACAAAGTAGTATCTAATATTAATAGATAGGTTGAATAATGCTATTTTGGGGTTCGCATTCCGTTGTAAATGATATATGACTTCATTAATCTGAGTGTATATTTTTTCAATAAAAAAGGCATTTAAGGTGGAACTCAACTTTTGGATAAAGTCTACCTGACTAGCTTCTGCGTTTATTGTATAGTTATCAATAGTTTGATGCAACATACACTCTCGAAGCACTTTAATCCCATGGGTTAAAAAAAGCTGAATTTGATTTTTACCCATCGAATGAAGTTTGTCAGAGATATCACTCACTGGTTTAAGGTCATTTCGGTAGCAAGCTAACATCCAATCTCTAAACAATGTCCCGTAATCATTCGAATTATTTTCTATGAGTTGGGTTGCCATCCTAAGATTGCCATCAGATAGTCGTGCAATTTGTTCTAAGTTTGACTTTTCAAGACCATACTTTTTATCCAAAAATGCTTGAGTTTCTTCATACGAATAACTAGGTATTTTGGTGAGTTGTGTCCTACTTGTTATCGTGGGAAGAAGCTGCTGAGATTGTTCAGCAACTAAGATAAAATAGGTCTTTTGTGGGGGTTCCTCGATGAGTTTAAGCAAGACATTGCTTTCTTTCTTCAAGTATTCAGGCATCCAAATAATGAGTGTTTTTGCCTCGCCTTCATAAGGTTTTAATGAGAGACGAGATAGGATGCTACGAGTTTCTTCACGCGTTATATTGGGCGTTTTATTACCATCTTTTGAGATGGTATCCATCCAATCTGTCGTATTAAAATACATCGATGAAGTATTGATTTCTCTCCATTTTTCGATGTGTTGTGTACTGATTTCTTTACTTGCTGAAACAGGATATGTGAAATGGACATCTGGATGAGAATGACTGCTTATCTTACGGCATGAGCTACATTCTCCGCATGAATCCGTTGGTGTCCGTTCAGTACAGTATAAGTACTGAGTAAGTGCTAAGGCAAGACCTAATTTTCCGCTACCCTCATTGCCCAAAAATAATTGTGCATGAGGAAGCCGGTTATTTTCAACATTTCGGATGAATTGTTCCTTGATTTTTTGATGACCATATACTTGAGCAAACTTCATTTCTAATCAACTTAATTCTGGTCTTTTAAGGAAAGTTCTTTTCGAACCCATAAGAATATACTTAAACCGATGAGTAAGTATATTAAGCTACCAAATGTCATAGCGAGCATCGATCCTGTTTGAAATGTTTTTGGAGAAAATTCAAATCGGATAGTATGTTTTCCTGCAGGCACCTTCATACCTCTCAATAGGTAGTTTAATCGAAATTGATCAACTGGCTGATTGTCAATATAGGCATTCCAACCTTTATCATAAAACACTTCTGAAAAAGCTACATTATTTTCTGTTTTTGATGAATAGGTGTATTCTAATTTTTCTGGATGGTAAGAGGATAGAGTTATACTCGCTGTGCTATCTTTAATAGAATTAGTACTGATTAAATCTGCATACTCTTTCTCGACAATAGCTTGCGTTTTGGTATTGATTTTTGGTAATTGAAGAATAGCACTATCAGCATTTTCAACGATATTCACTTCATTTACAATCCAAGCGTTTCCGTTAGCGTTTGGGTTAATGCCATACCTAGGTTCTCCTCCTTGTTGATTAGGGTAGATATAATACTTCATATTTAGCATATTAAAAATCCCATTATTGGTAACTCTACCAGCTCTTAAATCGTCCATCAAATGCCAATCCCATAAATCTTGGAATCTTCTAATTTTTGCAGCACTATAGCCTCCAATTGATTTGTGAAAGTAAGCACATCGGTTGCTATTTAATGTACTTTGGGTGAGATCCAAAACGCGGTAATAGGTTTTGTCTTTTTGTATTTCCAAATCAACAGCGTAAGGGGTAAATGGTTGTTCCAAGGCCCGTTCTCTTTTGAAATCTTTATCATTTAAATAGCGTTTACCAACTGTCCATAAATCAGCGGTAATTAGAACTCCTAGAATGATTAATCCATAGTTGACTTTCACTTTTTCTTTATAAATTAACCACAGCACAAGAAGAATTAAAATGGCAAAAAAGATACTTCGATTACCATCTTTTTTCATCTCTCTAAGTCGCATTTCAGCGAGTTGATCTTTGAAACGATCGATTGAAGGCTGTGTGACTTCTCCTCCTTGTCGTTGTATTACATTTTTTGCATATTCAGTATCTGAATCATATACAATCTGTCCATTTTCATTTTCTTTGGGGGTCGAATTAAAATCGTTAAATAATGTTCCAGAATAGGTCAATAGAATAATAATCCCAATGCCAGCAAAAGCAGCATAGCTTACTCTTTTCCAATTTTCTTTTACGTATTCTGGCTTACTGACAATTTTTTCTAAGCTTAAAATAGCTAATAAACCAACGGCTAATTGAACTAAAACCATCATCATACTCGGTGCTCTGAATTTATTGTAGAGTGGAAAGTGATTGTACATGAATTGATTAATCCCGGTGAAATGATTCCCTCCCATTGATAATATTAACGTGACTCCTATTACGGATAAAAGCCACCATTTTTGTGACCCACGAATTAGAACGAGGCCAAGAATCATCAAAATAAATAGTGTCACGCCTATATATTTGGGTCCTGATGTACTCCCAATTTGACCATAGTAAAGCCCGAGTTTATCAGAGTCTCCACCACTATAATTGGGGATAATAGTAGCTCCTATGTCCGACCAACCATTACTGTATGAAAAAACATAATCTTGAGTTAATCCATCCTGTTTATCAGCATTTGATCCATTATTTTTATTGATGGTCAGCTCACTTTTACCTCGAATGGATTCTGTAGCATATTCTTTAAGAAGAAGAATGTTTAAACTATTTGCTCCAAGTCCAATACCTGCTCCAAGAAGAGCAATACCGCATGCTAAAAAAAATGATTTGAACTGTTTCTCTTTGAAATACGGGTAGGCATGAAAAATGACAAATAAAACAATCATAAACCCACCATAATAGGTGATCTGAACATGGTTAGCCTGTAGTTCTAATCCAAACCCTGTAGCGAGTAATGTAAGTCCCAGTAAATACCTTTTGTTAAAGATGTATTGCATACCAGCAATTACCAATGGAAGATATCCAATGGCTCTTGCTTTTGTATTGTGCCCCACGGCTATGATGGTTAGATTTTCTGTTGCCAGTCCGATACCAACAGCACCAATCAATGCAAGCCAAGGCCTTACTTTGAAAGCAAGAAGCATGATGAAACTGCAGAGGATATATAAAAATAGTTGAGACCAAACCCTTGGGTAACTGGGGATTTTTAAGTGTTTGATAATTGTTGAGTTACTGGGGAGGCTAATCACATAAGAAGGCATCCCTGCAAAAAGAACATTGGTCCACAAGATATTTTCTCCTGATTCTCGATACTGCTTAATTTCACTTGCAGCTCCTTTGTATTGAACAATATCACTTTGTTTGGGTGCCTTATTTTTAAAATTATTAGGTACAAACAAAGCCGACAAAATAGCAATGAGTAAAATGGCTATCATGTGTTGACTATATTTCTGAATAAAAACTTTCATATAAATTGAATTGTCCTCAAAAATAGAATTAGTTTGGAGAGTAACCACATGTGCTATCTCAATTTATTGGAGAAGATTTGCAAATGCTTTTGCTTGGCTTTCACGACTGTATTCCATTATGGCAGGATTGTAGGTGAGAATACCTTGTCCAGATTCCCACTTATGGTATAGGTCGTTAATATGCTGGCAAATGTCTTTCGTGTCATTATCGTGAGCTAATCCGCTGGATGTTTTATGAATGATATTAGCTACAAAACCGTCTTTTTTACCGACATATAAAATCGGTTTTCGAGCGGCGAGATATTCATATACTTTTGCTGGAATACCTCCTTCTTTTCCGTGTTTGTTTAATGGTCCAAAGACCAAAAGAACGGATGCTTTTTCAAGGTAGTCAATGCTTTCTGAATGGGGAACATAGGGGCTAAATTTTGTGTCGTCAATGAGATTTCTATTTGCAAGTTCCAACTTTAAATTCGGGAAAATAGAACCTACAAATTGGAGACAAAATGCCTTTTCTGGATAGGTTATTTTAAATTGGCTTAAAGCATCCAAAAATGGGGTGATATTATATTGATCACTGATGGTTCCTGTGTATGTGAGTGTGAATGTTTTATTTTGATTTAGTTGATAGTTTTTAAAATCTTTGGCATCAAAACCATTTGGAATCGTTGTAAATTTATTGAGCTTAATTTTGTCTGATTTGCTATTAAAAAAAGGAACGTAAACAGATGATGCAGTAACAATATGGTCTGCATTTTCGATGATTTGCTTTTCATATTTTCGGTCAAAATAATTAGAAAATTTAGAATGATTAAGCAGTTCGTAATAATAAATGTCAGTCCATAAGTCTCTAAAGTCTACAATCCAACGGACTGGGAATTTTTTTTTCAATCGTTTCCCAATTAATTGAACCGAGTGGGGAGGACTGGAAGTTATTATATTCTTTATTTGGTGTTCTTTTATGACCTTTTTTGCTGTAGAATAGGCATAATTACCCCAATATTTTCGCGGGTCAGGAATAAACAAGTGAGTTCTTAAAAATATAATAAATTGTTGAATTTTACTTTTCTTATTAACGTTTGCAAAACCAGCTGAAGGAATACTTTTTTTGCCAAAAATTCGGGAATATAATTTAAGAGGCTCAAAAGACTTTGTTGGATGTAATTGAATGTTAGAATCAATTTCTTGGGTCAATGTTTTATCTAAGACCATGTAACTTGCATGTTTTTCGTTAGGGTAAATGACATGAACTTCATGTCCTAAGTCAACAAGATAATTGCTCAATTTTAACCATCGCTGAACACCAGCACCGCCACTTGGAGGCCAGTAATAGGTGATTATGAGGATTTTTTTATTACTCATCAATAAGGATGATGTTACAAATTTATTTTTTATGATAGAATGCTTGAGTTTATTGTGAGATTTATTTTAAATCCACTCCATGCAGCTAGATTTATAGATAGTATTTGTTTTGAAAATAATTTCTTCGAACTTGGCCATAAAGATTAACTTTGAGCTCAAATGAAAGTTGGGTTTGTTGTAGACAATGATTTCATAAACGATGGAAGAGTATTTAAAGAAGTATCCATTTTAAGTAGCAAATATGAGGTGAAGATTCTTTGCCTAAATTTAGACAAGAATTTTGTTTCTGAGTCAGAAGATATTCAGTCCATTTACATATCAAAATGGATTAAAGATAAACTTTTTGCACTGTCTAGTTGGTTGCCATTTTACAAATGGATTTGGGCTAGAGCGATAAAAAAATTTATTCTTGAAGAAAGTATACAATTACTTCATGTTCATGACTTATATATGGCTCCACCAGGTATTCATGCAATAAAGTCGAGTCAAAAATCAGTTCAATTGATTCTTGATTTACATGAAAATTTTCCAGCCACTATATTGACCTATAATTGGACAAAGGGTCGAATTAAAAACTTAATTACAAGACCTCATAACTGGGCCAAAAAAGAAAAAAATATTTTACATCATGTAGATCGTATTATCGCTTTGTCTAATGAATTTAAAGAAAGTTTATTGAAAAGATACACATCGTTAGATGCTAGAAAGATATTTGTTTTTCCCAATGTTGTTGATTTTTCGAGATTTAAAAAATTTGAAGTAGATAAAACAAAACAGAGAGATGATAGAGTGACTTTTTTCTACTTTGGTGTAGTTGCCGAAAGGAGAGGAATATTCGATACATTGGAAGTTTTTGAGCGTATTTTGTCGGATGAGCAAAATATTTTACTTCGAATAATTGGTCCCGTAGATAGTGCTGATAGGGATAGATTTTATAATTTTATTACTAAAGATTCTGTAAAAAATAATATTGAGTATGTAAAGTGGATTCCCATTGATGATCTTCTAACAGAGCTCAATAGAGTAGATGTTTGTCTGGCTCCTTTCCATGTAAATAAACAACATAATTCAGGAGTGGCAAATAAGATATTTCAATACATGTACGCAGAGAAGCCACTAATTGTGTCCAATTGTACTCCTCAAGTTAAATTAATTAATGAAGCAGGATGTGGTTTAGTATTTAAGTCCCAAGAAGAATATCTAAAATGTATGGTTTCATTGATTAATGAAAAAGATTCAAGAATTAGCCTTGGAAAGAATGCAAAAAAATACCTGCATGAAAATTATGATAGTGAAAGTCATGCGGATGAGTTATTTAAAGTATATGACTCTATCTAGAGGTATTTGTTTGTTTTTTGTTCCTGACTAGGAGTATTTCTCAATAAAATATCTGTTCATACATTTATTCTATCTCGAAAGAACATCATTATACACATTGGTAATTTTATTAGCAACTACCGCAGCGGAGTAAGTTGAGACAACATGTTGACGTATTTTTACAGGGTCATATCTTTTCTTGGTCACTGCTATAATAGCTCGTGCAAGATCTTCAGAATTATGGTCACAAATTAGACCAAGTCCTTCGTTCGTTATAATTCCTTCTGGACCACCAGAACTAGTAGATATACAAGGCAGTCCAACGGCTAAGGCTTCTATTAATACCACACCAAATGTTTCTTTTTTTGAGGTAAGTATAAAAATATCTGCATGATGCATTTGTGTTTTTACTGCTTCATTATCAAGGCTACCTGTAAAATTAATGCGATCTTCAACTTTTAATTCTTTAACAAGTGTCCGAAGAGATTCTAATTCTGGTCCGTCTCCTACAATGGTTAGGTTAAGTAACTTATTTGTTTTTAAGGCTTCCGTAAATCCTAGAATTAATAATTTTTGCTGTTTTATTTCAACGCAATGGGCGACATGAAGTAGGTTGATTTTTGGGGATTTATTTTCAGGTTTTAATGTGAATTTATTAATATCTACAATATTTGGTATTGTAGTAAATGGGATAGTAAATTTACTAGTCAAATAGTCAGAAAAGAATGGACTAACAGCAATATTGAAACGGCTATTTAGGTATATTTTTTTTAAAAAATCATGTGATAGTCTAGTTTTATCATCATACAAATTCGATGAGTGCTCAGTTACAATGTAAGGAATACCATATTTTTTTAAAATTTTTAAAGCAACAGCTCCCATCTCGTATGTCTGTAAGTGAATTAAGTTTGGTTTACCATAACTAGACACATATTTTCTAAAAATTAGAAATAGTCTGTAGTTAACATATTGTCGCTTTATTCTGTATGGTAAAGGAATAGTGAATAAATATTTTATCCAAGTGATAATATTCCTATTGACATTCTTATTGGTAGAGAATAGAAGGTGGCTATTCTTAAAGAATATTTTTTTTAAGATGGGCTTTTGAATTATAGCAATGACTCCTAGCTTAATATTATTATCATATTGTGAAATAGCAGCTACTTGTTCTTTAAAAAATATACTTGAAATAGGGGCTAGCTTTGATGGGTAAGCTCTAGGAAGATGAACAATATGATGAGGTTGTTTCAATTATTTAAATTTTGGAATAGAAATAAAAGTCAGCCAGGGACCCTTTAGTCCTGTCACCTTTGAACGGGTGCTTATTCTTAATGAATTTATCTAGCTTGAAATCTTTAGCATTCTTTTCTACCCAATTTGTGAATTTACGATGTCTAACATGTTTTATTTCTTTATTGTCAAAATTGTTATCAAAGTTAGATGAATATATAATCACGTTTTTATTATTTACGTCAAATAGCTTTTTCATGTGATCCTCAAAAACGACATTTTCAACAAGGTGATAAATCACATCTAAACTTAGAATAAGATCAGTTTTTTGGAATGTAAAATTAGAGATGTGATCAAATTGCTTTGATTCATCATTAGCAAATGTTTTAGAACAGGTTTTTAAAATAGTGTTGCTTACATCATATCCTTTGTATTTGGGGTACTTTAATAGCTTAAGCTGATTGGCATCACCGCAGCCCAATTCTACGACAGAAGTTATCTTGTTTTCTTTAACAAATGTATTTAGAATTTCAGCCTTAAATACAGCTAATTGATTATATGATCCAGAGCCAGAGTTTCCGCCGTCTTTGTATCTTTTTTCCCAATAATCACTTGAGTTTTTAAAGTAGAATTTGTGGTGTATCTTAGATGCTAAACCACTTAGAATCGGTCCAATAACTGGAATATTTTTAAGCTTCACAAGCACAAAATTATAGTTTTCTTCTGTTTATTTTGTGTTTAATAATTTTTATGAGGAATATTTAATATAAAGGTGAGTTGTTTATAATGAACTAGGTTGTATTTTCGAAGCATTGCATGAGTTTGATGCTTCTAATGATAACATTGTACACAAAATGAAATGATGAGTATTTTTAGAAAAAATACATAACTATTTTTCGGAAAATGATAATTGGCCTAGGTTACAATATGCTGATTAAAAATATATCATAGTTAAATTAATTATGGGAGTAATAGCTAGACAAACATTAAAATCGAGTACTGTAGGATATATCGCTGCAGTTGTTGGTACTATTAACACCTTTTTTATCTATACTTTATGCTTTGATGCAGCAGAGTTAGGCAGATTCAGATATGTTCAGGAGGCAGGGATGGTGCTTGCTGGGTTTTTTAGCCTTGGAATTACTAATGTGATTGTTCGATTTTTTCCTGACTTTAGAGACAATAAAAGTAAGCATCATGGATTTCTAGGATTTATAATGGTGGTTTTATTAGTAGGTGTTTTAGTATTCCTGTGTTTGTATGGGCTTACCTTTCAATGGTGGCCCTCAGAGTTTCAAGACAATTTTTGGTATATTTTTCTACTTTTTGTTGCCATAATGTTTACCAATTCATTTTATTATTACTCTTCAAACTTTAGGCTTATCACAGTGCCTAATATTTTTAGAAACCTTTGGGTTAAAATTGGTCTTGGTTTATCTGCTTTAATCTATTTTTATTTTAAGTTAAGTTATGATAGCATCCTGTATATTGTAGTATTTGTATACATGGTAGCAATGTTTGGAGTGCTCTTTTATCTTCATTTAAAAAGAAATTTCTCATTCAATATTGAGTTTAAATATTTTACGAAAAATAGAATTAAAAATATTGCCGTATTTGCTGGATTTGGTTTGCTAAACAGTCTCGGAAGTAGCTTAGCTGTTAGATTAGATATTTTTATGGTTACAGATATGCTAAGTTTTAGCAAAACTGGGGTATATTCAATTGCAATGAGTCTTACCGGACTTATGGTGTTAGTGACTTCTCCTATGCTATCAATTTCAGGACCAATTGTAGCGGACTCTATAGCTAAGAATAATATTAACCATATTCTCGATATTTATAAAAAATCAAGTCTCAATTTATTTTTATTTGGTATGTTGTTGTTATTACTGATTTGGGTGAATATAGATAGCATTTTTCAAATCATCCCTAATGGAGAAAAATATACTGAGGGCAAAATAGTAATTCTAATTTTAGGGTTAGCTAAACTAGCAGACATGGTAACTAGTGTGAACGGTTTGATAATCGGATATTCAAAATATTTTAGGTTTAATTTATATGCTCTTCTCCTTCTAGGGGTATTAAACATTTTTGCAAATCTCTTTTTTATTCCATTATTTGATATTGCAGGTGCTGCTCTTGCAACTTTTTTATCCATTACCTTATATAATCTGGCTAAAACTGTATTTATTTATAAAAAATTTGCTATTCATCCATTTCAAAAATCATTGGGTCATATTTTTTTACTTACCCTAGGTACTTTTTTTTTGGTAGATTACCTTGTGCAAATCAGTAATCCATACATGGCAATTTTATTAAAGTCAATGTTGGTATTGATAGTATATGTAAGTATCAGTCTTCGGTTAAATTTTTCAGAGGATATAACACATCTTTGGATTAAAATAAAAAATAAAATATTTACTATTATTAAATAATAGTGGATGCTTTCATTCAATAAAGATATTACTTTTGAAACCACTATTACACCATGTTAAACATTATCTTATTTGGACCTCCGGGTGCCGGAAAAGGAACTCAAAGTTCTAAGCTAATTGAAAAATACGGATTGGTTCATCTCTCAACAGGAGATGTGTTTAGGTACAACATAAAAAACAAAACTGAGCTTGGAGTATTAGCAAAAAGCTTCATCGACAAAGGGCAATTGGTTCCAGATGAAGTGACTAATCAAATGGTTAGGGATTTTATTGAAAGAAATAATAATAACCAGGGTTTTATATTCGATGGCTATCCTAGAACAATTGCTCAAGGAGAAAATCTAGAGCGTATGCTTCAAGGTTTCAATACGCAAGTTACCAGTATGATAGCACTCGAAGTTGATGAGGATGAATTGGTTAGCCGTTTGCTAGAACGAGGAAGGACTAGTGGAAGACCAGACGATCAAGATGAGTCGATTATCCGAAACCGCTTCAAGGTATACAATGAAGAAACATCTCCATTGGCAGATTTTTATGCCCAAAAAGGGAAATTTATAGCCGTGCAAGGGAAAGGGTCAATCGATGATATATTCCAACATCTTTGCAAGGCTATTGACGGTGCAAGCCAAGCATAATTGAGACTAACTACGTAACTGATTTACCATGAGCAATCAAAATTTTATAGACTACGTTAAAATTTGTGGCAAAAGTGGTAATGGGGGAGCGGGTAGCCATAGTTTTTTTAGAGACAACCTAAACGCCAAAGGTGGCCCAGATGGAGGAGATGGAGGCAAGGGTGGATCAATTATACTTAGAGGAAATTCTCAACTTTGGACTTTACTTCACCTAAAGTATAAACGCCATATTTTTTGCGAGCATGGAGCCCCAGGAAAGAAAAAAAATCAGACGGGCAAGAGTGGTCAAAATCAAATAGTAGAAGTACCATTAGGAACCGTAGCCAAACATCCAGAGACCTATGAAGTTCTCGGAGAAATCACGGAAGATGGTCAAGAGTTTGTTTTGTTGCCAGGGGGTAAAGGAGGTTTAGGAAACACCCATTTTAAAAGTGCTATCAATCAAGCACCCAAATACGCTCAACCAGGGCAACCTGGCCGTGAAGAATGGTTTATTTTAGAACTTAAAGTTCTTGCTGATATTGGACTAGTAGGATTGCCAAATGCTGGAAAATCTACTTTACTATCTGTTGTTTCTGCAGCAAAACCAGAAATAGCTGATTATGCTTTCACCACGCTGACACCTAATTTGGGAATAGTAAAACACCGAGAGTATAAGTCGTTCATCATGGCTGATATCCCAGGCATTATAGAGGGTGCTAGTGAGGGCAAAGGATTGGGACACCGTTTCCTTCGTCACATCGAACGAAATGCTGCTCTCTTATTCATGATATCTGCCGATGACCAAGATATTAATAAAACTTATCGAGTTCTTCTAAAAGAGCTCGAAAAATTTAGTCCCGAATTAATGTTTAAAGAACGCCTATTGGCGATTACAAAATCAGATATATTAGATCAAGAACTTGAGTTAGCAATTTCAGAGGAAATGGATGTAGATTGTGATTTCTTATTTATTTCTTCAGTATCGGGTAAAGGAATTCAAGAGCTAAAGGATAAACTTTGGCTTACTATGAATAATTAGAAAAATATAGCGTGAATATCGTTGTTTATTGCAGCTCTATTTAGTTTGAGCTTAATTTGAATATTCGATGAGATTAATAGACAAATTTATTTTTATCTTCCTATTTGCAGGTCTATTATTTATAAGTTTAAATAGGCATTCTCGTCATCCAATTTTCACGTATCATTCTCAAATATTTGCAGATAAAGCAGGTTATCATATCTATTTTTCTGCATATTTCTATTATGATATGGATGCTGAAAATCTTCCTGATTCAATTGTCCAGAAAACAGGTACTGGCTTTCGATTAGAGAATAAAAAAATTATAACAAAGTACCCCATTGGTGTGGCAATATGTCAAGCTCCTTTTTCTCTAATTGCCTCACTTTTCGATTCTTTCTTAGGAATTGACAACAATTACGGATTTACAGAAAATCATCATTTAGCCCTTAATTGGGCTACTGCCATATGGGGTACAATAGGACTATTTCTCCTTTTTCTAAGTGCAGTCCATTATTGGAAACTCTCCCACATGCAAAGTTATATGCTAGTTTTAGGAATTTTATTTCTCTCTAATTTGCTTTACTATACAACACGAGATTGTGGAATGTCCCACGCATATTCATTTACTGTTTTTGCAGGAATTCAATACCTACTTTTAAAGATTTCAAATAATAAAAATATAAAAAATAAGGATTTTATATTGATTCTTATTTTAGGTTCTCTGATTCTTGTTCTAAGACCACTAAACTTAGTTTTTGTCATTTTCCCAGTGAGTTATATTCTTATTACTAAATTGAGTAATTTTAAAAAAATAGTTTTAGATGTTAATGTATGGGGGTGGCTATTGGGCTTTTCGCTAGCCAGTATCCCAGTTTTTCTTCAATTAGGTTACAATTATTATGCATATGGCAAACCTTTTGCAGATGGGTATGCTGGTGAAAGCTTCTCAAATTTTGGAAATTTGGATCTAATGAAATTTTGGTTTTCACCAAATAATGGAGCATTATTATATAGTCCGATTCTACTTCTCGTGTTTTTAGCTGTTATCAAGCAATGGCATAATAATAGAATAATGGCTTTCTATCTCGTTTATTTTTTAGTAATTAGTTTTACCTACGCTGGATGGTGGTCGCCAGAATTGGGATGTGGTTTTGGACATCGAGGTTTTACAGAACATTTAGCATTTTTTGCCTTGCCAATTAGCTTTATTCTGAAGAGTAACTCTATAAATAAGCTCAGAATAGCTCAAATTTTCATGCTAGCCCTAGCTGTATTACTATTTATTTCTCAATTTAATTTTGATGGATGTTGGCAATCAGATAATGCTTGGGATTGGGAACTTTTTATGCGTTCATTCAAACCCTAAAAATAGGTTCTTAGTTCTCGAAGGTTTCTTATAATGTGACAATCTGGATTAGCAAAACCTTTTGAATCTTGTGTCAACCAAAATGCTTTCCATCCTGCATTGATAGCCCCTTTAATATCTGCATCCAAATTATCACCGATGTAAATACTATGATTAGATTCACATTTAGCATTTTTTAGTGCTGTTTCAAATACTAATGGGTGAGGTTTTTGTTTTCCTACATGTTCAGAAATGGTAACGGTTTTAAAGTAACGACCCAAGTCGGAATGCTTTAATTTTTTATTTTGAGATTCCTCAAAACCATTGGTAATGATATGGAGTTCGTATTGATCCTTTAAGTATTCCAACGTTTCTCTTGCTCCAGGGATCAATGCCGTTTTAGTGGGGCAGATCTCAACGTATTTTTCGCCAATGTCTTTGGGTATGTGTCGATTCTCAACTCCCATAGATTTAAATGTATCTTCAAAGCGTTTGGTCCGCAAGCTTGCTTTTGTGATTTCATGGTTGCGGTATAGTTTCCATAAATCGCGGTTGATCTTTGAGTAAATAGTGATGAATTCCTCAGAACTTGTTGGAGCTAAGAATTGAATCTGATATAGTTCATAAAGTTCTTTGAGTGTTTCCTCAGCATTCGCCTCAAAATCCCACAGAGTGTGATCTAAATCAAAAAAAAGATGGTTGGGCATTGGTGCTAATATAGGCCAATAACGTAAAAGGTATACTATGGCAATGGTTTGCTCTTTATTTTGGCATATTTTTTTTGTTTTTTTTTCTTGATTTTAGCACAATAATTGTGCTAATAACTATGGGACCTAGTGCAGAGATCATAGCCTTCATAATATATCTGGAATTAATACCAAAGGTTCCGTCATCTGTATAGGTATATAACAAGGTGAATAAAAATGATAAAAATAAAAAATTTAAGATAGACTTTATTATTTCTGAGGTACTCATAATATTAAAAAATTACAGCCGCCAATGACGAAAAAGCAGCATTGTAACCAACTGCTATGGCCAATGCAGTTAACGTTACAGGTGTGGCACATAATGCTAAACCAATTTGAATAAAAGTGCCACCAGTAGCTATTGCGTCGGCTAAAAGACATTTTTCCCATGTGGCCATATTGTCACTAGTTGAGGTGTTAGCAATTGTAGCTGATCCTTTACCACTACCTCCTAAATTTATAGGCATCCAAAAATATGAAGATTTTTTTAAAACACTAAAATAAACTAGTACAGCATCTAATTCTTCCCCACTTAAACTTTGTTTAGCAGAATTTTCTAAACTTACAATTTTTATTTGTAGCTCATTGTAGTTGAAATTATTATTATTCACATAATCAATTGATGCATTGATGTATTGAATTGGGTTTGAACAAGATTTTAGGTTTGAGGCAAGAAAGTCATAACTATTTTCTTTACTTAGTATATTTTCTCTTTCTTCTTTAGACATGTTAATTTTATTATTATTGAGTTCTAAAAATGTATTTTTAACCTCACTTTTAAGATCACTGGAGGAAAAATTCACTTTAGCAATTGCATCTTCCAAGAATTCATTGTGAAGATTTCCAATTTCAATTATTTCCTGATCAGTTAGTACTCTTTTGCTGCAGAAATTATTTTGAATTGAACCATTTCCAACACAATTCCAGGACTTGCCATTATATACTTTTACACATCCATCTGTTGTGTTATAAATAATCATACCCTCTTTCCAGCCCGTTTCACCTACTAAATCAGTATTGCTTAACCTTGGAAGTTGTAATGCTTTATTCTTACTTTCTATTTCTAAAATTGAACGTTCATTGATTTTACTAGGGTTGTCACCAATCTTTATCTGCCCTTCAACTCGGTTCACGAATAGTAACATTAATAAACTAATAATTAGAGCAAGTAAATGCTTAGGTCTGTTTTTTTTGTTCTGTGTATTCATATTTTTATTTTTTTGATGACAAAAGACGGAATTAAAGAGATAAAGTTGATGTCTCAAAATATGATATTAGTCATAAAATGATATGATATTTTGCTAAAATCTGATAAGCTTATTTATAGTATAATTCATGTAGGTAAATTTAATTAATCATTTTTTTATAAAAATTAATGCAGATTTTTGTTTCATGAATTTTACAGATCCTCAGGTCTCTCAACTAATTGAATTAGCTATAGCAGAAGATATTGGCGATGGTGACCACAGTAGCCTTGGTGCCATTTCTTCTAACGAAAAAGGTAAGGCTCGATTGCTGGTTAAAGATGCTGGAGTGTTGTGTGGTATTCATTTAGCCAAACATATCTTTCATCGATTGGATTCAGCATTAGTCTTTAAACCTTATATTGAAGAGGGGAGTCAAGTAAAAGTCGGGGACATTGCATTTTCTGTCAGCGGAAGTATTCATAGTATACTTCAGGCAGAACGCTTGGTACTCAATTTTATGCAACGCATGAGCGGTATAGCTACTTTAACCAAACGATTGGTAGATTTAATTGATGTTACGAATGCTCGATTGTTAGATACCCGTAAAACGACACCAGGAATGCGAATTTTTGAAAAATATGCAGTCTTTGTTGGTGGAGGTGTAAATCATCGGATGGGGCTTTTTGATATGGTTATGCTAAAGGACAATCACAACGATTATGCGGGAGGGATTACTGCTGGTGTAAACCAGACCAAGGCCTACTTGAAAAAACAAAATAAGTCGTTGAAAATTGAGGTGGAAACACGTAACTTGGAAGAAGTTCAAGAAGCATTGTCCGTTGGTGTTGACCGAATTATGTTTGATAATTTCACTCCTGATGAAATGAAAAAAGCCGTGAGTTTAGTTGGAGGTCAGTGTGAGACCGAAGCAAGTGGTGGCATTACTGAAAATACCATACGAAGCTATGCTGAAACTGGGGTAGATTTTATTTCGGTTGGTGCACTTACTCACTCTGTCAAAAGTTTGGATTTGAGTCTAAAGCAGTACTAATTTTTATTCTTCTGCATATTTCATTTACAGTGAGTTTGAATTATGTATTTGTTTTTATAATTATTCATTAGAAAATAAATTTTATTTTGCACTCGTGTTAGATATCTCTCTCATTGTTGCTAAAGCTCAAAACGATGCCATAGGAAAGGACAATGACTTATTATGGAAAATTCGCGATGACCTTAAACGTTTTAAGAAACTTACTTCTCACCATGTGGTTATTCATGGCCGAAAAAGTTATGAGTCTATCGGAAAGCCTTTGCCAAATCGATCAAATATTGTAATCACACGCAGTAAATCTTATCAAGCACCTGGAGCTTTTGTGTGCCATACATTTGATGAAGCCTTAGATTTAGCTAAGAAATTAGAACACCGTGGCGAAATATTTGTCATTGGTGGTGCAGAAATTTACCGTCAGTCATTACCTTATGTCAATCGTATGTACATCAGTGAGGTGAAGGCTGATTTCCCAGATGCTGATGTGTTTTTCCCAAAGCTCAACCTTGAAGAATGGCAGTGTGTAGAAAGACAAGAATATCAGAAAAGCGAGTTCAATGAGTTTGAGTTTGATTTTCTAATTTGGGAGAAGAAATAAAATTGTTAAGGCTCTAGTCTACCGTAATATCTTGGGAAAGGAATGGTTTCACGAACGTGGTCCAATTTACATATCCATGCGACCAATCGTTCAAGTCCAAGACCAAAACCACTATGAGGAACGCTACCATATCTTCTCAGGTCTAAGTACCATTGAAATAAATCCATAGGTAGCTTGTGCTCATTGATTTTTTCAATCAACCATTCTTCACTCGTTTCACGTTCACCACCACCCACAATTTCACCATATCCCTCTGGAGCTAGTACATCTACACCACGAGCAAATCGTGGATCTTCAGGATTACGTTTCATATAAAATGCTTTGATTTCATGAGGCCAATCATAAACCATAATTGGGCAGTCAAACAATCGGGTAAGTACGGTCTCATCACTTCCTCCAAAGTCATTACCGTATTCAAAATTTCGGGCAGATTCTAACCATTGAGGAAGGTTTCTTTGGTCTTCCTCTAGTTGTTTAAGCTCTTGTTTGAGGGTGTCAATTTTATTTTGATTAAAATTAATTGCCCCTTTTTTCATGCCTCCTGCAGCTATAGCAGCTTCACGTTGAGCAACGTCTTCTTCTATCTCATGGATTCTAGCAGCATTATTTTTGATGTCTTGCTCAATGGTCAGTAATGAATTTTGACCTTCTACATCTTGATTTCCTTTTAATATTTCTACTGCTTCATCATAGGATAATCGAGGGAATTCTTTAGAAACTGTTTCTAATTTTGACTTGTCTCTGTTAAGGATATCCAATTCCTCAGGGCATTTCTCAAGGACTTCTTGAACCACACTTCGTAGGAAGGATTCGATGGTATCCATGTTTTCAAAAATGTCACAGAAAGCCATCTCAGGTTCAATCATCCAAAACTCAGACAGATGGCGTCTAGTTTTGGATTTTTCTGCTCTAAAAGTTGGTCCAAAGGTGTAAATCTTACCCATAGCCAAAGCCATAGCCTCTCCGTATAATTGACCCGATTGAGTGAGATAGGCTGGCTTACCATAATAATCCGTTTCGAATAAGTCGGTAGTTCCCTCGGCTGCATTACCAGTAAAAATGGGAGCATCCATTTGAACAAATCCTTGTTTTTGGAAGAAGTTATGAATTGCATAGGTGATGCTATTTCTTATTCGCATGATAGCCCATTGTCTTCTACTTCTTAGCCACAGGTGTCGATGATCAATTAAAAATTCAATACCGTGTTCTTTATTTGAGATAGGATAGTCTTTTGCATTTTGATAGACTGTTAAATCCGTTGCCTGGAGTTCAAAACCTCCAATTTGACGTGTATCTTCAACGACTTTTCCAGTGATGGCAACCGAACTCTCCTGCCCTAATGTTTTGGCGGTTTGAAACAATTCTTCTCCAAGGTCTTCCATCCCTAATATACACTGACAGATCCCTTGTCCATCTCTTAAATTGATGAACACAACGGTTTTACTTTCTCGTCGGTTTGCTACCCATCCTTTTAGAGTTACAATCTGACCTACATGGTCTTTTAACTGTTTAGTATTCATTTTGATTATCCTAGAAAACGTGCTAAATTTGGAGTACAAAAGTAAGGGCAAATCCTTACTTTTTAAACACGAATATGATAAAACAACAACTCAGTCAAAAACTCCTTCAAAAGCTAAGCCCACAGCAAATACAGTTTATCAAATTGCTGCAGCTTAATACCTTGAATTTTCAGGAGCGGGTAGATGAGGAGTTGTTAGAAAATCCTGCCTTAGAAAATGGTAAAGAAGAAGATGAAATTCAATCGGAAGAATCAGACGATTTGGATTATTCTTCGGATGAGGAGTTGGATATATCTGATTATATGAGTGACGATGAAGGAGGTGTCCAACTGAGTGGAGATTACAATGCCAACGATGAAGAGAAAGAATTCATGCCAGTGGTTTATTTCACTTCCTTTCGAGAGCGTCTTGTAGAGCAAATATCGGGACTTATTAATTCAGAACAGGACGAGATACTTGCCGATCAAATAGTTGGTACATTAGACGATGATGGATATTTAAGAAGGCCTCTTAATTCCATAAAAAATGATTTATTATTCACTCAGAATATTCAAACCACCACGAACGATTTGCAGCGAGTACTAAATTTAATTCAAGGTCTAGAACCAGCAGGAATTGGAGCAAGAGATTTAAAAGAGTGCATTCTCTTACAGATTGAGAGAAGACAACTTTCGGGGAATAATCCAGTCTATAAACTAGCTCATAAGATCATTCATGAAATGATGGATGACTTTTCTAAAAAGCACTATAATCGAATTCTTAAAAAATTTGATATTTCGGAGGATTATCTCAAAGAAGCATTAGATTTTATAGCCAGGCTAAACCCTAAACCTGCTCAATCTGGAGAAGAGGGAGCGGTCAATAAAGACTATATTATTCCTGATTTCATTGTTAAAGAATCCTATGGGAAATTAGACGTTTCCTTGAACTCCAAGAATGCTCCAGAACTCAAAATTAGTCGATCGTATAGTGAGACCTTGAAATCCTATGAGTCTAGTAAAGAAAAATTGGCATCTCAGAAGGATGCAGTTCAATACATCAAACAAAAACTCGATGGAGCTAAATGGTTTATTGATTCTGTAAAACAGCGTCAAAATACCTTACTCATGACCATGAATAAGATTGTGGAAATTCAACACGATTTTTTTCTCAGCGGTGACGAAACAGATCTAAAACCAATGATTCTCAAAGATATTGCAGAGGCTATTCAAATGGATATCTCTACGATTTCTAGGGTGGCAAGCAGTAAGTATGTAGAAACTGATTTTGGGATATTTTTATTGAAAGACTTTTTTACAGAGGGGATTACCACAGGTAGTGGCACAGAGGTCAGTAATCGAGAAGTTAAAAAAATATTGAAAGATGCTATTGAAGCAGAGAATAAATCCAAACCATTAACCGATGAAGCATTAAAGAAAATACTTCATGAAAAGGGTTACCCGATTGCAAGAAGAACGGTTGCTAAATATAGAGAGCAGCTTAATTTACCCGTTGCTCGTTTACGAAAAGAATTATAAGCATGAAACACGTACTCAAGGGAATAGCCATTCTATCACACCCTATATTTTTACCCTTTTACAGCTTACTAGTTTACATGCCTTTGATTGCAAAATATAGTATGGGAACATTGGCACTGGCAGCGGTATGGGTAGCGTTTATGTATATCTCTCTTCCATTGGTTTACTTCATATCCATACGAAAGATAAAACTAGAACATCCCATCATGGATGAGCGAAGATCGATTTATCGAGCATACTCATTGGTTAATCTTGGGTTTGCCGTTGTGAGCATATTTCTGATGCAAGAATACATTGTGTTCTTTTTGGCAGCTACTGTCTTGCACCTACTTTTGTTATTCTTTGCTTTTATTGATTTAAAAGCGAGTTGGCATGCTGCAATATGGAGTTTTTTGTTAGGAGCTGGTTTGATGGTTTACTTTAATTATCAGTTTTCAGGACTAGGTTACCTTATAGAAATAGTAAGCATTATGCTTCTGGTATGTATAGTCCGATGGAGAGCAAATGCTCATACACCCTTTCAATTAGTCATGGGGATAGCTACCGGGTTTCTCGCATCTACACCTATTTTATTTTTTTAAAAAACAATGAATTACAATACAATTAACTATCATCAAGATTCAGGTATAGCAACAATCTCTCTCAATCGTCAAGATCGATTTAATTCCTTCAATAGTGAAATGCGAGCAGAGTTGTTAGCGGCTCTTCATCATGCCAAAGATGACAAAAATTGTCGGGCAATCGTACTAACTGCAGAAGGCAAGGCATTTTGTGCAGGACAAGACCTGAAAGACATTGAAGGGGAAGTAGATTTTGCTGATATTTTAAAAAATGGATACAACCCACTCATTCAATTCATGAGGGAATTGCCTAAACCAATTATTGGAAGGATTAATGGAGTAGCAGCAGGGGCTGGCTGTTCGGTTGCACTTGCTTGTGATTTTATCATAGCCGATTCCAAGGCCTCCTTTGTTGAAGCATTTGTAAGTATTGGTTTAGTTCTGGATTCGGGATCTTCTTACTTTTTGCCTCGTTTAGTAGGAAGTGCTCGTGCTTTTGAATTAGCAACTATGGGCAATAAATTGACTGCGGAACAAGCCCTTAATTGGGGAATGATTAACCGATGTGTGTCTACAGAAAATCTAGATGATGAGGTTCGAAAAGTAGCGTTATTTTATGCTAATGCCCCTACCAAAGCCATTGGGATGATGAAAAAGATGCTAAATGATTCGATGCACTCATCTTTGAGTGATGTGCTAGAATATGAAACAAAGTTTCAAGAAATAGCGGGGCATACTCACGACTTTAACGAGGGAGTTACTGCTTTTAGAGAAAAGAGAAAACCTCGTTTTAAGGGCAATTAAAACCAACTAATTACCTAAATGTTACATTTAACAATGAATTCAAGTATAAATTTGTCATTAATGAAAAATAGATTCTTTTTTTCGTTGTTAATGATCACTATAATTTTGGTCACTACTTCTTCTGCACAAAGCCAAATTATTCCATGTGCCACGACGGAATATATTACCTACCTTAATCAACAAGATTTAGGGATAAAAAATACGATTGAAGAAACTTTTTTTGATGCTAAGAGATACTCTAACCTCAAGTTCAAAAAACAAAAAGATACGATTTACACCATCCAAGTGGTGTTTCATGTCTTGTACAATAATTCGACAGAAAATCTCAACAAAAACTATATTCTTTCACAACTTGAAGAACTGAATGAATGCTTCAGAAGAAAAAATGCAGATACCACAGAAACAAGAGACATCTTCATTCCAGTAGCAGCAGATGCAGGAATCGAGTTTGAACTAGCAAAACTTGACCCAGAGGGTAACCCCACCACAGGAATCATACGAAAACCTACGGTTTTGCCAACCTTCGGACAATTTCCAATCAACCTATCCATTACAGATCGGGTCAAAGAGACGACCTATGGAAGTCCTGTTTGGGATCCGGATCGATATTTAAATATCTGGATTTGCGATTTATCGGTGAGTGGTTTTGATGCATTGTTAGGTTACGCATATCCTCCAACCAATGCTGAAAACTGGGATGCAAATTCGTTTGCAACAAAAAATAAACAGGGAGTGGTTGTTCATTATAAAGTGGTGGGCAAGGATAACCCGTTGTTGTTAGCTACTGGGTCAAAAACATTGGTTCATGAAGTTGGACACTATCTGGGACTTCGACACATATGGGGGGACGGATCAAGATTTCAAGGTTGCAACGTTGACGACTTTATGGATGATACGCCCAACAGCAGAGCAGCAAGTAACGGATGTAATTTAGGTCAAAATACGTGTTTGAACAACCCTGGTGACCTACCCGATATGATTGAAAATTATATGGACTACTCAGAAGGCGAGTGTCAAAATATGTTCACAGAACAACAAGTTGGGCAGATGCGTTCCAACCTCACCTTGTTTCGATCAGGGATAGCAACGGTTCGTTATCCTGCACCTCCAGTTCAGGTCTCGGAATTTACGGCCATTTATCCCAATCCTGTGGTGGATAATCTTACCGTTACCCTAGCAGATATTGACCCAGAGGCTGATTATCAGATTGAGATTACTAATTTATTGGGACAGGCAGTATTCCTCTCTAATTTAGAGCCGATGCCTATTCAAATCATTCAAGGGCTTGATGCTTTACAGGGAATGTACCTTTGCAAAATTTTAAAGAAAGGCGAGGAAATTCTTACCGAAAAAATGCTTTTTCAGCTTTAAGTTGTCTATTTATTTCTAGATCAAATTGTCAAATTACCTGAAATATTAATAAAGGTTAGCAGACTTTAGGTTATCTTTGTCCGCCAAATGAAAGACCAAGTATTTGACCTCGATTTAATCAAAAAAACCTATCAAAACTTATCCGAAAAAGTGTCAGCAGCTCGTACAGTGCTCAACAAACCTTTGACACTTTCCGAAAAGATATTATACAGTCATCTCTGGAATGGGAATGCAAAAACAGCATTTTCTCGAGGAAGCGATTATGTAGATTTTGCTCCTGATCGAATTGCATGTCAAGATGCAACTGCCCAAATGGCGTTGTTGCAGTTTATGCAAGCAGGCAAGACCAAGGTAGCAGTGCCTACAACGGTTCATTGTGACCACCTAATTCAAGCAAAAATTGGAGCAGATGAAGATTTGCAAAATGCTTTGAATTCGAGTAACGAAGTCTTTAATTTTTTGGAGTCCGTATCCAATAAATATGGCATAGGTTTTTGGAAGCCTGGAGCCGGAATTATTCACCAAGTAGTTCTTGAAAATTATGCATTCCCAGGTGGAATGATGATTGGTACAGATTCGCATACGGTCAATGCTGGAGGGCTTGGCATGGTAGCGATAGGAGTAGGTGGAGCAGATGCCGTAGATGTAATGGCAGGGATGCCATGGGAATTAAAGTTCCCAAAACTTATAGGGGTTAAGCTAACAGGCAAATTAAGCGGTTGGTCTGCACCCAAAGATGTTATTTTGAAGGTAGCAGGAATACTCACAGTTAAAGGAGGTACTGGTGCGATTGTCGAATATTTTGGTGAAGGTGCTCGATCTCTTTCTTGCACAGGTAAAGGAACCATTTGCAACATGGGAGCAGAAATAGGAGCTACTACCTCTACTTTTGGGTATGATGAAAGTATGGAGCGTTATCTCAAAGCTACTGGAAGAACAGAAATAGCTGAATTGGCAAATCAGGTAAAAGAACATTTAACTGGAGACGATGAAGTGTACGCTAATCCAGAGCAGTACTTCGATCAAGTGATTGAAATTAATTTATCCGAGCTTAAGCCACATATCAATGGACCATTTACACCGGATTTAGATACGAAAGTAGGAGAGGTTAAACCTAAAGCAGATGCTAATGGATGGCCACTAGATGTAGAATGGGGGCTCATTGGTTCATGTACCAATTCTTCTTACGAAGATTTAAGTAGAGCTGCTTCTATAGCCAAACAAGCAGTTGATAAAAAACTAAAAACAAAAGCACAATTCGGAATTAACCCTGGATCTGAAACAGTAAGATACACTGCTCACAGGGATGGTTTATTGGATATATTTGAGAATCTAGATGCAACCATTTTCACCAATGCGTGTGGTCCATGTATCGGACAGTGGGCACGATACAACGACCCAATTAATGCACCTAAAAATTCAATTATTCATTCGTTTAATCGGAACTTTAGTAAGCGTGCGGACGGGAATCCACAAACACATGCGTTTGTAGCCTCACCAGAGATTGTTGCAGCTATTGCCATTTCAGGAAGATTAGATTTTAATCCAGCTACCGACACACTAACTAATGCTGATGGCGATGAAGTGATGTTAGACGAGCCCACAGGATATGAATTGCCACCGCAAGGTTTTGGAGTAGAGGACAATGGTTATTTGGCACCTCTAGAAGATGGATCAGGTTTGGAAGTAACAGTAGATCCATCATCCAAACGATTACAACTCCTAGCTGGATTTCAACCCTGGAATGGCGAGAACCTTCATGGACTAAAATTGTTAATTAAAACCAAAGGAAAATGTACCACAGACCATATCTCTATGGCGGGTCCTTGGTTGACTTACAGAGGGCACTTAGATAACATATCAAATAACTGTTTAATTGGTGCTATCAATGCATTCAATGAAAAAGCAGACACCGTACTCAATCCCTACACAAACTCATACGATGGAGTGCCCAAAGTAGCTAGAGCTATCAAAGCAAGTGGTGATTTTTCCATTGTTTTTGGTGAGGAAAACTATGGTGAAGGGAGTAGCCGAGAGCACGCAGCCATGGAGCCAAGACACTTGGGTGTTAGAGCAGTTGTAGTAAAATCATTTGCTCGTATACACGAAACAAACCTCAAAAAACAAGGTATGCTTGGATTGACATTTGCCAACCCATCGGATTATGACAAAATCCAAGAAACGGATACAATCGACATCCTTGGATTGGATCAATTTACAGCAGGTGTACCTCTCAAAATTAAGCTTAACCACGCTGATGGGAGTATGGATATATTTGATGTGAATCATACCTATAACGATACTCAAATTGAGTGGTTCAAGGCAGGAAGTGCATTGAATTTAATTAAGCAACAAAACCAATAATTCAGCGTTAGTTCTGAAAAATTAATTTGTATTCAGTAACATAATCCGTTATTTTGTTGAATATAAAGCCAAAATATCCTAAACCATGAGTTTACAGCCAAACGACAAACGAAGCAAGAAACTGTTATTTCTGATGATTTTTGCATTAGTTCTGCTGAACGCAGGACTAATCTATCAATTAGTAACCAAAAATAATCAATTACAAAATGCTCAAACAGAATTAGTAGATACGACACAAGAACTTGACGATTTAAAAAATATCGAGGAAGAGTTGAGAATAAACTTAGAGCTTAAGTCTGGTCAAAATGCCAAACTAGATTCTGTTATTCAATTGAGGAATTCAGACATTCATAAAAAAGTAACTCAGATTCGTAGATTGTTGGCTAAAGGGAAAGTAACTCAGGCAGAGTTGGCTAGTGCCACTAAACAAATTGCTACTTTCAAAGACCAAGTCTCCCAACTGAAATCAGAAATTGAAGAGCTATCTACACAAAATCAATATTTAAAAGACGAAAACTATGTAATGCAAAAGCAGATAGATGCTGAGCGTGAGATTAACCAAGAAATACGCACTCAAAATACAGAATTAGTCAAACAAGTAGCCGTGGGTTCTCGAATATTTTTGAAGTCATTGGTAGTAAGTCCCCTGCGTAACGCCCTTGTGGGTGATTTTAAAGTAACTGATAAACTATCCAAATTAGAAAAAATTGAAGTCTCATGTACTTTAGGCAATAATGATTTGGTAGAAAGAGGAGATAAAACTTTGTATTTCCAAGTCATTACTCCAAACAATAGCACACTTCATAGCGATAATAATTCTTCTGGAACCTTTAGTTTTGATGGAGGAGATCGTATGTACACCGTAAAAAAAGGGGTGAATTTTCAAAACAAAAACGAAACGGTATCATTTGCTATTCCTAAGACTGATGGTATGACCGTTGGGAAATATACGGTAAACGCATTCAGTCAAAATCACAAAATGGGATCTACTGAGTTTACGCTCCGGTAATGAGCATTCGAACAGAGAAAATATCCAGAGCCGTACAACGTGATTTGGCACCTATTTTGTCGCGTGTCTGCCGACGGGTACTCCCTGGCGAACTCGTAACTATTGTCGAAGTGCAAGCCACTGCAGACTTGGGATTAGCCAAGGTATATATCAGTATACTCAATTCTAAAGACAAAGAGAAAAGCTTATATACTATCGAGTTTCACAACAAAGAAATTCGACAAGGACTTGCTCAAATAATCGGAAAGCGAGTGCGTAAAATACCCGAGCTCAATTTCTATTTGGATACGACCATGGATCATGCTGAACGGATCAATTCACTTCTCGATAACCTTTAATCCAAAACAGTGAGACTCTCCCTGTTTATTGCATACCGGTACCTTTTTTCTAAAAAGAAAATCAATGCTATTAATATCATTACGGCCATTGCCATGTTAGGCTTTGGGGTGGGGTCTTTTGCCATGATTATTGTACTGTCTACCTTCAACGGATTTGAAAACATTGTGGAAGGTATGATCAATAATTACGATCCAGACATTAAAATAACAGCAAAAGGAAAAAAAACATTTGTATTGGATTCTGCAATAAGACACCAACTTGGAAATTTAGGAGAATTAGCTTACTATACTCCAGTATTAGAAGAAAAAGTAGTCATTAAATATGACCAGCATCAAGAGATAGCTCGTATCAAAGGAATTGATCCGAGTAGTCCAAATGGTACACTTGATTCTCTTGTAGTATTGGGAGAATTCTATTTGGGAGATTCTTTCAAAAACTTTGGAGTATTTGGTGCAGGACTTGCACAAAAGCTCAATTTATTCCCAGGAAGTCCTGAGTTAGTTACAGTATTTGTGCCTCGAAGAGATGTGGAGTACAATGTTATGAATCCCATGGCTTCTCTTAGCACTCAATACCTCCGTTCGAGCGGAATATTTACAGTACACGAAGAGGTAGACAATCAGGTTTTCATGACTCGCTTAGACTTTGCCCAAAAACTATTATCTTACCCTAATTCTATTAGTGCATTAGAACTTACCTTGATACCGGAAGTAGACCCCATCGAAGCTAAAGAAAAGTTAATTGAATTGCTAGGAGAACAATGGGTGATTAAAACCCGCCGAGAACTCAACGAAGTCCTCTATAAAATTTTTAGTAGTGAAAAGTGGTTTACCTATGCCATTTTATCATTGGTATTATTCATTTCCTCGTTCAACATATTTGGATCCTTAATTATGCTGGTAATTGACAAGAAAAAAGACATTGGCATTCTCAAAAGCATGGGTGCCGAAGAAGGGATATTATTTCGTGTGTTTTTGTGGCAAGGAACCTACATTGCTCTCATTGGAGGGGGGATAGGAATCTTATGTTCTATGGTCTTGGTTTGGTCCCAACAATACTTCGAGTGGTTCAGCATGGAAAATGCCATTGTATCGGCCTATCCGGTTGAGTTGTTGTGGAGTGATGTGCTGCTGACTATTCTAACAATCGTTTTCTTAGGAACTACCATATCTTTGTATCCAGCTTATAAAGCAGCAAAAACACCCATAAACGCCATTAATTAATCGAATGTATATCGCATGCCCAATTGGATTCAATCGATCACATCACTATTTAAAACTGCAGAGCCAGACCCTATGAAATTTTTAGTAGTAGGATTAGGGAATATTGGACCAGAGTACGACCAGACTCGGCACAACATTGGATTTGAAGTGTTGGATCAATGGGTGAAACAGCATGATGCTCAATGGGATAGTGGAAGATTAGCTAATATCGCTAAATTCAAATTTAGGGGTAAGCAAGTGATCTGCATCAAGCCCACTACCTTTATGAACCTCAGTGGTAAAGCCGTTAGACATTGGATGAAAATAGAACGCATTGCACCTAAAAATTTCATCATTGTTACCGATGATATCTCCATTGATTTAGGGAAGTTACGAATTCGAGGCAAGGGCAGTGCTGGGGGGCACAACGGACTCAAGGACATCCAACAGCAGTTGGGTACAGACCAATATCATCGCATTCGCTTTGGTGCCAAAGGAGATTTCCCGCGTGGACGACAAGTTGAATTTGTACTTGGCAAATGGGATGAGAAAGAAACCATTGAAGTAGCACTTCAAAAAGATCGAGCATGCAAGGCTATTGAATCTTGGATAATCAAGGGATTGACAGGAGCCATGAACGAATACAGCGGATAGGACTATTTCAAAAACATTCGACGTTGGTTGATGCGGGTACTTCGTGTCTTGGGTGGGTTGCGATTGTAGTAACAACCATCGCCAGATTTTCCACCAAAGATATATTCAAACTTAATCGAAAGTACATGGTAGTTATCGGTCTTATCTGGATTGCCTCGTTTATCGCTTATTGCTTTTGAGGTTAGCGATCGGTTTGATAATTCTCGTGCAATATCGCCTTTCTCATTTCCGACAAGATTAGGATCAGCATATACGGTACTCACATCATCAAGGTAATCGGTGAAGGTCTTTCGAAATCCTAAATCCAGAATTAACGAAGTGCTTTTTGCTAGTCGAAACTTATATCCAATTCCGTATGGAATAACAATAGAAAGGTCATTGTATGGTCCAGAACCATTCTCCAAAAACTGCCCTTCTGTACCCAACTCACGTAGCTTGTACCAATCTCCTTGATATTCCGCTTTGGGTTGGTAGTAAATGGCACCAATACCGCTGTATAGATAAAAACGATTAAACCCTTTGTTTCTGCTCCAGGGGCGATATTCCAAAAGCAGATCGGCTTCTACCAAATCAGTACGAACACTCAAGTTTCGATCTTCATGAAATTCTTGATTCGAATAGGCATCATTCCCAGCTAGTCGAGTAACCAAAAAATTTGTAGCTAGGGATACACCTCCCATGTGCAAAGCTATACCAGCACCGATAGCAGGTTGAGTGGCTTTGATGTCCCAGTCAAAAATACCGCGACTACCCACAAAGTTGCTGCCCCCCAAATCGCCCATCATATTACTAGCTCCCAGGTATATATTTCCCGACCAATTGTGACTTTTGTAAGTCTGAGCTTTAGATATGATCGATTGGAAGGAAAAAGCAAATAAAAGGAAGAGGTAGATTAATCGTTTCACGATGCAAAGATAATTCTTCAAATGTATTAGCAGAATGGATAGGCACTCCTTCAACGTCTCCCGTTCTACACCATCAATGTTTCTTGCTGAAAGCAAGGACGTTGATGAATCGGGACCGTTTTTTCGAGTATTCTAATTTAAATGGACATCAACGTCCTCTCGTTCCTCGAGAGACATTGATGGTGTATAATCGGGTATTCTACAAATCCTTCGTAAGACCTTGTACGATTTTATAACCGTTAAAAAATTCTTTCGCAATAATACGAATAAACGAATAGGTTGGAACAGCTATAATCATACCCACGATACCGCCCAATGAACCCGCAGCCAAAATGACCATAAAAATTTCCAAAGGATGAGCCTTTACGCTTTTCGAGAAGATCAAAGGTTGTAGCACAAAATTATCCAGCAATTGAGCCACTACAAAAGGAATAATAGCAGACATCAAAAAACCAAACAGAGCAGCATCAGGACTAACCTCCAATTGTGAAGTTGCAGCCAACAAAAGTCCTATTCCTGCACCCATGAGTGGGCCGACGTAGGGGATGATATTAAACACACCGGCAATCACGCCAATGAGCAGAGCATTTTGCACATCCAAGATGGATAGTCCAATCGAGATCACGAGAATAATCACCGTGATTTGAGCCAATACACCAATAAAATAGCGAGACAATAAATCTTTAGTTTCCAGTACAATCGTATTCACCTTACTTAAATATTTTTCAGGGGACAGACTTGCGATAATCTGATCCATGATTTGACCGTCTTTAAGCAAAAAGAAACTGATAAACAAAATTGAAAATAGACCAATCAGTGTACTCGATATACCGCCTAGGATACTGCCGACGTATGATCCCACATCACTAACATTAATCAACTGATTCACTTCCTCTTGAATCATAGAGGAAACATCCGTATCCGCCACTAACCAATTTGGCAGGTTAGCCAATTCAGCTTGAATACGAAGGAGAATACCGTTGGTATCGATTTGGGATAAGATATCGGCCTGATGCACTACGATAGGAGCCATAAAACGAATAATGCCCGTTACCACTCCAATAATAAGAGCAAGAACCAGTCCTGCACGCAAAGCGTTGGGCAATTGCCATTGTTTGATACGAACTGCACCCAGCACACGCATCAGTGGACGAGCGATAAAAGCTACGATGGTAGCAGCAAAAAAGGAGTAGATCATTAGGCGAACATTCCAGAGGATGTATCCCAAGAGGATTAGCCCCAAAAAGCCCAAGATTAAACGAATATTTTTAGTAGATAACATAGCGGGTTAAAGATCGATTAGCATATTGCAAGATACAAACTTATAAAAAGTTAGGATTGTTCGGCACAGATTTCGGTTAGCACTCCTTGAGTAGACTTAGGGTGCAAAAAAGCAATCACCTTATTATCGGCTCCTTGTTTAGGGGTGTCGTGAATAGCATCAAAACCGGCCTCTTTCAAACGTTGGAGTTCGGCATTTACATCTTCTACTGCAAAAGCAATGTGGTGTATGCCTTCGCCTTTCGATTCAATAAACTTATGGATCGGACTGGATTCGTTTATAGCTTGGAGAAGTTCAATTTTCACATCACCTACCTCAAAAAAAGAAGTCATAACTCCCTCGCTAGGGACTTCCTCTGTTTTATAATGAACGGTATTCAGCAGTTGAGCAAACCGAAGGTTGCTTTCTTCCAGATTTTTGACGGCGATACCGATATGCTCAATTTTTTGCATACACAAAAGTATGATTTTATTCGCCGTGGCGAATCCTCTCATTCCTTGAGAGACATTGATGGAGTAGAATATAAAAAAGCGAAGAACAGGCGGGTAGGCCATTCAAAAAAACGGGCGTGCGAGGGAGTGAATGAAAAGTTTTCAAATAAAATCATAAAAAGTGCTTGCATTTTATTTTGATAGAAGATGCGATAACCGATGAAAAATAAAAATCAGTATCTACAAAAGACAAAACTTAAAAAAACGAAACAGTAAATCAAAATTCGTTCGTTTTATAGATTTTGTAAAAACTTTACAGAGCGGGGGGAAGTATTTTTTTGAAATGATTTTTTCTATCTTTTTTATCAAGAAAAAAGATTAAAGAAAATTTTATGTTTTTGCAATACTTCTTTAAAAAAGTATGGAAGAAAAAAACACCAAACATATTTAAAAACTAGACGTTATATTTGCAGTTAGAATAAGTCTAAATAAGAATAAGAAATATGAACCTACCCATATACCTCGATAACAATTCGACCACGCCCATGGATCCTCGGGTATTGGAGTCGATGTTGCCATTTTTTAATGAAAAATTTGGCAATGCAGCGAGCAGAAATCATAGCTTTGGGTGGAATGCCGAAAAAGCGGTTGATAATGCACGTGAGCAAGTAGCCCATCTGATTGGAAGTACTTCCAAAGAAATTATCTTCACTTCGGGAGCTACCGAAGCCAATAACCTCGCCATCAAAGGAGCATACGAAATGTATGGTTCGCAGGGGAATCATATCATCACCGTTACCACCGAACACAAGGCCGTTTTGGATGCGTGCAAAAAAGCAGAGAAGATGGGTGCAGAAGTAACCTACCTTTCTCCCAACGAAGATGGACTAATCAATATTAACGAATTAGAAGCAGCCATTACCGATAAAACAATCCTCATTACCATCATGTATGGAAATAATGAAATTGGGGTGGTTCAAGATATCAAAGCTATTTCGGCGATTGCCAAAAAGAACGGTATACTTTTTCATACCGATGCTACACAGGCCGTTGGTAAAATCCCAGTGGATGTTCTAGCCGATGGTATCGATTTGATGAGTTTTACAGCTCATAAAATGTATGGACCCAAAGGAGTAGGAGCATTGTATGTTCGAAGAAAAAATCCTCGTGTGAAAGTAACCAGCCAAATGGATGGTGGTGGACATGAACGCGGAATGCGAAGTGGAACCCTCAACGTACCAGGCATCGTAGGATTCGGAAAAGCATGTGAACTATGTGAGCAAGAGATGGAGCAAGAAGCAGTAAGGCTAAGTGCTTTGCGAGACAAACTTGAAAAAGAATTACTTACCATCGAGGAAGCATATGTGAATGGAAATCCGGCACATCGTCTACCGCATGTAGCCAATATTTCATTTAAATTTGTGGAAGGTGAAGGTCTTATGATGGGAACGAAAGACATTGCAGTATCTAGCGGAAGTGCATGTACAAGTGCTTCATTAGAGCCGAGTTATGTGCTCAAATCATTAGGATTAGACGATGAGTTAGCTCATTCTTCCCTGCGATTTGGATTGGGAAGATTTACGACTGAAGCGGAAGTAGACTTTGCCATCGACCACGTAAAAACAGCAGTATATAAACTTAGAGAAATGAGCCCACTCTGGGAAATGTTTCAAGATGGTATCGATTTAAAAACCATCGAATGGGCAGAACATTAAATTAAAAAAAAGATAAAAATTAAACGATATGGCATATTCAGAAAAAGTAATTGATCATTACCAAAACCCAAGAAATATTGGTACTCTAGATAAAGGAGCTAAAAATGTAGGTACTGGTCTTGTAGGAGCACCTGAGTGTGGAGACGTTATGCGTCTTCAAATCGATGTAGACGATGCTACGGGAATCATCAAAGATGCTAAATTCAAAACCTTTGGATGTGGATCGGCAATTGCCTCTTCATCATTAGCTACGGAGTGGCTCAAAGGGAAAACTGTTGATTCTGCCATGGAAATCGACAATATGGAAATTGTAGAAGAGTTGGCGTTACCACCAGTTAAGATTCACTGTTCGGTATTGGCCGAAGATGCCATTAAAATGGCCATCAATGACTACCGTCAGAAGCAAGGGTTAGAACCTATTGAGGACAACAAAAAACATTACTAAATTAAAAACGGCATGATTACAGTTTCAGAGAGAGCAGCAGTACAAGTCAATAGTCTCATGGAGACTGAGGGGCTGAATAACGAGTATTTTATTCGCGTTTCGGTAGTTGGAGGCGGATGTTCTGGGTTGAGTTACAAAATGGACTTTGATAATGAGAGCAAAGAAGGCGATCAGGAGTTCGAAAGCAATGGATATAAAATCGTTTGCGATATGAAGAGTTTCTTGTATCTTTGTGGTACAGAACTCGACTTTACGGATGGCCTCAATGGAAAAGGCTTTCAATTCAATAACCCAAATGCCAACAGAACCTGCGGTTGCGGGGAAAGTTTTTCGGTTTAGCTCTTTTTATCCAGATTTTAAATTATAATACAATACCTCGATCAGTCAGTTCTTGAGGTGTAAGTGACACATGGTGTATGTACATTTTGATTCGTTGGTCAGGGAGACCTGAAGCGTTTTTAGGTTGGTTTTCGATGATTTTTGCAACGTCCATACCAGCAAGTACCTTACCAAAAACAGTGTATTCTCCATCTAAAAACGAAGCACCATCTGGGTCTGTAACGATATAAAACTGCGAACCGCTAGATCGTCTCTCAGGGTTCGTTGTATTGCCAAGTCTAGCCGCAGCCAAACTCCCAAATTGATGCTTGAAAAGTGTCGTGTCAATTTCTGCTGGTATAGTATATCCAGGGCCTCCAGATCCGTCGTTGTTTCGGTTATCGTCTTTGCTTGTTGGGCTTCCGCCTTGGATAACAAAATCATCTACACATCGGTGAAATTCAGTAGAGTCATAATAATGAGCTCGAACAAGACTGTCAAAGTTGCTGTAATGAAATGGGGTTTCGTCAAAAAGTTGGAGGTAGATGTTGCCAAATTCTGTTTGTAGCTCAATAACCTCAGTCGTTTCAAGGCCACATACGTCACATTCATCGTCCTTGCAGCTAGAAAACGGTATAACAAATAAGACGATTGATATCCAAAAGAGTTGTTTTTTAATGTTCATAGGTTTGATAAGTTTTTTACGAAGTTAAGTCTTAATTGCCCCGTATGGCAAAAACCCCAAAGAAGTATTGATATATCGTTTATCTTTGTGTACGTTAATTCATGACATCCATTACGCTAGTAATTTTGATGCTGTTATTATCAGCATTTTTTTCAGGTCTTGAGATTGCCTTTATTTCTGTGAATAAGCTTCGCATCGAACTCAAAAGCAATCAAGGAAAACACTGGGCAAAGTTGTGTTCAAACTACATCAAATCACCTTCCAAGTTTATCAGTACCATCCTTGTTGGAAATAATATCGCTTTGGTAGTGTATGGGGTGACTATGGAAGAAATATTCAGACCCCAATTTGCGTATTTAGGATCATTCTCAGCCCTAATCTTAGCAACATTCATCTCTACAGGCATTGTATTGCTTACAGCAGAATTTTTACCCAAGGCCTTGTTCAGACTCAACCCCAGCGGGATATTGAGTGTTCTGGTGTATCCATTTCAGGTATTTTATGTCATTTTGTGGCCCATTGTTCAGTTTGTTATTTGGTTGAGTAACGTGGTATTGTCCAAAATTTTTAAGATGGATTTTTCAGAAAAATCACCTGCTTTTAGCAAGATTGATTTGGATCATTTCATCTCACAATCTTCACATATTCCTATAGATGGTGAAGAATCGGAAGTTGACACCGAGATTCTAAAAAATGCATTGGATTTTGGGAATGTTGAAGTTCGAGATTGTCTCGTGCCTCGAACAGATATTAACGCAATAGACATTGAAAGTTCGATCGAAGAACTCGAAAAGTTATTCATTGAGTCAAGACATTCTAAAATTTTGGTATTCAAAGAAAATGTCGACCACATCATAGGATATGTTCACCACTTAGACTTACATAAAAAGCCACATACTATTCAGTCGGTACTGCTGCCTATACTTATTACCAACGAATCCAAAAGTGCCAATGATATGCTCAATGAGTTTTCCAAATCTCAACGAAGTATTGCTCTAGTTGTGGATGAATATGGCGGAACAGCTGGCATCATAACGGTGGAGGACATCATGGAAGAAATCTTTGGTGAAATTGAAGACGAACACGACGAAGTAGAAGAAAACGAATTGGTGACCAACGGAGGTCAGTTGATTCTAAATGCTAAACTCGAAATAGATTACCTCAACGAAAAATATAATCTTCATATACCTGAGGGTGAATACGAAACGCTCAGTGGTTTCATACTAGCCAATATAGAGGAGATACCTCCAACAGGTGAAATCTTCATCATCGATCAGTTTGAAATAAAAATCTTAAAAGCTGCTGAACAGAAAATTGAAAAAGTTCAATTGGTTATTTTAGATTAACTCAATAGCCGTATTTTTCTTTCCAAAGTGCTTTCAACCGTTCCCTAGCCTTGTTTTCAGCTGGATTATCTCCTGGATTGTATAAGGCAGTATTTGCTATTTCATCTGGAAGAAACTCATGAATAGCAAAGTTGTTAGGAAAGTCATGAGCATAAGGATACCCTTTGCCATAGTCTAAGTCCTTCATGAGTTTTGTAGGAGCATTACGTAAGCTCAAAGGAATAGATAAATCGCCTGTATCGTTCACCAAAGCCAGAGCATTATTAATGGCCATGTATGCGGCATTGCTTTTTGGGCTTGTAGCCAAGTAGATGGCCGTTTGTGATAAAATAATTCGGCATTCAGGATAGCCCACATGGTTGACTGCACTAAAACATTGATTGGCCAATAAAAGAGCATTGGGATTGGCATTTCCGATGTCTTCACTTGCAGCAATAATGAGTCTTCGTGCAATAAATTTGGGGTCTTCTCCTCCAGCAATCATTCGAGCCAAATAGTAAACTGCTGCATTAGGGTCGCTTCCACGAATGGATTTGATAAAAGCAGATATGATATCGTAGTGTTGTTCGCCCCCTTTGTCAAAATGAGCTAGTCGAGCTTGAATTGCTTTATCAACTAGGGCATTATCAATCTTGATTTTTTTCTTACCCGAAAAATTGACAATGATCTCGATTGCATTGAGCAGTTTTCGTCCGTCACCTCCACTAATTTTAGTGAGAGATTCCCATTCGGTTACTTCAATATCTTTTTTTGCTAAAGTCGTATCTTTTTGGCAAGCTTGTTGGACCAATTTTTTCAAATCATCAAGTTCCAAAGCTTGCAATACAAATACCTCACATCGGGAAAGAAGTGCTGCATTTACCTCAAAACTGGGATTTTCGGTAGTAGCTCCAATTAAGGTGATGATGCCTTGCTCGACAGCACCTAAGAGAGCATCTTGTTGGCTTTTATTGAAACGATGTATTTCGTCAATGAATAAAATAGCACTGCCTCCACTTCCCAAAAACTTTGTTTTTTTAGCTTTTTCAATGGCTTCACGTACGTCTTTCACCCCAGCATTAATTGCACTCAGTTGGAAAAATGGTGTTTTGAGGGTGTTCGATATAATCTGAGCGATGGTAGTTTTACCAACCCCAGGAGGACCCCAAAATATACACGAATACATGCTACCACCTTCTATGGTTTTTCGAAGTGGCTTGTCTTTACCAATGATGTGGTGCTGACCCACTAGTTCACTCAAACTTTGAGGCCTTACGCGTTCGGCAAGCGGTTGTTGTGATATGGAAACAGAAGAATCGATGATACAACAAAGATGCTATTTTTTGAGATACAAACGAACCAAAAAAAACTAAGCGATGTATGGTTTACTTTTGCCGTCATGAAAATTATTTTCGCCTCTCAAAACCCAAATAAGCTTAGGGAGATTCAATCGCAGCTGTCTAATTATGAGGTATTGGGCTTAGATCCTACGTTGTTCCCTGAAGAACTAAATGAAACAGGAGTTAACTTAGATGCAAATGCTCGCCAAAAATCCGAACAAGTTTGGGAAAAGACACACGAAAGTTGTTTTGCAGATGACACAGGATTAGAGGTAGAGGCTATAAATGGTGCCCCAGGGGTATATTCTGCTCGTTACGCGGGAGTTAAAAAAAATGCGGAGGACAATATGAATCTTCTACTATTGAACCTTTCAGATAAGAATAATCGAAAGGCCCGATTTAGGACGTGTATATCATTATGTTTGAATGGTGTTTTTTATGAGTTTGAGGGGGTTTGTGAGGGAGAAATTACCCTTCAAAAATCAGGAGAAAAGGGGTTTGGATATGATCCTATTTTCCTTCCCAATGGGAGCAATAAAACCTTTGCAGAAATGTCTTTAGCAGAAAAAGCAATCATAAGTCATCGGGGTTTGGCTGTTGCTCAATTGGTTAATTTTTTAAAGAGTTATTAAATTATTTTATAGCTGATTCATAAAGAGTTATCCAATCGTTTGGGGTCATTTTTCGAATTAGTTTTCCTACAAGATCATACGGAATATCGTCCATCCTTTTGAATCGGATGCAGCTTTTACCCATGTCTAATTTGTATTTGCACTGTTGGGCATATTCCGCTTTAAACCACTGAAGTAACTCTTGGTCAGCATAAATTCCCATGTGGTAGAGAGCGATGAAATTTTTTTGAGAAGCAATGTTAGCAAAGGGAAGTGGGAGCTTTGGGTCGCAATGGTATCCCGCTGGGTAGATAGACTTGGGAGCCACATACCCAAGCATACCATAATTCATACATTCTTCAAATCCTTTGGGAATATTATCAAGCATGGTCTTTCGAAGTTTATTAAACGCTTTTTTTTGTTGTTCAGGTAGTTGGTCAATGTAATCTTTTGTAGAATCTGCTGAATGTTTCATAAATAATTACTGTCAAAAGTAAATAGATTCAACAAAAAGCGTGAGTTTTGCAGTTCAGAATTATGTCAAACAAAATCCAAAAAATAGCCATATATGGGGTATTTATTTTGTTGGGTATTTGGGGTATTTCCCGCTTGATAGTGGAATATGTTTCCAATCAAAACCAATGGACTAAAGAGGATAAAGTACAACTCAAAAAAACGTGTATTGAAGACTTACAAGGTCGAGCTGTTCGTTATGCTGAAGAAACGGATGAATATTGTTCGTGTTTTTCAGAAACCATTACTACTAAATTCTCAAAAACGGAATACTTATACATAAAAACACAAAGCGAGAAAGAGCAGAATGAAGCGTTCTTGCCAATGTTAGTAGATTGCTATAATGACTATCAAAAAGCCATGTTCGAAGGGAGCAGATAAGGGAGGTCTATAATCCGAGTTCTTTTTGCTGATTAGCATTTAACGGAGCTGGTGCATCGATCATAACATCTCTACCCATATTATTTTTTGGGAAGGCAATAACGTCACGAATAGAATCGGTGCCTGCTAGAATAGCAGCCAATCGATCTAAACCAAAGGCGATACCTCCGTGGGGAGGTGCTCCATATTCAAAGGCATTCATCAAAAACCCAAATTGTTCCTGTGCCTCTTGTTCAGAAAATCCTAGCAAATCAAACATCTGCTTTTGGAGTTCCTTGTCGTGGATACGAATACTTCCTCCACCGACTTCCATACCATTGATGGCCATATCATAGGCGTTAGCTTTCACTCGACCAGGACTATCTTTCATATATTCCCGATCTTCGGGTATAGGAGACGTAAATGGGTGATGCATCGCATGCCACTTGTCACTTTCTTCATCGTATTCGACCAATGGAAAATCAACAACCCAACAGCCTTTAAATTGATCTTTGGAACGAAGTCCTTCATGTTCAGCAACAAATAGTCGGAGTTCATTCATTTGTTTTCTTACCTTGTCCTTGTCTCCACTCAACACTAGAATGAGATCATTGGGGTTACTTTGACAAGCTTCTGCCCATTTTGCAAGTTGATCGGGTCCAAAAAATTTGTCGACAGAAGATTTGTAAGTACCGTCTTCGTTCACTCGACAATAAATCATGCCCATAGCTCCGATTTGTGGACGTTTGACCCAATTAGTCAGTTCGTCAAGTTGTTTTCTAGTATATGAGTTACCACCTATTACATTAATTGCAACAACGCTATCCGCATTGTCAAATACACCAAATCCATTCCCTTTGGTGACAGCATCAATGTCAGCTAATTCCATACCAAATCGCATATCAGGCTTATCGCTTCCAAACCTTTGAATGGCTTCGTCATAGGTTAATATTGGGATATCACCCAAATCAATATTTTTTACCTTTTTGAATACAGATCGGATCATTCCTTCAAAAGTTGCGAGCACATCGTCGCGTTCTACAAAACTCATTTCGCAATCGATCTGAGTAAATTCAGGCTGACGGTCTGCACGGAAGTCTTCATCTCGAAAACACTTGACAATCTGGTAATACTTGTCCAAGCCACTCACCATGAGTAATTGTTTGAAAGTTTGAGGACTTTGAGGAAGAGCATAATACTGTCCTTCATTCATTCTACTTGGCACCACAAAATCACGAGCACCCTCTGGAGTAGATTTAATAAGAACAGGGGTTTCAACATCAATAAAATCAGCATCGTTCAAGTAGTCTCGAACGGCCTTATTAAGCTTGCTACGGAGAATTAATTTGTCTTGGATAGGGTTTCTTCGCAGGTCTAAATAGCGATACTTTAGACGAATTTCTTCACCTCCATCGGTTTCATCTTCAATGGTAAAAGGAGGAGTAAGTGCTGCATTGAGCACTTCAAATTCGCGAACTTGAATTTCAACATCACCCGTAGGGATTTGTGTATTCTTGTTGCTTCGTTCGATAACTTCTCCTTTAACTTTAATCACAAACTCACGTCCCAATGATCGGGCTTGGGTGTTCAATTCTTTATCTTGGTCTTCGTTAAAACTCAGTTGAGTAATCCCATAACGATCTCTGAGGTCTATGAACGTCATAGCACCAAAATCTCTTCTTCGTTGAACCCATCCGCTAAGGGTTACTTCTTTGCCGATATGATTAGACCTTAACTCGCCGCAAGTGTGTGTTCTGTGCATTGCCGCAAATTTAAGGCTTTGATTCGTATTTGATGTTACCTTTTATGGCTATGTTAACGATTGATTTAGGATGATTTATAAAAAATTAAAAAAGTTTTAAATTTATTTAGACTAATTAAAAATAGTAATTATTTTTGCATCAAAATATCAATTAAAATGAAAAGTAACATCAAATTTTTATTTGGCTTTATAGCTCTCATCATTTGAGGGGAAACAACTTGAATATGTGATTCCTCATATACTCAGAGCTGGATTAATCATTCGTTGTCAGAAATGGCATGCTTCGTATCAGTTTAATTATCAGGATTTGCAATATACGGATGCAAATAATAGTATTCGTGTAAGCGATGCAACCCGAGGTATTGTGCCTTCATTCTCTGTAAATGATTACTCTATGGGATATGAAATGAGGCATTTTCAATTGAAATTTTCTGTAAATAATATCTTTAACAAAGCATATTTTACAAGAAGAGCTTTGAGTTATCCTGGTCCAGGAATTATAGTAGGTCAACCCAGAAATTTATATATAAAGCTGTCGTATATTTTTGGGAGTTAACCAATGCATGATCATTTAATCCGTCTTTAAATCATTAAGTGAAAAGCTTTTACGAACGTATGGAAATTGGATTTTTTTGGTTAAAGAATAGTAAATATTCAAACCAGAAATACCAGCTACATTAAGTGCTCCAAGGTCAAGATGACCATTGTTGTTCATTGTTTCGTCTGGCATGATGATATGTTCTACCTGACCGACCATCAATGTGGTTCCATTGGATTTAATTGGGATTTCTTCAACAAACTGTAACCCCATCTTAATTGGACTTTCTTTCACAAATGGAGCATCATATCCATCAATATAACTTGGTGTCAGTTTACTTTTTTCAAATTCATTGATAGAAACATCAAACTTAGCAGAGGTATAATGAGCATTTTGGATGAAATCAATAGTTACAAAATTGATGGTATAAACCCCAGTCGACATGATATTCTCGTGTGTGTGACGACGAACGTCACCTTGAGGTCTCAATATAAATCCAAAAAGAGCAGGGTTGCTTCCTAGGTGAACTATTGAACTGAAGATGGCTAAATTTTCGTTACCGTTTTTGTCAATAGTTCCAATCAAGTTGGCTGGCTTAATGCCTGAAAGTGAATTGATTAAGTTGAGCCGTTCAACTTTTTGCATGGATTGGATATCCGCTTTACTTAAGTACATTTAAACAAAAAACATTAAATAAGAAGGTTTTGTTTAAAGCTCGAGTCGGATATTTTCATCTCCTTTTTGATAGGGTAGCCAGGTAATAATGAATTGAAGCATTTCATCGGTTGTCCTCATTCCTGCACCTCCAAATTCATATCGCTCTTTAATTTCTTGCGGTGGATCATAAGGATTGATAGGGTTTTCAGTGGTATTATCAAACGATGCCTTCAAGTAGATAACACTCCCCTTAGGAATTTTTAACATCGTTGGAAAGGTGTAAAAGTACTGCCACCTAAAATCCCATTTTGGGATGTGAATCAATCGAATGGTATCACCCGCTGGATCAATTGCATATGCCTTAAAGCTTTTACCCAACAAGTGCATGTGGGGATTTACAGTGAGTATACTGATGTCCTGAGGAATTTCTAGTAACGATGTATGCGTGGTAATTTTATGAGGGGGAATCACCAAGGGGGGGATGATTTTACTTGCTCCATTGGTTCCCATCATGACCTCATTAATGGGTCTTTTTGGAGCAGAATCACTATAAAAGATATGTACTTTATTATGCGACCACTTTCCTTGTGGAATAGGTCCAAAGTGGATGTCGTCAGCTAATAAAATGGACTTAGGGTTGATAGTAAATCCACCAATTCCGTCTGGATAAATTTGACCAGTAGCTCCCGGCAAGTAGTTGACAGCTGAGTTGATTTGTTCGGGTCTTGATCCATCATCATTAGCTAACTTGAGTTCATTAAATTGTTTTAGATAGTCTTCTTCACCCATTTCAAGATTAAGCAATCGCTTCCCTTCAATTATTGATGTTTTTTTGGAGGTCTCATAATTTAGTAATCGACCATTCATGTGATGTACCAGATTATTTTTACCTGGTAAAAACTCCATTGCCCTGATATGTTTTTTTTCAGGCAGTTCGATAGGAAGAGTTGCAATATAGAAATGGTCCTTGCTATTCCCAGTTACATAAATGCTATCAAACCATATGGTCGTGTCAGGCTCTCCAATCGAACTTTTAATAGGGATATAGGTATAAAGAGGCAAGTCGAAAGAATCTCCCTCAGGTGCTCCTGCTTTTATCCATTGTTTTATGACTAATTTATCTCTTTCAGATAAGTATTTTTCACCTACAAAGTGACTGTAGTTACGATCAGCTGGCCATGGTGGCATGAGTCCGCTTTGTGTAACTTCTAAAATCGTGTTCTTCTTTCGATTGACATGGTTATAGTTGATTAATGAAAAAGGTGCTACGCCTTCAGGTTGATGGCATGGGGTGCAATTTTTAAGTAAAATTGGAGCAATTTCCTTTGTATAGGTGTATGAGGTTTCTTGACTACATGCACCGATTATTCCACAAATGAATAAGAAGCATATTACTTTTTTCATTCACACAAAGTTAATCTCCTGGGGATTTAGATTGCAATTTTTGTTGGGTCTAAATCTTTTGAATTAAAAGTAAAGTTTAATCTTATTTTCGTGTTTGAATGATTGGCAAGTTTATCGATGTTGAAAAAATTATTCTTGATAAGAATCCAAAGCTTTACAGAAGGCTTCCAAAATTTATAATAAATTACTTAAAGAAAATTTTATGGGAGGACGAGGTAAATCGAATTATTGCTGATAATGAAGGAGTTACCGGAATTCAGTTTTGTAAAAATGTTATTAAAGAATTTAAGATACATGTAGAGATTATTGGGGTTGAAAATGCCCCTAAAACAGGTGGAGTAACCTTTGCTTCTAATCATCCATTGGGAGGTATTGATGCACTTGCTTTTATTGATCAATTTTCAAATTACCGAACTGATATCAAGTTTATTGCCAATGACATATTGTTGAACCTCGATCCGATGAAAGACATTTTTGTGGGCGTCAACAAGCATGGAAATACAGCTACTCCGTCATTAAAGAATCTGGATGCAGTTTTATCTAATGATGAGTCAGTAGTGATTTTCCCCTCTGGTTTTGTAAGTCGAAAAAAGAATGGTGTTGTGAAGGATTTAGAATGGAAAAAAACCTTTGTTACACGAGCAAGAAAGCATGGTGTGCCTATTGTTCCTGTTCATATTAAGGGGGAGCTTTCACCATTTTTTTATAGGTTGAGTAGGTTTAGAGAATTCATAGGGATAAAAGCAAATATTGAAATGCTCTTTTTAGTCAATGAATTATTTAAACAGAGAAATACGTCAATAAAAATTATATTTGGCAAAGCCATTCAACCTGAGATACTTGATAAAGATGTCCGAAAAGACGTCGAATGGGCTGCATTCATTAAAGAGATTGCATTTAACCTAAAAGATAAAGCATGAGCCAAAATCTGGATTACATAGCCTCGCCAGTCCCATTAGATTTAATTCAACAGGAATTAACAAGCAATCGTTTTGTTCGAGTGACCAATAAAGGGAGTAATGAAATTTATGTTGTTAATCATCATAATAGCCCCAACATCATGCGTGAAATTGGACGACTACGAGAAATAACATTTGCAAATGCAGGAGGAGGTACAGGAAAACCGATTGACATTGACGAATTCGATACGAGTGATCAGTGTTATGAGCAGCTTATTGTTTGGGCCCCAGAGTCTAAAGAGATTGTGGGTGGGTATCGATTTATTGACTGTTCTAAAATCATGCATACCCAGCCTTTAAAACTCTCTACTCGAAGTTACTTTAAGTATTCTGACCAGTTTAAAAAGGATTTTTTACCCTACACTGTTGAATTAGGAAGAAGTTGGGTTCAGCCAAACTTTCAACCCTCCAGTGAATCTCGTCGAGGAATTTTTGCCTTGGATAATTTATGGGATGGTTTGGGGTCTATAGTTGTAGATAATCCTCACATAAAATATTATAGCGGTAAAGTGACCCTTTATTCAAATTATAATTCTGAAGCTAGAGATGCTCTGATGTATTTTATGGACTACTTTTTTAATGATGCTGACGGATTAATCACTCCAATTAGTTCGGTCGATTTCTCTACCGATATTGAGCAATTTAAAAAAGAACTAGTGGGGTTAGACTATAAACAAGGACACAAACTATTAAATAGCTTTGTTAGAGAACGTGGTGAGAATATTCCTCCATTAATTAATAGTTATATGAGTCTCTCTGCAACGATGCGGTCTTTTGGTACGGTTATGAATCAAGACTTCGGTGATGTTGAGGAGACGATGATACTTGTCACGATAAAAGACATATACGATGACAAAAAGGCAAGATATATCGATACTTACAATCCCTAATTTAATATTCTAGACTGCAACCAATTGGGTTGGTTTTTTTAATTTTGGGCAATTGACCTTCATTTATAAGTTTGATTGCATCGGCTAAATAGTTGCTTTTCCATTGTTGCTTATAACTTCCTAAATGTTCTATTCGGTCGTCCATCATTCCTTGGTATAGAATTTCACCTTTTGCATTGAGTAGATAAAATTCAGGGGTTACTGTAGCATTTAATTGACGGGCTATTTGATGTGTGTAATCTCTAAAAATGGCAGGCTTGAATTTTGTTTCTGTAGCAAAATTATTGATTTCCATTGGTGAATAGTAATTGCCACTTATCACGCCAATGCTTTGAATATTTGAGTACTCCTTATCTAGTTCAGAAAAAGGCGTAGATAGGGTATGACACAGTGGGCAGTCAGGAGCGATAAACATGACTATTGTATACTCATTAAGGCTTAGAATTTGTTTAAAATTGGATGAAATCGGATCAGGTTTGCAAGATCCCAAAAAGAGAATAATGAGTGTAATAATTTTAGGGAGTTTCATGGGTATATATCGGAAGTGTGATATAAAAGGTAGTACCCTTATTAAGGATACTTTTGAACTGAATCTGACCGCCAGAATTCTCAATAATTTTTTTAGATAATGCAAGACCTAAGCCCATGCCAGAATTTTTGGTACTAAAGTTGGGAGCAAAAATATTAGGATAATTTTCTGTCGAAATACCAATGCCGTTGTCAGAAATTTCAATTTGAATGTCTTTTTTAGCTTTTAAAGAAACTTTTATTAGACCCATTGTATCATCCGGGATGGCTTGAATGGCATTTTTGATAATGTTTATTAGTACACGTTTAATTTGTTCACTATCAGCCCAAAGAAAAATATTTTTTTGAATTTCTGATTCAATTTGAGTGTTTTTTTCTTGCTTAAAAAGGGATGCCACTTCATAAGTGATACCCGATAGGTTAAATGCATTAAATTGGTCTTGAGGCATTTGGGCAAAAGAGCTGAATTGCTCTGCCATAATGCTCAGGCTTTCAATTTGTTTGAGCAACAACATGGATATTTTTTTTGTGAGTTCTCGTTGCTTATCGGAAGAATCATTTTCAATGGAACGCTGCAAATGTTGAATGCTGAGTTTCATAGGGGTTAATGGATTCTTAATTTCATGAGCCACTTGCTTTGCCATTTCCTTCCATGCTCCTTCACGTTCTGAACTAGCAATTTGTTGGGCACTTTCTTGAAGTTCTGTTGCCATTTTGTTGTATTGCTGAACAAGCTGACCGATTTCATCATCTCGATTATAATTAATTAACTCATTAGATCCTCGTAAAACTGTTTTTGCAATTTTTTCACGAATAATTTCTAAAGGTTTTGAGATCTCTTTACTTATGAAATATGCAATAAACCCACCAGCAATAAGTAGTAAGAAGTATACATTAATGATATTAATGATGAGGTTGGATAATTGTTTATTGAGCAATTCATTTTTAGAAAATAGTGGAGTGTTCACATATCCAATCACCTCGTTTCTTCCATTAAATAAAGGAACATAGGCACTAAGGTAGTCAGACCCTTCGAGTTCTTCTTGAATAAGTAATTGAGAAGTTTTATCCATATTTAGCTTGTTGAATGCTAGAGGGTTCATTTGGCTTCCTAAAATCTGATTATCAACAATGTATGGTTTTGAACTCCCTAGTAATTTTCCATACTTATCAAATAAATTAATATCAACCCGGTGTGTGTTACTCTCCTCATTAAGTATCAATAAACGTTGTTCCTCGTCACTTAATTTTTCAGATAAATTAACCCTGTTTTGAAGTCTTGAACTAATATTTTTAACCTTATTTAAAAGTTGCTCCTCCAGCATTGCATTGTAATTTGATTTTTCGAAATGAACAATGGTGTAAACTGATAGGAGTAATCCAAATATGAGTATAACCGTTATAGCTACTTGAATTCTAGAGCTCAGGTGATGGGATAAATCAGGTAAAAAAGTGTGCGTGATTTGTTGATTTGTAACAGAGAATATTCGAAGCACTAAAGAACCAAGAATGCCAATGAATATGATGATAATCAGAATGAAAGTAAATATCGTGAGTATCTGTCTGAACGGGTTAGCATAGACACTGAGTATTACGTCGTAATCACTGTTTGAATATCGAGTATGTTTAACCCCTCCAAAAAATAAATTCTCCTGATTTTCATCAGGGATTGAATTAAGTTGATAAGGGAACTCTCCGAGTTGACTAATTAATTTGTCTGCGGCATAAATCCCATATGAGTAATCGTCTAGTGAGATAATTTCTCTATTTTTTTGATTTGCAAATGATTCAGGATACAAGAAGTCTGACTGGACAATGCGAGGTTCTAGAAGTATGAAAGTAGTGCCAAAATGACCCTGAATGTCACAGTTCTCAAACTTTGCAATGTAGCCGTTATTGTTAGACTTTTTGAGTTCGTAGAAATAAGCACTAGTAGTACGATTTGTACAATCATTATAAATGCTGTCAAGATATTGAAGTGTATAGAGATTATTTTGATTAATATTCTTGCCGTCAGCACCAAAACTAAACAGCTTTAATTCATATTTTTCTAAGTAGTTGCTAAAATATAATTGTTTGATTCTACCTTCAATGAAATCTTTACGTTGATTAAAATCTTCGTAATTTTCTGGGGTTAAAAATTCTTGAGCTAGTTGATTTTCAATACGAGCCAGACGACGAATAGTTTGCTCATCTTTGTAAGTCATTAGTTCTGCAGCATACTGAATTAAGTAGGTGTCCGTTCGAGTTTTTTGAGAAGAATAAACGACCCCAGAGATAATAGCAGCTGTAATAAAAGAGTAGGTGTAAACTACTTTTTTGATGGATTTCAGGTAGGTGTTTACAACAAGACAAATGCCTAGTAACATTGAGATACTGATTAAATCAAATAGTTCGCGGTGGGCATTGAAATATTGGAACCCTGTAAAAAGTAATACGCCGATGATGAACCATATCCAATGGTTTAAGTCATAAAGTTTCATTTTGGATTTGCTGATGAAGCATGTAACCCAAAATAGAATGAAACTGAGACAGATATATAAAAGTAGGATATAGGACGGAATATTGAAATCTACTAATCGTTCAAAATCAAGTAAAATATTAACATGAGTAATGATGTTAGAACCTAGATTGATAAAAAAGTCAAGACAAAAAAGTAGAATACCAATAATGATTGGCTCAATTAACTGAGTTCTAATTTTTCTAAAAATATAAATTAAGCTAACACTGATAAGTATGACTGAGATGAGGTGTATAAATAGAATGGTTAGCAGGTGTTCGTTAGATAGGCTGTCAAAATTTTGATTTGATAAGAAGAAATAATCATTGAAGGGAATACCTAGATTGTAAAACACAAGAAGGTTTATTCCAATGATAATTAATGTGGCCAAGTACATTAAATTTTGTTCTTTTCTGCCGTGATATAGAAACAAAAAGAGAAACAAAAAGGAAATGAATAGTGAGATAACCAATAAAGCCCCTTGGAACGCATCTTTTTGTTGGGCTGTTAATCGGAGTTGACCATCCATTAATGGAATGTTATCATATAAGATGAGTTTGTTTCTAAAAGATTTGTCAAATTTAATGAGTCGAGGATTTACTCTGCTACCATTTACAATTCTGTAAGCTAAAAATGAAGTGTTAGACTTAAATAAGATATAAATATCATCTCCAAAAGTATAGCGAATAGGAAAGGACTTGATGTCAAAAATGGTTGGATTGAGTGAAATCTTGTTGCTATTCCAATGGGCTATTTCACCTTTCAGATAAGAAAGAAAATACCATTTTTCGTTTCGAATAATTTTGCCTAAGGAGTCTGAGTAAGTTCTAGATTTATTAGGTAAGATTTGCTCAAATAGATCTTCTGCTTCAGTAGCTATTTCTTTTGCAAAGGGGTCTAAATCAAGATATTCAGTCTGAGAATTTTCATCATTGTGTTGAAATGAGAAATAGGATAGAAGAAAAATGAGTACTCCTCCTATTAGCCAGCCTATTTTAATTATTCTATTCAAAAGTTAGTATCATTTTTTAAATAATGGTTTACGTAGTCTTTAACAGCTTCTTCCAGAGTATAGAAAGGCACATCATAACCAGCACTAATACTTTTTTCCATTGACGCTTTGGTGAAATACTGATATTTATCTCGAATATCTTCGGGAGTAGGTATGTAATTTATTTTAGGTTCAATATCTAGTGCTGAGAATATGGCTATAGCTAAATCATTAAACGTTCTTGCCTCACCAGATCCAGCATTATAAATGCCACTATCTTTTAGGTTTTGATACCAAAACCACATAAGATTAAGCAAATCTTTAACATAGATAAAGTCTCTAATTTGCTCACCATCTTGATAGTTAGGGTGATGAGATTTGAATAATTTCAGAATACCATTAGTTTGGATTTGATTAAATGCGTGCATGACTACACTAGCCATTCTGCCTTTGTGATATTCATTTGGTCCAAAGACATTAAAAAATTTTAATCCTACCCAGAACGGAGGTTTAATTGTTTGTTTAGTTACCCATAAATCAAAATCCTGCTTGCTTTGCCCATAGGGGTTTAAAGGGGCTAAATCTTCTATCGGGTGCTCATCATTAAAGCCGTGTTCTCCATCTCCATATGTGGCAGCTGAGGAAGCATACAGAAAAGGAATTTGATTTTCACTTGCATATTCCCAAAGTGATTTAGAATAATTCAGATTTAATCGGTCAAAAATCTCAGAATTAAATTCCGTGGTATCGGTTCTAGCTCCCAAGTGAAAAATAAAGTCAATCGAATGTCGATGGATATCATGAATAAATAGGTCACGGTCTATTTTAGCAGTAAAATGCTTACCTCTAAGGTTGTTATGCTTATTTTCTTGACTAAAATCATCAACTAGAATTAGATCAGTTAACCCTTTTTGGTTTAGAAATTCTACCAAACAACTTGCTATAAAACCTGAAGCACCTGTAACAACTATGGCCATGTATACGAATTTAAGTCTAATTGTGAAAACTATAGGTGCGTCATCAGATTTCTTTGAGAGGATTAGTTTGGACTTAAACTTAACCTTAAATTTGCACTCATTATTACGTCGATGTCAGATAAACAAGTTTTTGTAACTCGAAAAGTGCACTTTAATGGTGCTCATAAACTGTGCAATCCATCTTGGACAGAGGAAAAAAATGAGGAAGTATTTGGACGATGTGCCAACAAGAACTGGCATGGTCACAATTTTGACTTATATGTCACTGTCAAAGGGGTGCCTAGCCCAGATACAGGTTTTGTGATGGATCTAAAAAAATTAAAAATCATTTTAAAGGATCGGGTCGTATCAAAGTTAGATCATCAAAATTTTAACTTAGATGTTGATTTTTTAAAGGATGTGATGCCTAGCATTGAAAACATTGCAATTAAAATATGGGAGCAGTTGGAAGGTCAACTTCCAGATAATGCTAAACTTCATTGCATAAAGCTTTATGAAACTGAAAATCAGTTCGTAGAGTATTACGGCTAAATTTTTAAACAATTAATGAGCTTAACAAAAAATCTTAATAAGATGTAAGTGATTACTTACGTATACATTCTATGAATGATTAATTTTTTACAATTATATTTGTAAGCAATTACTCACTTATAATGACTGATAAACAACATTCTATTGTAGAATCTGCGTTGGAACTCTTCTCTGAGAAAGGGTATGATGCCGTTTCGACAAGTGCAATTTCAAAACATGCCGAAGTATCAGAAGGCTTGATATTTAGGCACTTTAAGGACAAAAAAGGCTTACTTAACTCTTTATTAGAAATATGGATAGTGAGGTTTGATGAGCATCTTCATGCAATTGAATCAATAGAGAAAGCAGATCAGAAGATACAAGCTGTTATGGAGCTTCCTTTTCGATTAGATGAGGCCGATTATCCGTACTGGAAATTAGTATATTCCTTAAAATGGCAAAATAATACAATGATAGATGAGTATATGCTCACTTTAAAAGACGTATTAGAGAAATCCCTAATGGATTTGAAGTACCCAGATCCACTCATTGAAGCAGAATTAATAATTTCTTATTTTGATGGATTTATTACAACAGTAGTCTTAAAGAATGATAGTAACTTAGCCTCCCGTTTGCTTCAGACACTCCAGAAGAAGTATGTATAATTCTTCTCCTAGATATTATAATAACATAATAACTGTAAACTCTAATTATAAGAAGTCTACTTTACCCGAATCTAGGTTATAGTATGCTGGTACTATTTTAACTGAACCAGAGGCTACTGCATTACCAATAATATCTGAACGAGATGACAACGCATCAACATTTTTTTGTACGTTTACCTTAACAACTTCATTCACACTGGAGCCTTCTGGGGCACTTGCTATTGCAGGTGCTATATGAGCTAAAAGATGATTTAGGTTGTGACCATTATCGCCTCCAGCAACTGCTGCTGTAACTGCACCACAGCTTTGATGTCCTAGTACTACAATCACAGTGCTGCCACAGTGAGCAACGGCATATTCTATGCTTGCAATGGTTGATGTATTAGTCACATTACCAGCTACTCTGAGAACAAAAAGTTCACCTAATCCAGCATCAAAAGCTAATTCAGGGACTACTCTACTATCCGCACAGCTAAGAACTATGGTGTGAGGTTGTTGACCCTTTGTCAAGAGATCTCTGCGTGAGCTATCTTGTAATTTTCCTTCTAGTTTGTCCGCTACAAATCGGCTATTTCCTTCTTGGAGTCTGTTTAATATTTCCTTATGATTCATATAGTGTACAAATTTATAAAAAAGTGATAATATTTGATAAAGTTAGAAACTTAAAAACTTTAATAAATAAGGGGTGATTTATGATTCAATATTGTACTTCTTTGATCTTGGTTTTAATGAAAATGTACCCATTTTATTTAATCTAGAGTGGAATTTTGCGTACCCAGATATTTTGTAAAAAAAAAGCCCATAATAAAATTATGGGCTTTAGTAGAATATAAAAATTCTTAGTCCTTAATCAACTTGGAGGAAATGACTCCTTCTGTTGTTTGAATGTTAAGGATATAGTATCCGGATTGTAAATCAGAAATATTAACGTTAACCACATTATTTGCAGTAATGTTTTTCACTTCTCTTCCTGTGATGTCCATCATTTGAATAGACTGAATATGATATTTGTTATCTACAGAAACAGTTATTTCATTATTTGCTGGGTTAGGATAAATATTGGCTGCATTGCTTGGCAACTTGTCATTGACAGAAAGTTGATCAATGGTGTAGTCACCATTAATAACAGCAATTCTAGGACACATATAACCCATAATGGTATCAATGAATGTTCTTCCTTTTTCTGGTCCCATGTCTGGATTACCTGGAAGAGATGCCATGTGTACTGTTACACCTGGTAGTCGATCAGGAGAAACCTCTGCTGTAGCATATGGAGACTGTGGATCCCACCACTGCCATGGTCCAGATCTATTATTGAATAAATCTTGTGTTATAGGTCTAATGATTGGGAATAAATGCTCAACATCTTCATTGATTGTCATTTTATCACCTGGTGCAGGATAAAGATAATCTAATGTCTTACCGTAGTGTGACCTTGCCTTTTTGGTATATTCATCGTTAGCAGGCATATTTTTAATGGCATCGTTATTACCAAGAGCATTTGCTTTTTGGATGAATAAGTTTCCACCTTGTACTTCTACAACATTTCCATTTGTTGTTGGAACAACAACGATTCCCTCATTAAATGGGGCAAATGGATCTCTAACTGCCTGGAAGGTAATCATCGGAGCATCTCCAGCTTCTAACCATGAAGTATCAGCTAAAGCACCTCCTGCATTAACTACAGCTTGTACGCTTACATCTGTTGCAGGCGATTGATAAAGATTGAATACACCTCTAGAACCATCAATTAATCCAACTGTGGCTGTATCAATGTATGATTTATTGCTTAATGGGTTGGTAAATTTAGGTAGTTCCATTTCACTGTACTTATCTAAAGTCAAATAACCTAAAGCAACATAGGCACCTGTTCCCTCACCATAAAGAGTGATATTACTTGCATCCATACCATAGGTATTGTCTCCAGCAGCTTCAGTTCGAATTACAGATATTGATTGTTTAACGTCATGAATAGCTCGATAAACAGCATTTAATAACTGACCTTTACGTGCTTCTTCAGATGAAGCCAATGGGTTCCATCCACCACGATACTCCACAGATAAAGCAACATAGCCTCTTTTAGCCCATTCAGTACATAAAACAATAGCTGAGCTATCTGTTTTGACACCACATGGAGAACCATTAATAACAGGAGGTAAGAAGTTACCCGTGTGTAAATATAAAATTACGGGTCTATCAGTTTTTGAATCTACATCACTTTTGGCACGATAAACGTCCATTTTTAGTGTTGATACTTTTACTTTAGTAGTTGTGTCTCTTGGGTCAAAGTATGTAGCAGGAATATTTTCTCCCATTGAAAGTGCAGTTTTAATTGCAATAATATCACCAACAGCACGATTAGGATAAGTTGATATATTAGCTGCAGAGAATAACCAATTAACGTTAGTAGCATAACTGACATCACTTGTAACTTCAATATCAGCATCCTCATAGATAGGATCAATGTATCTTTTTTGGGCTAGGGAAGCCGTAGTTAAAAAAGAAAATAAAAGGGTAAAAATTAAGTATTGTTTTTTCATTTTTAATAGTTTTTATGATTGCAAGATATAGTTTTAAATTTTAAATATTAATTTTTGGAAAATTTTAGGTCAGTTTGGACGGAGAAATAAATCAACCTTCCAACATATGGGCCACCATATACTTGGTAGTTTAAATTATTGAATACAGATCGTTGGGTGTTTTCATTTTCGGCATCAAATAAAGGCATAATCCCAAGAATATTGGATGCACCTAATTTGAAGGTTGTCTTGAGTGATGGTACTTGATAATTGATTTGTAGATCAAGCATATCGTATGTAGGAACAGTCCCTGTGAACTGAGGAGATCCCTCAAAAACAAACCCTTCAATCCATTTATAATTGACTCCAAATCCAAAGTGTTCACCTTGAAGAAAGGGGAGTTTTAATTTTTCACCAGAAAAACTAATGTTGAATTTGTGTTCAGGTGTATTGAACGCAGGTATGATGGGGTCATCACTTCCTTTTTTGTTGAGTTGGTTCCAAGAATAGTTAACTCCTAAAGCATATTTTTTGAAATAATAATTTAATCCAATGGCAACTCCTTGAGTGGTTACCATGGACTTGGCATTTGCCGCAACTCGATATACGCCAACACTTGTAGGAAAATTGGTGAAAGGATCAATATCAGCATCAATCCCAATATTGTATCCTATAAAGTTGGTGTATGATGTGAAATAATAGCCTGCATCAATAAATAAAGATTGGTCAAAGATGTTCCCTTTATAGCCAAATTCTATAGTTTTTGCCTGTTCAGGACGTATTGGGGCTACGTTAAAGTATTTGAGTAAATCAGGTTGTAATGTTGTTGCACTGTAATCTAAAAAAGATTGGATATCAATAAGAGAATCGTACCCTTCTAAATTTCCAAGAAGACGAGCTCTTCCAACATCATAAAATAAATATTGATCTGCTAGTGTTGGGTTACGAATAGCTGATGAAAATGAAGTTCGAAAAACATGATTCGTTCGATGTTTATAGATGAAGGATGCTGCAGGAGAAACAAGAAAATCAAAGTTCTGATTCTTGTCAACACGTGTAGTTACGTTAGCTATTATGCGATCCATAAGCCATCTTTTTTCAATACCACTGTACATTCCGCCCTCATAGTTGGTAATAGTTACATCCCCAGTATCTTTTAATATCGTTCCTCTTGAGTTGGGTCGATACAATCGACCATTGGCTCCAATAGTAATTTTTCCAAATTTTGGAGTGAATATGTATTCTCCTTGAGCATGATACAAGGCAGACTGGTCAAAAAATCGAGTGCCGTTTTCAGTGAATAAACTCGTAGTAATATTCTGATATACACTATCAAATTCAGCTGTGCCAGGTAAAAATCTTGGAGAATAAATACCCCCACCTGATCCATCATTTAATGCTCTGATGTCATCATGCCATGCACATATAGAATCTTGATGTTGAGCTAAGAAAGGATTTAAATAATTATCTATCCAGTTAAATACATTGTCGTGTACTGCAGGTGAATAATTAGGATAACCATCAATGTTTTTCACCTTATAACCAGCTGAGTATGGTTGCCTCCATCGATTTGCATAACTGGTAAACCATTGGTTATTATCAATTGCTCTGTTATTAAGCTCAAATCCAGTAGCGACAATGTCATAGGTGTCGCCAGCATCCTCATTGGTTGAATATGCTCTCAAGAAATACTTGCCTTTATTTCGTAATTCAATTTTGTTTTGCCAAAAACGGATATTTTCAAGTTTGTAGCGATTATCACCTTGGTATACAGTACTCCCTCCACTATAATTAAAGGCATATTCAAGTTCAGTTTCTTTGTTGATTTTATAAAAGAGAGCGGTATTCAACTTAACGTTGTCTGTGCTGTAATCTACTAAGTCGACTTCACGATATCCTGTTCTATAGAAGGCTCCCAAACCTGGGTAGTCTAACTGACCGGTTGGGTTCAGACGATCCTCATAGTTCTCATCTCCGTAACGATTAACAGCGTCATATCCACCTGGGTTTGTCTCATCAAAATCTGAGTCTTGCGTTGCTTGGTAGTTTTCAGCTTCCCAATCATTGGCTTGCATGTAGCTTGCAGTAAGTTTGTATCCAAATTTTTGTTCACCAGTTTCATTATTGAAATAATCTGCAATACGGAATTGTACTTGACCCATCTGACGTTCACCAACCTTAATTTCAGCCATAACACCAGGAAATAGAAATGGACTTTTAGTCTCCATACTGATGACACCATTGAATGCGTTTGGACCATAAAAAGCACTGCTTGCACCAGCGATTACATTTACTCGCTGAATATCGATATCACTAGCACCCAAAAAATTCCCCAAACTAAAGTTCAATCCAGGAGATTGATTGTCAACCCCATCAATTAATTGAAGGGATCGGACGGGACTGGTACTATTAAAACCTCGTGTATTAACTACTCTAAACCCTAAACTAGCAGCAGTGACATCTACTCCTTTGAGATTACCAAGACTTTCATAAAACGATGCAGCAGGAGCATCTTTGATAGCTTTTATTCCTATTGATTCAACAGTAAGAGGTGCTTCTTTTTGTTTTTCTGTGATTCTGCTGGCTTTCACAACAGCACCTGTCAAGACATTTTCTTTAGCCTCCTTCATTATGATTGAAAGTTTTTGATTAGGTGATTTTACAGCCACTTGTTTATCTGAATATCCCAAGTAAGAAACCTTTAATGTTAAAGGAAAAGAATTTACTTTTAAACTAAAAGAACCGTTCTCATCACTAATAGTTCCAACACCATTAAGTGATGGGACAATAATATATGCTCCGATCAACAATTCTTTATTAGAATTGGTGATTTTACCGGAGATATTTTGAGCTCGAGCGAAATTAGAGAAAAGAAAGGGGAGTAATATGGATAGAAGCCTTTTGATAGCCTTAATTTTAGCAGAATATATCATACTTTAGTAAGATAGTTATCGTTTTTAATTAAACTCGAAAATAAGGAATAATACATTTCAACGAAGAAATAATTATAAATCCGGCAGAAAAAGCTAATATCGAATATTGATAATTATGTATTTAAAAGGGTTGATAACAGTCATTGGTATTCTTATTTTATTGTATGTATTGGGGCCAAGGATGAAAGTGTCAGTTTTTTTACCCAATATTGGTAGTAAATACCGAGAAATAAAAATATCTGAAGTTGAGGCATTGGTAAAAGAGAGTAACGCTAATCCAATGATTAAACCTGGAAATCACTCGAAACTGCATTGGGCAGATTCAGTGGGTAAAAAGACAACCTATGCATTACTATATTTACATGGTTTTTCTGCTTGTCCAGAGGAAGGGAATCCCGTTTATAGAGAATTTGCAGAGAAATATAAAATGAATTCATATGCCCCTTTATTAGCAGAACATGGACTGAATGAGAAGGAGGCAATGCTAAATTTTACAGCTAATAAGTACTTAAACTCAGTAAAGAAAGCCTTCAGAATAGCTCAGGCATTAGGGGATTCTGTAATTATAATGAGTACTAGTACAGGAAGTACAGCTGCTTTGTTTCTTTCATCTGTTGAAAATGATATACATAGCCTGATTTGTTATTCTCCAAATATTAGGGTAGCAGATACAAGAGCGGCATTATTAACAGGTCCATGGGGAATACAGATAGCAAGATTGGTAAAAGGAGGGAAGTATCATTCATGGGAGGCACCAGAGGGTGCTGTTCCATATTGGCATACAAAATATCGATTAGAGTCCGTGATTGAGTTGCAGCACTTATTGGAATCAACAATGAATAAAGAAGTTTTTTCTAAAATCACTATTCCAGTATTTGTAAGTTATTATTATGAGAATGAGGAAAATCAAGATGATGTAGTATCGGTTGAAAAGATATTAGACATGACAAAAAATCTCGGAACACCGAAGGAAAAATTAAGAGTAATTAATATGAGAGATGCTAAGGTTCACGCCATGGCAAACGGTGTATTTAATAAAAACACAAGAACAGTCTTTGAGAAAACTTGTAAATACGCTGAAGAAATACTATATTCGGATTAAGAAAAAAGGGCAGATTGAAGGTCAATAACAATCTTAAGCGTTTTTTTTAGAAATCAATCTACCCTAAACTAAGCATTGAGTGTATTTTGAACGTAACTTACTAATACTGAGATACTCAATCTTTTTCAAAACTATTTACTAAGCCATAGACTATTAATTGTCAATTATTATTAAATAGTTCAACTTCTTTTGCCTTAAAAGCATAGTACAATGTTACGTCACTATTTTTTCTTGAAATATGATTACGATTAAGTTTTCGTATGATATTAATCATATTAAGTAAAATTAACTTATAATACTCTAATTTTCAGTTAGTTAAAATGTGTAAATATCTAAAATTATTAAAAGAAATTTCAAGTATTTATTAAAATTAGAAATAATTGACTGATGTTAGGGTTTGTGTAATTCTGAAAATCACAAATGATTCGTAAAATTAAGTTACTTTGCTGAGTATGAATTCAAACAATCAAAGAGAAGGTCACATTACGCTTTTTGCAGCATCCTTACCCATAGCATGTTTAATTCTAATGTTAGCATTGAATGTGTTTGTTTTTGGTGATGAGGCAATTAGTGGTAGTAATCAGTTTGTTCTATTGATTGGTGGTGCCATAGCATCCACTGTGGGTATGTTTTATAAGATTCCCTTCAAATTCATGATAAATCAAGTTGGGGAGAATCTTAAATCTGTTACTGGTGCAATCTTAATTTTATTGTTGGTAGGTTCTCTGTCTGCATCTTGGTTAATCTCAGGTATAGTTCCAGCTATGATCTACTATGGTATTCAATTAATTAATCCCACTTTCTTTTTACCCTCTGCAGTAATACTGTCTGCAATTATTTCAATCGCTACTGGGAGCTCTTGGACTACCAATGCTACAATTGGAGTAGCATTAATTGCCATTGGAAAAGCTTTAGGAATACCCGCTGGTATTGTTGCAGGTGCTGTGATAAGTGGAGCGTATTTTGGCGATAAACTTTCACCATTAAGTGATACAACCAACCTTGCAGCTGCTATGGCTGGGTCTAGTCTTTTTACTCATATACGCTACATGCTCTATACAACAATTCCAAGTATTAGCATTACATTGATTGTATTTATACTAATCAGTTTTAATATAGACTCTGGTGAGATATCCAGTTCTCAAAATTTACTTTTATCTATTCAAGAAAGTTTTTATATATCTCCATGGCTGTTTGTTGTTCCACTTGTAGTTATTGTATTAATTATTAAAAAAGTTTCTCCAATTATCTCACTTTTTGTAGGAACAATCCTAGGACTTGTACTTGCATATTATTTTCAGACAATTATTTTTTCAGGATCTTTTTTTGAGAATTATAGATACTATTTGGATGCAATTTCATCAGGGGTATCTGTCCAAACATCTAATCAGGCTCTTAATGAACTTTTTATCGCTGGTGGTATGGAAGGGATGTTAGGTACAATCTGGCTAATAATATGTGCAATGGTATTCGGTGGTATTATGGAATCTATCGATGCTCTATCAAGGATTAGTAAAGCTTTGTTAGCTCTTGGAGATTCTATCTTCAGTCTTTTTGCAAGTACATTGGCTAGCTGCCTTGCGATCAACCTAACAGCAAGCGATCAATATCTTTCCATTGTTGTACCTGGTAAAATGTTTTCAAAAGCATTCGAGGAAAAAAATCTAGCCCCAGAGAACTTAAGTAGAACATTAGAGGATAGTGGTACGGTAACTTCTGTCTTAATCCCATGGAATACTTGTGGTGCTTATCAAAGTGGGGTACTAGGTGTTGGTGTTGGTGAATATTTTATGTATGCAGTATTTAATTATGTTAGCCCTTTGATGACATTGATTTTTGCCGCATTTAAAATTAAAATTAAAGAACGGTTGAATAGTATTGCTACCTGATTAATGAATCAATTTCTATCTGGTAATCATACCTTAAATCTTCATGCATTTTATTCAAGTTCTTTTCAACTAATCCCAACTGTCTTTCATACATATTGGTTAATACCTGATTATATTTATAGGATGGATCCATTTCTTCTAGGTTTCTACAAAAATGAATAAGTAATGTTGTTTCAGTTTCTATATTCTTACTGTATTTAATAAAACGTTTTGTTGTTCTCAAAATCTTTCGAACACTCTTTTTGATATAGTAGTAGTTTTCTCTATTTATGATTTCGAATTGAAAATCGATGTATTTTTTAATTTTTTCGATATACCCTTCTTCATCATGAGAATTAAACAATAAGTAACTTAGAAGTTCTTTATTTTCAACTTTATACTTTCCTAATCTTAGCACAATTTCAATCAGTTCTTCTTTAGTATTGAACTGAATTTCTTTTTTGATTTGAGCAATAGAAGAGGCTTTCATTTGGATTTGAAATTTGGGACAGACTCTAAGTACAATTTTTCTACTTTATCACGAGCCCAAGGTGTTTTTCTTAAAAATTTCAAACTGCTTCCAATAGATGGATTACTAAGAAAACAATTGATGTTGACTAATTCTCCAAGTTTCTCCCAGCCGTAATATTTTACTAAATACTCGATGACTTCTTTTAGTTTAATACCATGGAGTGGATTATTGGGTTGAATTTGTTCTTGTTGTTCGTTTTTTTTCATGCACTACGTTGCACAATAGTAATTCCTTTTTACAAAAAAAAGGTTGTCACAACTAGTGACAACCTTTTAGAATCGTGTTTAAAATATACTTATACGAGGGCTACATTTACTGCACTTGGTCCTTTCTGACCGTCTTCTACCTCATATGATACTTGGTCTCCTTCATTGATTCGAGTTGTTGTACCGGTTTTGTGTACAAATACATCTTTGCTTCCATCTTCTGGTGTGATAAAACCATAACCTTTTTCGTCATTGAAGAATTTTACTGTTCCTTTATTCATTATTAATTAATCTTTAAGGCTTCGAAGGTAACCCAATATTTATGTTTTGTTTCTTTTATTTTGTTCTTTTTGAACCTCTGGTGATTGGCTTCTTGTATTTTTTTGCTTTTTTTAACTTAATTTTTTGCCCTCCACTCAAGTTATATTGTTTCTTATTCTTCTCCTTTTTATCATGAAAACTAGCTCCAGTGGGTTGTTTAGTTTTTTTATGATGGTTGTTTTCTATGATTCTAGGTTGTTCATCTATGGTGAGTTTACTGCTAATGTTAACTTTGTCAGGAAATGGAATAGTTTTAATTTTTCTGTCCATTAATACCTCAATAGCAATTCTATATTTCTCTTCTTCTTTAGTATATAATAAGATAGAATTTCCAGATTTTTCGGCTCTACCTGTTCGACCTATTCGGTGAATATAATTTTCTGGGAACTTGGGGGTATCAAAATTAATGACATGAGAAATATCATCTAGGTCTAATCCTCGTGCGATAACATCAGTAGCAATAAGTATTCTCGTATGTCCATCGTTAAACCGCTCGATGGATGCTAGTCTATTATTCTGGCTTTTATTGCTGTGAATAATTCCCAGTTCATTCCAAAAACTAGACTCTAGTTCTTCAAATAAGCGATCTGCATTCTTTTTTGAATTGATAAAGACAACCGCTTTTTGGAAGGTCGCTTTGTCCTTGAGGAGATAATTCAGCAGGTTAACTTTGGTATAAAAATTTGAAACGGGATAACATGACTGTGTTATGTTATCAAGAGGTGTACCACTTACAGAAATGGTAATTGTCTGAGGGTCTACAAAGTTTTCTTCGATGAGTGCATGAACATCGTCAGTCATTGTTGCTGAGAACATGATATTCTGCCGTTTTGAAGATAGCAACTCAAAGATAATGTTAAGCTGAAATCTAAAGCCTAAGTCTAGCATGATGTCAACTTCGTCAATAACTAGTTTTTTAATATCTTGGGTTTGTAAGGATCGATTAAGAATGAGGTCATATAATCTCCCAGGTGTCCCAACAACAATATCCGTACCTTCTGACATAAGAGCTTGTTGTGTTTTTATATTGACTCCTCCAAAAACACCAGCTATACGGACCGTCATGTATTTAGTGAAGAGCTCAATTTGTTCAACTACTTGAACGACTAATTCTCGAGTAGGTACAATGATTAAAACACGTGGTTTATAACTTTTAGAATAATTTAATTCTTGAAGAATTGGTAGGGTGTAAGCAAGCGTTTTTCCTGTTCCAGTTTGAGCAATCCCAACTACATTTTTACCAGAAAGGATTTTTGGGTAGGCCTCTATCTGGATGGGAGTAGGTTTTTCAAAATCAAGATCTGATATAGCATTCAGTAATGATTTTTTGATGGACAGTTCTTCGAATGAATTCATGCTTAACGAATGCAAAGGTAATGGAAGATGATCATTCCTAATTTATTCTGTAAGTTGGGGCCTAACCTATTCCTTCCTTTTTTTCCAATTACTTGAATCGTGTCTTGCAATTGCAGGAGTTCGGTGTTCATTAAACTCCAGATAGGAAAAAAGTGTAGCAGCCTCTAGTAGTGTTTTATCTTGTTCTTTTCGGCTTTCAGCCGTATAGTAATTTTTGATAAAATTGGTGTCAAAGTCCCCTTCAATGAACTTAGGGTGTTGCATCACAAATCGACCAAAGTCTAACGTGGTTGGAATTCCCTTGATTTCAAATTGATTTATGGCCTCAATCATTCGTTGAATTGCCTGATCTCTGTTCTCACCCCATACAATCAATTTGGCAAACATGTTGTCATAATAGATGGGTATTTTATAACCAGGATATACGAAATCATCCAGTCGGATATAATTAGCTTTTGGAGGGTTGTATACTTCAATAGTTCCAATAGCCGGGAGAAAATCTTGTGTCGTTTCTTCTGCAGTTAATCTTAGTTCAATTGCATGCCCATTGGGTTTGATATCATCTTGGGTGAAGGTTAATTTTTCGTTTCGAGCTACTTTAATTTGTTGCTCTACTAAATCTAAACCTGTGATTAACTCGGTTACGGGGTGCTCTACTTGCAGACGAGTATTCATCTCCAAGAAGTAAAATTTGTGATCTGCATCCAGCAAGAATTCTACTGTCCCAGCTCCACTATAATTACAGGCTTTTGCTACGTTTACAGCAGCTTGTCCCATTTGTTCTCTGAGAGAGACAGAAAGAACAGCACTTGGTGCTTCTTCAATGAGTTTTTGATGTCTTCTTTGGATGGAACATTCTCGTTCCATTAGATAGACCACATTGCCATGATTATCTGCTAGGAGTTGTATCTCTATATGTCGTGGTTTGGTAACAAATTTTTCAATGAAAACTGATCGATCACCAAATGCACTTTGGGCTTCACTTTGAGCAGTTTTCATCTGACCTTCTAAGTCGACAGCTTTTTCAACAATACGCATGCCCTTTCCACCACCACCTGCACTGGCCTTAACCAAAACAGGATACCCAATTTGGTCAGCTACAGACTGAGCTTCTTTAATATCTTCAACTGCATGATTAATACCTGGAACAAGAGGGACACCGTATTTTTCAACGGCTTGCTTACTCGCAATTTTGCTTCCCATGAGATCAATCGCTTCAGGACTTGGTCCAATAAATCGGATTCCAGCTTGATGAACATCCTTCACAAAATCTGCATTTTCTGATAAAAAACCATAGCCTGGGTGAATGCCATCAACGTTCAATTCTTGACAAACTGAAATAATTTTATCTCCCTTAAGATAGCTTTCTGAGGAAGGAGCTGGACCTATACATACAGCTTCATCTGCAAGTTGTACGTGCATTGAATCACGGTCAGCTTCCGAATAAACAGCAACTGTAGAGATGCCCATTTTCTGACAAGTTCTTATTACACGAACGGCAATCTCACCTCGATTAGCTATCAGTATTTTTTTCACGGTTTTTTTAGCATTGGCAAACTTATATATTGCTCTTCTTCATCACTTATTCTCCCTACACCGAATAGTCCTCCATCCGATTGTGCAACTGCTAGGGCGATGCTTTTCAAGCTGTTGTATAGTTGTTTGTTAAAGGTTGAATCAAGTTTTTTGAAGATGTGATTTAGCTCACTGATTTTCTCTTCTAAATATTGAATTCGATCATTGCCACTTGCAGGAATTGCAGCAAGTGCTTGATCAATTTCTTGATCAATATTTGCATTTAATTCTTTGTAAAGATTTCTCAAGTCGTTTTGAAGAGCGTAAGATTTAATATGGATTATCTCTTTGGATCTGTCAATCTCTTTTTCTTGTATGTCATAGTCTGCACATGCTACAAGGAGAGTTACCCAAATGGGCGAACGTTTAACACTAGTTTGTTCTTCTGATGATAACTTCTGTAATTGATATAACATTAAATGTACTTTTGCTGCAGCAAATTTATGCAAACACAAATAACTAAGCAGATAAAACAACTTTTTCTAAAAGAGCTTCGTGTTGAATTTAAAAACAAGTATGCTTTTTGGTCTTTGCTTTTGATGCTAGTAATTTCTGTATTTATTATCTACACGATTCAGAAGCATGCAAGTAATTTAGTTTGGCATAGTTTATTTTATGTGGTCCTTATTTTAGGGGTAGTCCAAAATATTACGCGGAGTTTTTTAGGAGAACAAAAAGGGACTTTGCTTTATTACCGATTTTTGGTAGATGCAAAAGCATTGATAATTTCTAAGATTTTGTATCAATACTTTATTAATTTCATTTTCTTGGTTGTTCTATTTATCTTAATGAATTTTTGGTTACCACAAACCATCCCTCATTTGGGGCAGTACTTTTTTACAGCCTTTTTATTTATGATGTGTTGCAGTACCGTCTTCACGTTTAATTCGGCACTCTCCTATGGAGTAAAAAATAGTAGTTTGGTAGCCTTAGTGTTAAGTATGCCCTTACTCATTCCTAGTTTGTTGGTCTGTTTGAAAGCTGCAAGTAAATCTCTAGTTTCATTGCCTCATACAAACTTTTACCAAGACTGGTTAGTTTTGGTTCTTTTGATAGTAATTCAGCTGGTTCTATCGATTACCCTGTTCAATTACATTTGGAAAGAGTAATCTTAATAAGCTTTTGCAAATAACACTCGCTGGTTACTTGGATTACCAGTAAGTATACATGAACCCTTCTCTAATGGATTATCAAAAGGAATACATCGAATAGTAGCTTTGGTCATATCTTTTATTTTATCTTCTGTTTCAGAAGTACCGTCCCAGTGAGCAGAAATAAATCCAGTTTTATTTTCTAATACATCTACAAATTCTTCCCAAGTATTTACCGGTGTGATATGGTTGTCTCTGTAGTTAAGTGCATTAAGGTAGATTTCCTCTTGCATCGCTTCAAGAAGATGTTCAACTTTGGTGTCAATATCAGTCAATTCAAGAATTTGTTTTTCTTTAGTGTCTCTTCGGGCTACTTCAACGGTGCCATTTTCAATATCACGAGGTCCAATAGCTATTCGAACAGGAACTCCTTTTAGTTCCCATTCAGCAAATTTAAAGCCTGGTTTATGTGTGTCTCGATTATCAAATTTTACGGTAATTCCTTTTTTTCTTAGACGATCAATTACGGGCTGAATAGTTTCAGAGATTAACTCTAATTGTTCCAATCCACGATAAATAGGAACTACTACTACTTGAATAGGAGCAATGCTTGGAGGAAGAACAAGACCTTCATCGTCACTATGAGTCATGATAAGAGCACCCATTAAGCGAGTACTAACGCCCCAGCTGGTTGCCCAAACATGATCTAATTTTCCTTCTTTATTAGTATACTTTACATCAAAAGCTTTTGCGAAATTTTGACCAAGGAAATGAGAAGTTCCCATCTGAAGAGCTTTGCCATCTTGCATTAGTCCTTCGATACAAAGGGTGTCATCGGCACCTGCAAATCGTTCACTTTCAGTCTTTGTCCCCATAATAGTGGGTATAGCAAGAACATTTTTAGCAAATTCTGCGTACACCTCAATCATTTGATTGGTTTCTTCAATGGCTTCTTTTTTAGTAGCATGTGCAGTATGACCTTCTTGCCACAAAAATTCAGCTGTTCTCAGAAAAAGTCTTGTTCTCATTTCCCATCGAACAACGTTAGCCCATTGGTTTACTAAAATAGGTAGGTCTCGATAACTCTGAATCCATCCTTTATAAGTGTTCCAAATGATTGCTTCACTTGTTGGCCTAACAACGAGTTCTTCTTCTAGCTTTGCATGAGGGTCTACACGAAGTTTGCCAGAATTATCAGGGTCATTTTCTAAACGATAATGTGTGACCACAGCACATTCTTTCGCAAATCCTTCTGCATTTTTTTCTTCAGCTTCAAATAAACTTTTAGGAACAAATAGCGGGAAATAAGCATTTTGATGACCAGTTTCTTTGAATCTACGATCCAATTCAGCTTGCATTTTTTCCCAAATAGCATATCCATAGGGCTTGATAACCATACACCCTCGCACGCTACTATGCTGAGCAAGATCTGCGTTTTCTACGAGATTATTATACCACTTGGAGTAGTCTTGAGCTCTTGTAATTTTCTCAAATGCCATAATTGTTCAATTGAATTGTAATATATTATGCAAATCTAATCGGATATTATCAAAATTATTTCTCGATTAGTGTTCAACTTTAAGAGTATTCTAATCTAGTTTAAATTTGTGCTATGAGTGACAATAAATCAATTGATCCAAACCTGTTAAAGCGGATGATGATGGGTGAATTTTCTAGTTATCCATCCCCGAATAAAAATAAAAAATCCAATCAAGGTAAAAGAAATTTAGAGTTAGACTTACATTTTAATAAGTTATATCCTTCAAAATCAGGGTTATCTTCTTTTGAAAAATTGAACCACCAACTCGAAGCGGTTGATGAATTTATTCAATCTGCTAAAAGAAAAAGTGTACGATCAGCTTATATAATTGTGGGGAAAGGAGAAGGAGTATTGAAAAAGAAGGTGTCTGATTACTTAAAAGGTTCAAAAATTCAACATAATACGGTGTCTGACCCTCCTTATTTTGGTAATGCTATAAAGCTAAAGCTTTAGAAGCTAATCAAGATCTTTATAATTTGTCATAACCCCATCATGCCAAATGTCCTCAATTTCATAAAATTCTCGAACATCTTTTTGGAACACATGCACCACTACATCAAGGTAGTCAAGTAGTACCCACCGATTTTCAGCTTGACCTTCTCTACTATGAGGTTTTTCTTGCATAGCTTTGAGTGTTTCATCCTCGATACTGTCTGCGATAGCTTTTACTTGACGATCACTATCACCATGGCATATAATAAAGAAGTCTGCAGCAGCTTCGTTAATCTTTGTAAGGTCAATTTTGATGATATTTTTTGCCTTCTTTTCTTGCATTCCTTTAACTACTATTTCTGCAAGTACATCGGCGATAGAACTCTTTTTTACCATTAATTGAAATAACTTTGCTGCGAAAGTAGTTTAATACTTGAAAAAGCAGTTTCTTGAATAGTTATAACATTGAATTTTTGAATGAGGTAGATTCTACTAATTCCTATCTCAAAAAATGTATGCAAGAGCGAGGAATTGTTGCACCTTTCTGTGTGTATGCGGGTAGTCAAACGGATGGACGTGGTCAACGATCTCGAGTATGGGAAAGCCAACCTTTTGAGAATATTTTAGCTAGTTTTTTAGTAGATAATTTTGGACAACTATCAAATTTACCTCAGTTAAATAATGCTGCTACGCTAGCTATTGTAGACACCCTCAAAGAATATGAAGTAAACAACATTAAGGTAAAATGGCCCAATGATGTGTTTGTCGGTTCAAAAAAGATTGCAGGAATTCTTATTGAAAATATAGTTTCTCAACAAGAAGTCAAAAAAGCAGTTGTTGGTATAGGAGTCAATGTAAATCAAAAGCATTTTAATAAATTTGAAGCTACTTCTGTTGTTAATGAGTTAGGATACAGTGTAAGTGTTATTGAATTTTTACAAGTGCTTTACAAGCATTTTTATTCCTACATTACAAAGGATAAACTGTTATTGAATCAGTCTGTTAATGAAAATTTGTACAAAAAAGGGGAGATGGTCACTTTTAAGGAAAATGAAAAAAAACAATCTTACATCGTAAACCATATTTGTTTGAATGGGAGTTTGCAGGTTTCTGCTATGGGCGAGCATTTTGAATTGGAACATCATAAAGTCAAATGGGTAAAATAAATCTTTGCATTGATATTGGGAATACATCTACCAAAGCAGGAGTGTTCAAACAGGGTGAGATGATTGATTACATTAAGCCTTTTACGAACAAGCATTTTGAAGAATTATTTCGAGAAGGAGTAGATGTTTTAGTTTCAAAAACAGGGGAAAATCCAAAACTTGAAGGATTGTTATCCGATGAACATTACCTAAGTTGTCAAACACCTATTCCAATTCAATTGAACTATAACACACCGGAAACGCTCGGTGCTGATAGAATTGCTGCTGCTGTTGGATCTCATTTTTTTAAACCAGATTCAACATGTTTAATTATAGATATTGGAACATGCCTTACAATGGATTTGTTACATGAAAATGAGTTTCTAGGAGGTATGATTTCTCCTGGCATAGATATTCGATTCAAAGCAATGAATCAATTTACCGTTGGACTTCCGTTAGTTGAAATAGATGATTCAAAGAAATTTCCTGGCAAGTCAACAGTTGAGTCAATTCAAATTGGTGTAAGTCAGTCTATTCGTCATGAGATTTTAGGATATATTCAGGAACAAAATGAGTTGTATAATTCATTGAAAATTATTTTTTGTGGCGAAAACATTTTCCATTTTGATAAAGTCATCAAAAATGAGATATTCGCACGCCCAAATTTAGTCCTTGAAGGTCTCAATCAAATCATACAACACCATGCATAAGTTATTCAGAAGTTACATTTTGATATCTATGCTATTTCCGCTTACGGCATTTGCTCAACTAAGTACAAGCTCGCCATATAGTATATTTGGTCTTGGTGAGTTGACACCCGGAGGATTTACGCAACATCGTGGAGTTGGAGGTGCCTCAGTTTCAGTTAGAGATCAAAACAATTTTTCATTTTCAAACCCGGCTAGTTATTCCAAAATTAGGTTTACGATATATAATGTAGGTGCTGGCGTAAATTTTGGAAAAATTTCCAATCAAAAAACAGAAGCTGAGACTAATTCAGGTAATTTTAATCATTTTGCAATGGCTTTTCCATTGAATACTAAAAAGGTTATGGCATTTAGTTTTGGGGTGAACCAATATAGTGATGTTGGTTATGAAATCAAGAAAAATGAAAATCTTGACACTCCGTCTTATTTTAATTTGTATAAAGGTTCTGGAGGAATTAATCGCCTGTATATAGGGTATGGTGTTGAGTTGATGAAGAATTTTAGCTTCGGAGGTAACTTGAATATGAACTTTGGAAATATTCAGTCTAGAAAGTATCGAGTTTATCCTAATACTGACAGGGTATACAGCTTTAGTGATGAGACATTTTTTGCTTACAAGGGCTTGGATTTTGATTTGGGTGTCCAGTATTCTATTCAAAGTAAGAAAGAAAATGAGATGAATCATACCCTAGGTGCAGTTTTTAGGGGTGGTTCAAATCTGTATGGTGATGGGTATCGTTATGCAGAAACATTTTACGGACAAAGTTTTATGGTTGGGAATACGTTTCCGGTTGACACCTTAATATTTGAAGATAACAAAAAAGACACAGTCAGTAAACCTCTTGGAGTAGCTGTAGGATATACGCTAAACAAGGGAGACAAATGGGCACTATCACTTGAAGCTGAACAAATTTTGTTTTCTTCTATTGAGAACAAGGTTAGTTCTGGAGAATTTAATAATAATATGAGGTATTCAGCTGGATTTTCGATAATTCCTTCACCAAATTATGGCGAGAGAGGTTCTTTTTTCAAGCACGTCAGGTACAGCATTGGGACAAGGTATGAGGACTTGTACTATAATTTTGGTATTAAAACTTTTCGTGAGTTTGGCATAAGTTTTGGACTAGGTTTACCAGTAATAAAGTCTGTTAGATTAGAAGATGAGAAAGTGCCCGTTGTAAGTAGGGTAAATATTTCAGCAGAGTATATTAAAAGAGGTTCTAGCTCAAATGACTTTATACAAGAAGATTATTTCAAAATAGGATTAGGTTTAAATTTAAACGATAAATGGTTTACAAAAAGAAAATATCGCTAAAGATGAATTTTTTAAATAAGTATATTTTAATTGTAGTTAGTTTAGTGCTTACTAAAGGGCTATATGCTCAAACAGCAGAAACTGTTGTTTCTGAGACAAACACCTCGACAAACCCTTGTGATAATAAATGGGGGAATGATAGTGCAGAGACTGCACGGAAGCTATCCTTATTTAATCAATATTATCAAGAGAAAAAATATGTTGAGGCTTTTCCTTACTGGATGTACTTGTTTCAGAATGCTCCGTGCATTCAGAAGAGAATTACTTATTCAGGACCTTACATTATTAAAAAGGCGTTGAGAGATACTTCCTATAAATCAAGGTTCAGTGGATTAGTTGATACTCTTTTGCTATGTCATCAAAGAAGAATCGAATTTTTTGGTGATGAGGGATATGTGAAGGGTAAATGGGCTGATGATATGTCCAAATTGCAACCTAAGAATAGAGATTTAGCTTTATCTTTATTTGAAGAATCCATTCGAATTCAAGGAAACAAAACAAGATACGATGTGCCTTCTGATTACATTTATGCTGGAGTAAAACAGTATAAAAAGAAAAAAATGTCTTTGGATAGTCTTTTTTTAATACTAGATCAAGTTACCCCAATTATAGATGCCAACATTGTTAAATATACAGCATCAGGTTTGTCAGTAAAAGACTCAATTAAGGGCGTTAAATGGGTCAAGACCCAAAATGCAATTATTGGTATGCTTAAGCCATATCTTGATTGTGATAAGTTAACAGAACTAAAGCAACCTTATTTTGAGGAGAATAAAGGAAATTCAAGCTGGTTAGCTTCTACTGTTAAATTGTTAGATAGAGGTGGATGTGAAGGTCAGCCATTTTACTTCCAATGTGCTGAAGCTCTTTTTGAACTAGAGCCTAATATGAATGCTGCACTTTCATTGGCTAAAGCGTTCGGTAAAAAAGGGGATGATATTAAATCTATAGAGTACTATAAAAAAGCTGCAGAATTATCGTCTACTGACGAAGAGAAATTCAATATTTGGATAAAGTTAGCCAAAACTGCCAAAAACGGAGGTAAGTATTCTTCTACGCGTGAATATGCTAGAAAAGCTCTTGCTATAAATAATAATAGCGGAGAGGCATACATCCTTATTGGAGATGCATATGCTGCAAGTGCTAGCAGTTGTGGAAGTGGAGACTTAGGAAGAGGAGGTGTATATTTAGTTGCTGTAGACAAGTATATCAAGGCTAGAAGTGTTGATGCTTCGATTGCTGAAACGGCTAATGCTAAAATTTCAAAGTATTCTGCCTATTTCCCTGGGAAAGAAGATGCGTTCTTTAAAAATATAAATAACGGAGATACTTACACTGTTGGGTGTTGGATCGGTGAATCAACCATTGTGAGAACTATTGGTGGATAGTACCTATATGATATTATCAAGCATTAAATACAAAGCGATAGCTATTATAGCTATCGCTTTTTTCTTTTCATGCAACCCAAGTCACTCGATTGACGAATTGTCTCAACTCAATGAGGATTTGGATAGTATGAGTGTTGAAGTTGCTGAAAATGTCTATATCACTTATACAGATTCTGCAATTTTACGAGCAACTATAAAGGCTCCTGTTCTTAAAAGATTTCCCGATAAAAAAAATCCTCGTATGGAAATGCCGAATGGAGTTTTTGCTATTTTTTTTGATGGGATGGGAGATACAACAAGTACTTTAAATTCTAAGTACGCAATGCATTATGAAAAGGACGATAAAATAGAAATAAGGGATAGCGTGAGGGTACTCAATCGAAATGATGAAGAGATTAAAACTGATGAATTAATCTGGGATAAGAAACTTAGACGAATAACGTCACAAAAACCTGTTCGTGTGAGGATTAGAGACGAAAAAATTATTATGGCCGAGGGCTTTGAGAGTGATGAAAGTTTTCTGAATTATAAATTTTTGCGTGTTACTGGTATGGTATACTTAGACGAAGATGAAGCAACACTCGAGTAAGTGTATATTTGAATCATGAAAAGATTACCTCGTATATTACAAATCATTTGGATGATAGTTGGGGCGGTGTGCTTCTTTGAAGCCTATAACAGTTATGTATCTGCCAATACAGATATGAATACGGTATATCTTTTTTCAGGCTTATCACTATTTGCCTTTTTTAGATATTTTATGTTGAGACGTAAGCAGTTCATGCAGAAAAAAAAGGATGGGAAATTTGATTAGTAACCACTTTTTTAAGGGTGGTTTAAACTTTTAGTAATAAAGTCTTATTTATTTTAAAAAATTAACTTTGTAATTAGATTCAGCGTGAGAAAATACTGGTGGAAAATATTGTCAATTTTATGTGTTGCTTATGCCATAATTGGTGGCTTTTTGATGCAAGCTCCTGACGATATTGGCATTCTTGCAAAAACCATTCGAAACTTATACTACCATGTACCTATGTGGTTCACCATGATTATACTTTTGACAACGTCTTATGTGTATGGTATCAAGTATTTGTCCAAAGGTGATATTCGATATGACAGCCTATCTGGAAGTTTTATTAAAGTAAGCATGATCTTTGGTTTAATGGGCTTAATTACAGGTTCGTTTTGGGCAAGGTTTACTTGGGGAACTTGGTGGGTAGAAGATGCTAAATTGAATGGAGCAGCCATTGGGATGCTAATTTATTTAGCCTATTATATCTTAAGAAACAGCCTTGAGGACGAAATTCAAAGAGCTAAAATATCAGCAGTATACAATTTGTTTGCTTTCCCGATTTATATTGTTTTGATAATTATTTATCCTAGAATGGCGGAAACAAGTTTACACCCAGCAAGTGGAGATACGGTCGGATTCAGTTCATTGGATTTGGATAATAATTTGCGTAAGGTTTTTTATCTAGCAAGTTTAGGTTGGATATTGTTAGGTGTTTGGATAGCAACGTTGAGATTTAGACTTACTGAAATTAAAAGGAAATATGAGGAAATATAGTTGGACATTATTATTATTTAGTTTGTCTGCATTGGCACAGGATTCTATGTCTTTGGACGATTTTTTTTATCAAAATCAAAAGATTTATGTGGTTGTTGCTGTTCTTCTTATCATTTTTTCACTTTTGATCATTTACCTAATCCGATTAGATCGAAAGATTACCCAGATAGAAAAGAATCAAAATGAAACCTAAAGTTATAGTACTTCTCATCATGTTAGCAGTTGCAATTGCTGCAATCATGACTACTTATTCAGGAGCAGAAAAGAGTTCTACATTTGCTGAAGCTGACGCTAATCCAAATGAGACTTTTCATATTACAGGTTTTTTGGTTAAAGAAAAACCTATGGAATACAATCCACAGATTGATCCTAATTATTTTAGCTTTTATCTAAAAGATAAGAATGGAAACATTCGTAAGGTAGTTTCAACAAACCCCAAGCAACAAGACTTTGAACGTGCAGAAACGGTCAATATGTATGGTCGCTCAGACGGTGAAGTCTTCCGAGCATCAAAGGTCATGCCTAAATGTCCTTCTAAATATAAGGATGAACAAAACAATAACTCTGCCCAATCGTCTTAATAGAGTATGCAGCCCATAACATTTGTTGGAGAAAATTTATTTCTTGGAAACATTGGACATTTTTTTGTTGTTATAGCCTTTATATGTGCATTGTTAAGTGCTATTTTTTACACTAAATCTTTAAAAAATCAGAGCTTAGGAAGGACCTTATTTATTATTCACGCACTAGCTGTTTTAGGAGTATTTGTTACATTATTTGTTATTATACAGGGGCATTATTATGAATATGCTTATGCCTATGAACATAGCAGTAACTCACTGCCAATACGCTATATGGTTTCTTGTTTTTGGGAGGGTCAAGAAGGAAGTTTTTTACTTTGGATGGTGTGGAATGCAATCCTCGGACTGGTGCTTATTCTAACAGCTAAAAGATGGGAGCGGGGTGTAGTAGCCATCATGGCTTTATCGCAAGTGGTGCTTACTTCAATGATATTAGGCGTAGATGTTTTTGGGGTTTACAAGCTTGGTAGTAGTCCTTTTGAATTATTGAGAGATAAAATGCAGTCACCTATTTTTTCAATGCCAAATTATCTAGAAAATGTAGTTGATGGGACAGGTTTAAATCCGCTATTACAAAACTATTGGATGGTTATTCATCCGCCGACACTTTTTTTGGGTTTTGCATTGACCATAATACCGTTTGCTTTTGCTGTGACATCGTTGTTCGAAAAGGAGTATAGGGCTTGGATAAAACCAGCGTTACCATGGGCTTTAGCTGGAGGAATGATACTAGGGGCAGGAATTATCATGGGTGGATTCTGGGCTTATGAATCGCTAAGTTTTGGAGGTTATTGGGCATGGGATCCTGTAGAAAACGCATCTTTGGTTCCATGGCTTTTATTGATTTCTGGAATTCATTTGATGCTAATCAAAAAGGTCACAAATAGTTCTACCATAGCCTCATATACGTTAATTATTTCGACCTATATCATGGTGCTCTATGCGACTTTTCTTACAAGAAGTGGGGTGCTTGGTGAGACATCTGTTCATTCATTTACCGACCTTGGTTTGGCTGGTCAATTGATGCAGTTTGTAGTATTGTTTATTTGGTTGCCAATAATAGCTGTAACGGATAGTGCTGCTAAAAGATGGTATGTTATTATACCTGTTAGTTTGTTGGTTTTAGTGTTACCATTTTATACAAAAATTAGCTTTTACCCTCTACTGATTTTATCTATACTAGGAATTATATGGTTTGTTTTAAACCTCAATAAAAATATAAACAATCATGCCAGTGATGATAATATTTTAGGTAGAGAGTTTTGGATGTTTATTGGATCATTAATGTTGGTATTGTCTGCAGTACAGGTCTTAGTGGGTACTTCAAAGCCTGTTTTCAATAAGATTTTTGGAACAAGTATGGTCCCTCCAGAAGATGTTATAGGTTATTATAACATGTATCAAATGCCAATAGCTATTGTTATAGCAGTTCTGATGGCCATATCTCAGTTTTTTAGATATAAAAATACGCCTAACATTCGAAAGCTATTCGTAGAAATTTTAATTACCCTATTGCTAGCCGTAGTTTTAACTTTGGGAGGGATGTTTCTTTTTGAAATAGCTAATCCTATGTTTGTGATACTCATGTTTGCGGGTTTTTATGCTTTAGTTGGAAATATAACTTACATCATTTTATATATTCGATCTGTAAAACTTTCAGGCTCATCTATAGCACATATTGGATTTGGTTTAATGTTACTAGGAGTGCTAGTATCTAGTGCAAAGAAACAGGTGATTACAGCAGATTTTAGTGGACAAATGGGCAATTTTGATGAGAAAGCACGACGCGAGAATATGTTGTTAATCAAAAATGAGCCCACACGTTTAGGGGACTATATGGTGACTTATCAAGGAGATAGTGTGAGTGGAGATGATATTTATTTTAAGGTAAATTACGAATCCATTGATGGAGAGGAATCTTTCACGTTGCTCCCCAATACTCAGATTAATGAAGACATGGGAGGAATTCTTCCTAATCCTGATACAAGGCATTATTTGACCTATGACGTATACACACATATAACATCCTTGCCAAAACCAGCCTCTGACAGTATTGATTGGAAAAATGTAAAAGAGTATCCAATTGAAAAGGGGGATAGTATTCAGACAACTAATGGAACAGTTGTATTTACAGGTGTAGAACAAAGCGACGGGAAGTCTATTGGGCTTAAGAATACGACATTAGCTAAGGCTATGTTAACGATAAAACAGGGAAAAAACCAGCTTACTGCAGCACCAATTTTTGGAATAAATTCCAATACATATTTTAGTATTCGAGAGGAAGTTGCAGAGGCAGGATTACGATTTGGTTTTGAGATCAGACCAACCGAAAATGACAAACCCATGGCTGTTCTTGAAATTGCAGAAACTACACCTCAGCCTAAGTTTATAGTTATGAAAGGGATTGTTTTTCCATATATTAATTTACTTTGGTTAGGGACAATATTGATGGTTGTTGGTTTTGGAATAGCAACTTGGAATAGATTAGAGTTAAAGCTTGGGACATAAAATTATATTCATAGGTAGTGGAAATGTAGCCACCAATCTTGCCCAAGCATTCGATCGAGCGGGGCATCAAATTTTGCAAGTTATAAGTTCCAATTCTGATCGAGCTCAAAAATTAGCAAAACGTTTCGGTGCATATTATGGGAATTCAGTTGCTTCTGTTGATTTCAATGCAGATTATGTGATATTATGTGTGAATGATGAGTCCTATTTTAATGTGTTAGAGGAGCTTCCGAAAGGATTAAAAGCTGTTATTTGTCATACTTCAGGTCCTGTTTCTATGGAAGTAATTAGGAGTTACGCTCTTAACTATGGTGTTTTTTACCCGTTACAAAGTCTTAGAAAGGAAAAATGTATTGATTTTTTAGAAGTGCCTATTTTTATTGAAGGCAACTCAGTTGATGTAACTGAAGACCTCATGAAATTAGCAGGTACAATTTCTAATCAAACAAAAGAAGTTAGTTCATTAGAACGAGAGAAATATCATTTAGCTGCAGTTTTTGCGAATAATTTTACGAATCTCATGTACACTCTAGCTCACAGGTATTTAGAAGATGAGGCATTAGATTTTAAAAATTTAATTCCCATAATTAATGAAACAGCTAGTAGGTTAAATGAACGTGATCCCGCAAGCTGGCAGACAGGCCCAGCAAAGCGAGGCGATTCCATTATTATGCAAAAGCACATTGACATGTTAGAAGATCAAGAGTTGAAGGAAATTTATAAACAATTAAGCGACTACATCCGATCTAACTAAAATTTTCAGCTATTTTTAACAAATCATGAATAATCAAGACTTTGTTAATAATCAATATAGCCAATACAGGCAGGATATTTTTGCTGTTTGTGAGGATTTTAGACAACGATTGGAAAAACTTAATCGTCTTAAAGATAAAATTTTGAAGGATGACGAATCAATTCATTAAATCAAATCATATAAGGTTTATAGTTTTATTTTTTTGGCTATTGGGTTGCCTTGATACATTGAGTGCTCAAGTAATAGATATAAATCCTAATGTGCAGTGGAAATATGTAAGATCCCAGCAGTTAGAATTAAAAAATAAAAGTACCTATCAGTACGAATTCCCAGCAGAAAAAGGGTATGATTATATTTTTAGCGTTACAATTAATGAGTCAGGTATAGAAACTTATGTTAAGGTATTTGACATTCAAATGAAGCCAATTGCTGGAGAAGGAATTAAGAGTAAAACAAATCAGCTTCAGTTTAAGGTGCCTGCTAATGGGACATATATAGTTACATTAGCTTATAAAGGACCCGATTACAACAAGTCTACGCCTATTGATTTTACTTTGATAAGGCGACCAATTGTTGAATGAGAATTATTTTAACCAGTGGTCAAAGGTATCACCTCTTAGGCCGAGTCTTAGAGTTTCTAATGGTATAATTTCGTGTGGAGCAATGTTACCAAGGTTGACATTATGACCATAAAGCGTTAAAAACCACACTTGCTGAACTTTTTGTGGGGCTTCCCAAAGAATTGTATCCAAAGGGATGTGTTGTAAGATTTCTTCAATCAGTCCAGATCGTATTTCTCCTGAATTTCTAAATATCCCAACCGTACCGCTTTCACGAGCTTCTGCGATAACTTTCCAAGCACCTGCAGCTATTTCAGCCTTCATCATGGCAATCCATTTGTAAGGAGGGATTATTTTTTCCGCATCTTTACTACCCACCTCACTTAAGACCGTAAAATCTTTGGCGAGAGAATTGATATATTCACATTTTTGATCCTCGCTAATCTCCATGCTTCCGTCAGATACTTCAGCGTGGGTAATTTTGTATTTATCGAGTAGCTTTTTGTAATCATCAAACTGATTTCGAATAACGTAGGCTTCAAATAATGTTCCTCCAAAATAAACAGGAATTTTTGCTTCTTGGTATATTTCTAATTTTCTAGTGAGTGAAGGTGTTACTGTACTTGTTCCAAACCCAAGTTTGATGATGTCAGTTTTATCTGCAGCTACTTCTAAAAAATCTTCTGCTTGCCTGCAGCTGAGGCCTTTGTCCATTATCATTGTAAGTCCGCTATTCCTTGGTTTGGCTGGACGCTCGGGAATATTTTTAAGATTAAAGTCTGGGTTAATCATAAGGTTAGTTGATGTATATATCGATTATGTTAGTTATGTTTTGATTGTTTTCTAAAAACGGAGCGAATTCATAGAGTAAAATGTATTCACTTGGATTTAATTTTAAAGCTGCGTGCAAGAAATTATAACCTTTTTCAAACTCTCCAAGTGTAAAAGTATAAGAAGCAATTCGGTAGTATATTCTTGAATCTTCATCGTGGTGTTCAATATTCTCCAGAAGAAGTTGTGCAGCATCTTCTAAATCACCTAATTCAAATTTAGCATGAGCATAGTCCAACAATATTTCTATTGTCTCCTGGTCAATTTGTTTAGCTAAATCATAGTATTGATAGCATTTCTCTTTGTTCTCTTGGATTAAGAAGATTTCACCAAGCTCGATATGATACATAACTTCATATCGATCAATATCAATAGCTTTAAGTAAATTTCTTTCGGCATCTTTCCACTCATTATTTCGCTTGAATATGCATGCTATACCAAAATAAGCATCCGATAAATTGGGGTTTATTTTCAGAGACTTCTGATAGTGATATTTTGCAGCGTTATCATCTTTTAGGTTTTCGAAGCATTCCGCAATATTGCATAGTACCTCGGCATCTGTTTCATCATTATCTAATGATAATTTCAAAGATTCAATAGCTTTTGGATAATCACCAAGTTCCATTAGACAATTTCCTTTTCCAAGATGTCCCATGGTGTTTTGGTCGTCTATAGCAATACAATATTCATAAGCATCAATGGCTTCTATGTTTTGATCCTGTCTTTGGTGAATTAGGCCCATAAAATACCAGGCACTGTAGTTGTATGGATCTTCATCAATAACCTTTTGAAGGTATGTTTTAGCAAGTGAGTATTGATTGATATCTATGAACAACTTAATGAGCTCCTGAATGCTTAATTCGTCTTTTAGGAAGTCCATTGAAATAGCATTCAGATAGGACATTGCCTTTTTTTCTTTACCCAACACAAGGTTTATTCGGATAAGTCGAATAAGAATTTCTTCATCGTTGGAGTCAATGCTATGTGCCAAAAGATACATTTCTAGAGCACGTTTGTACTGCAAGCTAAGCGTGTAACAGTCTCCAAGCAGCTTTAATATTTCGACATTTTGAGGTTCAATTTGTCGATATTTTTCGAGTAGTTTTACGGCTCCATTGATATTCCGTTGTGCAATGTATAGCTCGGATTTTTTTATTTGATAGTAGCTTTCAAAGGGGTATAGCTGTTCTCCAAAAGCAATGGCACGTGTAGCATTTTTTAGTTGATCAAAGTCTAAGTAGTAGTCAATTAGACGACTTAATTCATCGTTGTCATAGAAAAAACTCTCGCCACTTTTAAGCATTTGCTCAAAATTTTTGGCTTTTTCCTCCATGCCTTCTTCAAAAAACTCGCTGTGATTCATTTTAATTTTTTGGCTCTTTCCAAAGATAGATAAACTCCCTTAAATATCTTGGGTCAAAGGTCGGTATTATGAATTGTTTTGCCAACATAATAATCACACAAAAAAACGGCCCGCAAATCAATGCGAGCCGTTTAATGTTTAACAATAAATTACACGTTTTAGGTCTATTGGTCTTTTATTTTTCTTCGAAATATTCTTCGGCGTCTTCGTCTTTTTCGTTTTCTAGGTTTTCGGTGTTCAATTTCTTGTGGTGTTTTGGCTTTAATAAGCATAGTCAAATCCGTATTGATAGCTGTTATGGTATTTTTTGTACTAAATGTGTGTAGAGAAGACTGTACACTGCTGGTTTCGTTTGCATTTGCTGGTTGGATAAACATGGAGCATCCAATCAATGCAGCCGTAAGCATACCATGGCTAAATGCTTTTGGTCGGTTTTCTGTTTTTTTCAATAAGTTTTTCATCTCTAGTTTATTGCAAAAGCTATTCCAAGAGCATCTATTTTAATTTTCCTTCGTCTGCAAAGGAAAAATACCCGGTATTGGAAACGATGATGTGATCTAAAATTTGGATGTCTAGGGTTTGGCCTGCTTGTATTAATTTTATTGAGTGTTATATCAGCTTGACTTGGATTGAGATTACCACTGGGATGATTATGACACAATACAAGGCTGGATGTGTTGTGCTCCAGAGCAGCTTTAAAAACTCGTTTAGGGTCGACTACGGTATGCGATATTCCCCCATCACTTACTTGGTATGGTTTGATTATTGAATGATTCTTGCTTAGTAGAAGTACCCAAAACTCTTCATAGTTTTTATCTTGAAGAAGGGGTTGAAAAAAATGATAGGCATTCCTGCTACTTTTTATGATGTCGGATGATTGTGTAGCCTTCTTTCTACGTCCGCCCAGTTCTATTGCAGCAATTAGGCTGATGGCTTTGGCTGGACCTATGCCATTTATTTTGCAGAAGTCTGCAACACTCATCTTAGATAATTTATTCAAATCGTTATCAGCTAGTTGAAGAATTTCACGAGCAAGGTCAAGTGCCGATTTATTTTTGGTTCCGTTGGATATTAAAATGGCTATTAATTCAGTATTGCTAAGTGATGTTCGGCCTTGCTGGGCGATTTTTTCGCGGGGTTTGTCATCATCAGCCCAATTTTTTATAGAGATATAGTCTGTCAAATTTTTAGTCAATAAAAAAGCCTTCTGGTATCAGAAGGCTTCAAAAATATGATTTTCTAAGAGAATATTATCCCAAAGATTTCACATGTTTAGCTAGCTTGCTTTTGAGGTTAGCAGCCTTGTTTTTGTGAATGATGTTCTTTTTAACGAGTTTATCTAACTTAGAGAAAGTTTCTCGCATGATTTTATCAGCTTCCGTTTTATCTTCAGACAGACGAACTTTTTTAATCCAAGTTCTTGCTGTCTTGTGCTGGTACTTATTTCTTGCAGTTTTAGCTTCGTTGCTTCGGATTCTTTTTAATGTGCTTTTATGATTTGCCATTTTATTCTTAAAAAAGGTCTGCAAAAGTAATATTAATATTGATTTTATGCACTTCTAAGGTGCATTTTTTAGCAGAATAGAAAATTAGCCTAATTCGTCGAGTGTGCTGTCCCATTCATAGTCTTTTGTTTTGGGGATGATGTCTAGCGTTTTTTCGCTTAGAACAACGGTACAATTGCTTGGTATCGTACCTTTTATAAAACAACCTGCTCCAATGGTTACGTTATCGCCAATAGATGTCCCAGCTACTATACTCACATTGGCACCTATCCATACATTGTTTCCAATTTTGATTCCTTTGGTGTGGCTTTTTTTTCGGTGGTCGTACTTGTAGTGGTTGGTGGTCGTCAAAATCGAGTTTTGTCCAATGTTTACATTATTACCAAGGGTTAAACCTCCGCCAGCGTTGATGTATATGCCAGGGTTATCACCTGGGTCAGAACAAATTCCTTTTTGGACAGATTCCCAGCCTACGACCTTACTTCTAAAATCAACAGGCCAAGGAATGCTTCCGTTTATTCTGAAAATTTTTTGAGTAACGAAGTATTGACCTAATACTTGATAGTTTTTCATATATCCATGCCGAGGACGCTTGTACTGTGGCCACAACCATTTGACAAAAATTCGAAGGATGTTGTCATCTAGTTGATTAATGATATATTTTACTATTCTTTTCATCAATTATGAGAGCATGAAACCCTTAAGGTAGAAGCCTAAATATGCCAAAACTCCGGTAATTAGTATTGCAAATATGGTTTTTGTAATCAAGTTTTTTCCAAATAGGACAAAGAAATAATTAAGTATAGCCAATCGAAGTAAAATACCAACAGCAGAAAACCAGATGAGAGCTGTTCGAGTATTCCCACCTTCGGTGAACCCTAGATATAATGCTCCAAAGGTGCAAGTCAGAAAAATAAGGTTGTATCCAAGTTGGAATTTTAACTTTTTATACGTTTCAAAAGCACTACTAAAAGAACTGGTTAAAAACATAGAAAAATAGAAGAGTATCATGATTTGAATGAATACACCTGTCTCTTTCCATTGGCTTCCAAGAATAAGAGGAGCAATTTGATCTCCCCAAACTAGCATGATAATTACGGGTATAATGCCTATGAAAAAAAGTGTGTTTACAAGTTGATGAGCCATTTTACTTGTGTTTTCTTTTTGACTTCGAATACGAGCGATTCGTTCAAAGAATACCTGTCCTACAGCCAATGATAACATGCTCATTGGTAGATAGGTCAGCTTGTAAGCATTTCCAAAGTATCCTGTGGCTTGCTGTCCGTCAAATGTTGAGATTACAAAAACAGGCATGCTGGTTGCTAGAATATTAAGAATAGCTGCCGGAGAACTAAATACAGCAAACGATCGGTATGCTTTTGATACAGCTAATAAATTTTGTTTGGTAGTTTGAAATAACTGAATGGGCAACTTGTAAAGCATGTGAGATAGAGCCACTACTTGAGCTATCACTTGACCGAAAAACAATCCATTTCCCGGAACTAATGTAAAAGGGTGTAGTAATTTGTATCCTGTGCCAGATGAAGAAAACAAAATCCGGTTGGCAGAAATTTTCTTGAATTTTTTTACTCGGTTTTGCCATAGTATGATTGATTCTGTACTGCTTGTAATCCATACGATGAGGGGCAATCCAAATAACAGGTTGGGGTCATTAAGTTTGAAAAAAACGCCAATGTTAGTTTTGAATAATAGGATAATACAGAAGATAAAAATCCCCATTGCAAAATTTAGGAATAAGCTCAAACGCAAAAGGTCTTTTGCTTGTGTGGGTTTTTCCTCTACCACAATGGCCATTTCGTAGCGAAGTCCAGCAATTGCGATAAAGACACCAGCTAGTTTCATGATGGTTTCTACTTCTCCAAAATCTTCGGGAGAATAAATTCTGCCGAGGAAGTAGAGAGCCCCAAATCCGATGATTTGAGCTAGGAGTGAACCGCTAAATAGTAGGCTAGCGTTTTTAAAGAAATCTTTTTTTAATAACTTCAATACAACAAAGAAAACCCATCTGTTTAGATTTTATTCATTTTGGTGTTTGGCAAGGATAAGTGGACTCTCATAAATCTGTGTTAAAATTGCATGGACCTTGAATAGTACTATGTTTATTCATTTTCGATAAAAAGTTACTATTCATAATAAACCGTTATCAAAAAAATCAAAAATGAAATTAAGAGAACAAAATCCTGCTTTAATTTTGGTAGATATTCAAAAGGGTTTTTTAGATGAAGATTATTGGGGTGGAGGTAGAAACAATAAGAATGCAGAAATTATTTGTGGAACAATATTGAGAAAATGGCGGGAACTAAAATTGCCTATTATTCATGTTAGACATAGTTCCACTAACCCAAATTCAAAGCTACATGAACAAAATGCGGGGTTTGATTTCAATGAAAATGTTTTACCAGAAGAAAATGAACCCATAATTACAAAAAATGTAAACAGTGCCTTTATTGGGACTGACCTTAAAGAGAAATTGGATAGGTTAGGGATCACAACTCTAATCATTATTGGACTTACCACAAATCATTGCGTGTCAACTACAGCTCGGATGTCTGGAAATTATGGATATGAGACCTATTTAATCTCTGATGCAACAGCAACGTTTAATAGAATCGGAGTTAATGGCGAAAAATATGATTCTGAAATAATACACTTTACAACACTTGCGAATTTGAACAAAGAGTTTGCTATTATTTGGGATTCAAAAGAACTCATGATGAGAATATAATAGACGAAGCTTTTTAGAATATCTAATCATTAAATACTTCTATTTCTCTTAACCAGATAAAATCCCATATCGTTTTATATTTCATTAGGGTATAAGGATAGGTTAAATAAATTTGCAATATGTCTGAAGAACATTTTAAAAGTGTCATTTCACATGCTAAAGAGTATGGCTTTGTTTTTTTGAGTAGCGAAATCTATGATGGCCTTGCGGCCGTCTATGATTATGGTCAAAACGGGGTAGAGCTAAAAAAAAATATTAGAGAGTATTGGTGGAAAAGCATGGTTCAACTCCACGAGAATATCGTGGGGGTTGATGCATCGATATTTATGGCACCTCAAGTTTGGAAGGCTAGTGGTCACGTGGATGGATTTAGTGATCCGATGATTGATAATAAAGATTCCAAAAAGCGTTATCGTGCGGATGTGTTAATTGAGGATTATCAAGAAAAATATCGGGTTAAAAACCAAAAAGAAATCACGAAAGCCAAAAAACGATTTGGTGATGACTTTGATCTGGATCAATTTGTGGCAACAAATCCAAACATTGCTAGAAACAATGCCAAAATTGCTGCTATTGATGAGCGATTAAAAGAAGGTTTGGAATCTGGTAATCTTCATCTAGTGAAAGAATTGATTGAAGAATTGGGTATTGCTTGTCCAGTGAGTGGGAGTAAGAACTGGACGGATGTACGTCAGTTTAATTTGATGTATAGTACTCAAATGAGTGCTACTGATGGAGACAACAAGATTTATCTTAGACCAGAAACGGCACAGGGGATTTTTGTCAATTATCTGAATGTTCAAAAGACTGGTCGTATGAAATTGCCTTTTGGAATAGCTCAAACCGGAAAGGCGTTTAGAAATGAGATTGTTGCTAGACAATTTATCATGCGAATGAAGGAATTTGAGCAAATGGAGATGCAGTTTTTTGTATCACCTGGCGAGGAGATAAAATGGTATCAACATTGGAAAGACCATCGAATGAAATGGCACCTCAATCTAGGGATTGACGAATCAAAATATCGTTTTCATGATCATGTTAAATTAGCACACTATGCTAATGCAGCAGTAGATATTGAATATGATTTTCCTTTTGGATTCAAAGAAGTAGAAGGGATACATTCTCGCACCGACTTTGATTTAAAACAGCATGAACAGGCTACTGGAAAGAAACTTCAATACTTTGATAATGAGAAAAATGAGAGTTATGTTCCTTATGTAGTTGAGACTAGTATTGGTTTGGATCGGATGTTTTTAGTGCTGATGAGTAATGCATTACAGACTGAAGATTTGGGTGAGGGGCAAACAAGAACTGTTCTGAAATTGCCGCCAGCATTATCGCCATTTCAATGTGCAATTCTTCCATTGGTAAAGAAAGACGGTCTGCCTGAGTTGGCTAAAAAAATTATGAAGGATTTAAGTCTTGATTTTAACTGCTATTACGAAGAGAAAGATAGCATTGGAAAAAGGTATAGAAGGCAAGATGCTATTGGTACACCAATCTGTATTACCGTTGATCACGATAGTATGAATGACCAAGCAGTTACGATTCGTTTTCGAGATACAATGAATCAAAAACGAGTATCATTAAATGAGCTAAATGCCATTATAGAAAAAGAAGTGAGTATGAGAGCACTTCTTAGCGTGCTTATCTAATCTAATCGCAATTTAATTCTTGAATGATATTGCTATCATTTTAAACGGTTATCTTCGAACACTTAGAATGCGTTTTTTTATAGCTTTACTGGGATTGTTAGTCTTTCATTTTGGTTCTGCACAGAATCAAATTTCTGCTGTATCGAATTATGATATCCATGATTGGAACTATGACCAACTGCCCATAATATTAAAAGTGAATGAAAATTTTAAAATTTCAGACTTAAAAAATATAGGTGCAAATGTTGGGTCACAAATTAAAGATGTTGTAACTCTAAGGCTCGATAAAGATGAATATACTACTTTATCTAAAGTCCCTGGAATTGAATATATACAACTGGCTCAAAGGATGGCACCAAGCCTACAGCGAGTGATTCCTGATATTAAAGCTGATAGTGTGTATAGCAGCAAAATGTTGGAGATGGGTTATACAGGAAAGGGAGTCATTATTGGTGTGACCGACTGGGGTTTTGATTATACGCATCCCATGTTTTATGATACAGCCATTCAACAGACAAGAATTATAGCAGCATGGGATCAGTTTAAAAAAAGTGGTCCGGCACCTGATGACTTTAATTATGGGACAGAGTATGAAGGGGAGCAAGAGCTTCTTGCTGCACAAAAAGATACTGTTAATATTTATGGATATGCAACACACGGCACTCATGTTGCTGGAATAGCTGGAGGAGGAGGAGCAGGAACGGTTCATCGTGGTGTTGCTTATGAAGCAGATTTTTTATTGACTACCTTTTTGGTGGATGAAGCAGCTGTAATTGATGCTTTCAATTGGATGAAAAGAAAAGCGGATGAGTTGAACAAGCGACTGGTGATTAACATGAGCTGGGGGTTATATAACCTTGGGCCATTGGATGGAACCTCTCTGGTTAGTCAAGCCATTGATTACTTGTCCAGCGAGGGTGTTGTGTTTGTGACATCAGGAGGAAATAATGGAGATGTGAATTTTCATATCAAAAAAACATTCGATCAGGATACCATTCAATCTAGAATTGAATTTTATAGCTATGGGAATAATCCCAATATGTGGGGACAGAGTATTGGTATGTGGGGGCAAGAGAATGAAAAATTTAGTGCTGGATTTACAGTGTATGACAATGCGAAGAACATATTGTATAATTCTAAATATTTTGAGACTGATGGAAGCTTTTATGTAGATTCTTTTGTTGTTGTTCAGTCCGATACTATTTTTTTTAACGTAGCGGCAGATGAAATTCATCCACTAAACAAAAAGCCAACTATCCGATTTCGAATAAAAAATACGAACACACAATTACGAATTGGGTTGAAGGCCTATGCTGAAAAAGGAACAGTACATTTTTATAATGTGACAGAGTTGACTACGGATGTTGGAAACTGGGGAATGCCTTTTTCTGCTGATATGGCTGGCTGGGTTGAAGGGGATAATCTATATGGTTTAGGTGAGCCAGCAAGCACTCAATCCGTTATAACCGTAGCAGCATATCGATCTGAATTTATCTTGTCTAATGGTTTTAGTGCAGGAGGATTTAAGGCTGATTTTAGTAGTATTGGTCCAACAATTGATGACCGAATGAAGCCTGATATTTCCGCACCTGGTGTGAGTGTAGCAAGTAGTGTTTCATCTTTTACTGATCGTTCGTATGTTTTATTATTAAATGCAAGTTTTGAAGGTGAAAATTATCCTTTTTCACGCTTTTCAGGAACAAGTATGAGTAGCCCTGTTGTTGCAGGAGTTGCTGCGTTAATGTTGCAAGCGAATCCTCGGTTGGATTATTCTGAGGTGAAAGAAATTTTAAAATTAACTGCAGGTCAAGATCAACATACTGGAATCATTTCCGATTCGGGAAGTACCCAATGGGGGTATGGTAAAATAGATGCTTTTCAAGCGGTAAAATTAGCTGAATCTAGGGTTGATGAGTCTTGTTGTTTGGGTAAGCTTTTCCCAAATCCCGCAAATGATAGGATATATCTTTCAAGCGACTCTGTTGAAGTGGCTCGAATGTTTTCAATGGAGGGTCAATTTTTAGGTGAGTTTGGAATCAGTAGGGATAAGGGAATAGATATATCGGGTTATGTTTCTGGAGTGTATCTAATTGTATTAGATAATGGCCAAAGTCATTTGTTAGTAGTCAATCATTAATTTTTATTATCTTTATATAGATAGACTTTTATTTTTATTGTAAGGATATGCTCTAATTTTGAACTGATGTTAAATATTTCATTAATTCAAATCCAATATTTAATTGCTCTTGATGAGCATCGAAATTTTATCAAGGCTGCTGAAGCTTGTTTTGTAACTCAACCCACGTTGAGCATGCAAATGAAAAAATTAGAAGATGAATTAGGAGTTTTAATTTTTGATCGAAGTAAGCAACCTATTGTTCCTACTTCTATCGGATCAAAAATCATACATCAAGCCAGAACGATTTATAGAGAGACAGGACAAATTGAAAATATCTTAAGGGATTTTACGGGGGATATTTCAGGAAGTCTAAAAATTGGTGTTTTGCCAACGATATCCAATGCATTAATCCCAAAATTAGTCAGAGAGGTTTCGGAGAATCATCCTGATTTGAAGTTGACTATTAAAGAAGGGTTGACCCATGAGATTATAGAAGACTTGGAACACGATAGATTGGATGTGGGTATTGTTTCGACTCCTGTTAAGCATAATGGGTTGGTTGAAAGGAATTTGTATAATGAAAAATTTAGAATTTATGCTCATCCAGACCATCCCAGTTTTTCAAAAAAGGCATGGGAAGCAACTGACTTGTTGGAAGATAAGTTGTGGTTGCTTTCTGAAGGGAATTGCTTTAGAGTGCAGACCATTAACTTGTGCTCACTTCCAGATGAAAAATTAAATCATCTCGCCTTAACGTATGAGAGTGGCAGTTTACAAACCCTAAAGAAAATTGTTGATTTTGAGGGAGGAGCTACCATCATTCCAGAGTGGGAAGCCAGTGAGTTGGACGATAATTCTTTGGATAATCTCAGGGCATTTAGAGCAGATGACGCAGGAAGAGCTGTTGGATTAATCTATACCAAATTTTATGCAAAAGATAAGGTGATTAACCGACTAGAAGAAATGATTGTCAATTGTCTTCCTCGTTATGTTGCCGAGAACAAGGACCTAAAGATTATCGAATCTTAGCATTTAAAGTCCCATCAATAAATCCATAGGATCTTTGCCCATGAGCATGGTTTCTGGATTTTCGAGGTAATTTTTAACATTAACCAAGAACCCAACAGATTCTTTACCATCTATAATTCGGTGGTCATAGCTCAAAGCAACATACATAACAGGTCTAGCTACGATATTCCCCTTTTCTACAACAGGTCTCTCGACGATATTGTGCATTCCAAGGATAGCACTTTGTGGAGGGTTGATAATGGGTGTACTGAGCATACTTCCGAAAACACCACCGTTTGTGATGGTAAATGTACCACCTGTCATTTCAGGGATGGATAGTTTGCCGTCTCGAGCTTTAATGGCTAGTCTTTTTACTTCACTCTCGATGTCCCATAAGGTCATGTTCTCCACATTTCTCATGACGGGAACCATCAATCCTTTGGGGCTACTTACAGCTATCGAAACATCCACGAAATCGTTCATGATCATTTCTTCACCATCAATAAATGCATTGACTTTTGGGAATTTTTGCAGGCTTAAAGCACAAGCACGTGTAAAGAAACTCATGAAGCCAAGATTAACCCCATGCATTTCTTTGAATTTTTCTTTGTACTTAGCTCTGGTATCAAATATAGGTTGCATGTTTACCTCGTTAAACGTGGTAAGCATTGCGGTTTCATTTTTTGCAGATACTAATCGTCGAGCAACTGTTTTTCGGAGATTACTCATTTTTTCGCGATGTTGTTCACGAATAGGTTCAGAAGACACACCGTAGTTAGTTTCAGCATTGGCTAAAATAGCATCGTATTTTGTGATTCTACCATCTTTGCCTGTTCCAGTTACAGCCTGAGGAGAAATGCCCTTTTCAGCAAGTATCTTATTAGCCGCAGGACTTGGAGTGCCCGTTGCGTAATTGGATGCAGTGCTTTTTTCTACTACTTCTGCTTTTGGTGTAGGTTCTTCTTTCTGGGATGTGGTTTCTTTGGGTGCAGGTGCTGCTTTTTCAGCTGGTGGCTCAGCACTCGTGTCTATAGAGGCAACTACTGCTCCAATTTCTACATCTTCACCTTCTTCAACTAAAATCTTGAGTATGCCAGCTTGTTCAGCATTTAATTCAACCGTAGCTTTGTCACTTTCCAGTTCTGCTACTGCCTCATCCATTTCAACATAATCTCCATCTTCTTTCAACCAGCTAGCAATCGTAACTTGGGTTATTGATTCTCCAACAGATGGTATTTTTAACTCTACTGACATTTAGTTATTATAATTGAACATCAAAGGTAAAACAGATTTTCAACTTAAGAGGTCCATTCTGTGAGATTTTATATCAAGATCATTAATTTATTTTTTAGCATTCCTTCAAAGTACAATTTAACCCGAAGTCCAAATTGAAATCTAATACGAGCATGGTGTTGGATAACTAAATCCATATGTATATTCGTGTGTTCTTGTAAGAGGAGTTATAGAATCAATGAGTGTTCAATCATGCATAAAAGCATTAATCCAAAATCTACCAGGAGATAATGCTGTAATTTCTCCAGGTAGTAGAAATGCTCCTATTTTATTTGCGTTGAATCATACTAAAAAGAATTGTTATTCGGTAATTGATGAACGAAGTGCAGGTTTTATAGCGTTGGGGATGGCGAAACATACGCGTCAACCTGTTATATTGAATTGTACTAGTGGTACGGCATCACTCAATTATTATCCCGCTATTGCAGAGGCTTTTTATGCAAGAGTTCCATTAATTATTATAACTGCAGATCGACCTCCTGAAAAAATTGATGCCTGGGATGGTCAAGCTATTCGCCAGAAAAACATCTACAAAAATCATATTCGTGGCGAGTTTCAAACACCCGATTCTTTCGATGATGAGTCTGCATTTACAGCCATAGCTCAACAGGTGGTGAATTGTATTCAATCGGAAATACCAGGACCCGTTCATATTAATGTTCCAATCAGAGAGCCATTTTATAATATGAGTCCTTCTGATTTTTCCACCAATACAGAAGTTAATTTCCCGTCAGTTCCTAAAATAGATCTTAGCTTGAATTCCATATTAGCAGGGGCTAATGTGTCTTTTGATCACAAAAAAGTGCTTGTTTTTAATGGGATGGATGATGGGGAAGGGATTACTATAACTTCTGATAAAGCTGTTATTCTTTCTGATATTACTTCTTCAAAACAGAATAATGTATCCTACTGGGATGCCATGTTATTTTCATCATTATCAAAACAAGGTGGCATGGATGCTTTGAAAGTATTGTCACCAGATATTTTGATTACTTCAGGTACAGCAACCCTTTCTAAAGGGTTAAAACACTTGTTGAAGATTCATAAACCAGAGGCCCATTTTCATATCACCAATTATGACGAAGTGGGGGATATGTTTGAAAGCCAACCTCAGTTATTAAATCCTTCAGAGATTCAATCTTCTCTAACTGATAGTGCCATTTCAATTGAAGGAAGCTATCTAACGGCATGGAAAAATATGACGGAGTTATTTCAGTCGAAATTCAGTCAATTGGATTGGTTGGGATATCACGAGTTTTCTATTGTGAATTTTGTTCTTGAGAAATTAAAGCCAGGAACAATTTTACATCTCAGCAATTCGATGCCAGTGAGGTATGCCTCGTTTTTGATGAATGATAAACGTTCGGATAATACGGTATTTGCCAATCGAGGGACAAGTGGAATAGATGGATGTACGAGCACAGCTTTGGGCAATGCCCTAGTTACCGATAAAAATGTGCTACTGATAACAGGTGATCTTGCTTTTTTTTATGATGTAAATGCATTTTTCAATGAGCATGTACCCCAAAATCTAAAGATTATAATACTCAATAATCATGGTGGTGGTATTTTTAACCTAATCAAAGGTCCAGAAAGTTTGGGTAATTCAATAAAGTTTCAAACCACTCCTCACTTTTTAAACGCTTCTGCATTATGTACTCATTTTGGGATACCCCATTTTGCAGCAAATGATATGAGTAGTTTAAGGAGTTGTTACAATCAATTTGACTCTTATCAAGGAGCTGCTGTTCTCGAGCTTATAACGGATGAACAAGAGAACCAAAATGCTTTTAATAATTTCTTGAACTTGTAGTCAGCCAGACTTAATTCTTGTTTTTTATGGTCGTCTTGAAGGTTAAGTTGTTAACTTGAATTTAATTTGCACCATGTCATCAGAAATCTCCGTATTAAAAAGAACAAAATTGTACAATAAGCACATTGAATTAGGTGCTAAAATGGTCCCTTTTGCAGGTTTTGATATGCCTGTTAAATATGCAGGTCTTGCACCCGAGCATCATACTGTAAGAGATAGTGTTGGAGTATTTGATGTTAGCCACATGGGAGAATTCAGTGTAAAAGGTAACGATGCTGAAGCCCTTATATCTTGGGTGTGTTCTAACAGTATTACAAAAATGGTAGATATGCAGGCTCAATATAATTGTATGCCTAATAATCAGGGTGGTATTGTGGACGATTTAATTGTTTATCGATGGAATCAGAATGAATATACATTGGTGGTAAATGCAAGTAATATCTCAAAAGATTGGGATTGGATTATGGAGCAAAAGAATGCTAAAGGATTTGATTGTGAGTTGGAAGATATTTCAGACGATATTTCACTCATTGCGGTTCAAGGACCAAATGCCATTAAGGTACTTCAAAAATTAACTTCAATTGATCTAGGTAAAATAAAATTTTATCACTTCGATGCAGGAAGTTTTGGTGGTAGTGATGATGTGGTAATCAGTAACACCGGTTATACAGGATCTGGGGGTTTCGAATTGTATGTTTGGAATCATGAAGCTGAAATGATATGGGATGCCATCATGAGTGCTGGAGAAGAATTTGATATTATGCCTTGTGGTTTGGGAGCTAGGGATACCTTGAGATTAGAAAAAGGGTACTGTTTGTATGGGAATGATATTAATGATGAAACTTCACCTATTGAGGCAGGTTTGGGTTGGATTACAAAATTTAGTGAGCCATTTAATAATCAAGATTACCACAAAAACATCAAAGACAATGGACCAGAAAAAAAACTTATTGGTTTTGAAATGTTGGAGAGGGGAATTCCTAGGCAACATTATCTCATCTATGATATGAATGAGAATTGTATTGGAGAGGTAACAAGCGGTACGCAAAGTCCAAGTCTCGGCAAAGCCATTGGGATGGGATATGTTAAATCATCACTCGCATCCATAGGCACAGAATTTTACGTTCAAATTCGAAAAAATAAAATCAAGGCCAAAGTGGTTAAGCTACCTTTTCTTTAAATAAAGCACTTTGGAAGCGTGTCTTTAACCTTAAATCTTTTTAGTTATTATTTCTGATTTTCTTCCAATTGAATGATGCGTTTTGTTAACTCTTGGATGAGCACTTCTTGCTTAGCTAATTTTTCTTTCAACGAGATTTTTTCGGTGTTTGTTTCTGAAATTTCAGAGCCATTGAGGTCTGCTTTATGTATCAACTGCTCACCTGTTACCTCCTCTATAAGACGAATAGCTCGCATCATATCTACGTTTACTTGCTGGCCTATTCTTTCGTTTTTGGAGTAGAAACTCCAAGCCATTTCTTCTGAAGGAGCTACTAGGCTAAAGTGGTGGGGAGATATTACCGTACTATTGCCACTGGCATCTATAGCGTTTAGCTCACCACTGCTACTGTATAGCCCACTATGCCCTGATGCCGCAGAAGGAGCAGATGCGTCTTCTAGCATGATTGCACCTGCTACTTCCAACTTATATTGTGGGGTGGTTGTGCCTATTCCTGTATTTCCTTTTCCTGAAGTCGTGTTAAGTAATACATCTCCTTCTGATGCTTCCAAGGCCACATTTGTAGTTGCTCCCTTTGCCTGAAAAAGCCACCAATATTCTTTGTTGCTCCTATTCCTTTAGCTCTCAAAACTAGTCCAGTATTTTCCCCAGTCTTTGTACGAATTACAAATTTCCCAAATCCATTATCCGATGATGTTTCTACATTAAGTGCTATGTCTGGGTCGGTTATCCCAATTCCTACTCTTCCATCATCAGTAATAGCTACCGTATTGCATGCAGCAGCTGCTTGAGAAGCAATAACCATATCTACACCTCCTACCGTAACATCTTCCCATTCATTGCCGGCATCTACACATTCCCAAGTGGTACCATCGAAGATTTTGATGCAGTCGTCGTCGGTATTGTAAACCACCATGCCTTCTTTCCAGCCAGATACTGCATCGAGTTGTGCTGTGGTAATTCGTGGTAGATAAAGCCCTTGTGTGGTGCTTTCTAATTCTAACACGGATCGTGCATCGATATTCGTAGGATTATCTCCTACTTTTACCTGTGCCTGTGCCGTGTTAATTAATAAAAAAGTAGCTAGTAAACCTATTACTAAACTGAAACCTTGATTCTTTTTTTGCATAATTATTTTTTTTATAGATTGTTAATGTCTGATTGTAGCAACAAAGGTGTTGCATGATTTTGGAGTATTTGCGTTTGAATTTATGATATTGGTCATAAACAGATATGATTTCCGTCATAATTTGGGTGTAGTAAATTATACTCCATCAATGTCTCTTGAGGAACGAGAGTATTCGCCACAGCGAATAAACTTTGATGTCCATGAAAACACATTCAGCGTCCCCGCCTGTGGCGGGAGACGCTGATGGGGTAAAGTAGGCAAGTGATATTGACGGGATGTGGTAATTTGTCATTAAATTTGCTCCATGAGTTTGTCCGAACAAATCAACGACCAAATGAAGCAGGCGATGAAAGCGAAAGACCAAAGTACGCTTCGTGGTTTGAGAGCAATTAAAGCTGCATTGCTAATACTCCAAACACAAGAAGGTGGGGGAGATGTTACAGAAAAAGATGAGATGGAAGCTTTGGTCAAAATGGCAAAACAACGCAAGGATTCCATTCGGATTTTTAATGAACAAGGGAGGTCTGATCTCTCCAAAATAGAAGAGGAAGAATTATCTATAATTGAAAAATTTCTTCCAGCTCAACTTAGTCCTGAAGAAATCGAGAATGAGGTAAAATCAATCATTTTACAATTGGGGGCCACCAGTATGAAAGATATGGGCAAGGTTATGGGGATGGCAAATGGCAAGCTAAAAGGGAAGGCTGATGGTAAGTTGATTGCCGATATGGTCAAGGGGCTGTTAGCAGGATAAGAAAATCCTTAAGTCATTATAAACCGAGTAATTTTTTGCGTAAAGCAAGTCTAGATTTTTTTGGAACCCACTTTTCTTATCTTCAAGTTGATAGTCTGTTGCAAAAACACCTGGCTTTATTGAAGGAAGGTCATCACTATTACTAGCATATCCAACCCATGTTTTTTTTCCTAACAAAACATCCGTGGAATGGCTTAATTTAATACGAGTTCTTTTGAAAAAGACCCAAATAGGGCAGGTGAATATGAGCAGAAGAGCTAATGAAATGTCAAAAAATCTTTTTTGAGTTCGACATTCACCCTTGCTAAGGTTGAGTTCAATTTGCTGGCCAAAATATAACCCATTGGAGTTTTTTGATTGACTCCCAATTACAAAATTACTAGCTGATGGTATGGTAAAATAATTGATGTTTGGACCAAATTCATTCATAGTTTGAATGGTGTATTTAGTACTCACGGTCTCGTTGCTGAAAATTAGTTCATTAACCCCATAAATATGAATGATTTCTTTGAGTTGTTTTTTGGTTCCTAACCAATGAGATGATTCACTTTTTTTATCTGATATAAACCCGATTTGCTGGTAATCCTTTTGATAACTGCTAAGAATCTTAGATAACTCACTCCACTTTTTCTCACTGCCAATTAGTACACTTTTGATATTCGATTTTTGAGAAAAGTCAAGTGTTTTATACTTCAATAGATGATAAAGTGATCTCCATGAAAATAAGACTGCAGTTACTAATAAGGAACCAAATAGGATAATCCCTCGACTAAAATGTAATTGGTTGGGGAGAAGACCATAGATCATTAGAATAACCAATGTGCCAATTAAAATACTCCGAGCTAATTTACTAAAGTTGAATGGGGCCTGATAAGACCCATTAAAACCCATGCTTAAAAGCCATACTAAAGTGTAGTAGGGAAGGTGGATGGTGAGCATTTCTTCAGGGTAAGATATGATTCCTTTGATATGTTCTTCCCAATATTCTTTAAGTAAAAATAAGCTAAAAAATATAAGTATTGATTCAACTGTGGCTAGCCAAAATCGTTGAACAAAAGTGCTAATTAAACTGATGGTAGCCTTGCCATAAATGGCCATATTTATAAAGAGTTTGAATAATTTTTGGTTGCTTCTAGCGTAATGTTTCTCGGCGAAAATCACCATAGCCTTGTAAAATATTTTAACGTAATTGGTGCTGAGTTTTTTTGTGCTTTCTCCTTTATAGTGAATGATTCGAGAACCTGCAAAGTAGTAGTTTTTCCAACCAGCTTTGGTGATACGATAGCTTAAGTCAATATCCTCCCCATACATAAAAAAGGTCTCATCTAACAAGCCAATTTTATCTATAACTTTTTTCCGGATAAGCATAAACGCTCCAGCTAAAATTTCAACTTCGTGATTTTGGTCAGCTGGTAAATAACCGAGGTGATATTTTCCGAATTTCTTAGATTTTGGAAAAAGTTTATTTAACCCAATCATCTTATAAAAAGCTACTTCGGGTGTAGGTAATCCACGTTTACTTTCAGGGAGGTAATTTCCTTGGCCATCAAACATAGGGACACCACATGCCCCTAAATCAGGGGTTTGGTCAGCAAATTCTAAAATAGTATGAAAACAGTTCTCAGGTACAACTGTATCAGGATTCAGAAGTAAAACATATTCTCCTTTAGATTCTTTTATGGCTTGATTGTTGGCTGTGCTAAAGCCCGTATTCTTTGAATTAGCAATAAGATTAACACCAGGAAATGACGTACGAATCATTTCTTGTGATCCGTCAACAGAGTTATTGTCAACTACGAATATTTCTGCTTCAATGTTTTGAATAGCTTGATAAACAGATTTTAAACACTGCTCGAGGAAGTGTTTTACATTGTAATTGACTATGACGATTGAAAGTTTCAAACTGATACAACAAACATACAATATGAATATGGGTATTGACCACTAGAGTAACGAGTAATTTCTGAATCAAAGGATTTTGTAGTGTAATTGTTTCACTGGGTTACTTAAATTCGCATTGATTAAATGAAATTTTTATTTCCTCAATTTCTATGGGCTTTGTTGCTTTTGATTATCCCTATAATTATTCATCTTTTTAATTTCAGGAGATACAAGAAAGTTGTCTTTAGCAATGTGAGTATGCTGAAAGAAATTGAGACGCAAAGTCGCAAAACAAAACAGCTTAAGAAATGGCTAGTCTTGTTGACTAGAATAATTGCATTGTCATCGTTAATAGTAGCTTTTGGCATACCATATATTCCGAGTCAGAGTGGTTTGTTTGACCGCAAATTGATTAGTATTTATATAGATAATTCCCAAAGTATGCTTGCAGAAGGGGAGATTGGTCAATTGTTTGAAGATGCTAAAAATAAGGCTCGTGAAATCATAAGAAATCTACCAAAAAATGCAGAAATTCAAGTCATAGCCAATGATTTAAGCTTTTCAAGTAATAAAACTAATTCGTCATCCAATGCTTTAAGGTTGATTGATAATATGGATATCGATCATAGGCCCAATGATTTGTCTGGAGTCTTAAAAAAAATAGAATCTAAGTTTAAATCAGATTCGTATGGGCATAACTATACCTTTTTAATTAGTGATTTTCAGTCTCAAGATAGAATAGATAATATGGCATTGGATAGCAACTATCATATTTATGCTTGTCCAATACAACCAAATTTGTCACAAAATTTAGCTATTGATTCTGTATGGCTAATCAAGCCAATTACACAATCATTTAGACCGATTGAGTTAATGGCTCGTATTCATAATTATGGGAGTAAGGGTAATTTTTTATCCAACCTCACACTCAAAATTGATGGCGTACAGCGTATGGTTAAGAGTATAGATATACCTGCGGATTCATATAGAGATGTTCCATTGAGTTTTATTTATTCAGGTTCAGGGTGGTTAGGTGGTGAATTGACTGTCACAGATGTACCCATTGTTTTTGACAACTCGTATTACTTTTCAATGTTGATTGATAAGTCAATTAAGGTTCTTGAACTAGGACAAGATTCAGATGAATTTTCAAAAATATTTGATAGCGATTCTCTTTTTTATTTTACTCATTCTGATGTTAATCAAATTGATTATTCTAGTTTGAATACCTACGATTGTATCATTCTCAATCAATTACCACAAATGAGTTCGGGCTTAATCAATCAACTTAAGAAATTTGTTGAAGATGGAGGAGTATTGTCCGTTGTTCCGAGTGTTTCAAATGATAGCTATACGGATCTTTTTAATGAATTAGGAATTTTAAATTATCAAATTTTAGTGGATAATGAGGTGAGTGTATCTCCTGCTAGCATCTCTGGTGCTTTTTTAAAAGATGCCTATAAGCAAATTCCCAGTAATTTACTTTTACCTAAAATTAAGACCTATTATCGTTTAAAATCAAGCCCCCAGTCCGACAAAATAATATATCTAAAAGATGGGACTGAAATCTTAACTAAAACAAACATAGGTTCTGGTTCAGTTTTTCAATCTACGGTTCCTTTTGATTCAAATCTCAACTACACATCTAGTGAATTGTTTGTTATCACACAGCTAAAGATTGCTTTTAGTAAAAGAAAAATACAATCTATTGCCTCTGAAATTAATTCCATAAACCCAGTTTATTTACCCGAGTCATCGGGTTTGATTCACCTAAGGAAAGGAGATTTAGATATCGTGACGGAATTATCCACTCATAGTTTAGGAAGTAGATTTTGGTTAAATAATACGATATCAGAGTCTGGTATTTATTCTGTTTTTGATTCAGAAGAAATACCCATAGCTAAACTGGCTCTAAATTATTCTAGAAAAGAGTCTCATCAAAATTATCTTGATGAAAAAAGAATTGAGGAGGTTTTTAATAATACCCAATTTACGATGAATAAAAACAACATGGCATCACTTTTAAAATCTACCCAAGATCTGAAAAATGGAAGCCAGTTGTGGAAAGTCTTTATTTTAGTTTGCTTGATATTTCTATTGTTAGAGATACTTTTGTTAAGATTTGTAAAATCATAGCTGCAAAGTGTCCATGGCATATATAATAAGACAAGCAACATTAATTCAAAAAGAAAACTCCTCTCATAATTCTAGAGTAGATTTATTGATAAGGGATGGTAAAATTGAAAAAATAGCGAATAGTATCTCTGAAAGTGATGCTAATGAAATTGTTGGTGATGATTTATGTGTAAGCTCAGGATGGATTGATATGAGGGTTGGACTTACAGATCCTGGTTATGAACATAAAGATACCCTAAATAACATACTAGATACGGCAGCATTTAGTGGGTTTACTTCGATAGTTACCCTTCCTAGTACTACTCCAAAAATTGCAGATAAAGCTTCGGTTTCATATCTAATTAATGCTTCTAAAAATCATCTAGTAAATATTCTACCTACTGGTGTAATTGAAGATCCAAATAGCAAGGATGATCTAGCTGAAATGTATGATATGTATGGGTCTGGAGCAGTAGCATTCACCAATGGTGATGATGAAGTTTCCAATGGACTTCTTAAAAAGGCATTATTGTATACCAAACCCTTTGATGGAATAATAATTTCTCATCCTTCTGACAAGTCATTAGAGCACGGAGGGGTAGTTCATGAGAGCAGTATGATGGTTACTACTGGACTAAAAATGTCGCCATCAATTGCAGAATATGTTAGTTTGAATCAACAATTAGAGGTTGCAAAATACTGCGACACTCCTATACATTTTTCGTGTATATCTACTGCAAAATCAGTTGAAATTATAAGAGAGGCAAAAAAATCTGGTCAGCAAGTAACATGTGATGTCTCAATTTTAAACTTGTGTTTTACCGAACAAGAATTACTTCAGTTTGATGAAAACTTCAAGGTATATCCACCATTGCGATCTGAGTCTGATAGAATGGCATTGATTCAAGGGATTATTGATGGTACAATTGACGCTATTTCAAGTAATCACAGTCCTCAAAATATAGAGGGAAAGGCTGTAGAGTTTGATTATGCCGAATCAGGTGTTTTGAGTCAACAGTTTGTGTTTAGTTGGTATAAGAAGTATTTATCAAAAGATATACCAATGGATATTTTTATAAAATCGTTAACTCAAGGACCAAGTGATATACTTGGTCAAACAAACACAAATATTGAGGAGGGAGCTCAGGCTAACTTGACCATCTTCGATTTAAATAAAAAGTGGCAACTCAACCTGTCTAACAATACTTCTAAATCTTCAAATACTCACGAGTGGAAGAAAGAACAAAAAGGAAAGGTTATAGGGCTATTTAACAATAACTGCGTAAAATTGTATTAAATATTATTATGATAAATTTATATAAACCATCGATTGATCAAGGTGTTAGAATGGGGATTATCTCTATTGTAGTTTTTCTGGGAATTTATGCTTTTGATCCAATGTTTTTTGGAAAGCCTACAGGAATGCTAACTTTACTTGTGGTTAACTTATTAGCTTTACCCATTGTATTTATGATTTTGGGTGCTAGAAACACAAAAGTAAACTTCACTCCGTATTCATTTGGCAATGCATTTAATGCAGCTTTTTTTACGGCAATCGTTTCAGCTTTAATTGTATTGATCTTTAATATCATTTTTTTGTCGTTGATTGACCCAACATGGGAGCAGTCAATATTTGAAGAAACGATGAATACAACGGAGTCTTTTATGTCTGATGCAGGGGCGTCACAAGATGCTATTGATGAGGCAATGGAAAAAGCAAATGAGGCATATGCTGATCAACCAAAAGGGGTTGTAGGAGCAATTATCAATACAGGTAAAGGTTTAGTTTGGTATCTAATCCTTGCTCTCATTATAGGAGCAGTTCAAAAAGACAAAAAGACTGAAGAAGAGCTCGTATAGTTTGAATCTATCTGTAGTCATACCTTTACTCAACGAGGCAGAATCTTTGCCAGAATTACATGCTTGGATAAAGCGTGTGTTGGATGACAAAAAGTTATCTTATGAAATTATTTTCATTGATGATGGATCAACAGATGATTCGTGGAGGATTATACAAGACTTAAAGGCTAAACATTCAGAGGTTAGGGCTCTTAAATTTAGAAGAAATTACGGAAAATCTGCGGCATTAAACGAGGGCTTTGCTCTTGCAAAAGGGGATAGTGTTTTTACAATGGATGCGGATCTTCAAGACAGTCCAGATGAACTTCCGATCATGCATTCTATGCTTTGGGATGAAAACTATGATCTTATTAGTGGCTGGAAAAAGAAGAGGTATGACCCTATTACTAAAACCATACCCACAAAACTTTACAATTGGGCCACTAGAAAAATGAGTGGTATATATCTCCACGACTTTAATTGTGGCCTAAAAGCATATAGGAATGAGGTAGTAAAGAGTATAGAAGTATATGGAGAAATGCATCGATATATACCAGTAATGGCTCATCGAGCAGGGTATAAAAGAATTGGTGAAAAGGTGGTTGCTCATCAGTCTAGAAAATATGGTGAAACGAAGTTTGGTTTAAGCAGATTTGTCCGTGGTCCTCTTGACTTATTGAGTATCATATTTGTTTCAAAGTTTGGGAAAAGACCCATGCACTTTTTTGGTTTTGGAGGAGTATTAGCTTTTCTATTAGGATTTTTTCTTACAGCATATGTGCTTGTAGACAAGTTAATTGCAATAAGTTATGGAGTGCGTCAATCTTTAGTTACTGATAATCCGTTGTTTTATATCGCTTTGATAATGTTAATTGTTGGAACTCAACTTTTTATGGGTGGATTTTTAGCTGAAATGTTGAGTAGAAATGCACCCAATCGAAATAAATATGAGATATCAGAACGACTAGGTTTTGAGTAAAAAAATCACCATAATTGGTCCTGCTTATCCACTAAGAGGTGGATTATCATCCTATAATGAACTACTTGCTATAAAACTTCAAAAGCAAGGTCATCAGGTAAAAATAATTACATTTAGTCTACAATATCCTAACTTTTTATTTCCAGGTAAGACACAATATTCTAACTCATTACCTCCAAATAATTTAGACATAGAGGTTAGTTTGAATTCGATAAACCCTATAAATTGGATACTTCTTGGAAGAAAGATTAAAAACGAAAAGCCTGATTTGGTGATTTTTAGATTTTGGATGCCCTTTATGGGACCATGTTTGGGAACTTTGGGTCGGATTATTCGCAGAAATAAACATACTAAAATAGTCGCCATAACAGATAATATTATTCCTCATGAAAAAAGGTTTGGTGATCGATTATTGACCTCTTATTTTCTAAAATCCTGCAACGCATTTTTGACTATGAGTAAGGCGGTTTTAAATGATTTAAAATCATTTGATATTTCTAGGCCAGCAGTTTTTAATCCTCATCCGATGTATGAAAATTTTGGTGAACATATCAATAAATTAGAAGCCAGAAAAAAACTAGGATTAGATAAGGATGGAGGTTATGTTTTATTCTTTGGGTTCATCAGAAAGTATAAAGGTTTGGATACCCTATTAAAAGCTTTTTCTGACCGCCGGTTAAAAGAGATAAAACTCAAACTAATCATTGCAGGGGAATACTATGATAGTCCGCAAGAATATTTGAAATTAATTGAAGACTTAGAGCTAAAGGATTTTGTTATTCTTGCAAATCATTACATTGAAGATTCAGATGTAAGTCTATATTTTAGTGCTGCTGATTTGGTGGCACAGACATATAAAACAGCAACTCAGAGTGGAGTTACTCAAATTGCATACTATTACAATAAACCCATGCTTGTAACACATGTTGGAGGATTAGCTGAATTAGTGCCTCATCAGAAAGTGGGTTATGTAACATCACAAAATCCCAAGGAAATATCAGATTATATTTTTGATTTTTATGAAAATGATAGATTATCTGAATTTTCTAAAAATATTGAATCAGAACGAAATAAATTTACCTGGGAAAGTCTAATTGATAACCTATTCAAAGTTTCTGGATTGAGTTAGTACTGACTTTCGTAGGCACCAATGTCTGGGGTGCCCATTCTAGCTCGGTTCAAAAAATCTTCATTCGTAGGCGGAGTTGTCGGGAAAGCCATGTTTTTTGCTGCAGATAGCGTGTCTAAATCAAAGTTGAAATTATATGCGTCTTTAAATTTAGCAGGTTCATTCGTTATGTTATTAGATCCACTACCCGTATAAATTGCTTTATTTGTCTTCATTAAATTATAGTCTATCACCGAGGGTGTTATTACCCTTGAATAATCAATGTCTTCTCCAATTTCGGATTCAGCTAAAACACCATCTATGATATTATTGACAAAGTAAAATTGAATGTCATAGGTCTCTAAAATTGAACCGAATTCATCTCTTCTTCTATTTAAATAAGCAAATGTGGGTTCTTGTCTGGAAAAATCTCTTCTGCCAGTATAAAATGTGTTATGTAATAAGGTGTAATTTCCGCCGTTAGCACCTAAAAAAGTAAATCTTCCACAATTAGTACTGACACTATTTTGAACGTGAATTGTGCTACCTTTCCCACTGATTCCGTCAAAACTCATGTTTCGAATCATCGTTTTGTTTATAGTTACATTTTTTTTGTTTTCCTCACCTGGCACAGAATCACAATAGACTCCAACTGTACCATTTTTAATTACAGCATATTCGATCGTATTACTGTGACTTGGGTGGCTTATCCATACTCCACCCCATTGGCCACTTTCTTCTTCCCATGAAGGTTGTAATCGGTCCCCTTGCATCAGAATTGGATTATCAATACTACCCTTAACATCCAATTTCCCTTCTACAAATAGCCAACTTCTTGGAGCAAAGTGAATATTCATTCCTTCTTCTATGGTAAGATTAACATCCGGTTTAACGTAACAATAACCATAGACAACTATTGGAAGTTTGTCGTTAGACCATGTGGTATCTGCTTCTATACTATCTCTGAAAATGTAGTGGGCGTCTTGTCCCCAACCAATGAGCATAGTTTTAGATTCGTTACCGTTGGTATTGAAAAGAATGGAATCACGGATAATCAAGGGGTTAAAATCGGGACTATTGTTATTAGGATCAGGATGAACTTCAACAAATAAGAAAATGCTGTCATTGGGGAACAATTCAATATCAGAAAATGAACTTCCAGCTTCACCATCAACATTCAGTCTAAAATGAGAATTGTCCCCTCCACCTAATTGGATTGACGTTTTAATCGGTTGGTCGTATGGGTTATAAATTAGTATCTGCTTATTGACTGATTTTGGGGTGGTTGAATTTATTTTGGTGAATACCGTATCAAACCATAAAGTATCTCTGTTGACAGTTATTTGACTATTCAGGTTGGTATTGAATTCGTCTTTTTTACATGAAGAAATCATTACATACAATCCAAAAATAAAAAGCGAGTATTTGAGCAATGATTGCATGTGGTGGTTGAACGTGATTACAAAGGAAATATTTTATTCTAGCATAACCAATGTTTGTGATTATGGGTTTAGAATTAAAAAAGGTTCACAGTAATGTGAACCTTTATATTTTATGCGCCCTCACCTGGACTCGAACCAGGGACCTATTGATTAACAGTCAACCGCTCTAACCAGCTGAGCTATTGAATACCAGTGTTTTACACGTTAAAATAAGTTTAACTGTCTAAGCACTGCCAAATGAAATTACAATTTCCCAAAGTTCACACTGATTCTATAAACAAAGTATTTGTATCATTTTATATTAAAAATAAAAGGTACAGGCTTTATAATGGAAAGAGAATCAACTCAACCACAGACCCCAACTCTTATCCTATTGACCAAAGATTATCTATTGCTAAAGTCCTAGCAGCTGAGGTCTATAGCTTCCTTATAAATGGGGGTGTTTTATTATCCCATAGATCTAACAATTTGGTATGTGGTAAACTCTCTGATCTTGATTATATCAAACAAGCCTTGGAATCAAAACTAACTGGTGATTACTCTGACAAGTATAAGTCTATGCTTCAGTTTAGTTTTAACTGTTTAGAGCAAGAAATAGGTGCTTCAAAAATTGACGTTAAGGGCCTTAAAAACATTCTTGCAAGGTATTGCTCTGGAGTTTCTCATAACACCCTCAGAAGGCACATAAATGTGCTCATTAATGAAGCTGTTTCTCTCGGAATGGATGGCAATCCAATGTCTGAGATAAAAAGTAAGAAAGCTAAGGCTGTTATGCATAAACCCTTTGATGATATTGCTACTATATTAGAAGATATAAAAGCTTTCAATGAGAACCTATACTTGTGTTGTTTATTGACCTATGGCTGTTTACTGAGACCCCATAGAGAAGTGAGGGAATTGACTTGGGGTGATTTCTCAAAGGACTTAAGCTTTATTACACTTTCAGGGTTTAGAAATAAGTCAGGAAGAAATAGAATTGTACCAGTTCCAGGCTTTATCAAACCCTATTTAAATCCAAAAGGTTTAAATGATAATATCTTTACTGAGGAGCAATGTAGTAGGAATCCTGACTATTTTAGTACCCTATGGAGCAGATATAAGAAACAAAGTAGTGTTTTAAAGGAAGGACAAACCTTGTACTCATTCAGACACTCTGGTGCCATTGATATCTTTGAGAGAACGGGCTCTATTACCAAGCTACAAAAAGCTATGGGGCATTCATCTATAAATGTAAGTCTAACCTACTTAAGGGGATTAGAGATAGCTGAGTTAACTGAGGAGGATATGCCTATTGTTGAAACAGAGTATTTTCTTCATTCATAGATTCACTGTGGAGTTAATGAATGTAATAGTTGGATAATATTTCAAAAAAAGAAATTATTTTAGCGGAATGAGTAAATGCATAGAATGTGGTAATAGCCTAGGTTTTATTGAAGAAGGGTTGCTTGGTCTTGGATTGAGGTGTTCACAATGTAAAACCAATCAAGTTTTACGGGAAAATGCACAAACCACTGAAGCTAAGCCACGCCTAAAAGGAGAAGAACTAGAGGAGGCTTACATCAAAATTTGGAAAGAGTTTGGCATACAATCAGATTGGTACTGGGCTATTAACTTTTTAATACTTATTAGTTTTTCTATCCCAATGTTTAAGCAAAAATATTTATACCATTGGGAGGATTATAAATGGTGGCAAATTTTATTGGTAATTGTAATTACTCTAAGTATTTGTTTTGTGATTGCTCAAAAATTTAGAAAAATTATAATCAAAATATTTCCACAGAATAAAAAATTAGCAGGTACGGGTAGTCCTCTTTTAAATTGGGGTTCTGTTGCTATTCTCATTCTCAATATCTATTTGGTATTCAACTTTAACATAATATCCTGGAGTTTTGAATTAATTAAAAACTTATGGAATTACCTGATGGGGTAATTTATTTTGAGCATACTGATTGAAATTTGAAATATAAATTTGAGTAAGGTGAAGGATAATCAAGAATACGTCTTATTTAAATCTATAGAATTAAGGCATTCTCCATGGATAAGTGAAATGGATAATCCTAACCAATTACAGGGTGAAAACATCCACATGAGCTTTATCATTCAATTTAATAGAAATATTGATAGAGTAGCAATGCTCATTCATTTTAAAGAGCTTAACATTCTTGAAATGGAATTACATTACAGGAAAAAAGGTGCTGAAAACAGAAAGAAGAAGAAACAATATCCTCAGCATAAAATGAGATTGTCCTTTGACAACACACTTGAGTTACTCACTTACTTATCCAGTAAAAATTGTAAAGCAGATTGGTTTGAGATAAGATTTAAAAATGGATGGGTTATTCAACATTCTTTTATCAATGGATTAGAATTCATTACAAATAATACCCAAGAAAGAAATCTACTCTTACAAAAGCTTATTTCAATAAGTGGTCAGGGTCCAATTGATATAGACTCATTAGAAATAAATCAAACCTATACACTTCACACTGATGGTAGAGTAAAGTTGAAACCCCTGTTCTTTTAAAATATTTCTTACTGATAGCTATATTTATATATTACTGTGCTCAGATTTTTAATACGCTCTTTTAATCTATAAAATTCACAAATACGGTGAACCATAGAGGGGGTAACACCCTTTTGAAATTTAGCTGGGGAGCAGAATAGTAGCAGGGGGAGAGAGCGTAGGATAAAAAGCAGGATTCCCTTTTTTAAGTCAATAATTTTCCTTATATTGTATATATACAAGGATTAGAAAATCTTTTTATAAACTCAATTTTGGACGGAAAAATTAACGGTAGCAAAGTTGTTTTATGAGTTACTACGGGATTTGTGCAAAGCTCAGGAATGGCACTAAGAAGAGAGTTCCAAGCACAACAGGTGATTAAACACCTGATAGTTGTCTTCAATCTAAGTGGCTTTAATGTTCCAACTTAGACACTTTGGGGAAGAAGCATAAACTTCAAGCCTTTAAAAGTGGGTGATCCCAGTACTGCAAAAACAGTGCTGCTAGGATTACTCACTCTTCACTTGAGAAAATAGCATATAAGGAAATGAATATCTGACTTGAATGTCACAGATACTGAATAATAACTTTTGCTATAACTATGTTTAAAAACTAGGTGTTTAATTCAGAAGCTAATACACTATCCACTTACTACGTTTAGACTGATAAGCCTTGCTTTAGAAAGATTAGAGATGACTTTTCTGTTAAGCTTCCTAAAGGTTTTTTGATAACTTTGTTGCTAGCAGCAACTTAAACTATAAATGAACAAACAAAGCCTTAGTGAAAGAGATATTTGTTCCAAGTATATCAATCCATCTATAGAGAAAAGTGGATGGGATATAAGAAGACAGGTAAGAGAAGAAGTCTCATTTACTGACGGAAGAATTATTGTTCAAGGTCAATTACATACAAGAGGTAAAAGAAAAAGAGCTGATTATATTCTTTACTATAAACCGAATGTTCCAATAGCAATTATTGAAGCCAAGGACAACAATCACAATGTTGGTGACGGTATGCAGCAAGCATTGGAGTACTCTGAAATACTTGATATCCCTTTTGTATTCACCTCAAATGGTGACAGTTTTTTATTTCATGATAAAACTATTTCAGAAGGAGTCATTGAAAGAGAAATTTCTTTAGATGATTTCCCAAGTCCTGAACACCTCTGGGCCAAATATTTAAGCCATACGGGTGCTCATACTGAAGAAGTTAAAAAGATAATAGAACAAGATTATTTTGCGGATGACAGCGGTATGTCACCTAGATATTACCAGCAAAATGCCATCAATAGGACTGTTGAAGCAGTGGCCAAAGGTCAAGACAGAATTATATTGGTAATGGCAACAGGTACAGGTAAAACCTATACAGCCTTTAATATTATTTGGAGGCTTTGGAAAAGTCAGACCAAGAAAAGAATCCTATTTTTAGCAGATAGAAATGCATTATTAACGCAGACTAAGAACGGAGATTTTTCTCCTTTTGGTAATGACATAATGCATATTATCAAGAATAGAAAGATTGACAAGTCCTATCAAATTTATTTTGCCTTGTACCAGGGATTAACAGGAACTGAAGAATCTCAAAATGCCTACAAAGAGTTTAGTCCAGACTTTTTTGATCTAATTGTTATTGATGAGTGTCATAGGGGAAGTGCTTCTGAAGCATCTGCCTGGAGAGAGATTTTGGATTACTTCAGCAATGCAACTCAGATTGGATTAACCGCAACACCAAAGGAAACTAAGGATGTTTCCAACATAGCATACTTTGGTGAGCCAATATATACTTACAGCCTAAAACAAGGAATTGAAGATGGTTTTCTAGCACCTTACAAAGTGGTTAGAATTAATATGGATGTTGATGAAGGTTGGAGACCAACTAGCGGGCTCCAGGATAAGTATGGTAATACCGTAGAGGATAGAATCTACAACCTAAAAGATTATGATAGGAATCTAGTTATTGATGGCAGGACAGAAGCAGTAGCAAAGAAGATTACTGAGTACCTCAAAGCTACAGACAGATTTGCAAAGACCATCATATTCTGTACAGATATAGATCACGCTAACAGAATGAGACAAGCATTGATTAATGAGAATGCTGATCTAGTGGCAAAACATTGGAATTACTGCGTGAAGATTACAGGTGATGATGATGTAGGAAAAAGAGAACTAGATAATTTCACAGATGTGGAAGAACGGTTCCCTGTTATTGCTACTACATCTAAAATGCTTACTACAGGGATTGACACTAAAATGGTGAAGTTTATTGTGCTAGAATCTAATATTGGTTCTATGACTGAGTTTAAGCAGATTATTGGGCGTGGCACAAGAATTAGAGAAAATGATGGAAAGGTGTTTTTTACAGTTATGGACTTTAGAAAAGCAACTAATCACTTTGCTGATCCTGATTTTGATGGAGACCCTGTACAGATATATAATCCAGAGATTGATGATCCTATTACGCCACCAGATGTTTCAGATGAGGACATTGAAGCACAAGGTATAGACCCTGAGGAATTTGCAAATCAATTAAGCAGCACTCCTGATATATCAATGGATACAGATGAAACTGAGATCAAGAAGTATTATGTAGATAATGTTAAAGTTTCAGTGGCCTCAGAACGTGTTCAATACTACGGCAAAGACGGTAAGCTCATTACAGAATCTTTAAAGCAATATTCTAAAGATAATATCCTTAAAGAGTATACTACTCTGAATGGATTTAAGGAGAAATGGAATAACACTTCCAAAAAAGAAGAATTAATATCTGAGCTAGCTGAAAATGGCATTTTTATAGAAGCATTAAGAGAAGAAGTGGGATATGATATTGATGCATTTGATTTAATCTGCCATATTGCATTTGATCAACCTCCTCTTACCAGACAAGAAAGAGCTGATAATGTCAAAAAGAGAAACTACTTCGCTAAGTATGGGGAACAAGCAAGAGAGGTCTTAGAGAGCCTCTTAGAGAAGTATGTGAAAGATGGTGTTGCATCTATAGAAGATGCCTCAGTACTCAAGCTAATACCTCTCTCTGAGCTTGGGAGTCCTGTTGAGCTGGTTAGAGCTTTTGGTAAAAAAGTAGATTATGAAGATGCCGTTCAAGAATTAGAAAAAGAAATATACAGAATAGCCTAATATGAAGATATCACAGATCTTAGATAAAATTGATGAGAAACAATTATTTGTCCCTGCATTTCAGAGAGAATACGTTTGGAAGAAGGCAGATGCCAAAAATTTAATTGCATCTCTAATAAGAGACTATCCAACTGGGACAATGTTGACGTGGGACACAAATCACCCTCCTGAATTAAAAGGGGATTATAAATATGACCCTAAACAAGGATCCGTGAAAATTTTACTGGACGGTCAACAACGGATCACCACCCTATACATGTTGATGACAGGTAATATTCCTCCTTACTATAAGGATCATGAAATTCGTCAGGATATTAGAGGATTGTACATAAATTTAGAAACTTCAGCACTGGAGTACTACAAAGCAACAATTATGGGCAAAGATCCTTTATGGGTTAACCTAACTGATGTTTTTTTAGGGAAAATTAGATTTAGAGATGTAATTGATAAACTGGAAAATAAACAGAATGGGGAAAGAGTTCCTAGAGAAAGAGAAGATGTTATTGATGACAATTTTAGAGCAATTGAGAGAATAAAAGATAGAGATTTTCAAGAACAAATTATTCCTCCAAAGGCTAGTCTAAAGGAAGCTATTGATATATTTTACATTGTAAATGCTAGTGGCGTTAACTTAACAGATGCAGAATTGGCATTAGCTCAAATTTCAGGATATTGGCCTGAGGCAAGAGAGGTATTTAAGAAAAAACTTGTTGAATTAGAGAAAGGAGGCATAATTCTAAAGCTAGATCATATTATTTACATCCTACTAGCAATTGCTCATAAGATGGGTAGTAAGCTAGATAGATTACACGATGGCAGTAACAAAGAAAATATTCAAGAGATATGGCGTAGACTAGATAATGATGTGCTTGACTATGTTTTTAACCTTATGAAGAGTCAGGCCTATATTGATCACACAAAAGAAGTAAATACCAACTTTGCTTTTATCCCAATTATAGTTTATGCATATAATAAGGGGAGTGAAAAATTGAACCAAGAAGAAGTAAAGAAAATTGTAAAGTGGTTCTATTACTCACAAATTAGACAGCGTTATATTAGCCAACTACAATCTAAACTAGATAAAGACGTTGGTATCATTTGGAATGAAAGTAATCCATTTGATAAGCTCCTAAATATCATTGCAGCAGAAAGACCTTTGGAGATACACAAAGATGAATTTGTTGGATCAGGAGTAAGCACAGCACTTTATGGTTTAATGCATTTTTACTTTAAAAGTAAGGGTGCTGTTTGTTTAAGTACGGGCATTAACATCCGTAAGAATATGGGTAAAAAATATGAGCTTGAATCTGACCATATTTTTCCATATTCTATTCTAAAAAAGAACGGATACAGTAGAAATAATAGCAGAAAATATAGCTTAGCTCAGGAGATGACTAATAGGGCTATATTAACTCAAACTGCCAACAGAAAAAAGACGAACCATCTTGCAGAAGACTACCTAACAAGTGTAGCTGAGCAGTTTCCAAACTCTCTTAAACTTCAATGTATTCCTGAAGATAAAGAGTTATGGAAGCTAGAAAATTATGAGCTTTTTTTAGATGCAAGAAGGACCTTATTGGCTAAAGAGCTTAATGAGTTTTTAAGCAACATTACTGTTACTTCAGATGAGAACGTAGATACTGATTTAATTGGATTAATTAAAGAGGGTGAAAATAGTGGTGTTGAATTTAAAACTACAATGCGCTATGATATGAGGGAAAATAAGGTAAATAAGAAGCTTGAAGAAGTGATTCTTAAAACTATAGCTGCATTCTCAAATGCTGAAGGAGGAACCTTAGTTATGGGAGTTGATGATGATCAAAATATTATTGGACTAGAGAATGATTATAGGACGCTCAAAAATGGAACAAAGGATGAATTTGAGTTACACCTAAGAAATTTAGTTAATAATGCATATGGAGTTGAGTTTACCACAAACAGCTTAACAGTATTATTCCCAGAAGTTGAAGATATAGAGATTTGCACTGTTGAAATTAAACAAGGGCTGAAGCCATTGTATTCTGAAGTATCAGATAAAAACGGAAACAAGAGTAAGAAATTTTATGTGAGAAGTGGGAATTCATCACAAGAAATAGACATTACAGAAGTAGCAAGCTACGTTAACCAAAGATTTGAATAAGCACAGATGAGTAATATAACAGCTAATATAAAAGGCATCCGTGACATCATGCGGAAGGACACAGGAGTAGATGGTGATGCACAGCGTATATCACAGATGGTGTGGATGCTATTCATGAAAATCTTTGCAGATAAGGAGGAAGAATGGGATTTGACTATTGAAGGATATGAAAGCCCTATACCTGAAAAGTTGAAGTGGCAAAACTGGGCTTCTGATGATGAAGGACTAACTGGTGATGCTCTAATGGAGTTTGTAAACAATGAACTCTTTCCTGCTCTACAGAATTTGGATATAAGTTTTAGCCCACAAGCTAAGATTATCCGTTCTGTATTTGATGATACCTACAACTTCATGAAGAATGGAACATTGTTCCGCCAAGTGATAAATGAGATAGACAAGATTGACTTTAACAGTACTACTGAAAGACACTTGTTCAATGACCTTTATGAAACCATATTAAAAGAACTACAATCTGCAGGAAGTGCAGGAGAATTCTATACACCTAGAGCTGTTACACAGTTTATGGTAGATATTATCAACCCACAGTTGGGTGAAAGTGTGTATGATATGGCTTGTGGTACAGGTGGATTTTTAACTTGCAGTATAGAACATTTAAGAAGTCAAGTTAAAACTGCTAAGGATAGAGATGTACTTCAACAATCTATAAGAGGTATAGAGAAAAAGCCTCTACCTCACTTGCTATGTACTACCAACCTAATGTTGCATGGCTTTGATTTACCTGCAGTACGTAGAGATAACCTATTGAGCAAACCTTATGCTGATTGGGGTAAAAGTGATAGAGTAGATATTATATTGATGAATCCTCCCTTTGGTGGTGTGGAGGAAGATGGTACTGAAACTAACTTCCCTAGTAAGTTTAGAACTAAAGAAACAGCAGATTTATTTTTAGCACTGATTATAAAGATGTTAAAGGATAATGGAGGACGTTGTGCAGTAGTATTGCCTGATGGAACATTGTTTGGTGAAGGTATAAAAACACGTATAAAAGAAGAGTTGATGGAGAAATGTAACCTCCATACTATAGTGAGATTACCTAATGGAGTGTTTAACCCTTATACAGGTATTAAAACCAATATAATGTTCTTTGATAAAGGAACACCTACTAAAGATGTATGGTACTTTGAACACCCTTATCCTGATGGAGCAGTTAGCTACAACAAAGGAAAGCCTATCAATATCAAAGAGTTTGACTTGGAAAAAGCTTGGTGGAACAACCGTGAAGAAAACCAATATGCTTGGAAAGTATCTGCTGAAGACATAAAAGCTAGAGGATATAACTTAGATATTAAGAACCCTCATCAAGTAGCAGATGATTTAGCTACTCCAGAAGTGATATTAGAAAAATACAGAACTACAGAAAGTAGTATTAACAACATACAGCAAAAGATTATTAACGTGTTAAATGAAGCTTTAAATTAGTATGCAGTTACTATCATTGTTCAAAGACTTAACACTGCACCCTAAGAATGCTGATGAACTAAAGGGACTGATATTAACATTAGCTCTCAAAGGGGATTTGACTTCTAATTGGAGGGCAGAAAATCCTGATATTAAATCTGCATCTGATTTATTACAAAACATTGAAGATGAAAGAGTTTTACTAATCAAGGAAAAGAAGATAAAGAAAGAAAAGGAACTGCCACCTATTACTGATGATGAAAAACCTTATCCCCTTCCAGTTAAGTGGCACTTTGTTAGATTAGGGTCAATAATAAAGATATCTTCAGGTGATGGATTAACCTCAGCTAACATGGATGAAAATGGTACTATCCCTGTATATGGAGGAAATGGAATAACAGGGTATCATTCTAAATACAACGTTGAAAAACCTGAGATAGTCATTGGAAGAGTTGGCTATTACTGTGGAAGTATTCATTTATCAGAAGATAAAGCATGGGTAACTGATAATGCTTTTGTTACAAGGTTTTCAGAGTCTAACATCTATAGGGATTACTTAGTTTGGCTTCTTACTGGTACTAACCTTAAGGAAGATGAAAATGCTACTGCACAACCAGTTATTTCAGGAAGAAAAGTTTATCCAATAATTGTTGCATTCCCTCCTTTAGAAGAACAAAAAGCCATAGTAGAAGTAGTCAATGAGTTGTTTGCAGAAGTAGAGCAGTTAGAGGAGCTTACCAAAGAACGTATTTCCCTTAAAGAAGACTTTGTTACCTCAGCCTTACAACGGTTAACACAAGCAGACAATACCACTCAAGAGTGGAACTTTCTACAACAACATTTCTCTAGCTTCTTTACAGAGAAAGCCAACATCAAAAAGCTAAGAGAAACCATACTTCAACTAGCAGTACAAGGTAAACTCACAGCACAATGGAGAAAAGCTAACCCTTCTGTAGAGAATGCATCTGAACTCCTAAAACGTATTGAAGCTGAAAAACAACAGCTCATTGCTGACAAGAAGATCAAGAAAGAGAAGCCACTAGCACAAATTGAAGATGAAGACAAGCCCTATGATTTGCCTGATGGTTGGGCTTGGTCAAGGGTTGGTTCAGTTAGCACAATAAAAGGAGGAAAAAGAATACCAAAAGGTCATCAGTTGACAGATACAGAAACGGCTCACATGTATATTAGAGTAACAGATATGAAAGGAGGTTCTGTAAGCTTTTCAAAGTTAAAATATATTACAGAAGATGTTTATGAAATCATCAAAGCATATACTATTTCTAAAGATGATCTTTATATAACAATAGCAGGTACTATTGGAGATGTTGGTGTAATCCCAGAAGAACTTCACAACATGAATCTTACTGAAAATGCAGCAAAAATTATGATGTATGAAGTAGACAAGATTTATCTCAAAACTTTATTGAGTTCCTATGTCTGTCAGTCACAGTTTTTAGACAAAGTAAATCAAATGGCTCAACCTAAGTTAGCACTTCATAGAATAGCAAGTACATTAATCCCTCTACCACCAATAGAAGAGCAGCAAGCCATTGTAGAAAAAGTAAACTCCCTCATGGCTTTATGTGATGAGCTAGAGCTACAAATAGATAACAGTCAAACCCAAATAGAACAGCTTATGCAAAGTTGTTTGAAAGAAGTGTTTGAGCAAGAGTCAAATTAACTTTCTATTTACTGCCAGAAAAGACTTCTAATATTTTATCTACTTGTGATTTTAATTCTCCTGTGATCATTAAGCCCAAAATTTAACATTCCTTTTAATAAAGTAGCAGACTCAAAAATTCACTGCCTCAGCACTGCCAGAAAAGACTTAAAAAGGGTATATTTGGAATTGTGTAAATCACAGGTAGTTGAAATAAAAAAACCCTAAACTATTACTAGTAAAGGGTTTGGGTAGCGCCCTCACCTGGACTCGAACCAGGGACCTATTGATTAACAGTCAACCGCTCTAACCAGCTGAGCTATGAAGGCATTATGCTTTTGTGATGAAACAATCTTTTCAAAAGTGTGTGCAAAAATAGATTTTTACTTTAAACGAAAAATAATTTTCATAAATTATTTTGTAAGAATAGAACAACTTCCAATTCCTTCAACTTTAGCGGTAATTTTTTTACCAGACTCTACAAATACTGCTGGTGTAGCTGCTCCAGCCAAAAGGATGTTTCCAGTTAAAAAAGGTTGATTATACTTGGCTGCTAAACGAGAAGCATTGCAAATCGATAGTAATGGATTGTCAAGTATGGCATTACTTGAGTCTTCTTCCTTAATTTCTTTATCAAATAAAAGAGCCATTGATCGATTGGTCAGCGATTCAGGTAGGGGTTGCCATGCACCGATTACAAAGCCAGAAGAGGAACAATTATCTGCAATAACATCTTCAAGAGAAAATTTAAAATTTGCAAAGCGAGAATCAATGATTTCAATAGCTGGTGCACATGCAGAGATGTATTCAGGTATTTCATCCAAAGAAATTTCACGATTTAAATCCTTTTTGAGTAGGAAGGCAATCTCAGGTTCAGCCCTTGGATGTATAAATTGATCCATGAAGAGGGTATCTCCATTTTTAAGCCACATTGAGTTAGTAAGCCGTCCCCATATCATGTCATGAACTCCCATCTGCTCCATTTTAGCGTATGATGTAAAACCTAATTTTAAACCAACAAATTTTTCATCTCTAGCATATCTTTCTTCGATAGAAAGTCTCTGAATTTCATAGGCATCTTCTTCAGTGAAGTCAAATTGATTACTAATTTGGTTTATAGCTTTAGCCTTAAATGCGGCGTTATCGAGTGATTTTGCAATTTCTGATTTGTTCATTTGGTGCGAAAATAATCATTGGCTAAAATATGAATTAATATCATTATGAGTTACAGGGTATAAATACCTCCAAAGTAATCATTTTATGATAATATTAGGATTAAATTTGCACGCATGAGTTTACTAGTAATTGGTAGTGTTGCTTTTGATGCAATTGAGACACCATTTGGCAAGACGGATAAAATAATAGGTGGTGCTGCCACATACATTGCATTGAGCAGTAGTTATTTGGAGGATGATATAAATTTGGTTGCAGTTGTTGGTGGAGATTTTCCTAAAGAGGATATTAAATTATTAGAATCTCACGGGATAGATACAGAAGGTTTGCAAATTAAGGAAGATGAAAAATCATTTTTCTGGAGTGGCAAATATCACAATGATATGAATAGCCGTGATACGTTGATTACGGAGTTGAATGTGCTCGAAAATTTTGATCCTGTAATCCCAAGTTCTTATCAGAACTCGGATTATGTGATGTTAGGAAATCTTTCTCCAGATGTGCAGCGTAAGGTTATTGAGAGAATGGAGAGTAAGCCCAAATTAATTGCAATGGATACCATGAATTTTTGGATGGATATCTCCAAAGAATCATTAGATAAGACTATTGCGATGGTTGATGTCCTGATCATTAATGATGAAGAGGCAAGACAACTCAGTGGTGAATATGCTTTAGTCAAAGCAGCAAAAAAGATTATGGCAATGGGTCCCCAATTTCTAATAATTAAAAAAGGAGAACATGGAGCTTTATTATTTGATTCAGAGTCCGTATATTTCTGTCCTGCTTTACCTCTAGAAGAGGTTTTTGATCCAACAGGAGCGGGAGATACTTTTGCAGGTGGATTTATTGGGTACCTTGCGTCTACCGATGATATATCATTTGACAATATGAAGAGAGCCGTCATTTATGGTAGTGCAATGGCTAGTTTTTGCGTAGAAAAATTTGGAACGAAACGTTTAGTTAATCTCGATCAATCAGAGATTAATTCCCGTATTCAGCAATTCATTGATTTGAGCCAAGTTCAAATTAGTATATAGCAGTATTATGTCTAAGGCTATTTGGAAACCAAAAGATGAACCAGATTTTTCTCTAGTTGAGACGTTAAAGACTGAATTAAATGCCCCTGATATCATAGCTAGAATGCTTGTTCAGAGGGGAGTAGATTCTGTAGAGAAGGTTAATCGATATTTTAACCCAAGAATCGGAGATTTACATGATCCTTTTTTGATGAAGGATATGGACAAGGCTATTGAACGAATTCGACTTGCTCAAGATAAAAAAGAAGGAGTACTAATTTTTGGAGATTACGATGTTGATGGAACTACCTCTGTAGCTCTGGCTTATTCTTTTTTTAAAGATAAATTTGAGAAGATTGATTTTTATATTCCAGATCGTTACAAAGAGGGCTATGGAATAAGTAATGAAGGGATTGATTATGCAAAAACTAATAATTTATCACTAATCATTGCCTTAGATTGTGGAATTCGTTCAGTTGACAAAATTGATTATGCAAAGTCATTAGGGATTGATTTTGTAATTTGTGATCATCATTTGCCAGGGAATGTTTTACCTGATGCATCAGCTGTACTAGACCCTAAGCGAGAGGATTGTGATTATCCATTCAAAGAGCTTGCAGGTTGCGGTATTGGTTTAAAATTAGCTCAAGCATATGCACAAGTTAATAACTTAGACGAACGATCGTATCTACAGTATTTGGATTTTGCTGCGTTGAGTATTGCTAGTGATATTGTGCCAATTGAAGATGAAAATCGAGTGATTGCTCATTTTGGTCTAAAAATCATCAATCAACAACCAAGGTTGGGTTTGAAGAAACTCATTAAAATAGCTATAAATAAGGAACAGTTATCCATTGGTGACTTGGTTTTTTATATTGGTCCTCGAATAAATGCTGCGGGACGAATGAGTGATGCAAAAAGTGCAGTTAAGATGCTTATCGCTGATGATGATGAGACAGCTGATAGGTATGTTTCAGAACTCCAAAATCAAAATGAAGATCGAAAGTTGGTTGATCGACAAATAACATCAGACTTAAAAGAAATTGTTGAAAAAGATGCATCGTTATTAAAACGTAAAACGCATGTTTTTTATCAGGAAGATTGGCACAAAGGAGTAGTTGGGATAGCCGCTAGTAGAGCAATTGAGTTATACTATAGACCAACGATTATCCTTACCAAAGGTTCGGATGATACGTTAGTTGGTAGTGCCCGAAGTGTTCGTGGATTTGATGTGCATGCCGCTTTAGAGAAGTGCAGTGAACATCTTATCCAATTTGGAGGGCATATGTATGCTGCCGGTATGACGTTAAAGCATGAAAACTTAGAGGCCTTCAGAGATGCGTTTGAGTTAGTTGGAGAAGAGGTATTGACAGAAGAATTACTAACCCCAAAAGTATATTATGATGCAGAGTTAGATGTTAATGAGGTTAATCATCGATTTTATAATATCATAAATAAAATGGCCCCTTTTGGTCCAGCAAACATGACTCCTGTTTTTTATGCCAAAGGGCTAATAGATGATGGTACTGGTAAAGTAATTGGTAAGACAGCAGAACACCTTAAACTAAATATCAAGCGTCCTTCTGGAGCCATACCTGCTCTTGCTTTTGGGATGGCGGATCAATTTTCAGCAATAAAAAAAGCAGACTCTTTTGAAGCCTGCTTTCAGATTAATGAAAATATTTTTAGAGGTAGTCGAACGCTTCAACTTATGTTGAAGGATATTCGATTTACCAACGATGTCTGATGTGCTTTCTTTTAGTCAAACTAAAATCCAAAGCAAGGTAACCGACCATCGATAGGTTGGTTGCAGAGCCTAATCGAGAATCTTTGTAAACGTCCAAAAGACCATAATTAGCTCTTGTTCCAATAATTAGTCTGCTTTTTCCTTCACGGATACTAAAATTAAGCCCAATTCCAGCAGTGAGCCCAACATCAATGGTATTGGCTTCTTTGTTTGCGTCAGATATTGGATCATCAGAACCTGCATAGTTGGTCACGATAGTCTGATCAACATAGATGTCTACTGCTGTTCCATATGAAAAATTTGGACCTCCTTCAATGAACCAATAGCTTGATGGTTGTCCCATACGATAAGGCACTAATTCTTTTTTCTTAAAAGGAATCATATACTGAATGGTTAGGGGAACTTGTATGTAGGTTCCTCCGCCAGCAAAGTAATCATCGTCACTTTGTAAATATTCAACTGATCGAATATCAAACAGTACATCACCTTCAGCTATAAGTCTTTTTGTTAATTGGTGTTTGTATCCGAGACCAGACAATATTGCCATTCCACCTTTAGAGCCATCACTTCCACTAGCTAAAGCAAGACCTCCTCCAGCTTTTAAATTTAACCACATTTGTGCATTGGCACTCAAACTCATTGCTAAAATGATAGATAGCGATATAAGAATTTTTTTCATCGTTTATTTATTTAAGTTTGACAAATATACTTTAAAACCAATATTTGTTATTCATTAGTATGCTACTTTTGAAATAGTTATGCGTCTTCGAGCAGAAAATTTAGTAAAGCAATATAAAAAGAGACGAGTCGTGAATGACATGTCTCTTGAAGTAGAGCAAGGTGAAATCGTTGGATTGTTGGGTCCTAATGGAGCAGGCAAAACAACTACATTTTATATGACCGTTGGACTTGTCAGACCAGATGAGGGTGACGTGTATTTGGATAATGAAAAAATTACGGGTTTGGCCATGTACCAGCGAGCTCAGAAAGGGGTAGGATATTTACCACAAGAGGCTTCAGTTTTTAGAGATTTAACTGTGGAGGATAATATTTTGGCCGTTTTAGAACTAACGAATAAATCAAAAGAAGAGCAAATTGAAAAAACAGAATCTCTAATTTCAGAGTTTGGTCTTGAGAAAGTTCGCAAAAATTTAGGCAAGGTATTGAGTGGCGGAGAACGAAGAAGATGCGAAATCGCACGAGCACTGGCAGTTGACCCAAAGTTTATCCTTCTAGACGAGCCATTTGCTGGTGTTGATCCGATTGCTGTGGAGGATATTCAACAAATCGTTCAGAAGTTAGTTAATCGAAATATTGGAGTACTTATTACAGACCACAATGTTCATGAGACCCTTAGTATTGTAGATCGTGCATATCTTTTGTTTGAAGGAAGGTTACTCAAGAAAGGTACAGCCGAAGAACTTGCTGCTGACGAGATGGTACGAAATGTATATTTAGGTAAGAACTTTGAGTTGCGTTCTTAGATAATTTAATTTTCGAAATAACTCTCTACTTTTTGTTTGTAGTAAGGCTGTAATTCAGGAGAAACTTTTCGAATCATTTCAGTTTCTTTTTCTTTTTTCTCCAAGTATTTTTCAATATTTTTTGGAATAGGTCTATCAAATTCTTTTCCTTCATTAGATGATCTTGTTTGATCTTGTTCTTGTTCTTTTTCTGCCTTCTCGTGTTCACTTAATTTGAACTCAATTTGGTTTAGCTTTTGAAATGTTTGATTATCTAATTTTTTATTATAAAAATCTTCTTCAACTTGGTCCATCAGATCTTGAGTTCTCTTAAGATCACCTAAACTACCTCCTTTTCCTTCTTTTTGTAATTTGCTCTGTAATTCTTGGATTTTCATTCTTATGGCTGCTTGTTTAGTCGCCATTTCAGCGAATTGTTTGCTCGAAGGTTTTCCCTTGCCTTGTTTCTGTCCTTTTTCTAATTCTTTAATTTGTTTAGCAAGCTCATCTTGCATTTTTTTTATAGCACTAGCATTGGGTTTTTGTGGTTTGTTACCATTTTTCCCACCTCCTGGTTTCTTGCATTCTCCTTTGGGTTTACCTTTATTCTCCTTTTGATTTTTCATCTGTTGCTGCATTTGTTTTAGAGATTCACTCAGCATTAGTGCAAGGTTGTTGTAGCCAGTCATTGCATATTGTTGGGTCACAAGAGCATTGTAGGTAAGTCGCTCTCCTAAATGTTTGATCGATTCATCGAGATTTTCGTTTACTCTTGAAATTTCTTCATTTACAAAAGATTGTATTTGCTCATTCCGCTTGCTTAAAGCCAGCAAAGAGTCTTCTACCATTTTAGTCTCGTCTTTTATTCTTCTCTGATCTTGTCTTAGTTCGACATATTTAGGACTATATTTTTTATTCTTTTTAAATGCTATTATAAGTGCTTCTTGGTCAAATGATAATTGGATTAGATTTTCTAGTATTTGTCTTAAATTGTTGTAGTCTTCTGTTTGTTGTTCCTCATAGGCCTCTTCCATTTCTTGTTGCATCTTTTGAGCTAATTCACTGATCTGTTCAGCAGATTCATTCATTTTTTGTGATGCATTTTTAGATTTTCCTTGTTGTTCTTTTGACAAGGCATCTTTCATTTTTTGACTGATACTTTGCTGCTCATCCTCATGTTTATTTAGGTTTAATGGTTTTTCTAAATCCTTGTTTTGTTGCTCAATCGCTTTTAAATCTTTTTTAATTTCATCAAATGCCTTATTCAGTTTTTCTTGTTCAACAGTCTTGTCTTGTTTTTTGTTATTCGTTTTTGATGCAAGTTCTTTCTGTTGTTTTGCTAATTGATTGAGTTTGTCAATGGTATCTAATAACTTCTTTTCGAGCTCAAGTTCTTTGAATAATTCTAATAGTCTATCCATCTCCTTATTCATTTGCTTCTCATCGAATTTTAACTCTTGCAGGGCATCTTGAATCTCATCTTTCTTGTTTTTTTCTAAAAGCTCTTGAATTTTATCCATTAGTTTTTGGGTTTTATCATCAAGAACATCATTCATGATTTCTTCAAGCTTTTTTTGTTTCTCTAGAAGTTCTTCTTGAATAGGTTTAAACTCATTCTCTTTAAAATTTTTTTCGATGTTTTTCTGGATAGATTTTTTTAGTTTTTCTTGAATAGATTTTTTCTTTTCAAGTAATTCTTGGATTTTTCTTTTATCGTTCCAATCTAAATTCTTCTTTTCGGTGAGCATTTTTTCGACGCTCTTCATTTGTTCTTCTAAATTTTTAGATTTTGATTGGGCATCATTTAATGATTGTTTGATTTCTTCATTAAGTTTTTCAGTTAATTCCTCAATTTCTTTTATGGATGGCAGCTTATAAGTAGCTTTAAGTGTTTGAGAGTATTTTGAACCATTTACTCCGTCATTATCCCATATTGTAAAGTAGTATTCAATTTTGTCATTGGGTTGCACTTCAATGGCATCTAAATTCCATGGGTGATAGAATTTTTGATTAATTTGGGTGAGATTAATTGGTATTTCAGTATCATTTGAATCACTTCTCAAAGACTTTCCATCTCTTAAATGGGTATAGTTAAACTGGAGTTTATCGAAACCGTGATCATCTGAGATACGCCCCATGAAATATAAAATTTTATGACTTAAACTGTCTTTTTGTGAATCTACTTCAATAGAAGGATATAGGTCAGGAGAGACTTGAATGGAGAAGTTTATGGAGTCACCCTTTTTTATTAAATTATTTTGAGTGGTAATACTCAACCTGCTAGATTTTAGAAAACGCTCACGAACTTGGGCATTATCATCTACTGGAGTTAATGTATCTTTAGAAGGTTTGATAATCAGTTTAGTTACATTTTTAGTTTGAATATTCCATTCAATGATTGTCCCTGTGGGAACATTCATTTCTCCAATATTTTCTATAATACTATTCTCCAAATTCAGATACTTAGGGTAAATTATTCGGGCATATGTGTTAGTTACACTTGGTTTAGGGGCTACATTTAGAAGATATTCTTTGCTTGAAAACCCACCAGCTTCAAAGTATATTTTTTCTGTCTTTTGAACGTTGCGGAGTTGATATGAAAAAGAACCTAGTTGATCCATTTTCATCTTGTACTTGTATGTGCCTATTCGCAGATATGCATCTTGAGGAATTTGCTCTCCTTTTGTGATTAATTGTATTTCGATGTCCTCATTTTGAATGGCCACATCTTTTTCTAAATCCGATTCAAACTCAAACGGAGCCTTGATTTCAAAATGGGTTTTATATTGAACAACACGTTGACTACTTTTTTTAAAACCAGGCGTTGTAAGTAAAATAAATACCAGAAGAATTGCTGGCAGTAAAGCGTATTTTATGTAGGGGATATTATCCTTATATGGTATAGCTTTAGCAAATGGGATTGGGCTTAAATTTTTAATTCTTTGATTAATGCTAGCAATGAGTAACTGTTGCTTGGAATTATTTGCTTTTTCTTGGAGTTGTAAGGTGTTAACTAGCTTGTCTTGAACCTCAGGAAAATGGCTTCCAATTAGATTTGCAGCTTCGGAGTATCCAAAACTTCTTTTTATATTAATTAGACCTAAAATCGGACGAATAATGTATTGGACTAAAACTAAGATTGAAAATCCTAGTAATGCGTAAAAAAGGTAGGTTCGGGTTTGTATCTCAAATCTTCCAAGATATTCAGAAAAACTAAGCGTAAAAAAAGCGATGATTATAATCGATATGCAGATTATAAATCCTTTTAATAGTTGATTTCGATAATACTTTTTTATGAAGTATTCCAATCGATTTATGAGCTTATTATTATTCAATTGCTACAAGAACTCTACTAACGCGAAAATAAAGGAATTGTTATCGAACTACTTCATGACAGTGAGAATATTCACGACATTTAGTTGGTTAGGTATTTATAGTAATTTCGCCGCTTAGATTATAATTTAAACCGAATGGTTTACGTTACCTTTGTAAATTAATATGATAAGAATACTTACACTTATATGCTTGATTCCATTCACCCTAGGTGCCTCCTTCAAGGAGGATCCACCAAAAAAGATTAATTGGGTAGATTTTAATACAGGTTTGACATTAGCTCAACGGACTGGAAAAATGGCAGTAATTGATTGTTATACTGATTGGTGTGGATGGTGCAAGGTGATGGATAGAAAAACATTTTCTAATCCAAAAATTATTGAAAGAATCAATGAAAAATATATTGCAATTAAGTTCAATCCTGAGAAACCAGGCAAGTATTTTGCAGGATCAAAGGATTCTCTCAGCGGTCGTCAATTATTGATGGCATTATCTAATAATAAACCATCGGGGTATCCCACTTTTTTCTTTTTTGTTCCACAAGATGCAAAGCTCTTTCAAATACCAGGTTATCAGGATGTAAGTCAATTTGGGGCTACATTTAATAATATGGAAAAGTATCAGGGGGATTTGCTTAGTAAAAATTCTCAAGAAAAAGGTTCTGATATAGACCAGAAATTAAATCAAGGAATTGCGAAAAAAAACGTAAATAATTAGTGGGACGCAGAAAACAAAAGCAGAAGCATTTCGAAAATGTTGAACTGATTGCTGCAGGTGGAGAAGGGCATGCTCTGGCAAAGATTGAAGGAAAGGTAATTTTTGTTAAATATGGAGCACCTGGCGACATCGTTGATCTTGAAATTATTGGGCGAAAAAAGAAGTTTAGTTTGGCTAAAATCACTAAGGTTCATCAAGCATCTAAGTTAAGAGTTGATTCGTTTTGTGAGCATTACGGTACGTGTGGTGGTTGCAAGTGGCAACACATTGAATATGCTTCACAATCGGCACTTAAAGAACAATGGGCAGAAGATTGCCTCCAGCGAATTGGGAAAATTGAAGTGGGCGAAAAGCTTCCTATTCTGGGTGCAAATTCTCAACAATTTTACCGTAATAAGATGGAGTACACGTTCTCAAATAAGCGTTGGTTATATGAGGATGAAACTTTAGCTGAATTAGAGCACACCAATGCTTTAGGATTTCATGCACCAGGGAGATTCGATAAAGTATTAGCCATAAACAAATGCTGGTTGCAAGATGATTTGGGTAATGATATTCGAAATTTTGTCTATGAATTCTGTATTGAAAACGACTTCACATTTTACGATTTAAGAGAACATACTGGTTTGATGCGAAATCTGATGTTAAGAAACACCCGAAAAGGAGATTGGATGATTAACGTGATTTTTGCAAAAGATGAGCCTAAAAACCGTACCTTGTTATTGGATGCGATTCAACAAAAATTCAATCCTCGTGCATTGAATTATTGCATTAATGAAAAATTGAATGATAGTACCTTCGATCAAACTTTTATCAGCTATAAAGGAAATTTTGAGATACAGGAAGAACTTAATGGACTGAAATTCAATATCTCACCCAAGTCTTTTTTTCAGACTAATCCAGCTCAAGCAGAGAAGCTTTATCAGGTAGCGTTAGATTTTGCAGGAGTTACTAATAATGATGTGGTTTATGATCTATACTGTGGCACAGGAACTATTACCTGTTTAGCGGCATCCAGAGCAAAAAAGGCCATAGGTGTTGAAATTATTGTTGAAGCAATTGAAGCTGCTAAAGTAAATGCGTCAATTAATAATTTAAATAATGTTGAGTTTTTGGTTGGGGACATGAAAGATGTGTTTAATCCTGAATTTTATGGTAAACATGGCAACCCGGATATTATCATTACCGATCCGCCTCGAAGTGGTATGCATCCTAAAGTAGTAGAATATCTAGGTGAAATCAAGTGCCCAAAAATTGTTTATGTGAGTTGTAATCCAGCCACTCAAGCTAGAGATTTAGCACTATTAGACTCAAAATATGAAGTTGTCAAATCTCAAGCAGTAGATATGTTTCCCCAAACACATCATGTAGAGAATGTGGTACTATTAGAATTAAGATCATAAGACATTTCAAAGTCATCCATTACAAACCCCTTACCGATATCAATAACCAGCTCTCTTTTTTGAATAAATCCTAATTTTTGGTAGGCAAGTAGGGTATTTTTATTGTACTTGTTTACTGTTAGAGTTATGGATTGACATTTTAATTTGGATGCTTGTTGAATTACAAATTGAATCATTTGCCTTCCATATCCCATTCTTCGAAAAGGTTTCTTTAGATAGATTTTGCTTAGAAAAAGGGTATTAATTTTATTCTTTTTTATAAAGCACAGATAGCCAATTGGCTGGTTATTTCTACTAATAATAAAGTAGCTATAGTCGTCTTTGATTTGCTGAATAATAGCTGATACAGATTGAAACTTTTCGACCATATAATTTACTTGATCTTTACCAATTATAGGCGTGTAATGTTCTTCCCAAATTTCTTTTGCCATCTGGGCAAGGTTTGAAATATCGTCTGGGAGACTGACTAGATTAAATTGAATTTTATCGATTTCCAAAATTATATCCAAGACTCACATTTATGGGCATATAAAAACGCTGTCCCTTTCCTTCCCAAAAATTGAGATAAATTATGTTGTCATCTGATCGTTGTAGTCGATAACCGTCACCAATTTCGTTATTGGTTGGTTTGACATTTACATTATTCCATCCAAGACCTATACTTGACTCAAAGAAGAGTCTCTCACCAATCTTTGATGCTCCACCTACTAAGAAGTAGATGCCTGTTCGAATGCGATTATAAATTACATTTGATTCCTTGTAAGCACCAATATTTGAATTGTAAAAAGTTTCGTTTTGATCAAATTTTACAGCACCACCATCTATTCCCATACCTAAAAAGGCTCCCTCAGCAATTGGGGTTTCCTGATGTCTTTTTAATTGATAAAAACGGATTTCTCCACCAATTTCTGCTCCATATCTAATATTTAAATTTTCAGATGTGCTACTCAATGGAATGTTCAAATTGAAGTTGATTGAAGGGAGGTGGTCTTTACCAGGTTTTAGTGGTGAGGTTTCATATGATACATGCATCTTCTGAATACCTAAACCCATTAAACTTAAGACATCTAACTTGATTATTTTGTAGTCTCCTTTGACTACAGGTTTTGTATTTTGGGCTGTAGTTTCAGAATAGGATAAAATAAGTATTGAAAAGGCAACAAATAATTTCTTTCTAATCATGAGTGATTTACGAATGTATACTAATCTTTTATAATAGTACTCAGCGTGGATAATTGACCATTTTGAGCAATGCTGTATTGATGAATCCCTTGGTTGGAAACAGCTATGAGTATATCGTTATTCACGATGATATCAAAACAACCTGGAAGTCCTGTTGACCTTATTGAAGTAGGCATGGTTGGATTTGAAACATCAAATTGTCGGATGTAATCATTGTCACACACATACAGATTATTGTTGTAGATACCAAGTCCTATGGGTCCCTCAAGATTAACACGAGCAACTTGTGTAGGGTTAGATTTGTTTGCAATGTTGATTACTTCTAAGCAGTTGATCCCTCTTCTACATTGGTCAGAGGAGTTGCGTAAAGTGGAGTAGGCAAAATTTCCTTGTACAATTACAGGGTCACAACTTGTAATATGTCGATAAGTGGATATTCTATTAGGGTTGTTTGGGTTTGTTATGTCAAAGATTAGTACCCCTGTTTGAGTTCCTAAATACAAATGATTCTCTAATGAAAATATGGTTTCAACACCAAATAATTCCTGTTGGGATTGAAATATTGGTTGATCGGGTTTTTCTAGAGAGTAAACATACAAAGCATCTTCGATGGCAATAAATAAATGGTTTTTTGCAATCGTAAATCGTGCTGTGGAACCACTTGTTCCTGTTCCATTTGGATTATTAAAACTTACGTCATTGCTATTGGTTTGTGATGTTGAAGAACGAGGAGATGTAGGGTCTTGGTCGCAGGAATACATGCATAATCCAACGATAATGAAGAGGTATAGATTAAGATTTTTCATAGTTATTTAATTATGTAGCAATCAGGTTTAAGTATTTCTTTATTTTCCCATGAAATAATCATCCCTTTACTTGGGTCAGGGCATTCAAAATAAACTTTTTCATCGGAAAAGGCACTTATCATATTTTGAGGTGGTCTTTTTTGATGTTTCTCACCCAAATAAGTTTGATCGAAATGGGTCAAAAGAGGATTGGATAAATCTTGAATATTGATAGTGGCCATTCCCACTCCCATATCGGCATACACAAATTGGTCTTTAATAGCAATATCTACATTGCCAGGTATTTGAATAAATTGAATGGGTATAGGATTAGTAGGATCTGAGTTGTCAAAAACATGAACACCTTCATATTGCTCATTGACTAATAAAAGTTGATTGTAGGTGTAAATTTTCCCAATCGAATTTAAATATCTAGGTGGTTGAGAAGTAATCATTGCTTTGAGATCATCCAAAGAGCCATATACTGGGGTGAAGGCAGAAATTTTTTGTAGTTCATTTTTTCTATCATCACAAGAATTCAGGATGAAAATAGAAAGCAGAAGAATGGGGATGTGTTTTGTTTTCATGAACATTAGATTATGATTCAGTAACGAATTTGATATTTTATTTTGTATTTTTTGCAATTGATATTTAAATATTATAGAAATTTGACACTTTATAATATTAATGGACAACACAATTAATCCCAACGAACAAGAACTCTTACAATCGTTGGATGGTGATATAAAGATGCTCAAAAAAGAATTAAACGAAACTGTGAAGGCGATCGTTGATGGCGGGTATTCTAAATTTCCCATTTTATTAGCTCACGAAGAAGAAATCGCAATAGCTCAAAAAGTAATAGATAAGAAAGAGTATCAAACAAGTTTTAGCTTTTCTGCAAGTACCATGGAAGAGTTAGTAGCTCGAAAAATCATCTTAGACGAAAAAAAGAGTGCTTTTGAAAAACAGTTTGAAGCTCAATCAGACTCTTTCTGTATTTTGCTAGTTCATAAAGAGAGTATGAAGTTTATTTTCAGTAAGAAGAACTAGATTTTCCCTATGTCAATCCCCAAAGTAGCAATTGTTGTACTAAACTATAATACCCAGGAATTACTTGAAAAGTATCTTCCTGATGTTTTAGCAACAGATTATGACAATATGGATATTTGGGTAGTAGATAATGCCTCGACAGACGAGTCGGTTTCTTTTTTGCAAAGTCAGTTTCATCAAGAGATTCATATTCTCACATCTCCAGAAAATAGAGGGTACGCTGGGGGGTATAATTGGGCATTAGATCAGATTGAAGCAGAATATTATGTGCTCATCAATAGCGATGTTCGAGTACCAAAATCTTGGTTGAGGCCCCTGGTTAATTTAGCACAAGCAAACCCAAAAATTGGAGCAATTCAACCTAAAATTTTGGATGATAAAAGAGCTCAATATTTTGAATATGCTGGTGCGTGTGGTGGCTATATTGATAAGTGGGGATACCCATTTTGTAGAGGAAGAATCTTTGATTCCTTAGAGCAAGACTTAGGTCAATATGATGATGCCACATCTATTTTTTGGGCTACTGGTGCATGTTTATTTGTTAGGGCTGATGCTTTTCATAATTCTGGTGGCTTTGACGCTGACTTATTCGCTCACATGGAAGAAATTGACCTTTGTTGGCGAATGCAAAACTTGGGTTATGAAATATATGTAGAACCAAAATCAGAGGTATATCATTTAGGTGGTGGTACATTGAGAGAGGGGTCTTCGTTTAAATACTTTCTCAACTTTAGAAATAACCTCATTCTAATGACTAAAAACTTAGCTTCACCCTTTTGGTTGGTTACAATAATTTGGCGGATGATTTTAGACGGAATTTCTGCTTTAAAATTTTTATTAGATGGTAAACCCATATTAGTTATGACTATACTCAAGGCTCATTTTGCTTTCTGGTCACGCTTAAAATCATCTATAGCCAAAAGAAAACAAATTCAAGCTAATCGGATAACTCGACCTAAATTATACAATCACTCCATTGTATGGTCTTATTTTTTTAGTAAGAAAACGAAATTTACAGACTTGCCAAATGTTGAATTGCTAGGCGATAACCATTAATTCCCAATCCAAAAACCCCCCCCTGAACGTATTGTGCAATTAGCTCTTTGTGACGTTCAGACTCCCTTTGATAGATGTTGGAGATATGAACGGAAATTACCGGAATAGATATGCCTGCCACTGCGTCTGCAATAGCCACTGATGTATGGGAGTATCCTCCGGCATTTATTATAATTCCAGAGAAATTTTGCTGTTCAGCTTTTTGAAGGGTATTTATGATTTCACCTTCCACGTTACTTTGATAATAGTCAATTTTAAGGTTAGAAAACTCCTTTTTAACCTCTTCTAAAAAAGCTTCAAAACTCTTAGCACCATAGATATTTGGCTCTCTTTTGCCGAGCAAGTTTAAATTGGGTCCGTTTAGTATTAGTATTTTCAAAATTGTAACTTATTAATGGTTCAAAGTTATACATTTGTTTCATCATTTTAGCTGTATGAGTGATCCAATAAAACACGAATGTGGAGTAGCCTTAATTCGATTAAGAAAACCATTAGAATTTTACAGGGATAAATATGGAACAGAGTTGTATGGTTTGAAGAAACTTCAGATGTTGATGAGTAAGCAACTCAATAGGGGCCAAGATGGAGCAGGTCTTGCAGCCATTAAGCTTAATCCAGAGTATGGTAGTCGTTATATTGCTCGTGAGCGTGCTATTGGTTCGGGTGCAGTAAGTACGTTGTTTGATCGACTGAATAAGAGATACCATTCATTAAATCCCGAAAAAGTGACCAACACTTCTTGGTTAAAGAAAAATTATCCTTACGCTGGAGAGTTGTTATTGGGCCATTTAAGGTATGCAACACATGGGAAAAACAGTATTGAAAATGTTCATCCCTTCCTTCGACAAAATAATTGGATGAGTAGAAATCTAGTGCTTGCAGGAAATTATAACATGACCAATGTGCAAGCCATGTATCGTCAGCTTATCGATCTTGGCCAACATCCAAAAGAAATTAGTGATAATGTTACCATGCTAGAAAAAATTGGTCATTTTCTGGATGAAGAAAATGCACGTTTATATCACGATTTTAAAAAAGATGGCATGGATAGCCTTGCCATAGCGGATAAAATTAAAAATAATCTTGATCTTGAATACGTCCTTAAGAATGCCTTTAAAAATGTAGACGGAGGATATAATATGGTCGGTTTGATAGGTGATGGAAATGCATTTGTTATGAGAGACCCGAATGGGATTCGACCGAATTATTATTGGGCAAATGATGAAGTAGTGGTTGTAGCTAGTGAGCGTTCAGCTATTCAAACTGCATTTGATTTACAACAGGAAGATCTCAAAGAAGTTACTCCTGGTTCAGCACTGATTATTGCTCGTGATGGGAGTTTTGAAGAGAAACAAATTCTTGCACCACTCGAACGCTTGTCTTGTAGCTTTGAGCGTATTTATTTTTCAAGAGGTAGCGATGGTAAAATCCATGAGGAACGAAAGAGATTAGGTAGGAAACTTGCCAGAAAAATACTTAAACGTCTGGATTATGATATACGATCTACGGTGTTTTCATATATACCTAATACCGCTGCTACTTCTTATTATGGTTTAGTTGACGGAATCTATAAATACTTGGATAAGTGGAAGAGAGAGGCAATTCTGAAACTAGGTTCTAATGCACAACCTGAAGAAATTGATAAGCTTTTATCGGTAAAAATCAGGCGAGAAAAACTGCTAGTTAAAGATGTCAAAATTCGAACCTTTATTGCTCAAGACGAGGGTAGAGATGATTTGGTAGGAAACGGTTATGACGTTACCTATGGTTTAGTGAAATCAACAGATACTCTAGTGGTAGTTGATGATAGTATTGTCAGAGGGACAACATTGAAGAAGAGTATCCTTCGTATTTTAGATCGTTTAGGTCCTAAAAAAATTATTGTTGCATCATCTGCACCTATCATTAAATATCCTGATTGCTATGGAATTGATATGAGTAGAATGAATGAGTTTATTGCATTCAAAGCTGTCAAAAGTCTCTTAGAAAAAAACAATAATTTAGCTTATATGGATAAGGTGCTAGATGCTTGCCAAGAGGAACTCAAAAAACCAATGGAAGAAATGAAAAATAAAGTAAAAATGCTTTATGATCAATTTACAGATGAAGAAATTGAAAATGAGATTGCTTTGCTAGTAACTCCAGATGATATTCAAGCAGATGTTGAAATTGTTTATCAATCCATTGATAATTTACATGCTTCGTGTCCTAATCATTTAGGTGATTGGTATTTTTCTGGGAATTACCCAACACCAGGGGGCAATCAGGTAGTGAATCGTAGCTTTGTCTATTACATGCAAGGAAGCTCAAATAGAGCTTACTAACTATTACACAATCACACTACTGATCATGTTTTCTCCAAACCAGTAAGGGATGTCTTCAAGACCATTTGCAGGTTTAGTGATAATGATATTGGCTTTTTTACCGATTTGAATACTCCCCACCTCATCTTGAATATTCATAGCAAATGCGGCATTATAAGTTAACGCGTTAAACGCTTCTTCGGGAGTTAGTTTCATTTGTGAACATGCTAGAGCAAAAGCAAGACTTAGATTACTGCTAGGTGCAGATCCTGGATTGAAATCACTCGCTAATACGATGGGAATATTTCGCTTAATGAGTTCCTTGGCTGGGGTGTATGGGATATCTAAAAATAGCGAACACAAAGGCAAAGCCGTAGCTAGTGTATTTGAATGTTCGAGAGCCGTATAATCTTCCTCTTTCATCACCTCCAAATGATCCACAGATAGAGCTCCATATGAACATGCCAGTTTTACAGCACCAAAACTACTGAACTGGTTAACATGTACTTTGGCTTTAAGCCCAAATTTATCGCCTGCTTCAATAATTTGTTTTAAATCGTCCAAATCGAAATAACCTGTTTCGCAAAAAATATCAATGAAATCTGCTAGATTTTCACCTGCTATGCGAGGCAGCATTTCATTACAAACGAGGTACATATACGCTGCTTTGTTTTTTTTAAATTCCTCTGGAATGGCATGTGCACCCAAAAAAGTAGACTTGATTGGGATAGGAGAAAGTTGCTTGAGAACTCGAATGACTCGCAACATCTTCATTTCATCCTCGATGTTGAGTCCATAGCCACTTTTTATTTCGATAGCACCTGTTCCACTCTTGATTACCTGCTCTAGTCTTAAGTGTGCATCGTCATAAAGTTGTTGTTCACTCATGTCGTGAAGCTTTTTAGCAGAGTTAAGTATTCCCCCACCAGCTTCAGCAATTTCTTGATAAGATTTTCCTTGCAGTCGCATTTTCATCTCATCACTCCTACTTTTAGCAAAAACCAGGTGGGTATGAGAATCCACATACATTGGCATGACCAATTGATTAGCACAATCATGGGTGGTTAACTCGGTTTCTGAGTATTCATTCATTGGTCCAAAATCCCGAATAATACCATCTCTAATGACTAGGAATGCATTATTTATGGATTGAACATCACCTTGTAATCTTCCTTTTTTTACTTCGTTAGAATTTTCTGTAATTCCGATCAGTTGCTTTATGTTGGTAAGTACCAAATTATTCATTTGCTTTTGACTGTGATTCAAGAGCAAAAATAGGGGATAAGTATCGAGTAAAGTATTATACTAAAAAAAAGAACCGCACCATATAGGTGCGGTCCATACATTAGTCTAAACCAAAAAACTAAAGTGATTTTTTAAATGATTATTCGATGGTAACCATTCGTGTAATTTTAGCATTATTACTATCTGAAACAATCAACCAGTATAGTCCAGTTGGTAGTTCAGATATATTAGCAATCGTATTTGAAGAATTGTTTTTTTGTTCATGAACCACCACTCCAGTTGGAGATATTAATCGGATAGTGCTATTGGGCTGAACTCCTTGGATATGAAGTATTGAATTCGCTGGGTTAGGGAATACTTGAATGGATTGGTTCGCAACAGATTCTAGACTAGCATTATGAATATCATTGACGTTAATAGTGAATATTTGCTCATAAGTGCCTCCATTGCCGTCGTCAGTTTGAATGCGAATGGAGTAAGAAGATTTCATCTCAAAGTCAAAAACTTCAGCTGATTTTAAGGTGTTGTTATCGATAGTGAAAGACGCATTATCATCATCGCCACTACCAGAAACTAAGGAGTAGGTATGTGTATCGTTTGCATCGGGGTCAGTAGTACTTAAATTACCAATGACAGAATTTGCATTTTTATTTTCATCTATGGTGTTATTGTCCAAAGTAATATCAGTAGGGGCATTGTTGTTATTTTCAGCGATGTCATTGATGTTAATGGTAAATTGCTTTTCAAAAGTACCGCCATTTCCATCATCAGTTTTTACACGAATAGAGTAAGATGATTTGGTTTCAAAATCAAATACTTCATTGGATTTAAGGCTAAAAGCGTCAATGGTAAACTGGTCATTATCATTATCTCCGTCACCTGATACAAGTGAAAAAGTGTGGAAGTCATTTTGGTCGTCGTCTGATACGCCAATATAGGTTACAATAGATCCAATAGATTCCCCCTCATCAATCGTATTATCTATTTCTCCATTTAAATTGACAAGGAATAGTCCATTAGGAGCATCATTCACATCATTGATATTAATCGTAAATTGTTTTTTAAAAGTACCGCCATTTCCATCATCAGTTTGAATGCGAATGGAGTAAGAAGATTTCATCTCAAAGTCAAAAAATTCAGCTGATTTTAAGGTGTTATTATCGATGGTGAAAGACGCATTATCATCATCGCCACTACCAGAAACTAAGGAGTAGGTATGTGTCTCGTTTGCATCTGGGTCCGTTGAAGATAGTGTGCCTATGGTTGTGCTAGTAGATTGGTTTTCATTAATAGTGTTATTGCTTAGAGTAATATCGGTAGGTGGAGTATCGTTTATGTTATTGAGGTAAATTATAAATTGTTTTTCAAACGTACCACCGTTTTTGTCATCAACTCTTACACGAATGGAGTAAGTTGATTTGGTTTCAAAGTCAAAAACTACGTTAGATTTGAGTGTGTCATTACTTATACTAAATGAATCATTGTCTTGACTTCCAATACCAGATACTAATGAAAAGATATGGGTGTCAAAAATATCTTTGTCTTCAGTTATAAACAGACCAATTAAAGTTCCTATTGGTTCATTCTCGTCAATATTCTGAGGTGTTAAATTAATAAGAGTTGGTGCATTATTCACCAAACCATCATCACCTGCCATGATTGGAGTATTAGGGGTACTTTCATAGGCATAACTATGAACAGTTAGTACATAATCGTTGCTAAAACTAATGCCTATCCACCCATAATTATAGTCATTGGTTGTTGGATTTTTTATTCTGAATCCTATACACTTAAAAGACTGTCCTATCCAAGGCAGGTAGTCTATTAATTGATCTTTGTAGACTATGCCCGAATTTGGGTTATTATACGAAAATATATTGATGAAGTTGAGTGATGAATAAATTGTTGTATTTGGATGGATTACACTTACTCCCCCAGTATTTCTCCCTATGATTTCATCCCCAAATACCTCAAGATTGAAATTATTGTATTGGATCTCTGCAAGTGCAATGTTACTTGAGATGTCAGACCAATTCTCAAGTGATATGTCTTTAATACCATCACTATCCAAATCTATTCCGGAGATGTGGGTTGAACCATTTGGGGTTAATTTTATTACTTGATCGGGACTAACATCCGTATAAACAATAGCAGCATTGGAGAATGAATGGATTAATAAAAGAGATAAAATAGTTAGTGTTAAATTTTTCATAATGTTGTTTTTAGAATGTTTCGTGTTCGTCAATGTTATGTACGTATGCTTATCAAAAATGGTTGAGTTTTTTTTAAAAAAAGGCCACATCCTAACAATGCAGCCTAAATTAGTCTAAACCAAAAAACTAAAATGTATTTTCAAATAAATTCTCCTCTTTTCTTCTACGATAAACAAAAGCAAGATTTCTACCGAAAATTCAATGACGCGAATAAAGTGGTGTTGAGTTAAACAATTAGCATCTCAAATATGATATTAGTCATATTTGGATATGATATTGGTTAAGAATAATTACTTAGCAAAAGCTACGGCTCTTCGTTCTCTAATAACTGTAACCTTAATTTGACCAGGATAAATCATTTCCTTCATGATTTTTTGCGATATATCAAATGAAAGTAAATCGGCACTTTTGTCATCAAGGCTATCGCTATCTACAATCACTCGAAGTTCTCTACCTGCTTGAATAGCAAATGCATTTTCTACACCGCTAAAGCCAATAGCTAGTTTCTCAAGATCTTGCAATCGTTTGATGTAGCTTTCGCTATCTTCTCTTCGTGCACCGGGTCGAGAACCACTGATGGCATCACATGCTTGAACAATGGGAGAGAAGAGGTTTGTCATTTCTATTTCGTCGTGGTGGGCACCTACAGCATTACAAACTTCAGGATGTTCACCAAATTTTTCACAAAGTTTCATGCCTAGCAGTGCGTGTGGCATTTCACTATCTGTATCAGGTACTTTACCAATATCATGAAGCAATCCGGCACGTTTAGCACGTTTAGCGTCTAAACCAAATTCTGCAGCCATGGTAGCACATAGGTTAGCAACCTCTCTACTGTGTTTGAGAAGATTTTGTCCATAGGATGATCTAAATCGCATTCTTCCTACCATTCGAATCAGTTCGGGGTGCAATCCATTAACACCTAAGTCTATAACGGCTTGTTCGCCATATTCAACAATTTCTTGATCTACATCCTTTTTAGTTTTTGCTACTACTTCCTCGATGCGTGCAGGATGAATTCTACCGTCAGCAACCAATCGATGCAAGGAAAGTCTTGCAATTTCTCTTCGAACAGGATCAAATCCTGATAGTATGATTGCTTCAGGCGTGTCGTCTACTATGATTTCTATTCCAGTCGCAGCTTCTAGTGCACGTATGTTTCTACCTTCTCTACCAATGATACGTCCTTTTATATCGTCATTGTCTATATTAAAGACAGTCACAGAGTTCTCAATGGCTTGTTCGGCAGCTGTTCGTTGTATGGTCTGAAGAATCATTCGTTTGGCATCTTTATTTGCCGTGAGTTTAGCTTCCTCAATAATGAGTTTTTGTTGGGCTAGGGCTTCTGTATGAGCATCTTTGGCTACAGCTTCTATCATTTGTGATTTTGCCTCTTCTTTGCTCAAACCAGCTATTTTTTCCAGTTGAGATATCTGAGCCCCAATTTGATCTTTGAGTTCTTGTTGTTTTTCTTTTATGATTTCAAGTTGATTATTCAGATTCTTTTTGACTGAATCGAGTTCTTTTTCTTTTAGTTTGTTGTTGTCAATTTTAGAATCTAAGCTCTGTTCTTTACGCTTAATTTCGTTGAGTCTTTGCTCGATCTCTCGGTCTTTATTTCGAGTAGATTGTTGGTGTTCATTTTTGAGTTTATGGAATTTTTCTTTGGCTTCTAATTCTCGTTCTCTTTTGTATGCGTTTGCCTTGGCTTGAGCTTCTTTGAAGATAATTTCTGCTTTGGACTCCATTTCAGCAGCTTTTGTGTTTGAATTCTTGGAAGCGATTGTCCAAGCTATTCCCCCACCTAAAACCAATGCTACGATTGCGATTATTGCTTCTATCATTTTTCTTTTTTCGGTGTAGAAAAAGATTTGAATGACTGAATGTTGAGATGTCCTTATTTAACTGCTTCTAAATTTCAAGCAATTGCTCTAGTCTTTTGAGTTTAGCATTTATGGTTTTAAAGTCATTAGATTCTGCAGTGGTTTTACTTTGACCGGAGGCAAATTCAAGTGCGACCATAGACAAAGCATCTTGTTTGTCTTGAATCGAAAAGTTTTGATTATAGTATTTGGCCCGATCATTAATGCTATTCACAGCATTTCTGACCCCTTCTTCTTCAGAGGTTTTGATGCGTAGTGGATAAAACCGATCGCAGATATTGACTTTTATGGAAATCTCTTGTTCAGACATTTAGTCTGTTTCTGGGTTTGTTTATAGGTTAATTAATTCTATGCATTGATCAATTTCGTGAATCATGCGGTCTATCTTTTGGATAAACTTAGTACGATCCTCTGGATTATCTATGCTATGTGCAAGTTTAATAATTTTATTTGTTTCCTCAAGGTTTTTCAACTTTTGAGCAGCATCTTCTAGTTCGCTTTGAAGTTCTAATCTTTTATTTTTAAGTTGTTCATTTTCAGTTATCAGTTTTTTATTCTGCTCTTTAATTTGAGTAATTTTAAGCTCAATATGTTCTAAACGAGCAAGTAGTTCCATTATTTTCTGATAATCGCATTTAAGTTTTTCTCCAAATTAAGAATAAGTTTTTGCATCAAATGATCGATCTCTGAATCTTCCATTGTTTTTTTGGGATCGTACAAGAAAAAAGCTACTGAAAATGATTTTTGATTTTCATCAAGCGGCTTTCCTTCGTATACGTCAAATAGGAGAATATCGGTTAGTTTTTGTTGTAAGGATGACTTTGCAAACTTTGATACATCATCATAGCCCGTCTCTTTGGGAAGGACTATTGACAGATCTCTGCGGACAATTGGATATTTTGGAATTTCTTTGAGTTGAATGGTTGAGTTTGCTTTGGAAAGACAAGCATTCCAGTCGATACTCAAGGTGGTAATTTCTTGTTTTAATCCATGAAATTTCATCTGTTTTGGAGTAATATTTTCAAGCTTTATTGTCTTTTTCATTTTGCTCTCAGAGATATTGAGTTTTTTGCCAATACCATGAGCAACAGCAATGAGCTCATTATGAGTAAGATCTGAGTTTTTAATACTCCAATGTTCAGGGTGACGCTTACCAGAGAAGGTTAGCTGTAAGACTTCTTTTTCAATGTACTTGTCTTCTTTCTTTGTATATGTTTTACCAAATTCAAAAAACTTTAAATCTGAATTTTTTCTATTCACATTATAAGCCACAGATTCGAGAGCAGAATTAGTTAATTCCATTCTCATGATGTCCATGTCAATACTCAAGGGGTTGAGCATATAGATAGCATCTTTCAGTTCTTCTTCACTGTACATCCGCGATGGAACCAATGAGTTATTCATGATTTCATTGAAACCAATGTTAGCAAGATAGTTACTAATTTTAGTCTTTAGCTTGTTGGGTGCGTTTTTATCAATGTTGGATGGAATGTAATTTACTTTTTCTGGGATGGGAACATTGTTAAACCCATAAACTCTGAGAATTTCCTCGTAAATGTCAACAGGCCTTTCAATATCAGGACGATATCTTGGGACTTCAAGTAACACATTAATGTCATTATTTGCAAGAATTTTAATCTCTAAGTCCTTGAGGATTTCAAGGGCTTTTTCTTTTGGAATGTCATAGCCAATAAATCGGTTGAATTCATCAAATTTGATTTCGATTTGTCGAGGTTGGATGATTTCTGGATAAACATCAACAATTTCTGAGTTAATTTCTCCTCCAGCCAATTCCAAAATTAGGTTGACGGCTCTGATGAGACCAAATTCAACCATTTCTGGGTCAGTTCCTCTTTCAAATCGATAACTAGCATCGGTATTTAAGCCAAAGCTTTTGGCTGTTTTACGAACAGCAGCAGGATCAAAATAAGCACTTTCGATAAAGATGGAATGAGTAGATTCTGTTACGCCAGAATCTGCACTACCAAGAACACCAGCAAGTGCAATGGGTTGAGATGAATCTGCAATGATGAAGTGGTTTTCGTTGAGGGCACGTTCTTCACCATCAAGGGTTATAATTTTTTCACCTGGTCGAGCAAATCGTGGTATAATTTTGTTTTCTTGAATTTTGTCATAGTCAAATATATGTAATGGTTGTCCAATTTCGTGCTGAATAAAATTAGATATGTCTACAATGTTATTTATGGGCTTTAAATCAATTGATAGGAGTCGTTTTTTTAACCATTCTGGAGATTCTTTTACTTCTACCGATGACATTGTTATCCCAGCATACCTCGGGCAAGCCTGTGGATCTTTAATATTTACATCAACACGCATGGAGCCTCCTGCATCTATTGTTTCAATGGTAGGTTTTTTATACTTCACTCCAGTAAGAGCTTGTAATTCTCGAGCTATGCCAAGGTGAGATATAGCATCTCCTCTATTTGGAATAATGGCTATTTCAATTTGTTGATCAGTTTCTACTTCAAAAAGATTGGTTAATGGTGTACCTGTTTTAATTTGGTTATCTAAAACAAGGATACCGTCATGATCAGAACCCAATCCAATTTCGTCTTCCGCACAAATCATGCCCTCGGAGACTTCCCCTCTGATTTTTGCCTTTTTAATTTTAAAGTTGTCTGTGCCCCTATGAATTGTTGTGCCAATTGGAGCAACAACTACCTTTTGTCCTACCGCAACATTTTTAGCACCACATACAATAGAAAGTAAACCTTCCCCACCTATGTCAACAGTCGTTAGATTTAAAGTGTCTGCATTTGGATGTTTAGTTTTAGACATCACCTCACCAACAATTAGATTTTTGAGCCCACCTTTAATTGATTCTGTCTCTATGACATGTTCTACCTCAAGTCCACTCATGGTGAGTTTTTCACAAACTTCTTCTAGTGGTAAGTCGATATTTATCAGTTGTTTAAGCCAGTTGTAGGATATCTTCATGATAATATGAAACAACGAAGATAATTGTGTATTTCTAATCTATAGCTTCAGGTGGTAATATTTATTCATATTTTGTTAAAATTGCATGTACGTACATGAATAAAGAACAGATTCAAGAAAGTTTTGAAGCATTTGCTTCTATGGCTACCAATTATTTGCCAAAATTAGCGATCGGGCTTTTTTTATTATTTGGGGGTTGGTGGTTTATTGGCAGATTCACTAAGTGGTTAGAGCGAAAATTAAAAGCCACATCCATAGAGATTACATTAGTTCCTTTTTTGTGCAGTGTCACACGATTTTCATTTAGGATTTTACTAATTGTCAGTGTAGCATCTATTTTAGGTATTGCTACTACCAGTTTTGTTGCTATACTTGGAGCGGGCTCATTAGCCATTGGATTAGCTCTTCAGGGGAGCTTATCGCATTTTGCTGGTGGAGTTGTCATTTTATTTTTTAAGCCTTTCAGAGTAGGAGATTTGATTGAAATAGATGGAATCAAAGGAACCGTTCAGTCGATTACTATTCTTTACACCATGATTTCAACACCAGATGATAATACTGCGGTTCTTCCCAACGGTCAAGTTGCTAATAATAAGGTGCTTAATTATACAAAGGAGAATAATCGAAGAATTGATCTTTCAGTAGGTATTGCATATGATCAAGATATAGATAAAGTAAAAAAGGTAATATCTGACGCATTACATGCTGTACCCATAATCCTAGATGAGCCAGAGCCATTTATCGGTGTGCTTGGTTTTGGAGATAGTTCGGTAAATATTGTTTTCAGGCCCTATGCAAAGTCAGTCGATTACATGGAGGCATATTTTGCAGCGAATGAGGCGGTAAAGAAAGCACTCGATAGTCATCAAATAGAGATGCCATTTCCTCAACGGGATGTTCATATCAAAACGGGTAATTTACCCAAATAATACCTACTAAAGAAGCTTGGGATTGAAAATTAGGGTGTCAATCCAGTAGGATATGACAAGAATCATAGCCATTTATGATGAAAATCATAAATGGGGGGGGTAGAGTTATAAATAATGTAATACCTATGTGGCTTAATAAATTAAATATTAAATACGCATTATAGTTTAGATTATGAGAGTAAAAATTTTATTAGGGACATTAGTTTGTTTTTTAGGGTTGTTAAATGCACAAAACGAGGTGCTTACCAAGGTGAACGGGGGTACGAGTTGGGTAACCAATGGAAACGGAGACATCACTGGAGTAACAGCAGGAGATGTGCTCA